>Ga0189285_100009_pt1 | contig 400928 bp, 354 predicted proteins | sample GEYOminimetaG_FD_130315 | JGI IMG/M metagenome (GOLD analysis project Ga0189285, IMG submission 130315) | Marine microbial communities from the Costa Rica Dome - GEYO mini metaG | ecosystem: Environmental > Aquatic > Marine > Oceanic > Photic zone | place: Costa Rica: the Eastern Pacific...
AAAGTCATACAGATTTAAATCAAAATCAGTCTGTATTTCGTTTCCGTTGAATTTGTACCTGTTTGGAGTAGATAAAGGAGCAGATGAACTGAGGGCTGATATTGTCGCACCACCAGGATAGTAGTGGTCTTCTTGTAAGATCTGACCTTTGGTGTGGGTTACCTTAATATCGTCCCAATAGACATTCATATTCTGGTTGCTCTCATTGCTTACCCAGATGTAGATAAAGCCTTTTTCGCTGATGTTAATATTTGAAATATTGGTCAGTTGCAAGGTATTAGGAGTGTCTTGCACACGGTCGTGCCCATCAGAGATCACATTAAACTCTGAATCGAATAAGATATAGTTCAAATAAGCAAAAGGCCTGGTTGAACCTGAGCTACCACCACCTGTAATATCTCCAGATATTCCATTAAAGAGGCTTTGCGTCTGATTGATAAGCTCCGAATTGCCACTAGGTACAAAAGCACTGGCCAGGCTTGTAGCCAAAGTACTGGTTGCAATTCTACTAGTACCTGAGTTAATGCTGCCTTGGTTATAGGCCCAAGCCTCTAAGTCTAGCTCGTCACCCGGCATTACGTCTAGCAAAATAGCAGGCCCCACTGGTTTAGTAGTTCCGTTGGTTATAGCTGATTCATTACAACTGGTACAACCGTCATCGGCCTGAGTAGACTTATTGGCTGCGCTCAATGCCGCTGTACGGGTAGCATCTAAGTTGTAGAAATATTGTTCTTCAAAGCTATCAATGTCATCACCATTTACATCGTTTTCGGTTTCCATGGTGGCTTTATACACATTCACCAGGTTACTTTCTTCGGTTAGTGTTACTCGGGTGTTGCCTAAATGGTCTTTGATGAAGTAGTCATAAACTAGGCTACCTGCACTATTCTTACGCACTCGCCCTTCGTCATGTGCCATATGTTGTAAATCGTTGTTGGTATAAATAAAACCACCCACATAGTCTGTCGTGGTCAATTGGCCTCCATCGTTTACTGTTTTGGCCAGTTTAATACCGGCTGCATCGTAAGTATAGCTGATAGTTTTGCTACTACTATTACCAAAGGTTACCTTTTTCGGCAAGTTCAAATGGTTGTACTCTATGTCTCCGCTCTGAATATCTTTATTCAGGTCTTGCGTCATATTACCATTGTCGTCATAGGCATAATCGTCTCCACTTGTATTTCCATCACCAAAATCGCCAATACCATAGTCTGCTCTTGAGTCAGAAACTCTCACTAATTGGTTACTCCTATTACTATTGGCATAGGTATATACCAATTGGTCGAGGGTTTGAATATTACCCAATACCAGCCCTTTTCTTGTGAGGTTTTCAATATTACCATTGGCATCGTAGCCATATTCTGTACTAAAATCGGCTTGAGTTTTTACCCAATTACTATTGATCAATTGGTTAAAATCGGCCTTTTCAAGTCTGTTACTTTCATCATACTCATAGCCATATGCCTGCTTTCGGTCGTTGCCTTCGCTGCGCCATTCCACCCCAGAAATATTTCCGTTGTAGTTATTCTTTTCAAAACCATAATCATAACTCAAACGCATTCCGAAGTAATTACCTGCTCCGCTATCTACATAACCATCGTTAATGCTCTTTAGCCAACCGCGGATATTATAATCGTAATTAAGCGTTTCTATACCAGAGCCCAATTGTTTAGACTCTAACTGGCCCATTGCATCGTAAGTATGGCTTGCAATAACTTTATAGCTACCGCCATTTAATCTCTGTTGAATAGTTAAAAGACGGCCGGCTTGGTCGTAAGTCATTCTTTTAGCAATGGTAGTTTGGGCATCGGCCCCACTGGCCATTGGATTTTTATGCACCATGTAGGTATTGAGCACTTTACCGCTAAAGTCATATTGTGTGGCCGATACGTCTAAGCCACCCAAATGATTATCAGCATAGGTCTGAACCACTCGGCCTTTATCGTCATAGTACATCACAGTGGTCAACCAAGTGTCAGAACCTAAAACTCTTGTTCTACTACCAGTTGCTAACCCTTGTGCTTTGCTGTACTGAGCAGGGTTTACTGCATTATTGGTACCGGCACTATAAAAGTCTACCTCATAGCTACTGCTATAATTGCGAGTGGTAAACTCATAGTTATCGAAATAGCTAACACTTAGAATTTCATAGCCATAGTCTGTCAATAAGGGGAAAGTGGCATCGTAATACCCTTGCTCAAAGGTATAATCAGTGCTTAATGCTGGCGAAATCTCTGTTTCAAAATACTGACCGTTAGAGTCAAATCCAGGTAAAAACTCAATAGTGGTTTTACTTCTATAGATTTGCGTACCACTTATATGATGAGAAAGGGCTATACTATTTGCTTCTAGCACATTGGAAGTATTTAGGGCTTCAGTGCTTACATGAAACACTCCGTTGGCATTGGCTTGCGATTGCATAGTTGCTCTAGTGTTTGAGCTATTAATCAGTCCTGTTAGCACAGGCCTATTGTGCACATCATATTTGGTAAAAAGCCACTGTCCGTTACTCGCTTGGTTACCATCTCTTGAAGCCACTAGTCTATCTAACTTGTCATAAACCATCTCCACTATTTCCGCGCCAGGCACACGCTTAGTAATCATACGGTTCCTACCATCATAGGTATATTCGAACACCAAATCGAGAATATTTGCACTGTTGTAATTCCAAGAAGCAGATTCTAAAAGTTCTACTGCCCTGGGAGGTATTACGACAGAAAGGTTGCCTTTTTTATCGTATACATAGTAAGTGTTCAGCCAATTGCTATGGGCGTCTGCAGTACTATTTCCCTTCTGTACTTGTTTAAGAATAACCTGCCCCCGTTTATCAGTGAACTGACGGATCTGTTGGTCATTCTCATCAGTGGTTATAATAAGTGATAACTCACCAACTGCATATGTTCCATTTAAAGTCACCAATATTTGCCCTGTTAGTAAGGAAATATCACCCGAAGCAAACTTTCGTACACCATTTCCTATGGTATTCGTTGCATATTGCATAGCAGCACCTCTATTTGAACCAGCCCAGCTATTGCCAGGAGCCATCTGTTTAGTCACCCTATTTAGTGGTGAATCATCATACTCTGTTTTGCTGTAGAAAACATCTTCATCAGGATAAAAAGAACTGGCAAAAGAACTCAATCTACTTGATGGCGCACCTTCTAATTCACCTGAACTGCTGGTAGACTGGAAAGGCATTGGTTTGTATACCTGTCTACCAAATTGGTCATAAATAGAAAAGTCTACCAAATCAAAACCACCCGGCAAGGCCTTTCTTGCAACTGTTTGCAGTGGCCTCCCCAATCCATCGAAATATTGGGTGTTCTGCATTACATCATAAGAGTTGATATATCCCCCAAGAGAACCAACTGAACTCAAAGGCTTATTAAAGTCAAATACTCGAACATAATTTACCTCTGTACTCGATGTTACTACCTTAGTTGGAAGTGTGGACACTGAACTCCCTTGATTACTATTATTTGGTTTATTTTGAGCCTTTACTGTTTGCCAACTGACTAAACAGATTAATAAAGCTAATGCCGATTTTAATATGGATGTGTTCATAGTCTGATTAGTATGCGGTGTTATTGGCTGAAACTTTGTAAGCGTACTCGGTCTTTCTAAGAATATGACCATTATGGTCTCTTATTAGGCTTAGCCTGCTATAATTATCATATTCATAGCTAGTTTTAAGTCCATTAGGTGCTGTCTGGGATAAAAGCCCTACTCCTGGTTCGTAAGTCATGGTGGTAACCAATGCGTTTTTCATAGTAGGATGATCACGCAGTGCATTCAAGGCAGCTTCTAGTGTTTGCTGATTGGATGGATCGTCTATTAGAGTTTGGTTGATTAAACCAGAAACTTGACTATAAGAGGCATTCTGTATTTGCGCTACTGGATAAGTACTATTATAACCCCAAAGTACGGTAGTTTTCACTCCAGCTTCATTCGTATACTCCCTTATATTCCCATAAGCGTCATAGAGATTGAAGGTGATTCGTTCTTCTTGAGAAGCACCAAAAGAAATGCCATTTGGGCTTAAAGAAAAGCCTCCTAAATCATTATTCTGAACCAAAACTTTCTCCGGTAAATAATTGGATCCAACAGGTTTGAATAAAGTGCTTGAGGCACTTTGAATTGTACCATTTACCGATTGAACTTGCTGTATAACTGGGGAAACATAATGATTCGATTTCATCGCACTTACCACACCCGCAGAATTACCATAATCGCTGGAACGATAATAAGAGGTCTGAATAACATCACCATAGCTGTCCGTCATCGTCTCACTCTTCAATAGATAATTGTTATTAAAGGTTCTATTGGTTGTTGTTTCCAAACTACCCCCATCAAGATATTGAGTAGTAACTGTTTCTTTCGGTTGTGTGAAATAGCTTTTGATTTTATAGCCTGAGAGTAGCACAGCACCGGGTGAGCCCCCTACATAGTCTAATTTCATCGCTCTTACATAGTCTATTTCCTCAATATTATCGTTATTCTCTAATAGCTGCTCAGTTTGTCCTGTAGCGTTCGTTATCAACTGAGACTCTATCAGACCATTCAAAGGCTCTGTATTGACCACCCCTACTGTGCCATAGTTAGAAATGATGTTTGGATTATTAGAATAGATAATACTGGTTCTTCCCAAATCATTGCCAAGTGAATCTTCAAGTATCTCTCTCACATACTTATATCCAATATGGCTGCCTTGAGCAGCTCCAGAATTACCTACAATTGTCGAAGACGTGAACACATAAGCATTATTTCCATTTACCGGACTAGAGCCATAAAAACCAAAATTCATTAAAGGATTTAATAAGTATCCAGATGATTTTGGACCTATACCAAAATCTTGGTACTCGTATCTCTTTCGCTGAACAAAACTTCCATCAGAATCAAAATTTGTAACTGCCGCAATTCTTGCCCCGCCAGCAAATTGGTTGTTTGTTTCTGAAACAACGATATCTTGAGATACGCCATCGCATGATTTGGGATAAGACATTCGAGCATATGCTGTATAGCCCGGTTTTCTAAAAGCCTTGAGATAATAGCTCCCTGGTCCTAGTTGGACATTAATAGTCTTTGAAATTGTGTAACTATTTGATGTTGATTGAAGGTGTAATTCAAGTTCTTGGAAATATATGGCTCTGGCTACATCGTTTGTGTTAGCATTAATTATCTGAACTGCAACATCAAAATCATTAACATCAAGAGGTGTGCAGGGTAAATTACCAGGATATGAAGTGTAGTGACACGAAAGTCTGTAAAAAAGTTCTATTTGGTAAACACAGGTACCACCACTCATTATAAACCCTTCATAGGGTGATGCGGAAGTCGAATAAGTAGTTGTTATAGGCGATGTCGATATATTAGTATTTTTCACAATATCACCTTGTACAGGAATCACTTCTTGCCCTTCGAGTTTGTATTCATGGCTTTCATAATCAAATTTGACTGACCCTCCTGTAGGATAATTGACTTTTGTCAGTAAACCTGCTTTACCATAGTCAAAGTTGGCTTTTCTATCATCAGTTTGATAATAGAAAAGATCATTAGGTGTATAGCGGGTCAGTTGTGGCCCGTAGAAATTAGCAACGCTACTATAGCCAATTGTAACAGGAAGGATACTCAAGTTATTGTCTTTCCCATTGTAGTAGCCCCAATAATCGATGCCGAACGTAGATTTATCAGGTAAGCCGGCAAAACCATTTTCATATTCGAAAGTATATTGCTGATCATCTATCGTTACTGCATCTAACCTTAGTCTTTTCTTGTTAACCCCCTCAGTATTGTTAAAGTAGTCATGACCAAAAATGATAGATTTATTTAGAGATGATAGAGAACTCGAATTACCAACCTGAATCGAGCTGATTCGTTGCGGCGGGCTAGAAGTAACAGTCGATTCACCACGAGGCACCTCATAGAAACTTAAATAATCGGTCATTTGCCCAATATCACTCCTACTGGCAAGGGTAAAACTTATATCAACATTGCCGTAGTCACTTGTGATTCGTTTTGGATAAATTTCTTCAACTACCCGATACGAACAATTCTTGCTATACTCATCCTGAGCACTAAAAATTGAATTAAAACTTTTTGACTCCGAGTAGCTAAAAGCCGTTTTAGACATGTAGTTACTATTCCCATTTGAATTAAGGTAGTACTCATAGTTTAATGTACGGCCATTTGGAGATGTAATTTGATTCGGGTACCATGAAGTAATTACTCGTTTGGAGTTGCCATAACCATTCCCAAATACAGCAAAGACGTCCACATTATTTAGGTTACAGCCAGTAAGTAAACCGTTAGCCTCTGAACCACTGAAACTGGTAGTCCACTCATGTACAGAAAAAGCACCTTTAAACCCATCAGGTGTAGTAATAGTGAAGGTTTGCGTCAGTTCATTATACTCTATTTTTGTGGCATCGCCAGTAATTTTAAATACTTCAGCCTGGTCACCTGAGTTCTCTTTTTTCTGAAAAACAAAAGACCCACTATACCCCATAAAAGTATATGAGAATTCGTCCGGCTCTGTATCTCTTTTTCCACCCTGAATATAACTAGTCCAATAAGTTGAACTCGGGTAGTGTGAGCTATCGCCTGCATCAAAACTGACAATATCATTGGGCACATCAATATACTTTGGGATAGGTTGTGTGTCATTCAAATATCCATTTGAACCAAAATCATTATACCCTTTAATTGTCCTAGAAATAGAACCTCCAAAAGATAAGCCCCAACTCAAGCCCATATAACCCGCCTCCTGTGAAGCCCTTACACCTCCACCAGAATAACTCAAAGTAATCGGTATTTGTGCTCCATCAAATGAAATACTATGCAGGGGCACTGAGAAGTTTTGCCTTCCAGTATAACCGTTAGTTGGAACTAGGTCAAAAGACGAAATTGCCGCACTGTTGGGTGCAGGTGGAATCACCTCTGGTGCTTCTGCTTGGCCTAAAACACGTGATTCTAAGGAGCCTAAAAGTAAAATTGCGAAAAAGGCCTTTGCGAATAACTGAAACTTCATGGGTCTATTGTTTATTGTTTTTTCGTAATAGTTGAAGAATTTCTTTCTGTTGCTCCCTAATGCTTTCCAGCTCATTAGAAAGGCTATTATTGATTTGCTGGAGTGATTGAATTTTATTCTCTTGCTCGAGTGTATACAGCGTCAACTCTTCAATCTTCTCTAGTAGTTTCTGCTGAATAAGACCTAGGTCTTGACCATTAACTTCTACTTCTTTAGCAGTGGGTATATTGGGTAAGTGTCCATTAGCTTTGATATATGCCTGCACTTCAGGTAAGGGCATTAGCTGGTAATCTCTATCAAAAACATAGTCAGGGAAAGAGCCAGGTAAGGTGGATACCTTAATTGCCTTCGACTCTATATTTCCATAAACCAAAAAATCACCATTGTCCTTACTGATACGTACTCGACTAACTCCTGCAGTTTGGAATATAAGATCCTCATCATATGAATTAATGATACCCTCATTAACTGTAAGTCGCTTATTCATATAGAAGCTATGTCTATCAGTTGTCAAATGAGCCCATGTCGAATTTTGAGCACCTACATGGATATAGCCATTACCACTATCAATATTTATAGCCCCATTAATATTTCCTCTAATTGCCCCTTCAAATTTGGATGTTCCTGAAAGTATAGAGTTACTATTTCTGGTGTCGGAAAAGGGTTGTAGTGTACTACAAACTATCCACCAATCTGTACCGGTGTTTTTATATAAATCAAACTCGGCTTGACTTTGAATCACACTGCTATAATCAATAAAGTTGTGGTTGGTAAAAGATTGATTAAAATAATTGCCTTTAACTGCTGCTTGAGCGTGCCAGGAGGAATTAATTTTATTTTGGGCGTTATGCTCAAGGGTATTTATTCCATCCCATTTAATTAGATATATACTAACTTTTATTCCAGGGTTCTTTGATGCAACGATAGCATACCCTGTTGCTCTCGCATTAACTTTTTGTGAATACGTTAAGTCTTGACATCTAACTTCATTAAACAACATGAATATTGCTATGACAATGGGCCATAGTCTCATTAACCTTTTATCTTTCATGCTGTTTGTTTAATAGTTCTTCAATTAATAAGTCTTGTTCTTCGTTTTTCTTCTTTAATTCAATTACATAAAGAGTCAATTCTTCGATCTTCTCTAAAAGTTTTCGCTGTATATGACCTAGGTCTTGGCCATTAGCCTCTACCTCTTTTGCAGTGGGCACATTAGGTAAGTGACCATTGAATTGTATATAAGCCTGCACTTCAGATAAAGGCATCAGTTGATAATCGTTATGAAAAACATAATCTGGGAATGAGCCTGGCGGAGCTGAGACTTTTATACTCTCTGTTTCAAGTGATCCTGAAAAAACCACATCACCATCAACATCTAATCTCTTTCTAGGCGAAGTAGTACCAATCCCTACCTTTCCTCCTCCATTTGCTATCACAACATTGCCAGTTTCATAGTAGTTTAAAAAAACGGGACCAGTAGTTTTACCAGCCCTTAAATGAAGAATCCCATCGGTAGAACGCCCGATAATTCCTTTGAAACCTTTAATGTAACTTTCACCATCTGGTCCCTTTATATTTCCATTTACTTCAAGCTTTTCATTTGGTGCAGTTGTTCCGATGCCTACTTTTCCAGTCTGAGTATCAATTATCATGTGGTGGGTAAGGCTAGCATTTGTAGTATTCGCTGGTGCACTAGAAAACCTTATTTCATTGCCCCAATTCAATATTAGAGACCCTCTTAAACTCGAATGAAAACTGCTCCAGCCAGAGTTTTTATGCTCAATATTCATACCCCAGTAGGGATAGTGCCCCCCAAACGTTGATCCTATCCTATTCCAATTCTCTATTTCTATTGCGGCATTGGTATCGTGATCAAAAATTAACCTTCCAGTAAAAAGACCACCTGTTGAAGGCACATAAGTTTGTCCAAATACAAATTGCCCTACTATTAATAATAATGTGATAACAATTACTCTCATTTTTATTTCTTCTCTAAATCTTCAATCCTTTTTAGCAATTGTTCTAATTGTTCCTCTAGCTTTTGAATTTTAGTAGCCTTTGCAGCAATCTTCTTTTCCTGTTCAATTGTATATAGTGTCAATTCCTCGATCTTTTCCAAAAGCTTTATCTGTATGAGACTAAGGTCTTGGCCATCGGCCTCCACCTCCTCTGCTTTAGGCATATTAGGTAAGTGACCATTTGCTTGAATGAAAGCATGAACTTGAGCTAGAGGCTTAAGTTGGTAGTCGCTATTAAATACGTAGTCTGGGAAGGAGCCTGGAATGGAGGTGACTTTTATATTTTTAGTCTCAATATTTTCCACAGACATATGTCCTGTAAATCGACTAGTACCAGCTACATCTAACTTGAATTGCGGGTCGCTCGTCCCTATACCAACCTGTTCATTTTCATTTATGATAAGCGTTGCACCAGTTTTGGTTCCATCTCCTGCTATTAGAGCGTTGGCTAAATTATTACCAATAAAAGCATCATCAATCAAATAAGAGGCGATAATGGCAGATTCACCATCTGCATCATTAGACTGCATTACCTCATAAGCTATATGCCCTGGTTCTGTATTAGAAGTTCCAGTTCCTGCTCCACGAAAAATCGCAGCATAAGGTCTTCTTGAACCAGCATCTAACCCTCCTCCCAGCTTATAGAGTCCGAGTCGCCTTGCGGCTATTTTAAGGTTTTCGGTTACATTATCTTCCCATGCATCGTAAGAGGCTAAAACCCCAATCTGACCTCTTTGAATTGAGTTCAAAGCTACAGCTAGGGCTTCAGAATCAGCTGCACTCCCGTATGTATCATATCGGGTTGAAGAAATATGAGCATGTGTTTGAGCATTGAAAAGACTTAAACAAAGGCCTCTTCCAGAAACAGCATAATTAACACCTCCAACTTTAATTTGACGAGTAGGGCTAAAATTGTAACCTGTTCCTCTTACATATACTGCACTTGTAGACTGAGCAAATGACAGACTCTCCAGCAGAGTGAGGATTAATACTGTGATTAATGTCTTATTCATTTTTCTTTTTTAATAGTCTATTGATCAGCTCCTGCTGCGCATTATTGGTCTTTTTCAACTCATCCAATTCGCTATTCATATCTAATAAATAGAGCGTCAACTCCTCAATCTTCTCTAAAAGCTTTTGCTGTATGAGGCCTAGATTTTGGCCATTGTTTTCTACTTCTTTGGCAGTGGGTATGTTGGGTAAGTGTCCATTAGCTTCGATATAAGCCTGCACTTCTGGTAAGGGCATTAGCTGGTAATCACTATCAAAAACATAATCTGGAAATGACCCTGGAGAAGCTGATACTTTGACATTTTTAGAATGCAGTTCCCCATAGAATATCGTTTTCCCATTCCAATCCGCCCGCATAATTTCCAAACCACTGTCTTGGTTCAAAAGGGAGAAGTATCCATTTTGGGCAATACCAGTACCTAAGCGAAATCTCGTTCCATTGCTATCTTTAAAATCTACAAATGAAGAAGATTGCGAATTGGATTGATTCAGAAGTAATTTATTACCATTAATTCGAGTTACCCCGCTAGACGATACTTCAAAATCACCACTAACAGATAAAGATGACAAATCAACAGTCGTAAGTATCCTATTCCAAGAAGACCAGCTCCCGTTATTATTGAATCGCATCCATAGATTCTTTTGATTCAAACCAAAAGCTAATTGTGCATCATATCTAGAATCTCCGAATTGAGTAGAAAGAATTGACCACCAGTTTTGTTGATTGGGATAGCCAAGTGAAGGAGAAGGCGCCATGCTCGTATTTATCCAAAATTGTGCTGGAACCCCCTTTGCTTCATCTGCACTATTTAGGGGTATTCCTCTTAAAGCGCTTACGTTACTTTGAGCACAAATTTGAGTAGAAAATAGAAAGCTTAAAAAAACTACAAATAAAGTCGATAGACCTCTAAAGATCTTTAACCTTCTGAAAATCATGTGTCTATTAATTAGGTTGAATTGTTATTAAACCTAATAGAGACATCTAAATTTAAAAAGCCACTAACATAAAATATACAATTATGTATTTACAAAGTATTATATTGTGTTTATACCTCATTATTTTTAATGTAAAAAACACACGCATACTAATTTGGCATTTTAAATAATCGAAAGTTCAGGAATCGATGATATAGAAATCAATTCTGTACCAATTGCGAGACGAATTAAGCCTTATCTTAAACCGTACTTTTCAATTTTATTGAGATAAGATAAATACTCAATCATTAAATCATCATTTGGTATTCCATAAGTCTTAATAAAGGCTAGAATCTCTTTCGGAGAGAGCTTCCTAGAATGACTAATACCATTTTCTTCCAACCAATTATTGATCAAGCGATAATCAACGTTATAGGCCTTACCCATTTCGGCCCTTGTCCAACCACTAAACGATTTATCCAATGACATAAGCGAGGTGTATATTGTGAAGAATAAATGTATGCAAATTGTATGCAAGAAATAAAAAAAGCACTTACAACTAAGTCGTAAGTGCTTGATAATTAAGAGCCTCTTGCCGGGGTCGAACCAGCGACCTACTGATTACAAGTCAGTTGCTCTACCAGCTGAGCTAAAGAGGCTGCTCATGTGCTTTTCGTTCAAAGCGAGTGCAAATATATGTGCGTTCATTCAATATGCAAAGGCTTCAAACAGGAAAATTTTAATTAATTTCTAAGCCACTGAACCCTAGATATTTCTAAGTACTCGAAGCTGTTTCTTTAACTGATCGATCTCCTCATTTGCCTTAGCGATCTTCTCATCAAACTCTTCTTTCAGTTTATCTGCAGTTTTAGAGTTAGCGAAAAATGCCAGGTTATTATTCCAGAGTGCAATGTTATCCTCGATTTCATTGATCTTTCTTCTTAGGATAGACTCCTTCTTCCCAATTCTCTTATCAGATGCTGCTGATTTCTGTCCTCCAAACTCCGCCTTCAATAAGATCTCTTGAGCTTGATCTTCAGATAGACCGATGGATGTGATATAAGCCTCTACAGCAGCCTTTAAGTTTTCTTCTGTCGATTTGATACTATTTCTTGGAACAAAACCAATTCGATTGAATTGCTCCAATAGTCCAGTTAATTCTTCTGTAGTTCCTTTCTTGCCTTTGGCCGCCTTATTGATCTGTTCAATAATCGCATCTTTAGCCTTCAGATTCTCTTGGAAGGCAGCTTCAATTTCACTTTGTGAAGCTCTTTTCTTATCGAAGAAAGCATCACAAGCTTCTTTGAACTTAGCATAGACAGAATTACGGAATTTCTCAGGCACAGGACCAATATCTCTCCATTGTCTCTGCAACTGCTTCAGCTTTTCTGCTGTACCGTCTAAGTCTTGGCTCTCACTCAATTGAACCGCTTGGTTTACAAGCTCTTCTTTCTTCGCTAGGTTCTCTTTTCTTAAAGACTCCAAGCGTTTGAAGAACTCATTCTTGTTAGCAAAGAACTTCTTGAACGTTGACCAGAACAGTTTATTGATCTCTTTGGCTTGTTCACGAGGCACACCACCAATGGCGTCCCATTTCTTTTGGATAGCAAGTATCTCCTTCGTCTTAGAGTTCCACTCATTGATTCTATCAGAGTTGAAACCAGTGAATTCAGCCAACTCTTTAGCCAACTCCCGCTTCTTCTTAGCATTCTCCTCGAATTCACCTTTTAGGCCTTCCAAGAAGCTTTTTCTCTTCTTGTATATCTTATCAGAAGCTGTTTTGAATCGTTGCCAAAGTTCTTCTTGCACTTCGCGAGGTACAGCCCCAATGCGCTTGTACTCTTCATGCAATTCGTTTAGCTCGATTACCGCATCCTTAATGTTCTCATAAGCATCAAGTGCTTCGGCCTTTTCGCAAAGGTCAAGTTTAGCCGCATGATTCTTCTTTCTATCCAGCTCCTTGAGTTCAAACAGGATATGTCTGTTATTGTAGAATCTGTCTAATAGTGCATTATAGTTCGCCCAAAGCGTTCTGTTATGTTGAGAAGGAACAGGGCCCACGGCTTTCCATTCCTCTTGAAGTTTCTTGATCGGGTTCAGGTTGGTGGTAGCGTTCTCACCATCGATTAGCTCTCTAAGCTTTTCTAGGATCTCCTCTTTCTTCTCAAGGTTCCTAGTCTTAGATGCTTCTCTTTCTTTGTAGAAGCTTGCTTTTCTATCTCTTATTAATGTTAGACTTGCATCGAAGCGATTGTAGTCTTCGTCATGCCTAAATTCGAAATCATCTTCCTCACCACCCTCTTCTTTGTATTTAGCTTTAGCCAGCGCCTTGCGCTCGTCTTCCATTCCGAAGAATAATGGAACAATCTGCTCGAGTATACGCGAAGATCTTTTGAAAGTGGTTTGATGGGTTAACTCTTCAATGAGTTCAACCAATTTATCTCTTGTATAGGTAGTAAAGTCAGGAAGCTCTTCGTTTTCGTCATGCTCTTCTTCATCTTCTTTCTCTTCAGCAGTTTCTTCGGTGCTTTCAGTTTCTGCAGCCACCTCTTGTGTTTCTGCTTCTGTAGCTACAGCTTCAACCTCTTCTGCTTCAGCCACCGGCTCTGTCGTCTCTTCTATTGCCTCTTTAGAAGGCGCTTCTTCTTCTACAGAAGAAGTTTCTTCGGCAACAGTTTCAGAAGCATTCTCCTCTTCTTTTGATTCGTCATCCGCTGGAGTTTCTTCTACTTCAGCTTTTGGTTCTTCCGTTGCAGCATCCTCGACAGGTGCTTCTTCTAAAGTTTTTTCTTCTTTTTGGTCTGATACGACCTCTTCACTGGCTTGTGAAGTTTCAGGGGTTTGCGCTTGTTCTAATTCATTATCAGCGTTTTGCTGATCACCTGCTTCCATTTTCTTTTCTTCCATCTTATTTGTTTTCGGTTTTCACCGCACCGTAACGTCGTTAAAGTTAGCAAAACTATCAATTCAGGCGAGGATCGACAGGGTAATTTGAAAATACCTTATACTTCCCGCCCATTGTTTTCAATACTGAAGTCCAAAGCTCATCTGGACTCATTTCAAAGATTTCATCCGGAGTTGCCCCTTTCTTTACGAACCAAGATTGCGCATCTAATTCTTCCCTCAACTGCCCTTCTGCCCAACCACTATAACCAAGGTAGAATTGAATGTCTTCTTCATTAATAACACCTAGGTTAAGCTTTTCCTTTACTTCCTCAAAATCTCCACTCCAGCCTAAGCCATTTCCTAAGTCTATTGCACCTTCAAGGTTTTGTTTCCTATGTACAAAGTGTAGCGTATTTTGTTCGACAGGTCCACCTAAATTCAATATACCATCGAACTTCACTTCCTCTGTTAATACATCTTCAATGAGTAAATCTGTCTTCTTGTTTAATACCAAGCCAAAAGTGCCTTGTTCATTATGTTCACAGATCAGAATAACCGTGCGCTCAAAGTTCGGGTCATTCAAAAATGGCTCAGAGATCAACAGATCACCCCTACTTGGTTCCGGTATATTCTTATCGTATTCAAACATATGAGCGCTTTAAAATCAAATTAGGACTCTATGGTTATTTTGCCTAACGAAAAGCAAAAACTTTAGGCCTACAACTTGTTATATTTATCTAAAATTAACTTGCATGTCGAATATCGCAGACCTAAGACAGGAATACACTCTCGCATCCTTAGAAATTGATGCCGTAGATAAAAACCCATTTAGTCAATTTCGAAAGTGGTTTGAAGAGGCTAGCAAAAGCGAATTGCTTGAACCCAATGCCATGGTCATAAGTACAGTAGACGACAATCAACAGCCTTTTCAGCGCACCGTTTTGATGAAAGCATTGGATGATGAAGGCATAGTTTTTTATACCAATTATAAGAGTAGAAAAGCTCAGCAGATCGCTAAAAATGCAAATGTCTCAATTCTTTTTCCTTGGTACGGTCTTGAAAGGCAAGTAGCGATCATCGGTAGAGCAGAAAAAGTATCAACTAAAGAGTCTCTTAAGTACTTTACTAGCAGACCACATGGCAGCCAATTGGGCGCCTGGGTCTCGGAACAAAGCTCTGTGATTTCTTCAAGAAGTATTTTGGAGATGAAGCTCAACGAGATGAAGCAGAAATTTAAAGAAGGAAAAGTACCTCTCCCCGACTTTTGGGGTGGATATCGAATTATTCCTTCAAGTTTCGAATTTTGGCAAGGTCGCAAAAGCAGACTGCACGACCGTCTTTTCTATTCTAAAGAAAATAACAACTGGAAAATTGAGCGCTTAGCGCCTTAGATCAAAGTGGTGATATCATTCACTCCTAGCTTTCTCTCTACAGTAAAGCCCTCTCCGTATCTGACACCTATTTCATGGCCGTAATGGACGCCACGGCTATTCACCATTTCCATGAATCTTGGGTTAGAGATGTATGTCTCAGGCTCATTTGAATCAGGGTCAAAAAACTGGGTTTTGAATGCCTTCACAGAATTCATTTTCACATCCCATTCATCGGTTACATCTACGATAAAGTCTGGTTCAATCGGAATGCTTTGGATGTAATGATAAACAACTTTTGGACGCCAAGGCGCTTGTAATTCACCATCGTCATAGGTTTCGATCTTGGCTAGACCTGATAAAAAGCAAGACTCCTTTGCCAGAAATGAAGCTCTAACGTGGTCAGAATGTCTATCATCAATAGCGTTGGCAAAAACAATATCAGGCCTGTATTTCCTTAATACACGAATAACTTCTAACTGATGCGTTTCATCTGCTTTAAAGAACCCATCCCTAAAACCTAAATTGTCTCTAACAGAGAGTCCTAGAATATCTGCAGAAGCCTGTGCTTCTTCTAATCGTGTTTGAGGGGTACCTCTTGTCCCAAGCTCTCCTTGTGTAAAGTCAACAACTCCTACTTTCTTTCCTGATTTAACTGCTTTATGCAATGTACCAGCACAAGAAAGTTCCACATCATCAGGATGTGCTGCTAGTGCGAGAATATCTAATTTCATGAGTTGTCTTTTGGTAAAAACAAGAAACGGCCCTTAGGCCATTTCTGTTTGAGAGTGAGACTCAAATTCTTTCTCTTGAAGGAAGCGCTCTGCATCGAGTGCGCCCATACAGCCTGTACCAGCAGCGGTTACTGCTTGTCTGTACACTCTATCTGCCGCATCGCCAGTAGCAAAAACACCTTCAACATTGGTTTTTGTGGAACCCGCTTGAACATTCAAATAGCCCATGCTATCCATATCTAACCAATCTTTGAAAATATCTGTATTTGGTTTGTGTCCAATCGCTACAAAGAAACCTGTGATATCAAGCTCTTTGGTTTCTTTTGTTTGGTTATTGATAACTCTTACGCCAGTCACACCAGTTTCATTACCTAAAACTTCTTCGGCTTCTGTATTCCAGAGCACCTCAATGTTCGGATGATCCAATACACGTTGCTGCATGATCTTAGAAGCTCTCATTTCGTCTCTTCTAACAAGCATATACACCTTCGGGCAAAGGTTTGCTAAATATGTAGCCTCCTCAGCAGCAGTATCACCTGCTCCTACCACAGCGACATTTTGACCTTTGTAAAAGAACCCGTCACAAACAGCACAAGCAGAAACACCTTTGTTTGCAAATGTCTTTTCAGACTCAAGCCCTAAATACTTAGCACTTGCTCCTGTTGAAATGATTACAGACTCAGCAGTAATTTCATGCTTTTCGTCAATCATCACCTTATGTGGGTAACCAGAAAAATCTACAGAAGTAGCCAAACCGAACCTCACGTCTGTCCCGAATCTTTCAGCTTGCTTCTGCAAGTCCATCATCATAGACGGTCCATTAATCCCTTCAGGGTATCCTGGGAAGTTTTCAACATCGTTTGTCGTGGTCAATTGACCACCTGGTTCGCCACCAGTATATAGAATTGGACTCAAACCTGCTCTTGAAGCATAAATTGCTGCAGTGTATCCTGCAGGTCCTGAACCAATGATTAATACTTTAGTACTTTCTGTCGTCATCTTATCTTTCCTTAATTCTCAAAGCTAACTGATTAACAACTTTATGGCAAAAGAATGTTCCATGAAATGGACATAAAAAAAGCGCTTCGTTAAAAGCGCTTTTTCTTCATTTATCTCACCTTGGATTAGCCTAAATAAGGCTTCAAAGCTTTACTTCTTGACGTATGTCTCAATCTTCTGATCGCCTTCTCTTTGATTTGACGTACCCTCTCTCTTGTTAAATTGAATTTTTCTCCAATTTCTTCAAGAGTCATTGAGTGCTCACCGTTCAATCCGAAGTACAAAGTGATGACATCAGCCTCTCTTTGTGTAAGAGTAGAAAGTGCTCTTTGCACTTCTCTTCTTAGCGAATCATTCATTAGACCGTCATCTGGTTTCTCTTCAGCATCATTCTCCAATACGTCCAAAAGGCTATTTTCCTCACCTTGTACGAAAGGAGCATCCATTGATACGTGACGACCAGAGATCTTCATGGTATCTACAACTTCGTTAGTAGTAACCTCTAGTACCTCAGCCAATTCATCTGGAGATGGCTCACGCTCAAACTTTTGCTCGAGCTCAGAGAATGTCTTTGATATCTTATTCAAAGAACCTACTCTGTTCAATGGCAAACGAACAATTCTAGATTGCTCAGCTAATGCTTGAAGAATAGACTGTCTGATCCACCATACCGCATAAGAAATGAATTTGAAACCACGAGTTTCATCAAATCGCTGTGCTGCTTTGATCAGACCTAGGTTTCCTTCATTAATAAGGTCACCTAGTGATAATCCTTGGTTTTGATATTGCTTGGCTACAGAAACCACGAACCTCAAGTTGGCTTTAGTCAATTTTTCCAAGGCCAATTGGTCGCCTTCACGAATTCTTTTGGCCAAATCAACCTCTTCATCTGGAGTAAGAAGGTCTACTTTACCAATTTCTTGAAGGTATTTATCGAGAGACTGTGACTCTCTATTGGTTATCTGTTTGCTTATTTTAAGCTGTCTCATTCAATTCTAATTTTTCAACGCCCACTAAGAAGAACTCTATTGAATGTAATAAAAGTTCCTCTTCATTCAAACGTCTAATTCAACTAAACTGTTACTCCTCTTTCTTCTCAGGCTTAGGAAGAAGCGCCTTTCTAGACAATCTGAATTTACCTGATTTCTTGTCGATACCGATCAACTTTACAGTGATCTCCTCGCCAACTTCCATTAGGCCATCCATGCTTTCTAAACGCTCCCACTTGATCTCAGAGATATGAAGAAGACCATCTTTACCCGGCATGAATTCGATGAATGCTCCAAACGGCATAATTGACTTCACTTTACCTTCGTAAGTCTCTCCAACTTCTGGCATAGCCACAATGTTTTTCACTCTGCCAACAGCAGCATCCATCGCTTCTTTATCAACAGCAAAGAATGAAACTTCACCTCTATCTTCAACCTCTTCGATATTGATGGTAGCGCCAGTCTCTTTCTGGATCTCTTGGATCACTTTACCACCAGGACCGATAACTGCACCGATCATATCTGAAGGAATAGACATTTTGAAACTTCTTGGCACATGAGGTTTGTAGTCTTCTCTTGGTTCTGTGATCGCTTTGGCCATCTCTCCCAAAATGTGAAGTCTACCTTCTTTAGCTTGGTTCAATGCAGTTTCTAGTACTTCGTAAGAAAGACCATCTACTTTGATGTCCATCTGACAAGCAGTGATACCTTTTTCAGTACCAGTCACTTTGAAATCCATGTCACCAAGGTGATCTTCGTCTCCAAGGATATCAGAAAGAATTGCATACTTACCAGTTTCTGCATCTGAGATCATACCCATTGCGATACCAGAAACAGGTGCTTTGATATTTACACCAGTATCCATCATTGCTAATGAACCTGCACAAACAGTGGCCATTGAAGACGAACCATTTGATTCTAAAATATCAGAAACCAATCTGATGGTATATGGATTTTCCTCGGCAGGAGGAAGTACTTGTTTCAATGCTCTTAATGCAAGGTTACCGTGTCCTACCTCTCTTCTACCTGGACCTCTGTTTGGTCTAACTTCACCAGTAGAGAAGCCAGGGAAGTTGTAGTGAAGGATGAACTTGTTATAGCCTTCCATAGTTGCACCATCGATCATCTGCTCATCAAGCTTAGTACCCAAAGTACAAGATGTCAATGATTGTGTTTCACCCCTTGTAAATACAGCAGAACCATGTGCCAATGGTAAATAATCAACCTCTGCAGCAATTGGTCTTACCTGAGTGAAATCTCTACCATCAAGTCTTTTCTGCTCTTCTAAAACGAAGTTTCTAGCAGCAGACTTATGTAACTTTTTGAAATATTGTGAAAGCAAGAATCCATCGTACTCGTGATCTTCACCAAGAGATTCGATGAACTCATCTTTGATTGCTCTTACGTCTGAGCTTCTTACTGACTTGTCAGCAGTTTGCTTAGAAACAGCAGCATAAAGCTTATCGTAAGTATCAGCCTTCATTTTCTCGAAAAGTGCTTCATCAGACTTTTCGTGAGAATATTCTCTTTTTTCAGTTGAACCCGCTTCTTCCGCTAATTCAATCTGAGCTTGGCATTGAACTTTAACTGCCTCGTGAGCAATTTTCATTGCTTCAAGAAGATCTAGTTCACTCACTTCTTGCATTTCGCCTTCCACCATAAGGATATTGTCCTTATCAGCAGCAACGATAATATCTAGTTCGGCTTCAGCTTGAACGTCTCTCTTAGGGTTAACAAGATATTCACCATCTTTTTTAACTACTCTCACTTCTGAGATAGGACCATTGAAAGGAATATCAGAAACTGCTAATGCAGAAGAAGCTGCTAGAGCTGCCAATGCATCAGGGTTAGTGCCTAGCTCGTAAGAAATCATAGAGATCATCACTTGGGTGTCTGCGTGATAATCATCTGGGAACATCGGTCTAAGCGCTCTGTCTACCAATCTTGAGATCAATACCTCATGATCAGATAGTCTACCTTCTCTTTTTAAGAAGCCACCAGGAATCTTTCCAGCCGATGCGAATTTTTCTTGATAATCAACAGAGAGTGGAAGAAAATCCACATCCTCTTTTGCGTCTTGAGCAGATACTACAGTAGCCAGCAACATGGTGTCGCCTGATCTTACTACTACAGAACCATCTGCCTGCTTTGCTAATTTACCCGTTTCAATTGTGATTTCAGCGCCATCGGGCATTTTGATGGACTTATTAATAACTTTTGTCATATATGGTTTTTATGAATTCAGGTCACATTTTGACCTGTTTTGGTTAGAAGTAAAAAGGGAATTCAGTGAACTCCCTTTAAACATTACTTTCTTAATTTCAATTCTGCGATAATCGCACGATATCTTTCGATATCTCTGTTGTATAGGTAGTCTAGAAGTCTTCTTCTTTTACCTACCAATTTCAAAAGACCAAGTCTAGAAGAGTGATCTTTCTTGTTTGTTTTCAAATGCTCCGTTAAGTGATTGATACGGTAGGTGAAAAGCGCGATTTGAGACTCAGCAGATCCTGTGTCATTTTTTGCCTTTAACCGACCATGATTCTCAAAGAGCTCTTGTTTTTTCTCAGTTGATAAATACATGCTTAGCTAAATTTAATAATACTAAATAATTACAGCCCGCAAAGATACTGAATGAAAGCTATTTGGGCAATAGCTGGAAGAATTTATTCATTCCTGCCAAAAAGCTTAGAAAAACGCTTGGCAAGATTGACATAAAAGTCCGATTCAAATAGCCTAGCATCGTTTCTTGCTTGTTTCAAGAAGAAAAATCCGAAGGGTAAAAGGGCAATGTTCGATATCCAAACCGCAGCAGCAGGATCTAAGACTTCTTGCTTACCCCACTTCTCTCCTAGGGTATTTAAAATATAGTAGATCAAAAAGAAAACAATAGAGACAATGATAGGCATTCCCAAACCACCTTTCTTAATGATTGCGCCAATTGGAGCTCCTATTAAGAACATCACAATACAGGCAAATGACCTGGCTAACTGCTGGTTTTTCGTAATGATGAACTTCCTTTTGTAAGAACTAACGGTTTCGATGGACTTTGTTCTAGTGAAAATGATATTCCTTAATTGTCTCGACTGGTTAATTCCGTAACTGATTGAAGACTGCACACGCATGGTGTGATCCTCTTCCCCACCTAGCGCATAATAGGCCAAAAACTTCTTATAGTTCTCCTCTGGAGTAGTCTTCTGCATTCTTTCATTAAAGGCTTTATTCCTTTCTGCAGACGCAATTTCGGCTGGGGTAGCCTTCGTTCTACTTATTTCGGATTCTTCCTCGGTTTCGATTTCTTTCGTTACTCCAATATTACCGTCTATGTCAGTCTCGGCCCTTAGTTGGCCAGAAGTATCAACATTTTCAGCCTCCTCAACCGTATCCATTATTTCAGGCTTTGGTTTTAGTGACTCTCGATATTCTTTTAACGAATCATAGTATTCTATTCCATCTATGATGCTAACAGGCACTTCTGCTTGGCTAAGCATATGGTAATTGAAAGAGTTGGTCACCTGAATGAACATGCGCTCTTTCTTAGAGAAAATATCACCGCTCATAGAGTCTATGCCAGTAGTGAGCTGCCCCCTAGTTTGTACAAGTCTACTTCTTCGAAAGGCTCCTTCGTCAGTGTCTCCCATATCAAAAGAAGATAAATCAAACACCATCTTACTGGACTCGAATCTGTCGCGGACAAATTGCCCCCCTTTGACCTTTTCGAAGTAATTATCCTTCATTTGCTCCTCATAACGGATTCCATCAAAGAGCTCCAAAGCCAAATAGCGCTGATTCATAAAAGAGTACATTCTACCCGAGTCGGCAAGAATTATCTTTTTATTTGATTGCGCATTATCACCTGTGTGGTCATAAATGATGATATCCAGCAAGTGCTCATCCGTAACCTTTTGATTCACTTTGATACTATAGCCAGGTATACCATCATAAAAAACACCTTCTTTGATATCTAAAGCGGGCTTTTTAGTACGCATGTCCCAAAGAAGACTGTATGTCTTAAGGTTTACTTTTGGAACAAGTTGGGTATTGGTGTAATAAGTCACTCCCGTCAGAAAGACCACGAAGAAAAAAATGGGTGCAAGTGCCCTTACCAATGAGATTCCTGAACTCTTAATTGCTGTTAGCTCCGAATGCTCACCCAAGTTACCAAAGGTCATGATTGAACTCAAAAGCACCGCTAAGGGAAATGCATCTGGCGAACTCGAAATGGAGAAATAACCTAATAACTCCCCGAAAACAGACAGACTTAAACCTTTACCAAATAATTCATCAAAGTAACGAAGTAAACCTACGAGTAGCAGGATGAAATCGACAACGATTAATGTCAAAAGGAATGGTCCAATGAAAGAACCGAATACAAGTTTGTCAATCTTCTTTATCACTGCCTAGGCGATGTAAAGCACAAAGATTGTGCCTTGGAGTGCCATTTCCAAGTTAAGGGAAGTTAAATTACCCCCCTATCATTTCTTTAAGCAGATAGACCTGATTCTCCCAGAGCTCTTGTTGCTCTTCAGCGTCATCAAAATCTGAATAATCGGTGATCTGTAGATAGACAGTTTGGGTAAGTTCATTTACGTTCAGCTTCAGTTCAATGTAATTTGGATCATCTTCATCCTCATCGGTTTCAGGCAGAAACTCGAACTTGGCACTAACATTAAGCTTTTGAGACACTTTTTTGGCCTTGTGATCTTCTCCATCCCATAGAAAACTAAATACTTTGTCTTCATTGATATTGACATCATCAGCAAACCATTGCGATAAACCACTAGCTGAACTTATGTAAGGGAACAACATTTTTTGTGAGGCTTTTACCTCAAATTCGGTGACAAATTTTACTTTTCCCATAGGCCAAAAAATGTTGATTGAGATAATATATCACTTATTTAGCATTAAACAAATTACTTAACCAATAAGAGCTCAAGGCAAATAAAAAACCCCAACATATTTGTCGGGGTTTGTGTAGCGAAGACGGGAGTTGAACCCGTGACCTCAGGGTTATGAATCCTGCGCTCTAACCAACTGAGCTACCTCGCCATTTGATTAAGAGGGTGCAAAGATATACATTCCAATTTCTATTTCGCAAATTGAATAGATTCATTTTTCAAAAAACTTAACACCATGAAAAAGACCACTCTGATATTGTTGATCTTCTCTCTTTTAATTGCCTGTGAATCAAAGAATGAAGGACCGTCATTTAGCAAGGAAAATGCACACGAAATGATCAAAGAATTTTATCAAGCGCTGAGTACAGGAGATTCAACTCTTATGAGCAGCGTACTTTCTTTACAATTTGAGATGTATGAACATGAGGTATTGTGGAATGAAGACAGTCTATTATGGCTTATGGGAGCCACACAAGGCAGGATCTGGCGAGTAGATGAAATCACCTTTCATGAAGAAGGTAAATTTGCTCATGCCTATTATTACAACGAAAGTGATAAACCCTTAGGAAGATCTTGGTACGAAAGCATGCTCTTCAAAAAAGAAGGCGATGAATGGAAAATTAGGTTTATGCATTCAACCAAACGCTATTTAAAATAAAAAACCCTATTCCGATACTTCGGAACAGGGCTTCTTTTCTTCGTGCAGTTAAAGTTATTTCACTTTGTCAACAACTGCTTTGAACGCTTCAGGGTGATTCATTGCTAAATCTGCAAGAACCTTTCTATTCAATTCGATTCCTGATTTGTTCAATTGACCCATAAATTGAGAATAAGACATGCCGTGCTGACGAGCACCTGCGTTAATTCTCTGGATCCACAATTTTCTGAATTCTCTCTTCTTAGCTTTTCTATCTCTGTAAGCGTAAGTAAGACCTTTCTCAACGGCATTTTTCGCTACCGTCCAAACGTTTTTTCTTCTCCCCCAGTACCCCTTGGATAACTTTAGGATTCTTTTTCTCTTTGCTCTTGAAGCAACTGAATTTACTGATCTAGGCATAATTTAATTTTTTGATTCTTGGCGAACCGCGAAGCGATTACTTAATACCAAACCTCTGGTTAAACATTAGAACCTTCTAATTGAAAATTAGATGTTGAGCATATGCTTTACGTTCTTCTCATCAGACTTGTCTACCAAGCCCATGTGAGTAAGATTACGCTTCTGCTTCGTTTCTTTCTTTGTCAAGATGTGGCTTTTGAAAGCATGCTTTCTTTTGATCTTGCCTGATCCTGTCAACTTGAAACGTTTCTTCGCTCCTGATTTAGTTTTTACTTTAGGCATTATTAATAATTGTTAAACAAAATTATTTCTTCGCAACTTTTGGTGCCAAAAAGAGGAACATTCTTTTACCCTCTAACTTTGGCAACTGCTCTACTTTAGCATACTCTTCTAAAGCTTGAGCAAATTTCAAAAGAAGAATTTCTCCTCTTTCTTTATAAACGATCGTTCTTCCCTTGAAGTGAACATAGGCTTTCACCTTGGCCCCATCTTTCAAGAAGTTGATCGCATGCTTAAGTTTAAACTCGAAATCGTGATCATCCGTATTGGGACCAAACCTAATTTCTTTGATGACAGTCTTTGAAGCTTTGGCTTTTATTTCCTTTTGCTTCTTTTTCTGGTCATACTTAAACTTAGAGTAATCAATAATTTTACAAACAGGCGGAACCGCTTTTGCTGAGATTTCTACAAGATCCAAGCCCTCTGCTTTCGCCATCTCTAGCGCTCTCTGCAAAGGATATACTCCCGGCTCTATGTTTTCTCCAACAACCCTAACCTCTTGGGCCCTGATTTTATCATTAACCTTGTAGGGTTCTTCTACCCGACCTCTTGGTGGGTAGCGTCTTCTCATTTTAGCGATTTTTACCTCCTTGTTTTGTTAAAGTTTGCAAATATCGGTATAAATTTCTAATAATCAATAGCACAATGCAATTTGATTACTTGGCACCTTGGCCGAGAGATTTATCCGTTTCTTCCTTAAAATAATTTAAAAATTCTTGATGTGAAAAAGTTCCCACATCTCCGTGGCCATGTTTTCTTACGGCAACAGCTTTTGCCTCAGCCTCTTTCTCACCTACAATAAGCATGACTGGAATCTTTTTTACCTCCGCATCTCTGATTTTACGACCGATCTTTTCATCTCTATGGTCGATGAAACCAGTAATATCATGCGCTTCAAGCATTCTATAAACCTCTTCGGCATAGTCAGCATATTTTTCTGAAATAGGTAGGATAGCGACTTGATCAGGTGTTAGCCATAAAGGGAACTCACCTGCACAATGCTCGATCAAAACCGCACAGAACCTTTCCATCGAACCAAAAGGTGCTCTATGAATCATCACAGGCCTATGCTTTTGATTATCCGAACCTGTATACTCGAGCTCGAATCGTTCTGGAAGATTATAATCAACTTGAATTGTACCAAGCTGCCATTTTCTACCTAGGGCATCTTTGACCATGAAATCAAGTTTAGGACCATAGAATGCCGCCTCTCCCAATTCTGTAACGGTATTCAGTCCTTTCTCTGCGGCAGCCTCAATAATCGCTGCTTCAGCCTTTTCCCATGCTTCATCTGTACCTATATACTTTTGTGTGTTTTCTGGATCTCTTAAACTGATTTGTGCCGTATAATCCTCAAAACCAAGTGATTCAAAAATATACAGAACTAGATCAATCACTTTTTTGAATTCATCTCTTACCTGATCAGGAGTACAGAAGATATGCGCATCATCTTGAGTAAATCCTCTAACACGAGTCAAACCATGTAATTCACCACTTTGCTCGTATCGATAGACCGTGCCAAATTCTGCCATTCTTACTGGAAGGTCTTTGTAGGATCTAGGTTTTATCTTGTAGATCTCACAATGGTGTGGACAATTCATTGGCTTAAGCAAGAACTCCTCACCTTCATGTGGGGTATTAATGGGTTGAAAAGAATCCTCCCCATATTTTTCATAATGACCAGATGTGACATAAAGACTTTTATGTCCAATATGTGGTGTCACAACAGGTTCATATCCCGCCTTTACTTGAGCTTTTTTCAAGAAAGCTTCAAGCCGTTCTCTTAGCTTTGCCCCCTTTGGCAACCAAAGAGGAAGTCCCATACCCACATTTTCAGAAAAGGCGAATAATTCTAGCTCTTTACCAATCTTGCGATGGTCTCTCTTCTTGGCTTCTTCTAATAAGTGTAAATATTCTGTTAGTTCCTTTTGCTTAGGGAAAGTCACTCCATAGATTCGAGTCAACTGCTGACGTTTCTCATCGCCTCGCCAATAGGCTCCAGCTACACTCAATAGCTTCACTGCTTTAATAAAACCAGTATGTGGGATATGCGGGCCGCGGCACAAATCTGTAAAACCACCTTGTTCATAGAAAGTGATATTTCCGTCTTCCAGATCCTGAATCAGTTCTAATTTGTACTCATCACCCTTTTCCGTAAAATAGTCGACTGCATCAGCCTTCGAGACATCTTTTCGTAGGAATTGGTTTTTCTCTCTTGCAAGCTCGAGCATTTTCTTTTCAACAACCTCAAGATGGGCTGCATCAAACTCGTGATCGCCAAAATCGATATCGTAGTAATATCCTTTTTCGATTGGAGGCCCAATACCTAGTTTAATCCCAGGATATAAGGTTTCTAATGCTTCTGCCATCAAGTGTGCAGAAGAGTGCCAAAAAGTGTTCTTACCATCATCATCATTCCAGGTGAGTAGTTTCAGGTTTGTTTCTATCGGTAATGCTCTATTTGCATCCCAAACCTCCCCATTAACTTCTGCTGCCAATACGTTTCTGGCTAATCCTTCTGAAATACTCAATGCCACATCCATGGCACTACTTCCTTCGGGGTATTCCCTAACACTCCCATCAGGTAAGATTACTTTTATTTGGTTACTCATTGTTGTTTACCCCTCGCTACAAACCGAGAGGATTTTTTCTTATTAGGCTGCAAATATGCAATAATTAATTAGTACAATCAGCCAATAAAAAGGGGAATTTTGAAGGGATTAGAGGCTAATTTGGAAACTGACCTTAATATCTGATTTACGGATATTATCTTTTTCGAGGTAAGTCAGTCTTCTCACGTAATCGACTCTAAAGAATTTGAAGATGTTTTCTATCCCTATACCTACCTCAGCAAAAGGTCTTGATGTTTGTAATACATCAAATTGTGGTAAGGGGTTTCCTTCTTCATCCATGGTTACCTGAGCGTCAAGGGTGCTTTGGCTAACATCTCCAAAAAGCACCGAACCGGTCCCAACAAGTCTCCACTTTAGTCTTTTCATCAGAGGAACCCTGTTCATGACAAAACCCTCGAAAAAGTGCTGCATTTTCAATTGCGCGTAACTTTGAGAAACAAACTCGAAAAAGTTCATTGTATTGAAAGCGATATCTGTGTAGACAAATTGCTCATTACCAATGTGCGAAGTCAGTAAGGTATAAGGCAGGTCGTTAAAGATGTGACCAGCACTCATTTGATATTTCATGTTTCCCCAAAAACCCAACTTCAGTTTTTGAGATATGGCAAAATCAACTTTGTGGTAGTCAAAATCTCCCCCTCCAGGACCTTTCAATCCACGGGTATATGATACCAAAAATGTTGGCCAACGGACAGTTCCCAGACTTATTCTTGAATTATCATTGATTATGAACGTCTCATCACGCGCATACTTCAATCTCACAATAAACTCCGAAGTTGTAAAGTTTGTCCCGAGTTGAGAGTTTATGTCATTGATGTCTGTTCTATATCGGAAAGGGAAAAGAGGTTGGTATGATTGATTTTTTAATTGCAATGCACCAGAAAAAGACCTTGAAAACTGTCGAGCAAATTCAAACTGAGTTCTCTCATACCTAAATGGTCTTACCAAATTACCGATCTGAGTTAGAGCAATAAATGCACTCTCTTCGGAAACGTCTGTTAACGGACTCACTTGTACACCAAATTGATCTACGTCTTTCCGATAATTTAATGAGAGCGTTGTCCACCTTTGCCGGTCTGCTATGTATTTGGCACCGAAGCCATATTTCCATTTTTCGTCTAAGAATCCATAAGCACCAAAACCATTGAATTGCCACTTCCTACTAAAGTTCTCATTGGTTCTCCCACCTAATCTCATTCTGAAACCCTCAATATCATTACCAGAAATGGTTACTGGGTACGGCCCTATGTCCACCTTACCTACTTCAATATATCCGCGGGCGAGCGTCTTAAATATTTCTGTCCAAGTCTTGACAAATCGAATATTGTTCAATGTATCGATCATGGCGATAACATTGACCTCTGTTTCGCTAAGCTCTTCATGCCTATTTTGATTCCAAAACTCTTCACTTGTCTCACGAGCATCCTCTGCTAGTTCTATACTTCTTTCATAAAATCTGGTAGGACGAGGTTCAGTAACTCTAATACTGTCGTTACTCGTATAAAATTTAGCTAAGAAACCAGCAGAACCATCCGTTAACTCCGCTACGTCAATCAATACTCTCGTGTTTTTAGGCAGCCATGCACCAGTATCCGTATTGATTAACTCTTGTTGGATTTTGATCTTCTCAATGAAGTTGAGGTTCGCTCTCTCTTGCATTGTCGCATCGATTTGTTTAAGTGCAAACCCATCTTTTGTGATCCACATTTTCCCCACAAAAGCCAATTCCTGATCGTTCTTTGGTACAAAATCGAGCAAATAACAGTAGTCATCACCAATATAAAGGCTATCGACCAGTTCATAATTGTAGAGAACTCGCCAACCATCTGCCAAAGGAGAGGCAAACTCCTTGTCGACAATCTCCATTCTATTTTGGTAAAAATTATACTCTTGAAAAGAGGACCCGACAATCTGACCGATCAATGATCCATCCTCAATACCAACACCTGTAATCTTTGTTTTCTTAATATATTCTTTCTGAAGGATTGGATTAGACCTAAAATATATATCCGATAATGACTCTGAGATAAAAAGTGGTAAAATGGGCTTTCCGTCTTCACCCGCAATGGTCTCAATCGAGTCTAATATGGCTGTAATCTCTTGCATCCATTTCTTTTCGCGGAGCTTATCTGTGATGTTGTCGATATCAATTTCAATCTTATTATAACTTTGATATTCATACGCATCTAGCCTTCTTTTATCATTCCTCCTCTTATTGTCCATGACTCCCCTCAGGATCCTAAAGGCAGGGTTTTCGGCACGGCCAGAGTAAACGACAAAATCGTTAAGCTGAGTTGCTTCTGGGGCAAGTTGAAAATCGATGCGTTGCTCGATGCCCTTGACATATGGCTTCGTTTTGGTTTCATAACCAATAAAAGAAACTAATAGCGTATCAGATTCCGCATCTCCCTTGATCTCATAAAACCCATCAAAATCCGTTGACGCACCAACAGCCGAACCTTTGATGACCACATTCGCAAAAGGAATAGGATCACCAGATGAAGCATCTATAACTTTACCTCGAATAATAGTCTGAGCAAAGGCAAAATTCGCAATGCAGACAAAGGCAAAAAGAATGGTTAAACGACTTAGGTTCAATTTATCGGTCTTGGTAGCTTTTAACTAACGCGTGCTTTTATGAAAAAGTCCAAAATTATACTCAAAATTTGAACTTCAACGGTCATTCTTTAAAGAATGTTCCTTAATGTAATTTTCGATTAATAAATCAGAGCGTTTCACAATCTGCTTATACCACAAAAGTTTGAGTTCATCTTTCTCTTCTTGAGTAAGTGACCAGTCAATATCACTGATTCTTAACCTGTGAGACAACTCACTCATTACCAATGCAGCACTTACAGAAATATTAAAAGACTCCGTAAATCCGAGCATCGGAATATGGACAAGTTCATCAACGTTCTCTTTTGCAAAATCGCTCATCCCTCTTTTTTCTGTTCCAAAAACTATTGCAGTCCTCTGATCAATATTCAAGTCATGGATAGACGCTGAATTTGGGTCAGGGGTTGTACCAACCACCCTATAGTTTTTCTCTTTTAACTCTTTATAACATGTTAGAAAACTCTCTTCTCCTCTTTCATACCTTTGAATATTGACCCATTTTGAGGCACCTCGCACTACATTAGGATTAATATTATAGACATGAAGATCTTCCGTAATGTACAAGTCCTGAATCCCAAAACAGTCACAAGTTCGTATCACTGCACTGGCATTTTGTTCTTGATAAATATCTTCCAAGACGACAGTAAAATGGCGTGTTCGGTTGGCTAAAACCTCATTAATGAGTTGCTGCTTATTTGGAGTGACGAACTCTGCCAACATGTTGATTAACTCTCTCTTCATAAAAAAATAAGCTGCCGAAATTTCCGACAGCTCAATCTTACAACCTTAATGAAAAGTCATCTGCATAATAATAACGTACAAGCCTTGATTGGAAACACTTAGAATAAATCAATAGTGTCTCCTACATTATAACCGCCTTCTTTATCCTTAGGCTCAGGTTTTGGCTTTGGTTTTGGTTTTTCCTCCTTTATCGGTTGGGGCTGTGTCTTTTCAGCAGAAGTACTTTCCCCCTTTACAGTCTCTGCTTTACTATTTTCAACCGGTTCGGGTTTTGCTACTTCTTCCACTTGAGTCGCCTGTTCAGGAACCGACACAGGTTCTTCAACCTTTACTTTCGGCTCAACAGCCTGAAAAACAGCTTTATGCACTTTATGAGGAGACAATTTGTTTCCAGTCGCTTTCCAACCTTTAATGTCAATGATCATGTCTAGGTCGAAAGTAGACTTCTGTCTTTCTCTGTTTCCTTTGACTGAATATGTCACATCAATTTGTGCCGAATTACTTTGAACCACACTGACCAGCTTTGAACCTTTCGATTCGTTAATGAATAGGAATTTCTTATCCATCGTACTTGTTTCTATTTGGAAACGCTTGATGTAATAAACCCCACTATCTCCATCTATATGAATAGCACCGATGGATTCATCCATCTCGAGTTTCTCCAAAAGCATGATCTTATTCGGTTCATACCTATTGGTCAGGTCAAAACTTGTGAGTTCATACTCTCCAGAGTTGTAAACCACAAGCACTTTATCATCTGCCTGGATGTTCCCAAGAAGCCTTCCTCTTTCGTCACGGTTCAGCCTGCCAACAGACTCGTCATACCAAATATCAAGCCCACCCAAGGTAGACTTGCCTTCCATCTTCAATTGTACTTTACGCACTGGGTATTTAGTCAGGATATTTCCACCTGCTCCTCTACCCTTAATCTCAATATCGGCAAAATTGAAATCAAAAACTTTGATTCTGGCTTTTGCACCGGAGGTAAGGAAAACAGTCACTAACTCTGCCTCTCCATTCGGGTTGGCCGTAAAATAGAGCACTTTTGATCCGCGTTCTCCCTTGGTCAAATCATACTCCTTGTCTCTGGTTATCGCTAGCACCTGGAACCTTTTAACCATGGTTCTACCCGTTTTTCCATCGAGATACATAAGGTTATAGACCTTTCGCTCATCATTCTTCTTGAATACCCCAACCCAAATGATGTCCTTACCGACAAAAACCTTGTCGCTAATTCGCACTACTTGGAACTTACCATCCTTTCTGAAAACAATGATGTCATCGATATCTGAACAGTCTGAAATAAATTCATCTTTCTTTAGACCATAACCGATAAAGCCATCTTTCCTATTCACGTAAAGCTTGGCATTATTGGCAGCAACAACTGTCGCTTTGATGTCTTCAAAGTTTCGAATCTCGGTTTTGCGCTCTCTGCCTTTTCCGTATTTCTCTAGTAACCTTTCAAAATAAGCAATAGCGTATTCGATCAAGTTTGCCAAGTGGTGCTCAACTTGAGCCAACTCATCCTGCAAACGCTTCATTAATTCGTCTGCCTTGAAAGTATCGAACTTAGAAATTCTCTTGATCTTGATTTCTGTCAGACGTACGATATCGTCAGTGGTGATCTCGCGATAGAAATCCTTTTTGAAAGGGTCCAGTCCCTTATCAATAGTTTCTAGAACAGCCTCCCAAGTTTCACACTCCTCAATGTCCCTGTAGATTCTATTCTCGATGAAAATCTTTTCTAATGATGAAAAAAGTAATTTCTCTAAAAGCTCACCTTTCTTGATCTCTAATTCTCGTCTGAGTAGCTCAACGGTTTGCTCTGTACAAACTCTTAGGATTTCATTGACAGTAACGAAATGAGGCTTTTCTTCAATAATGACGCAGGCATTAGGAGAAATACTTACTTCGCAATCGGTAAAAGCATAAAGGGCGTCTATTGTAATGTTTGGTGACTGCCCGGCTGCCAGCTCCACTAAAATCTCTACGTGCTCGGCCGTATTGTCAATTACTTTTTTGACCTTGATCTTACCCTTGTCATTCGCCTTAATTATTGAATCAATAAGGCCAGTTGTTGTGGTATTAAAAGGTATATCCTTGATCACCAAAGTCTTTTTATCAAACTCCTCGATCTTTGCTCTGACTTTGATCTTCCCTCCTCTTTTTCCTTCATTATATTCAGAAAAATCGGCCATTCCTCCAGTAGGAAAATCAGGATAGATCTTTGGCTTTTTACCCTTCAAAGTTTTGATAGAAGCATCGATCAACTCATTGAAATTATGAGGCATGATCTTCGTGGAAAGACCAACAGCAATACCTTCTACTCCTTGCGCTAATAAGAGCGGGAATTTCACTGGAAGTGTAGTGGGTTCCTTCTTTCTACCATCATATGAAAGTTGCCAATCCGTTGTCTGTGGATTGAAGACTACATCTAGAGCAAACTTGGAAAGTCTGGCCTCAATGTATCTTGGCGCTGCTGCACTATCACCAGTTCTTATATCTCCCCAGTTTCCTTGTGTTTCAATAAGCAGGTCTTTCTGACCCATATTGACCATGGCATCACCGATTGCAGCATCACCATGCGGATGGTATTGCATGGTCTGACCAATGACATTGGCAACTTTGTTGAACCTTCCATCATCCATCTCCTTCATGGAATGAAGGATTCTCCTTTGCACTGGTTTCAAACCATCTTCGATGGCTGGAACGGCTCTTTCTAAAATTACATATGATGCATAGTCGAGAAACCAGTTTTCGTACATCCCGGAAACCGGAATCACTTCTTGCATTTCTCTATCTTCTTGCTCTTCGTTGTTGTTCAACAATTCATCACTCATGCTCGAACAAATACTTTATGATGCTTTCTCTAATTCAATTTCTTCCGCCAAATCTTTCTCGACTTTCAGGTTGTCGATAATGAATGTCTGACGGTCTGGTGTGTTCTTACCCATGTAAAAAGTGAGTAACTCTTTAATGCTCGTATCCTTCTTCAGAATGATCGGTTCGAGCCTCATATCAGGGCCAATAAACCCTTTGAACTCATCAGGTGATATTTCTCCCAAACCTTTAAATCGTGTTATTTCAGGCTTGTTACCCAGTTTTGCGATAGCCCTTTGTCGCTCTTCATCGCTGTAGCAATAGATGGTCTCTTTCTTATTTCTTACCCTAAAGAGTGGTGTTTCTAAAATATAGACATGCCCCCTTCTGACAAGGTCAGGAAAAAACTGTAAGAAGTAAGTCAGCAGCAATAAGCGAATGTGCATACCATCTACATCGGCATCTGTGGCAATCACAATTTTGTCATATCTCAGACCTTCTAATCCATCTTCAATATTCAAAGCGTGTTGTAAAAGGTTGAATTCTTCATTCTCGTAGACCACCTTTTTAGTATGCCCAAAGCAGTTCAGCGGCTTGCCTCGCAAACTAAATACCGCTTGAGTCTGTACATTTCTAGATTTTGTGATGGACCCAGATGCACTATCTCCCTCAGTTATAAACAGCGTAGTTGCGTTTTTAAGATCTTCATCTCCTTTTTTATCATCAAGATGAATTCGACAATCTCTGAGTTTCTTATTGTGCAGGTTGGCTTTCTTTGCTCTATCATTTGCCAGCTTTTTGATACCAGCAATTTCTTTTCGCTCACGCTCAGATTGTAAGATCCTCTTCTGCAGTTTTTCTGCAGTGTCTGGATTTTTATGAAGAAAATCATCAAGTGCTTTTTTCACAAAGTCATTGACAAATGTTCTCATGGTAGGTCCATCCGGAGCCACGCTTTGCGAACCAAGTTTAGTTTTGGTCTGTGACTCAAAAACGGGTTCCTGTACCCTTACTGCAATAGCTCCAACAATTGATGCTCTTACATCAGAAGCGTCAAAGTTCTTATTGTAGAATTCTCTTATGGTTTTAACAACAGCTTCGCGAAGAGCCGCTTGATGAGTCCCCCCTTGTGTGGTATACTGCCCATTGACGAAAGAGTAATAATCTTCACCATATTGGTTGGTATGAGAAAGTGCAATTTCAATGTCATCACCTTGAAGATGAATGATTGGATAACGAAGGTTGTCTTCATCTGTTTTTCTTGAAAGAAGGTCATAAAGTCCTTTTTCAGAATGATACTTTTCCCCGTTAAAATTGATTGTGAGTCCTGCATTTAAGAAGCAGTAATTCCAGATCAGATCGTCTAAATACTGTGGGATGAAATGGTAGTTTTTAAATACCGTTTCATCAGGCCTAAACTCTATTAAAGTCCCATTCCTACCACTAGAAGTAGTTTCTGAAGCATCATTAGTAATTTCCCCTTGAGAAAACTCAGCTAGTTTGGTTTTGCCGTCTCTGTAAGATTGAACTTTGAAGTACGTTGAAAGCGCATTTACAGCTTTAGTACCTACTCCGTTCAAACCAACTGACTTTTGAAAAGCCCCAGAGTCATACTTACCTCCTGTATTGATCTTCGAAACACAGTCAACCACCTTACCTAATGGAATTCCTCTACCATAATCTCTCACCACAACCTTGTGCTCAGAAACCTTCACATCGATGGTTTTTCCATGCCCCATCATATGCTCATCGATACTGTTATCGATTACTTCCTTTACCAAAACATAAATTCCATCATCTTGCGCTGACCCGTCTCCGAGCTTACCGATGTACATACCGGGTCTTAGTCTGATGTGCTCTTTCCAATCGAGGGACCGAATACTATCTTCGGTGTAGTTCGCTTCCTGCTTCGCCATTCAGTATTTCAACAATTCTAGTTCGAGAAAAATGATGAGCACTTCCGCTCATATCAATGCGGAATTTAGAATTAATAATCTAAAAAATCACCTTGAGCGCCTGCCATTTTCGAACTTTTTAAACAGGCGGCTGTAAATGAGGAAATTAGTTTTGGATAGTTCTACTTTTTGAAAGAATAACGGCTAAATAAATGAACCAGCCTATCAACAAAATTGGACCGAGATAAACATAGAAACCAAGAGTAAACGCTTGCTGGCTTTCCGCCAAGTTCATCAGGCCTATAAAGAACATGATCAATGCCAATACAAGATTTACTATTCCACCAAAGCCTTTGAACCAAACAAGCAGGTCTTGTTTCAAAGAATAGTTTCTTAACCCTCTGCCATCAGGAGAGGACTTGATCTTTTTAAGGTTCTTTAAAAACCAACTAATAATGATATTGACAAGAAGAAAGATGATGACGGCTGCAAAAAAGTAGGTATTCTTATCTATTAGGGGTGCTCCACTTAGGTCCATTCCATAGTCAATCTGGCCCACCATATATGCATATGACCATAATAAGGCGCCAAGGAAAAATAAATAGCTAACGGTACGAAAGAAACCAACAAACTTATCCATATCTCAAATTCTGTCGCGAAGATAACAATAGACTTGTTCTCAACTCAAATCTTTAAGATTAAAGAACAGTCTGTTAATTCATTTGTTCCTTTTTAGTTCAGCATCTAAATTGCTGACAAATTCTAAGCATGAGTCTAGACCCAACTGTAATTGCTATACCTGTTTATTTCTTGTTGATTGGCATAGAGCTGATTGTTCATGCAGTGAAAAAGACAAAGTCTTATAGACTCAACGATGCAGTAACAAATGTAAATTGTGGAGTAACCTCGCAGGTATCTGGTGCCTTCTTGAAAGTGTTAAGCATTGGTTTTTACACATACATTTTCGAACATTTCAGAATAGCGACCATTGAAAATAACGCTGCAACTTGGATCATCGCCTTCTTCGCCTATGACTTCTTTTACTACTGGGCGCACAGGATGAGTCATCAAGTCAATTTATTCTGGGGTGGCCATAGTGTTCATCACCAAAGTGAGGAGTACAATCTGTCTGTAGCATTGAGACAAAGTTCTACCCAAACCGTATGGACTTTCCTTTTCTATACACCAATGGCAGTTGTTGGTATAGACCCCTTGGTTGTAATCTCTGTGTCAGGATTCAATCTTCTTTATCAATTTTGGATTCATACAGAATCAATTGACAAGCTTCCCAAATGGTTTGAATGGTTCTTCAATACGCCCTCGCATCATAGGGTTCATCACGCCCGTAACCCCAAATACATAGACAAAAACCACGCAGGTACTTTTATTATTTGGGACAAGCTGTTTGGTACTTTCAAGGAAGAAGAAGAACGGCCAACCTATGGCATTACAAAGAACCTGAATAGTTGGAATCCCGTTTGGGCAAATTTTGCTCATTACACCGATATGGCTCGAGAAATTGGTAGCATTAAAAGCTGGAGTGACAAAGTAAAATACTTATTTCAAAAACCAGGTTGGTTACCAGAGAGTATGGGAGGCTACAGAGCGCCTTTTGATATTGACAAGTCTACTTATGTCAAGTATGATGCGCATGGTACCAAAACGCTTAACCTCTACATCATTTTTCAATACTTGATTTTACTGGTAGGTACAGCTTTATTTCTCTTTAATATGAATTACTTCGATGACAATCTGAACGAAAAGATTTTAGTTGCTGGGTTGATCATCTATTCAACCATTAGCTTTGGTGCTTTATTCGAAGGCCGTTCATGGGCAAAATTAGGTGAAGTATTAAGGGTGTTGGCAGCAGCCATTATCGGTTATTACCTCATCTTTGGATTAAGTACCATTGAATGGGTAGCAGTAGTTGCCTGTATCACCTACTTAGTTATCTCAATCATTTGGTTGAGTAAGTCAAGTTCTTTAAATGTTCAACCTACATAATTCAATGCGTAGATTCTTATCAATTTTCGTCCTCGTATTACTGGTCACTTCATGTCTGAAAAAGGTAGATGTCGGTTCTTTTGAACCTGAAAAATGGAAGAATGACCCCAAAGGTTGCTTGGCTCAAAGAACTGACCTAGTTAAGGATATCAATCAGAACAAAAAATCATTCTTGGGGCTTTATCAGAAAGACATGCTAAAGGTTTTTGGCCAGCCTGAAGAGCAAGAGTTATACAAAAGAAGTCAGACCTACTATGTGTATTACATCGATGCAGCAGCAGACTGCAGTGAACCAATTGAAAACCCAAGAAAATTATACATCAGATTCACTTCTTTAGGAATTGCAAACGAACTGACAATCAGATAATTACCAAAATTTCAATTAACTATTAAATTAGGTCAAATAGGCTTCGAGTAAAATATAATTTGCACTCCTGATTATTTTATAAAAGAATATTTCTTCTTCTAGGATTTTTACATAACTTAAAACATCGATTCAGATCTAGATTGACTTCAAATTCATCAGCCTGTGCAATCGTTTTACTACCGATTGAGTTGATGATCAGGAAGTTAGCTTAGGTTAGTTTTAGTTTTATAGGTAGTTTAGGTGAAGGTTGGCTCTTCCTCAGGCCGACCTTCCGCCTTTTAAAGAGATCTTATAGTCATTAATCTCGATATCACCTGATTTATAAAGCCCTCCTAAAATCTTTTTGAAGTTCTTTTTGCTCATATTGAACATGGACTTTATGTCTTCCGGGCTACTCTTGTCTCCAATATGAAGAGTCCCTCCTGCCTCTTTCAGGGCATTTAACACTTGGTCAGAACTGTCAATAACCGCTTGGTAGCCAGCTTTATTCAAAGTAACGTCTATTTTGCCATCAGGGCGAACCTGTTTAATAAAACCTTGTCTTTTGTCCCCGGCCCTTAAATCTTCAAAAGCTTCATTGCTGTAAATGAGTCCGGTAAACTCTTGATTGATAATTACTTTAAACCCAAGCTCGGTTTTGTGCCATACAATTAATTCGACCTCTTCACCTGGCTCATATTCAGGCACTTCGCTAGACATGAAAGCTCCGATTTTTGTTGACCCTATCATCCGCTCAGTCATGTGATCTATTAGTAATTTTACCGCGTAGCGCTGACCAGTATTCATGGATTTACTTTGCTCCTTATTTGGAACCAAAACATCTTTTTCAAGGCCAATACTCACAAAAGCTCCAAAATCAGTGGTATGGGTAACCTCTGCCCCGATAATGTCGCCCACTTCTCCATAAGGCATTGTGGTAACTGCAACGGGTCTGTTGAGGTGGTCTTTATAGACAAATACTTCAAGGTCAGATCCTAATTCTGTATTATCAGGAACATATTTCTTTGGAAGAAGCACTTCCTCTTTACCATCTGATAGATAATAGCCGAAATCTACCTCTCTTTGAACTTTCAGCACTTGCTTCTTACCAATTTCCATGAATTCAATTTCTGATTAACTTGGTACAAAGAACACACAAAAAAATGGCATGCACATCAATTCGACTTAATAAAGTCGTTTGGCTGTTTGTTTACTTACTTGCTTTTACGTGCAGCTTTAATACAAACGGTCAGCATTTAAATCAGTATTTGGCATCAGTTTCATTTACAGACCTACCTAGAGGAGATCAGGGCCTTCGCCTGATGAGTTATAATGTGGAAAATCTTTTCGATTACTTTGACGATAGCTTAAAGCAGGATGATGAGTTTCTGCCATTCAAGAATAGATATTGGACGAAAAAGAAATATCAACTCAAACAGCAAAAAATTGCCCAAGTTATAATGGCTTCCGGTGGATGGGAACCTCCCGCAATTGTAGGCTTGTGCGAAATTGAGAATCGCTATGTTTTAGAAAACCTCACTAGATTTACTCAATTGAAGTCTACTTCTTATGAGTTTCTCCACAAGGATTCACCCGACAAAAGAGGAATTGATGTTGCGCTTTTGTATCGACCCGAAAAATTTGATTTACTATTCTACGATTTTCTTCAAATCAATTTCCCTTTTGATAGCAGCGCCAAAACAAGAGATATCCTTTATGCAAAAGGGCTCCTAAGAAATACTGACACCCTGCACATATTCGTGAATCATTGGCCCTCAAAATTTGGAGGAGAGTTTGAGACCAAAGCAAAGAGAATTTACCTAGCGCAAAAACTAAAAGCCGCAATGGATTCAATTACACTTCATAACCAAGATGCAAACATTGTCGCCCTTGGAGATTTCAATGATGATCCAAATGCTGAAAGTCTTGAAATACTTACTTCAAATGGAGATTATTTAAATTTACTTGAAGGGCTTCAGTATCAGTATGGTACACATAGCTTTGAAAACCAATGGTCGATCATAGATCATTTCATTGTTTCAGAATCGCTCATTCAGTCCAATCGAAAAACTTCAATTCAATCCAACTCTGTAAAAATTATTGATTTCGAATTCTTACTATCAGAAGGTAGTCTTGGAAATAAGCGACCTTTTAGGACTTATCAAGGGCCTGCCTACCTTGGTGGCTTCAGCGACCACCTGCCAATCATAGTGGATATCCGTTTCAATTAGTTATTTTCGATTATGGCGAGACAGCAAAAAAAGTCCATAGGGCGTTGGATAGGAGAAGCAATTCTCATATTTCTAAGCGTTTTTGGTGCATTCTATTTTGAAAATCTACGGGAAGAAAGAAAAGAACAAAAACAGTACGTTAAGACACTAAATGCCTTTAAAACTGATCTCGAAACCAATGTGGGGAAGTTTAATTTTGAATTGGCCAATGACTATGATATTAATACAGGCAGAGGCTTTATTAGCAATAAGCAATAACATCGACAAACTAAATGAGCTCGATTCGTTATTGAGCACACCAAGTCAGGAGAACGCACGCTTGACGCTTCAACTACTAAATGAAGGCTACATTACTGGACTAACAAAATGGGTCTTTATCTCCCCTCAATACACTCATCTCATTGGTGACTACAACCCTATGATTAAAAATGAAAACCTACGCTTTAGGGTACAAATGCATTATCGAGACAATGAAAGTAGAATTCAGGTCAAAGACGACATCAACGATTACGTAAAGGAATACAAAGACTTAGAAGACATGCTCAACCCTGATGAAGGAGCCATCAGAGAAAACAGTGCCGTGATATTTAGCAACCAATTTAGAAACAAAATCAAGAGGCTGCTTAGTGAGTATGAAGCCCTTGAGAATTTCACGAATAACACGAGAGCTATAGAAGAAATGCTTATCGAGCAGATCGATATAGAATTAGAAAATTGGTAATCTTATTTTATCAGCTCCTTTAGCTGCGCGATTTGTTCGAGATTCGAATGTCTGCCACCATTCACAATACAAGAACTATGTATCTCTTTAGCTCCTATTTCGATAAAAGAAGAAACATTTTCATGTCGTACTCCGCCTCCAGGCATTATGATCAACTCATCTCCAGCCTCATCAATCAAATCACCAAGCATGTCTACATTGGCTTGAGCACCTCCTAATCCTCCTGAAGTTAGGATCCTTTGTAAGCCCATTTCAATGAGGGTATCCATGGCCTCAAAGTGGTTCGGAACTTCGTCAAAGGCTCTGTGGAAGGTAACATCCATATACCCAGCAGTAGATAACAATTCCAAAAGCGTGGGTTCGTGAATCATGCGGTCCTTGGTCAATGCCCCTATAACCACTCCATCAACCTGCTGCTTAGTACAGAACAAAATATCCTCTTTCATCTGTTCAACCTCGAGCTGACTATAATTAAAGTCACCTGCTCTTGGACGAATCAACACATAAATCGGAATTTCAAGTAAGTCCTTGGCGAGTTTAATCATTCCATAGCTAGGAGTTAATCCGCCAACTGAAAGCTCAGTACAGAGCTCAATTCGATCGGCACCAGCATTCTGGGCATTCAAAGCACTCTCTATAGTAGAAGCGCAGACTTCAAGTTTCGGCATATTCTTTCAAACAATTCCAAGCTAATTATCTTTGTTCACAAAGTAGAACTAAAAAATAGAATTTAATATGGAGCAAGTTGCTGTGATCGGGTCTGGTACTATGGGAAATGGTATTGCGCACGTTTTTGCACAAAGCGGGTTTAAAGTAAACCTAGTCGATATTTCTCAAGATGCTTTGGATAGAGCATTGAAAACTATTGAAAAGAATCTAGACAGAATGGTGGCCAAAGAAAAGATAGATGAAACCACTAAGAATGCTACACTCGCCAATATCACAACCTATAGTGATATGAAGTCAGGAGTTGAAACAGTAGACCTTGTTGTTGAAGCAGCTACTGAAAATGTAGATGTCAAATTGAAGATCTTTGCCGATCTTGACCAATTCACAAAGCCGAGCTGTATACTTTCTTCTAATACATCTTCTATTCCAATTACTAAAATTGGAGCAGCCACAAAGAGAGCCGACAAGGTTATAGGCATGCACTTTATGAACCCTGTACCCGTCATGAAACTTGTTGAGGTGATCAGAGGCTATGCGACTTCAAATGATGTTACGAATTTGATCATGGAGACTTCTAAAAAATTAGGGAAAGTGCCTGTCGAGGTAAATGACTACCCTGGTTTTATATCTAATAGAATCTTAATGCCAATGATCAATGAAGCAATCATCTCACTCTTTGAAGGAGTTGCTGGAGTTGAGGAGATCGATACAGTAATGAAACTAGGTATGGCGCACCCAATGGGGCCTTTACAATTGGCAGATTTTATAGGACTAGATGTTTGTCTATCGATTATGAATGTACTTTATGAAGGCTTTGGTAATCCAAAATATGCACCTTGCCCACTCTTAGTGAACATGGTTACAGCAGGTTACTTAGGGGTTAAATCTGGTGAGGGTTTCTACAGCTGGACACATGGAACGAAAGAATTGATTGTTTCAGAACAATTCAAATAAGAATCAATGAGCCTCCGGGCTCATTTTTTTTAGAAATCATTTAAAAAGTTAAAGCCAACACTAAACACCCATTGACGCTGTCTTGGGATGATATCTGTTCCAAGGATATTACTAAGACTTTCGCCCGTTTTACTAAGCCCAAATTCGTACTTAAGGTCGACCATTACCCTATCGAAGTCACCTCCTACTCCAAAATGCCAGAGCATATTAACATTATTATAATCTTCCGTAACTCTGTCTACTTCATTTAAAAAAGACCGCTTCCCTGAAAGTAAAACACTCAAACTAGGCCCAGTATTCAATCGAAGGTTCCCAATGCGTACCCCTATATCAACGGGAAGTTCAAGTGTATTAAATTCAAAACTGGCCACAGGATCAAAGCTTGGAACGCCACCAAAATCTTTGAAAACTAATTGAGATTTGACGGCCGAGAAAAGTAATTGTGGCTCAAAATAAATGTTGTTGATATTGATCCGATAAAAAGCGCCTAATTGGTAACCAATCTCGGGTTCGCCTTCAGATGAACTAACCAATTCACTATCGATAGCCATCCTTGCGCTCACCACTTTTGTTGTCAAACCGCCTTGATACCAAGTATAGTAATCCTGTGAATGTACCTCAATTGATACAAAAGCCAAGAAAGTCAGTATCCATAATGGTTTTCTGTACATGGTAGTTTTCACTATTTCTTATAGATTCGCGACAGTATATTATAAAAATAAGTTGATGACATTAGAAGAACAATTTAATCTGGCTTCAAAGGACGTTAATGGACTAAATGAAAGACCCAGTAATGAAGACCTATTGAGCTTATATGGTAGTTTCAAACAAGCTACTGAAGGGGATAACAATACAGAAAGACCAGGTGGCTTTGATTTCAAGGCTGCTGCAAAATACAATGCATGGGAAAAACTGAAGGGTACCTCCAAAGAAGCGGCCATGGAACAATACATCCAGATCGTTAACCGCTTAAAGGGATAATATATCTTTTCGATGCAACTTTCGTTTGCATACGAAGTCTATACTGTAGCATATTAATTGAAGAGATTTTCGCATATTTGCGAATAAGGTAAAACTCAAAAAACAACGTCATGGGATTATTTAGCTTCGGCAAAAAGAAAAAGAAACCTGCTAAATCATGTGATTTAGAGGGTTCTTTGTTGGAATTCGGAGAAGGCTATTTGCTGACTTCATCACAAATCATAAAATCAAAAAGGTTTTGGGATAACAAAATGGTAGAGCCTGAAACATTGGCCTATTCAAAAGCACATTTCGAAAAAAATGACGAAATGGGCACTAAAATGCGTACAATGATTTTTCAGAAATACGCAACAAAAGACAAACCTTGGTTGGTTGGCGATGGTCAAGTGAACCAATTTGAGGTGGATAAAGACCAAGCCAGAGAGCATGCACGCCTGTGGTGGGAATCTGACTTCACATTTGCTCCACCGGAAGTGGGTCCTGCAAACGAAATTCTTGCTTCAGACGAATTCGAAGAGTGGAAGGACTATGCAATTATGAAAGCAGGTGAAGAACAACTCAGAAAAATTGGCTAGTTAAATAACTTTAAATAGAACTGAAGCCACAGCAAATGCTGTGGTTTTTTTATCGTTCAACCTTACAAAGACTTAACCTACCACTACCCGAACAGTTTAAGTTCCAGCCTCTTTCCTGCACAATAGCCTTTAACTTCTCAAGTTTTATAAAATCATTGTATCTCTCATTGAGAAAAGGCTGATTGATCAGTAGATAATCTCCAATATCCACCTTGGCTAAGTCTGATTCAACCCACCATTCATAGTTAAAATTAGCTTCCTTGAAATTATAGAAATAAGGGTAGCCATAACTCAATAAGCCATCCGTATAGACTGTCTGAGATTCAGTTAGTTGAGCATCTAATCCAATAAGCTCTGTTTGATACAGACTTTCAAGATCTTTAAAGTTGCGATCATCAGATTTACTGACTTTATAAATAGGGATAGCCAAAAGTAAAAGCAGTAAGGCAAAGGGCCATTTTAATCTTTCTACCTGCTTAAATAGTGAAGTCTTAGTCTTAGTCCACCAATAAACACCTGCCATGAGCATAAAAGGAATAATGAAGGTGATGTGCCTTGTATCAATAGGCATTGGACTGTAATACTTCCAGTTTGTACTCATAAACCACCAAGAAGCTAAGGTCAAAATTGTAGCGATCGCCCAAAGTTTTGTCGGATCATTCAATCGCCAATCACTCTTTTTTAAGGTGATGATTGCAGGTAAAGCAAGTATTAAAGGAATAAAGAACCCGCCCCGCATAAAACCGAATAGAGGTAGGTAAGTCAATCTTTTAAGCGTTTCAGATAGTGGTTTGTCAAAGAAAGTTTTAGACGAAGCCTCGTGATTCATCGAAATATTATTCAATCGATAGAAAGCGTCTCCTTTAGTCTCATAGTAATAGAACAGGTTCAATACAAAAAAGAATAGCAAGCATGTTACCGTAATAAGCCAATAGGAATAGTGCTTCTTTCTTCGGAGCCGATCATTGAAAAACAGAAATAAAAAGAGAGGTACAAGAAGAAAAACTGTGGTCTTGATCAGAAACGCGACAAAGAGACTCAATGCCGTTAGCAAAGCTAAGAAACGATGATCACCTTCTCTCCGGTTTACTATGTCATAAGAAAAGAGGGCCAAGAATATGCAAGCAGCAAAAGGAACTTCAGGAAACAGGTGTGTCACAAATTGTAAGAAATGATAATCACAGACCAGGAATAGCCCTCCTATAACACCAATCCAGATGTTGTACCGCTTGCCATGATACATCAATAAGTTCAGGATCAGCAGGCCACAAACAAACGGGAAAATGGTAATACTGTATGCATCAATACCCAACCATCTGATTATCCAAGCTACAGGATAAATAAGACCAACCCTACTCGTAAAGTGATTGGTCGTCACTTCAAAAAATCCATCGTTGATCTGCCTTGCTAAGTTCAAATAAGAGTAATCGTCCCAAAAGGCAAGACCATCATTGGCGAAGTACCAAAACAATATGAAGAGCAAATTATAGGCAATTTGAATCCATGCGTATTTGCGATCAATTCCTCTTTCTAACTCGTTCATCTCAACGAATATAGCTGATTAGCCAATTCAATGATTATTTTAGCGAAGCTATGGCATTATTTTATCAACCCGACTTCACTGCCGCATCCACTTTTTTAGATGCCGAAGAATCAAGACATCTGGCTAAAGTCCTGAGAATGAGCAATGGTCAACAAATAGAGGTGACTGACGGTAAGGGGAAGCTTTATACTTGTGAGATAAAAGAAGCCAATCAGAAAAAGACAATTGTAGACGTCTTAGGCACTGAATCACTAGAACCTAGCAAATGCTACAAACATATTGCTATCGCGCCAACCAAAAACCTAGACCGAATAGAGTGGTTCGTTGAAAAGGCAGTTGAATTCGGAATAGATGAGATCAGTTTTGTCCTATGTCAAAACTCAGAAAGAAGAGTTTTGAAAACAGAGCGCATATTTAGAAAGGCCGTCAGTGCAATGAAGCAATCAGGGAACCTGTTTCTACCAAAAATCAATGAATTGAAGAAATTTAATGACATCCTCAGTTCAACCGAGGAAGCCAAATTCATAGCATATGTTGATTTCGACAATCAAACAAAGTTGGAGTCTATATTGGAAAATAGCTCAAAAAATATTGTTCTAATTGGTCCTGAGGGTGATTTCACGCAAGACGAAGTAAGTATAGCAATGGATTCAGGCTTTAAAAAAGTATCTCTTGGCAACTCTCGTTTAAGAACTGAAACGGCTGGAATTGCCGCTATCCACATATTGAATTTATTTTGTAAATAGACCTCAGAATTCAAATCTCAACTCCTACTTTTCAATGGCTTTAAACTATATCTGGATAGGCTTTTTTGTAATCGCATTCATAGTCGCTTTGATTAAGCTCATTTTTTTTGGCGATACTGAAGTGTTTCCAGCCATGATGAGAAGCACCTTTGACATGGCCAAAACAGGCTTCGAAATTTCATTGGGCCTTACAGGAGCACTCACACTTTGGATGGGAATCATGAGAATTGGGGAAAAAGGTGGTGTAGTCAATATTATCGCCAAAGGAATTTCTCCTTTATTTACCAAGATCTTCCCTGAGGTACCGAAGAACCATCCTGTATTCGGCCCTATGCTAATGAACTTCTCAATGAATTTCTTAGGCTTAGATAATGCTGCGACCCCATTGGGACTGAAAACGATGGAAGGTTTGCAAGAGCTAAATCCTGAAAAAGAAAAAGCCTCCAATTCTCAAATAATGTTTCTGGTGCTTAATACTTCGGGATTAACACTGATTCCGGTTTCTATAATGGCATTCAGAGCTACAAATGAGGCTGCCAACCCGGCCGATATCTTTATTCCAATTCTACTTGCCACTTACTTCTCAACTTTAGCAGGACTGATTACAGTGTCGATCTTTCAAAAGATCAATCTATTCAACCGGGTAATCATGGCCTATCTCGGTACATTAACATTGATCATTCTTGGGGCCCTTTGGTATTTCCAATCAATTCCCGAAGAACAGGTAAGGACAATCTCAAATGTCACATCAGCCGTGATCTTACTGACAATTATTGTTTCATTCATTGTATTGGCTGCTAAGAATAAGGTAAATGTATATGATGCTTTAATTGAAGGTGGAAAAGACGGATTCAATGTGGCCATTAAGATCATCCCCTATCTAGTGGCTATACTGGTTGCCATTGGCGTTTTTAGAGCTTCTGGCACACTTGATTACATCAACGATTTTTTCAGAGCCATGTTTTGTGCTTTGGGGTTCAATACTGACTTTGTAGATGCCTTGCCTGTCGCTTGGATGAAGCCACTCAGCGGTTCAGGCGCTCGAGCGGCAATGCTAGAAATTTATGCAAACCCTGAGTTTGGTCCAGACTCTTTCGTTGGCCGTGTTGCCTCAGTGCTTCAAGGTTCAACTGAAACAACTTTCTATGTACTGGCGGTATACTTTGGAGCGGTTAAGATCAAAAACACAAGATATGCCGCAACTGCAGGGCTCATTGCCGATCTAGTGGGCATAATTGCCGCTATTATAATTTCATACATCTTTTTCTACAACTAGTTGAACCAAAGCCAACCTTCTGAGGTTGCTCACTATAATTAACGATTTACAAACCATGAAAAGAACACTACTAACCTTAGCACTTGCAATTGCCTGTGCAATCACTACTCAAGCACAGAATTTCGAACCATTAGACTCAAGTCCAATGGACGTGATCTTCTTTCCAACCAATACACCAAAATCTGACTTTAGAGGTGACTATGCTCCAGCAAAAATCAAGCTTTACTATAGCCGCCCACAGCTAAAAGGCAGAGAAATGCTCGGCAAAAAAGAGCCATTTGGAAAACTATGGAGAATGGGTGCGAATGAAGCTAACGAAATTACATTTTATCAAGATGTAATGGTTGGCAGTACTAAGGTTGCCGCAGGCACTTACAGCTTGCATGCTATTCCTAATGCAGACAAATGGACATTCGTATTGGATTCTAAAATCAATACTTGGGGTTCATATACACTTTCTAAAGGTGGATCTGAGGTAGCAAAAGTTGACGGCCCTGTGAGTGCGTCAAGCGAAAAAATAGAAGCACTATCAATGATGTTCAAAGAAGTTGATGGTGGTGTTCACCTAGTTGTTGGCTGGGAAAACACAATAGCAGAAATGCCTATCAAATTCTAAGAATACGAAACAATCAAAAAAGGCTCCTGATTCAGGGGCCTTTTTTGATTCCGTCTATCCCCGAATTTAGCAGGTCATCAAATCGTATTGTATATACTTCGCTAGCCCCTTATTTTCACTAGACCAAACCATAATTCATATGAGGAAGATCTTATGTTATGCTTTCGGCCTTCTTATTGCGGCCCCTATGTTTGCCCAACAATATCAAGCCGATTTTAAAGCAGCTGAAAAATTCAAATCGAGCAACATTAGAAAGATGCTCAAAAGCACCAGAGTGAGTCCAAGATGGTTCAAAGACGCTGATAAATTCTGGTATACATACACTACAACAAATGGCAAGAAGTTTTACGTTGTTGACCCAGCAAGAAAGAGTAAGCAAGAAATGTTCGACACGAAGGACTTTGCGGCTCAGCTTAGTGAATTAACCTCTAAACCTTGGAATCACAATGACCTAGACTTAAAAGGTTTAGACTTAGAAGATGACAATCGCACTTTGACATTTAGTGTCGATAAGATCGATTATCATTTTGATCTGCAGACCAAAAGAATCACCAAGGGTGACTCTACTGAGAAGGAAGATGAGCGCAACAACTGGGCTAACTACTCTCCTGACAGTACATACATTGCATATGCACGAAATCACAATTTGTATTTAATGCGCACTGATGATGCTGACTCAACAGAGATTCAATTGACAACTGACGGTGTTGCCAACTTTAGTTTTGCTTCTGGTCGTGCTGCGCAAACTGAAGAAGATACAACGAAAAAGTATTGGCCATCTATCAGGTGGTTCAAAGACGGAACCAAATTATTCTCTAACAGAAGTGATTCTCGAAAAGTCGGAGACCTTTGGGTAATAGATGAAATGGCTAAACCAAGGCCAACTCTAGAATCTTATAAATATGCCATGCCTGGCGATCAAGAGGTACCACAAGAGCATCTTCACATTTTTCATGTAGAGACAAGAGAGCGCTTAGATATCGAGATTGATAAGTACATCGACCAGACAATAGGGACCTATTTGCCTGGCGAAACCTCAGATCAGCTGTACATCAGTCGACTGAACAGAACAAGTGACACCTTAGATGTAGCTGTGATCAATACAACAACAGGTGAGGTAAAAGAGCTATTTATGGAAGCTAACGCTCCATACATCAACTGGAATTGGAGACAATTAGCTATTCTCGAAGAAGGTAAAGAATTGATTCATTGGTCTGAAAGAAACGGATGGGGCCAACTTTATCTATATGATGGCCAGACTGGTGCTTTGAAAAATAAGATCACCAATGGAGGGTTCTTCGTAACCGGAAGAATGCAAAGTATTGATACGGCATCAAGAAGAGTATTCTTTGAAGGCTATGGCCGTGAAGAAGGTCAAGACCCTTACCATGCTAAGATTTATAGAGCCAACTTAGATGGTTCAGGGTTTAGAATGGTCTCAGGCGAAGAAGGAAATCATAGAACAAGTTTTTCAAAGTCTTCTAAATATTATGTAGACAATTACTCTGCTTCTAACGTTGTCCCTCGATCGGTATTGAGAGATGCGAATGGTAGCGTTTTAATTGACCTTGAAACAGCTGACATTTCTTTGCTAGAGCATGCAGGCTGGCAAATGCCTGAGAAATTTACAGTGAAAGCTGATGATGGCATCACAGATTTGCATGGTATTATGTTCAAGCCTTTTGATTTCGATTCTACCAGGCAATACCCTATCATATCTTATGTATATCCAGGCCCACAAGTCGAGTCTTTTGGAAGCAGCAAAGAGTTTACCATCACTGGTGGATACAATACAGCTCTAGCTCAATTGGGCTTTATTGTAGTGAGTATGGGACATAGGGGTGGTTCTCCTAAAAGATCTAAGTACTACCATACTTACGGATACCAAAACCTAAGAGATTATGCATTGGCAGATGACAAAAGAGCGCTAGAGCAATTAGCTGAACGCCACGATTTCATCAACATTGATAAAGTAGGAATTTTTGGTCATTCAGGAGGTGGCTTTATGTCATCAGCTGCGCTTCTAACATACCCTGGTTTCTATGATGCCGCTGCCTCTTCTGCAGGTAATCATGATAACAATGTTTACAATAAATGGTGGAGTGAAACACACAATGGCGTGATCAGAAAAGACAAAACCAAAAAAGATGATGATGGTAATGAGTATACCGAAACTACATGGAACGGTAAAATCAAGACCAACCCGTCTTTAGCAGAAAACCTAGTTGGTCATTTACTACTAACGCATGGAACTAGAGATAATAACGTCCATCCTGCCAACTCTATGCGACTAGCTAATGAGTTGATCAAAGCCGGAAAGCGTTTCGACTACATGCCTATCCCTGGTTCGCGCCATGGTTATGGTAGCAAGCGTGACTATTACGAACAAATGATGTGGTACTTCTTTGCAGAGCACTTATTGGGAGACTACCGCAACAACGTAGAGATAGACCAACCTGACAAGGAGTAAGGGCTTTTTAAATCTTAATGAGAAGGTGTACTTTTAAGTACACCTTTTTTTATACAATGAACTTTATTTACACACTAGTCAATCTTGGCGGCCCAGAAATTGTTGTTCTGATAATGGGTCTTCCCTTACTGCTCATGATCCTTGCCTTAATTAATATTGTAAGAAGCGACTTTAAGGACAGTAACAACAAGCTAATTTGGGCTCTTGCCGTTATTTTTTTACCATTAATTGGTAGCCTACTTTATTTCTTATTTGGTCGAAACCAAAAAGCCCAATAAGCCATTGCTGCTTCTTTTTTGATTCGTTAGTTTGCAGGTAAACCATTTCCTTATGAAAGCCCTTAAACTAACGTTTCTTGTCATATTTATTCTTTTAATATCACTTGCGGTTGGTGGTTATGTATACACCCGTTCTCTTGTTCCAGACTATGAGGGCAATTTGGAGCTTGAGGGACTTAATGATGAAGTTGAAGTCTTTTTTGACGATTACGGAATACCACACATTTACGCACAAAACAATGAAGACCTCTACTTAGCTTTTGGCTATTTACATGCACAAGAAAGACTCTGGCAAATGGATCTACTGAGAAGGATCGCTCCAGGACGTTTATCTGAGTTTTTTGGAGAAGACATGCTAGAAATCGACAAACTCTTCAGGACCCTTTCTATTGATCAGTATTCATCCAAAATGGCTCAGCAATTGAAGGAAGGATCAAATCCGGAGTTACTAAAACTTAGCGAACAATACCTGAAAGGAATCAATCAATTTATTGAAGAAGGCTACACTCCCATTGAGTATACCTTGGCAGGAGTAGATAAAACAGCCTTTGAATTGAAAGACATCTATAACGTCATAGGTTATATGTCTTTCAGCTTTGCTCATGCTCATAAACTAGACCCTTGGGCAGCTAACATGATGGAAAAGCTTGGTCCAGAATATATGGCCGATCTAAGCCTTTCTGTTGACCCAAAGACCACACTGATAAAGAACTACCCAAATACCGAGGCTTATGTGGCCATGGCTAAACACGCGAACGATGTACTCAAGGACCTTCCAGTGCCTAAATGGTTGGGCAGCAACAGCTGGGTGATTTCTCCAGAAAAGTCGAGTACAGGATCAGTGCTATTTGCCAACGATCCACATATTGATTATGCATCACCTTCGGTTTGGTATGAAGCACATCTGAACAGTCCTGAAATGGAAACCTATGGCTATTTCGTTGCTGGTTTACCTTTTGGACTCCTAGTGCACAACCAAGACTTTGCCATGGGGCTGACCATGTTTGAAAATGATGATACAGATTTTTTCGCAGAACAAATAGATCCTTCAAACCCAGGTGCATATCTATTCAATGGAGAATCACGAGCCTTTACTTCTAGAGAGGAAGTAATCACGGTCAAAGATGCAGAGCCTGTGAGTATTACTGTGAGAAGCACACACCACGGTCCTATTGTCAACGATGTTATAAGTGAACTAGAAAACTCAGCTCCAACAAGTATGTGGTGGGCACTTACTGCCATAGACAATGATATGCTCAATGTGGCTTATCAATTCAATAAGGCTAAAGGTATCGATGATGTCAGGAAAGCTGCCAGTAACATTCATGCTGCTGGTTTAAATGTGATGTATGGTGATAAAGAAGGTAATGTTGCTTGGTGGGCCTCTGCGCAACTACCAATTCGACCAGAACATGTAAATCCGAAACTTGTATTGGATGGTTCTGGTCCGGATGAATACCTTGGGTACTTGCCTTTTAGTGAGAATCCACAAGCAGAAAACCCACCATGGGGTTACGTTTACAGTGCAAACAACCAACCTGACACGATCAACAGCCAGCTATACCCAGGGTATTATTTACCAGAGGACAGAGGCCGCAGGATCGTTCAAATGATTGAATCAAAAGAAAGCATAGACCTCAAGTATATGGAAGAGATGTTAACAGATGACGTTAACCCTTCCACTTTAGCCATTAGAGACATAATTGTAGAGGATGCAAGTGACTACAATGCTGTTGCCAGTTACATTTTATCAACCCTAGAAAGTTGGGATGGTTCTCACGGCTTAGACGATCAAGCTCCTGTTTTTTACAATACCTGGCTCTATCAGATCATGAAAGGTGCTTTGGCGGATGAAATGAGTTTGGAAGGATTTGAAGCCTTCACAGCGACCAATGCCTATAAAAGAACTATGGCTCAATTAATTGAAAATGTAAACTCCATTTGGTGGGACAATGTAAATACTGTGCCAACTGAGGGTAGGTCTGATATAATCTCAGATGCGCTTACCGCTACTTCGGAAATGCTGGTTTCAGCTTATGGAGAAGAACTTGAGGGTTTGAGTTGGGGGAAATTACACCAACTAGAACATGATCACCCCTTTGGACAAATTGAAGCACTCAGACCTTATTTCAATGTAGGTCCTTTTGAGGCCCCTAGTGGTTCAGAAGTGCTCAACAACATGGGCTTTGCAATGGACGGAGACCTCAACTACAATACTGATCACGGCCCTTCGACTAGAAGAATAGTCGATTTCTCAGACTTGAATAATAGCAGAAGTATTCTTCCCACTGGAAATTCAGGCAACATCTTTAGTCCCCATTACAATGATCAGGCAGAAATGTATGTCAAAGGCGAGTTCAGGCCTATGATCATTGACAAGCGCATTATTCTTAAACTAAAAAGAAAGCTCATTTTAGAATAACGTATCATGCAACTAGTGGCCCGGTTTGAGTATCTTAATGAAAACTCAAATCATGCAAAAGGTAATTTATCTATTCATTTTCACCTTAGTTTTTTCAGGTGTAAACGCCCAAAATTTTCAAGAGGGCTTGGCATTTTATGAATCCAAGCAATTTCGACTTGCTAAAAAGAGCTTCACAGCTATTGATGATGAAAGCAATGAATATGCTAAAGCCCAGTTTTATCTTGGGCGAATTGCTTTTGACGAGAATGAATATAAAGAAGCCATAGCATACTTTGAAGAAGCATCTGAGTCAGATAATTCAAATTCTGAATACTTTACTTGGCTAGGAAATGCTTACGGCATGAGGGTCGATGAGGTCAACAAACTTAAACAAGGAGTAATTGCCCCTAGGATCAAAAGCAACTATGAAAAAGCAGTTGCTCTAGATCCAAAAAACCTAGATGCACAATGGGGACTCATTGAATATTATACACAAGCTCCTTCATTTATGGGAGGAAGTTTTGAAAAGGCGCTTTCTACATCAAATACCATAGCAGCATTTAACCCGAAGGAAGGTTTCAGGGCCAAGTATACGATTTACCAAAGGCAAGGTGAAAACACACTGGCTTTGGAAAATTTAGAGGAACTCGCAGCATTAGACAGTACCTATCGTTTCTCTTTGGGCTTGTTCTACCATGTAGTTGAGCGATATGAAAGTGCTTATGAACTGTTTCAAAGACTTCAAATCGAAGAACCAGAAAACACAGCTGTCCTCTATCAAATTGGCAGAACCAGTGCCTTATCTGGAAAACATTTAAATGAAGGCATTGATGCGTTAAAGACGTACTTGAATACTCCGTTGATCGAAGGAACTCCAAGTTATGCCGCAGCTAAAATGAGGCTCGGGATGATCTACGAAAAATCAGGCGATTTTGAAAAGGCTCAGAACTATTACACCATGTCTTTAAAGGATGACCCCGATATGGCATTAGCTGAAGAAGGATTAAAAAGAGTTAAGAATTAAATTCTGCAACGCACTCAATTTCAACAAGAGCATTTAAAGGCAAGCCTGCAACAGCTACCGTTGTACGTGCAGGTTTATGTCCTTCAAGCATTTGCCCATAAACTTGGTTCATGGCCTCAAAATCATCCATTGTTCTGAGGTAAACATTACACTTGACAATATTGTGCATTTCAAGTCCTTGTGAAGCCAAGACGACCCTCAAGTTGTCCATTACCTGACGCGTTTGACCTTCAACATCTGATGCCTCTACAATATTAGATTTGGGATCTATACCAGTCTGACCAGAGCAAAATAGAAGATTACCCGTTTTTATAGCGGAAGAATAAGGCCCCAATGCTAGTGGAGCTCCTTCAGCGTTTATCTTTTCCAACTTATTGAACGTTTACCTTGATGGTTTTACTCCATGCCTCACCATAAGACTGGTGCATACCATTTGCAAATTGAAGGGTAATTGTATGTTCTCCAGAAGAAAGGTTCTCATCAGTCAGAACGACCTCCGTTTGCCCTTTTCCGTAATGAATGACTGTATTACTAGCTCCAATGGTTTCACCAGTTTTTAACCATTGTCCGTCAATGATGATGTGATGATGCCCTTTTCCTTTATTGATCTCCCCTGCTGGCTCTACCTCCATTCCACTTACACCCATTTGCACTGTTAATGGAAGCGTCACAGTTTGTCCATCTTCTAGGTTCTCAAAAAAGACGCCTTCTGAGTTACCACATCCAGTGATCAATGCAAAAAAGGTAATAGCTAAAGTCAGTTGTAGAAAATTCTTCATGAGTCGTTTAAAATTTGTCCGAAGTTAATGGCCTAACAAGAAAAAGCTAGTGCTAGTTTATGAAAAACCAATATTTCGTTTGAATGTGCGTATTAGTAACCAAAGCGACAGACCGATTCTATTGATTGAACTAAATTGAATTAAATTTGGTCATTGAATTATGAAGATCAAAAAGCCACAGATTAAGAAGAGAGACCTAATTGAATTATTCGTGGTTATCACGCTCTTTTCGGTCATCTACTTTACCGGTAGCCAGGCTGAAGTATTTGGAAAAGTTCAACAGGTGGTGTTAAAGACTGGCGTCATGAATGCCAATAGTCTGGATGAAGATGAATACCTAAAGGCTACCTATGATTTTAAGGTAAGAGATGAGTCTGGTAAAATCATTGATGCAGAGACGCTTCGTGGAAAAACGATCTTTATCAATATTTGGGCTACTTGGTGCCCTCCTTGCGTTGCAGAAATGCCAAGCATTAATGAACTCTATAAAGACTTTGCAGACAATGAGGACATTGTCTTTTTGATGATCGCAGAAGATAAAGATTTTGAAGTGTCAAAGGCGTGGATCAAACGCAAAGAACTTGATTTACCAATAGTTGAATTAATAACACCATTACCAGACCTCTATGAAACTGGCGTAGTGCCAACGACATTCGTTATTTCTCCAAAAGAAGAGGTAGTTGTAAGTAAAACCGGAATGGCCAACTATGATACAAGACGCTTTAGAAAATTGATAAGAAAGCTCGATCAACAGAAAGCCAACTAGAACTCACCATTTCTATATCTTGCAAAGTAATCTTTTGAAGCAGCCAATGCTTTGGGCGCCAAATAAATTGCCGAAACCATTGTTGGTATTGCCATCAGGGCAAAACTGCTATCGATCAATGTAAATACAAAATCAAGAGAAGAAACTGCCCCCACTACGATCGTACCGATGTAAATGTAGTTATAGATCTTTCCATTCTTAGCGCCAAACATGAAACCCATACACTTCACACCATAGTAGCTGTAAGAAAGAAGCGTTGACAAGGCAAATATCAAAATGGCAAGCCCCAGTAAATATCCACCAACACTTGGAATCGCTGTATTAAATGCTTCTAAAGTCAAAGGAATCCCTTGAACACTTTCGCCCAAATAAGGCTCATAAACTCCTGTACTAAGAATAACCAGTGCCGTCAAAGTACAAACAACCAAAGTATCAATCGCTGGACCGAGCATGGCAACGAGTCCCTCTCTCACAGGCTCATCCGTTTTAGAATCACCATGTACCATTGGTGCTGTACCGATTCCCGCTTCGTTAGAAAATGCTGCTCTTCTTACCCCTTGGATGATGATTGCACCTAACCCACCGCCAAGAATAGCGTTACCAGTAAATGCTTCTGAAACTATACTTCCAAAAATACCCGGTATAGCAGATGCATTCATAAACAAGATGATTACGACAAGCAAGAAATACATGGCAACCATGCTTGGAACCAGCTTAGAAGCCACGCGTCCAATCTTTTTGATTCCACCAAAGATCACTGTTGAAACGATAAGTGTAAGTATGATCCCGGTGATCAAGGAAGAGTATAAAACTGTTCCGCCCATAAATTCGAAGCCAGATTGTGTATCATAGCCTACAGCTGGCCCTAAAATTGTATTAAGAGCTGCAGTCAATTGATTTGCCTGAAAAATAGGAAGTGCACCAACCAGGCCAACTACGCAGAAAAAGAAAGCCAATGGTTTCCATTTTTGACCCATTCCTTCAGTAATCACATACATTGGACCTCCTAAGAGTTTACCTTCTGAATCGCGACCTCGGTACATTTGAGCCAATGTACAAGTGAAGAACTTAGTAGCGATACCAAAAAAAGCTGAGACCCACATCCAAAAGATGGCACCTGGGCCGCCCGCTGTGATTGCTACTGCAACACCAGAAATGTTTCCCATTCCAACGGTCGCAGCAATTGCCGTAGATAAGGCTTCATAATGGCTTATCTCTCCTTCCTTATCTTCTTCATGGTACTTACCTCTAAGAACATCGATTGCATGTTTGAAATACAAAAACGGTGTAAATCTGGCATAGACCATAAAAAACAATCCACCTCCCATTACAAGAATCAAAAGCGGAATACCCCATACCCAGTTTGCAAAATCGGCTACAGCCTGCTCAATCGTGTTCAAATCTTTTCCTTTAGATAAACATCAATAATACGCTAAACAGCACTAGGCATCAAATGGAACTGGGTTTTTCTTATTATTGGCAAACTCTCTCAAAAAATACCATGCATTTCCACAGACCTAATAACTTTTTCAAAACTTAGGAGAAATCGGTATTTTGATCATAGGAAAGGCTCAATAAAACTCACGTCAATTCTTCTTATCGCTATACTCTTCTGCTTTAGCTGCGATAAAGAGGACGAACCCTTGAACATTTTTACTGGCGATGTTACGCTAAGTACACCAAGTGAATTACAGGACTTTAAACTTGCAGGCTACAACCGCATAGAAGGTAGTTTAAGGGTTGCGGGTACAGATGAAAATAGACTCAATATTAATGACCTGAATAGTCTGGCAAATTTAGATAGTATATCTGGTGATTTTACTCTTGCCTACACAAGTGGGTTGTCGAACTTAAATGGTTTATCAAATTTAGAATTTATTGGTGGGAGCTTCAACCTGTTTGAAAATCAGGACCTTACGAATATGAATGGTTTAAATGGGCTTGAAGACATTGTTCATAGTATTCAGTTTCAAATAACCCAAGACTCACCGCAATTACAGGTTTTGATAATATTAATTCATTAAATGAAAGTGTTTCAATATTCAACAATGATGCACTCAGCTCATTCACATTACCTCCTTCAATCCTGACTCTAACTAATCTTGGAATTAGTAACAATGACAACCTGCAAACTATTGACCTATCTTCAAATCTTACTGTTATCAGTGAGTTCTTCGGCATTTCTGAAAACCAAAGCCTCACCACAATCACAGGAGTAAGTGGTCTGGTACAAACAGGAACAATAAGTTTCAATGATAACCCTCAACTCACTCGTATCGATACTTTTGAAGGGATTGAGAGCTGTTTTGGACTGATTTTATCTGATAATACTTCTTTGCCAAACCTAGATGCGTTCTAACCCATAAATGTTCTTACTTATGGCCCTTTGATCATAAATGGCAACCATAGCTTGATCAATCTCAATGGTTTGGCAGACCAAATAGAGTTTAGCGGTGGTCCACGAGCCAATAGTGTTGGCCCTATTTTTAATTTGGCAGACAACGAAAACCTTGAGGATGCTAGCAGTTTGAGTATAAAAGAAACTGTATTTTCCGATTTCTTGATTGGAGTTAATCCTAAACTTCAGGCGATACCACAATTCGAGGAAGAAATATCTGTAACCACACTTACAGTATATGATTTATCTTCAAACTTGAGCTTGCAAGACTTATCTATGATCAAAGGCGATATTTACGAACTGCGAATCTTGGAAAACAAACATATTGCTAGCCTAGATGGACTTGAAATTAGCGCCATTAAGCGTAGAGTTACCATCAACAACAATCCAAACCTTGTCGACTTTTGTGCTATTCAAGGAGATAAACTCGAAGACAGCATCAGTGAATTTGAAGTTGACAACAATGCATATAATCCAACCTTAGAGGAACTAAAAGCAGGTGACTGTAATTAGTCTTAACTTTGAGGCAATTATTATTTGCATTGAGGAGACTTCTTTACGCATTATTTTTTCTAATTCCACTTTCAATTTCGGCTCAGATAGATTTTGGAACTGCGCATTCAGTCAATTTTAAGATTGATAATGATGTGCTATTTGGTACGGATGACTATTACTCTAATGGTATTGAAGTTGGTTACCAGGCACCCAAGTTTTTTTCCCTTTTTAATAAGCAAAAACCAACACAACAGTCTTTTAAGATAAGGCATAAAATATTCACACCGTCTAAATTCAATCAAGACAGAATAGATTTTGACCGACCCTTCGTATCGAGTTTGAGCTTGGCATTCAATTCGATGTTTGTCATGGATGAAAAACAATTGATCATTGCCCAAGAATTAGAAGCTGGAATACAAGGTCGCAATTCTGGAGGAAGGACTGTACAAAATCTTATTCACAGGATTTTACCAGCCTCACAAGAGGTAGAGGATTGGCAATATCAACTCGAAACAGACATCCTAATCAATTATAAAACAGCCTTAGAAAAAGGAATCTCTTCAGGTGATTTCTGGATGATCAATGCGATAGGTTCCTTAGAAGCGGGTACACCTACTCTATCCACAGACCTTGGCCTTCATATGCGCGTAGGTAAAATGTTCAATAGGTTCGAGTATGTTGATTTTACGCACCAAAACTCAGTCTTTTTCTTTTATACAAAACCCATGGTAAGACTGACAGCATACAATACCTATCTGCAGGGTGGTCCATTTACCCAAGATCACCCATATGCATTAAGAGAAATTAATTACTTCAATTACAGCATTGAAAGCGGAGTATATTTCTCAACAGGCCGTATTGCGGTAGACCTTGGATTTACCTATCAATCGCCTTTAGCGGAATCTTTAAATCGCCACCGGTGGGCTTCACTCAATTTGACCTACGCCATCAATTGAACCAAATGCCAGAGTACTCTCGCTCCTACATTCGCATCCCAAGATTCAATTCCTACCTCTACTAGATCTGCACCTATGATTTCTTTACCCGAATTTTTAAGCTGATCTAATAGAAAAACAATTTGGTCAAAATCGATACCTCCTGGAACAGGTGTGCCTGTGTTTGGACAATGTTCAGGTGTTAATCCATCAATATCAAAGCTGATGTATACTTTTTGAGGTAGTGTATTGATCACTTCCTTACAAATGATCGCCCAGTATTCTCCTTGAAATAGTCTGTCTTTAATGATCTCATTAAAGAAACAGGTGATCCTTTTGTCTTTTTTTATTAGATCGGCTTCGGCCTCGCATAGATCCCTTACTCCTACTTGAACCAGCTGTAAATGATCTACTGACTTTAGTGCATTCCACATGATACTTGCATGCGAGTACTCAAAGCTTTCATAAGCTTCTCTTAAATCAGCATGTGCATCGATCTGCAGCAATCCTACCGGCTCTTCAAATTTTGAGCAGATAGACTTAATATGACCTAAGGGTGTGCTATGGTCTCCACCAAGCAATACTGTTTTTTTACCCAGTTTATGGTAATAGTCTGTTTCCTGATACACATAGTGCATCAATTGCTCCGATTCATTATTGATCTCTTCCAACAATGCAAGCATCCCAACTTCTTCAGTTGAAGAGCTACCAGTTTCAAGCCAATCAATATATTTTTCAGCCTTCCGTCTTAATTCTTCACCTCGAGAAGACCAGACTTCCGGTATTTCAGTCATCGAAACTTTTGTCTTCCATGCTTTATCCGTTTTCAGCATGAAATAATCGATTTGGGAAGACTCTTCAAGAATGGATTTTGGAGCCATCGCAGTTCCTGCGGAATAAGAAACTGTTACATCCCAAGGAATAGGTAACACAACAATATCGGCCTCCTCCACTGAATATGGCAAAGCAAATAATGTCCCTTTTACCCCTACACCATTAGGATCAAATTCTCCCATTAGATCATCTCTTTAACAAATGAAGGTAATGAGAATGCTGCTCTATGAATACCTTCATTGTAATATTTAAGCTGATTGGCTTCTGAAAAGGTTTTCGCTCGAGCCTCTTCAAATTCATTCAAAGGATGTACATTGCCTTTGGCAGAATAAGAGAAAGACCACATACCTGTAGGGTAAGTTGGAATATAGGCCAAATAGCAGTGAACGTTATCTTGGCCGAATATACCTCTGTAGGTCTGATAGATCTCTTTGAAGACTTTATTGTTGAACCTAGGTGATTCACTTTGTGTCACCATTATTCCATCCTTTGTAAGGATACGATGTACCTGACTATAGAATTCCACCGTAAATAGCCCTTCTGCAGGTCCAATAGGGTCGGTTGAGTCAACTATTACAAGATCGAAACTTTCATCGGCCGCTTCATTCACATACTTGATACCATCATCAATGATCAAGTTCAATTTTGGATGGTCTAAAGCCGAAGCAATTGAAGGCAAATGCATTTTACTGGCCTCTATCACTTTGTCGTCAATCTCTACCATCACCACTTCTTCAAGCCCCTTATGTCTTAGTAGTTCCCTGGCAGTTCCACCATCACCTCCACCTATGACCAATGCTCTTTTGGGGTTCGGATGTGTAAGCATTGGCACATGCGTTATCATTTCATGATAGACATATTCATCTTTCTCGGTAGTCATCACCATGCCATCAAGGGTCAGCATATTACCATATGCCTGTGTTTTGAAAATGGAAACTTTTTGAAAATCAGATTGAACATCATAAAGCTTTCCATCGTGCTTCAGAGATAAAGCAATTTGGTCATCTCTTTCTGTAAACCATACATCTCTTGTTCTTATCGGCTCTCCTTCTTCCGAACTTTTCTCATCTCTCATGGCTTGGAGATCAAAGTTCTTTCTCTTAAGCAAGGCCATTTCTCCTCTTGATAATTCGACTGCAGAACCGTGCCCGGCATTGAAAGCCTCTTTCAGCATTTGATAAGACACCCAAGGATTTACGGTATCTCCGCATGTAAATAAGTCAACTGAAGCATAACCAAATTCTGGCCAAGTATGGATAGCCAAATGACTTTCTTGAATTACGACTACACCAGAAACACCATAAGGAGAGAAATGGTGAAATGTAGAATTAATGATGGTAGCACCCGCTTCTTCTGCAGCTGCTTCCATGCTTTTTTCAATTTTAACAACGTCATTTAAAATCTCGGGAGTACAGTCATAATACTCAACGATGATGTGTCTTCCTAATGATGCCATGGCGCGAAATTAGGAGATTCACCTCAATTTTAAATCAAGGCCCTATCAATTTTTAATTCTGACTTTAAGTACTGAAAAAGTCTTTATTCACTCCAGTACCTCTTCCCAAAGCTGCCCAATCATCAACTTCAAAACTTAGCCAAGACATTGCACCCGGTGTAAATTGTCTAAAGTCTTCAGACAAATAATTAGCTAATAAAGAAATGGCTGGGTTATGTGCCACCAACGCCACTTGATCAAAGTTTGGATCGAACCTGTGGACAACAGCTCTCAAAACATTGTCAGTGGCTTCATAGATCTCCTCAGCATCCATCAGTCGAGGTTCATAATCTAATTGATCAATAATACCTTTAGTCGTTTGAAGAGTCCTTCTCGAGGGACTCATATATATAGCATCAAGATTTAGCTCTAGCCCACCAATATGCTGACCTAGAATCTCAGCTTGCTTTAGCCCATGAGCTGTTAAGGGCCTATCAAAATCACTGTTTGTTGGGGAATCAGGAGATGCCTGACAATGACGAATGAGTAAAATATTTTTAACCATTGTGTTGAATTTGCTGTTGCTTATCCACTAACGAATATCCAAGGTAATTGATGTATCTGAAGTAAGGGACTAAAAGAAGATATTTGTTTTTTTGAAAGTTTTATACCCATATTTGGGGCAATTAACACCTGATCTAATCAAGCGTATGTCAAAAAATCTTGTCATTGTAGAGTCACCGGCTAAGGCTAAAACCATCGAAGGTTATTTGGGAAAAGACTTTAAAGTAGTCTCAAGTTATGGCCATGTCAGAGACTTACCTAAAGGTGATAAAGCCATAGATTTTGACAATAATTTCGAGCCTACTTACGAGATAACCGCTGACAAGAAGGAGGTTATCAAGCAGCTTCGAAAACTTTCTAAAGATGCAGAGCTCATTTACCTTGCTAGTGATGATGACCGTGAGGGAGAAGCCATTAGCTGGCATTTAAAAGAAGCTTTAAAATTAGATCCCGCTCATACCAAGCGCATTGTATTTAGAGAGATTACGAAGTCGGCAATCCAAAAAGCTCTTGAAAACCCAAGAGAGATTGACATAGACCTTGTTAATGCACAACAAGCAAGAAGAATATTAGATAGGATTGTAGGTTATGAATTATCTCCAGTTTTATGGAGAAAAGTAGCTCCAAAGCTATCAGCAGGAAGAGTACAATCCGTTGCGGTGAGACTTGTAGTTGAGAGAGAAAGAGAAATTGATCATTTCTCCGCAGAAAGTAGTTTTAAAGTAACAGCTTTCTTCAATATAGAAGGACGAACATTAAAGGCAGAACTTGCTAAAAAGCTAAAAAGTGAAGATGAAGCACAGGCTTTCTTAAACGCCTGTATTGGAGCAGAATTCAGTATTCAAAACTTAGTTACAAAGCCTGCAAAACGATCACCTGCTCCTCCCTTTACTACTTCTACTCTACAGCAAGAGGCGAGTAGAAAGCTTGGATACTCTGTTTCTAGAACAATGAGTTTGGCACAAAAGCTATATGAGGCAGGTAAAATCTCTTACATGAGAACAGACTCGGTGAACCTGTCGAATGAAGCTATTCAAGGTGCAACGAATGAAATTTCTTCTGCCTACGGAGAAGAATATGTGCAGACACGGAAATTCAAAACGAAATCACAGAGCGCTCAAGAAGCTCACGAAGCCATAAGGCCAACTAATTTTGCCATCCATTCTACTGGAAATAATTATGATGAGTCTCGGCTTTATGAGTTGATCTGGAAAAGAGCTGCAGCTTCTCAAATGGCTGATGCGCAATTGGAAAAGACAACAGCGACAATCTCGATTTCTACTACGAGTGAAGCATTAGTAGCACATGGTGAAGTGATTAAGTTTGATGGATTCTTGAAGGTTTATTTGGAATCTACCGATGATGATCATGAAGAGGACTCTAAAGATATGCTTCCTCCATTGACCATCGGCCAGACGCTTGAGCTCGACAGAATTTATTCGCGAGAATCATTTAGTAGACCACCTGCGAGATTCACAGAGGCTAGCCTTGTAAAGAAGTTAGAAGAAATGGGTATTGGTCGTCCTTCTACATATGCACCTACAATATCTACTATTCAAAAAAGAGAATACGTATTGAAAGAGAATCGCGAGGGTGTCGAAAGACCCTATAGAGAGTTGATTCTCAAGAACAACGAAGTTCGCACCAATACAAACAAAGAGACTACAGGAACAGAAAAAGCAAAGCTCTTCCCTACCAATATGGCAATGGTGGTCAATGATTATTTGAAGGATCATTTTGAAGACGTACTAGAGTACAATTTTACTGCTAGCGTTGAGGAGCGTTTTGACCAGATCGCGCATCACAAAGAGAATTGGCAAGAGATGATCAGGTCTTTTTATGATCCATTCCACTCTTTGGTCGAAAAGGCACTAGAGGATGATAGGCCAGACACCGGACGTGAATTAGGCAACGATCCTGTTAGTGGCAAACCTGTTATGGTAAGGTTGGGTAAATACGGACCTTATGCTCAATTAGGTGAAAGTAGCGATGATGAAAATGCCGAAAAGCCTCAATACGCGAGCTTAAAGCATGGCCAGTTTTTAGAAAGCATCTCACTCGAAGAAGCACTTGAATTATTCAAGCTTCCTCGGGAAGTAGGTGAATATAACGGGAACCCATTGGTTGTTTCTGATGGTCGTTATGGACCTTATATAAAGGTTGATGGTAAGTTTGTTTCTTTACCAAAAGGTGCCGATCCTTTGAGCATCAGCCTTGACGAATGTATTGTATTGATCAAAGAGAAAGAGGCTGCGGATGCTCCTATCTATGTTTATCAAGAAAAGCCTGTCGTAAAAGGAAAAGGAAGGTTTGGGCCATTCATCAAATGGGATAACATGTTCATCAATGTCAATAAAAAGTATAATTGGGATAACCTCTCTCCTAATGACATTGAGGAATTGATAAAAGATAAGATTCAAAAAGAGAAAGATAAGCTCATTCACCATTGGGAGGATGCAGGAATCAGAGTGGAAAAAGCACGCTGGGGACGTCATAATGTAATAAAAGGTAAGATCAAAGTTGAGTTACCAAAAACTGTGGATGTTGCTGACATGACGCTAGAACAAGCAGAAGCACACGTAGCAACGAAAGCTCCCGCCAAAAAGACTAGTTCTAAGAAAAAATAAGCGCGCTGTATTTGATTAACATCATTTAAGAGATTGGCCTGCATATTGCTTCTTTGTTTCAATCGATTTCACTAGTTTTTGATTGGAATGCGAAGACAGCTACTACTTCTATTAATCACATTTAGTTTTTCCTTAACAGTTTATGCGCAATCTTATTATGAGGAAGAGATTGCTTTAGAAACTGAAAATGGAAAGCTAGGCGGCATTCTTACAATGCCAAATAAAGGTAAAAAAGTACCTGCTGTATTGATCATTCAAGGCTCAGGACCAACCGACAAGGATGGAAACTCTGCAATGCTCCCTGGTAAGAACAACTCACTGAAACTACTTGCAGAATCATTGGCTGAAGCAGGAATTGCTTCCGTTCGTTATGACAAAAGAGGGATGGGATTAAGCGCAGGAGCTGTTATGTCCGAATCAGATTTGAGTTTTGATGATTTTGTTTTTGACGCCAATGAATTCCTTACTTTTCTGATCAAAGACAAAAGATTTAAAAAGATAGGAATTGCTGGTCATAGTCAAGGCTCCTTGATTGGCATGCTCATAAGTCAGAAAAATGATGTTAATGCTTTTGCATCAATTGCTGGACCTTCATTTACCATAGATGAGACTTTGTTGATGCAACTCAAAGCCAACCCCTATAACCCGCCTCAACTATTAAAGGAGGCTGAAAGCATAACAGCTTCTTTGAAAAAAGGCATTGAAGTACAAGAGGTATCGAGTCTTCTACAAAGCGTATACCGACCTAGTATTCAGTCTTTTATGATGTCTTGGATGAAGTATGATCCAAGCGAGGAAATTAGTAAACTGGAGATTCCTGTGTTAGTAATAAATGGATCAACTGACCTACAGGTGCATGTTGAAGATGCACAAAGACTCCAAATATCCAATGAGGGTTCAAAATTGGTGATTGTTAAAGGAATGAATCACGTATTGAAAGATGCTCCAGCTAACCCAATTGAAAACAACGCAACATATAGCAATCCTGAGCTTCCTTTGAACAAAGAGTTCGAACAGGAAATTGTCTCGTTCTTTCTGAAAAACCTCAAAAAATGACATTAAACGAAGCGAGAGAAATACTCCATTCAATGACGAAAGGAGATAGCCTCCTAAGACATGCAAGAACCGTAGAGTTAGTCATGGGAGCTTATGGCGAAAAATTTCAAGAGGAAAAGGAGGAATGGGCTGTTACAGGCTTATTACATGATGCAGATTATGAAGCCTTCCCTGAAGAACACCCAAACAGAATTGTTACTATACTCCGAGAAAAAGGAGAAGACAAAATAGCTCATGCCATCTCTGCTCATTATACAAAGTGGAATGTACCCTATAACACCAGACTCGACAAAGCGCTTTTGGCTTGTGACGAGTTGACGGGGTTCGTTGTTGCTTGTTGCCAAGTACGCCCAGATGGAATCGAATCACTCACTCCTAAATCTGTTAAGAAAAAACTGAAATCTAAGGGCTTCGCTGCCAAGGTTGAAAGAGATGAAATTGCACTAGGCGTTGAAATGCTGGGGCTTGACCTCACCGATCACATTCAATTCATAATCGATATTCTCAAGGCAAACAAAGAAGAGCTTGGCATTTAGACTTACCTAATAAGCTGAACTCTTCCGTTGAGGGTCTTATTTAATGCAGTCCCGTTAAATATGGTTTGATAATTCAATACATAGGTATAAGTGCCTGCTGGCGCATCTTCCCCTTGATATGTCCCATCCCATTCTTCGTTTATTTCAGTAGACGAGTACATGAGTTGCCCCCATTTGTTGTATACAGCAAGCTGAGTTTCAAGAGCACAATTATAAATGATACCAAACCCATCATTCACACCGTCATTATTGGGAGAAAAGGCTGATGGCAATGAGACAATTGGGCTAACGTTCTCGAGTTCTGTTGTTAGACTCAGTTCACAACCAGCGGCATCAACAATCCTAACCGCATAATTTCCTGCCGCTAAACCTTCAATTTGATTACCTGTAACGTTCGGATCGGCATCCCAAATGAATTGATAAGGTCCTGTTCCTCCCGAGACCAGCAAGGACAAAATCCCATCTGATGATTCTGGACACGCTGGCCTAATTTCAAATGATGCTTCTATTTCAGTTGGTTCTGCAATCCGAAACGAGGTATTTTCTGAGCAACCATTTGCATCTACCACAACAACCGAGAAATCACCTAGGTTTAGACCATCTCTTGACTCATTATTAGATCGTAAGCCATCTGACCAATTAAAAGAATAAGGTCCTGTCCCCCCTGAGACTTGTATGCGCGCAAAGCCTCTTTCACCATTGCAAATCGCATCTCTTGAAATTGCGGTTACCTGAAGCAATTCCGGCTCTGTGATTTCAACTTGTGCTTGGCTTTGGCAGCCTAAAGCATCTGTAATAGTCGCTTGATAAATTCCAGCAGGCTGACCAGTCAAATCAGCTCCTGTAACTCCTATCGTCCAGTTTACCACATATGGACCAAGGCCACCTACTATATTTAAAGAAGCAGAACCATCTGCCTCTCCGTAGCAAGAAGTTTGCTGATTGCTATAGGTGTAACTGATTGGCTGATATACCTCGACCGTCAAATCGGCTGAAGTACCTCCGCAGAGGTTATTCACTACCGTTGATTCATAAAACCTAAGCTGGTGAATACCCGGTCCTGACCAAGTCACCTCAACTCTTTCCGTACCCTGACCATTTATGATTTGTCCTCCAACTGCTTCCCAAGTATAGGTAGAACCTGTCGCACTTGGCGTTGTATATACTATGCGTTCGGTGTTGTCAGCGCAAAGCTCTTGCGGTCCGTTTGGTGTAGCCGGCATCAATATTTCATTGAGCACAATATCATACTCAATGGTATCACTTAAGCACCCTAAAGGAGAAATGGAATAAACAGAAACCTTTGCCCCTGGATCTGCAATGGACCAATCAATTGTAACAGAAGTTCCTGTATTGGAACCGTCAAAACTTCCTCCGACCACAGACCAATTGTAAGTATAGGAGCTTTCAGCACCCTCTACAGAATAAATAATATCTTGGGCATTAGGACAGACAGAAGCAGGTCCAATGATATCATCAAGTGCATTTTCGACCACATCTATGGTGCGTGTTACAATCAATTGGCTACATGCACTTTCATCTTTAGAGGCTATCATGTCTATGGTATAAACTCCCGCAGAATTAAATTGAAACGTAACTTGCTCACCATCTAAGACTACGCCATTGCTCAAAACCCATTGAAAGTCGTTATAGGTTTCTTGGAGGAATGGAATATCCGAGGTCACATTGAATTCTAATTCTGAATCTTCACATACAGATACTCTATTTCCTACCAGCAATCCCCTTTGTTCATCAATTATTTCTACATCGAATTCGCCCAAATTACCTCCAACCGACAACCCATAAGATTCCGATTCGCCAAAAGCATAATAGTGCGCCACTACTCCGTTCTTACTTCTTAAGTTTCTTGTTCCAGAACTTATTGCAATAGATGCATAAGCATAATCCGGATTCTGATTTGATATGCTAAATTCATTACTAATGTCAACACCATCCAGAAAGACTTCAATATCCGTTGACGGTACAACCATATTCATAAAGAACCTCTCAACGGTTTCATTTTTGAATACAGTAAAGGTTACATTCTTTATTACCTGATTGGCCGGACTGAGCATCATCATAAATGGATCTGCTAAATCATCCCCTCGTTCATTTTCATCGCATCTTTTGCCTCTACTCAGATGCATAACAGATATTTTCTTATTGGCAGTAATAGGTGTTACTATAGGGGCCAAAAATGAATGGCGTTCTCCCCTATTTAAATTGACTGTTGTGCTTGAACCAATTTGTATTTGCGTATTATCCTCTGATGCCATGATCTGTACTACATCTCCACCGAAACGAGTCTCAAATGGAATTATCATGTATTCAAGTCCCCAATCTGTTGTCGCATATAGTTGATTGAAAAGGTGATCTGAAGAAAGACAAGCATCTACTTGAGTCGCAACATGTCCCACAAATACGGCAATAGGAACACAATCCTCATTTGGATCAGTATTGATTGTGCGGACGACTGATCCCGAAAGGTTACCGACCGCATGATAGGCTATTTGTTCTCCTCTGAACAATGTGTCTCGGACAATAGAGCCCGCGGGAAATGTCACTGTTTCATCAAGGGCCTGGAGGTTGACGGTTGGTTCAAATTCGTAAATCGTTGTATCGCGTGTGCCAACAAGAAGTACCTGGTTTTGGGTAAAACTCTGCTGATAAAAGTCATTATTGTAAGAATGAATTAAGTATTCGTCACTAAGGGACTGCACTGGCAAAACCATTGTAGCATCACCGGAATCACTCAACTCATTGTAGGCATAAACGCTAACATCTTCATTCATAGTTAATCGAAGGGCAATCGGTTCGTTTACCCCAACACCATTGGGCCTAAAGTTTGACGGAATAGGAATTGACCTTGATTCATTTGCTTGTAAGCTCAGAGGAAATCTGAAACTAGTTCCTGGAATTGAGAGGATTCCAGCTGCTGGTTTTGTCGTACTGACATGAACACTCATATTGAATGGATTACCAGGAGAACCATTCACTAAAAAACCAAAATAAAACTCTTTGCCCTCAGTCGTTCCTGTCTGAGCAACAAGCCCGGAAGCGTTCATTAGAATACAGCATATTCCAATGAAAATGACCATTCCATTTTTGACCGACCTCATATTCGAGTTGATAGACTATATTATAAGCTAGAAACGTGGTTAATGCAATATATAGCTTACCAAATAGCATATTTAAATGACTAAAAGAGCAAAATTAGTCGTACTAACAGGAGCTGGCATCAGTGCTGAAAGCGGATTAAAAACCTTTAGAGATGCCGATGGACTATGGGAAGGACATGATGTCACAGAAGTAGCATCTCCATATGGTTGGGCAAAGAACCCTGAAATGGTACTTGAATTCTACAATCAAAGAAGAAAACAAGCTACAGAAGTAAAGCCAAATAAGGCACATGACCTACTAGCCCAACTTGAAAAGCATTTTGAAGTAAACATCATTACTCAAAATGTAGATCATTTGCATGAATTGGCAGGTTCCTCAAAGGTATTACACTTGCACGGAAAACTATTTGAATCACGCAGTACACTTGATGAATCACTAGTCTATCCAATGGATCATTGGGAACTTAAATTAGGAGACACTTGTGAATTGGGCAGCCAATTAAGACCCAATATTGTTTGGTTTGGCGAGGCAGTACCAGTTATGGATGAGGCTATCAAGATCACCTCAACAGCAGATATTTTTCTTGTGGTCGGCACATCGCTTCAAGTATACCCGGCTGCTGGTTTATTAGAGTATACCCCAAAAGGGTGCCCTATTTATCTTATTGACCCACAAGAAGTTTACTATCAAACAACCAAGGAATTGACCATCATTCAGGATAAAGCGACTCGAGGCATGTCGCAATTCATTGATATGATCAAATAATTATTGGTTCTTTTTCAAGTTTGAAAAATTTAGTCGTACTTCGTTTCATCATGAAGTAGAGAATTATGTTCAGCACCTTGCTTTTTTCCGTCTTGGTCTTGAATGTAAGAGGATAAGTTCCACTTGCACCCTTCCCCCTTACATCATTTTTAATTTATAATTCTCAACAATGACAAATCATTATAAACATAGATTTAACCGCTATTTGACGCTTTTGAAACAGGCGCTCAAAGGCAACCACGAAGACTTCACAACAGGCAGTATTAAAAAAGCCATTTTCATGCTGTCGATTCCAATGATCTTGGAAATGTTAATGGAATCTACCTTTGCCTTAGTAGACATCATTTATGTCTCACAGGTATCGGTCAATGCCGTTGCCACGGTGGGGCTCACGGAAAGTGTGATCACTTTACTTTATGCCATTGCCATAGGCTTGAGTATGGCCGCAACAGCAGTAGTTGCCCGAAGAACTGGTGAAAAAAATAAAGAGGGAGCTTCACAAGCTGCTGTACAAGCCATCATTCTAGGGTCAACATTGGCCTTATTAATTGGAGCTCTCGGTATAATGTTTCCTAAGGAAATTTTAGGTCTCATGGGAGGTGAACCGCAGCTGATTGAAGAAGGCTATGGTTATACGCGTATCCTGATTGGTGGTAACATCACCATCATGCTACTCTTTTTGATAAATGCGGTGTTTAGAGGTGCAGGTGATGCTTCAATTGCAATGTGGACGCTAGTAATCTCTAATGGGTTAAATATTATTCTTGATCCGATATTCATATTTGGGTTTGGCCCAGTACCTGCTTTTGGAGTAGAAGGAGCGGCTATAGCAACAACAATAGGAAGAGGTACTGCCGTAATAGCCCAATTCTGTATTCTGATCTTTGGTTGGGGCAGAATTCAAATTAAGCTGAAAGATTGGGTACTCAGACTATCAGTCATGTGGAACCTGATCAAGGTTTCCTTAGGAGGTATTGGCCAATTTTTAATCGGTACATCAAGCTGGGTATTTCTCATGCGTATCATGTCTGAATTTGGAAGCGATGTTTTGGCAGGATATACTATCTCGATCAGAGTAATGATGTTTACACTTATGCCCTCATGGGGAATGAGCAATGCTGCAGCGACCTTAGTGGGACAAAACCTTGGTGCGCAACAAGCCGATCGAGCTGAAAAGTCTGTTTGGGTCACCGGAAAATACAATGCCATATTGATGGCCTTGATTTCTATTGCTTATTTAATATTTGCTAAGGACATCATTGGGTGGTTCAGTGATGTAGATGATGTAGTGAATTATGGCGCTCTCAGCTTACAAGTGATTACTGCAGGTTATATATTCTATGCTTACGGTATGGTCGTTACCCAGGCTTTTAATGGATCTGGCGACACTAAAACCCCTACAGTTATCAACTTCTTTTGCTTTTGGCTCTTCCAATTGCCTCTTGCCTATTTCACCGCTATCACCTTAGATTGGGGACCAATTGGCGTCTATGGAGCAATCACTTTGGCGGAAGTGGCCATTGCAGTTTCAGCGATCCTTCTATTCAGAAAAGGAAAATGGAAGTTGATGGAAGTTTAGAATTTTTCTCCTTTACGAATGAGTAGAATCTACTAGATTTTGTATAATTGGGTAAGAAAATCCTTGACTATGAAAAAAATACTAAGCGCCCTTTTCATTATGACATTGTTCTCTACTGCAGCAATGGCACAACACGATGCTGAAATCGAAGCAGTTCACGCACACTTCAAAGACAATAGTAAAAAGAACATCATTAGAAAGTTCATGAAGTTAGAAGGTGAAACAGCCGATAAATTCTGGGTGATCTATGATGAGTACGAAGCTGCTAGAAAGAAGTACGTTGATCAGCAGGAAGCAACAATCGTTGCTTACATCGAAAACTTTGACAACATGACTGATGAAATCGCAGAAAAGCTTCTTGATGATGCAAGATCGAGAAGAGCGGCAGAAGTGCAGCTTAAGACAAAATATTTGAGAAGAATGGAAAGAGAATTAGGCGGGATGATCGCATTAAAATTCGCTGAGATCGATCACTACATTGATCTAGTAAGTGAAAAACCATTCTCTGAGTCATTGCCATTCATTGGCGAAGACTGGTGATAAAATATTATCTAACTATGTGAAGGAGCAGTCGAGAGACTGCTTTTTTTATGCCTATGGAACTGATCGAACAACTTAGAGCGTCTTTTGAAAGAAATGCCAATAGGACGAACGCAGTAGCGATGTGTGCTTATATGAAAGATCTCTATACTTACTTTGGCATTAAGTCTGAACTTAGAAAAGAGCTTGCTAAGCCAATTATTAATGAAATCAGAAATGAAAAGTCCGTCAACTGGGATTTTGTATTTCAATGTTTTGAACAGGAGGAACGAGAGTTTCAATACGTAGCATTAGATTACCTTAGGAAATCGCATAGAAAGCTCTTACCGGAACACTTGTCAGAACTCAAATCACTCATTCTTTCAAAAAGTTGGTGGGACACAGTAGATGCAATAGCCACTGAAGTGGGTGTATTGGTCAAAAAAGACCCAACAATCAAGGAAGTAATGAAAACTTGGGCAAATCATGACAATATGTGGATCAGGAGGGTTTCTATGATCCATCAACTTAAGTTTAAAGACAAAGTAGATACGGCATTGCTCTCTTATTGTATTGAGAGCAATTTGGGTAGTAAAGAGTTTTTCATCAACAAGGCTATAGGATGGTCATTGCGTTCCTACAGTCAAGTGAATCCACATTGGGTGATAGATTTTGCCAATACTCATGAGCTTGCTCCGCTCAGCCGAAAAGAGGCATTACGAAAGATCAAGGTCGGGTAAGTAATACATCCACATCTTTGCAGGATCATAGAGTAATTCACCCTTTTTTATGGTCAACGGAGAATGAATATTGTTTGTATACAATTGACCCGTCCCTAAACCTTGTGGTAAAAGTGGTTCGTAAGTTGCTGTAAGTTGGGCAATAACGTTCAGCCCTATATTAGATTCTAACATTGAAGTCACCCACCATCCAATATTTCTTTCTTCCGCCAATCTTATCCAATCTTGTGTCGCCTTTATTCCGCCTATCAACGAAGGTTTCAAGACAATAAACTGAGGCTTAATTTGATCTAGCAAAGTAGCGCGCTCTTCGTTGGTATGTAGTCCAATGAGCTCTTCATCTAAAGCGATCGGTAGGATTTGCTCTTCACAAAGTGCTCGCATTAATTCGGGTTGACCGGGCTTTATCGGTTGCTCAATTGAGTGAATTTCCAATGAAGCCAGCTTTTCCAGTACTTCGCGCACATTGTTTTGATCAAAAGCACCATTGGCATCTACGCGCAAGGTAATGGTAGATGAATCATACTCATTTCTTATGTCCTCAAGAAGCTTGAATTCAGTATCGAAGTCAATGGCTCCAATTTTCATTTTTATCGTGGAAAAACCTTTGATCAACTTTTCATCAATCTGGTCCTTCATAAACTCCTCATCTCCCATCCACACCAATCCATTGATTGGAATTCTATACTTCCCATCGCAAAAAGGGCCTGGGAACAATTTTCCTTGTCTATTTTCCAACATGGAATAAAAGGCAGATTCTATTCCAAAACGCATAGAAGGCTTATTTGAGGGAATATGTTCATCTAGAAAAACATCAATTTCTCCTCGCCTTTCAGGAATCTCGAGGTCCTCGAGTTTTTTCAGTAAGGCCAATAACTCCTCTTCATAATTCTCAGAGTAATCTTCACTTAAGCCTTTCAAGGGGCTTGCCTCTCCTATTCCCTGAAATGAATGATCATAGCCTAGTCCTCGAACCACAACAAACCATGTAGGTTTTTCCTTTAGTACTCCTCGAGAAGTACCTGCTTCAAAAGAAAATTGAAGATTGTGCCTTTGCAAAAAGAATTCGCACCACATTATTTTCCAAGTAGTCTTTTAACATACTTACCAATAATGTCGAACTCTAAGTTCACCGAGTCGCCTTCTTTCAATTGATGAAATGAGGTGTGCTCATAGGTATAAGGAATGATAGCAACCCTAAAGCTTCCTTCTTCAGAGTTGAAGCAAGTAAGACTTGTACCATTAATACAAATTGAACCCTTTTCTACAGTGACATTACCATGTACTGGGTCATAACTAAAGTCGTATAACCAACTTCCATCTTGATTCTGAACCCTTTCGACTGTGCCAATCTGATCCACATGGCCTTGTACCACATGTCCGTCAAAACGTCCATTTGCTACCATACAACGTTCTAAATTCACTTTGCCTCCAACTTGCCATCCACCTAAATCAGTCTTTTTTAGTGTTTCATCAATAGCGGTGACCGTATGGCTTAACTCATCCTTTTTAACAACAGTCAGGCAAACACCATTGTGCGCAATTGATTGATCTATTTTAAGCTCATTACTAATTGTACTCTTGATGGTAAAGTGCACATTAGTGCCTTCTTTCTCAATCTTCTCAATCGTACCTAGTGTTTCAATGATTCCAGTAAACATGTCTCAAGTTTAAGTATTATCAAGCATTAAAATCGAGAAGAAGCAAGAATTGTTTGGCATTGATTTTCTTATGTCAACAGAAATGAAAAGTATATCTTCAAGACTCGAATGGAAGACAGCTACAGACATAAAGGAATGAGAAGGCAATTGGTAAAAACCATTGCCTCAAAAGGCATTACTAACAAAAAAGTATTAGATGCAATTGGTAAAATTCCTCGTCACTTTTTCTTTGAAAATGCGCTTGTTGAACATGCATATGAAGACAAAGCTTTCCCTATTGGGTCTGGTCAAACTATATCTCAACCCTATACTGTTGCATTTCAAAGTGAATTACTAAATATTCAACTTGGTGACAAAATTCTCGAGATTGGTACTGGCTCTGGTTATCAGGCAATAGTTTTGTTGGAGCTTGGGGCGGAGGTTTTTACAATTGAATATCAAAAAGCTCTTTATGAACATACAAGAAAGTTTCTTCCAAGAATGGGCTATCGCCCAAACTTTTTTTATGGTGATGGCTCAAGAGGGCTTCCCTCCCATGCTCCTTATGATAAAGTAATTGTTACGGCAGGAGCTCCTAGTGTACCAGATAGTCTAATAGATCAATTAAAAATTGGAGGTCAACTCGTAATTCCTGTAGGGAATGAAAAAACTCAGCAGATGCTGAGGATCACTAGAGAGACTGAACAAAAGGTTACTTCTGAGACATTTCATGATTTCAGGTTTGTCCCATTGCTTGGTCATAAAGGATGGAATAAATAACATAATTATATACTTTACTATTATTATATTTATTTATGTAGATTTATACATACATATATAATTCTAATCTAGACACCTTAAGCCAACTATTAAACGGATAATAATACTTATCTTTGCCCTCAATAAAATTAAATATGGCAAAGCAAAAAAAAACCTCTCAGTCCTCCTATGTTACAATGACCGAATTGGTACTACCCAATGACACCAATACATTGAACAATTTAATGGGTGGAAGACTCATGCATTGGATGGATATTGTTACTGCAATTGCCGCACAAAAACATTCAAACCGTATTGTCGTCACAGCATCAGCCGATAATATCTCCTTTAAAAAGCCAATTCAACTTGGTGATGTAGTAACCTTAGAGGCGAAGGTTACGCGTGCTTTTAGTTCTTCTATGGAAGTTTATGTTGAAGTATTTGCAGAGAACATACCTTCAGGCACCAAATTCAAAAGCCATAGTGCATTCTTCACATTTGTTGCGGTAGATCAAGGTGGTCGACCTATTGATGTTCCCGAACTAGTACCAGAAACTGATGAGGAAAAGGAACTTTATGCAGGTGCATTGAGAAGAAGACAACTTCGATTGGTACTTGCCAAAAGAATGGAAGCCGAAGATGCAACGGAGCTCAAGAATCTCTTTTTCGATCCGCGCAAAAGATAAAGGCCCATGGTTTTGGCCTTAACAGTTCGCTGACTATTTTCACCTTATGGAAGAAAAGCAGGCCTACCTCCCCCACTTTATTAATGAGCAAATTTATGTGATTGGGGATAAGAGCAGTATGGTCGAAGAACCAAGTTCAGAAGCCACTACTGAGCCTGCTAGTCTAATAAAACCAAGTGAACCTGTTGAACAGGTTGATTTAAAACCTATTGTCACTTTTGGCGAAAACTTAAAGCATTGCTTGGTATTGTTCAGCGCTGAAGGAAAGATTTCAGCTGAATCAAAAGACTTGTTATTTAAAATTTTGGCGGCCATCAAACGAACTCCGAAAGATGCATTGATGGCCAATGTTTATGACTGCACACAAGAACAAGTTGAGGCCCTCCTTATGGAGCATAACCATAAGCATCTGATCAGTTTTGGTGTAACAAATGCTTCCAGCCTTGGCAGTTTAACAGAATATAAGCCATCTGAAGCAAATGGTAAGCACTATATCCTATCTAATGGTTTAGAAGCTGTCGCTACGGATAACACAAAAAAAAGAGCGCTATGGGGTGCGCTCCAAGAAGTCTTTCATTAAGGTGCCGAATTGGCTTCCCCAAAAATACTCTCAAGTTTCTTTCTGAGTCTAATTCCTCTAAGGTTCTTGCCAATCACCCGGCCTTCAGGATCTAGTAATAAGGCAAAAGGGATAGCATTGATCTTATACTTGATCGCAGCTGCAGACTGGAAATATTTTAAGTCCGATACATGTGTAGGCCAGGTAAGGTTATCTTTCTCTATGGCATCTAACCAACGATCTCTAGTTCTGTCTAAACTTACAGAAAACACTGTGAAACCATCATCATTATACTCGTTGTATAAGCTAACAACGTTAGGATTCTCTCTTCGACATGGTCCACACCATCCTGCCCAGAAGTCAAGTAAGACGTACTGACCTCTCAAGTCACTCAGACTCATCATTTCCCCATCTGGATTCGGCAGAGTTATATCAGGTGCAATATCACCTATTTGTACCGCAGGTCTGAAAGAATCGAGGTTTGATGCAAAGAACTGCACATCAGTTGAGTTCGGGATCTCCTTCTGTAATTTTGTGATCAAAGAATCTAAGAAGTTGTATTCATCTTCTTTGTTCGGAATGTAGTCCAGTACAAGAAGGGCTACCAAACTCTTCTCATAGCTCCATGCCATGCCCTTAAGTTTCTTAATTTTTTCAGCTTCCAGATCCATACCTTCATTGGTAAGTTCCTCCACAAGCTGCGCATTGCCACTATTCCTAGCTGCTATATACCTTTGATTAAAATCTGCAACTACTTGCTGATAACCTCCCATATATTCATAAAGCTCTTTTAAGTAAACCATATCCTGAGAACCGGTCACTTCTATTGGCGCTCCTTCAACTCCACTAGCTTGAATATTTAAATTTTCACTATCTAGAATTACTGTTTCGAACTGCTTACCATAAACATTTACCCTGTAGAAACCTGGACTAGTAATCTCAGCCTCTATTTCAAAATTTCCATTATGATCTGAATAAACTGTCTGAACTGGACTAATCTGACCTCTTTCATACTTTTCAAGAATCACCTCTCCTTGTGGTATCGCTTGGTCTACTTTACCAACGATCTTAATGAGGTTATCATTCTTTACACTGCCACATGACCAAAGAATGGCCAGACTAAGTATTAATAAGCTTAAGGTAGTATTCTTCATTTCGATAGCTCTTTACGCAGCACTTCTTGTATTTGTTTTGGATTTAGGCTCTTTCCCCCTTTTTTCATGACTTCACCCATGAACAAACCAAAAAGCTGCTTTTTACCTTTTTGGTATTTCTCCACTTCTTGAGGTAAAGATAACAAGACCTCAGAAACAATTCGTTCCAATTCCCCTTGATCGTTTTTACTTAATAACCCTTTAGCTTCCGCTATTTGATTGGCCGTTAAATCAGAATCAACAAAGGCGATAAAGACTTCTTGGGCTGCTACTCTTGTCAAATCCCCTTCAGTCTCCATATTTATTAATTGAGCAAGATCATTTATCGATCTAGGAAATTCATGAATACCAATATTTTGAGAAACACAATGAGCTCTAACTATACCTTTCATCCAGTTATTTGCCTTTTTGAAGTCTTTAGATACCTCAAAAAGCGCTAAAGCAAATTCTGCTGTTTCGATATCTGCACATAAAAAGGCAATATCGGCTTCCGGCAAATCATATTTCGACCTTAACGTTTTTCGAACCTGGCTTGGAAAAGGTTTCAAAACACTTTTTACCTGATCAATTTCTTCCTTGGGTATTAAAACGGGTGGCAGATCAGGGCAAGGGAAATAACGATAGTCATTCAGTGTTTCCTTGAAGCGCATACCAAAAGTCGCTGCCTTATCAGGGTCGTATGTTCTTGTTTCTACCGTTACAGTCTCGCCTGCATTGATTAGCCCGAACTGACGCTCGAGCTCAAAGTCAACCGCCTTTCTAACATGGCTGAAAGAGTTCATATTCTTGATTTCCACCTTGCTACCGAGTATTTCACTTTCAATCCTTTTTATTGAAATATTGGCATCGCAACGCAATTCACCTCTTTCCATATTGGCCTCCCCAATATTAAGAAAGCGAACTATACGTCTGATCTCTTGTAGAAATGCGGCTGCTACTTTGCCACTTTTGATGCATGGTTCAGTGACAATCTCGATTAATGGTGAACCCGCCCTATTCAAATCAACATCTGTAAATTCACCATCGTGAGATGACTTACCCGCATCTTCTTCTAAATGCGTGTGATGCACCTGTACAGTCTCTCCTTTCCAGTATTCTGAATAAGCTTCCACAATACCACCTAAACAGATTGGTGCTTTATCCTGCGTTGTTTGGTAACCTTTTGGCAAATCTGGATAGAAATAACTCTTTCTATCGAAACAGATCTTCGAGTTGATTTGGCTCCCTACAGCCAATCCAAACTGAATCGCCTTTTCTACAGCATTCTTGTTCAGAACAGGTAATGAACCTGGTAAGCCCAAAGAAATAGCAGAAATGTGTGAGTTTGGCTCTTCAGACATACCATTTTCATCCGAAGAGAAAATCTTTGTCGCTGTGTTTAACTGCACATGAACTTCCAAGCCAATGGTAGCCTCAAAGCCAGCTTCTTTTAATATGGCGTATATATCGCTCAAAGAGATGCTGCCAACTCCTTCGCTTGAGCAACTGCTGCATCAAGTCCATTTACATCTTTACCACCTGCTGTTGCAAAGAATGGCTGACCTCCACCTCCACCTTTGATGTTCTTGGCCAGGTCACGTACAATAGCACCGGCATTCAACTCTTTATCCTCAACAATAGCATCATCAATAATCACAGCAATTTGTGGTTTACCTGCAATGTCTGCTGCGAGTACACCAAATAGAGAAGAAACCTCATTTTTAAGCTCGAAGGCCAATTTCTTTAAGGCATCTGCATTTGGAAGTGTAATTTTCTCAATAAGCACATGTACACCATTCATGTCCTGCACTTTATTGATCAACTCCCCTTTGACCTGACCTGCCTGTTTGGCATGGAGTGATTCGATTTCCTTATTTAGTTTCTTTTGTTCATCAAGCAATGCTTGTATAGCCTTGCTCAAATCCTTAGGATTTTTGAGTAGTTCCTTAACTGAAGAAAGGGCCTTCTCCTGCTCTTGGATAAACTCAAAAGCTTTAGGCCCAGTGTATGCTTCTATTCTTCTTACACCAGCAGCTACAGCACTTTCCGCAACAATTTTAAAAGTTCCGATTACCCCTGTTGAAGGTACATGTATACCTCCACATAGCTCAACAGAGTAGCTAGGATCAAAAGTAATCACACGAACGAATTCACCGTATTTCTCTCCAAAAAGAGCCATTGCGCCTAATTTCTTTGCGTCCTCAATAGGTACGTTACGCCTTTCATCGAGCACTATGTTTTGTCTGATGCGTTGGTTGACGATCTGCTCAATTCGCTCGATCTCTTCATCCGTAACTTTCTGGAAGTGAGAAAAATCGAATCTTAGTACTTCATCCGACACCAAGGATCCTTTCTGTTGGACATGGTCCCCTAGCACCTCTCTCAATGCCGCATGCATCAAGTGGGTAGCAGAGTGATTATTTTTGATCAAGTCTCTTCTATTTGAATTGACTACCGCTTCAAACTCAGCTTGAGGGTTCTTCGGTAGACTTTTCGAAAAATGAACGATCAAGTCGTTTTCTTTTTGTGTGTCATAAATAAAGACTTCATCCTCACCTGCAACTAGCCTGCCTTTATCTCCTACCTGTCCTCCACTTTCGCCATAGAATGGAGTTTTATCTAATACGATCTGATAGAGCTTCCCTTTTTTGTCAGAAACCTCTCTATATTTTAAAATCTTCGATTTGGTTTCTGTTGTGTCATATCCAACAAACTCGGAATGATCATCTTGAAGGATTGTCCAATCGCCTTTTTCTGAAGCTGCATCAGCTTTTGAACGCTCTTTCTGCTCAGCCATGGCCTTTTGAAAGCCAGCCTCCTCTAGCTTTAACCCTCTTTCTCTAGCAATCAATGCGGTCAGATCAAGCGGAAAACCAAAGGTATCATAGAGTTCAAAAACTTCTTGTCCTTCAATCGTATCAGCATTCGAAGCTTTCAATTTTGACTCAATCTGATCTAGTCTCTTCAGACCTTTTTCGAGCGTTCGCAAGAAAGCATTCTCTTCTTCGCGAATTACCTTAGCTATAAAGTCTTTCTGTCCTGACAGCTCATCGAAAAAACATTTGTACTGCTCTGCTAGCACTTCTACTAATTGATAAATGAAAGGCTCTTTAAATCCTAAGAATGTATAGCCATAGCGAACAGCTCTTCTTAAAATTCTTCTAATGACATAGCCAGCTTTGTTATTGCTCGGCAGCTGTCCATCTGCAATAGCAAATGCTATAGCCCGTACATGATCGACTATTACTCGAATCGCTATATCGGTCTCTTCAGACTGGTTATATGCCTTTCCTGAAGCTTTTTCAATGGTTTCTATAAGTGGAGAGAAAACGTCTGTATCATAATTAGACAGTTTTCCTTGTAGAGCCATCGCTAACCTCTCAAAGCCCATCCCTGTGTCAATATGCTGTGCAGGCAAATTCTCCAGGTGTCCATCAGCCTTTCGATCATACTGCATAAAGACTAGGTTCCAGATCTCTACTACTTGAGGGTGGTCTTGGTTGACTAAATCTTTTCCTGGAACTTCACTAATTTCTTCTTGGCTTCTTAAATCGATATGAAGCTCTGAACATGGACCACAAGGACCCGTCTCGCCCATTTCCCAAAAATTATCCTTTTTATCTCCGTTTAGGATGCGGTCTTTATCAACATGTTGGCTCCAGTAATCATAAGCTTCTTGATCAAATGCAAGACCATCTCCTTTGTCACCTTCAAAAACAGTGACATAGAGTCTCTCCTTTGGTAGCTTATAAACTTCAGTCAATAATTCCCATGCCCATCCGATCGCGTCTTTCTTGAAGTAATCACCAAAAGACCAATTGCCGAGCATTTCAAACATTGTGTGGTGATAGGTGTCTATACCAACCTCTTCAAGGTCATTATGCTTACCAGAAACTCTTAAGCATTTTTGAGAGTTTACTGCTCTAGAATAGTCTGCAGAGGTATTACCTAAGAAAAGGTCTTTGAATTGATTCATCCCTGCATTGGTAAACATCAACGTAGGGTCGTTTTTAAGTACCATTGGTGCCGATGGCACGTACTTGTGTGCTTTTGATTGAAAAAACTCAATAAACTGTTTTCTGATCTCTTTAGACTGCATTTTCGGAACCCTCTTTCAGCGGTTTACGTTTGACAATTTTTGTTACTTTTGTCTAGTCCATTCGTAACAAGTGGACAAAATTAGGAGATTTTCAAAAAGGACTCTCAATGAGTAAGATAAAATATTACTATGATACCGAGACTTGTAAATACGAGCGCATTCGTGTCAAAAAACGTGATGTAGTTATCAACGCATTAGGTTTTTTATCGCTTTCGCTTGTTTTAGCGGTTGGTATCATCTTGGTACTTAGTCAGTATTTTGATTCTCCTAAAGAAACTGCACTCAAGCAAGAAAATGCAGATCTCAAGCAATATTACGGCCTCATGGAATCTCAATTGACCAATATGGAGGAAATGCTAGAGGTATTGCAAGCCAAAGATGACAAAGTTTATAGAGCCATTTTTGAAGCAGAACCCATTCCAACAACTGTTCGTGAAGCTGGAACTGGTGGTGTTTTGCGCTACAAAAAACTACTAGAGAGTGATTTGGAAAACAAGGCGCTTATTGTCGATAACCTAAACATGTTAGATAAGGTGAAGCGTAAGATGTATATCCAAACTAAATCTTATGATGAGATTTTTGAGCTTGCTAACAATAAAGAAGAGTACTATGCCGCAATGCCGGCAATACAGCCCATAAAGAATGATGACTTGAGAAGATTTGCCTCTGGGTTTGGTATGAGAACAGACCCAATCTTAAAAGTGAAGAAGATGCATTACGGTGCGGACTTTTCGGCTAAACAAGGAACACCTATTTACGCAACAGCAGATGGCGTAATATCTAGAACGAGAAAATCAAATACTGGTCTTGGATGGAGCATCAAGATCGATCATGGTTTTGGCTTTGAAACGGTTTATGGACACATGGTTCGTTTTGAAGTTAAAACGGGTCAGAGAGTTAAGCGTGGGCAAGTGATTGGCTATGTTGGTAACACTGGTAAATCTACTGCCCCCCATTTACACTATGAGGTGCACGTAAATGGCAAAGCTAAGAATCCTGTTTATTACTTCTACCAAGACCTCAACGCTGACGAATTTGATGAAATCTTAAGACTTTCATCAATCGAAAACCAGTCTTTAGGTTCTTATAACAACAGATAGAATTAATTTAATTCAGTTTTAGAATCACTTAAAGTTTTTCTTTCAGTAATTTTTATAACTTGCTGATATGCCGTACAAAGAGAAGCCTATTGTCAAAAAGTATTTCACTATTGGTGAGGTAGCCAAAGAGCTAGGCGTTGCAACTTCTCTTATTCGATTCTGGGAATCTCAATTCGATTTTATTCGCCCCAAAAAGAACGCAAAAGGCAACCGTAAATTCACACAAGACGACCTCAAGAAACTTAAACTTGTTTACCATTTAGTCAAAGAAAAAGGCTTTACGCTCAGTGGTGCTCAAGAGCACATCAAAAACAGTAAAGGCAGTATAGACGATAAAGCTGAAATGGTTAACTCACTGAAGAAGATTCGTTCATTTCTAGAGGAGATGAAACGAAATCTTCCATGAATAAAGAATCAGAGTTATTACTTGCACTTAGTTTAATACCCAAAGTTGGTCCTGTTACGATCAAGCAACTTCTGCAGCATTTTGGCTCGGCTGAAGCAATATTCAAAGCACCCAAACACAGAATAGCTAAATTACCAGGCCTCGGCCCTACTATCTCCTCTTCAATTCATTCCAACAAATTCATGCACAAGACTGATGAGGTGATTAATAATTCATTGAAACATGGAATCAGTATACTTACTGCGAACGACTCCAAATACCCAAACCGCTTTAAACTACTTCCTGACGTACCATTAGTCTTATATACGAAAGGAAACATTGAACTTAACCCAAAGAAGTCTGTTGGGATCGTGGGAACAAGAAGAGCTACGCGTTACGGATTGAAAACTACCGCTAAAATTGTAGAAGACTCAAAAGCATCAACGCCAACTATCATTTCTGGACTCGCATTTGGCATTGATCATAAGGCGCACGAGACGGCATTAGCTGAAGAAATACCAACAGTTGCAGTTTTGGCCTGTGGCTTAGATCATGTTTATCCTTCAGCACACAGGAATACAGCCAAAAAAATGCTTACCAATGGAGGTTTGATATCAGAATACCCATTTGGTACAAAAGCAGACCCTAGACATTTTCCGGCAAGAAATAGAATTATCGCTGGTCTTTCTGATGGGCTGGTGGTTGTTGAAGCGGCAAAGAAAGGAGGTGCATTAATTACAGCTAATATAGCCCACAGTTACGATAAGCCCGTTTTTGCTGTCCCAGGCGAGCTAGGCAATAAATTCTCAGAAGGATGCAATGAATTAATAAAAAGCATAAGAGCCAGTATTTATACCAGCTTTGATGATGTAATAAGAGAGCTCAACTGGGATTTAGCCAAGGAAAACAGGCAACAAGAATTGTTTGCTGAATTATCATCATTGAAAGGTATGGAAAAGCGAGTTATGGAAATTCTGATGAAAAATGAGCAGCAACTACATATAGACGAGCTATCTTATCAAACTCAATTCACACCAACCGATTTGGCAGGGCTTCTACTACAACTAGAATTCAAAGGATTGATCAAGCCTTTACCTGGTAAAGAGTATAAAGTGATTTAGTCCTCACCACGGTACCCTATCGCATACTTACCTTCATCAGCCTTCAGTAACTCATAAACAGCATTGTGGATAGCTGGTCGCACGCCCATGGTATAAATCTTTCGATTGGCTCTAGTCGGATGCACTCTATTTGACAAAAAGATGAAAAGCAGATCGTTTTCTGGGTCGGCCCAGACCAGTGTACCTGTATAACCAGAATGGCCATAACTAGCAGGTGAAGCCTCCCTTGCCACAGAACTTGCATCAAAATCATATTCTAAAAGTGGCTTATCGAAACCTAAACCTCTTCTATTTTCATTTTCTGGGAATTGTACTCTAGTGAATTCACGTATGGTCGAAGCCTCTAAATAGCGCTTGCCATTATAGATTCCATCATTCAATAGCATTTGGTAAACTTTGGCGAGATCACGAGCATTAGAAAACAAACCTGCATTACCTGAAACCCCTAGCATCATTGCCGCGCCTTCGTCATGTACTACACCGTGCAATGTTTGCATCCTGAAAAATGTATCAACTTCAGTAGGTACAATCCTCTCTAATGGAAAGGACTCTCCTGCTTTAAAAACAAGGGTTTCTGCTCCTAATGGCTTATAGAATTGATCATAGAGATATTGATCAAAAGACTTATCCGAAACGCGTTCAACATATTCGGGGATCAAATAAAATGGCAAACCAGAATACAGGTACTTTTTTACTTCACTGACCTTTGTTTTGCTGATCATACGGTAAATCTTCTTTTCCTTATAGTCTCTATACAACCATAATCCAGCTTCTGATATTTTATTTGGAAACTTCGAACTTGAGTCATATTTGACTGTATTCCAGCGATATTTCCCACTTCTTCTCTGCGACTCACTCCAATAAGGGATCCATGCCTTTAAACCGGCTTGATGTGCTAGAACATCGCGCATAATTAAGTCTTGTTTACTTCTTTTGGCAATATCTGGCCAGTATTCCCCCATGGTCTTTTCAAGATCGAAATCCCCATTTTCATAGAACTTCATCATCGCTAGAGTAGCTGCAGTTGTTTTTGTCACTGATGCGAGGTCATAGATATCTGTGGTTTTTACTCTTCTCAGGCTATCATAAGTATGGAATCCATAGGCTTTTTCGAAAAATACTTTCCCATCTTTAGCCAGTAACACTACACCTCCGGGAAAAGCGGCTGAGTCTAAAGCCTCTTGCATTACCTTATCTATATTCTGATAGAGCAAGACAGAATCAATCCCGATTGCTGAAGGACTTGAATCGACCAGAATGTCGAGTTTATCCTGTCCATAAAGTGAGAAAACAGTTAAGCTGAAAAAAAGAAAAAAGATGCGCTTCATAGGAAAATTTAATGAGCAGGAAATACCTCTAAACTAGACAACATTGCTTTATCAAACTCAGGTTTTTTAATTAAAAGCTGTTCGTCCGTGGTATCTAAAAATGCTAAAAGTGTTTCGGTCGCGATATTACCGGTTAAATCATCCTTAGCCATCGGACACCCGCCAAAGCCTTTAATGGCAGCATCAAATCTTCTACAGCCTGCATCATATGCAGCTTGTAGTTTCTCTATCGTTTTTTGAGGAGTAGAATGAAAGTGAGCGCCAAATTCTATAGTTGGATAAGCGATTATACTTGATTCGAATATGTCTTTAATTACCTGTGGTTCAGATACTCCTATCGTGTCAGATAAACTAATTATTTCAACACCTAATTGATGAAGTTTCTCAACAAAGCCAGCAACTATCTTCCCATTAAATTCTTCACCATAAGGATTACCAAAGCCCATCGAAATGTAAACAACTTGTTTTTTACCCTTGGCAAAAATAAGTCCCTGAATCTCCTCCACTACTCTTAAAGCATCATCAATAGACTTGTTGGTATTTCGTTTCTGAAACTCTTCAGAAATACTCAGCGGAAAACCCAAGTAGTCAATTTCGTCAAAAGCTAGGGCATCCTCTGCTCCTCTTTTGTTAGCAATAATTGCAAGTAGTTTAGATGAGCTATCTGTAAGGTTGAGACCTTGTAGAACATCAGCTGTATCTCGCATTTGAGGAATCGCCTTGGGTGACACAAAGCTTCCAAAATCAATCGTATCGAATCCAACTTTCAGAAGCTGATTGATATAATTCGTTTTTGCTTTTGTTGGAATGAAATCATGCAAACCTTGCATGGCATCTCTGGGACATTCAATGATCTTCACTTCACAATCTTAATACAGAACTGGTCAATTAAAAAACCAGCAATCAAAAAACCCCTAACCAATGGTCAGGGGTTCCCTTATTCACAAAATACAACCAATTATTGCATCATGCTTGGCGGTAGAATAACTCTATCGATCACATGAACAACACCATTTTTAGCTTTAACATCAGCCGCGATTACTTTCGCACCACTAATTTTCACTGCTCCTCCTTTGATGGAAACATCTACGTTTTCACCTTGAACAGTTTTTGCTTTTTGACCATTTGATAAGTCTGTAGACATTACTTCACCAGAAACTACGTGGTAAGTCAAAACTGCGATCAGTTTATCTTTATTCTCTGGCTTTAATAGCATTTCTAAGGTTCCTTTTGGCAATGCAGCAAATGCCTCGTCAGTTGGAGCAAATACTGTGAAAGGACCGTTTCCTTGGAGTGTTTCCACTAGACCACCAGCTTTTACGGCTGCTACTAGCGTTGATAGGTTGTCATTACCTAATGCTAGTCCTACGATATCTTCTTTTTGTGCGTTTGCGTTAACACTGATAAACGCTACCAATGCTACAGTTAAAATTGATTTTACTAGATTTTTCATTTTGGATAGTTTTTGAATTACAACTATCCTAGATACGACCGCAGATCAGGCCTTGGATTTTTCTTGTCTAACTTTTTTTCAAAAAACCTTTAACAAAGGTTTTATCAACAGTTGCTATTGGACTCCCACCCTCTTTTTCTAAGGTAACAGCAAATGCCTCAACGTTACCTTTTATAATCTTCAATTCTTGAATGAGTTGTGTGTGGTCGAATATACCGGCATCAATTGGCGCTTGACCAGGTTTAATGGCCCAAAGCTGATACTGGTGACCATGTGGTGGTTCTGGCAAGTTATCTACACTAATGAAGACAGCATTACTTTTAACATTCCAGAATACATTGGCATAAGACTGCGGAGAAAGCGGCATCCCGTCCATTCTCACGTGAACATTGTCTTTATTTAAGAAATGAGCAATGCGCAAATTGGCATATTCAAGTTCCATCTTTTGATCACTTGCTAGATCTGCAAGTACGGTCTGATCCTCTTGCAATGATTGAATACTAGCTTCAAGCTCTTCTACTTGTCCTTTAGCTTTGCGAAACTCTGAGAAAAACAAGTAATTAAAACCTGCACTCACAATCAATAGTATGGTTGCGGCAATACTCCATACTGGAACAACATTGACGCGCTTGATGACAACCTCTGGCTCTTCATCATTGATCGCGCTCATAAATCGTTCTTTGTCGTTCTCATTGATTTCGGCCAAAGCACCGTCAAGGATATCCAAATTAGGCTCATTCCCAGCTGCTCTAGCATATTCTGTCAACGAGTTCTTGATCTCATCAAGTTCATATTTTACCTCTGGATGCACCTCAGTCATACGATCGACCTCAAGCATCTCCGCTTCATTCAACTCTCCGGCCCAATAAGCCTCAAGAATTCCAGACTTTATGTACTCCTTGATATTCACTAAATAATTGATCTCAAATGTTTAATTGCCAGCCTGATTCTTGATTTGACGGTACCAAGCGGCATACCTAAATTTTCCGCTATTTCTTTGTGCGAGAAGCCTTGAAAGTAAGAAAGATCGATCAAATTCTTTTGCATTTCTGGCAGCTGATTTAACAATTGCCTTACATACATCTTTTCGATCTGATCATTTTCTTCTGCCTTCTCATAAATAGATACGAGTTCAACACTCTGTTCGGATTCTTTAGAGAGCCTAAAATCTTTAGTTCTAGTTTGATCTATAGCAGCATTTCGAGCAATAGTAACTAGCCAGGTAAAAAGGGAGCCTTTCTGTGATGTGAATTGTGATGCATTTCTCCATACTTTCAGCAAGACTTTCTGTAGCACTTCTTCTGCCATCATTTCATCTTTAATGACTCTCTTGATGACGTTTAAAAGAAGAGAACCATAATTTTCGAAGACCAGCGCTATTGCTTTTTTATCACCATCATTCATTAAATAAATGATTCTTTCTTCGATAGAACTCTTTGTGGAAAGGTATGGAAGTGTTTCTGACACAAATAGAAAAACACGGCAAGTCCTGAATTGTTTTTTCATTCATCCTAAAGTGATTTGAACTGAGGTGACTTCTTTATAATTTGTTTCAAATCATCAATCATGGACAAACGTGACTTTTTGAAAGCTGCGACTTTAGGTTCGATTAGCTCCCTTCCCTTTTTAAAGCAAATAGAATTGCTGATCAGTAAGGCTGAATCAACTCGATTACCTCTATCAACCAACGAGGATTTTTGGGCACAAGTAAGAAAGGATTATATCCTTAAAGAGGACTACATTAATCTCGAAGGCGGCTATTATTGCATGACACCGGAACCAACTCTTGAAAAGCAAATTGAACATATCCGAATGCTCAATCGAGAGGCTTCTTACTATATGCGGACTGTACAATGGGAGAATCGAAAAAAGGCTACGGAGGCACTAGCAAATGTGATTTCCGCTAATCCAAAAGAAATCTGCATCACAAGGAATACTACCGAATCTCTTGATCTGATTATAGGGGGATTTCCATGGGAATCAGGTGATGAGGCACTTATGGCAAATCAAGATTACGGAGCCATGCTTAACCAATTTAAAATGGTCGAAAGAAGATTCGGAATCAATGCCAATACGATAGATGTGCCCATGAACCCTCAAACAGATGAAGAAGTGGTTATGGCTTATGAAAAGGCCATCACTCCAAAAACTAAATTATTGATGGTTTGTCATATCATCAATATCACTGGGCATATTCTTCCAATTAAAAAGATCTGTGATATGGCACATAACTATGGTGTTGAAGTTATGGTAGATGGTGCACATGCCGTTGGACATTTTGAGTTTGATATCAATGAACTCGGCTGCGACTATTACGGAAGCAGTCTTCATAAATGGCTAAGTGTTCCAATCGGAGCAGGTTTACTTTGGGTCAAACAAGATAAAATCGATAAGATTTGGCCCTTAATGGCAGAAGGCCAAACGCAGGCAGCAGACATCAGAAGATTGAACCACATTGGCACACACCCTTGTTCAACCGTGCTCACCATTCAAGATGCAATAGACTATTATCAGGTTCTAGGGCCAAAAAGAAAAGAAGAGCGATTGAGGTATCTTCAAAATTATTGGGTTAGCAGAGCAAGAGAGATGGACCATTTAGTTGTCAACACGCCAGATCAACCACATCGTCATTGCGCAATTGGCAATGTCGGAGTGAAGGGAATGAAACCAACCACTATGGCAAAGAGGCTTCTGGATGATCATAATGTATGGACAGTGGCAATCGACCGGGGCCCAGTGAAGGGATGTAGAATAACACCTAATGTGTACACATCAACGGAAGAGCTTGATCATTTTATAGAAGCACTTAGCCAATTAAAGGCATAAAAAAAGCAGCTTCCGCTGCTTAAATTTATTTAAATACACTTTCAAATAGCTTTTGGAGTTCTTGCCACGATGCTTCATCAGCTTCCTTTTGGTACTTAAGGGGCAAACTAAATTTTTCTCCAAGTGCATCGGCTCCTTTAGAGGTAAAGCCATGTACAGCGCCAGGATAATCTATGTAGGTATAATCGGCACCCACTTGGTCCATAGCTTCTTTATAGGCCACCACAGATTCTGGAGAAACAAAAGGATCATCAGCTCCTTGAGCTACTAAGATTTTTGCTTTAATATTCTCGGATGGTTGGATCGGCAATTGAACACCACTATGGAATGCAGCTACAGCATCTAAGTCATATCCATCATTAGCCATACTAAGTACAACTGAGCCACCAAAACAGTAGCCTATTGCGGCAATCTGATCCGCATCTACATAGGGATTTGCTTTCAAAACTTCCAAAGCTGCATCAAACCTTGCTTTGGCCTCATCTAAATTTGACATAACCATACCCGCAAACTTGCCTGCATCATCTGGATGTTCCGCCTGCTTACCATCACCATACATGTCGACAGCTAAAGCCACATAACCTAACTCTGCCAACATATCAGCTCTCTCCCTAGTGTAATCATTGTGTCCCCACCACTCATGCACTACAAGTACACCTGGTCTTTTACCAGTTTGTGATTCGTTAATGGCCAAATACCCTTGCATCTCGGTGGTTGCTGAGCTGTAGGAGACGTTTTCCCCTTTGATATTTACCTCTTCAATTATTTCTTTTCGCCCCTCTTGATTATTTGATGTACCACAAGCACACACAATTGAAATCAAAATAAGGGTCAAAATTGCTTTAGTCAGTTTCATAGTAAAAAGTTTATTTCTGAATAAAACTTGTAAACCATAGAATGGTTCTATCCATTTAGAATAGCTGTTCTGCTATCCTTCTTACCACCTTAGATTTACTCATCGTATAGTAATGTAAAACTGGAACTCCGTAATTCATCAGTTCTTTGGATTGCTGAACTGCCCACTCAATACCAACTTCTCTTACATCAGCATTCGAATCACATTTATCCAGTTCATCTACCAAGTCATCTGGAAGGTCTACATGAAAAATACTAGGAAGCAATTTCATATGGTTCAAAGTGGTTATTGGCTTCAAACCTGGAATAATTGGCACATTAATATCCATTGCTCGACACTTCTCTACAAAATCAAAAAACTTCTGATTATCAAAGAACATTTGTGTTACAATATAATCGGCACCCATATCTACCTTTTGCTTGAGGTACTTCATATCTGATTTTAATGAAGGTGCCTCAAAGTGTTTCTCAGGGTATCCCGCTATTCCGATTGAGAAGTTCGTTTTGTTTCTAGTTACTTCTTCGTGCAAATATTGACCTTCATTAAGCTCCAAGACTTGCTGCATTAGCTCGCTGGCATATGAATGACCTTCCGGGTCAGGCTCGAACCTTCCTTCCGATTTGATGGCATCACCTCTAAGGACTAACACGTTGTCAACTCCTAGGAAATCAAGATCAATTAGTGCATTCTCTGTCTCCTCCTTGTTGAAACCACCGCAAATAATATGTGGCACTGTATCAACACCATACTTGTTCATAATAGCCGCACAAATACCAACGGTACCAGGTCTTTTGCGAGTTGTCACTTTCTCTAAGAGACCATTCTCACGTTTTTTATAAACATACTCTTCCCTGTGGTAGGTAACGTCTATAAAAGGAGGTTTAAACTCCATTAAAGGATCTATTGCATTAAATATGTTTTGAACGCTTTCTCCTTTCACCGGAGGAAGTATCTCAAAACTAAATAACGTTTTATCTTTTGCTGATTTTATGTGATCAATAACCTTCATGAGTCAGTTTTAGGTGGTGATTAAATATCGTATGATAGGTTTGGCGCCAACCATTTTTCCGTTTCGGCAATGGTCTTTCCCTTCCGAAGCGCATAATTTTCAACCTGATCTTTTTCGATCTTCCCGAGACCAAAATACTTGGCTTCTTCATGCATAAAGTAATAACCAGAAACAGATGCAGCTGGATACATGGCAAATGATTCCGTAAGGCTTATGCCAGTATGCTTTTCAACTTCAAGCAAGTCGAACAATGTTTGCTTTTCAGTATGATCAGGACAAGCAGGATATCCCGGAGCAGGACGAATCCCCTGGTACTTTTCCTTAATTAATTCTTCATTTTTTAAACCTTCTTGAGCGGCATAGCCCCAAAGTTCTTTTCTTACTTTTTCGTGCATTAACTCTGCAAAAGCCTCTGCTAACCTATCTGCCACAGCTTTGATCATGATAGAATTGTAGTCATCATGATCAGCTTCATATTTCTCAATCAAAGGTTCAATTCCAATACCAGCGGTCACGGCAAATCCTCCTATATAGTCTTTTTGGCTCGACTCAACAGGCGCTACAAAATCCGCTAAAGACAGGTTAGGTAAACCACTACCTTTTCTTCCTTGCTGTCTCAGCATGTGAAATTTAGTTTTTATAGTAGTTCTTGATTCATCTTCATAGACAACAACATCATCCCCATCTGAATTAGCTGGATAGAAGCCTACAACCGCGCTAGCATAGAGTAAATCCTGATCAACTACGTCTTGAATAACTTTCTGAGCATCTTGGTAAAGCTTCTTCGCCTCCTCGCCAATTGTTTCATTCTCAAATATTTGAGGGAATTTCCCCTTTAACATCCAAGTATTGAAAAATGGTGTCCAATCAATGTATTGAGATATCTCTTCAATTGAATAATCCTTGAAAACTTGATTACCTATTACTGAAGGAGTTTGATACTCTTTAAATGCCCAATCCACTTTAAGTCTATTATTTAGTGCCCCTTGATATGTGACAAAAGATTTAGCCTGTTTTCGATTTGCATGACTCTCTCGTAGATCAGCATACTCCTCTTTTGTTCTGGAGAAAATGCCTTTATAGGTTTCTTGATTGATCAACTCACCTGCTACAGGAACAGATTTTGAAGCATCTAAAACATGGATAACAGACCCTGAATACACAGGGTCAATCTTAACGGCTGTATGAATTCTTGAAGTAGTTGCTCCACCTATCATCAAAGGAATCTGGATATCCCTTCTTTCCATTTCTTTGGCCACATGAACCATCTCATCTAATGATGGAGTAATGAGCCCGCTTAAACCAATAGCATCTACATTGTGCTCAATTGCTGCATCGAGAATCTTTTCTGCCGGAACCATAACACCTAAATCGATGATCTCGAAATTATTGCAAGCCAAAACTACCCCAACAATGTTTTTCCCAATGTCATGAACATCTCCTTTAACTGTAGCCAATAATATTTTAGAAGCAGAGCTAGTATCTTGATTTTGAGCTTTTTCAGCCTCGAGGTAAGGAAGTAAATAAGCAACAGCCTTCTTCATGACTCTAGCAGACTTTACGACTTGAGGAAGGAACATCTTACCACTTCCGAACAAGTCCCCAACGACATTCATGCCGTCCATTAATGGTCCCTCAATTACATGCAAAGGTCTATCATGTTGTTGTCGAGCCTCTTCAGTATCCTCTTCAATAAATTCTACAATCCCTTTAACAAGCGCATGTTCTAATCTTTTTTCAACAGGATCGTTCCTCCATTCATCGTCTTTTACTTGTACCTTGCCTTCTGCCTTGTATGATTCGGCAAAATCCAATAATCGTTCAGTCGCATCTTCACGTCTATTTAATAACACATCTTCAACACGGTCAAGCAATTCTCTTGGGATATCATCATATACCTCAAGCATTGTTGGATTGACAATTCCCATATCCATACCATTCTTGATGGCGTGATATAGAAAAGCCGAATGCATAGCTTCTCTCACTGGGTTGTTTCCTCTAAAAGAAAAAGAAACATTACTTACTCCGCCACTTACATGTGCTCCGGGTAAATTCTCTCTTATCCACTTGGTCGCGTTAAAAAAGTCAAGGGCATTATTGTTATGCTCTTCAATTCCAGTTGCTACTGGAAAAATATTCGGATCGAAAATGATGTCTTCTTTTGGGAATTTTACAGTATCTACCAGTATTCGATAAGATCTTTCACAGATCTCAACTCTTCTTTCATACGAATCCGCTTGCCCCACTTCATCAAAAGCCATCACGATTACGGCAGCACCATACCTCTTGACCTTTTTAGCCTGAGCGATAAATACGTCTTCACCCTCTTTTAAAGAAATTGAATTGACGACTCCTTTACCTTGTATACACTTTAAACCTGCCTCAATGATCTCCCATTTAGAGGAATCTATCATGATTGGAATTCTTGCAATATCTGGTTCTGCAGCAATTAAGTTTAAAAACCTCACCATGGCTTCTTTGCCATCAAGCATCCCTTCATCCATATTGACATCTAGGATCTGCGCGCCACCGTCAACTTGATTTCTTGCAACTTCGAGAGCTTCCTCGTATTTCTCTTCCTTGATAAGACGTGCAAACTTTCTAGAACCAGTGACATTAGTTCTCTCACCAATATTGACAAAGTTAGTTTCTGGGGTGACCACCAATGGCTCTAAACCAGAAAGACGTAATGTTACCTTTTGATCACTCATTGATAACCTCCTCTCCGACTTTTCTTGGACTTACTTTTGCAACTGCTTCTGCAATTCTCTTGATATGATCAGGCGTAGTTCCACAGCAACCACCCACGATATTCAAAAAGCCCGCATCTAAGAACTCCTCTATTTGAGCGGCCATATCTTCTGGTGTCTGATCATACTCACCAAACTCATTAGGCAAGCCTGCATTTGGATGGGCACTTGTATGGAATGGCGCCTTATCAGATAAGGTCTCCAAGTATGGTCTTAGCTGTTCTGCACCCAAGGCACAATTTAGACCTATTGACATGATGGGCATATGCGAAACTGAAATTAAAAACGCCTCAGTCGTTTGGCCTGAAAGTGTTCTGCCGCTCGCATCTGTTATAGTTCCTGAAACCATTATTGGTTTTTGAACTCCCTTGGCCTCAAATGCTTCGTCAATTGCAAATAATGCAGCTTTTGCATTTAAGGTATCAAAAATTGTTTCTACCAACAGAATGTCTGCCCCCCCATCAATTAGTGCTTCAGTTTGCTCCTTATAGGCCTCCACTAGCTGATCAAAAGTTACAGCTCTATAACCTGGGTCATTTACATCCGGTGAAAGAGATGCCGTTCTATTCGTTGGGCCAATTGACCCCGCAACGAACCTCGGTTTATCAGGTTCTTTAGCATCAAATTCATCCGCAACCTCTCTTGCAATTTTTGCAGATAAATAATTGATGTCATAAACAGCTTCTTCCAGATTATAATCGGCCTGAGCAATTGTGGTACCGCTGAAAGTGTTTGTCTCTACAATATCTGCTCCTGCAGTAAAGTACTGCCTATGTATCTCTTTGATTATATCTGGTCTAGTGATCGAAAGTAGATCGTTATTACCTTTCAGAGGGCTTTCATGGTCTTTGAACCTTTCACCTCTAAAATCCTCTTCCTCAAGCTTATGCCGTTGAATCATGGTTCCCATGGCACCATCCAACACAAGCACGCGCTCCTTCAAAATATCTATGATATTCACTGCCATTCGTTTTAATTAATAGCTTACCAAGAAAGTTTGTGGGGTTTGAACTCTCATCTTTTCTCCGATGGTCCCGAGGAATCGGGAGGAGCTAGGAATTAGCACCAGGTATTACCCGGGTTGCTAAGACTTCTTCGGGCCTAGTCCCTCAGTCTTTCTTGATAAGTGACCCAAAGATGCATAGAAAAACAGCAATAAAAAACAGACAGCCGTTAATAAATGGATTTGGCTTACTTAAAAATCACAAAACCTAGTTTAATACTTAGGTCAGCGGCTAAGGCTGTAACTGACTTTTCATCATCAAAAGGTTCTCCTAATTCAGCCAGTGGATCCATTGGTCGGCCCTCTCCAGAGTCGATATCTTGATATTTAACCCCTAAACCGATCGCTATTTCAAAGAACAACCAATCATTTAAAGGCACATTGATCCCATTGTTGATCCGAAGCCCATATTCAGTTAAAAACACGTCATAGGTAGCTTCTTCATAATAAACACAACCTACCCCACAGCTAAGCTCAAAAGTACGTGTTCGATCAAAATTAATATCGTTATAAAACAATTCGAAGAGCATGAAAGGCCTTACCTTACTACGTGTAGGCATGGTGATTTTGTAACCAATCGATGATTTAAACCCTGATCTATTCTGAAAATAAGGAGCGTTGACCTCAGATAGATTTCCATTTTCAATCACAGGGCCAAGCCTTAACACCAAGGCCTTTTCTCTTTTCAATCCATATTCTAATTCGAATAAATGACCTGGAAACTGGCTAATGTAATGACTGGGTAAATATTTAATTGAGAACTTAGGAATCGCCCAACGTTCTGGTCCGCTTGGCTTTTCTTCATAATACTCAGTTTGTGCACTCAAGGAAAACCCTATCAAGCATAGGGTCACAAGGGTGAAAGCTAAACTCCTCATCTACTGCGTTAAATCACTTAAAAGGGTAATGTTACCGATGCCATCATAAGACAAATTATATACACCATTATCCCCTCGAACCAAAAGGTGATTAGACCTGAGTATAATGTCCTTTGGAGTGTCATTCTCTATTTGAAAAAAGCTCAATTGTTGTAGTGAACCGTCTTGATTTCTGTCATACATTATTATACCGCCTTGCTCGCAAACAAATAAAAATGCCTCATTCAATGCCAAGCCATATGGTTCATAAGTCGCGTAGCTCTCTAAGATTTGGGGATTATTGACATCTGAATAATCAATCACATCCAAAAAGTCACCATTATTAAATCTACACCCTGTACCTCTTAAGGTTGAATAGGCGATTCCATTCATAGCAACCACAGGATCACACGCTGTTAAATGTTCATAAACACTCAGCAACCTAAGCCTCTCATCTGTATTAAACTCGAGAAAAAATACACCAGAACTTGATCCAATAAAAACATATTCACCATTAAAGAATACTGTTTCTAAATTGAAGCCGACACCTAGCTCATTAAAGAAGGTGAAGTCTCCGTTATCAGTAATCTTGTATTGCTTAATAAACCGCTCTCCAACTACTAATAACTGGTCATTTGCGATTAAAAACCTTGTTAAAGAACCATTTGTACCCGTACCACTGAAGTCTGCTTCAAGAGCAGCATCGTTATCATCACATGCAACAAGCGCCAAAACTATAAATAGATATAAAAGCCTTTTCATTACTTGAAGCATTTAGGTGAAACAATAGTTGTGTATTCCCATGCGACTACTTGGCCTTTACTTTCATCAGGGCAAATAAAGTAACCGCTGGCAGGTGGTACTTGAAATGAAAAAGTATCATCATTCAATATGCCTTCTTCCCTTTTAATCACTTGAACATTGGATAAATCCGAAATATCTAAGGAAACCAAGTCCGTATATTGACTTGCGTAAAGAATGCCTTCTCGCAAAGTTAGCTGTTGTATTCCGGCCATTCTGATAAAGGCCAACTTCTGGGGCGCTTGAAGATCTGAATTATCAACCACGTGTACTCCAGCCCCTGCTTCAACAAATAATACGAGGTCATTGATAGTTAAAATCTGACCTACAGAGGTAATTGCCCGTGGTTGCTCAGCGGTAATTGTCAGATCTATTTCGTCACTATAGATAGGCTTATATCCCATTGTTTCGCCTTCGGGAAAGTCAGGTTCACCGAATTCGTCAATTGGCCAGCAGCTAATAGAAAATATTAGCAAGGCCATTAAAGCCAGATATTTTGTGTATCGCATATCCTAATGTCGTGATTTGCCTCTTAGTAGAGTCATATTCAATGTTAATAAATTGTAATTATTGCAACAGTGTTGCGACTCCCGTTTGAGAATAAGTGACAAGAATTGATTTACTTAGAGATAAAAGACCGAATTGAAGTTAGCCGCGATTGATATAGGCTCTAATGCCATCCGCTTTTTAATCTACAGAATCCTTGAGCATGAAAATCAAAGGAAATTCAAAAAGTTGGAATACATCCGGTTTCCTCTTCGCTTAGGACAGGATGTCTTTAATACAGGGAGAATCACTGATTCGACTAAAGAGAAATTCTATCGACTCATGCATTCATTTGCTTTGCTCATTGATCTTTATGAAGTAGATGCTCAATATGCCTGTGCCACATCTGCTTTGCGGGAGTCTAGCAATGGAGGCGCTATCATTAACGAGGTACATCAATTATTTGGCCTCAAGATCCATTTGATTTCCGGAGAAGAGGAAGCTCGTTTGATCAATAATGTCGTCATTGACCAGTTAGATAGTGGGCAATTCATTCACATTGACGTAGGCGGTGGAAGTACTGAACTCAACTTAATCTATAATCGAAAAAAGTTCGCAAGTAAATCATTTAAGCTCGGCTCAGTTAGGGGGCTAGAAAAACACAATAGCCCAGAAAAACTGAAAAAAATGTATGAGTGGATACAGGAGCATATCAAAGAAGATCATCCAATTCAAGCCGTGGGAACAGGTGGTAACATCAACAAGCTTTATGAACTATCTGGTCAAACTGATGATGGTCTATTTGAGATCAAATCACTTTATCGCGTACAGCAGCAATTGAAGAAAATGTCCATTGAAGAGCGCATCTACGATTTGGATCTAAACCCTGATCGGGCCGATGTCATCATACCGGCATCACGCTTGTATATCCATGCAATGGAATCAGCCAATGCCCAAAAAATTAAAGTCCCTGATGTTGGCTTAAAAGATGGTATCATTCACATGCTGTACCATCAGTATGGAAATATGAATAATACTAATCTGAATATTGAAAACTGAGGGAATAAACTGTTTTAGAGTTTCTCCCTCGATCTTTTAGCAAACAGAAATTTGATTAACCATACTCCGGTAAAAGCAAATAGAGCCATCCAAAGCAGCTGCCAAATAGTCAAAAGAACGCTCATAAGATTGATTTAAGCTTAATTACCAACAAAACATCAATCATTTGCACTAGGCAGATAACGCCTTAGATAAACCTCATGTCTTTTTATAAGCCACAGTAGGTCTCTCCTAAAAGGATGTAGTTATGTTTCGTTCTTTTAAAGTACTAAAATCAAACGACTATATATCAACCTTAGCGTATTTCGCATTACGTTCAATGAATTCTCTACGCGGTGCTACTTCGTCTCCCATTAGCATAGAGAACAAGTGGTCAGCCTCTGCAGCTGAAGCAACAGTCACTTGTTTCATACTTCTTGTTTCAGGATCCATGGTAGTTTCCCATAACTGCTCAGGGTTCATCTCTCCAAGACCTTTATAGCGCTGAACATTCACTGAATCTTCTTTACCGTTACCTGCCATTTCTTTTGTGATCATGGCACGCTGATCTTCATCCCAACAGTAACGCTTTTCTTTACCTTTCTTTAATAGGTATAAAGGCGGTTGCGCAATGTATAAATAGCCCGCATCGATCAATGGACGCATGAACCTGAAGAAGAATGTCAAGATCAAGGTTCGAATATGACTACCGTCAATATCAGCATCTGTCATAATTACGATCTTGTGGTAGCGTAGCTTTTCCATGTTCAAAGCTCTACTATCTTCTTCTGTTCCAAAGCTCACACCCAAGGCGGTGATCATATTTTTGATCTCCTCATTGTCGTAAATCTTGTGTTCTTGCGCTTTTTCTACGTTCAAGATTTTACCTCGAAGTGGAAGAATTGCTTGGAAATGTCTGTCTCGACCTTGCTTGGCCGAACCACCAGCAGAATCACCCTCCACTAGATAGATCTCACACTCATATGGATCTCTTGAAGAGCAGTCTGCCAATTTACCCGGTAAACCTGTGCCTGAAAGTACATTTTTACGCTGCACCATCTCTCGAGCTTTTCTAGCAGCATGTCTTGCTTGTGCAGCTAAGATGACCTTTTGTACGATCGCTTTCGCATCATTAGGATTTTCTTCCAAATACTCCGTCAACATATCAGTTACTGCTTGACTCACTGCAGCAGTCACCTCCCTATTACCTAGCTTAGTTTTTGTTTGTCCCTCGAATTGAGGCTCTGCAACTTTTACGGATACGATAGCAGTCAATCCTTCACGGAAATCATCACCGCTAATTTCGAATTTTAAATTCTTTAACAAGCCGGAGGTCTCCGCATACTTTTTCAAAGTAGCTGTTAGTCCTCTTCTGAAACCAGAAAGGTGTGTACCCCCTTCATGTGTATTGATATTGTTAACATATGAGAAAAGGTGTTCTGAGAAGGAAGTATTGTAAACCATAGCGACCTCAACTGGCACACCATTCTTTTCCCCTTCCATAGAAACCACACCAGCAGTTAATTGCTCTCTTGAATCATCTAGGTATTTGATGAATTCTGGGAGCCCCTCTTCACTGAAATAGTGCTCAACTACATCCTCGCCTTCTTCAGTCTTATTTCTTTTATCAGTTAATGAGATCTTGATGCCTTTATTCAAATAGGCAAGCTCTCTTAAACGAGCCGACAATGTATCGAAGCTATACTCCGTAGTTGTCGTGAAGATTGTATCATCGGGCCAGAAAGAAACCATAGTTCCATTCTCTTTGGTTTCGCCAATTGACTTTACAGGGTATAAGGCCTTACCTCTCTCGTACTCTTGCTCCCAAACTTTACCCTCTTTATAAACGGTAGCTTTAAGCCTATTTGATAGTGCATTCACACATGAGACGCCTACTCCGTGCAAACCACCCGATACTTTATAAGAATCTTTATCGAATTTACCACCTGCACCAATTTTGGTCATTACTACTTGAAGAGCAGAAACCCCTTCTTTTTCGTGTATGTCCACAGGGATACCTCGACCGTTATCTTTTACTGAAATTGAATTATCTTCATTGATCCATACATCGATGGTGTCGCAGTAGCCAGCCATAGCCTCGTCAATCGAGTTATCCACTACCTCATATACAAGGTGGTGTAAACCTCTTTCACCGACATCTCCGATATACATTGACGGACGCATTCTTACATGCTCCATCCCCTCTAAAGCCTGAATATTACTTGCTTTATAATCGTTTTTCTTAGCCTCTTCGCTCATAAATAAAAATGATATTCAATAGGATATGATTCTTTCCGATTGGATTATTTCGAAAGCTCTAAATAGCTTCCATTTTAGCTGCACGAATATAAGAAAAATGCTCAGTAATTCCCTACTGAAAGCATGACTAAAGTGCATGCTTCTACTGTCTCTATTTTTTGATTCCGAGCCATCTCTCTGAGCTCATCATTTTCCGTACCCGGATTGAAAATAATTCGTCTTGGTTTGAGCCCTAATATGAAATCATAAATAGACTTTTGTCTGGCGGGATTAACATATAGTGTCACGGTATCAACCTCCTCTATATCAGGTGATTCATAGGCATTTAATATTGTTCTTCCTAGCACCTCTCCTTCTTGGATACCGACTGGGACGAAATCATAGCCTCTATCGTCAAGCATTTCAGCTGCTTGATATGCATATCTAAACGGTTTTGGCACGCTGCCAATAATCACTGTCTTTGCCATTCACTTATTTTAACCTTTTCGGAACTTTAAGATCACTATTTTTGTGAACAAAATACTGAAAGTAGAAAGTTCACGTTCCAATGGCAAAAGAACACATATGAGAGCAATATCATTCATTATCACCCTTTTAACCTTCACACTCCTATCTTTTGGGAATGACCTTAAGTCTATAGATTTCATTGAAGTAGAAAATACAAAGCAGTGGAATAGTGTTTTTGAAAAGGCCAAAGCAGAAGGTAAAATGGTATTTGTTGATGTTTATACCGACTGGTGCGGCTACTGCCATAAGCTTGATAATGAGGTATATACAGACGAGCAAGTAATCAGTTATTTTGAAGAGCATTTCATCAACGTGAAATTTGATGCTGAAACTGAGTTTGGGAACGCTAAAGCGAGTCAGTTTGAAGTGGACGGCTACCCGAGACTACTTTTTTTAACTGCTGAAGAAAGTGTATACCAAGAAATAGAAGGCTTTGTGCCCTCTCCAACATTGATGGCATATGCCAAAGATGTGCAGAATGCATGGACGTCTCTACCAACCCTAGAAGAATCATACCAAAAAGGGGAAATGTCTAGTAGTGAAAAGCGAGAGTACATCGGGATACTTGAAAATCTAGATTATGAAAAAGCCGCTGAAGTAGCTCATGATTACATTGCTGCTTTAAGCGATGAAGACTACCTCAACATTGAGAACCTATGGTTAGTATCAAGATTCGAAAACCTCATAGGCTCCAAATCATATACCTATATCAGCACGCACAAAGAATTGATGATCAAAGAGCATGGTCAATCAGAATATGAGGACTACATGAAAGCGGTTTACAATGACAACCTTGAATTGGCTATTCGATATGGGGAATTGAAAATTGTCAATCAACTCATCAAAGATGTATTGCCTGAGTTTATCTCTTTTGCTGATCTCGCTGAAATGTCATACATCACAAAGTCTATCTATTATGGGCAGAGAGAAGAGTTTGACAATTATATACTCGAAAACAATGCTTATATCAACAATCATTTAATAGCAGAAGAAAAAAGAGATTGGCTTATTCAGGAAGCCCTAGAAGTCATCAATTCTTTTGAAAATGAGCAAATGTATGAGCACGCCTTAGAATTATTACAACAGAGCATCTCTATTGATTCTGAGAATTTTCAGGCACAAGTACTAGCTGGCTATACTTGTGGCCTATTGAGTGATTTCTCCAATGCAAACAGTTATCTAGGTAAAGCAGAAGCTTTGGCTTCTGATAGCGAAGAAAAAGAGATCATCTCGGGAATCAAAGAAGCAGTAAAGGCGATGCAAGGTTAGCAGGTCTACTTCTGATCTACTGCCTCATTCTTGAAAGTCAGTTTGAAGTAGATTAAGATCAAACTCAAAACAAAGATTATTGAATTGGCCAAAATAACTGGTATCAGCTGTTGTGGAATCGCGTAGATCAACCATACAATTGTACTGATAAACACGATCAAAAGCATATTCATGCTCAAGTCTCCAACCGATTTAGTCTTCCAAGCCCTAATGACTTGAGGCATAAATGTGATGCTACTTAAAAATGCGCCCAATAGGCCCATGAACTCAGTCCATTCCATAATGATCTTTTTTTATGCTTATCTATTTCTTTGCTTTTACATACATCGAGATCAGCGCATCTGCACATTTCTCACCGTCCATTCCCGCAGATAGAATTCCTCCTGCATATCCCGCCCCTTCCCCACAAGGAAATAGCCTTTTTATCTGTACATGTTCACAAGACTCTTTGTCTCTTGGAATTCTTACTGGAGAAGAAGTCCTGCTCTCTACTCCAATCAGTTGTGCTTCATTGGTCAAATAACCTTTCATTTTCTTACCAAAGGCACGAAAAGCTTTGTCTAGTCTGTAAGCAACAGATTCTGGCAAAACCTCACGCATATCCATTGATTGCAGGCCGGGCTGATACGAAGTATCATTCAGCGTGCTAGACACTCTTTTATTGATAAAGTCTCCCATTCTTTGAGCAGGTGCCGTTTGTGTGCCTCCTGAGAGCTCGCAAGCACGCTGCTCGACTTCCTTCTGGAAGGCGAGCCCGGCCATAGCTCCATATTGCTGATAGGCTCCAAGGTCTTCCAATTCAATTGCCGTGACTATTCCTGAGTTCGCATATTTCGAATCCCGTCTCGAAGGGCTCATGCCATTGACCACGATCTCGCCAGGTGCCGTGGCAGCAGGCACAATGAAACCACCTGGGCACATACAAAAACTAAAGACACCGCGTTGCTTGCCTTCAAAGTAAGTTTGGTGCACCAAGGCATAACTAGATGCAGGCAACCAAGGACCACGATCTACTTCACAATGGTATTGAATCTGATCGATCAATTGCTGTGGATGCTCTATTCTCACACCAAGTGCAAATGGCTTGGCCTCTATTAAAACTTTCTGTCTATCAAGTAATTCGAATATATCTCGGGCGGAATGGCCGGTGGCTAGAATTACCCCTATTCCTTCCACCTTTGCACCATCTTCGAGCACTACACCTTTCATTTCATCTTTCTCAAGAATGAAATCGGTGACTTTTGTATCGAAATAAATTTCACCACCAGCGCCCAATACAGACTCCCTGATTTCTTGAACGACCTTAGGTAGTTTGTTCGTCCCGATATGTGGATGGGAATCGACAAGTATTTCTTCGGTAGCCCCATGCGCTACAAGAATCTCTAAAGACTTGAGAATATCGCCTCGTTTTTTAGAACGAGTGTAGAGTTTTCCGTCTGAATATGTTCCGGCACCACCTTCTCCAAAACAATAGTTCGACTCAGCATTAACATGATGATCCTTATTGATTGCAGCTAGGTCTCTCCTACGCTTTCGTACATCACTACCTCTTTCGATCACTACAGGTTTAAAACCCAATTCTAAACACCTGAGCGCAGCAAACATGCCTGCAGGACCGAACCCCACAATCACCACTTGCTCTGCATTCGCCACATTCGGATAGTCCCTTCGATAACTTATTTGGGGTGGTAATTGTATATCAGAAACTAAGGCTTGAATATTTACCTTGACATGCTTAGACCTTGCGTCAATGGAACGCTTTAATGCTCTGACCTTTACCTCAGGATGATTCATTCCAGACTTTCGCTTTACAGTCTCTTCAAAAACTACTTCATCGAAGGCTTCTTGAGGTTTTAGTACAAGGTTTAGTGTCTTTTCCATAAGGCAATTATCAGTATCTCCGTTATAAAGAAATCCGTTTCAAAAGTCTATTCACTTCATATTTAAATTGTAGAAGAAGTTGAATTATGTATAGTAAATCAATAATTGAAACGAGAATTATTCGCTCTATTAAGTTCAAGCCGACTTCAAATTGCGACTGAAGAAAGAACCCTAGGTTGAAAAGGACTAACATCAAAATCCCAAAAAACCTCGGCATATCTAAAACTGCTCTGATATCCAGTTCATTATTTTTAATAACACCTCTTAATTTAAACCTAAGTTTGCTTCTACTCTGAATAAGAAAGCCATCATTAAATACATCTCCTTTATATGGTTTTCCCTTAAGCCTGTTACTCGTGTTTATTCGAATACGATCAAGTATGGTATCATCTGCCGATATATCAACTTTAGTCCTGATTTTGTGCCTAATTATTTTTGACTAATTACAGATCAACTATTTCCCTGATAACTGCTTCAATACCCAGTGCTTGCCCCAGGTTTCTTTTTCTTCTTCTGACCATAATTCTGGGAAGAAGATTACTTTTTGAAAACGAGGTGGCAAATACTTCTGCCAATTCGTACCTCCTGTGGCAGCAATATCCACAGGATCTTTCTGAAGATATTTCACGGCTGAACGATAATGAGCAAGAGGCCAATCTACATTGGCTAGTAAATCTAATTTCCTCAACTCCTTGTCTAGGTCATCATTGCCCTCGGCCTGATAATAATCTAAATACAGCTGGTAGAAATTTGTCTTTTCTGTGTCTTTGGCCAAGTGTAAGAATTCATTGGTGTACTTGTCTTCAAATTGAATCAACGTTAAAGTCTTTTTTCCTGACCCCAATTCTGTCGCACCTGTCTTCCAATAGATCTTTTCGTACAATTCTTCAATTGAAGCATCTTCTGGCACTTCTTTGCGCACTTCGCTATTGATCAGGTTGTGCAAATTGGTACAAGCGATCTCGATCATTCTATATTGCCCAGATTGGAAACCTGAAGATGGCAATAGCGACATTCTGAACTGCAAGAATTGCTCCCGCTGCATGCCCTCAGTCATGATGACAAACGAATGACAAAGATGCTCAAGGTAATTATTGATTCTTTTAACTCTTAAGGCAAATTCTTTTGCATTAGGATGCTCTCCTTCATGCACTTGTTTCATCTCCCACCGAATTAACTTAAAATATAGCTCTGTGATCTGGTGATAAATGATAAAGATCATCTCATCAGGAAAGCCCGTTTTAGGCTGTTGCAGGCCTAAGAGAGAATCAAGATTGATATAATCCCAGTACTTTAAATAGTCAGCGTGCAATAGGCCATCTAGGTAAGACTCAAGGTCTTGCCCCATCGTATCATACTTCTCCGCCAGTTGTTGAATCTTATCAAGAATTTTTTGGTCTATGTTAGACTTCTCCATAGGTTTGGAATCATTAAAAAGTGGATGCAAATTTGACCACAAATCATTCAGAAAACAAATCACCTATGAGCAACGATAAAGCTTCTCTGATACAAAAATCATCGAAACAAGATACTTTTGAGCACCCTGACTTTTACGGCATGGACGACATGCTGACTGAAGAACACATTATGGTTCGTGGTGCAGTGAGAGACTTTGTAAAAAGAGAGATCTCTCCTTACATCGAAAGCTGGGCTGAGAATGCTTATTTCCCTCAAGATATTGTGAAGAAGTTTGGCGAGATAGGTGCCTTTGGCCCTCAATTGCCTGCAGAGTATGGCTGTGGCGGCATGGACTATATCGCCTACGGTTTGATCATGCAAGAGATTGAAAGAGGTGACTCAGGTATGCGTTCTACTGCATCAGTACAGGGTTCTCTTGTGATGTATCCGATCTACAAATTCGGTAACGAAGAACAGCGCAAGAAATACTTACCAAAACTTGCTTCTGGTGAAATGCTTGGCTGCTTTGGTCTTACTGAGCCTGACCATGGTTCGAACCCTAGTGGCATGACCACTAACTTCAAAGATATGGGTGACCATTACCTATTAAATGGCGCCAAAATGTGGATTTCTAACTCACCTTTTGCTGATATCGCAGTGGTATGGGCTAAGAATGAAGAAGGAAGAATTCATGGCTTGATCGTAGAAAGAGGCATGGAAGGCTTCTCTACTCCAGAGACACACGGAAAGTGGTCATTAAGAGCTAGCGCTACCGGAGAATTGGTTTTCGATAACGTGAAAGTGCCTAAAGAGAATTTACTTCCTAATAAGAGTGGATTAGGCGCTCCTATGATGTGCTTGGATTCTGCGCGTTATGGTATTGCCTGGGGAGCAATTGGAGCCGCAATGGACTGTTACGAATCTGCAAGAAGATATACCTTAGAAAGAGAACAATTTGATAAGCCTATCGCCTCTTTCCAGCTGCAGCAAAAGAAGTTGGCTGAAATGCTTACTGAGATCACAAAAGCACAATTGTTGAACCTTCGATTAGGGCAGCTATTCAACGAAGGAAAAGCAACAACTCCTCAGATCTCATTAGCGAAAAGGAATGCAGTTGAAGTGGCATTGAATATTGCTCGTGAAGCCAGACAAATGCATGGTGGTATGGGTATCACAGGTGAATACCCAATGATGCGTCACATGGCCAACTTAGAGTCTGTTATTACTTATGAAGGAACTCATGATATTCATTTGTTGATCTTAGGTGCAGACATTACCGGTATACCAGCTTTTAAATAAGAAAAAATCATTTTCATGTTATTTAAACCACTGAGCTTCATCAGTGGTTTTTTTTATGTAGAGCTAATCACTAATGGATTAGCTTTACATTTGAATGTCCCGAAAGAAATTAGACCTCACCCAAGACTCCATCCTCAAAGGCTTGATCGCCTTAGCCTTGCCGATAATTGGAGCGAATTTATTGCAGACTGGCTATCAATTGGTTGATGCATTTTGGGTAGGCAGACTAGGCTCGAATGCTGTAGCTGCCGTATCCATCTCTTACCCTGTTAATTTCTTATTGATCTCGTTAAGCTCTGGTTTTGCCTTTGCTGGAAGCATTTTAGTTGCCCAATATGCAGGTGCTAAACAGCCTAAAATGGTAAATCATGTGGCTGCACAAACGCTCACCATGGTCATGCTATTGTCGATCATTTTATCAGCAATAGCGTATTGGTTGAGCCCGAATATCCTTTACGCATTAGGTGTAGAAGAAGTAATTTTTGAAGATGCCAACTTTTTCCAACAGACAATCTTCATTGGTCTGGTCTTCAATTTTAGCTTTATCATGTTTCAGTCCTTATTGCGTGGTGTAGGTGAAGTAAAAATCCCACTCTACATCAATGCGGCTACTCTAGGACTCAACTTTATACTTGATCCATTATTCATTTATGGTTGGGGTCCAGTTCCTGCCTATGGTGTCACAGGTGCAGCTGTCTCCACTTTGTGCACTTTAATGCTATCATCGGTAATTGGTTACTATGTATTGTTCAAAGGCATCACAGATGTAAAACTCAGCTTCAAAGGATTCAAGTTTGATGGTCCGTTATTGAAAAAAGCCTTTAAAATAGGTGCTCCTTCATCCATTGAAATCTCAGCACGGGCTCTGGGGTTAACGCTCATGACTGGAATAGCGGCAAAGTTCGGCACCGATGTATTGGCTGCCTATGGAGTAGGCTCCCGTCTCATTAGTTTTGTTGTGATTTTTGGTTTAGGCTTACTTCGCGCATCCTCTACCCTTGTGGGACAAAATATGGGTGCTCAAAAAATAGACAGAGCCGAAAAAGGAGCCACTTATGCGGCTTGGATAGGCTTCGTTGGCCTTTCCATAATAGGCATTCTCTTTTATGCTTTTGCCACACCACTAGTTAAAGCCTTTATGGATGCCGGGCCAGAAGTGATACAGATGGGTGTTGACTTTATGAAGATCGTTTCTTTAAGTTTTGGTTTTATGGGCGCCCAACTCGCTTTGGTAGGAACTCTTAGGGGCTCCGGAAACACAGTTGAGTCTATGTTCTTAACTATTATCGGCATTTGGGTAATTCAATTTCCTTTTGCTTGGATTATTTCGGATATGGAGTCATTCCAAGAACTCGGTGTTTGGTGGTCTTTTCCTGTTAGCTATGTTATTCCATGTTTACTCACCGTGATCTGGTTCAAACGCGGTAAATGGAAAGAAAAGAAATTGGTTGATTAGTCGGTCGTCATTGGTAAATTAGGCTCTATTAGAAATCGTTCATGGCTAACCTTAAGGGATTAACTAACCATGGACAACTGACTATAATACCTATGGACAAACACCTCTCTGATATTGAGATCGCCCAAGCGGCCTCAATTCGTCACATCAATGACATTGCATCTAAAATTGACCTTTCAATTGATGATCTTGAGCACTATGGTAAGTACAAGGCGAAACTTCCATTGAGCCTGATCAACAAAGAGAAAATTGAAAAGAACAACCTGATTCTAGTTACAGCCATGACGCCTACTCCAGCCGGTGAAGGCAAGACAACCACCTCGATTGGTTTGGTCGAAGGGCTTAACAAAATTGGCAAACAAGCGATGGCTGTTTTAAGAGAGCCATCCTTAGGACCTGTTTTCGGAATCAAAGGAGGAGCAGCAGGTGGTGGTTATGCACAGGTCATCCCAATGGAAGACATCAACCTTCACTTTACTGGAGATTTTTCTGCAATCGAAAAAGCCAATAACCTCTTATCTGCATTGATTGACAACAATATTCAAAGCAGAACCCATAACCTCAACATCGACCCGAGAACAGTTACTTGGAAGCGTGTGATGGACATGAACGATAGATCATTGAGGCAAATCACAATTGGTTTAGGCGGAACGACCAATGGAGTACCAAGAGAAGACGGGTTTAATATCACACCAGCTTCTGAGGTAATGGCAATTCTTTGTATGTCAGAAAACTTTAGTGACTTGAAAAAGAGACTGGGTAACATATTTATTGGTTATACTTTCGATAAGAAGCCAGTTTTCGCCAGAGACCTCAAGGCAGAAAGCGCTATGGCTATTCTTTTAAAAGACGCCATAAAACCGAATCTGGTACAAACCTTAGAAGGAAACCCTGCCATCATACATGGTGGTCCTTTCGCTAACATTGCTCAAGGAACAAATACGGTAATTGCCACTAAAATGGGGCTCTCTCTTTCAGAATATGTAGTAACTGAGGCCGGGTTTGGAGCAGACCTTGGGGCAGAGAAGTTCTTAAATATTAAATGTGTTTCGTCTGGTCTAAAGCCTAAAGCAGTAGTGCTTGTAGCAACCATTCGAGCATTAAGACACCACGGTGGAGCCACGAAAGAAGAGTATAATACCCCTAGCACAGAACGAGTAGAGCATGGATTTGCCAATTTGGCTAAGCATATCGAAAACATTCAAAAATTCGATCTGCAGCCAGTTGTAGCAATCAATGCTTTCCCTTCTGATACCGAAGACGAAGTTGCCTTGATCAAAGCTAAGTGCTCCGAGATGGGTGTAGAAGCGGTTGTTGCTGATGGCTGGGCAAAAGGTGGAGATGGTATGACAGACCTAGCTGAGGCAGTAATTGCTGCTGCAGGATCAAACGGTCACTTCAAACCGTTATATGATTGGAACTTGGGCATAAAAGAAAAAATTGAAAAGATTGCCCATGAGATTTACGGTGCGCATGTTGTAGACTTTTCTAAAAAAGCCAAGTTACAGATCAAGCGTATGGAAAGGCTAGGCTTTGACAAAATGCCTATCTGTATGGCCAAGACTCAAAAATCACTCAGTGACAATGAGTTCTTACATGGCCGACCTGAAGGTTTTGATGTAAATGTTCGTGAATTCGAGTACGCAACAGGTGCAGGCTTCATTATTCCAATTCTAGGCCAAATGATGCGTATGCCTGGTTTACCTGCTGTTCCTGCATCGGAAGGCATGGACATCGATGACAATGGTGTGATCTCCGGTCTTTCCTGATATGAGCGAGGAAAATACACAAACAAGAAAATATCAGATCAAAAGAATCAGCCAAGGTAAACAATCCATGCTGGGTGACAACATAGCCATTGAAGCACCTTTAGAAATTAGGATCAAAAGAGAAAAAGATCCAATGAGCAAAGCAGTGGCAGTTACCATGCGAACTCCTGGAATGGATGAGGCTTTGGCATTGGGTTTCTTATTTACAGAAGGGATTATTAAAAATGCTGACCAGTTTGTCTCTTCAAAAAAGAAAGAAGACAACATCATTGAACTGACTGTTAGCAATGATACCAATACTGACCTCAAAAATGCAGATCGTAACTTCTATACGACCTCTAGCTGCGGTGTATGCGGCAAGGCATCTATAGAGTCTATAAAAGTGCAGCCAGAGTTTGAGGTAACAGAAGATTTCGAGTTGTCTTCAGATTTGATCTATTCATTGAATGACAAAGTAAAAGGTGCTCAAGAGGCATTTGACCTTACTGGAGGAATTCATGCCTCTACCCTTTTCAACCTAGAAGGAGAGCTACTTGATATTTGTGAAGATGTTGGTCGGCACAACGCTTTAGACAAACTGGTTGGAAAAGCTCTAAAGCTGAATAAACTACCTCTAAGAAGAACAATTTTATTGTTAAGCGGAAGGGCTAGTTTCGAATTGATACAAAAGGCCGCTATGGCGGGAATTCCTTTGATCGTAGCCATTGGTGCTCCTTCGAGCCTTGCCATAGATATGGCACAAGAACATTCACTAACTTTAATAGGATTCTTGAAAAAGGATCGATTCAATATTTATAGCGGTCATGAGCGAATCAAAAACTGAAAAGATACAAGTTGAACCTCCAAAGGAGTTTACTGGGATCAAACTAAAGACCCCAAAACAGAGCTCTGTTGGGAAAGCTGCGATCTTTTCGGCAGTCGGTCAAATGAATAAATACATGAAGACCGGTGAGGCCATTAAGCTTAGTCTCAAAATGAACCAAAAGGGTGGATTCGATTGTCCGGGTTGTGCTTGGCCCGACCCAGACGATGAACGCTCAAAATTGGGTGAGTACTGCGAGAATGGCATTAAAGCCATGGCTGAAGAACGCTCAAAGAAAACCATCAATGCCGATTTCTTTGCGAAACACTCAGTAGCGGAACTGTCTGCTCTGTCAGATTTTGAGCTCGGAAAATCAGGGCGTTTACTAGAGCCTATGGTGCTAAATGAAGGAGGAACTCACTATGAACCAATTTCGTGGAATGATGCTTTCGCACTTATAGGAACTGAACTCAAAAACTTGCCGCATCCTGACGATGCGATATTTTATACTTCAGGAAGAACTTCTAATGAAGCAGCCTACCTCTACCAGTTATTTGTTAGAGCATATGGCACCAATAATTTACCCGACTGTTCAAACATGTGTCATGAGTCTAGCGGTGTGGGACTTTCAGAAACTGTAGGCATAGGCAAAGGATCAGTAACACTAGAAGACATTCATCAGGCCGAAGTACTGATGATCATGGGACAAAACCCTGGTACTAATCATCCGAGAATGCTATCTGCGGTAGAAAAATGCAAGGAGAACGGTGGTGAAGTAATTACTGTAAATCCCCTTCCTGAAGCAGGGTTGATCAAGTACACAGACCCTCAAAGCCCAAAACGAATGCTTACCAATGGCATTGAGATCACGGATCTTTTCTTGCCTGTACGTATCAATGGCGATGTAGCATTCTTAAAAGCACTGATGTATGAGTTGGTGAAAATGGACTTTGAGAATAGCGGCCAATTCATCGATTACGAATTTATAGAAGAATATACCGAGGGCTATGAAGCCTTTGTTACAGCCATAAGAAATATTGACTACATGGCTTGCTTAAAGCAATGTGGTCTAGAAGCCAAACAAGTGAGAAAGGCCGCACAAATGATCGCACGAAAAGAGAAGATCATCATCTGTTGGGCCATGGGTCTTACTCAGCATGAAAATGGTGTGGACAACATCAAAGAAATTGTAAACTTGCTCCTCATGAAAGGTGCTATTGGCAAACCTGGAGCTGGCACCTGCCCTGTTCGTGGACATAGCAATGTACAGGGAGATAGAACCATGGGCATTTGGGAAGCACCAAAACCTGCTTTTCTGGATAAACTTGATGAGGTGCACGATATAAAAGCACCGAGAAAGCACGGATATGCAGTTGTTCCAGCTATAAATGCCATGCACGAAGGAAAGGCCAAGGTTTTCTTCGCAATGGGAGGAAATTTCCTATCAGCTACTCCAGACACACATTACACTGCAGAAGCACTTCAGAATTGCGATCTTACGGTACACGTTTCAACCAAACTGAATCGATCGCATTTGGTGCATGGCAAACGAGCATTGATTCTTCCTTGCCTTGGCAGAACAGACAAAGACATTCAAAACGGCACTGAGCAGTTTGTGAGCTGTGAAAACTCTATGGGAGTCGTACAAAGCTCTAAAGGTGTTCTTAGCCCGCCATCTGACCAACTATTAAGTGAAGTACAGATCATCGCCCAGTTGGCAGAAGAAACGATAGAGAACTCTCATATCGATTGGACAGGAATGGCCAATAATTACGATAACATCAGAGCAGCTATTGAACGTGTAATACCTGGTTTCAAAGATTATAATGACAGAGTAAGAGAACCAGGTGGTTTCTATCTACCTAATGGAGCAAGAGACCGAAACTTCAAAACAGATACTGGCAAAGCTAAATTCTCAGTGGTCGATACTCCTTCTCATAAAGAAAAGGATGATGAATTCATCATGATGACCATTAGAAGCCATGACCAGTACAACACAACAATTTATGGTTTGAATGATCGCTACAGGGGTATTCACAATGAAAGAAGAGTCGTATTGATGAATGAATCAGACATGAAGTCCATGGGATTGAATAAACTCGATGTGGTTAATCTCACCTCTGAACATAACGGGGTGACAAGACGAGCAGACCAATTCTTAGTAGTGCCTTATCCTATCCCTGAACGTAATGTAGCTACCTATTTCCCTGAAGCTAATCCATTGGTACCTATTGATTCTTTTGCCAAGAAGAGTTTAACTCCTGCTTCTAAACGAGTAGTGATTAAAATTGAGAAAGCCAATGGCTGATCAAAGCATTGTGATTCTATTGGGTGGTGAAAGTAAACGCATGGGGCGAGACAAAGCATTTGTTGACTGGAAAGGAAAAACATTTCTTAACCATCTATATCAAGAACTTTCTGCCTACAATCGAAACATTTTTCTTTCAGTGAATCAAAATCAGTATGATCATCTGCATGAGAGATATCCGTGCATATTAGACGAAGAACCAAAAAAAGGCCCCCTAGTTGCGATCTTTTCAGCTGTCAAAAAACTGAAAGGAGAAATACTCTTTTTCGCGGTAGACATGCCCGAAAGTCACTACCTACACAACCAACTATCTGAACAAAAAGGGAATACATGCTTTCAATTAGATGGACGGATTCATCCATTACCATTAAAAATGAATTCTAATTCTCTAGAGTCCTTAAAAGCACATCTAACAGAAGGGAATCTCAGTATTTTGTCCTATATTGGATTCGGAAGATTCAATATTCTCAGTTCTGAGAACCAAAATTATTTCCTAAACGTTAATAGTTTAAAGTCAGTGCAGAGAACTTACAGATTCAACTCCAGATCTTAACAGATCTAATCAGACTATTGACCTTTACTAGACTTATAAGCCCTAAACAATGTAAGTTATGGTTGATGTTAAGAATAAAGAGATCATAAATTTCGATTTGGTTTTAATCGACCAAAAAGAAAAATCAATAAATAATATTGAAACAGATCTAAAGTCAGGTTTTACGCGGGTAGATAGTAAATCTTTTTCATTAGAATTTACGGACCGCACTGGAAGGATAATTGACTCTCAAAAATTATCTAGGATTCTAGATGTATTCCAAAATATAATTTATTCTCACCCAGAAATTGAATTCATCTGGAATGATTGCAAAAGTGAGGAGCCTTGTCATGAATTAGGCCTTTATGACCCAGTCCATAATTTTTTTATGAATATTTTTCTAAAAGAAAATGTCAAGCTATCAATTGAGTGTACACATGCTTTGGGAAACCTCAAAATTGCCAAACATATTTCAGCTGGGGAAGAAACCTTGTTAACACCTGAAGGCTTTTACGCGCGTGAAGAGTTAAATCATTGCGCTTTTCTCTTTAAATATCACACCAGTTGGGATTGGTTAATGCCCACTTGGTATAAAATAAGGGATCTCGCACAGCAGCGTAATATTCTTATCAATAAACAAATAGATGATACATTTGGGGTTACGATACAAGTCTACAAGTCGGACGGTTATTATTTAAAGTTTGAGGATAATAGACATTCAGGGATTCGATCCTTCTGGATTGTAATATTAAAATTTATCGAGTGGTTTGAAAAAGAAATAAAATTGAGTGCCTAACTCGTTTCATTATTAAGCGCCCGCTTCTATTTTTTCTCTTGCTTCCGAAGCTCACAATAGCTTATCTTAAAGCAAACTTTTTACTATGAACAAGCGATTATCTACTCTTCTCATTACCTTGGCTTTTATTGCCAGTGCATGCGGAAGTCAGAAAACTGAAAATACCCAGACCCAAGAAGAGCCTGCAAACGAATGGATCACCCTATTTGACGGGGAAACTTTTGAAGGATGGAAAGCCTATGGAACTGATGAAATTCCTGATGTATGGACCATTAAAGAAGGTGCTTTAGTTTGCCACGATGGTGCAGGTGAAGAAAATAAAGGCTTTGCAGCCAGCTCACTAAGAACGCTTGGCCAATATGGAAACTTTGAATTCGAGCTTGAATATAAAATAGGGAAAGGCGGTAACAGCGGTATTTTCTATCATGTAGTTGAATCAGACGAATATGGGTACGACTTCCAAACAGGACCTGAATTTCAAGTCTTGGATGATGAATTCTCTCGTTCTGAATCTGAAGCTTATAAAATGGTGGGAGCTAATTATGCCATGCATGCACCAACTGTTGAGAAAAAGATCAACCCACATATGGAGTGGAATAAAGTACGCATCGTTTACAAAGACGGCCATGTAGAGCATTGGTTAAATGATGTCAAACTTTTAGAGTTTGAAGAAGGGTCAGAAGAGTGGCAAGCACTAAAAGCCAAAAGCAAATGGGCCGAAACAGAAAGCTACGCCAAGTACAAAAAAGGCAGCTTCAGCCTACAGAATCATGGCGATGAAGTCCATTATAGAAATATTCGAGTTAGAGAATTGTCAGAATAAGGCTCCTCAAAGGAGCCTTTCTTTATGAAACCCACCCACTTCTACATATTAACAATTCAATACCTCGGCTTTCGCTTTCATGGATGGGCCAAACAGCCTCAAGTCAAAACGGTCCATCATATGGTGGACAGAACATTGAAGTACGTCTTTGAAGACCGGCCTTTTAAGACTTTGGGAGGAAGCAGAACGGATGCCATGGTCTCTGCGACAGAGTTTATTCTCGAGCTTTTCTTAGACTCAGCTATTGAAGATGAAAAAGCCTTTTTAGACCTCTTCAATCTCAACCTACCTGCTGACATTCGAGCAATGAGTATTGAGGAAACCGATCAGGAATTCAACATCATCCAAAACCCTAAACAAAAAGAGTACATCTACCTTTTTGCTGAAGGTCAAAAAGCTCACCCCTTCTCCGCTCCTTTTTTGACTACTATCAATCAAACATTAAATGTTGAGTTGATGCAAGAAGGTGCTAAGCTTTTCGAAGGAACACATGACTTCAGGGCCTACTGCAAAAAGCCAAAAGAGGAAACACAAAGCATTAGAACAATTGATAAGTGTGAATTAGTACCAAACACCTTTCATACCGCTTCTTTTTTCCCTGACCCTTCTTATGCAGTTATCTTTCAGAGCAAAGGATTTATGAGGAATCAGATCCGTCTCATTATGGGGCAATTGTTCAGGCTTGGCAAAGATGAAATCGACCTTGACTTCATTGAATCATCATTAAAGACTGACTTTTCTGAACATTTAGACTATGTAGCTCCAGCCTCTGGTCTCCTTTTAAATAAAGTTGCTTTAGCCTAGACTAAGTAATTTCTATATTCATAGGAATACTTCAACCAATAACTATGAGATACAAAGAATTCAGTCCCAGCCGGGTACTTGAACAGTCTATTCCCCTATTCTGGAAACATGGCTTTGCGGCTTGTCCAATCAGTGAAATTGTAGAGGTGACAGGAGTAAATCGTTACTCGCTTTATGAAGAGTTCGAAAACAAAGAAGGCATACTCTATGCCGCTATGGCACTTTATCAAGAGAGATACAGTAGCAAAATGGTTGAACTGCTCGATCAGCCAGGTGAAGTAATTGAAGTGATTTTGAATTGCTATAATGAGTTCTTTAAAGATAAGGAGAAGCATTTCCCAGGTGACTTCATTATCCATATGGCTACAGAATTGGCTGACCATGATCCCCATGTTAAAGAGCTCCTTGAAAACTATCTCGAAGTCATAGAAAAGAAATTAATTAACCTTTTGGCTTCAGATTCAAGATGGAAAGAGAATGCCTCCACCCTTTCAAAACACATACTTGGCTTGTTCTGCACCTCTATGAGCTTTTGTCTCATCCACTCTGAAGAGTTCAGAATCAGCTTTATCAAAAATGGAATCAATGTTATTCTAAAACCACAGAACTATGCCCAGACAGCTTGATGCAACTTATGAAGAGCTAGTAAAGAAGGCTCAATACCTATTTTGGACCAAAGGGTTTAAACCTGTTCGCAATGATGATTTGGCAGAACATTTGGGTGTGAGTGTCTCGACTATTTATAACAAATACTCTTAAGACATGCTGTACTTGGATGCCTTAGCTGATTATGTCTATAATTGGTCGGACCCAGTTCTGACTCAGCTTCGTGAATCAAAAAATGGGCTAAAATCATTGAAAGACTTCTTCTATGGATTAATAGACGCTTTGCTAAACGGCACCTTTCCCAAAAGTTGTCTGATCGTGAATACTGTAGTTGAAATGCAAAAGGAGAATGAAAGGTTGATCGACCTTTATGAGATCTATTTTACCAACATGGTTGGCAGTTATCGCATGGTGCTGGATGACGCTATAGAGAAAGGCGAGATCAAGTATCCTGAGAAGAAAGAAGAATACGCTGAGTTTCTGATCGGAGTGATTTTCAGTTTAAGTATATTCTATAAGATCATGTCTATCAATGAGTTAAGAGAATACATAGACTTTCAGTTGAGCTGCATCCAGTAGTTTCTGAACGCTATTTTTTAAAGGGTCTGTTGCTCAGTCTACATTTGAATTGTAAATATTTTTTCATCAAAACAATTCGACAATGACTGAAGTAAATGTAACCAAAGAAGTAAATGTATCAGCAGACGCAGTATGGGCTGCGGTAGAACCTTTTTCAGGAATAGAGCACTATTCTCCTATTGCGAGTTCGATTGTAACAGGAAGTGGTGAAGGTGCTAAAAGAACTTGCACAATGCCTGATGGAGCTCAGATACACGAAGAGCTAACTGTATTAAATTCAGCAGACATGTACCTAGAATATGTGATTCTGGAAAGCCCACTGCCCGTTTTTAATTACACTGGTAAGGTAAAAGTAACTCGTACTGGAGATGACTCTTGTGAGATCTCATGGGGTTCTACATATGAAGTTGTACCGGAAGCTGCCGCCCAAATGGATGAAATGCTAACCGGTATTTACAACGCAATTATTTCAGGTTTAGAAGAGTTGGTCACAGCGAGGGTCTAAAAGCAACTTCAACCAAAACATGTATAAACAGAGCACTCTGAATAGAGTGCTTTTTTCATTTTTTACTAGGTGGTTTTTTCAGAATAGTAGACGTTTGTAAAAAACCATGACCAATGATCTTTCAATCAATAGCTGACATTATAAAAGAATTACCTGAACCTGCTCAAGAACGAAAAGAGGTACTACAGCCTTTAGTAGATTACTTAAAAGAAAAAGTGTCTAAAAGGGAATTGATCAGATTGAATTTCATCTGTACGCACAATTCCAGAAGAAGTCATTTAGGTCAGGTCTGGGCACAGGCCTTGGCTAAGCACTATCATGTATCGAAGGTCATCACCTACTCTGGAGGAACAGAAGCCACGGCCCTCTACCCTAAAGTAGCTGAGACACTGAGCAATCAAGGCTTTTTGGTCAAGCAATTAGGAGCTGGTGAAAACCCAGTCTATTCTATCAAATACGCTGATAACCAGCACCCCGTGATCGGTTTTTCAAAAACCTATGATGATGATTTCAACCCAAAAGGCATGTTTGCAGCAATCATGACCTGTTCGCAAGCAGACGAAGGTTGCCCATTTGTAGCAGGTACTGAAAAGCGTATTGCTATTACTTATGAAGACCCAAAAGTATCAGATGGCACAGATCAGCAAGATACAGTATATGCAGAAAGAAGTTTACAAATTGCTTCTGAAATGAACTGGGTGATGAAAACCGTGAAAAAGGAATTTTGATTATCCTAAAGCCTTTTTTAGTCCTATTCAATGTTCTAAACCAGACTGAAATACACAAATAAAATTACTACTTCTAGTTATAGAAATTCACCAGTAATAGCGATTGCCCACCGAAATTAGGAAGGATACCTTTGCGTTGTTTATAATTAGTCTAAATAATGTTAAGGCTTTCACTGAGTATTTTTTTAATACTGACTCAATTTAATCTTTTTGCTCAATCGACTAGCGAAATAATGGGCATCATCAAAGACTCAAACAATGCACCTATTCCTGGTGCAACAATAGTCTTAACTGGTACAAACTTTGGTGTTTTATCCAATAGCGATGGCACGTACAAACTAAAAAATATTCCAGCAGGTAATTATGAAATTAGTGTTTCTTACATTGGATATCAGACCATTACAAACAATATCAAACTTTTGAGTGCACGCACACAAGAGTTCAACTTCACATTAAATGAATCGACTACAAACCTTGAAAATGTTGTCGTTACAGGAAAGTCTGAATCTCAACTCAAATTAGAGCAGCCCATCCAAGTTGAAAGCATCAGGCTAAAACTTGTCCAAAGCAAAATTCGAGACTTCTCTGACGCTCTTGTTACCCTACCAGGTGTCCGTGTACAATCTTCTGGTTCACTCGGTGACAATGCAAACATTTCACTGAATGGTCTTTCTGGTCAAGCTGTAAGAACATATGTAGATGGTCTACCATTCGAATTCCTCTACCCTTCTTTATCTATTACCAATGTACCAATGGTCAATATCAGAAGACTTGATGTTTACAAGGGAGTTGTTCCTGTAGATATTGGCACTGATGCAATGGCCGGAGCAATAAATATTGTTTCAGATTATAGAGTTCAAAATTATGCCGAAGGGTTTTTCAGTTTTGGTTCTTTTAATACCCACCAGGCAGGTTTAAATGCAGCTATCAAGCTAAATGATAATGTCGCGATTCAGGTTAATGGAGCCTACAATTATTCTGACAACAATTATAAAATCGATGCACAAATAGTAGAAGATAATGGTCGAATTACGGAGAAAGAAGTAGAACGCTTTCACGATGCATATGAATTAGCCTATGCGAACGCATCTGTTGTCTTTAGCGATACTAAACTATTCGACTATGCAAAATTCAATGTTAGTTATTCGGACTATTTCAAAGAGGTTAATAACAATGTAACTATCAGTGTTATTCCATGGGGTGAATATGAATACAGTGGAGATATTGCTGTTTCAAGCTTTCTATTTGAAAAAGAAATCGTAAAAGGCTGGGAACTCAGTAACAATCTGGCATACTCCTACGCCACACTAAATACTGTTGATACGACAAGCAGAGTTTATTCATGGGATGGCTCTTGGGAGCTTAGAACCGATGGCCGAAGAGGCGAATTCAATCCAGGCCAACCTATTCTACAAAATCGAAACAACAATAACCTAATCAATAGGACGAACTTAAAATTTGCTCTATCGGATTATGATTCTTTCGTCTTTAGCAATGTTTATGCCTACCAGGATATCTCAGGAAGAGATGAAATGAGGTCTATAGAAGATGATCCTCTTCAATTTCCTCAAGACCTAACTAAGAATGTTTCTGGCCTTTTGTTTACACACAAGAAAAACAAGCTAACAGTAAATCTAGCTGGTAAATATTATATCTATGACCTTCTAGGGAGAGATTCTGGGAATTTTGAAGTCAATAAAAAAGACAGCCAATTTGGTGGTTATGCTGCACTAAAGTATGATATCAAGCCAAACCTTTTTGTGAGAACCTCATTTGAACGAGGACTAAGAATTCCGAATTCAGGTGAGTTCTTCGGTAATGGAGTTAATATATCTCCAAATACATCACTCGTTCCTGAGACTAGCAACAACCTAAACCTGGAACTTGGACTCCGCTCTAAAGAGGGAGCCGTTATGCCTTGGATGATTCAGGCCAATGGTTTCTTCCGAGATCAAGAAAACTTGATTCAATTATCAGGCTCAGAAGTTCTACCCAAATACCTAAATCAAAGGGGAGTTAGGACTATAGGGTTAGAGACAGAAATAAGAATCGAACTAACCAATGAGCTTACGATAACTAACAACATAACCGCTTTGAGGCAAACAATTACTGCATTGAATAATGGCAATGCGAATAGTGATCAAATCGGTGCTCCTAACCCGAATATACCCAAGTTCTTCTCATTTAGTGAGTTCTCCTATGTCAAGAACAACGCTTTTGGGTCTTCAAACTCAATTAGGGCGTACATTCAGTATTACTTCGTAGACACCTTTAATCATATTCCAGTTGGAAACATATTCAATCCAGACAACTGGGTTCCAGCTCAGCACCGAGTCAACTTAGGAGTTCAATACTTAATGCTTGAAGAAAAGTTAACCCTTTCAGCCAATGTGTTTAATGCTTTGGATGGAGACCTATTTGACAACTTCAATGTACCTCGACCAGGTAGAAATTTCAATGTAGGACTAAGATATAGAATCGATAATTTTTAAATATTAACTAAAATGAAAAGCAAGATTTCCTTTTCGCTTAAAACCCTAGTAGTACTAAGTATTTTCATCTTAACAGTTAGCTGTGGAGATGACGATGTAACCGACCCAGGAATTATCCCTGCGCAGAATGGATACATAATTACAAGCTTCTCTGAAACTGACCCTAGCACAAGTTTCGCTGGGCATTTTTCTGAAATTCCCTCAGGAAATTTAGACCTCATTTCAAACTCTCAGTCTTTTGGTTTCTGGAGGTCACGAGGAATGAAAGATGGATATATGTTTGGACCTGACGATACAGATCGTTCAATCATGAAAAAATTTGCTGTTGACTCAGAAACAGGAGTAATCACTGCAGTAGATCAAATTGCGCTTGATGGCCAGCCATCAGGCGTCATATTTTTAGATGAAAACACTGCCGTCACTGGAAACTTTAGCCAAAGAACAATTCAAATCTTTGACCCTCAATCGATGACCTTAACTGGCTCAATTGACATGTCTCAAGCTCAAAATTTTCCAGACAATCCTAACAATTATTACAGTAGCTTACACTACAATGATCGTACAGGAAAGATCTTCGCTGTACTCTACACTGATACTCCTAATACTCCTCAATTCTATGATGCTGAAGCAGTCTATGTTGAAGTGATTGATGCTGTTAGTTTAACATGGGAGAAGACTATTGTTCATCAAAATGCTGAGTACCCAATATTCAGAGGTGAGACAAATACAGTTATAGATGAAAGTGGAAACCTTTATATCATTGCTCAAGGTCAATATGGATTAGACAATATGTTCGGTTCTCAAGCACCTGCAGGTTCAAGACCACAAATCATCAAAATCAACACAAACGCAGAATTTGATGAGTCTTATGCATTCAATCCTATCAACGAACTTGGTTTTCAGAATAACTTTTTCCAATTGTTCGTGTCAATGGTTTACGGAGGAAATAACAAAGCATATGGCATAGGAACGGCCACAACCGATGACCCTCAAATCTTAGTACTGCTCCAAAAGTTTGCTACTGTAGGTTTGACGGATGAAGAGTATGCTACATTGGTCAACCTTGTATTGTATGGCGAAGGAATGAAAGTTTTAGAGATCGATCTAATTTCCAAGGCTGTAAGAGAAGTTAATGGGATTCCTTTAACTGCCGGTTTTGGGTACCCTTTTATGTACAACTATAGTGGTGAAATTTATACTGCCATTACTAATTCATCTAGCCAATCGTATTATCAGATCAATACCGCAAATAATTCTGGATCTGAGATGTTCAGGTTGACAACTGGCGGTTTCCCATATCAATTGCTTGATATAGCTAATAATCAATAATTACCCATTTTAAACAGAACCAGCCCAAATATGAAACGCTTCAAAGTGTTCCTTAATGAAATGATCCGCCATCAAAAAAAATGGTTTGGTCAATGGCATACTTGGGCCGGCATTTTCGCTGGTTCTGTTTTAATTGTAGTAAGTACAACAGGTTCTCTCCTAGTTTTTGAAGAAGAGCTTGACGTGTGGTTAAACCCTACACTCTTCGACTACCCTAAAGAAGAAAAAAGACTCTCCTTTCAAGAAGTACATAACCTTCTTATCCGTAATCACCCAGAATTTGACATTCACGGTATTTACAGAATGCCGAATAGAAATGACTGCTACCAAGTAGCTCTAGAAGATTTTGAGCAAGCAATTGTTAACCCCTATAATGGTGAAGTAACAGGCACAAGATTCTATAATAGCTCCACAATGGGCATCATTAGAAACTTACATAGGACTCTTCTATTGGGCACATTTGGGAAGTACATGGTTGGTATTTGCTCACTCTTTATGGTCATTTTGATGATTACTGGTTTAAGGCTTTGGATTCCTAAAAAATGGTCGAAGCTGAAAGAATCTTTGACTGTAAAAAAAGGAGCAAGCTTTAAAAGGCAGAACTACGACTTACATAATTCTATGGGGTTCTACTTTTCTCCATTTATTACACTCATTTCACTAACAGGAGCGGCAATTACATTTTCACCTCTTGTTGTTTTAACACTCTTTCTTGCGAGCTTTGAGCCACCAAAATCTATTGATGAGATATTAGGTTCCCCTTCAGAATTCTATGAAGGAGCACAAACCCTTAGTATTGCAGAAATTGAAAGAATTGCGCTAGAGGAAGAGCCAGATTTTGAATTTATGGGCTTAACATACCCTCATGATTCTATTGGCACTTTTGGAGCAAATATGGTGGGGGAAGGTAGAGCTGCCACAGGTGATTTTACCATTGTCAATCTTGATCAATATAGTGGTAAAGTAGTAATGAACGTGAATGATTTACCAAATTTAGGGAAGGTCTATGCTAATTGGGTAACTCCTATTCATTATGGGACTTTTGGTGGATTAACCACGCGTATCATAGCACTTATTACTACCCTCATGGTACCCGTTCTCTTCATTTCTGGTTTTATCATTTGGTGGGGACGATGGAAAAAATTGAAAAGTCAAAAAGCCAGAAATAAAGACGCGAAAGCCATTATAGATCAAAAGGAAGAAGACAATGTGATGAACGAAATCTATGAAGATGAGCTTGTATTACAATCAAAAGGAGGATTGACACAATGAACTACTTTGCCAAGAACTTTCTCTTAGGATTTAAATACGCAGGTTACTTTATAGTCATTGCCGCATTAATGGGTGCCATTTATGGTGTATTTGGAGGTAGAATCATCAGCCCAATGTTTGTGGGTGTTGCCTATTTAGGAATATTTGTTCTACTCAATCTGCCTTTTGCTATAATTGCCGGATTCATTAACATCTTCCCTTCGCTCTTTAAGAAAGGCAGACCTCGAATGACTAGGTATGTAGCTATGTCACTATCCTTCTCAATGGTATTTCTCTCTTACTTCCTTCTTATTAAATATTCAGGAATACAAGTTTTCTAATGACTTGCATGAACAAGATCCTTTACGAAGAAGAGAACTTTAGCGTTTCACGCTGTAATGAATGCGGTAGAACCAATCTCTTTTTCAATAATATTATTGTCACTTTTAACTCTCAGGACTTTGACGATTTTATTTCCGGTATTGATAGAGTTGACTTCTTTCAAGATTCCGTTGTCTTTCCAGATAGAACAGCCAAAGTGATACTCAAAACCTGCCACAAAAACATTCAATTCTGTTTAGAGGAAGAAGAATTTAATCGTCTGAAGAATATGCTTAATCAAGTCGGCTTACTGCTTGAAGCCAATAAACTGATTAATTAAATCAAAAACCCCACAACTAATATCCCTATTCCAATTGCTCCAAGTATCAGCAAGAGCTTAGCCATAAATTTGAGCCAGATATTGTAGGATACCTTTACCATGGCCAAAGAAGGCAATACAACACCAGAGGGAGTAATAAACATCATTAATCCGGAGCCGAAGAGGAAGGCATTAACGATTTCTTCTGTGGGAACTCCTACAATATTGCCTAAGGCACCCATGATCGGCATACTCACCAAAGCCAAACCAGAAGTTGAGGCTATAAAGAGTGTCATGATAAAGAAGATGATCATTAATATCGGCAGGAATACAACTCCATTGGTACTACCCACTACCTGAGCCGCATCATTCAATAGTGTCCCTGAGATATTACCATCATTCATAACAATGGTTATTCCCCTAGCGATCCCAATAATCAATGACACACCAAGTAGATCTCGTGCCCCTGTAACGAAAGCATCAACAAAGGCTTTTTCTTTGACTCGCTGAACAAGCCCTAATAATAATGCAGCTCCTAAGAATAGCGCGGTCATTTCCTCAAACCACCAGCCTAGTTTTGATACACCATAGATCATTACCAAGAAGGTCATTCCAAAGAGGATCAACACAAACTGATTCATCATGGAGAGCTTCTCTACGTTAGAAGCCACCTCCTGATCCTTGTCCCCTTCTTCAAAACCAACCATAGATTTGCTAGGATCCTTCTTCACTCGCTCTGCATAACGCACGATATAAATACAAACCACAATAGCCCCAATAATCAACATGGCCAATCGACTATAGAACCCTGTAGTCCAATTGACTCCAGCTGCATCAGAAGCAATGATGGTACTGAAAGGATTAATGGTTGCACCCATATAACCAATACAAGAGCCACAATAGATTGCCGCCACAGAAACCAAACGATCATAACCAGCAGCTAAAAAAATGGGCAAGAGAATTGGATAAAAGGCAAGCGTTTCTTCTTGAAGTCCAAAAGTAGTCCCACCAAAAGCAATCAAGAATACGGTGATCACAATCAACCACTTCTCTCTTCCTTGCATGCTATGAGAAAGCGAGGCAATACCCTTGTCCATAGCGCCAGAATGTTGAAAAACCCCAACAAAGCCACCAATGATTAAGACAAACAGAATGATATCAATGCTCTCATAGATCCCTTTAATTGGAGCAAATAGTATGGCTTTAAACCCTTGAGGAGAAGCTTCCTTCTCATGGTACGTATTAGGAACGGAAACAGGTCTACTGATCTTGCCTTCGGTGAACTTATCGAGTTCCATTTGCAGACCCAGCTCATCCAATGAAGCCTGAGTGGCAGGCATTGTTCTCTGGCTTGCCCCTTCAATAACAAACTCATTGGATACCTCGTCATAGACCAATTGGTCAAAGCTACCTGCAGGTAAAAGCCAGGTAGCAGCTGCTGCCATAGCAATGATGATGATTAATACTGTATAGGGTGTTGGGAAGGAGAATTTCTTCATGCAGAAAAATAATCATTTCTGCCGAGCATGTGCTGTATCATTTTCTATTGTCGCCAAAAGCCTTATTTTCATATCAAACCTTAACCACATGAAAATTGGTCTTTTAAAGGAACCTGATCACGAGCATCGGGTCGCTCTTTTACCAGAAAGCGTCAAAACCCTAACCGACTTAAAAACAGAAGTAATTGTTGAGAAAAATGCAGGTGCCAGAGCCTTTGCCGCTGACAGCGAATATGAATCAGCCGGTGGACATTGTAGCTCTAGAGCAGATGCACTGGCCTGCGATATTGTGCTTTCAATTCATGCTATTTCAGATCAGGAAATTAACGGATTAAAGCCAGAACAGGTTATGATCTCAGCTTTCCAACCTTTAAGCAACAAGTCCTTGGTTGAGAATCTAATTTCTATCAAGACCACTTCCTTCAGCCTAGATAATATTCCAAGAACAACCCGAGCGCAGGCAATGGATGTTCTGTCATCTCAAGCAACAGTTGCTGGTTATAAAGCTGTTCTTATGGCTGCCTCAACTGCGCCACGCTTCTTCCCTATGTTTATGACAGCTGCTGGAAGCATTATTCCATCTAAAGTTTTGGTACTTGGAGCTGGCGTAGCAGGCTTACAAGCGATTGCTACAGCGAGAAGATTAGGAGCAGTTGTTGAAGCATTCGATGTTCGGGCAGCAGCTGAAGAAGAAGTAAAATCGCTTGGCGCTAAGTTCGTTAAAGTAGAAGGCGCCAAAGATGAAGCTTCAGCTGGTGGTTATGCGGTAGAGCAAAGCGAAAACTACAAGCAGAAACAGCAAGCGCTCATTCAAGAACATGCCAGTAAAGCAAATATCATTATCTGCACTGCTCAAATTCCAGGCAGAAAAGCCCCTATATTGATTACAGGCGACACTGTTAAAAACATGAGTTCTGGTTCAGTAATAGTTGATTTGGCAGCTTCTACTGGAGGCAATTGCGAATTGACCGAAAATGACAAAACAGTTTCGAAACATGGAGTCACCATTATTGGTGATTCTAACCTTCCCTCGTCCATGCCCAGTGATGCCAGCAAAATGTTCGGTAAAAATGTTGTCAACTTCTTAAAACTCATCATTGGCAATGAAGGAGAACTCAACCTCAATTGGGAAGATGACATTGTCGCCAATACCTGTGTTACACATGCCGGAGAAGTGAAGAGCGAGCGTGTGAAAAATATTCTATTTCAATCAGAACAAGCCTAACTATGGATACCGTACTTACCATTTTTTACGAGAATCGAGAATTCATCTTCTTGATCATCGTCTCGATATTTTTAGGAATTGAAGTCATCTCAAATGTACCTGCCGTATTGCATACACCCTTAATGTCAGGTGCTAATGCAATTCATGGGGTTGTGATCATTGGATCAATAATCATCATGCTCGAGGCTTCACCTGACAATTACTTTGCCTTAGGACTGGGCTTTGTTGCGGTCGTGCTCGGCACGCTCAACGTAGTTGGAGGTTTTGTTGTGACCAACCGCATGTTGGAGATGTTCAAAAAGAAAGAGAAGTAGGCCATGACAGACTTATTAGGACTTAGCATACTTGAACTTTGCTACATCGCTGCCTCAATCACCTTCATCTTAGGCTTAAAAATGCTTTCTAGCCCAGATAAAGCTCGAAAAGGAAACCTTATTGCTGGCTATGGAATGGGGATTGCTATTATTGCGACCATTTTATTCAAAGAAGAACTGACTGCTGATAAGTGGTTGAATTATACATTAATTCTGGCTGGCTTGGTTGTAGGAACGGTCATAGGCACTCGAATGGCCCTTAAGGTACAAATGACTGCCATGCCCCAAATGGTATCCTTCTTCAATGGTATGGGTGGTGCCTGTGCCGCTGTGATCTCATTGGTTGAGTTTGACCATTTGTCTCACGGCAGTGAGATTGATCTAGGAATGATCATCGTAATCGTTCTCGGATTGATGATAGGTTCAGTATCATTTTCAGGTTCAATTATTGCATATGGAAAGCTTGAGGGGAAAGTGGGTGATAAAGCCCTCCCTGCAGGACAAATATTAAATATCGTTTTACTCATTGCCATATTTGGCCTTGGCGCTTTCATTGTACTCGGGAATACCGAAGCACTTTATATCTATCTACTTCTTGGGCTTTCGTTAATTTATGGTGTGCTCTTTGTGATGCCAATTGGTGGAGCAGATATGCCCGTTGTGATCTCATTACTCAATAGTTTCACAGGTATGGCAGCGGCTTTTGGTGGTTTCCTTTATGGCAACCAAGCCATGTTAACTGGTGGAATTTTAGTAGGTTCGGCAGGTACAATCCTTACCGTATTAATGTGTACCGCAATGAATCGTTCATTGACAAACGTGATCATTGGATCATTCGGGGGAAGCACAGCTTCAGGAGGTAGCGATGGCGAACAAGGCACCGTAAAAGAAATAAGTGTAACAGATGCGGCCATCCTCCTGGCCTATGCCAATAAAGTTTCTGTAGTACCTGGATATGGGTTAGCGGTAGCACAAGCACAGCATACCATTCATAATCTTGAAAAGCTACTTGACGAAAAAGGGGTAGAAATGAATTATGCTATACACCCTGTTGCAGGAAGAATGCCTGGACACATGAATGTTTTACTTGCCGAAGCAGATGTTCCATATCCGAAGCTTCTTGAAATGGAAGATGCTAATGACGATATGGCAAATGTCGATGTGGTGCTCGTTATTGGAGCTAATGATGTAGTCAACCCTGCTGCAGAAAATGACCCAAGCAGTCCTATTTATGGAATGCCCATTGTGGATGTACTCAAAGCGAAGAATGTTATTGTAATGAAAAGGTCTATGGGCAAAGGTTATGCTGGCATCGAAAACAGCCTTTTCTTTCATGATAAAAACAGAATGCTTTTTGGTGATGCGAAAGACTCCATTGAAAAACTCATTTCAGAAGTAAAAAACTTATAGTCGAGAATCTTAAAAAAATCACTTTCTCTCCAAAAAGTTGAATTATCTTCATGACATGAAACTAAAGCATACCCTACTCCTCTCATTGGTACTTCTCCTTACAAGTGCTTGTGGAGGCGGAATTAACGTCCAAGACTCATGGACTTCACCCAATCTTGAAGCAGTTAAATACAATAAGATTGGCATTGTGATGATCCATCCTAATGAGCAATTAAAAGATCAGATTGAAAGCTACATGTCTGATGAAATGAGGGCTAAAGGATACCCTGCAGTTCCAACATTTACCATCTTTCCATTTGCCGGAAATGAAGAAGTCAGAAATGACATTGGACGAACTGAAGAAGAAAGACAAGCTTACATCAAAGAACGTGTGGAGAAGTTTGACTTTGAAGCACTGATCGTTTTAAGTATCCTTGGTTCCGAAGAAACTCTTAAATCAAAGCCTTCAGTGGGTGTGGGCATATCGGCCCCAATGACCTATTATGATGCGAACTATACGCAATATTGGTCTTATGCAAATGTTTATGCTTCCACTCCAAGTTACTATGTCGCGAAAGACTTTTATATTGAAGCGACACTTTTTGACGTAGCAAGCCAAGAGTTGCACTGGACTGCCCAGTTTGATATTTCTGATCCTCAAAGCATTAGTCGAATTTCTGAGCAATTTGCAGATAAACTGATTCAAGTACTGATCAAAGAAGGCGTTCTCATTAAATGATCAGAGTCTTAAAACCTCTTTTTTTTATTGTTCTCTTTATCACCCCTTTTATGGGGCATGGTCAAGCAGACTCTGTCAAGATGCCCTACCGCGTAGTTGATATAAAACTTCATGGTGGTAATCACCTCTACACCGGAAGACAACTTGAGGATCTTTTAGAAAACGGATATGGAGCTCTTGAGGTGCGCTATGGATGGCAAATGAGCGAGTCGGATGAATGGGCCTCCATGCACAAATACCCTACCTGGGGTGTTGGATGGTACATTGGTTATATTGGTGACCCAGACGTGTTTGGAAACCCAAATGCAGTCTATGGATGGATCAACTTACCTTTAAGCAGACCAGATCGAAGAAATCAATTCGAATTTGGTTTAGGTCTAGGTGTCACATACAATTTAATTCCATTTGATCCAGAAGACAATCCTACAAATGACGCTATTGGCGCTCGATTAGCGGCATACTTCAATGCCAACATAGGTGGTGTTTATTCTTTAAATAGAGAAATGGACTTTTTGTATAGTTTCGACCTGACACACTTCTCAAATGGAAGAACTGTTCAACCCAACTATGGCCTTAATATGATTGGTTTTAACGTGGGCCTTCGATATCATTTCAATAGAAACAACAAATTCAGCTCAGACCGAATCAATCCTTCAGAGGTTTTAGCTGTAAGACCAGATCGAACAAAAACGCGCAAGCCAAACAAAACTGGAGACCATTCCATCTCCTTTTACCAAGCTGTCGGCACTGTTCAAAATCGCTTAGATGCAGGTACTAGTAGGCGTTATGTGACATCAACTAGTATGCTAGAATATAATTATTCGATTAGTGAAAGAAGCGGATTGACATTTGGTTTTGATTACTTTATTGACCCTAGCGTTTCTGATGTCAATGAAGAACCAGCCTATGCAGAACATGGCACCACGCAATTTCCAGGAGTGCATATCGGCTATGATTATAAGTTTTGGAAATTCACAGTTCGCCTTCAAGCAGGTACCATGATCACTGAAGCAGGTCAAGACATCAAAGACGGAGCGTTTTTAAGACCTGCATTCAAATACGATATTTCAGAAGTCTTCTATGGTCAATTTGGTCTAAAAACCTACCGAGGAGCCACCGCAGATTGGTTTGAGTTTGGGGTTGGTATTCGCCTTGTGAAGTTTTAACTTGTTTGAAAGACCAAAATATGACATTTGCTGTCAGAAAATCATTGCACATACGTAGGTGGGCATTGTGCCTAATTTTAATGCTACCTTTTTTGGCTCAAGGCCAAGAAAAACAAAGAATATCGTTTAAAGATACACTAGACGGTAAATTTGACGCCAGCCAATTCTTAGATCAAGTTTATGGATTTGTTCCTCTAATAAACCCTGTAACAGAGCCAGCAATTGGCTTTGGTGCTGCCGGGGGTTTAATTTTCGTAAAACGGAAAAGAGATGAAAATGGTGAAGCCCTTCGAACGCCACCCGATATTTATGCCATAGGTGGCATGTACACCGAAACAAAATCATGGGCGCTTGGCGGGGCTTATATTGGACATTGGAATGAGGATAAAATAAGAACAAACGTCCTTGCAGGTTATGGCTCTTTAAATCTTGATTATTACAGGAGCCTGCCCATCATTGGTGATGTAAAATTTGGAATGAATATCGCCTCCTCTTTCTTTCAGGTAGATATGTCGAGAAGACTGGCGAAATTTCCACTGTATGCTGGTTTCAGGTACTCTTATGCTGGCACAGATGTTTCTTTTAATGTAGGTGATAATACTGAGATTCCTGGAGTAATAGAGGATTACCTTAGTAACTCAATTGCTGGGCTAGCCCCTATCTTCACCTATGACACCAGAGACAATGTCTTCACACCCAATAGCGGAGTTAAAATCGATCTGCAATACGTTTTCAATAATGAGGTTATCGGAGGAGATGTAAACTTCCAACGAATGAACTTTTATGCAATTGGCTACACTAACTTGACTGACAAATTAATTGGCGGATTGAGATTAGATTATCAAGGTGCTTCAGATAGCACGCCTTTCTATGCGTATCCGTTCGTTAATCTTCGAGGAGTACCAGCTATGAGGTTTCAAGGAAGTCAAGTATATGTAATTGAGACTGAAGAACGCTATAACCTGAACTCTCGTTGGGCTGCTGTAGCATTTGGGGGAATAGGCAAAGGGATCTTACCTGAGTCCACCTGGGCTGACTCCGAAATGGCTTGGAGTGCAGGTGGCGGTTTTAGGTATCTAATCGCAAGAGTTTTCAACATGTACGGAGGTGTTGATGTTGCCAGAGGAAATGAAAACTGGGCTGTTTATTTTGTAGTCGGTAGTAACTGGAATCGATTGTAAATAAATTCTAATTTTTATTTTGATTAGCCTAAAACTTCAATGATTTTCAGTGTCAAATCTAATCACTTGACCAAAACTGATCATAAAGCCTTTACGCAATTAAGAATCAAAAAGCACTGTATTGATTGCAGTTGTTGGTACTTTATTTCTAGCGCTAACTTCGCAAGCACAAGAATCGCAAAACCACAGCAGTTTTATTGAGGCAAGCTTTCATGCGGGATCAAATTATTACCCAGGTGGCGAACTAGAAGATGAGCTTGACAATGGATATGAAGCGCTATACTTTAGAATTGGTTGGCAGCCTTATAATTATGAAGGTTGGGCAGCAATTTTCAACTATGCTAACTATGGACTGGGCTACTGGATCACAAATGTTGGAGACAGTGACATTTTTGGTCATCCAATGGCATTGTACGGGTTTATCAATTTCCCCGTTTACCGTTCGAGCAAAGTTGAGGTGATGGCAGGGCCTGCTTTAGGTTTTGCTTTCAATATAAAACCATTCGACCCGGTTACTAACCCTCAAAATGACCTAACTGGAGGAACCATTGCGGCTTATTTTAACCCTTCATTGAGTGCCGCCTTCAAATTATCTGAACAGGTGGATTTAAAAGTGGCGGGTAACTTTATTCATATGCCCAATGGCGGATTAAAGCAGCCGAATACTGGGTTCGACATGTACGGAGCGAATATCGGTCTGAGGTATCATTTCAATAGAAAAAGTCAATTCACAACGGTTGCTTATGACGAGATTTTCAATGAGAAAAGACCTAAGGACAAAAACAAGTCGAGCAGTATTAACCTTTTCCAAGCTGTAGGGGCTGATCAAAACGCTGAAGGCCTTGGAGATTACACGAGCTATTTTGTAAGCACCACAACACTTGAATACCAGTATCGATTCAATGAAATCCATGGTATGACAGCGGGAATTAATGTCTTTTATGATGAAAGTACACCTTTAACCCAAGTTTACGAGCAGTACAATACAAAAGTATTCCCAGGGATACACGTTGGTTATGACTTTCATTTTTGGCGAATGGCCATAAGACAGCAGTTTGGCTATCTCTTGACTGAAGCAGGGAGAGAGATCAAAGCAGGCTTTTTCATGCGACTGGCTCTGAGCGCAGACATTACCAAAACCATTTATGTTCAGGCAGCTGTAAAGAGTATACATGGATTTAAAGCTGACTGGGCCGATTTTGGTGTTGGTGTTAGGCTATTCAAGCACTAACTTTCACACATGCTTGAGATTCTCTATCAAGATGATCACCTAGTTGCGATCAATAAACCTCATGGACTGATGGTTCATCGATCTAAACTATCAGGAAATACAGATGAGTTTGCTGTTCAGCAACTTAGGGACCAAATAGACACGTATGTATACCCTATTCATAGGCTGGACAGGAAGACTGCTGGAGTTTTATTATTTGCCAAAGAACAACAGTTAATAGCTCCACTTCAGGCACAATTTCAAGAGGGAAGTGTACAAAAAACCTACTGGACAGTTTTAAGAGGTTATACAGACTCCAATGGTCATATAGACTATGCCCTTACTAATGATAAAGGTAAAATTCAAGAAGCAGTAACCGATTACAGAACCTTAAGCCAAGCTGAGATAGATCTACCGTTCGGTAAGTTTCAAACTTCCAGGTATTCTCTAGTAGAAGCAAAACCAAGAACGGGCAGAATGCATCAGCTTAGAAAACATTTCGCCCATATCAATCACCCAATCATTGGAGATCGCCCGCACGGATGCAATAAGCAAAACAAATTATTCCTTGAAAAATGGAATATGACTACTATGCTTCTACACGCTAAAGTGTTGGTTTTTAATCACCCTTTATCAGAAGAGGTCATTCAAATCGAAGCGGCTTATTCTTCAGAATTTGAGCGAATGCTTGATACACTTAAGCTTCATCCTTCTTATAAGGAATAATGCTTAAAATATGCTTGATTACAGCAACTCGTGCTGCAGTCTTACGATTGGCCTTTAAAATGATCCACGGATTTTTCTCTGTATTTGTATGGTCAAACATTCTCTCTTTATACGCTGTATAGGTATCCCACAGCTCTTGAGCCTTGGCATCGACAGGAGACATTTTCCATCGCTTCAAAGGATTTGAAGCGATGTCTTTGAATCTCACAGCTTGTTCATGCTTGGTAATAGAAAAGTAAAACTTGATCAGAATGATGCCGTCATTTGTGATCATTTCTTCGAAGTTATTGACCTCTGACATGAAACGCTGATATTCTTCTTCAGAGCAAAAACCATTAACGGGCTCGACTACGGCTCTATTGTACCAGCTTCTGTCAAAGAACACGATCTCACCAGGATTAGGCAGCTTATTGATGTAGCGCTGAAAGTACCATTGCCCCTTTTCTTGTTCAGTCGGTTTTGGTAAAGCCACAACTTTATAATTCCTTGGATTCAAATGGTGAGTTACCCTTCTAATCGCCCCACCTTTTCCAGCAGCATCTCTACCTTCAAATAAGAAGCATACTCTCTTGTTGTTTTTAATCACCCACTGCTGCATTTTGATCAGCTCAAGTTGAAGTTCTTCCAACTGCTTCTCGTATTTCACATAGCGAAGTACTTTCTGAGGATTAATATTATCCCCTTGTTGAAGCATCAGCTTGATGGCCTTGTTCGTATTGAGCAATCTTAATTCCCGCTCAGTGAAATTGTATACGGTCTCTTCCATTAGATCAAATGATAAATTGAACGGTGAAACCTCATGACTACATTGGGATCAGGAAGCACATTGATATTTGCGCTTTCTTTTCCATGATATTCGAATTTAGAGAGCACGTGTCGAATACACTCCAACCGCGCTACTTTCTTGGTATTGGTCTTAATGATCGTCCAAGGACAGAATGTCGTATGTGTTCTAGCGAACATTTGCTCCTTATAATAGGTGTACTTCTCCCACATTTCTTGTCCCTTTTCATCTACAGGGCTCAATTTCCACTGTTTTAATGGATTATTTCTCCTCTCCTCGAAACGTCTGCTTTGTTCATCTTTATTAATTGAGAACCACAGTTTGATCACATGTACTCCATCCTCAAACAGCATATTTTCAAACTCAGGCACCTGTCGCATAAATTGCTGATATTGATCTTCAGTACAGAAACCCATAACAGGTTCTACTACTGCCCTATTGTACCAGCTCCTGTCAAAGAAGACTATTTCACCTTCATTGGGTAACTCTTTGATATATCTTCTAAAATACCATTGCCCTCGCTCTTGATCGGTAGGCTTATTCAAAGCTACCACTCTTAGAGAACGTGGATTCATATGCTCCACAAAACGTTTGATACTTCCTCCTTTGCCTGCGGCATCTCTTCCCTCAAAAATGACCGCTACCCTCTGGCCAGTATCAGAAATCCAGCGTTGAAGCTTTACAAGTTCAACTTGTAATTGCTCTAATTCACGTTCGTATTGAAGGTTGAAGATTGCCTTTCCATAATCTCTCTCTTTTTTCTTTAAAAATTTCTCGAGATCGGCTTTAGAACTGATTTGATTAAAGTCTTCGTTGGTTAGTCGATGGGCTACATCAAAATCTTTGCTCAACGAATCATCTGTAATTAAAAACTCACTCATTGTTCATTTTTCAGGGTAATCCAAGATAGTCAAAATCGTCAAGAGAAGGACCTTTGGAAATCAAATGATTTGAATTCTTTTACCAAAACATTTATTGCAGAATAATTCGTTTAGATTCGTAACGAATTTCGTCTTATGAAAAAGCTATTCACTTTACTACTCACAGTTATACTTTGCAACTCTTCTTTTGCGCAGTCTTCATTGATCACTGCTGCAGGAGATACATTAGTCGGCAATATTTCATTTTATGAAAACATGGATGGTAATGTCTATGCCAACATCAAGCATAAGAATGGAAAAGATGCATTCGGACCTTTAGAAATCAAACAGATCTTAAATTTCGAAGGATCAACTATTGAACCAATTCTAGTTAATTCAAAGTATACCTTTGGCATGCTGGACATTAAGGGCTACATGAGTAAGTATAGATTCACGCCTGAAAATTCACGTGAAAAATTCCAAGAAATCATACTCATTAAAAATGATGGCAACACACTTGTTGTGCCACATTCTTTTGGCTTCAAACGAACCATGGTAAACTTCACAGAAGAATGTCCGGTCGTATCAAGTGCTGTAGCGGGTAAGGAATATAAAAGAGGCGATATTGACAATATAGTTAATGCCTTCAATGAATGTATTGGCAAAGGACAAGTACAAGAAATAAGCACCACGCAAGAAGTAGCCTCATTACTCGAGACAAGCAATTTAAATGAGCTCGACCAGAAGAAAATATCTGATTTTAAAACTTTGTTAAACTATTCAAATAAACTGAGTAATAAAGAAGATGCAATCGAGATGTTTGACGATATCGTCAAAAGACTTTCAGAAGGTAAAACTATTCCAAACTATCTCAAAAATGCCTTTAGAAACACAATTGCCGATGACGAAACCCTTGTCAAATTATATAATGAAATCGTGAAGAATTAGGGAAGCTTGACATGTGCCTTGATCACAATGTTCTTGACTCTGGTGGTTGCATCATTTGTGAATATTGATATGGTCTTTCTCTCAAGCCCCCCTCTATCTTGTGTATCTAACCTGAACCTAAGCTCAGTATTGGCTCCTGGAGCTATTTGTGTATTTGAAACTTCAGCAGTTAAGCAAGAGCAATTGGTTTCTACCTTATAAACCTCAAGTGGTTCGGAGCCGCTATTGGATAATAGAATCACTTCTGAGATTAAGTCTCCTTTCTTTACAACTTTATAATCTAAATTATCTCTTGTTACTAATAATTTGGCTCCATTGGGGGTTTCTTGAGGGATAAGACTGTATTGAATTGGTACAAAAGCTATGGTGTCTTCATTATCAACAAGCGTTAAAACAAGCTTAGTAAAGCCTAAATCACTAGATGAAGTTGTTTGATAAGAAATATGCATCCGAGTAAAGGAATTACTTGGGACGTAATTGGGCTCAAAATAAACTTTAATTGAGTCTGAAAACTCAGCCCCTTCCAAACTCAGCGTCTCACCACTAAAGTTGAAAAGGTCAAATGCTCTGGTCAAAGTTTCGCCTGTATGCCCTATCCTCAAATTGAATACCTGTTCGCGACTTTTGAATGGCCAATGTTCATTTCGATACGACTTAAAAACATCACCAACAGGATCTAAAATTTGATATTGAATCAAGAGTTTGCTAGAAAGGATATCGTCCTTATCAAAAACAGAAAGTGTGTCGAAAAATCTACCTATTCTATTCTTCAAACCAATATTAAGCTTTAACGCACTGGTAACATTCACAGAGTCCTGACTCACACTGATGATAGTAACTTCTGTGTTACTTATAGTTAGCTGAGGTTGTTCGACCAATTCATCAATAAACAGCGTTCTCTCAGCCAATTTAAGCTCACCTTTAAACACCCCAAGATCTATCGTTTCAAGCTGTTCTTGACTCATCAACTCAATAGAACAAAAGTTAAGCGTGATCAGCATATAAAGAACAACTCTTGACCTAAACCTGAATCTCTTATTCATATTTTTAAAATTAGCCTGCTTTTGTTGAATGCTCAGCTTCAATGTTATTTATTTGCTCCAAATAAGTACTAATGGCAAGAATACTTACAGGCATTCAAAGTTCGGGCAAACCTCATTTAGGAAATATACTAGGTGCAATTAAACCTGCAATCGAACTCTCTAAAAACCCTAACAATGAATCCTTCTTTTTTATTGCTGACTTACACTCTTTAACTACCATTAAAGATCCTCAGCAAAGAATAGAAAACACCAATGCTGTAGCAGCAGCATGGCTAGCTTTTGGCTTTGATACAGATAAAAACACTTTTTATCGACAATCAAGAGTACCTGAGGTGTGTGAGTTGAATTGGTATTTGAACTGCTTCACTCCGTTCCCTATGCTGGCGAATGCACATAGCTTTAAGGACAAAGCAGATCGACTATCAGATGTAAATGCAGGATTATTTACTTACCCTGTTTTGATGGCTTGTGACATTTTGCTTTATGATGCCAACATTGTACCTGTTGGAAAGGACCAGCGTCAACATTTAGAAATGACCCGAGACATTGCCAGCACGATAAACCATAAATATGGAGAAGTATTCGTACTGCCAGAAGCTCAAATAGATGAGGAAGTAATGACTGTACCCGGTCTTGATGGCCAGAAAATGTCCAAAAGCTATGGGAATATCATAGACATTTTTCAACCTGATAAAGCGTTGAGAAAAAACATTATGAAGATCGTAAGCGATAGCACGCCATTAGAAGAACCAAAAGATCCGGATACTGACAATACCTTTGCCCTATATGCCTTACTGGCCTCTGAAGAAGAAACTGCGGCAATGCGAAAGAACTATTTGGCGGGAGGCTTCGGCTATGGCCATGCTAAACAGGCACTCTATGAGTTGATTATTGATAAATTCAGTGAACAAAGAAGAGTATATCAGCATTATATAGAAAACCCGAGTGAACTTGAAGACAAACTTGCTCATGGAGAAGAAAAAGCAAGAGTTGTGGCCCTAGAAGTTTTAAACAGAGTCAAAAGTGCATTAGGTTTTGCATGATATTTGCACCATTTGGTGAAAATTAGCGTTATTGAATTATGAAAATCACCAAACTACTAATTGTTCTAACTGCACTTGTGGTTTTTGGCTGTTCTGATGAAGATACAAATGAATTCACAGGAAATGAAATGACAATTCCAATGATTGCTGGCGAGGTGCAAGGCAATCAGACATCTGGTATTCTCACAATAAAAGAAAGAATTGACGGCTCTGCACAAATTGAGATCATCGTGCAAAACGTTTTGAATAACTCTAGACACCCTATCCACCTTCATTACGGTTCATTAGATGATGATGGTAATATTGCTACACTATTGGAAGAGCTGGTTGAGACAAACGGTGTTGGGAAAAGTGTCACCATTTTGTCTATTCTAGAAAATGGCAACCCAACGAATTACCAAGATTTAATCAATATGAATGGTAGTATCAAGATTCATTTTGAGGCATCTGGACCTTTGGAAAATGCATTGATTGCTTCTAGCAATATTGGTAGTAATCAACTTAGCAATGAAGCATACATTGATGGTTCGAAGTCCATCTCTGTTTGCAACAATAATTATTAGTCTATAAGGATTTTAATTACCTTCTGACCAGAAGGGTTTTTAATCTGCAGTAAATAAAGTCCTGAATTAAGTAAAGTTACTTTCCCTTCAACGAGATCTGAAATACTTCCAGACCTCATGGTATGACCAGCATTGTCCATGAGCCTATAATTGGTAGAGGTACTATCTAAGTATTCTAAACCAATTAATTGAATAGGTTCCCCTCTCTGTGAAGGGTTAGGGTAAACTTGTATTGAGTCCATGCTGATTCCAGAAGGAACAAAATTGACAACTAAAACTGATGAATACTCAAACTGTCCGTTGAAATCAGTTTGCTTCAATCTGTAGTAATTTGTTCCATTCAAGGGAGCTGGATCAATGGCTTGATATTCAAGATTAATTTCAGAGTTACCCGCTCCGGCAACAGTCAAAATTGGCTGAAAATCAAATCCATTATTAGACCTTTCTATTGTAAAGAAATCGTTATTTACTTCATCGGCAGTAGCCCAAAAAAGCTCAACATGATTCTCAAACTGTTCTGCTTCAAATGAGATCAAAGTGATTGGAAGACGCTCGGCAGCATTATCCATAGCATAAAGGGTCCAAGTGCTTAGGTCATTAGTCACATTTCTGATTCCTGTAAAAGTAACAATGTCTGATACTACGTTTACACTTCCGTTTCCTTTGGAACCATTTAGTCCTACAACATGCCAATCATCTGTTGCGCTCCCGCCCTGTGGGGTTCCGTTTCTTAATACAACAGGTAGCATATTAGATTCATTTTCTCCCACCATGCTACCATTTCCACTGTAATCTATTGTAGCATCGAATTCCAAATTAGAGATACTAGTCAAATCTAATTCCCAATAGTCATTAATATAATCAGTAGCGCCTGTTCCGTCATCATCACCGCCAGCCAAGGAATTATTATTCCCTCGCAATGGATGTCCACTGGCATTTACATATTCAAATTCAATTTGAGCACTTGCTAGTACGGACGAACCACTATTAAGTGTAAATGACATCGGTGCATAAAAAGTCCCATCGCCAAAAGGAATAGATAATGGATCACTAAATGATGAGGTAGGGTAACGCTTGATCACTCGACCTAACCCTGTTTGCTGAATGTAGGATGTACTTGAGCCACCTGAGATCGATCCTGTTTCGCCAATGATCAGGTTTTGCCCGCCCATTATTAAGTCACCAAGCGTCAAGGTAAGCGTTCCATTGATAGTAAATTCCTCACCTGTTGTAACATTTTCTTCATCCGCTTTATTAATGGTCAAATTATGATAGACATTACCTGTAGTGGGCTCAATGAGTTGGTCAGATGAAGTGCGATTATAAATCACTGTATTCGGGCTAGCGGAAGCATTAAAAGCAGAAATGGTCATATTACCAGTAGTTCCGCTATAAGAAAGAACACCATTGGCACCATTAATAAAAGTTCCTGAACCTGACGTAGTTTCTAGTCCGTCAGTCACGTTAAAACCACCTGAGTTGGTATTTGTATAACTTGCGCCATCATTTAGAATAATATCAGACATAAGAGTCATGGCACCACTCCCACTGATTGTACCTGACGTACTTGTTAAGGTATAGTCGCAGCCTATTCCTGCATCAGTGCATCCTTCAAATGTACCGTCATTATATAGGTTTCCATTGATCGTAGGGTCATATGGCGATTCCACGTCCCAAGTACCAGAGGAATTTACGGTTATGTTATTAAAAATGTAAGTACCTCCGTTTCCATCTATTTCAAGTATTCCATCATCAACGGTAATTGTTCCAGTGGACGTAATTGTTGAATTCTGGATGTTAGTTGTTGCGCTATTATTTATCGTCAGGTCCACAAAACTTACAGTTCCGGAGTTCCAGTCCACAGCACCTCCATTGACAGTAACATTTCCAGTGATCGCCAAAGTATTTGATGATTGTCTAAAAATTCCACCAGATACAGTTACATCATTTTCAACAGTTACATCGGTTCCATTGACAAGAGCTGCAACGCTGGCATCCATGTTTATATCAAGATCATAAAACGGTCCGATAGTAATTGTTTCTTGAGTACCACCAGCAAATCGAACCAAACTATTAGTGGTGTTTAATGTAAGTGTGCTTATTGAATAATTACCGTTATCTCTTAATTCGAGAGTTCCTCCATTACCGTTTATAAATGCCCCAGTGCCAGTAATATTGTCTGTCATTACCACATTACCCGTGTTGGTATAGGAGGCTGTTCCATCAATAATTAAATCTGTGAAATTGAAAGTTCCTGAACCACTTATGGTACCTGACGTACTTGTTAAGGTTAATGAACAAGCAGTAGTGTTTGTACAAGGCGTCCAAGTGCCACCATTATTAATCAAATTGCCTGTTACCGTAAAAACCTCATTTACGTTACCGTTATCCCAAGTTCCTGATGCATTCAGCGTTATATCAGAGAATGTTTTGGTTCCAGTAGTACTTGAGAACGATAAGGTACCATCTATAGTCGTAGCCCCATTCGCATTAAATTGAACTGCTCCGACTGTTGCAGTTCCAGAAGGTATTGAAGTTGTTCCTGTTACTGTCACAATTCTATTGTCATTACCACCTGTAATGGTGCTCGTTCCGGACATAGATAGGTTATTACCAACACTTACTGTTTCATTACTAGAGAAGTTTAGATTACCATTGTTGGAAAGGGTAAAATCGTTGAAATTTTTATCACCTGTTCCCCCATCAATTTCTAAGATCCCATTTACTAATGCTGTTCCTCCTACTGTAATGTCAATTCCCCCCATACTAACAGTTTGACCAGCATCAATTGTAAGACCACCTAATGTGGCAGTGTTAGAATTGAAGTCATTAGTACCTCCAGAAGCAGTATATGTACCTCCTACATTAAAAAGTGTGGCACCTCCAACTGAAACAATCCCTGTATTTACTGTCATAGATCCGGCTGCATCAAAGGTTCCTAGGTTTTGATCCAATTCACCACCATTGACTGTCACGTTGCCATTCACATCGACAGTTGCACTGGCATCCGTTAAAATGGTCATCTCACCTCCTGCTATATCTAGATCGTTTGTAACAAGAAGAGTATTTGCAGTTCTAACTCTGACAAGCCCTTGTGAGATGGTCATATTGTTATCCACTGTTACATCAGCGCCATCTACATCACATTGAACTCCTACATCCTTATTTATCTCAAGATCATAAAAAGGACCCAGGTCTATATTTTCATTTCCTGATCCAGAGTAAATTACTGTACTTCCACTATTATTTAAGGTATAAGTCAATTCAGTATACGAACCATTATCTCTTAGGTCGAGCGTACCATTATTTATAAAAGTTCCAAAAGCAGTCGCACCTGTTTGACCATCAATATTATCTGTAACAATGATATTCCCGTTATTCGTAAAGGTCCTATCATCGTAAACTCGAATATCTGGCACATTCATCGTACCATCTCCAGATAATTCTAGCGTCTGTCTAAATTGATATCGACAGGCGGTAGTATTTGAACATCCATTCCAGGTACCATTTGCATCAATAGAGATGTTATCATCAAAACTAAAGGCTCGTGTAACTGCAGAAGCGTCCCATGTGCCTCCATCAAGAATATTTACCTCATCGAATACTTTAGTTCCTGTGGTTGAAGATGCATCAAAAGCAATTGTACCCGATACATTTAGAATACCGTTTGAATTGAAAAGAATACTTCCGACTGTAAGTATTTGCCCTCCATCAATGGATATTTCGACTGCGTTGGCCATATCCATTCTTGCATTAGTAACTATTCCGTCTCCTGTGACTGTTGAACTTGCCGTTACATTAAAATCTGAATTTACATCTAAGTCTCCACCAGAAGCAGTGAAAGTAATATTGCCGCCATTAAGGTTTAGGGTGCTTATATCTATTACCGAGCCTAGATTGAAGTCAATATCCTCTCCAGTGACCATATTGACAATATCCGTATTGCCAGTACTCCCAGGATAGTCTACCCCCTGCGTACAGCCACCTGCGTCTACAGTCCAATTCTGTCCTTCATCCCAATTATTATTGGTGCCAAAAGCAGAAGAGTTACTCGTGAAAGTACACTGAGCCTGACAGATTTGGGCGAATAGAATAAAAAGTAAAGCATAAAAATGCTTCATTAATTATAGGTCGTTTTATGTTAAGCTCGCAAAGCTAAGCTTTCAATATTATTAACTCAATGCAATCTGAAATTATTACTCTTGAAAAAGTCTAATCCCTAATTGACAAATAAATAGTATGCGCTAAAAACGTTCAGATGAGTGTCATATCTGAACAATTAATTCCAAGGTTATGGTTGGCAGTTTTTTTTGAGTCTTGTATCAAGATTAAAATTAATGAAATACTCAAATAATACAACCTAATAAGTAGTCCAAAAAATGAAGTGTGTTTGGACACTTGATGCTAAAATATTTCCTTTCTGGCCACTTCTGACAACCCTTTAATAAAAGCCGTTATAGAGTGATATAGAAACTATTTTTGATTCTATAAGAGCCTATGCTTCCCTCTTTATCTTACAACTAGTTTTTGTGAAGTCGAAAAAGCCGGAAGAGCTAGTTGAATGACATAGACTCCAGGAGTCAATATTGCGGGCAATTCAATTGCATTTCCTTTTAGCTCTAATTCATAAACTACACCACCGGTTGAAATAAGAGATAATGATTTTATTTGGCTAAGGTCTTCTTCTCCTTCCTGAATGTATAATTGACCTCCAGCTTCATTCAAAGAAGGGTAAAACGTAATTCCTCTTGTTTTAGAAGATGTCGAATGGACTACGACAATTTTTGAGAATTCAAATAATCCAGAATAATCCACCTGTTTCAATCGATAATAGGAACGTCCCGGCAATGGGAATGAGTCGATAAAGGTATAATCGATAGTAAGACTAGAAGTGCCATTCCCTTGGACTTGTCCAATCTCATTCCAATTCAACCCGTCAAATGACCTCTCGATATTGAAATGAGAGTTATTCTCTTCAGTGGCTGTTGTCCATGAAAGCACAACAGCTTCGTTTGACGATTTTGCCTCAAATGAAATAAGCTCTACTGGCAATCGACTCATGTTATTATCCATGGCATACAACTCTCCCCAATTGTCTGCTCCTTCAAAGGTTACCGTATTTGTAACAGGATTTACTATGCCTTTACCCCACCAATCATTGAATGTATTTCCACCAAATGTTACCTCACGATATAGCGCACCAACCAGATTAGTTTCAAACATCCCACCAGCTGTGTTCACATCTGCTTCGACATAAGTATAACTGACGTCATAATCTGGATCTGTTATGTTGTTTGCCGTAATTGTCCAGTACCTTGAAAGAAAGTCTGTCGCTCCATCTCCTGAATCATCACCACCATCAGCCTCATTACCTACATTTCGATTAGGGTTATTACTGTCAATAACATCTAAGTCCAGATAAGCACCTGCTCCAAAAGTGGCAGAATTTATTCTTAAGGAATTTATTGGTGAATAATCATTCGTGTCACCCATTGGAAAACTCAGAGTTGCTCCAGCTCCTGAATAAAACTGCCTAATTATACCTGAATTGTTAAGAGCGATGTGACTGTCTTCACCACCTCCGGAGATGGTTACACCATCATTTAAGATCAAATTGAATGAAGATAGTCTCAAATCTCCTACAGTCAATGTCAAAGAATTGGTTATTGTGGTCGTTTCTAGTAAAGTCACATCATCCCCAGCTTCATCCGTATTAATGACCAGATTGAAATATTGATTATCAGTTGTAGCTGCTAAGGACTGATCTCCCGCCCTATCATATATAACGGTTACCCCACTTGCCGAAGCAGTAAAATTTGAAATCGTGAAGTTATTACCTCCATAATTCAATGTATTATTTGTCCCTAAAGTGAGCGCGCCTGTTCCAATAATTCTATCATCAACATCAATGTTTAGGTCACTTGCAGTTGTGTAATTACTAAATCCATCAATGATTAAATCTGAAAAAGAGATATCGGTACTTCCTGATATTGTACCAGACGTGCTAGTCAACGTATAGTCACACCCTGTGCCATTACAACCTGTCCAATTTGTACCATTATTTAGAATATTGCCGCTAATTGTAAAGTCAGCACCTAATGTGTTATTCCAGGACCCCGAAGCATTTACATTGATATCGTCAAAGCTGTGGGCTGCACCGTTATCATAAGTCAAATCGCCATTGATTTCAGCTGTACCAGTGAAAGTAAGCGGAGAATTGCCTACTGCCCAGCTTACCCCTGAGGCCAAATCAACATTTGTCGCTGATAAGCTACCGCTATTAAAGTCAAGCGGACCTGAATCAATATCAAAATCTCCGCTGACCGCAACTGCTGTACCAGCTAAGGTCAAAGTGGATCCAGAGCTAAGCGAAAAATCTCCTGAATTAACATTTAAAGTTCCTCCCGAAAAGGAAGTTGCGGTATTTGACAATGACATTACAGCCATATCGAAAGAAGAGGTACCAGAGTTCATTGTAATTGTACCTCCAGTTGTCTGGAAGTTACCCGTAACGTTAACATCACCATTATTCTGATCATAAATACCGCTTGACATGGTCAAGTCTCCATCAATATTCACAACTGTAGCTGCATTATTTGGGCTTAACTCACCTCCTGATATAGTTACATCATTCGTAACATCTAAGGTCACCCCTTGTACTGTGAGAATTCCACCCGAAATCACGAGATCATTGAGCACATTTACATTTCCCTCGACAGTCATATTCACACCATCTTCTTTATCAATGGTGAGGTTATAGTAATCACCTGGGTTTATAGGGTTTGCCCCAGTATTTGTATAGCTTACAGTATTAACTGCGGCACTTGCATTTAGTGTAGCAATAGAAAATGGTCCTCCACCTGATAATTCAAGAGAAGAGCCGTTTGCGTTGGTAAAAGACCCAGTTCCCGTCAAATCATCCGTTATTGTTATAGAGGTAGTGCTTGTGTATGCTCCGGGTGAATCAATGTTCAGGTCAGCAAAGCTGATGGGTGTAGCTCCAGAAATAGAACCTGAAGAATTTGTAAGCTCGTATAAACAGGATGTATTACTACAACCATTCCATGTACCATTACTTACAATAGATCCATTTATTGTGAAAGATTCAGAAGTACTATTGTTCCAGGAACCTGTCGCATTGATAGTAATATCATCAAATGTCTTTATTCCACCAGATCCATCAATAGTGAGTGTTCCATCCAACGTGGTGGCACCAGAAACGGTAAACGTATTGCTTCCCAATTCAATCTCCTGCCCATTGTCTACGGTAAAAGTTCCAACAGAAAGACTACCACCTGTGATATCATGACCACTTCCCCCTTGAACTTCTAAGGCACCTGTGACTGTCACAGTACCATTATTGAAATCCAAGAACCCTGAAGTAATCAATAAATCTCCATCAATATTCGCTATGAATGCCGCATTATTAGGAGCAAACTCTCCACCTTGAATGATTACATCACCACTCACAGTAGTGGTTCCAGAGTTGGCCCTTAGCTCACCACCATCGATTGAGAAATCATTGTTTACTGTAACATCACCAGCAATTTGAGCCCTATTTCCTGAATTCTTATTGATGATCAAATCATGGTAGGTCGTACTGAATATTGCACTTACATTACCACTACCTGAATAAGTAACCGTATTTGGATTTGCACTGAAGTCTACATTGGACAAGCTATATGGACCCGACCCGGATAATTCTAAGCTTCCATTACTTGCGTTTGAAAAAGTACCATCTCCTGTAAAATCATCTGTTATTACTACATCTCCAGAGTTGCTAAAAGAAGCAGGCGCACTCAAGTTTAAATCAGCGAAAGTTGTTGTTGAACTACCAGAAATTGTACCGGACGAAGATGTGAGATCATAAAGACAACCGTTGCCAGAACAACCAGTCCATGCACCATTGTTTGTAATATCACCATTTATTGTAAAACTTTCTGTGGAACTATTGATCCAAGAACCGGTCCCATCCACCACTATTGAACTAAAGGTTTTCGTACCAGAATTATTGGTAATAGTAAGTGAGCCACTGAGAGTGGTTGTACCTGTAACTGTAATGGTTTGTCCTGCAATAGATGAAGTAGCCCCAGAAGAAACAGTAAAGGAACCGGAAACATTTAACACCCTAGAGTTACCGTTACCAGTAATGCTAGAGTTCCCATTCATGATGAGGTTACCACCAACGTTGAGTGTTCTGTTATTCCCAGTATAAGCTAAAGTTCCTTCAATTGTAAGGTTCAATACTTCAACAGTTCCCGTAGGATCGACATCAATAGTATGAATTGACTGAACCGTTACATCATCATCAGCATCAGGTATCCCATCAGCATCAGTACCAGTAAAAGTCCATGAACTGGTATCATCCCAGTCGCCATCAGCTGCACTTGTAAAAACTCCTTGCGCATTTGAGAAGAACGCAAAAAAGAGCCCAATAAAGGACAAAGCCGCCTTTAATAAGCCGAATCTGGAGTTCAATTTGATGTGTTTAGGTGTAACCAAGTATTTTAAATTCCTACAATTAATCTTTAAAAAGGTCAGTCGCTCATTACTAAATACTTTGGTTGCGTATAGTAGGCGCACAAAGGTAATCCCCCTACTCCAATCTGAAAAGTTAATCTTCATAGGGTTTTATAAAACTTTGAAAATGGAAGAACACCTTGGGTTAAAAAACTGACTATCAAGACATAGTGACTTGAACAGTTCCTTCTAAGTGAAAATGAAAAACTTTGTTTCTGAAATAATTCTTGAAATGAAGTAGTGCATTTATCCTTACATCGGCCTAAGCCCATGAAAAGAGACACCCAAGAATTGTAGTGTCCAAAAACAACAAAATGAGCCTTAGACCTAGACTCCTTATTGACTGAAGTGAATTTGATATGTTTTGAAACCAATCGCATGCAACACTGCGTTAGGTCTATCAATTCCGTCAATCTTTACAGATTGATAGCCCTAACTTATGTATACTTGCACCAAAACTCACTCCATATGCAAAATCCGCTAATTTCGTACAGTTTAGAACCCAACACGCCTCCTCCATTCTCCCAAATCGAGAACATTCATTTCAAGGAGGGAATTGAAACTCTAATAGCTGAAGCGAAAAAAGAAGTAGAAGCTATTAAAACCCATGAAGACAATAACTTTGAGGTATTTGAGAAATTAGAAGCTGCAGGTAAAAGATTGGACCGAGCAAGTGCTGTTTTCTTTAACCTGAACTCAGCAGAAACAAATGACGAAATACAAGCTTTGGCAAGAGATATTTCTCCAATACTAACCGAGTTTTCAAATGATATTTTGTTAGATGAAGATCTTTTTGTAAAGGTCAAAACATCGTACGAAAGCATTGACAAGAACACACTTTCACCAGAGCAAAGCACCTTGTTTGAGAAGACATTTAAAGGCTTCAAAAGAAATGGCGCTTTACTGAATAAAGAAGATAAAGCAATGCTAAGAGAAATTGACGTTGAGCTTGCTCAAAAATCTCTTCAATTTGGTGAAAACGTCCTGGCAGAAACCAATAAATACGAATTGGTTATTGAGAACAAAAGTGATCTTGAAGGACTTCCTGAGTTCGCAATTGCTCAAGCAGCGGAAACAGCCAAAGAGAAAGGCCATGAAGATAAATGGGTGATCACACTTCAATATCCTAGCTATGTGCCGTTCATGACCTATGCAAAAAATCGTGAACTGCGTAAGGAACTTGCAATTGCGTTTGGCTCTAAATCGTTTAAAGGAGATGAGCTCGACAATCAAGAAAATGTAAAAGCTATAGCACAACTCAGACATAAAAGAGCTCAACTTTTAGGCTATCAAACTCACGCTCACTTCATTCTAGAAGAGCGAATGGCAGAAAGCCCAAATAAAGTCATGAGCTTTTTAAGTGAGATTGAGAAGTATGGCAAAGAAGCAGCAAAAAATGATGTTGCTGAGGTAGAAGCTTTTGCTAAAAGACTTGACGGTATAGACCAGTTAGAAAGATGGGATTTCGCTTACTACTCTGAAAAGTTAAAAATGGAGAAGTATGCCATAGACGATGAATTGCTCAAACCATATTTCCAATTAGAGAATGTAATTGATGGGGTGTTCAAAACTGCTGAGAAACTTTTTGGTCTTGAGTTTACAGAAAACAACTCCATTGAAAAGTATCATGAAGATGTTTTGACGTATGATGTAAAAAACACCAAAGGCCAAGCAATTGCTACATTTTACGCTGACTACTTTCCAAGAGATGGCAAACGTGCAGGGGCTTGGATGACTTCTTACGCAGGCCAATATAAAGATGCCAAAGGCGATCATAGACCATTGGTATCTATAGTCTGCAATTTCACAAAACCAGGAGGCGATACACCATCCTTACTTACCTTTAATGAAGTGACTACGCTCTTCCATGAATTTGGTCATGCATTACATGGAATGTTGGCAAATGGTCAATATGAAAGCCTCACAGGGACTAGCGTTTTTTGGGACTTCGTGGAATTGCCTTCCCAGATACTAGAGAATTGGTGCTATGAAAAGGAATGTTTAGACATGTTTGCTAAGCATTATGAAACTGGAGAATCCATCCCACAAGAATACATCGACAAGATCGTTGCTAGTTCAAATTTCATGGAAGGATATCAAACCATGAGACAATTGAGTTTTGGCATGCTAGACATGGCCTGGCACGGACAAGACCCAACAAATATTGAAGATGTTTCAGCCTTCGAAAACGAAATCATGGAACAATTTTCGGTATTACCTGCCCTACCCAATACGAACATGAGCTGTTCATTCTCTCATATATTTCAAGGAGGATATTCGGCTGGTTACTACAGCTATAAATGGGCTGAAGTGCTAGATGCAGATGCATTTGAGTTCTTCAAAGAAAAAGGAATCTTTAATGAAGATGTTGCCAATGCATTTTATAAGCATGTCCTTTCGGCAGGTGGCAGCGAGCATCCTTCTATTTTATACAAAAGATTCAGAGGTAAAGAAGCAGATGTAAAAGCCTTATTAAGAAGAGCCGGATTGATTAAAGAGTAATGAATACCCCAAAACGCATTTTGCCAATCATCATCTTTGCACAGTTTGCAGGGACCTCACTTTGGTTTGCAGGAAATGCAGTTTTGAATCAACTAGTAGTAAGCTGGGGCATTCCTTCAAACACATTGGCTTCCGTAACTAGTGCTGTGCAATTCGGCTTTATTGTTGGGACTTTTGTGTTTGCTCTATTATCCATTGCAGATAGGTTTAGACCCTCTGCCGTATTCTTTCTTTGTGCTATTCTTGGTGGGGTAGCTAACTTGTCAATAGTTTATCTTCCAGCAGATTATACAATCTTGCTAATTGCTCGGTTTACAACTGGCTTTTTCCTTGCAGGAATCTATCCTATCGGAATGAAAATCGCACATGATTGGTTTGAAGGCAAACTAGGTAAGGCACTTGGATTTCTGGTTGGAGCTTTAGTTCTGGGTAGTGCATTTCCTCATTTGTTGAATCATTTTGGAAGCTCAGCAGCGTGGGAAAAAGTAATGATCGGTACTTCTGCGATTGCGGTTATTGGAGGTTTACTGGTCTTATTACTAGTTGGTGATGGGCCTAACCGCAAAGCACCAGCAAGATTTGCCCCTACTCAGTTCATCTCCGTTTTCAAGAACAAAGAGTTTAGAGCTGCCGCCTTTGGATATTTCGGTCATATGTGGGAACTCTACGCTTTTTGGGCTTTCGTACCCGTTATGATCAGATACTACAATGTTTATCAGCAAGGCTTAATTCAAGTAAGCTTATGGACATTTATTGTCATGGCCATTGGGGCACTCTCAAGTACATTTGGAGGTATTTGGTCTATTAAATTGGGAAGTACTAAAACCGCCATGTGGTTTTTAGCTGTTTCCGCAGTGTGCTGTTTGGCTTCTCCTTTTTTCTATGAATTATCACGTCCCATGTTTCTGAGTGCTTTGGTGGTTTGGGGCTTTGCCGTTATAGGAGATTCTGCACAACTGTCTTCACTGAATGCACAGACTGCCCCCAAGGAATGGGTTGGCACAGCCTTGACAGTGGCAGTAAGTATTGGTTTTTTGCTTACAATCCCGAGTATCTATTTATTGGATTACCTCAATCAGGTTATTGACACAAAATATATCATGACATGCTTAGCCGTTGGACCAATTTTAGGTTTATTCTCAACAAGGAAGCTTTTAAAAAAGAATCTGACCTAATAATCAAGTAGAGCCTTAGGGTCAAAACCTAATTCATTTAGGTCGCTATCAGTCATTTCAACCACAGAAACTTTCAATGGAATGTCAGTTAATGGCTGATCGATAGAATCCGTTTCTACTTTCACTACCTGATCAACGATATCCATCCCTTTTATCACATGACCATAGATCATGTAATCGCCATCTAACCTGGATAGTCCATTCTCGTTTTGTACGATATAAAATTGGCAAGCTGCTGAAAGTTTACCAGGGTTATTATCTCTGCCCGCACCGAAAGCGCCATAGACGTGCTTATGTCCTGCTTCAAATTCTGGTTCTAGTAAATGGACGGAATAGGCAAACCCTTCAGGGGTATCAGGGCATCCGCCTTGGGCAACAAACTTGTCAATGACTCTATTAAAAGTGTAATTATTCCAATAGCCTTCTTTGGCCAAATTGATAAAAGCTTTTTTATGCTTAGGTGTGTCATCAAAAAGATATACTAGGATCTCTCCCTGTGGAATTTCAATTTTACCAATAGTGTGAGAAGTACGCTCGCATGAAAACATGAATACTACAGCAAGAAGAAACAGTACTTTTTTCATTTGGGTTGAGTTTAGTTCAATGGACGCATGCTTATCTTAAGCAACTTACCGATTTTATAAACATCTTCTTTTTCTCTCTCATCAATAAAGAGCACTGAGTTACCTTTACTCCCAGCCCTTCCTGTTCTTCCGCTCCTGTGGGTGTAATATTCTACTTGCTGTGGTAATTGATAATGCAGAACAAAATTTAGGCCCTTGACATCAATTCCCCTAGCTGCGATATCCGTAGCAATCAAGATGTCGATTTTTTCATTTTTAAACATCCTCATCACCTTGTCACGGTCTCTCTGGCCCATATCTCCCTCAATAACATCCACGTTTAAATTTTTAGCCTGCAGCTGTTTAGCCAATTTTTGTGCTGCTCTTTTGGTCTGACAGAAGATCATGCCACGTTCTCCTTGATGATACTTTAAGTATTCTTGCAGCTCTTCAAGCTTGTGTTTTGAACGGCATACCAAAAACTCATGAGTGATATTTTCATTAACCCCTGACGTTCTAGCTACTTGTATATGAGAAGCATCAGGTTTTAGGAATTTATTGATTAACTGTTTTATGCCCTCGGGCATGGTAGCGGAAAAGAGCCAGATACTTCTCTCCACACCTATTTGTTCAAGTATTGTGACCATATCGTCTTTAAAACCCATACTCAGCATTTCATCTGCTTCGTCTAACACTACATGCTTTACATCTGCCAGTGAAAGTGCTTTTCTATTCAATAGATCGATCAATCTTCCTGGGGTAGCAACAACGATGTGAGTAGGCCTATCCAAGCGCTTGATTTGGTCACCGATCTTGGCTCCACCATATACAGATTCTATAAAAATGCGATCTGTATACTTAGTGAACTTAAAGAGCTGTTTTGCAATTTGCTGACAAAGCTCCCTTGTTGGCGCTAGAATAACTCCTTGAATACTCTTTTGCTTTGCATTGATCCTCTCGATTAAAGGGATTCCAAAAGCAGCTGTCTTTCCTGTACCTGTTTGCGCTTGAGCAACGAGGTCAATTTGTTCGTCCTTAATCAAGGTAATACTTTGTTCTTGAATTGCTGTAGGTGCATTAAATCCAAGTTCTTTTAACCCTTTGATCAACCCCTTTGAAACACCTAACTCGGCAAAACTGCTCATATCTATCTCTTTAGGTGGCAAAGGTAACTTTTACTTTAGTAATTCACCCTTCCCTTACAAGGGATAACTGGATATCATTAAATTTGCGCCATGAAATTGGACGGAATCAGACCTGTTAGAGTTGGAATTATCACTGTTTCTGACAGAGCAAGTGAAGGAAAATATAAGGACATCTCAGGTCCTGCGATCATAGAAACATTAAACGATTACTTAACTACCAAATGGGAACCTGTTCATCAGGTAATTCCAGACGAACAATACCTGATAGAGAGCACCATCAAACAAATGGCAGATAAAGAGAACTGCTGTTTGATCGTTACAACAGGTGGAACAGGCCCGGCTGTTCGAGATGTCACTCCAGAAGCGACAAAGGCAGTGTGCGACAAAATGATGCCTGGATTTGGTGAACTAATGCGTCAAGTAAGTCTTCAATACGTACCTACTGCTATTCTTTCTAGGCAAACTGCCGGAATAAGAGGAAAAAGCCTGATCATTAATTTACCAGGAAAGCCAAAATCAATTCGAGAATGCCTCGATGCTGTTTTCCCAGCAGTGCCTTATTGCATCGACTTGATCGAGGGACCATTCTTAGAGGTAAACGAAGAGGTGATAAAGGCATTTAGGCCTAAGGCGAAATAGATTCAAAAGAGTACCCAAGCAGGTTCTCCATGATAGTAATCTCCTGATGTGATTTTCGTGAATTTCCCATCTGCTATATCAATTGTGTAGATCTGATCCCCATCATTCTCTGAAGTAGCGTGAAAAGCGATCTTATCTCCAGAAAGAGACCAGGCGATCTCCTGTTCGGAATAAGGAGTCTTTGTTAATTGTCTTTGCTCTCCGGATTCAATATTTATGATGTAAATATCCCATTTAGGGTCTTCTGACGGCATTGCTAAGCAAACAGCTATCTGTTTTCCATCTGGAGAAAAAGAACTGTATTTAGCAATCATAGGTACGAATGTAAGCTGTGTTCTTTCTCGTGATTCTAGATCGATCAGGTGCAACTGATTACTTTCACTTCTATTGGAAATAAAGGCTACTCGAGAATGGGTTTTGTCAATTTCAAACCTACTGTTGTGGGAGGAGGAATAGGTGACATATTCGTCTAAACCGCCAGCTAGTGGTACTCTTTTGACATTCTGTGCAATACCGTCTTGCTCCAGAAAGTAAACATATTTTCCATCGGGTGATAACTGTGGATTTAACAAATCAGCGTAACCCAAAGTATCGGGAGTATCAGTTCCTTTAGATTTCTTCAACCACGAAAATTCTCCTGCTTCATTTCTTGAGTAGTAAGTAAACTGTTTTAGAGCAGGTATCCATTTTGGTGACCAATCCCATCCAGCATTTGTTGTTAGTCTATCTTCCCATTTGCCAAGAACATCACTTTTGTACAAGTCAATATTGTCATCCTTACTTTTCAAATAGACGATTGATTCACTTTTAGTCCCGTTGGAATTAGGACTAGAACAACCAATACATGAAATAATGACCAAAATTGCAGCTAGTTGACGCATACTTGAAATTACGACCAATTATTGAAAATCGGATTAACTGAACCATCCAAAGCGAATGATGTTCTTAAAGAAAGATTTTAAAACATGAGTGCAATCAAGAGTTTAGAGAAATTAAATTTTCCCTGGCAAACGCAAGATCCATTTTTATTCTGTGCTTTTCATTTGGATAACTACCCAAAAGGAAATGGCCAACTAGGGCCAGCTGCCTCATTAGCAGGAAGACAAATAGGCTCTGATTTTAGCGGCAAAGACGGTTGGAGCATGTATCACGGTCAGGCGATACCGGGCTTTCCTTCTCACCCACATAAAGGTTTTGAAACCATTACTATAGCAGAAAAAGGGCTAGTAGACCACTCAGACTCACTTGGAGCTGCAGGTCGTTTTGGTAATGGAGATGTCCAATGGATGACAGCTGGTGCGGGTGTTCAGCATTCAGAGATGTTTCCTCTTCTCAAAGATGAAGAGGAAAATCCACTCCTATTATTTCAAATCTGGTTGAATCTCCCAAAAGCAAGTAAAAACGTGCCTGCACATTTTGCTATGCTGTGGAATGAAGACATTCCTGTCATAAAAGTTCAAGACGACAACAACAACACCTCTAATGTAAAGATCATTTCAGGTACTTTTAATGATAAAACTACCCCTTCTCCTGCCCCAGACTCTTTTGCAGCTACTGCTGAAAATGAAGTGGCAGTTTGGTTGATAGAAATGGAACCTAACGCTGAACTTGAATTACCTGTTGCAAGCACCATTGCAAATAGAAGCATTTATTGTTACGCAGGAAACGGAACATCAATAGATGACAGAGAATTATCGAATTGTTTAATGGCAAAACTACATCCTGACCACAATACCATTTTACGAAATGGCGAAGAAACGGCTAAATTCCTTTTGCTTCAAGGTAGACCTATAGGAGAACCTGTTGTTCAACATGGTCCTTTTGTAATGAATACCCCTGAAGAGATCAGACAGACTATGATAGAGTATCAGCAAACACAATTTGGAGGTTGGCCTTGGCCAAGCTATGCTCACACGCATGATCCATCAAAAGGTAGGTTTGCTCTACACGCGGACGGTAAATTAGAAGAGAAATAAAAAAGACTCCCTCGGGAGTCTTCAATTCTTTATTTGGCCATCCAAACGGTTTGTTTGGCTGTCTCACCCACCGTGACGACCAGTCTGGTCGCCCCAGGTACTAGTGATAAATACACTTCCTGGTCTCCGAATTGATCTGATTCAATTGGTATTCCCTCGCCATACTCTACTTCGTAGCTGTAGCGGCCTTGGTTATCCTTTTGCTTTCTTGTATAGTGCTTGGCTATATATGCTGTTGGTAATAGCACGTCACTATCAGGACATAAATTATCATAAACTCCTTGAATCGCTTCTTCTAAATAATCACCGAATTCATCCATCATTGCATCTTCCAAATCGTGCAATTCCTCCTCTACATCATCATATGTTTCATCGCTATAATCCATGCTGTCTAGTTTAATTACTAGCTCAGCAATTTTGGCGAAGTCATCATTCAATTTATCAATGTCCATTCTTCTGAATTTTTGCTGCACAAAGCAAATCACTTATTCCATAACATCCAAGTCTCGTCACCGCTCTGTTGACTTAATTGACCAAAGAGGAGAATTATGAAATCGATTTTCAATTTCTTTGTTAGATAAGTTCGTGCTTTCCTCTTTTTTTTGAAAATTCAAATCTCAATTCGAATAAATGATCACTGATACAATACAAGCTAAAGTCGACAGCTGGCTAAACGGCCCCTATGACGAAGAAACGAAAGCAGCCATCAAAAGCCTTTCTGAGGAAGAACTAGCCGATTCATTTTATAAAGACCTAGATTTTGGAACTGGTGGACTAAGAGGCATCATGGGAGCCGGTTCAAACCGAATGAATAAATATACTGTGGGTATGGCTACGCAAGGTCTTGCGAATTACCTTAAAAAAGCATTTTCAGGTGAAGAGATCAGTGTTGCCATCGCACATGATAGCCGGAACAACAGTAGATTCTTTGCTGAAGTGACAGCAGCTGTATTCTCAGCTAATGGAATTAAGGTTTATTTATTTGAAGAATTAAGGCCTACACCTGAGTTGTCTTACGCCATAAGGAAACTAGGCTGCAAGTCGGGCGTAGTACTTACAGCCTCCCACAACCCCAAAGAATACAATGGTTATAAGGCTTACTGGGATGACGGAGCGCAAGTTATTGCCCCACATGACAAGAACATCATCAATGAAGTGAATGCCATTGCAAGCATTGATGAAGTGAAATTCGAAGCCAATCAGGACCTGATCTTATCAATTGGTAGAACTCTTGATGAACAATATATCGAAGAAGTACTAAGCTTGACACTCTCACCAGACACCATTGAAAGACAGAAAGACCTTAAAATTGTATTCTCCCCTATCCATGGTACGAGTATCACCTTAGTACCAGAAGTGCTAAAAAGAAAAGGGTTCCAGCAGGTGACAATAGTTGAGGAGCAAGCAGAACCAAATGGAGACTTCCCTACAGTGGTTTACCCTAACCCAGAAGAGAAAGAAGCCCTGTCGATGGCACTCGCAAAAGCAGAAGCTATAGATGCCGACTTAGTCATGGCAACAGACCCAGATGCCGATAGAGTGGGCATTGCTGCAAAGAACAATGAGGGTGATTTTGAGCTACTCAATGGCAATCAGGCTGCATCTTTATTGATCTATTACTTATTGCTGAAGTGGAAGGAAAACGGTAAGCTCAATGGTAATCAGATGATCGTTAAAACCATTGTCACCTCAGACTTACTAGACCGAATGGCTGAAAGTTTTGGGGTAGACTGCCCTAATACTTTGACGGGTTTCAAATTCATTGCGGCTTTGATCAAAGAATTAGAAGGTCAAAAAGAATTTATTGGAGGCGGTGAAGAAAGCTATGGCTATATGATCAGTGATTTTGTCCGCGATAAAGACGCTATAGCCTCTTGTGCCATGTTAGCCGAAATGTGTGCCTGGGCGAAAGACCAAGGTTTAACAGTCTTTGAATTGCTGGCCGAGATCTATTCGAAATTTGGATTCTATTTAGAGAAGCTCATCTCAATCACTAAAAAGGGAATGAAGGGTGCCGAAGAGATTCAAGAAATGATGAAGAACTTCAGAAGTAACCCTCCTGCCACTTTAGACAATAGTGAGGTGATAACGATGCTCGACTATCAAAGTTCGACAGAAAAGAATCTCAAAACTGGTGAGTCCAAACATATTGATCTACCCAAATCAAACGTTTTGCAGTTTGTAACAGAGGATGGCACGAAAGTTTCCGCAAGACCTTCTGGAACTGAGCCTAAAATCAAGTTTTACATTAGCGTCAATCAACCATTGACGGATAAGACCAACTACAACGAAGTAAAATCTGCCCTGGAAGAAAAAATTAGTAGAATAGACAAATCTTTAGCCATATGAGTACGCAATCATCGTTAGCAGAACTTTTCGAAAGAGACCTAACAAAAGCCCTTGAGGAATTAAAGGCTTATGCTAAAGAGGAGAACCTATGGCTGGTCGAAGGTGAAATCACAAATACGGCAGGAAATTTATTCTTACATATTTGTGGAAACCTAAGGCACTTTATAGGCTCTGTTCTAGGAGATTCAGGTTATATAAGAAGAAGAGAAGACGAGTTTGGGCTAAAAAACGTAAAGCGATCTGAAATTCAAGCAGAATTAAAGACCACTAGAAAAATGCTGAGCGAAGTACTCCCTTCATTGTCAGAAGAGCAACTGGATAGCCCATTCCCTATTAATGTCTTTGGAAAGGAAATGACTACGCGCTTCTTTTTGATACACCTATATGGTCACTTGAATTACCATTTAGGTCAAATTAACTACCATAGAAGGCTGCTCGACAAATAATGATCAATATCCAAAAAGACGTTTCACTCAAGCCCTTCAATACTTTTGGGCTGGAAGCTCGGGCAAAACGCTTCGGAATATTCAAGTCTATTGATGAACTAAAAGAGGGAATTGATCAACAACATAACGATGAACTCCTTATTCTAGGTGGGGGCAGCAATATGCTCCTTACGCAAGATTTTGATGGGCTGGTTCTAAAAAACGAGCTCCTTGGAATCCACAAAATTAAAGAAGATGAAAGTCATATTTGGGTGAAAGCCATGGCTGGTGAAAACTGGCATCAGTTTGTACTTCACTGCATAGAAAAAGAGTGGGCAGGTGTCGAAAACCTTTCTTTAATACCAGGTACAGTTGGTGCCGCCCCTATGCAAAACATTGGTGCCTATGGTGTTGAGATCAAAGACATGTTCGTTGAATTGGAAGCCTTGGAGACCAGCACAAGAGCACTAAAGGTTTTCAATAACGAAGCCTGTCAATTTGGTTACCGAGAAAGCGTTTTTAAGAAAGAGCTCAAGGGAAAATTCATCATTTGCAGCGTTACATTTAAACTCAACAAGATTCCTGAATTCAATACATCCTACGGTGCCATTCAAGAAACTTTGGAATCAATGAATGTCTCTCAACTAAGCATTCAAGCAGTGAGCGATGCGGTCATCAGCATTCGACAATCTAAACTTCCCGACCCCGTAGAAATCGGTAATTCAGGGAGTTTTTTCAAAAACCCTGTAATTGAAGCAATAGATTACGAAGGGTTGAAGGCAGAGTTCGATACAATACCCGGTTATAAACTGGATAATGGCCAAGTAAAGATCCCTGCTGCTTGGTTGATAGAACAAGCAGGCTGGAAGGGCAAAACCTTTGGCCAAATTGGCGTGCATAAAAAGCAACCTCTTGTTTTAGTCAATTATGGCAATGGCGATGGCAAAGCCTTAGAAAAGTTATCGAGAGATATTAGAAAATCAGTTGCAGATAAATTTGGTATCGAATTGACTCCGGAGGTCAATATTATCTAATAGATTACCTAATTTGTAACAATGGCCCAACGCACCCCAGCACTAGGATTTATTCTAATCACCGTTCTAATAGATGTCATTGGTATAGGAATTATTATTCCAATCTTTCCCAAGTTACTTGAAGAAATTGGTGGTCTGACAACCTCAGAAGCCGCAGGCATTGGTGCATTACTGGTCACCGCTTATGCTGTAATGCAGTTCATATTTGCACCAATTTTAGGTGGTATAAGCGATCAATACGGAAGAAGAATTGTGTTACTGATTGCTTTACTGGGGTTTACAGTCGATTACCTTTTCTTGGCATTTGCACCTACGATAACATTATTCTTTGTCGGACGACTATTCGCGGGAATATGCGGAGCGAGCTTCACCACTGCATCGGCCTATGTGGCTGATGTCAGTCCTCCTGAAAAACGTGCTCAAAACTTCGGTTTAATTGGTGCCATCTTTGGATTAGGCTTTATCATTGGTCCAGGAATAGGTGGTTACTTAGGAGGCATTGATATCAGAATGCCATTTTATGTTTCCGCTGGGTTGACCTTCATCAATTTCTTATACGGTCTGTTTGTTTTACCGGAGTCTTTACCAAAATCGAAAAGAAGGAAGTTCTCCTGGAAAAGAGCAAATCCAATAGGCTCACTCAATCAACTCAGAAAACATGAGATCATACTTGGCTTAGCCACAGCTTTATTTTTTGTGTACATCGCTGCACATTCTGTTCAAAGTAACTGGTCGTATTGGGGTAAGGAAGTTTTTGATTGGACGCCAGGACAAATAGGAAACTCGTTAATGGTTGTTGGGGTGCTCGTAGCTTTAGTTCAGGCTGTTTTTATTCGTTTTGCTGTAAAACTCTTTGGTCAGGTCAAGACCATCTACTTAGGGCTAATGTTCAATTGTTTGGGTTTAGTGCTTTTTTCAATAACCACTGAAGTTTGGATGGTTTATGCATTTTTGGCCGTTTATGTGCTAGGAGGACTCGCTGGACCTACCCTTCAAGGAATTATGTCATCACAAGTTGCTGCAGATGAACAAGGAGAGCTACAAGGGGGGGTAACCAGCCTTGTAAGTTTAACTTCAATTATTGGTCCTGCCATTATGGGCGGAATTTTTTATTATTTTACAAAGTCTGAAACTCTATATTTTCCTGGAGCAGCATTTGCCTTAGGAGCACTACTCTCTCTAACATGCGTGATACTCACCTATCGGACGCTTAGAAATTATTCAGAACAAAAGCCTACTGAAGAGGTGGCTTAGTTAATTTTTGAAATTTGAGAAGAGAATTATCAATTAGCAGCGAAACGGCTCAGCTAAAATCAGTTGTATTAGGAATTGGCCATGATCAAGGTGAAGAGCTTGACATCAATCCCGTATCCAAAATGCATAAAGAGAATGGTACTTACCCAACAGAAGAAGCCATTGTCAAAGAAATCCAAACCGTTGAAGATGCTTTAACAAATGAAGGAATTGAAGTGCTAAGGCCTTCAAATATGCCCCGAAGAGAACAGATCTTCACTCGAGATATTGGCTTTGTCATAGATGATAAGTTCATTGTAGCCAATATGCTAGAACCTGTTCGTCAAGCTGAAATAAGAGGAATAAAATGGTTATTGGACGAAATTGGAAGCTTGAATATCATTCGAATACCAGATGGTGCTAGAGTTGAGGGAGGAGATGTCATTGTTCACAATGAGCATGTCTTTGTAGGCATAAGCAAGCGGACAAACCGGCAAGGTTTTGAATTTCTAAAAAGTCAATTTCCAATGCGCAAGTTTCATGCAATTGAGGTTTTGGTAACTGATGACCCCAAAACCAATGTCTTGCACTTGGATTGTACTTTTCAACCCATTGGTTTCGATATGGCGATACTTTATGAAGACGGCTTTAAGGTGAAACCTCAGGCTATTTATGAAGTTTTTCCTGAGGACAAACTGATCAAGGTCGATCAAGATGAAATGAATAGAATGTTCCCGAATATCTTTTCCATTTCTCCAAAAAAGGTCCTTATTGAAAAAGGGTTTAAAAGACTTATTGACGAATTAACATCTAAAGGGATTGAGACTATTCCTGTTTCATATTCAGAGACCTCGAAACTGAGTGGTTTGTTACGATGTTCGACTTTACCGTTATCAAGGGTATAAAGTCAACGGCAAACCATCATGAAATCACTTTATTTTTTAATTCTACTAATTTTCTTTAGTCTACAAGTTAATGCACAAGAGCTTGACGAAAACACCTTCAAGTTTTGGGTAGGTCAGTGGGACCTCACATGGAGGGACACCAATGGAAATGTAAGTCGCGGCTCTAACCTTATTGAGTCAATATTGGATGATAAAGTCATTCAAGAACATTTTGAAGGACTTGAGGGGCAATACCAAGGGTTTAAAGGCACTAGTATCTCAGTATTTAATCCGACTACAAAATCATGGCATCAAACTTGGCAAGATAATCAAGGTGGAAACATCGTACTGACTGGCCGAGTGGAGGGCAATAGGAAGATCTTCGAGACTGCAATGACAGAAGAAGGCAGGCAATCTAGAATGGTTTTCCACAGTTTTACTGAGGATGGTTTTATATGGGATTGGGAAGCAACTGCTGATGGTGGTAATACCTGGCAGCTTAGTTGGCAAATCAATTATACAAAGGCCAAATAAAAAGGTGGCTAAGCCACCTTCAAGTTATTCTGTTTCTGAACCTACAAATGAAAGCTCTACCCTCCTATTATAGGCCCTTCCTTGTCTTGTATTATTGGATGCGACTGGAATATCTTCACTAAAAGTACCAATATCTAATTGGTCTTCCTTTACCCCTTTACTGATCATGTAATCAATAACTGACTGAGCTCTTCGCATACCTAAGGCAACGTTGTACTGATAATCACCATAAGAATCTGTATGACCAGCTATAAGAATCCTTAATTGCTCGTTGTCTTTTAGGATTTCTGCTGCTTCATCGAGTTTCTTGAAGAACTCCTGTTTTACGTTGCTTTTATCAAAATCAAAATAAACTATCGGCAACTTGATATCCGGTATTGCAGCTACAATCACTGCAGCGGGTGTATCCTCTTCAACAATTGGTGCAGCTACTAATGGCTCTTCTTCTGGCTCAGAAACGACTTCTTCTACTACCTCAACAATAACTCCCTCGGTAGAAGGCTCAACTTGGCTAAGGTTCAACGGATCAAGGTCATATGTATTGATCATTGTCAAAAAGATCTCGTTCTCAAATCTTTCGCAACCGCCAATTCTAAAGTCATGCTCAACCTTTGTCTCTTCTCTAAAAAGGACCCGGAAATTGTGAACTTGGTTGTAAACCTCTTCCCCTTTATGCTCAATAGATACTTGTACTTCTTGCTCAACAGGTATATCTAAGTGATAAATACCAAATTCATTAGCGACTGTATCTATCACTTTACCCGTCTCAATATTCCTGACTGAGATCTTTGCTCCTGAAAGCGCCACCATCTCACAGTCGATCAACTTGCCTTGAAGTTGTGACTTATCGAACATCAGCACTTTATAGATATCATTCTCTCCATACCCTGCTGCTCTATTTGAAGAGAAATAGGCATACTTTCCATAGAGTGTAAAAAAGGTATCATCACCAGGTAAGTTGATAGGGACACCTAGATTCTCAGGGGTGGTAAATAATCCAGTTGCTGAATCAAACCGAGACTTAAAAATATCATAACCTCCCATTGAATTATGTCCTCTTGAAGAGAAGTAGAGAGTTCCATCCGCAGCTACAAAAGGAGCATCTTCATTATACTCTGTATTTAGTTCTCTTAGATCGCGAGGCTTTGACCACGTACCATTGACTTGCTTATGTGTTATAAAAAGATCTGCTTTTCCTCTTTCACTATTTCTGTCAGATGAAAAGATGATAGAGTTCTCATTGTTAAACATGTTGGCATGAGCCTCCCATCCTTCTGTGTTGATGTGTAGGTCTTCTGCTCCTTCATAGACTCCTTTATCATTTATTCGCCCAACATAGATGTCGTCATTTTTAAAATAAAGAACAGTGCTATCGTTGTCTAAAAGTTGTAATGGAGCGATAAAGTCTTCTCCTGTATTGTATCCTTTTACTTCTTCATCTTGCTGCCATTTGTCTAGGCTATTCATGCGAGATTGCATCAAATGTTCATAGTACTCTCCATCGTCAGCCACTTCACCAAGTCCATCTCTTCTAGCAGTAAAATATATTCCTCTCTCATCATTGGTCACTACTTGGCTGTATTCGTTACCTACAGAATTGATTTTTGGCCCTAGGTTGGAAACAACTACATTTTCTGGGTTGGCCATAAACTGCTTGGCTGCTCTAATCTGACTGGCTACTTTCAAATAGTCCTTTTTGAATTCATCTTCCATTTCTGAAACAGATGTTCTTCTAAGCACACGCTCAGCCTGCTCTGGGTTGCCACTGAATAGATAAGCTTGCGCATAAGGCACCCAATAGAAAGGATCCTCTTCAGCAAAGGGTTCAGCAAGTTTGAAAAGCTCAAAAGACTGTTCAAAACGGTAGCGATGCATATGGCAAATAGCCGCTAGCCATTTGGCTTCATAGTTCTTTCGCTTACGCTCAACAATTGGCTCTAATTCAGACAGAGCAACTTCCCAGTCCTCTTCTGCCATACTTTCATAAGCTCGGTTCAAACTTTGAGCATAGGAGACGATGCTCAATGAGAAAAATATACAGGTGAATAGTATTGTTTTTTTCATGATCCTAAAACATTTAAACGCTCATAACGAGCGATATTATACGGTGTGAGATCAATTGAGTAGTTTAGCGAATATATGAAATTTTCTTCATATATCAATTCACTCGAAGCAAATCCGATGTGTTATAGCCCACCTGTACTTCTTCTCCCTCCCCTAGTCTGGTGCTTGATTTGAACCAAATAGCTTCTCCACTTTGCGTTTCAGCTTGGTTAATAAAACCAGAACCCAAAAAACTCGAAGTAAGAACATGGACCTTAAAAGTCACATCGCATTGCTCATTTATGAAGATGTGCTCTGCTCTAATAAACCCTATTCCTTTTACAGTTTTGAGTCGATTTACCCGACCAAAAAATTCAGCTATTTCAAGATTCGCAGGTGAATTATAAATGTCAAAAGGAGCGGTTAATTGAATCAACTTTCCAGCTTTTATAAACCCAATGCGTTCAGATACTTTTAGCGCATCTGAGGTATCATGTGTCACCAAAATTATTCCAGACTTTTCTAAACGAGCAATATCGAGTAGATCGAAGAGTAGATCTTCTTTTGTCATTGGGTCCAAACTGCTAAATGGTTCATCTAGCAATAAAATTTCTGGTTCTTCCGACAAGGCCCTTGCAATGGCTAAGCGTTGTTGCTGCCCTCCAGAGAGCTCATGGGGCTTCTTATCACTCAGCTCTTCTAGTTTGCAAAGAGCGAGTAACTCATCAGTTCTTTCTTGCTGAAAAGCCTTATCAAAATGCAAAAGTTGATATTTCACATTTTCTCTCACGGTCATGTTGGGCTTGAGCTTATAGTCTTGATGGACTAGTTTGATCTTGTCATGGCCGGCAATCAATTGTTCTTCTGGGTCATCTAATGGTTCACCTTTATAGATGATTTCTCCGGAATCCGGCCCCATTAAACCAGCAAGCATCCTTAGAAGCGTTGTTTTACCGGAACCGCTGTGGCCTACAAAAGAGAGTATTTCACCCTCATTTGCTTGAAAACTAATGTCATTCACCGCCCCTAAGGACTCACCAGGGTATTTCTTACTAAGGTTTTTAACTACAAGCATAAAAAAAGCTGCTCAAAAATAAGAGCAGCTAATTCATTATTGAAATAATTAGGTCTTATCCTTTATACGAAATGCGATAAATGCAATGAGCCACATCATCAGAGACCAGAATTGAACCGTCAGGCATTTCTAGAATATCAACTGGCTTTCCCCAGCCTTTGTTGCTCTCTTGGTCCAACCAGCCATCAGCAAAAATCTCCGAACTCACCACTTCTCCATTTTCAATTTGAACATACCTTAACTGATAGCCAATATGTCCAGCTTCAGGACTTCGGTTCCAGCTACCATGTTGAGCGACAATTAAATTGCCTTGATATTTTTCAGGAAACATGTTTCCACCATAAAATCTAAGCCCAAGAGGAGCAGAATGTGGCTCAAATTTATACATAGGCTCTTTGAACTCTGATCTTTCTCTTTTTGAACCAAAATCTGGGTCAGCTATATCCCCTTGGTGCCAAAAAGGAAACCCAAAATGTGTACCACTTTCTGTCGACACATTCAATTCACAAGCCGGAATATCATCGCCCATTAGGTCTCTTCCATTATCAGTGAACCACATGTCGTTTGTTTCAGGATGCCAAGTAAATCCAACTGAGTTTCTAACACCTCGTGCTACTATTTCCATGTCGCTACCATCAGGATTCATTCTAGTTATGGTAGCATAGACTTCATTCTCGTCCTCTTTATCGCAAACATTACACGGAGCACCTACGGGAACATATAACTTACCATCAGGTCCAAAAGCTATGAACTTCCAACCATGATGTCTGTCGGTAGGATAATCATCAAAAATCACCTCAGATTTTGGTGATGAAAGGTTATCCATGATGTTTTCGAATCTATGAATTCGACTCACTTCTGCAACATAGAGGTCTCCGTCATGATAAGCCACACCATTAGGCATAGTTAACCCGGTAGCAATTGTATCTACCCTATCAGCTCTCATATCACCATCAGTATCTGTAAGCGCATAGACATTTTTACGTCTTCTATTTCCTACAAAGATAGTCTTGCCATCCTCTGTTCTAGCTAAGGACCTTGCATCAATAACATTCTCGGCATAAACATCGATTTCAAAACCCTCTGGAAGGTTAACCTTTGCCAAGAGCGAATCATAAGCTGAGGGCTCTCTTTGAATGGTTGAATTCTCAGAGCAAGCCATAGTGAAAGCGGCCAATAGAAGAAATAATAGTTTAAGAGTCGATTTCATATTTCATTTTTTTGTGAAGGTATCAATTTCTTGTTGCTTCGGTTCAATCCATTTTATGTGTGGTTATTCTATGTTTTGAACGTCATAGAGCTATTTTTGCCTCATGATCGCGATCAACAACCTTTCTTATTTAATTGGTGGTAGAGTTCTTTTCGAAAATGCTTCTCTACACATAAAGCCTAAAGACAAAATTGGGCTAATTGGTTTGAACGGAAAGGGAAAATCTACTTTGTTGAGGATGATCAACAATGAATTTCAGCCAACTTCAGGAGAAATCACCAAGAGCAAAGACTGTAGTATAGGTTTTCTAAATCAAGACTTACTCTCATACCAAACCGAAGACTCTATACTTTCCGTCGCTATGCAAGCCTTTGAAAGGGCAAATCAATTGCAACATCAGATAGAAAAGCTACTCCATCAAATGGAAGTAGACTATAAAGATGACCTTGTTACGAAACTAACAAAAGCGCAAGAAGAGTATGAAGCTTTGGGGGGATACAGCATGCAGTCTGAAGCTGAAGCTATATTGGAAGGAATTGGGTTTAAAACGGATGACCTTAATCGACCACTAAAAGAATTTTCTGGAGGCTGGAGAATGAGAGTGATGTTGGCCAAACTGCTTTTAGAAAAGCCTTCTTTGCTCATGCTCGATGAGCCAACCAACCACCTCGACCTCCCTTCTATCCAATGGATTGAGAATTATTTAAGAACCTATGAAGGGGCTATTATTGTCGTTTCGCACGATAGAAGGTTCCTTGATGCCGTAACAACAACCACTGTTGAAGTGGCGCGCCAAACACTGACGCACTATGGAGGCAACTACAGTTTTTATCTAGAAGAGAAAGAGCTAAGAGAAGAGATTCAAAAGAACGCGTACGAGAACCAGCAACAACAAATAAAACAGACTGAACGATTCATTGAAAGGTTTAGAGCTAAGGCTACAAAAGCTCGGCAGGTTCAATCGAGGGTCAAGGCACTTGAGAGAATGGATCTCATCGAAGATGTAGTAGACGACACTATGGTCATGAATTTCAAGTTTGGCTTTCAACAAAAGTCAGGCAGATTCATAACTGAACTAAAAGATATTTCGAAGTCTTATGGACCTCTGGATATCCTTAAGCATACAACAACCAATATCGAGCGAGGCGATAAAATCGCTTTGATCGGTGCAAATGGTAAAGGCAAGTCTACACTTTTGAGGATCATTGCAGGTACTGAATCTATTGAGGGCGAACGAAAAGAAGGGTTTAATGTAATAACAGCCTTCTACGCTCAACACCAGTTAGAGGCATTGACCGTTGAAAATGAAATACTAGATGAGTTAAAACAAGCAGGAAGTAAGAAGACAGAATCAGAGTTGAGAAGCATATTGGGTTGCTTTCTTTTCCAAGGAGATGATGTTTTCAAAAAGATCAAAGTACTTTCTGGAGGAGAAAAGTCAAGGGTTGCATTGGCCAAGACCTTGTTATCGGAAGCCAACTTCCTTATGATGGATGAGCCGACCAATCACCTCGACTTTCTGTCGGTCAATATATTAGTTCAGGCACTCCAACAGTATGAAGGAAGCTTCTTGATCGTCTCTCACGATAGACATTTCATCAGCCAGATCGCTAACAAAATTTGGTACATTGAAGACGAGCAAATCAAAGAATACCCAGGCACATACGCAGAGTATGTCTATTGGCAAGAGCAACAAGCTCCTAAGACAGAACAGATTGAAAAGAACAAATCTAAGAAAGAGAAGAAACCTAAAAACAAGCCAAAAACAGATGACAGAGAGTTAAAAAGGCTAGAAAAGGAGTTGACCCAGGTTGAAGATAAAATTGCCAAAGCTGAACAGATTATTAGTGCATTGGAAGATGAAATGGCTAAACCTTCAGTCTATCAGAATCATGAATTATTGCTAGAAAAAACTCAAGCACATGATTCAGCCAAAATTGAATTAGATCAACTCAATCAAGAATGGGAAAAGCTGGCTGAAGCCATAGACAATTAAATTGGCTAAATTTCTGCAGAGCATACTATGATGAAGTACAGCCTTACCATTTTCTACCTTCTTTTTACATCAAGCATGTTGCTGGGTCAGAAAGAGCTGGTATATGCTGACCGCGTTTATGAGGAAAAGATTAAAACGGTTCAACTTTATCCTGAAGACCCAAGTGTTCAGGCTGTGCTAGAGCCTGCTGTTATAAAACTAGATGATAGAAAACAGCTAAAATTAGAATTTGACGACCTAAGCGATGATGCAGACTACTACTATGTCTATTACATACATTGCAATCATGATTGGACTCCTTCTGAGCTAAGGCCCAACATGTATATAAACGGGTATAATGAATTTGAAATCACTGATTTTGAATTCAGCTCAGAATCAAGGATAAACTATGTGCACTATAGCTATTATGTGCCTCGCTTTAAGGTCTCTGGTAATTATTTGGCAGTTGTTTACCGCAATCAAAACAAATCCGACATTGTGCTTTCAAGGAGATTTCAGGTCTATGACAATCAAGTTGGAGTCGGTGCAAGAATCGATCGTTCGGCCACTGTAAGCAATAGACGTACACATCAGAGAATTGAAGCAACAGTCAATTACTCTGAATTGCGAACTATCGACCCGAGAGGTCAATTCAAATTGGTTGTACGCCAAAACGAAAGACCGGATAGAACAAGAGTCTTATCTCCTACTTACATAGATGACAACGCCAAAATGCTCAGGTATCAGAACTTGGATGAAGGCAATGAATTTTTAGGAGGAAATGAATTCAGGTTTTTTGATTTAAGTACGGTGAATTTTGGAGGGCGAAACGTGGCAAATACTACCTTCATTGACAATAAGCCTTACACAAAACTGGCCATAGACAAACCAAAAGACATTGCCTACCTAATCAATTTAGATCTAAATGGTAAGTTCTATGTTCGAGATCTTGAAGGCAGAGATGGTAAGTTGACAGGAGAATATGTCGATATCCTGTTTTCACTTGATCAAACCGCAAGCGCAGATCCCATTTATCTGCTTGGCGCATTTAACAATTGGGAAAAGAGCCAACAGTCCATGATGAACTACAACCCAATTACAGATAGGTTTGAACAACATGTATTGCTTAAGCAGGGCTGGTATGACTATGCCTATGAAACTGTTGAGGACCCAGCAGTCATGGATAAATCATTCTATGAAACAGAAAATCTCTATGAAGTTTTTGTTTACTTCAAAGCTATGGGCGCCAGAGGGGATGCCTTGGTGGGTTACTACCGATTAAATTTTAATAGAAGACGTTAGGCAGTCTCTAACTTTCTCGAGAAGACGTATTTCTCAGTTCTCTCTACCGGATTTGAATGCGCTATATCTAACATTCCAAAGCCTTTGTGCGCGTAGGTTCCTAAACCACAGTTAAATAAAAACTCCTGTACCTCTTTAGTAGCATACAAGGTGAAAGGCAAAGTGTAGCCTCTAACTTCATATTTGACATCGTTGTCGTAAAGGGAGTATATTCTAGCAAATTTTTTCTCCTTAGCACGCAGTTTATTCAAATACTCCACATCTGGCACAAACTGAAACTTGCTAAACGCTGCTAATTGCTCCGCACTAAACTTCTCTGTTTCTTCGAGTCTCTGCATGGTAGACTCGTACAAGAAGTCAGAAAACTCATCAGACTCAGGCATAATAAATTTCTTACTCTCTGGGTCGTTAAAACTTGATTTCTTAGGAACAACAGGTGAAATACATATGTATTTCATTTCCTCTTTCAGCTCTGGTAGATATTCTACCTCTGTGTAAAGAGGAGAAACTGTTAAGTTACCTAACTGGATCTCTTCGAAATCGAAAATCTTCTCTAAGATATGATCAATGAATGCCTTGTCGTCTGATGAAAGGACAAGTGTAACCAAATTGGAAAAGTAATGTAAACCATTTCTAGACACCTTCGTCTGTCCTTTGAGTCCTGAGAAGTTAATTCTGTCATATCTAATGAACTGCTCATTTCCAGCCTCAACTAAAACCCCCTTCAGAAACTGGGCTAATATGAACTGATGATGAAAAGGGAGAAATGCCCCTTTATTTTTTAGCTTAAAAATGACTCTAACTCTCACGACCTAAAAGATTTAAATGACTTCAGAATCAAGAAGATGATCCTCTTTTCTGATTTAGTCCGTTAACCTTTAGTCTGAAGAATTTGTTCAGTAAGGGTAGAAAAAATGTACTGGTGGTAAAAAGGGTGTTTAATTACACATTAAATCGGAAATGCATAACATCTCCATCTTGAACAATGTAGTCCTTCCCTTGTACCATCAGCTTACCAGCTTCTTTAATGGCTACTTCTGTTTGATACTCCTGATAATCTGGAATCTTAATCACCTCAGCCTTAATGAATCCTTTTTCGAAATCGGTGTGAATTACACTTGCCGCTTGAGGTGCTTTCCATCCATCTTTGATCGTCCAGGCACGTACCTCTTGAGGCCCTGCTGTGAAATATGTGATAAGGTTTAATAATGAATAAGAAGCTTTGATCAGTTTACTTAAACCAGATTCGGTCAATCCATATTCATCTAAAAACATTTCTTTTTCCTCGGCATCCTCGAGCTCGGCAATTTGAGACTCAATAGAAGCCGATATCATAATTACCTGGGCATTCTCATTGCTCACTTTCTCTTTTAATGCCTCCACATGTTCATTTCCTGTATGGATTGCTCCTTCCTCTACATTGGCAACATAGATCACAGGTTTTATGGTCAAGAGTGAAAGGTCTTTTACAATTTCAAGCTCATCTTCATCCGCTTCAACAGATCTTGCGTTTTCACCTGCCTCTAATGCAGCCTTGAACTTCTCTAGAACCTCAATCGCCTTTTTGGCTTTTGCATCTCCAGATTTGGCTATTTTCACGTTGCGCTCAATCTTTTTATTCACCGACTCAAGATCTTTGAGCTGCAATTCATTATCGATAACGTCTTTATCAAAAGCTGGATCCACAGTTCCTGCTACATGAACTACATTATCATCTTTAAAACACCTGATCACATGAATTATGGCATCGACCTCGCGAATATTCGCTAAGAATTTATTGCCCAAGCCTTCGCCTTTACTCGCGCCTTTTACAAGACCAGCTATATCCACAAACTCAATAACGGTAGGTAGTATTTTCTGAGGACTGACTAAAGAAGCTAACACATCGAGTCTTTCATCTGGCACGGTTACTACACCAACATTTGGTTCTATTGTACAGAAAGGAAAGTTTGCTGCTTCAGCTTTTGCACTTGACAGTGCATTGAACAAAGTAGATTTACCAACATTAGGCAAACCGACAATACCACATTGAAGTCCCATATGATTTAAAGGATTGCGTTAAACGGCCGCAAAGATAAGAAGAAATGCGGTTGAAACTATGCGTAATTAGGGAGTCTTTTGAAGGATTAGATTAAGAACCTAATCCCACTTCAATTCAGTATCCAAGTCTGTGTTTCCGTTGGCTACGACTTCCTGATTCTCTTGGAATTGATCAAAGTCAAAGTCCGGCATTAGTTCGTCCTTAACATGATCTACAGTCTCGTTTAATGCGCCAAGGAACTTACCAAAGTCCTCTTTGTACAAAAAGATCTTATGCTTCTCATATATGAAGCCATCTTCCTTATACTTTCTTTTGCTTTCGGTGATTGTGAGGTAGTAATCGTTAGAACGTGTCGACTTAATATCAAAAAAGTACGTTCTCTTACCTGCCCTTACCCTCTTTGAAAAAATTTCATTCCTATCCTTATCTTCCACTATCCTTTAATTATGTAATCCGAAGGTTGAAAAAATTCGTATGTAAGCCCTAATATAAACGATTAATCAGAAGTAATGCAAAAAGCCAAAAAATATTAGGCGAAACTTATATAGTAGAAACAGTAAACCGTATAATGCGATTTATAGCATATAAAAGGGTATTATTGAAAAAAGACATATGCGATTCACATTAGAAGATGTAAACAAGTTTGGTAATATAGAGGTCTTGGCGAAGCAAATGGTCGAGGGCTTTATAACTGGTCTTCATAAATCTCCATACCATGGCTTCTCAGTTGAATTCGCAGAGCACAGACTTTACAACACCGGTGAAAGCACAAGGCATATCGACTGGAAACTTTATGCTAAAACTGACCGACTTTACACAAAACGCTATGAAGAAGAAACAAACCTTCGGTGTCAAATCGTGATCGATCAATCCTCTTCCATGTATTACCCTGAAAAGAACTTTGGTAAGATGAAATTTAGTGTAATGGCTGCCGCTGCCCTCACCTATCTACTTCACAAGCAGAGAGATGCAGTTGGTTTACATACTTTTTCAGACAAACTAGAATTCGAAACACAGGTGAAGTCATCCGCAACACACATCCATAAACTTTTCCTCTACTACAACGAACTTCTGAATAGCCCAAAAAAAGCGCAACGCACAAACGTAGCGGATATCCTCAATCAGCTAGCCAAGAAAGTGCACCGAAGATCATTGATAGTTCTTTTTAGCGACATGTTTGACAATAACTCAAACGATGAAGAGATCATGGCTGCCTTACAGCACCTCAAACATAATAAGCATGAGGTCCTACTCTTTCATGTGACTGATAAGCAAACAGAATTTGAATTCAATTTTGATGACCGCCCCTATGAGTTTATTGACGCAGAAACTAATGAGCGCATCAAACTAAACCCAGCGACAATTAAAAAAGAATTCAAAAAGCAGATGGACAATTACTATCACGAACTCTACCTAAAATGTGCTCAACTCAAGATCGATCTGATTGAAGCTGATATCAACCAAGGCTTCGAGCAGGTCATGAACGCCTATTTGATTAAAAGGCAAAAAATGAGTTAGCATCTAGTTAAAAATGAGATACTTCTATGTCAATGAACCCGAAATCTGTCTATTTGTCTGGAATAGTACGCTAAGCAGCGACATATATGCCATTCTTTACGATAAAAGCTCTATATCTAGTGCTTCACTTCGTAGCGAAACCCACAAAATCCATGGCTTTCTAGAACAAGAAGATCTCGGAACCCATGACTTAGAAATTTTTCCACTGCACATTTGGAATAGTGAGTTTAGCCGTTCATTGCTATCATTGGAGCCCAATGATTTACCTCAATTGATTATTAATGAAACCGGTTTTGATTCTGCGCAACATCTACTTATTCAGGACAGACCTGAGCATAAAGTTATTCAAGATGGAGAAATTCAGGCAACCTATAGGTTTAGGGCTGGGACATTTCCTTTGGAGCGTAATTACCCTACTCAAATTAGTGAATTCAATGAAATGTTAAACCTGGATGCAATGTCCATGATGGGTGACTGGCAGGAAGTCTTAGTAGCAGAAGACAAGTTCAATAGAGTTTATTCATCTATGATGACTTTACTATCTGGCCTGAAAATTGACAGAACTAAAAATTCTTATTGGGTTTAAATGGAATTAATAGAAAAGATTAAAATATGGTTAGCAACTCCTGATCTCACAGAACTAGAAAAAGCAATAAAAACAGTTCAAGCCCTCACCCTAGAAGCGATGGTATTGATGAAATCAAATCCAGCTTTAAACAGTGAATTGGGTCCATTATTGGGTAAACTAAAAGGCCAAAGCAAGAGATTTTCAGAAATTGAGAAGGTCGATTGGGTGAACATTCAAGAAGGCAAACTTGCTTTAGGCCATCGACCGAGCACTAAGCTAGTTCAAGATCTTAAACTACAAGGTACTTGCCATATATTCAGCTTACTTTCTGAAAGTGAAGAAGCGAAAAAAATTAAAACCCTAGCGGAAAAATCAGGTATGAATTGGATTTGGTTCCCAATGACTTCTGCACAAGCGCCTAAAGAAACCCGGGCAGACGAACTCAAGGAAGTCTTTCAATTAATCAGTTCAGTATTAAAGAGTCATGGCAAAATTTATATTCACTGCTCGGCCGGTATCCATCGAACAGGTATGATAACTTATAGCCTACTTCGGTATTTAGGTTATTCGGAAAAAGAGACCGAAAGTTTACTTACACAATTGAGAACTGAAACAGCAAAGGGTGTTGGAGAACATAGAAAGCTATGGGCTGAGGAATTACTCAGAATCTTAACATAAAAAAAGCCCCCAACTGGAGGCTTTCGTAATTCTTAATTGCTAATTGTTGAATGAACTAAACGTGTAGCCACTCTTTCTTAGCATAAAGCTCTTCTTCCGTTTCTCTGTAGTCTGGATCGTCAACACAACAATCAACTGGGCAAACAGCAGCACATTGAGGCTCTTCGTGAAAGCCCATACACTCAGTACACTTTCCAGATACGATGTAATAAAACTCGTCAGAAACTGGTTCTTGTTGTTCTTTCCCATCAACAACAGACCCATCTTCCATTTCTATTTGTGTCAGGTCTGTTCCTCCAGACCAAGTCCATTCTTCTCCACCTTCGTATATAGCTGTATTTGGGCATTCTGGTTCGCAAGCCCCACAGTTAATACATTCGTCAGTGATCATGATAGCCATAGTACTATTTCTTTTAGATCAGTTCTATTAACACCAAGATCGGATAAGAGTTTCGTTCCGTCTTGATTTTTTCAGTCGCAAAAGTAATCATCAAAACTTCATTGGAGTAAACAATAGCTGTATTTTTGCCGCAATCGATTAGAAATGACTGTTCAAGAGAGAAAAAATACGCTTATAGCACTTGGAGAAAGGCTGAAAAACTTGTCGGAAGCTGAATTTACCGAGCTTTCGCTTCGCGCTATCAACCAAAACAATTGGTTTACCGCAACTAATATAAAAACTGCAATTCAAGCTTGGGCTAGTTCTTTAGCACCTGATAAAGTTGAGCAGTGGACCAGAGACTTACTGGAGGTCTCTACAGCCAAATCTGTAGGCCTAATTATGGCAGGGAATATTCCGATGGTCGGCATGCACGATTTACTTGCAGTTTTAGTTTCTGGTCATAAAGCAGCAATTAAATTATCTTCTCAGGACAGTGCCTTAATACAATTTGTCATTAATGAGATTTGCCTTATTTCTCCACAATTAGGTGAGCAAATTGAATTAGTAGAGCAATTGAAAGAAGCTGAAGCTGTTATCGCAACAGGTTCTGACAACACAGCCCGTTATTTTAAACAGTACTTTGGCAACAAGCCACACATCATCAGACAGAACAGGACTTCTATTGCTGTTTTAAATGGACAAGAGTCTGTAGAATCTTTAGCACAATTGGGTAAGGATATTTTCACCTATTATGGGCTAGGTTGTAGAAATGTAGCTAAGGTATTTGTGCCCAAAGGCATGGATCTCGCAAAGTTCATCGATGGTCTATTGAGTTTCGAATCGGTTATAGAACACCACAAATACCGTAATAACTACGATTATAATAAATCGATCTACCTAGTGAATGGCGAGCCTCATTTAGATAGTGGCTTTTTCTTGATGAGAGAAACAGAAGACTTAGTTTCACCTATCTCGGTTATATTTTACGAACAATACGACAATGAAGCCCAGCTTGCCCTGAAACTTTCTACAATATCAGAGAAAACGCAGTGTATCGTATCATGCGAATCTTGGTACCCTAATAGTTTCGATTTTGGCCAAGCACAAAGTCCTGAGTTGTGGGATTATGCGGATGGCGTCAATACATTGGAATTTCTTACAAGCTTGGATTAAACCCTAAAAACGATTGGGCTTTGAAATTTAGCATAGATTCAACATTTTGGTTAACAGAAAGATGAATCTATGTTGAAAAAACGCATTGGGATACCTAGCCCCTTTTCAATCGCTCTTTTACTGACTTTACTCACTTTTCTTCTTGCCTTGCTTTTTACCCAAAGGCCAGAGAATAGTGGTTCAGCTCATTTTTTAAATATCCTCGATTTCTGGCAAATGGGATTTTGGGAGCTTTTGAGTTTTACTATGCAAATGGCGTTGATTCTAATTCTAGGTCATGCATTAGCATTAACTCCAGTTTTCAACAAACTCATTTCTCAACTTACCAAGTATTGTGATTCAACTGCAAAAGCAGCAATGCTTGTCAGTTTGTTTGCCATTTTGATGAGTTTTATCAACTGGGGACTTTGCTTAGTTTTCGGAGCTATTTTTGCACGAAAAGTAGCGGAAGCCGCTCAGAAAGATGGAAGATCTTTGAACTACCCACTTATCGGTGCAGCTGGATACGTGGGAATGATGTGTTGGCATGGCGGATTCTCTGGCTCAGCACCTCTAACTGTATCAGGAAAAGAACACTTCTTAGTGGATCAGATTGGACAAATCTCAATTAACGCCACCTTACTTTCACCCTTAAATTTGACCACTTCAGTATTATTGGTAATCATCATTCCGGCATTATTCTATTGGTTGGGAAAAAAATCTCCTGGACAATCGTTAAAGTTAGATCTAGTAGAGGCCCCTTCCCCAAGAGCAACTCATCATTTTCATGGTCTTGAAAAGCTCGATAGCTCAAGGTACTTTGGAATGGCCTTTGGTTTGTTGATCTGCTTCCTAGCTGTAAGAAAGATCATTATTGTTCCCAGTACATCTGGTCTAGGTTTTATTGACCTTAATTTCATTAATTTCTTTCTCTTCGGGCTTGCACTAACACTTCATGGTTCAGTCATTAAATACATGACCGCCCTTGGTGAAGCAGTAAGAGGTGCTACTGGTATTATTATTCAATTCCCACTGTATGCCGGAATTATGGGTGTGATGAAATACTCTGGCTTAGGAGCAGAAATTTCACAAGGCTTTATTGAAATCTCCAATGCCACTACCCTGCCCATTTATACACTGATTAGCGGAGGGATAGTCAACATATTCGTTCCTAGTGGCGGTGGACAATGGGCTGTTCAAGGTCCAATTGTTGCAGAAGCTGCTCAGTTTTTAGGCGTACCTCTACCAAAAGTGATCATGGCATTGTCCTATGGGGATCAGTTGACCAATATGCTACAACCTTTTTGGGCCTTACCTCTTTTAGGCATTACCAAACTAAAGGCCAAAGACATCTTACCTTACAGTACAATCATGCTATTGGCAGGTTTAATTATCTTTAGCATAACACTGCTAATTTTTTAGATGGCAAATAAATACAGTTTTGGCGACTCTGGGGCTCGGAGAAGGATTCCCTTGATCGGTTTCTTGTTTGAGATCTTAGTGAACGTCATAGGGATTTACATCGCTTTTCAAGTAGAAGAATGGCGAGAACGCAGAACAAAAAGGGGCTTAGAAAAGAAATACTTGAGTGAATTACTCGAAGAGGTCAATCTCAATTGGAATGAACTTGAAAAGGATCAAGACTTTAGGCGTAAACAAGAGGATTACCTTATCAAACTCATGGATGTGAGGAACAGACAAGTAGACGCGGACACCATCAATACGGCTATTCAACTTTTAACAACTTACCGTTTTTATACGCCTACAACTTCGGTTTACGAAGATCTTATTTCTTCCGGTAATCTAGGAATAATAAAGTCTGACGCTATTCGGTATATGATCCTTAAAGACAATCAAAATACCGCAAGAGCCCCTATCTCCGAACAAAGCGAGAGGGCTTATGTAGAAAACCAGCTGACTGAATACTTTATAAGACGCCAAGTTTACAGTTTATTAGCTTTAGAGGAGAACCTTGAATAGATAAAAACTACTGAGAGGCAAATGCAGCAAATCGTAGCTAGTTTGACTCAAGACACAGAGTTTTATGACCATGTTTACGCTCGCCTAACGAGGCTTCAATCTGTCATCTATTTCTCCAATCCAATTCAATGGAATTTGAGAGCTTTAAAGACAAAACTTGAAGAAGAAGTTGCCAGCTTCTGAGTGTCATCCCCCAATACTGAATTTACTACCAATCTAATGTCAATTTTTACTGAAAATTGATAAATTGCGCACCCCATGAAAATCGGGTTTTACAAATAGTAGAAACCCTTTTTTCAAAGCTTAATGGCCACTGAAGGTTTTTGAACCAAGGCCCTAAAGAAAAGGTTAAATAAGAAGGAAGAATATCATATAGATTTCTATCCATAACATTGAAATTGTCGCTTATGAATGCTTACCAAGATTACATCCAAGAAATCGAAGAAAGAAAACAAGAAGGGCTTCACCCTAAGCCTATTGATGACAACACTTTACTGAGCGAAATTATTGATCAGATCAAAGACGTGAATAATGCCGATCGAGCAGATTCACTCAACTTTTTCATCTACAACACCCTACCTGGTACGACTCCAGCCGCAGGAGTTAAAGCAGAATTCTTAAAAGAGATCATTTTAGGTGAATCAACGGTTGAAGAAATTTCTGTGGATTTCGCATTCGAATTGCTTTCGCACATGAAAGGCGGACCTTCTGTAAAAGTACTACTCGATCTAGCTTTAGGTAATGATGAAGATATTGCAGCGCAGGCCGCAAAAGTGCTTAAGACACAAGTATTCCTTTATGAGGCTGATACCGAAAGATTAGAACAAGCTTTCAAAGCTGGAAATGCTATTGCTAAAGACATCTTAGAAAGCTATGCTAATGCAGAGTTCTTTACCAAGTTACCTGAAGTACCAGAGAAAATTGAGATTGTAACCTTTATCGCTGGAACAGGCGACATTTCTACAGACCTGCTTTCTCCTGGTGCTGATGCCCACTCCAGATCAGATAGAGAACTACATGGCCAAAGTATTTTTGAGCACAACAAAGAAATGCAGCAAGCATTGACAGAGCTCAAAGCGCAGCATCCTGATAAACGAGTGATGTTGATCGCTGAAAAAGGAACAATGGGTGTAGGATCTTCAAGAATGTCTGGAGTGAACAACGTAGCCCTTTGGACAGGAATTCAAGCAAGTCCATATGTTCCGTTTATCAATATTGCTCCAATCATTGCAGGTACCAATGGCATTGCCCCTATTTTCTTGACTACAGTTGGTGTGACTGGTGGTATAGGAATCGATCTTAAAAACTGGGTGAAGAAAAAAGACGCAGAAGGTAATACCGTGCTCGATGCTGATGGCGAACCCGTTCTAGAGCAGGTTTACTCTGTAGAAACTGGTACAGTCCTTACAATTGACACTAAGGCCAAAAAACTCTACAATGGAGACAAAGAATTAATGGACATTTCAGCCGCTTTGACACCTCAAAAGGTTGAGTTTATCAAAGCAGGTGGTTCTTATGCTGTTGTATTCGGTAAAAAGCTTCAATCATTCGCGGCAAAAGCATTAGGCGTTGAGGCACCTGTAGTATTTGCTCCTTCTAAAGAAATCACTCACGAGGGACAAGGGTTGACCGCAGTAGAAAAGATCTTTAATAGAAATGCCGTAGGAAATACGCCAGGCAAACTATTATACTCTGGTTCAAACACCAGAGTTGAAGTCAATATTGTTGGATCTCAGGATACAACAGGTTTAATGACTTCACAAGAATTAGAGTCAATGGCAGCAACCATCATCTCACCTATTGTAGATGGGGCTTACCAATCAGGATGTCATACTGCTTCAGTTTGGGACAAGAAGGCTCAGGCGAATATCCCTAAGTTGATGAAGTTCATGAACGACTTTGGTTTGATCACTGCACGTGACCCATTAGGCAAGTACCATTCAATGACCGATGTGATCCACAAAGTTTTGAATGACATTACTGTTGACGATTGGGCGATCATTATTGGTGGTGACTCTCACACAAGAATGTCGAAAGGTGTTGCTTTTGGTGCTGATTCTGGTACCGTTGCATTGGCTTTAGCTACGGGTGAAGCTTCAATGCCAATTCCTGAATCAGTTAAAGTGACGTTCAAAGGTTCAATGAAACCTTTCACCGATTTCCGTGATGTGGTTCATGCTACACAACAGCAGATGCTGAAGCAATTTGGTGGAGAGAATGTATTCCAAGGCCGAGTGATTGAAGTACATATCGGAACATTGACTGCTGACCAAGCCTTTACTTTCACGGACTGGACTGCAGAGATGAAAGCTAAAGCTTCGATCAATATCTCAGAAGACGAGACATTGATCGAGTCGTTAGAGATTGCTAAGTCTAGAATTAAGACCATGATCAAGAAGGGCATGGATAATGAAAAACATGTGCTTCAAGGCTTAATTAATCAAGCAGATAAACGAATTGAAGAGATCAGAAGCGGAGAAAAACCGGCTTTGAGACCAGATGCAAATGCTAAATATTATGCTGAGGTTGAAGTAGATCTAGATCGTGTTCTTGAACCAATGATCGCGGATCCGGATGTAAACAATGACGATGTGTCGAAGCGCTATACACACGATACGATCAGACCATTATCCTACTATGGTGGTGAAAAGAAAGTTGATTTAGGCTTTGTTGGGTCATGTATGGTGCACAAAGGAGATATGAAGATTCTTGCACACATGTTAAAGAATGTAGAGGCTCTTCATGGAGAGGTTGATTTCAAAGCACCATTAGTTGTGGCCCCTCCTACCTATAACATTGTTGATGAGCTGAAGGAAGAAGGAGATTGGGAAGTACTTCAGAAATACTCAGGATTCGAGTTCAACGATGATGCCCCAAAGGATACTGCTCGTACCAAATATGAAAACATGCTGTATCTGGAGCGCCCTGGTTGTAACTTATGTATGGGTAACCAAGAAAAGGCTGAGCCAGGTGATACTGTTATGGCCACTTCCACCAGACTTTTCCAAGGTAGGGTTGTGAAAGACTCCAATGAGAAGAAAGGCGAGTCTTTGTTATCTTCTACTCCTGTAGTTGTGTTGTCTACTATCTTAGGAAGAACCCCAACAATGGAAGAATATGAAGCAGCTGTAAGCGGTATTGAGTTGACCAAATTCAAGCCTTCTAGCAAACAGTTAGTAACTGCATAAACAAGATAAACCAATGATGGGAAGCCTCTTCTTTTAAAGAAGGGGCTTTTTTTGTTATATTCATCAACTATCTATGAGCTAAACCTTTCATTTTATCAACCTTAAAAATCAATTAATGAAAAAGTTAGTAGCAGAATTTTTTGGCACCTTTTGGTTGGTGCTAGGTGGTTGCGGCAGTGCCGTACTCGCAGCAGGTTTTCCAGAATTAGGCATCGGCTTTGTTGGTGTTTCATTCGCATTTGGTCTAACCGTACTCACAATGGCCTATTCAATTGGCCATATTTCAGGCTGCCATTTAAATCCAGCCGTTTCAATTGGCTTATTCATGGGTGGGCGTTTTGAAGGAAAAGACCTTCTCCCCTATATAGTAAGTCAGGTGCTCGGTGGAATTGCAGGCGCAGGAGTACTTTACATGATCGCAAGTGGCCAAGAAGGTTTTGTAGCTGGCGGTTTTGCATCTAATGGTTTTGGTGAACTCTCTCCTGGTGGATATAGTATGACCGCTGTGATCATTTGTGAGATTGTTATGACCTTTTTCTTCTTAATGATCATACTTGGAGCCACCCATTCGAAAGCTCCTAAAGGTTTTGGTGGCTTAGCGATTGGTCTAGGTTTGACCTTAATTCATTTGATCAGTATCCCCGTTTCAAATACTTCAGTAAACCCCGCAAGAAGTACTTCGCAAGCTTTATTTGCGGAAACAGCTGCATTACCTCAGTTATGGGTTTTCTGGGTTGCCCCTATTATTGGTGCCGTTTTAGCCGGTATTGTGTATAAGTACTTATCACCAGAAGAATAAAGAATTATCGATTTAAGGCAAAAAGCTTCGAATCTTCGAAGCTTTTTTCGTTAATAGCATTTCATTTTACTAATAACTAGCCAATGCAAATCCTCAAAAGCTTCAAATGCTATTCTTTGGTCATTCTGTTCTTCATGAGCTTAACACAACTTAATGCCCAAGACAGTAACCTTGGTAACTGGTTCCAGTATTTTGGAAGTAAAAAAATAAATGACAAATGGAACTGGCATAATGAAGTGCAGTACAGAAACTACAATGCAATAGGCGACCTGGAGCAGCTACTTCTAAGAACAGGCATCGGGTATAACCTGACAGAAGGTAACAACAATATACTTTTTGGTTATGGGTACATATTGAGCGAGAACTATATTGGCAACACAGACGAAAAAGAATCTGTAAATGAACACAGGCTTTTTCTACAGTTTATCACGAAGCAAAAGATCAAAAACACCATCATTCAACATCGATACCGCTTTGAGCAAAGATGGGTGGAAGACGATTTCAAGCTTAGGTTTAGATATTTCCTTGGTTTTAATATCCCTCTTAAGGCAGAACCCATTGCAGATGGCGACTTTTATTTGTCTATATACAATGAAATATTCTTAAATTCGGAAGGCAATACATTTGACAGAAACCGTCTTTATGGTGCCCTAGGGCGCAAGTTTAATAGTAATCTCAAGCTTGAACTTGGTTACATGAATCAATTCTTAGGTGAAAGCAATAGGGATCAAATCAACATAGGAGTCTTCTATAATTTCTAATTCACGTATTCGTTTCGCGGTTTACCGAGTTCTTTCCGCTGTTTACCGATTTCTATCATTGGAAAAGTGACTGACAAAATACATTTGTATCAAGGTCAAAAACTCAAACAATGAAAAAGGTCATACTACTTATTGTTCTTCTTACTTCAGGATTCTTAGTAGAGGGAAAGTTGAATCGACAGTTGAATTCGAATATGGAGGAAATTCAAATTGAAGCTAACCGTTTATCTAAAGAATCTTTGTCTTCGACTGTATCAATTGAGGATACAACGAAATAAGTCCTTCTAGGGCTTTACAATGTCGATCTTTTTGAAAAAAGAATTGGCATGTACAAATTTTTACGGTCAATACAGACGCTCTACCCCTTTCTTCACGACCTCAGGTTCGAACTGAAATTCATGATACATCGCCTAAAAAACGAACCTCACGAGGAAGATTTCGCAGCCCTAAAGTACTTTAACCCAGAACCTGATGAAGTATTTATTGACATTGGTACAAATAGAGGCGAATCACTCCTTTCTATGAATATTGTGCATGGAGAAAAGAATAAAATCATTGGCTTTGAACCTAATCCACATGTCTACAAAAAGGCCAGAAAAGCATTTAATAACAAAGAGCACATTACAATACACAACGTAGGTTTATCTAATGCACAAGGTCTTTTTTCCTTGTACATACCTTTTTATAGAAAATGGATGTTTGATGGTTTATCTTCTTTCGACTATCAGGCTGCAAGTTCTTGGCTGAGAACAAGACTCTGGAGGTACAACGAAAAGCTATTCTCTATTAAGAAGGTGAATTGTAAGGTGATGACGTTAGATGATTATAACCTAAATCCATACTTTATAAAGATTGATGTTCAAGGGCTAGAACTACAGGTTCTTGAGGGCGCAAAAAAGACCATTCAAAAGTATAGACCCATTATTTTGATTGAATCAATTAATGATCAAATAAGAGCCTATTTAAAAGAATATGGTTACGAATACTATGCTTATCAAAACGATCAATTAGCTCTAGGTGTGGGAAAACTAAACACCTTTTGTATCACCAAAAAAAAACTCAGCGGTCTAGCTGCCTAAACTCTATCTATACCTTCTAAACCAAGCAAGTATGTTATCTACCTTAGCTATTAATTGACTTGGTCTATTGGCAATACCGTGATATGCTCCAGGCAACTCTACCAAGGCGGTTGGTACTTTTCGAATCTTTAATGCCCCATATAGCTGCTTAGCCTCAGAAGGCGGAGTTCTTCGGTCTTCCATACCTACCATGACCAATGTTGGCGTCTCCACGTTTCCTACCAATGATATAGGCGAAAACTTCATATATGTATCAATATTCTCCCATGGTTGGCCAGGAAAACGAGAATTAGCATAGCCGTAATAATTATCGGCCATGAGCGTTTTGCTGATCCAGTTCATGACTGGTTTGATCACAGCAGCAGAACGGAAGCGATTGTTCTTACCAATCATCCATGCTGTCATTATTCCTCCAGCGCTGCCACCAGTTACGTACAACTGATCTTCATCAATGTAGCCCTTAGCAATCATTGCATCTACCCCCGACATGACATCGTCATAATCATTTCCTGGATAATTATGATACAAGAGGTTACCAAACTCTTCACCATAACTGGTGCTGCCACGTGGATTTGGATAAAATACCACATAGCCATCTGCCGCATATAGCTGAACTTCAAGTGAAAAACGATCACCATAATTTGAAATGGGACCTCCATGGTTTTCAACAAGAAGTGGATATTTTTTTGAAGGATCGAAATTTGGCGGGGTAACGATCCAACCTTGAACATCTCGATCATCGAATGATGATTTGTACCATATCTCCTCTATTTGCCCTAGGTCGATATAATCCAATACATCAGCATTTAAGTCTGTCAATTGTTTAGCTGTGTTTCCTTTTGAGACAACAGACACATCGGCCGGTCGGTAAGCGGAACAAGATGTATACGCTATCATTCCATTAGCCGCTATTGAAAAAGATCCACCACCATAAGGTCTGCCTAAAGATGTGCCACCTACAGAATTGGCAACAAGACTGGTCTTTGCACCTTTAAATTGATGATACCCTATTTTGGTATTACCTAATTCATCATACATAAAATAGAAACCTTTGCCATCAGCTGCCCAGGTTAAACTAGCTGGGTTGCGATCTAGGCCTAACTGTATTTCTTTCTTACCAGAGCCATCTAAGTTCATTTGATAAACCTTTTGCAACTGATAGGTTTGAACCTTGTCGTCATTTCCTAGGTATAAAATACTTTTTCCATCAGGTGAAATAACTGCTCCTCTATCTGGACCTTTTCGATTGGTTAATGCATTGATATCTCCAGAGTTTATATTCAGATGATAGATCTCCGAATTTCTCCAGTCATATTCCCATTCTTCATTCAAATTACCGCTAAAAATAAGACCAGTTCCATCTTTTGTCCATTGTGGTGTGCCTGAGTAATTGAAATCACCACTAGTCAACTTTCTCTCTGTGCCTCCATCTGATGGCACTACATAAAAATGTCTAAACCCATCAGGTAAATAACCCCTTCCATCAGCTTCGTATTTCAATCGAGTAGTAACTCTAACAGGATCGGCCCATTTGGCACCTCGTGGTTTCTTTGGAGGTGTTGCCAATTTCGGAGCGGATGCAGGAACAAACATGCTAAAAGCAATCCATTGTCCATCTGGTGACCAAGATAAGCCACTAGGAGATTGATCAAGTGTTGATATCCTTGTGCTTTTGTCGGTCTTAAAATCATAGACATAAATTTCAGAACCTGCTGCGCCACTTGCTGTGTACGCTAGTTTTTCACCATCAGGAGACCATCGAGCACTTCCTTCTCCTCCTTCTTTTTCAAAGAGCTTTCGGTGACCAGAACCATCCGAATTCAAGATCCAAAGACTAGATGTAGAACGGTCCGTCATTATATCAAAACCTTGCCTTTGATATACTATTCTAGACCCATCAGGTGAAATTTGAGGACTATTCGCCCATTCCATATCAAACACATCTAAATTAACTAGACTGCGTTTTTCTTGCGAGTATGTTGACGAAAGCGATAAAAGAAATATTAAAATAAAGAGGAATGATCTTTTCATACTTCCAAATTATAATACTCCGAGTCTTATCAAACAAGCTTTACTGATTTAGCAAGATGAGGTTATGAATGGTAAGATCGTATGTTCAAATCATCATGTATAAATATTTCAATTTAATTTTCATATTTCTCATTTCTTTTGAATATTGCCACACAGAAAAATATTGTTTACAACAATCTTTTTTCTCACCAAAACAACCTGAATTAACGATAAGTGCGAACTAAAACAGTAGTGTTGACTGTTAAGTCGAAAGACTTGCAGAAGTCAACTTACACCAAACAATGTTTTTAACTAAAAGCGTACCTAGACTTAAAATGAAACCCCTAAAAAGCAACACACTACTCTATCAGTTTAAATCAGATGACACACTGATTTACTTTAAATTAAAACCAGCGGGCAAACTCTTGAACCTAACTGGTTCTTCAAAATATTTCGAGATTCCGGTCAGTTACATCAATGATGTTAATATAAAAGACGGTGGTCACAGGTATATCATCGATCTCAAAGTAAACAGGTTCAATTTCAATTCCGGCAGTAAAAAATACCGCCACATGAGGTTCTTTTTACTAAAGGGCGTAGAAGAGAGACTGCGAATTGAAGAATTTTTCGGTATGCTGGAGCGTCAGGTATCTTCAAACTTATGGCAACAAACTCAAATCAGTAATTTCAATACTATTAGTGCCTAATACTTCCTCATTCATTGCTATTGCAAACGATGGCAATGAATTAGCTAAAATTTAAGAAGGCTAACACCTAACTTGTGGCAAAGTCCTTGTCATGAGAATGTATTTGCCTGCACTTCTATTTCTTTTTACATCCGTTTCTCTTTTCGGCCAATCATGGACCGGAGGCCAGTTGAATCAAGGTTATGCCCTTTTTGGGAACAAGATCACATTCATTTTTGCGGAACAGCTCTATGGACAACAACCTGATAAAGTTGTAGTAACAGGCGAGTTTAGGGATTGGTCGCAGGACATGGATGATTCAAAATGGCAATTGCAAAAAACTGGTGACGTCTGGCTCTTAACACTTGACAATTCTGAATTCGCGATAATAAAACCGAATACAAAGTTTAAATATAGAATAGACGATGGTGAGTGGCTTGATCCACATCAAAATGCTCAAAATGTAAGTGGAAGTGACTTGGTCTTTGAGCCTGATTATGTGGTTGCAGGTCTAACAGCTGAACTCTTAGAAAATGGTAACATTTGGGCTGAAATCAGCGGAATTGATCGGCCGCTTGAAGAAAGTGCATATCGCGTTACTGATGCAAATGGTAAAACATATAAGGTCAGTGGAGTCTTGCCAAACGGTGCCAATACAACCCTGATAACGACTGAAGAACCACTTGACAAAAAAAGAGTCTACTTTTTGGAGTTAATCGAAGAGAACCTAAAAACTCATACTTCTTTTGATGGCTGGTTCAGAAAAACTTTCTCGAGCAAAGAGCTAGGAGCCAATATTGATAATGGCCAAACCACTGTAAGAATCTTTGCCCCCAGAGCGACAAAAGTAAAACTCTATCTATACGATAGCCCTGAAGGCGCAGCCTTAAAAGAAATTGAAATGAAAGAGGATGCTGATGGTGTTTGGGAAGCCTTTTTTGACCAAGACTTGCATGGCACTTATTATGATTTTACAATTCACGGTGCTGATGACCCAGGAAACAACTTCTACGAAACCAATCCTGTACATATCAGAGACCCTTATGCCCGTGTTGTTGTTGATACTTGGGGCCGAGGAAGAATCTGGAGAAGAACAGAACCCGCCACTCCCCTAGCTAATGGTATTCCTGCCATGCAAAATGTAATTGCTTACGAGGTACATGTTCAAGACTTTACTGATCAATTGCCAGTGGAAGAAAAGATTCAAAGTAGGTTTCCCGCCATGCACATGACTGGTCTAAAGAATAAAAGAGGTGAGAAAATAGGCTTTGATCACATTTTAGATCTAGGTATAAATGTGGTTCATCTAATGCCAGTTCAGGAGTATGTCCATTTCCCAACAGACGATTGGAAGGAATCATTTCAAAATGACCCATATATGATAGAGCAAGGTGTTTCTGAAGAAAACTATCAATGGGGGTATCGCACTTCTTTTGCGATGGCGGTAGAGTCAAGGTATCGTTCATTGGACAAAGAACCTGGTGAAGAGCGAAACGAATTCAGAGACCTAGTTCAGGCATTCCACGATGAAGGCATTGCAGTAATAATAGATATTGTGCCAAATCATACTGCAGAAAACATGGATGCCAATGAATGGTATTTCAATTTCAATGCAATAGACAAACAATACTACTATCGAACAAAGGACTTCGAGCACATTGGAGCTTATGGTAATGAGGTCAAAATGGAAGATCGTCCTATGACGCAGCGCTGGATTATCGATCAGTGTAAGTATTACATTGAAGAGTTTGGAATTGATGGATTTCGGATTGATTTAGCTGGGCAAATTGATGAGCAAACCTTAAAAGCCCTAAAAGCCGCTATAGGAGAAGATAAGATTGTTTATGGGGAAGCATGGATTGGCTCTAATGATCCTAATTTTGAAAATAATCCTGATTGGGACTGGTACAAGGAGGATGCCCCAATTACATTTTTTCAAGACGACTCGCGTAGTGCCTATAAAGGACCAGTATTTGAATTAAAGAACTACAAGAATGATCGAGGCTGGGCTGGCGGTAAATTTAGCGAGCGAGAAGCAGTGATGCGCGGACTCATCAATAAAAACCCTGACGACAAAACACCTCTTAGTGGTATATCCTACTTAGATATTCACGACAATTTCGCTTTAGCTGACCAATTTGGCGGACCAAATTTCGATGGAAGAACTAGCGTAGATCAAAATGAGTATAAAATCGCTGTCACACTACTTTACACCACACTGGGGCCTATTGTGACGCATGGTGGATCCGAGATCATGAGAAGTAAAGCCCATGCACCTTTGAAAGAAGTCCTAAAGACGACCAATGCAGGGTTTAATGTTTATATGCATGGCTATCGCGACACATACAATCATAGAATTGCCAATCAATTCGTATGGAAAGAAAAAGGCCAAAAACCCTCAAGAAACAACAGTAATGACTACAAAAACATGTATGCATTCTGGAAAGGACTAAATGAATTCAGAATGTCTGAAACGGGCAAGGTTTTTAGAGTTGCCGAAGCCGTAAATGAAAGTTATTACCAGTGGATCACTCCTGAAAATAAAGCACAGCTAGGGTACATTGTCGACAATAAAGTCTTTGTCCTCATCAATGCTGGATCAGAGCCAGTTGAATTTAAAGGCATAGAATTACCTGCAGGTAATTGGAAATTAATTGGCAATACCGACAGCATTAATTTGGATGGGGTCCGCGATAAACGTTTATACAGAAACCTAAAAGGCAATCAGCAAATGGATTTGCCTATGGAAGCGACCTCTCTTCGTATTTGGGTGAAAGACTAGCTAAATGATAATCGCAGTTAGTCTATTTCACTTTAAACCTTAATGAGTTATGAACTCTGCGAACGGATCTAAGTTTTTTAAAATTTGATTGTATAAGAAATTGTTGTCTTAGTCTTTTCTGTAGACTGATCACTTTTTTGTTTAGCAGGAACTACTTGGTAGTTGATTTGTCGCTTATTAGCCCTATTGGAAGATGGTAACTTGAAGTCGACCTTGATCTTACGGTGAATCGTGACATTCCTTCCCTTGTTATACGCTTTCTCGTATTTCAGTAATTCAACGAGCCGTACCACCTCTTCATCGCAACCATAACCCAATGATTCTGAAACTTTAATATTGAAAGTTTTACCAAGATCGTTTACATCATATGTCGCTTCGACATGCCCTTCAATTTTTGCTATTATAGCCTCCTCAGGGTATTTTAAGTTTTCAGCCAAGAACTTCTTAATGGCAGCATTACCACCTTTGTAATAAGGCTTATTCAATGGCTGATCTTTTCTTGGTTTACCCATCTTCTAATAATTGTACAATTATCTAATACTCACACCAATGGCCTCTATATAATGAGCATGTCAAAATTGATTAATCTAGCTTAATTCTTCGAATTTGAATTTTACCCCAACTGCTTACATTGAACTCACCGTTTTCATAAGCAGCCCAAGGCGAATTGGCCAGGTAATAAAAATAACCATCCTTGACTTGACCAAGAGTGGGTTCACCTAAATCAGCTCCTCCTCTATTAATAACACGTTCAAATTCGATAAAAGTACCCTCTTCATTCAAGAAGTATTGGACCACCTTGTTGGGCTTTGTACCATTATGTATGGCAATCAACGTGTTTTTGTAGGTATAAACACCGTCTATCCCTTTCAGCAAAGTAGCACTATTTGATAAGACAGGTGTGATATCTCCTTCTTCAATATCGACCCTAAAAAGTCCCTTTATATAATCAGAGAAGTACAAGTACTTTTCATCTTCAGATAAGGTTAGCCCCTGAAGGTTAATGAAGTTTTCATACAAATCGTAAGAGAGTCTTGTGAAGGTTCCTAGCACACTCGTTGTATCGGTATCATCTCTATTCAAATAGGGCTCCATGCTATTGGTAAACCAAAGTTTTTGATTGCTATCAGGTTGCAAATCACCAATAAGAGACCCTTCATCATACTGCATTCCTTGTATAATAAAACCAGTATTGAGATCAACTTGAAGTAAGGTAGAATAACCTTTTTGCTCTTCACTATAATCCATCATTTCCGGAATAGCCGCTGTGGCCACCCACAATGTATTGGTAATAGAATCAACTTTCATTCCCATAACAGAAAAGGGCGTTTCGAGCCAGTTCACATAATTACCATCAGCTAGTACTTTTACAATTCTCTTCTCGCGTATACTGCCCATAAGCAAAGTACCGTCTTCTAAAATAACAAAGCTCTCAGGGTGTAATTCCGCTGCATCAACTTCTATAAAAACTTCATCATTCTCTTCAATCCTATTTAACTCCTTCTGCAGCTCTATGAGTTTATCATAACCTCTTCTCGCTCGGATACTGGCAAAATCGTCATCCCCATTAAAATCTATGGTAGCATCCATCAGGAGCATTTGATTAAGGGTTTGAATGGCTCGTGTTTTTCTGTTGTTCAAGGCATACGCACCTGCCAATCTATAAACAATCACAGGGTGGTTTGGCCTCATCTCATTAGCGCTGATCAGATATTCGAGGTATGTATCATACTCCTTTTGCTGATATGCCTCTTGAGCAAGAGTGAAATATTCTTGTAAGGATTGTCCTGATGCAAAACTGCTACAGAGAAGAAAAAATAATAGTACAGCTAACTTGCCCATTGTTTGAATATAAAAAGAATTCCAGCCGAAGCTGGAATCTCATGGGTAGTTTAGATGAAGGTTACTCCTCCACTCTAAGTACAATTCAAACGGGCTTTTCCCTTAAAAGGTGCGTTTGACTCCGAAAAAATTAACCATTCATGTAATCTTGAACGCTGATTTTTGGCTTCAGAGCCGAATGAATTAATTTGAACCCAATTATTCCTTAATAACAGATGAAGAAAAATCAGATCAAGAGAGTGCTTTTCGCAGCACTCATTCTATTTAGCAGTTTTTGGACATTCGCTCAGCAGATTCCACAAAACGTAGTTGACAAAATCGAATTCAGAGAGATTGGTCCTACCAGACAAGGTGGTAGATATGTTGATTTTGCCGTTGTCGACAAGTCGACAAAGGTAATCTATGCAGCAACCGCTTCAGGCGGTCTTTGGAAATCAGTAAATAATGGACAAAGCTGGGATCCGATTTTTGATAACGAAAACATCATCTCTATCGGTGCAGTAGCAGTGGATCAACAAGACACTAGCGTAGTATGGGTGGGTACAGGTGAAGCCAACAACTCTCGTAGCTCATATTGGGGTAATGGTATATACAAGTCTACCGATGGTGGTCAAAACTGGACGAACATGGGGCTTCCGCAATCAGGACATATCGGACGTATACTGATTGACCCAAACAACTCTGACGTTGTATATGTAGCTGCATTAGGTCATTTATATTCTGATAATGAAGAAAGAGGTTTGTATAAAACGACTGATGGTGGAAATACTTGGGAGAAAGTCCTTGAAGTAAAATCGAGAAAGAAATTCATTGGAGTTGTTGATATGGCAATGAGCCCTGACGACCCAAATACCATTATTGCAGCAGCTTATGACAAAATTAGAACGCCTTGGACCTTCAACGAAGGTGGTGAAGGCTCAGGTATCTACAAAACTACTGATGGCGGAGCCAATTGGACAAAACTCAAAGGAGGATTACCTGGCGGTTTCTTAGGAAGAATTGGTGTGGCTTATGCACCAGGCAATGCCAATGTAGTTTATGCCAACATTGAAAACGTGAATGTTGAAGGCGTTTCTTCAAAAAAGAGACGAGAGCAGCTAACGGTTGGTATGCCATTGGAAAGAGGCCAAGAAGTGGTAGGTACCGAAATGTATAGATCTGACGATGGCGGTGAAACTTGGAAAAAGATCAACCCTGACGGTGTTGATATTGGAGGATACCCTTCTTATTACTACCAGCAAGTACGTGTAGACCCAAATGATGAAGATCATGTATATGTGATCGGAATTAGAATGTGGGAGTCAAAAGATGGCGGAGATACTTGGGGCCAACCATTTAGATTTGGTGGCGATAATCACGCCATGTGGATAGATCCTAGCGACTCTGAGCATATGCTATTGGGTTATGACCATGGTATGGGAATCACTTATGACGGAGGTAAAACTTGGTATCACCCAGATGAGAAGCCTTTAGCGCAGTTCTACGCTGTAGATGTGGATATGGAGTACCCATATAACGTATATGGTGGATTACAAGACAATGGTTCTGTTAGAGGACCGAGTACAACCACAAATGGCGGACCTATTACCATGGAAATGTGGGCAAGAGTCGGTGGAGGCGATGGTATGTACAACGTACCAGACAAAAGCAATAACCGATACCTCTATAATGAATACCAATTCGGCCCAATTCAAAGAGTGGATCTAGAAACTGGAGAAGCAAAGAGCATCCGTTATAAAAAGTGGAGAACAATGAGATGGAATTGGAATTCACCAATTATCGTATCTCAGCACAATACAGATGTTATTTATCATGCAGGAAATATGGTTCTTCGTTCTTCATTTAGAGGCGAGAACTGGGAAGAAATTTCACCAGACCTTACAAAAGCAGATCCAGTAAAAGCGGCTGGTACAGGTAATATCCAATATGGTACAATCACTTCTTTAGAAGAATCGCCTTTAAGTGCCGATGAGCTTTGGGTAGGTACCGATGATGGAAACGTACAATTGACCCAAGACGGTGGAAGAAACTGGACTTTACTTAATGAGAATATTACTGGTAACCCAGAATATTGGGTAAGTCGAATTGAAGCTTCTTCACACTATGCAGGTACAGCATACGTAAGTTATACAGGATACAGAAGAGATGATTTCAGACCTTTCTTGTACAAGACCACTGATCATGGTGAGACTTGGACAGACATATCAAAAGGTTTGCCGAATGAACCAATCAATGTGATCAGGGAGGATCTTAAAAACCCTAACCTTCTTTTCGTTGGTACTGAATTAGGAGTTTATGCGAGTATTGATGGTGGAGCTAACTGGACTAAGTTCATGACTGGTATGCCAACTAACCCTGCATACGACATGGTGATTCATCCTAGAGAAAATGAATTGGTCGTAGCAACACATGGTCGAGGAATATTCATTGCTGACATCACACCGCTGCAAGGGATGACCGCAGAAGCAGCAAATGCCAATTTTGCCTTATTTGATGTTCAAGCGGCTGTTGATTATAAAGGAGGTATGTCTTATAACAGAGCTTATACAAACTTCAACGGTAAAAGTAGAACTCCAGGATCTCACATTTGGATGCATAGTAAAAATGTTGGAAAGGCAAAAGTGACCATTAAACAGGGAATGAATGATATTTATTGGTTGGAAATGGACATGGATGCTGGCTTAAACCATATGGTATGGAGTTTCAGCAAAATCGTAGACGAAAGAAGTGAAGAAGATCTTGAAGGTTTCGCAAATAGAATGAGACGATTCGGAATGAGTGAAGATGAAATTAATTCAAGAATGGCTTCTATGAAGTATGTAACAGAACCTGCTAGCCCTGGTAACTATACTCTTGAAGTTGAAGTGGATGGGCAGACCTATCAGACTGACATCACAGTGATGAAAGATCATTGGAATTAAGACTTACTTAGAAAATAAAAAGCCCTGTTGCAATTAAGCTACAGGGCTTTTTTATTTAAGTACATGCTACACTATAAATTACTCTTAATTACTTCATTCCATCCGTCTGGGCCAACAGCTGCTACTCGATTCAATTTTGTGTTAATTCTCGCATCCCATTTCCCGTGAGCCTTTTGAACAAGAAAAGCTTTGTCTACCACACGGAGCATTTCCTCATCATTCCTGCTATCCCCTATTCCAATGGTCTCAATTGGTCCAAATTCAGCAATAAAAAGCGAATTCAATATCTCAACAGCTCGACCTTTATCTGCATTCGCACCAACGACAGTTTCAAATTTACTGCCTGGAATACTTCTGAAACCATTTTCTAGCAACTCTTGATTGAATTGTGAATCCATAGGACCAGTTAAGATTGTCTCTGAGAAATCTCTTTGCATAGCCCTTCTAGCAGCGTCCTCCCCTAGACCAGTTATTGAGCTAACATCGGCCACAGCTAAATCAGCATAAAATTTAAATTCGCTTGAGCCATTTGCCCTATGCTGTGCCAAAAGAGATCTTACCTTGTTGACATTCTCACCTAAGCATATCACATCATAGGTTGACGTTTGATAAGTATTGAAAGGAATTTCAATGCTGAAATAACCCTTAGGAATAAAAATTGCCGAACCATTTTCAACAATAAAGGGCTCGTTCAAGCCCATGGCTTTTTGATAGTATTCCTGCTCATTTCGAGTTTTTGAGCTGCAAAAAACCAGAGGAACTCCGGCATCCTTGATTTGCTCAAGTGTATCTAAGGCTTTCGAAAAAGAATAGGTTTCTAGGTCTAATAAAGTCCCGTCTAAATCAGTATAAACTACTCGCTTCATTTGATTTCTAATTCTTCATGTTCATCTGGCAGAGAAATAGCTGTTGTCACTTTTTCTCTCATTAATCCATTTTTGCCATTCAAGTACTTGTAGTTTGAGAGGTCTGCTGTTAAGAACTCAGCAATTGGTGAATCCTCTAAAGCCTTTTTGAACTTCACCATATTCACCTTGGTCAAGGCAGGATAATAGCGTAAACTATTTGGCATTTCTTCACCTTTTTTGATAAGTCCACGAGCAACAAGGTCTTTCAAAATCTCCTCTTTCAAATAATCAGGACAAATCGGTGAATGGTAAATGGACTCCATCGCCTCTTTACTCATAGATTTGACATGTTCCTCCCCTTTGACCTCATGCAAATGTGGGTTTCGGCTTTCAATTTGGTAGAAATCAACCCCTTCTTGCATCACCTCCTCAGATGGTGAACCCACTATGCCGCCAAATCGCTCTAGTACATTGATATAATGATAAGGCTCTATACTGTAGCCTGAAGAGTAATCAATATTCATGGCTAAGTCCATACTCATGGCATGCTCACCGGCATTTCCGGTTTTAATGATTTCAGTGCCATAACCTGTATACCCGCTTACAAGACTGTTCAATATCTTATTGGTATGCTCAGAAGCCCGTCCTCTTTTTGCGAAAAACAAATTCGACTCTACGATCTTCGGCTTAGAATGCCAGGCAATCCTGACCATTGCATATTTAGAATTTGAGGAGTACAAGCCCGCACTATATTCCTGAACATATTCGTTAACAGCCCCTGGGAAGTAATTATCAGAGTCAATAAAACCGATGTATTTTTTGCCAGCTAGATAAGCCAGTATAGTACTCAGAATCATTCCTTCCGCCTTGCCATTTCTCACAAGACCTTTTTTATCTAGAATGTACTCATAACCTGCAGCTTTGCAGGCTTTAGCAATCATGGGGTCCTTTTGGTGCACCATGAAGATCTCCTTCTTCATGAATTTACACATGTGCTCAAGAGCGTCTTTCTCGATCTTGTATCTATCAAAAGGACTGCGCTGACTGTTTGAAACCAGTATAACCGTACAATGATGAGGAATTCCTGATAATACCCCTTCGAGTAGCTTTATCTTCTCATCTTTGATTGGAACAACAACTGCCATTTGCTCCTGTACCGATTGAAGAGATTCATATGCAATTCTTCGGATCACTCTCCTCTCTTTGTCTTTTGGTTCGTTACGGGAATACTTCAATCCCGCATCTAACTCCCAGACTTTTTGAACATCATGAAACCTAATAGGACCAAACCTCTCTACTTCTCTCGGTATTTCAATTCTCATTCTGTTAATATATATTCTATAAGGTTATTTTTTACCCTATTTCTAATCTATTTACGCAATCGATGTCATTTTTAATTATTTTTTTAACCTCTTTTTAATTAATTATCACTTTTGAAGTCTTTTTAATGATTATTGAGTTGATTGGATTTTGGAGATTTTCGAATCTTTAACAATCTACTCTCCCGATTGGCATAATAATTTACTTATTTCGTGCCCAGAAATTCAGTTTATGAAAAAGGTATTGTTTGCATTGGTCGCTGTTTTAGCTCTATATGGTTGTGGTAAGAAAAACAACCCTCAAAGCACCCAAGGCTATTTCTTTGACTATAAAGTCCGAATGAATAACAAGCAAAACGAGCCTACGATCGTCAATGGCTACTGGGGGCATGTAAAGGAGTACAAGGGCAATTTTATGCCAGACCCTTCTGCTGAAAAACCGAAGGAGCCAAAAACGAGAACCAATCGAATCGTATTTTACGAAGCTGATTTTAAGTCAGTGATTGAAGAAGCAACCATCGAAAGAAATGGCACCACCTTCTACGACATGTCAAAGATCAGTGAGGCGGACATTGAGCCAAAATTCTACATATACCCAAATAGAAATGGCTTTTACCAGTTTGACACCAACGGAAGAAAATATATTGGTTTCATTCAGATCAGTAAGAGACTCCTGTATATGAATGGTGGAATCAAGGAATTTGGCGGATTGAACAATCAACTGATCAACTTTGATATGCGCATCGACTATGATGCCACATTTTAATTAACAATCTCATTCAAATTGGCTTTCTTAGTTTGATTATAAAACTAAATGCAAGCCTTTACCCCTGCACAAAACTGGTTCGAAAAGAATAGCTGGCAAGCCTATGATTTCCAAAAAGAAACATGGACTGCTATACTTGACGGAAAAAGCGGACTTTTAAATGCGCCAACGGGTAGTGGTAAAACTTATGCTATATGGGTGGGATTTGTACTTCAAGCACTTCAACATAAAAAGAAGCAAACTGGTCTTCAAATTATTTGGGTGACTCCTTTGAGAGCCCTTGCCAAAGACATATGTCGAAACATGCAGCTGGCTTGCGATGCCATGGGCTTAGATTGGGAAGTTGGCCTACGGACTGGAGACACAAGCCAAAAAGAAAGAGCTGCTCAGAAAAAACGCATGCATCAGGCACTTGTAACCACTCCTGAAAGCATACATGTATTGTTAGCTCAAAAGGATGCTCCTAAAATATTCAAAAGCCTCAAAATGGTGGTTGTCGATGAGTGGCATGAGCTCATAGGTGGCAAAAGAGGCGTACAGTTAGAATTAGCCTTAGCCTACTTTAGAAACTTAAATTCAGAACCCATTCAAACTTGGGCAATTTCAGCGACCATAGGTAACCTAGAAGAGGCCACTCAAGTTCTACTCGGGGATCTTTTTGAAGAAGCTGCTATCATTAGAGCACATATAGATAAGAAAATAGAAGTAGAATCTATATTACCCAAATCAGTTAAGGAACTTCCTTGGTCTGGTCATTTAGGCACTAATATGCTTAGGCGCATCCTTCCCATTTTAGACGAAAATACCTCAACCCTACTTTTTACGAACGTCCGGTCGCAAACAGAAATATGGTATCAAAAATTGATGGAGGAGGCTCCAGAGCTAGCTGGATTAGTAGCCATGCACCATGGAAGCCTTGATACGGAAGTAAGAACTTGGGTAGAAGAAAGACTACACGAAGGCAAACTTAAGTGCGTAGTATGCACATCGAGCCTTGACCTTGGTGTTGACTTCCGACCAGTAGATATGGTTATTCAGGTAGGAGGACCAAAAGGGATAGCTCGGTTCTTTCAGCGAGCTGGCAGAAGCGGCCATCAGCCTGGTGCAACAAGTAAAATCTACTTTTTACCGACACATTCGCTAGAGCTTATTGAAGCTGCAGTTCTTAAAGAAACATTAAGCAATAATCAATTTGAGTCTAGAAACCCTTTGACTCTCTGTTATGATGTGCTTGTCCAATTCTTGGTGACTTTAGCCGTAGGCCCTGGTTTTTTCCCAAAGGAAACACTGAGCTATATAAGAACAAGCCACGCTTTTAAAAACCTGACAGATAAAGAGTGGGATTGGTGTTTAGAGTTTATTACCACTGGAGGCGCCTCTCTCAGTGCATATGATGAGTATGCAAAGGTCGAAATTGAATCTGATGGTCGATTCAAAGTGAATAATAGACGTATTGCCATGCGTCATCGCCTTTCTATGGGAACAATTGTTTCTGACCCTATGGTGAATGTTAAATATGTTAAAGGGAGTTTCATAGGTACTGTTGAGGAAACGTTTATTGCTCAATTAAAAGAAGGTGACACTTTCTGGTTTGCAGGAAGAAACCTTCAATTAGTAAGAGTAAAAGACATGACAGCTCAAGTCAAGAAGTCTAATAAAACGACAGGCCCAATTCCTCGTTGGGGAGGTGGAAAGGCCTCCTTTACTTCTCTGCTTTCTAATAAAATGAGGCTAAAGATCGAGGATGCCTCGAACCATATATATGAAGGACCTGAGATGGAAGCAATACGCCCGCTTCTTGAGAAACACAGGAACCTCTCCTTTTTACCTAAGTCAAACGAATTACTTATAGAACAGATAAAGTCTGATGAGGGCACTCATATTTATTTCTACCCAATGGAAGGTAAATATGTACACGATGTCTTGGCTGCGCTGATCGCCTACCGTATATCAGTAAGCCAGCCTATCTCCTTTTCAATGGCCTCTAATGATTATGGTTTTGAAATCTTGACCGACCTGAATGTGGAAGTTGAAAATTTCCTAGAGCTTGACATTTTCAGCACCGAAAACTTGATGGATGATATTACTGCAAGCATCAATAATACTGAAATAGCCAAACGTAATTTCAGAGTCATCGCATCCATAGCTGGATTAATTTTTCAAGGCTACCCTGGTAGAAACATGACATTCAAGCACTTGCAGGCTTCTACAAGCATGATATTCAAAGTATTCGAAGAATATGACCCACACAATTTACTCTTGGAGCAAGCCAAAAGAGAAGTACTATCACTAAACTTTGAAGAAGAGCGCTTGACCAAAGCCATTGAAAGAATCAATGAACAAAAATTCGTTGTGAAAAGGCTGGTGCAACCCACGCCATTCTGTTTCCCAATAATGGTTGATAGACTGCGTGAAAAATTCACAACAGAGACGCTTTCAGCAAGAATTGAAAAAATGCAGTTGGCATTTTATGGATGAAAGTGTCTCATAGGGTTACTTGATCAGACACGACTTCACCATCCTTATAAATCAAGCTTTGTCATGAGCTTTTCTTTAAACGAGCGGCTGACAGGCAAAAACTTAGATGCTATTTCAACACTGTCTTTCGAATAAGACATTACAAAATCTGTATTGATAATATAAGACCTGTGGATGCGCAAAAAATTGCCATCCCCCAACTTAGACTCAATATTGGCGGCACTTTCTCGTGTAGTCACCACACCATTTTGACAATGAATCTTCAGACTACTATTAAGACTCTCGATATACAGGATCTCATTTATATTGATTCTTGTCATTTTTCTATCAGACATAACAAAGAAAAAGTCTTTTCTACCTGACACCTCAGTTGATGATTGTGCATCAGACCTAAACTTCTCAATAGCCTGAAAAAAGCGCTCAAACGAAATAGGTTTTAATAGATAATCTACCACTTGAAGATCGAAACCATCAATAGCATACTCACGATATGCTGTAGTTAAAATGATTGGGATTCTATTTTGAAGTGACTTGGCAAGGGATATGCCAGAAACACCCGGCATGTTAATATCAAGAAAAATTAAATCTATTTTATGTGTTTCTAATACTGATATTGCCTCCTGCGCATTGGTGCATGAAGCCTCTATTGTAAGCCATTCAATGTTTTTTATATGAATTGACAAAACCTCTCTCGCTGTAGGTTCATCATCTACTATAATGCACTTGATTCTATCCATTACCAGAAAAATCTATTCTCAATTGGACCCGGAATGTTCCATCGCCCTTTTCGATGGACAATGCGGCTCTTTTTCCATAAATCAAATTTAGTCTATCTCGGATATTAGAAAGGCCTAAACCAAACTTAAACTCCCCATCTTTGCAATTATTACTTATGTCTAAGTAAAGGCTATCTTCGTCTGACTTCAATTTCAGTGCGATCACAAGTTCATTATGCTCTCGATCGCCATGCTTAAAGACATTTTCAATTAATGGCAAAAACAAGAAAGGAGCTATCTCATGATCAAACAGAATATGCTCTTCATCCCTAAACATTACCGTATGCTTAAACCTTTCAAGTTCTACAGCTACGTACTCTTTTAAATACTTGAGCTCTTCTGTAAGCAATACTTTGTCTTTTTCTATATGGTATAGACCATACTCTAGTAAATTTGAAAGTTTTAAAACCATCTCTGGTGTTTTACTTGAATTTTGAAGGGCCAAACCGTAAAGTGTATTGAGTGTATTGAAGAGAAAATGAGGATTGACCTGGCCTTTGAGATTATGCAGTTGCGCAACCTTCAAAGCCAACTCCTTCTCTACAAGCACTTGCCCTAGTTTCATTTTCTCTTTTTCAATCTGAGTCCTGTCTGCCCACAACCTTATTACAATGGTCATAAGAATGAGCAGAAATGAAAATGAGATCAGAAAGGTTATGTTCTGAGTTAATGGAGGCAAGTCTTCAGCTCGCAATCCAGGGAAATATCCTAAAGCAAGAGTCAGAACAGTAGTAATACAAACGGCAAGCGCTAAAAAAACTATGGCAAACTTGAGAATAAAAGGCAAATAGCGACCTTCGTCCAAGTTTCTAACATTTATAGGCAGCATTAAATACTCTACCCCAAGTAGCACGAATAAGAATAAAAGACTGGCCAGAGAGAATGAAAACAGAAAGTCCGAAGAGCCGTAGCCTATAAACAACTGAAGGACAAGCCATAAGAAAATCCAATAAACTGCCTTTTGACGTTGACTTAATGCCCTAACTGATTTTTCATTCTGCATAGGATCAAAAATAGCATCACTAGAATGCTTATAAAATTAGTGCCGTCAATAACCTCATTAAGACTATGTTTGACCCTATTAGCTAGTTAAAGTGAATACTGAAACTTCACTCACCATTTGGGTACATAACCCTGTTAAATAGCAACCTAAGACGATCATTCACCACATCCATTTCATCATTAATACAGCCTTGAAGATCATTGTAGAATCATACTGAACGATCAACTCAAATATTTTAAAAATGAAAAGATTCAATTCAATCGTAGCATTGCTCATTTTAATAAACATCAATGCAGTGGCTCAGAAGAATGGAGATTACTATAAAAATGATGGCAACCTAGATAGCGCTATGTATGCTTATGGTGCCGCATTTTTTCAAAATCCAAGCGATACCGATAACGCCTACGAATTATCGAGGACGCTTTCGCTTATGGGAATGGTAGATACCGCCTTTTACTTTTTAGAAGCTGCCACCATAAATAACAACTCACTTATACCCTTGGCTGATCCTGAATTGTACTTTCTTTCAGGTCATCCTAGGTGGGAAAAATTTGAGGCAAGCCAAATAGAAAAATATCAAAGCGAAAACGGTCCGCTCAAAAACCCAGCCTATGCCTTAAAGCTCATTAGGCTTATCCAAAAAGACCAAGCATTTAATTATCATCAAAACCAAGCTTTCAGCTTTTATCAAAAAAATGGTCGTGGGCCTCATTGGCTATATCCGATTCTTACAATCAAAGGACAAAATGTAAAGTCAAACTTCAAACTGGTAGTGGAATTAATAGAAAAAAACGGCTGGCCAACTTTTGATGAGGTAGGTGAATTAGCAGCAGACGCACCCCTACTCATCATCAATCATATGGAAGATCAAGGCATTCAAGAGAAGTACTTACCTCAAATTAAGCAAGCTTGTCTAATTGGTCAGGGCAATTGTATGGAGTATGCTAAAATTCAGGACGAACTTCTTTTAAGCCAAGGAAAACCCCAAGAGTACGGTATGCAGTTTAGAATGAATAGAGAGCGTAAACGTGAGCCTTTTCCAATTAGAGACCCAGAAACGGTTGACCAAAGAAGACTTGCAATTGGTTTAGAACCCCTAAAAGTATACTTGAAGAGAAAGATTGATTACGATTTTGATATCAAGCAAAAGTAAGAAGATCATCAAAGTTTACGTTTAGTATTATATTATTAAAGAGGTCAAAACACTGCTTTTGACCTCTTTCTTTTTGAAAGACTCCAATGATAATTTTCAAACACAAAGCTCTGTCCAAGGCATTTTGAACCTTATATTCGCGGCATGAAATTCTTTCGCCTTATCACCATTCTCGAAGGCATTAGTTACTTGCTCTTATTAGGCGTTTGCATGCCTTTGAAATATGTATTTGACATACCCGAGCCTACTTACCCAGTTGGTTTAGCACATGGCGTATTATTTGTCATGTATTGTTCCTTGGCTGTTATGGCGGCAGTCAAGTCGAAATGGAGTTTCAAGAATACCATTTTGGTATTAGCGGCTTCTTTGCTCCCTGTCGCACCATTCATTGTTGAAAAGAAATTACTCAGGCAAGCAGACTAATTAGTCTTCTTTTTCTAAACCCTTTGCCCCTTGGCAAGTTCTAAGCTTGAAACTTTTATAAATGCATGAAAAAATTCATTGCTTTTTGCCTATTCACTTTCTTCGGTTCAGGATTATTTGCATTTCAATCAACAGGTACGATTAGTGGTTATGTTAAAGATGCCAAAACTCAAGAGGGAATCCCGGGTGCAACTGTTGTTGTTATCGGCACACAGCTTGGTAACATTACAGATGCGGATGGCTTCTTTAAAATAGAAAATGTGCCCACTGAAACATACACGATTCAGGTATCTTTTATTGGTTATGAGACTCAGTCCAAGTTTGGGGTAGTTGTAAGATCAGGTGGTACGCCAGACTTAATCTTTGAGTTGAAAGAATCAATTGAAGAATTGGAAGAGGTTGTAGTAACAGCCAACCCATTCAGGAAAACTGAAGAAACCCCTTTATCTGTACAAAAGCTTTCTAGGGAAGAAGTAGCCACCTATCCGGGTGGAAATAATGACATAGCCAAGGTTGTGCAATCTCTACCTGGTGTACAAGGAAGCATTGGCGGGTTTAGAAACGATGTCATCATAAGAGGTGGAGCCCCGAATGAAAACGTATATTACCTAGACGGTATTGAAATACCTAACATCAATCACTTTGCAACGCAAGGAAGCGCAGGTGGACCGGTGGGTATGTTAAATGTAAGCTTCTTTGAAGGTGTAACGCTATCTACTAGTGCATTTGGTGCCCAATACGACAACCCACTCTCGGGCGTATTACAATTCGATCAAAGAAACGGGAATAATAGAAGATTTAAAGGAAATTTCAGGTTAAGCTCAAGTGAAAGTGCTTTCACCTTTGAAGGGCCCTTATTTAAAGGTGCAGCAGAATCAGGTAACACTACTTTTATTGCCTCTGTGAGAAGATCTTATTTGCAGGTACTTTTCTCCCTGATAGACCTGCCCTTTCTACCAGATTACTGGGACTATCAGTACAAAGTCAACCATAAGATTGACAAGTACAATGAGATCATGGTAACTGGCATTGGCTCCATTGATGACTTCAGCATAAATGTCCCGGATGAATACGACCCTGAGCAACAGGCAACCTTAGATCAGGTCCCAGTCATCAAGCAGCGCACAAATACTGTTGGGGTGAGTTGGACAAACAGATTTAAAGATGGCACAGGTTTCATTCGAACAACACTGAGCAACAACTTCTTAGAAAATGATTTTAGGCAGTATGGAGATAATGTTAATGAAACCGACCTGTTTTTTCAAAATGTAAGCACTGAGGAAGAGACCAAACTCCGATTCAATTATACCAAATTCAAAGGTGATTGGTCACTAACTTCAACAGCTACTGCTCAAGCTGTGCAATACAGTAACGAAACGCTCGACTTGGTCAATAATTTTGCCTTCAGAAGTGACATCAACTTCGCAAAATATGGATTCTCTTTTCAAGCTTCTAACACCCAGCTTACTCCACGATTCGGTTTGAGCGTTGGTTTTAGAATGGATGGCAATACATTCACAACAGAAGGAAATGAATTCTGGAGAACCTTCAGTCCTAGAATATCAGGTACTTACCAACTGGGCTCTCAAAATAAGTGGTCTTTGAACGCATCTGTCGGCAGGTATTTCAAAATCCCTCCTTACACGGTCTTAGGCTTTAAAGAAGCCGGAAATTTTGTGAATGAAGATGCCGAATACATTCAAAGTGATCATATTGTTGTCGGCACTGAATACCTCCTCAACAATTCGTCAAGAATTACACTGGAGGGATTCTATAAGAAATACAGCAATTATCCTGTTTCAATCACAGACAGTGTTTCTCTTGCCAATTTGGGTGGCGACTTTTCGGTACTCGGAAACGAACCAATAGCCAGTGTAGGACTAGGGAGAAGCTATGGAGTTGAGGCGCTTTACCAGAAGAAATTCACTGATAACTTTTATGCGATATTAGCTTATACACTTTTCTGGTCTGAGTACACAGCGTTTGATCAAGATGAATATTTACCCAGTGCATGGGACAGTAGAAACCTCATCACTTTTACAGGTGGCTACAAGTTTGGCAATAATTGGGAGCTAAGTGCGAGAATGCGTTATGTCGGTGAAACACCTTTTGCACCAGTAGATGAAGATGCAACATTAGATAATTATCCCGCCATAATTCGCGATTATTCTCAATTAGGAACAGTGAGACTTTCAACATTCAATCAGACTGATGTGCGCGTTGATAAAAAATGGAATTTTGATAGATGGACTTTCAATGTCTTTTTAGAGATTCAGAACATCTTTGGGCAAGAAATCCCTAATGAGCCAACCTATGGGCTCGACAGAGATGAAGATGGAACAATCATCTTACCTGAAACCTTAATACAAATTGAAGGTGCTGACAATTCAAGTGTTTTACCTTCAATCGGAATTGTAATCGATTTTTAATGACACCTACTCTTCGCCTTATATTCAAAACACTAGACACGGTTGCTCCAAGCTGTTCGGCACAGCGCATCTATAACTTCATGTCGAACCCAAGATCTGGTAAACTAAGAGATTTCGAGATAGAGGTACTGGACAAGGCCCAAAAGGAAACTATCCAATTCAACGGCTTTGAGATCAAAAAATATATTTGGGGTGAAGGCGAAAAGGTAGCACTATGTGTACATGGCTGGGAAGGCCAAGGAGCCAATTTTGGTGGATTGGTAGCAACCCTTTTAAAGCGAGGCTATCAAGTAGTGGCATATGACGGACCATCGCATGGCTTTAGTTCTAAAGGAAAAACCAATTGGTTCGACTATATCGCTTTAACGGGGCAAATGGCGCAAGAGTACAAACCAGAAATCATCATTAGCCATTCCTTTGGCAGCGTGGCCTCTGCTGCAATGCTGAGAAACAATCCTGACATAAATGTCAAACAATGGTACTTGATCACTTCCCCACATGATGTTAAAGAACGCATCAAAGACTTTACCGTTCCTCTCGGTGTAACTGAGAGAACCGTTTCGAAACTAGTTCCTATGCTTGAAGCCGATACTGGTGAACATATAGATGACCTCAATATGTCAGTATTTTGTGCAGACCTCAACCATGTGAAAGAAGCTTTCATTATCCATGGTCTTGCAGACAAGGTCTTGCCTATTCACAATAGTCGCAGGTTAGAAAAAGATTTCCCTCAAGCACAATTAATAGAATTAGAAGATTTGGGGCACTTTAGAATTTTGTGGTCCGATAGCTTGATAGAAGTATTAGAAGAAAGACTACCTAATGACTAAAACTTTCATAAAGTTTTTAAAGACCACGACTTCTGTCAGTGTCATTCTCTTTATGATAAGTCTCTATTACACACTTTACAATAAAGACTTGAGACTAGACCCTGATAGTATGCTTTTAAGCATGCTGCTCATTGTATTTACAGCAATCGCATCAATTATTCAGGCGATAATTCTGTATTTCTTAACTCAGAAAGACCCTAAAGAGTAGTCTTGGTCCAAATGACTGTTCTTCCAAAAAGTGGGGTGCCTACATAGCCTCTAACTTCGAGCTTGCCTTTCTTCATTCTAATTCGGCAAGAATAAGTTTTACCCTCCTTGGGATCATAAATATCTCCGTCTTCCCATTGGTCGTCATCAAATTCGAATCCATAAACCAGCCTTATACCAAGAATTGGTTGATCTCGCTTGTCTTTGTCTGGATTCTCAACGTCAGTCTTAGGTTTGCCCTCGTCATTCAAAGGCTCTCTAAGCCAAACAATTTTTCCATGATACTTACCTCCTTCTTTGAAGATCTCAATTTTTGCATCTCCATCATCGGTCAACCAATAGCCAAGAATATCATCAGCTTCTTGGGCCATCGTTATAATAGGGAGTAAAAAGAATATTAACAGGGAAAGTGCTCTCATGACTTTAAGATTTGAATTTTGTTTCGATATTCAACGCTAATTAATGAAAGAACTTGCGGCCATCCATAAAGTTTGTGATCAAACATTGAATTTACTTCCCGAGAAGGCTATTTTCTGGGAAGAAAAAAAGATTTTGATCCTTGCCGACCTGCATCTTGGAAAAGCAGGCCATTTTAGAAAGTCAGGGATTCCTGTATCTGAACTCGTTCATTCAAAAGATATGCTCAACCTTGAAAGGCTGATCAACCGAACCAACCCAGAGCATGTGATTTTTCTTGGCGATCTCTTTCATAGTGAGCATAATCAAAGCTGGCCAACATTTAAACAATGGTTGTTGTCGAAAAAACCACTAACCTTTACTCTCGTTCTAGGCAATCATGATGTTTTACCTGTTCAAAACTATCAGATCGAGAACCTTGATATCGTAGACGAATTGACCGCCCTACCCTTTTCTTTTACACACATCCCAGAAGAAACAGTACATTTTAACATAGCAGGACATAGACATCCTGCCATTAGGCTAAGAGGAAAAGGACGGCAAAGTATTAAAGTACCTTGCTTTTACTTTAGTAATAAACAGGCTCTTTTACCAGCTTTTGGAGCTTTCACAGGAACAGCAGGCCTAAGCCCGAAAAAAGAAGACAGTATTTATGTAATAGCTGAAGACCAAGTATTCCAAGTCAATTAACTCTAAAGCCATTAAGCAATATTAACAAGGAGGCTCAGTTTATCTTTTGAATTAATTGCTATTTTTGACCGAAACCTTAGCCATTGAAAACAGAAAGAAAAAGAACAAAGACTAAAAAAAAACTAGGCTCCTATCAATACGGGAGTGTGCTTTTTAGTATCAGTTTGGCCTTATTCGTAATCGGTTTATTTGGCCTCCTTTTTCTTCAGGCTAATGAACTCACTTCTGTTATCAAGCAAAACCTAGAACTACAGGTTTATCTAAATAAAGATTTAAGCGAAAACCAAAGAAATCGCATAAGTGCTGAACTTGAAAATTCTGGCTACCTCTTGGTGGATGAAGGCACAAACGAAAATAGCATTCGATTCATTTCAAAAGATGAGGCCGCAGAGCAGTTTATTGAAGCAACTGGAGAAGATTTCTCTGCCTTTATTGGTGACAATCCACTTCGTGATGCCTTTGTACTTAATCTTGCCCCTGAATTCCAAACTAATGCTAAAATGGATAGCATTTCCAACAGAATTCAAGCAATCAACGGTGTATTTGAAGTCACCTATGTTAAAAACCTAGCTGACTCCATAGACGAAAACATGACAAAAGTAGCATTAGTGCTCATTGGTATTGCAGCACTATTAGTACTTGTTGTAATCCTATTAATTAACAATACCATCAAACTTGCCTTGTTCTCGCAGAGGTTTCTAATTAGAAGCATGCAGTTAGTCGGAGCTAAGAGCAACTTTATTAAAAAACCATTCTTGAAGCGCTCTTTTGGCTATGGTGCAATTTCTGGACTAATCGCTTCAGGATTACTGTACGGAATTCTTACTTTCGCGAATCAAAAAGTTGAGAGGCTTGAAGAACTTCAGAAGGTTGAAATGATCTTGATCCTTTTTGCTTTACTTGTTTTACTAGGTGCAGTAATCTCATACTTGAGCACCGCTAGAGCAATGAACAAGTATTTGAAAATGTCGCTTGACGAACTGTATTAATATGTCAGATAAGAAAAATAAATTCGCCTTTAATAAAGACAACTACCGCTGGATGTTGATAGGACTCGGGGTTTTGATCCTTGGTTTCATCATTATGTCTATGGATGGCGAGCAGCATGGTCAAGGCTTTTTAGGACTAACCCTTGGCCCTATCGTGATCATGGCCGGTTTCATCATTGAATTCTACGCGATATTTAAAAAGCCTAAGGCTGATCAATGAGTATTTTTGAGGCCATTATTTTGGGGATTGTTCAGGGTTTAACAGAATTCCTACCTGTCAGTAGCAGTGGACATCTCGAACTAACCAAAGTTATCTTTGGAGATACTTCTGTGCCAGAAGAGAGCCTCATGATGACAGTATTATTGCATGCAGCTACTGCACTCAGTACAATAGTGATTTTCAGGAAAGACATAGCAGAATTACTCTCAGGCCTTTTTCAATTCAAAAACAATGAACAGTTCAGGTATAGCTTAAACATCGTTTTATCCATGATACCTGCGGCAGCTGTGGGTGTGCTATTCGAAGAGCAGATCGACCAACTTTTCAGTGGTCAAGTACTACTTGTTGGAGTAATGCTATTGGTTACCGGTTCACTTTTGTTCTTAGCTGACAGAGCCAAAAACACATTAAAATCTGTTAACCCAAAAAGTGCATTAATCATTGGAATCGCGCAAGCAATTGCCATCATGCCTGGTATTTCAAGATCTGGAGCTACCATTTCTACCTCCGTATTGTTAGGCATTGATAGAGCCAAAGCAGCACGCTTCTCTTTTTTGATGGTTGTGCCTTTAATCTTGGGTAAAATGGCGAAGGACATTCTGAGTGGTGATTTGGCTAACACTGATACTGAATTGACCGTATTAGCTGCTGGTTTTGTTGCCGCTTTCATTGCCGGATTATTGGCATGTCAATGGATGATCAAACTTGTGCGAAATAGCCAGTTAAAGTATTTCTCTTACTATTGCTACCTTGTAGGGGTAACCGCAATTGCCTACGCCATTTTTAATTGATGCTTTCTTTAGACCCTGAGCTTAGCTTAAGCGAAAATTTCCAGTCTGGAAAAGTGCTTCTGATCGATAAACCGCTCGATTGGACATCCTTTGACGTTGTAAAGAAAGTGCGCAATTCAATCCGCATCAAAAAAGTAGGACATGCGGGTACTTTAGACCCTCTAGCCTCTGGTTTACTCGTGGTTTGTACTGGCAAAAAAACCAAAGAGATCGAATCTTTTATGGCTGCTGAAAAAGAATACACAGGCACCATTACTATCGGTTCGGTTACCCCTACTTATGACTTAGAAAGCGAGCCAGAGCAGTTTCAGGACTATGGATCTGTAACCATTGAGGAATTAGAGAATGCCAGAAAAAAATTCATTGGTGACATCATGCAAATGCCTCCAATCTATTCTGCCATAAAAATCAAAGGCACAAGACTTTACGAATTGGCGCGAAGAGGACAAAAGGTAGAATTAAAACCAAGACCTATAAACATTTCGGAATTCGAGTTAACAAAAGTAGATTTGCCGAGTATAGAGTTTAGGGTGGTTTGTTCAAAAGGCACCTACATAAGAAGCTTAGCTCACGATTTTGGTGAAACCCTTGGCTGCGGTGGTCACCTATCAGCATTGAGAAGAACAAGGATTGGTGAGTTAAGTGTAAAAGATGCCTATGAACTCCCTTTGCTAATTGATACGATAAAAGCATTCAATGAAAATTCACCTGGGAACAGAAAAGATAGCTGAGATCAAAAACGCTGTAGTAACGAGTGGCACCTTCGATGGTGTACATTTGGGACATCAGCAGATCTTAGATCGATTGAAACAATTAGCCGATGAAATCGATGGAGAAACTGTTCTCATTACCTATTGGCCTCACCCTAGATTGGTATTAAAACCTTGGGACCACTCACTTCAATTGTTAAGTACTTTCCCAGAAAAGGCAAATCAGCTTGAAAAACACGGTGTGGACCATTTGATAAAAATTCCTTTTACTCAAGAGTTCGCCTTGATGTCTCCTGAAGACTATATCCGTGTGATTCTTCACGATAGAATAGGGACAAATAAACTCGTAATAGGTTACGACCATCGATTTGGAAAAGACCGTTCAGGGGGCTTGGAAGAGCTTCAGCATTATGCTGACAAATACAAATACACTGTTGAGGAGATCCCAAGACAAGACATTGAAGAAATTGGAATTAGCTCAACAAAAACTAGGAGAGCTTTAGAGATCGGTGATGTTGCTGCCGCAAATGCTTTCTTAGGGAGACCTTACAGTATTTCAGGTGTTGTGGCTAAGGGAGAACAAAAAGGAAGACAGTTGGGCTTCCCTACTGCCAATATCAAAATCAAGGAAAACTATAAACTCATACCTGCTGATGGAGTTTATGCAGTTAAGGTTTGTAATAAATTCAAGAAGCATGACGGTATGCTAAATATAGGTCATAGACCAACAGTAGGTGGGGATCACAAGACCATTGAAGTACATATTTTTGAGTTCGATGACAACATCTATGACACTGAGATCAGTATTGAGTTTATCGAAAGGATTAGAGAAGAACAGAAATTTGAATCGCTGGACCAATTAAAACATCAACTGGAGGAAGATGAAAAACAGGTCAAAGAGATTCTTGTAAACTATAAAGAAACTGTATGATCAATAAAGTATTAAAAAATGCGGATGAGGCAACTCATGACATTCCAGACAATGCTACACTGATGCTAGGTGGTTTCGGACTTTGCGGTATACCAGAAAACGCTATCGCTGCATTGATCAAAAAAGGAGTCACTGGCTTGACTTGTATCTCAAATAATGCTGGAGTTGATGATTTCGGAATTGGTTTAATGCTTAAAACACGCCAAGTCAAGAAGATGATCTCTTCTTATGTTGGTGAGAATGCGGAGTTCGAAAGGCAATTATTATCTGGCGAACTTGAAGTAGACCTAATTCCTCAAGGAACATTAGCAGAACGAATTAGAGCTGGTGGAGCGGGCATCCCAGCATTCTTCACTCCTGCTGGCTATGGTACTGAGGTAGCTGAAGGTAAAGAAGTTAGAGAGTTCAATGGTAAGATGCACCTGATGGAAGAATGGCTCCGGGCAGATTTTGCACTAGTAAAAGCTTGGAAAGGCGATAAGTCAGGAAACTTGATCTTCAAAGGAACAGCTAGGAATTTTAACCCAATGATGGCCATGGCGGGCAAAGTGACAATTGCGGAGGTAGAGGAGCTTGTAGAAGTTGGAGACCTTGACCCTAACCAAATCCATACACCAGGCATTTATGTTCAAAGAATATTTGAAGGCAAGAACTACGAGAAGAGAATTGAACAGAGAACGACTAAACTGAAGTAACATGTTGGATAAAATTGGAATAGCGAAAAGAATCGCTCAAGAAGTTCAGGATGGCACTTACATCAATTTGGGAATAGGCATACCGACCTTAGTCGCCAACTTTATTCCTGTAGACATCAATGTTGTTCTTCAATCTGAAAATGGCTTGCTAGGAATTGGACCATTCCCAGAGGAAGAAGAGGTTGATGCAGACCTCATTAACGCAGGTAAGCAAACGGTTACTACAATGGCTGGATCTGCCCTATTTAGCTCGGCTGAAAGTTTTGAGATGATCAGAGGTGGCCATGTTGACCTGACCATACTTGGTGCTATGGAAGTTTCTGAAAATGGTGATATCGCCAATTGGAAAATACCTGGCAAAATGGTTAAAGGTATGGGAGGAGCTATGGATCTAGTCGCCTCAGCTGATAACATTATTGTTGCCATGCAGCACAAGAGCAGAAACGGTGACTCCAAACTTTTAACTGACTGCACACTGCCAATTACCGGAATCAATTGTGTCAAAAAGATTGTGACCGACATGGCAGTATTAGAAATTCTACCAACAGGTGGATTCAAACTTTTGGAAAGAGCACCGGGCCTATCTGTTAAGGAAATCGAAGAAGCAACAGCCGGGAAACTAATTATTGAAGGTGATATACCTGAAATGAGAATAGACTAAGAAGAGATCGACAATGAAAGAATCAAAAATAAACTTAAGGGTATTACTAGATCAGGATAGTGTACCAGAAAAAATCCTTTGGGATGCTACCGATAAAGACGGTGGTGAAGAAGAAACAAAGACATTCAGTCTATCAATTTGGGACTCACCAAACCAAAGCACTTTACGAATTGACCTGTGGAATAAGGAAATGCCTGTTGATGAAATGAAGCGTTTCTATATTGACTGCCTAGGTGGTCTAGCTCAAAGCATACTGAACGCTACTGGAGATGAATTCATGTCATCTGCTATGAACAGACTATGCGACAAGTTGGTAAAACATGTCGAAGAAGAGCAAAAAAATCCTAATCCGTAATGGGCTAGTTCTGAACAATCTAGGGGTTTTGCTAGTTAAAAATTATTATGCATGCAGAACATTTTTTGGCTTTAAAGCATTGTAAAGCAGAAAATACTTGTACTTTTAAGGCTTCACGCACGTTTACTTGGCCAATTTTTGCGGCTAACCAAACTTTATTTGTTTACCAAAACAGTAATTATGAATCTTAAATCATCCTTTAAGAGTCTTCTAATCCTTTGCATGTGTATGCAATCGATAGCATTAATGGCTCAAAATCAAACAACTATCTCCGGAAAGGTCGTAGATGAGACCGGAGTGACTCTGCCCGGGGTAAATATCCGCGTAGAAGGAAAAGTGGTTGGAACTATTTCCCAGCCTGACGGAACTTACAGTTTGACTGTGAGCCAAGCTCCTCCACTCACGCTTATATTTTCCTATGTTGGGTACCAACCACAGTCAATTGAAATTACTTCAGCGACTAACACCAACTTAGATATCACTATGGTAGAACAAGTGATACTAGGACAAGAGGTAGTGGTATCGGCTTCAAGAATAGAAGAAAGCGTGCTGACATCTCCAGTATCCATTGAAAAGATGGATATTTTGGACATTCAAAATACCGCTGCACCTTCTTTCTATGAAGGACTTGCCAATATGAAAGGTGTAGATTTCAGTACGATGTCGCTTACTTTTAAATCTGTCAACACACGTGGATTTGGAGCAAACGGTAATACACGTTTTGTTCAATTGATTGATGGAATAGATAACCAAGCACCAGGTCTAAACTTTGCAGTGGGTAACATTGTAGGTATCAACGACCTTGATTTAGAAAGTGCTGAAATGATCCCTGGAGCCGCCTCAGCCCTATACGGACCAAATGCTATCAATGGTATTTTACTATTAACGTCTAAGAATCCTTTCGATTACCAAGGTTTAAGTGTCTACGCTAAAACTGGTGCGAACCATGTGGATGAAGAGTTCCACCCTGTATCACTCTATCAGGATTACGGATTTAGATATGCTAAGGCAATCAATAACAAGTTCGCTTTTAAGGTGACTGCCTCTTATTTAAATGCCCAAGACTGGGTAGCTGCTGATTATAGAGATCAAGGACCAGCTACTTTCGGTGTGCTTGAACGAGGTGCGACAGAAAGAGGAAATAATAGATTCTATGACGGTCTAAACACATATGGAGATTTTCAAATCACAACTGGTACGGTTGCAGACTTAGCTGGAGGTGCACTAGATCCAGTAAGAACATTGATTCCTGATGACATCAATGGTCTTTTCACACCAAACGGATTTAATGAAGTTGATTTCGTAGATAATACAACAGAGAGTATAAAAGTAGGTGGTGCATTACATTACAGATTAAATGATAACCTAGAGGTATTTGGTCAGTTCAATTATGGTTCAGGTAGCACGGTATACACTGCAAATGATAGATTCGTGCTTGATAACTTTTCAATCACAACGACCAAACTAGAATTAAGAGGTTCAGAGTTTTATGTTAGAGCCTATAACACTGCTGAAAACTCAGGAGATAGTTATGCTGCAAATACATTAGCTTCATTGATCAATCAGTCAACTTTCTTAGCTCCTTATGTTGAGACATTTGCATTTGCCAGATCAGGATTGGTTCCTGGAGTAGGCACCGACATAGAGTCCGCACACGCTGCTGCTAGAGTGGCTGCACTTGCTCAGCAACCAACTCCTGGTTCGGATGCATTCAACGCACTTAGTGATCAGTTTAGAGGTATATCAATTGCCGATGGTGGTGCAAAATTCTTAGACAAGTCTAAGATGTGGCATGCTGAAGGTAGCTGGGACCTTTCAAACAGAATTGACTGGGCAGATGTTGTTGTTGGTGCTAATTGGAGAAGATATTCTTTGAATTCAGAGGGCACCTTATTTGCACTAGACAATGATGGTGAAGAAGTAAGCTTCAATGAGTATGGTGCTTACGGTCAGATCACAAAGAGTTTATTAAATGATAACCTTAAACTTCAAGGTTCATTGCGTTATGACAAAAACGAGAACTTTGAAGGTCAGCTTTCACCGAGACTATCAGCTGTTTATTCAGTAAACAATCACAACTTCAGAGGTTCCTTCCAAAGAGGTTTTAGAATTCCTACTACTCAAGATCAATACATTGACCTAGATGTAGTTACAAGAAGACTTATTGGTAGTAATCAATTATTGGTAGATAGATATGACTTCGATCCTAATAATTCTTATGTAAGCACTTCTGTAACTGACGCAATCAATTCTGGGAACATCGCTGATTTCGATTTAGAGGAAAGAGTGGCAAATGACTTTAAGCCAGAAAAAGTAAATACTTACGAAGTAGGTTATAAAGGACTTTTCGCTGATGGTAGATTATTAGTAGATGCCTACTACTACTACTCAGAATATACGGATTTCATTGCGGAGATTGATTTTACTCAAGCAGTTCCAAATGGAATTACAGGAGTGAAACTACCTGATTCTGATGCTGTAAGACAAGGTATCATTAACGGTACGCTTCCTACACAAAGATTCGGTTTCGACATCAATGCAACTGGTAAAGTACAATCTCAAGGTTGGGCGCTTCAATTAGACTATACACTTCCTGGTGGGTATACAATTGGCGGTAACGTTGCTTACAATGAGTTGATTTCGCAAGATGACCTTTTGGATCAAGGCTTTAGAGCTTCTTACAATACGCCTAAATACAGATATAACATCAAGTTCGAAAACAGAAAAGTTACTGACCGTTTAGGTTTCAACGTGACTTGGAGATGGCAGCAAGCCTTCTTGTGGGAATCGTCTTTTGGTGTAGGTGTAGTTCCAGAGTTTGGTACTCTTGATGCTCAGATCAGTTACAGAATGCCAGAGTGGAAGTCTATCTTCAAACTTGGTGCAAGCAACCTGTTGAATGAATACTATATTACTTCAATTGGTAACCCAAGCATTGGTGGTATCTACTACATCCAAATCACATTTGACGAATTCTTCAAATAATTAAACTGATGAAAATGAAAAACTTAAAAACGTACTTATTAGCTGCTTTAGCTTCTGCCTTCGTTTTCACAGCATGTGACGAAGAAGATAAGTTAATTCAGCAACTCGAAGAAGAAAATCCAATTCCTGGACCTGTCACAGGAGATCCGGGCCCAATAGATTTTAGCACATTTATTTCTGTTGGTAACTCTTTGACAGCAGGGTTCCAAGATGGAGCTTTATATACGGATGGACAAAACCAGTCATTCCCTGCTCTCCTGGCTCGTCAATTTCAAATTCAAGGAGTTGGAGGAGGTGAATTCAATCAACCAGATATTAACTCTGCAAATGGCAGGTCAGGTGTAAACCCAGATGGTGGCTTCTTTGGAAGGTTTGAATTGAGTTTAAGTCTTCTTGCACCGGTACCTACTGTTGGTGAAGATATTACTCCCTTTACGGGTGATAAGGCTACATTAAGGAATTTTGGTGTGCCAGGGATGCGGTCAATTGATATTGCAAATCCTTTATATGGTCAAGGAAATCCATTTTACGGTAGATTTGCTACTGCGCCTGGAATGTCAACTGTGCTTGGTGATGCTTTAGCTACTGCTCCAACATTTTTTACTTATTGGTTAGGAAACAATGATATCCTAGGCTATGCATCTGGAGGTGGTGCTGATGACTCCGCAATTACCCCAATTGCTGATGTGCAAGCCTCTCTTACTCAAGGATTAGGTGCACTTGTTCAATCGGGAGCACAAGGGGTAACTTTAACGGTTCCTTTAATTGTGACTACGCCATATTTTAGGGCAGTCCCTTATAACGCAATACCCCTTGACGACCAAGGTCTTGTGGATCAACTAAATGGTGCTTTTGCTTCTGTTAATCAGGCCATTCAACTTGCTGCTGATCTTTCTTTTATCACACAAGCAGATGCTGATGCTCGTAAAGTAGAATATACACTCGGTGCAAATCCAATTTTAATGGCAGACGAATACTTGGTAGACCTAGGCCCATTTTTTGATGGATTAGGCTTGCCACCTGAGCAAAGAGCAGCTCTTGAACCTTATCGTCTTTCTAGACCTGCGACAGCGGATGATTTACCTCTTTTAACTTCTGCGACCGTATTGGGAACTGAAGTTGGAGGCAATCCACTTGCATTAGTTGGAATTACCGTACCAGCTGAGGACCGTTTAATTCTTTCAGCAACTGAAGTTCAGATAACTGTAGCTGGAAGAGCCTCTATAAATGCCACCATTGCTGGAGTTGTAGATGCAATCAATGCGAATGCAGGGGCCGAGGTTATAACCTTGGTAGATGTGCAACCAGCAATGGCAGATCTTGCTGGTTTAGACGCACAAACAGCTGCTGCATTGGTTGACCCTTCACTAATTCCAGGGTCTCCATTCCCAATGATTCCTGCATTAAGAGAAATGGCAAACAATGCTGCTGCAAGGGCTGATGGTGAATTGGGTATTGTAATTCAAGGTGTTTCTTTGTCTCCTGATTTTTCACCTAACGGAGTATATTCAACTGATGGAATCCATCCAAATCCTAGAGGGGCTGGACTATTTGGTAACGAAATTCTTAACGTTTTAAATGCGTCTAAAGGATCTTCAATTCCACTTATTGATGTACTTGCATTAAGAGGAATATTAGCTACCAATTAAGAGTAGCATAAACCAAAATAAGAAAAGGCCTTCCACTGGCAGGCCTTTTCTTTTTGTTAGTCACTTTAACTAACCCGAAGCGCTTTTAAAACTTGTGCTAATCTCATTTCTACCCATTCCTTTGAGGGCTCTCTTTGCTTTCTCTCTTTAAACTCATCAATAATGATCTGCCTAACTCCAATGATGAATTCTCTCTTTCTCTTCAACCCCAACTTCATATTATCAAAAAAAAGACCCCGGAGTATTCCCCGGGGCCACCTCAACCAAATAGATAAATAACCTTCAACTTCACTTCCAATCCCTTCTGGTTATTTATTTCTAAACCTATGCCAACTATGTAACAAGTAGACTGCCAAAACTTCACTTTACTAGATTACAATTGATTATCAAGCAGTTAAAGATTGACAGTTATAGATTGAATTGATTTTTTTTACCAGAACAAGAATATTTTTCCCATTCTAGGACATTTTATGACCTATGAGAGTCCATCTTTTCTATATATTTTTAGCCATAAAAATTACATCATGCCAGGTTTTGAAGTTTTCGGTGAAGAAGAGAGAAAAGAAGTAAATGACGTTTTAGAGTCAGGTGTACTAATGCGTTATGGATTCGATGGAATGCGCAATGGACATTGGAAAGCAAAAGAGTTGGAAGATCAAATCTGTTCTACTTTTAATGTGAACCATGCACAACTAACCTCTAGTGGCACTACTGCTTTGAGTACAGCAATGGCAGTCATGGGTGTGGGTTATGGAGATGAGGTTATTATGCCAACGTTTACATTTGTGGCCAGCTTTGAAGCAATTATCGCAGTTGGCGCAATTCCAGTTCTAGTAGATATTGATGAGACATTGTGCTTAGATCCAAATTCAGTTGAGAAAGCAATAACGTCAAAAACAAAAATGGTGATGCCTGTTCATATGTGCGGCTCTATGGCTCAGATGGATAAATTGAAAGCCATCTGCCTGAAAAACAATCTTCTTCTTCTTGAGGATGCCTGTCAAGCCATTGGCGGAAGCTTTAATGGACAAAAACTTGGTGCAATAGGTGATGGTGGCACTTTTTCATTTGACTTTGTTAAAACCATAACTTGCGGTGAAGGAGGGGCATTCATTACCAATAAACAAGATTATTACTTAAATGCTGATCATTACACCGATCACGGTCATGATCATGTTGGTAACGACAGAGGAGCTGAATCACATCCATTCATTGGTTACAATTATAGAATATCAGAATTGAATGCGGCTGTAGGGTTGGCTCAAATCAATAAGCTTGAAAAAATCTTATCGATCCAGAAGAGAAATAATGCCATAATTAAAGAAAAGCTTTCCCAAATACCGGAATTATCGTTTAGAAGAATCCCGGACCCTGAAGGTGAAAATGCTTCATTCCTTTCATTCTTTCTACCAAGTGAGGCAATTGCCAAAAACTGTCATACAGCACTTATTGAAAATGGACTCGGTGGTAACTTCTACTGGTACGACAACAATTGGCATTATGTAAAAATGTGGGAGCACCTTAAAACTAGGACATCTCTTTACCCCCTTAATCCAGCCTTGTTAGAACGACTGGAAAGTATGAACTTCGATTCATTTAGCCAATCTGACGCTATCATGAGTAGAACTATCTCATCACTTATTAACCTCAATTGGACTGAAGAACAAGTAGTTGATAGGGCTAAGAGCATGTATGAGGTAATTCGAAGTATAGTTTAATTTGAATATTGTTCAAAAACTGAATTCCTTTGTCTCTTGAAAGAGGAATATCAATGAATCCATTTTTTTGTAGTATTTCCAATTTCAATCGATAATTTTCGGTTCTAAATAATTCCAAGCGTGAAAACAATGACCACATATAAGAACCTACCAATGGTACAGATGATCGTCTATGGTCGTGGTTCATTTTCACAAACAGAGGAGATTCTTTACTCGAAAAGAAAAATAGGACGCCCTTTTATATTTATTGTTGATGATTTCTTTCAAGGTAATTCTTATCTAATAGATAGAATTCCTTTGGAATTAAATGACAAAATCATCTATGTAAGTACTTCTGAAGAACCTAAAACAGAAGATGTTGATGCAATTGCTAAAGAACTCAAAAGTACTTTTGGAGTTGTATCAGGAATAATTGGTATTGGTGGTGGATCTGTAATGGACCTGGCTAAGGCAGTCGCCCTAATGATGACAAATCCTGGTTCCGCTGCAGATTATCAGGGTTGGGATTTAGTTCCTACAAAAGGTACCTATCATGTTGGTATTCCAACACTCTCAGGAACTGGAGCGGAGGTGTCAAGAACAACGGTACTTACAGGGCCTGAGCGTAAACTAGGAATTAACTCAGACTTCACTCCTTTTGATCAGATCATATTAGACCCAGAACTGACGAGAAATGTACCTAGTGCCCAGCGTTTTTACACAGGCATGGATTGTTATATCCATTGTATCGAATCACTAACTGGAAGTTACCTTAATACATTCTCTCAATCGTATGGAGAAAAGGCTTTGGCACTTTGCGAAGAAGTATTTTTAGAAAAAAACACTTGGGATAATGAGAGCGATGATAAGTTGATGATGGCCTCGTACCAAGGAGGCATGTCGATTGCATATTCTCAAGTGGGAGTTGCTCATGCAATATCCTATGGCCTATCTTATCTATTAGGTATTAAACACGGAATAGGGAACTGTATTGTATTCAATCAATTAGAAGAATTTTATCCTGATGGAGTTCAGAAGTTCAAAGCAATGGTTGAAAAACACAATATTGAAATTCCACAAGGAATTTGCGCTGGCCTCACTGATTATGAGATTGACAAAATGATAGAGGTCTCTTTATTTCTAGAACCACTCTGGGAAAACGCACTTGGTTCTCATTGGCGTAATACCATTACCAAGAAGAAACTCAGAGAAATGTATAAAAGCTTATAAGGCTTTTTTTGATAAGTCAAGAATCTCGTTTTCAAAACATAACCCTTCTTAATGCCATTAGCCTAATTGGATTGTTTTGGGTAATAATTTGTTCCAAAAGTATAATCTGGCCGTATATTCATTAGAAATGAAAATTCTATGAAAAAGCTTTTTACTCTTTTGGCTTTAACATCTGCTCTATTGGCCAATGCTCAAGAAGAATCAAATTATGTCAACGGAGCCATTACTATTGGAGTAGTCGTGGAAGACATGGAAAATTCCTTGAAGTTCTACACGGAGGTGCTCAATTTTAAAGAAGCAGGCGGATTTGATATCGATTCAGCGTTTGGTAGTTATTCGGGCCTTTCTAATGGGGTACCTTTTAAGGTTACTATTTTAAAGACATCTGATACACCAGAGGCCTCCCAATGGAAATTAGTTTCATTCAACAAAAGCGCTCAACATCCAGAACAACAATTCATCCAAGATGATACAGGCATGCAGTACATGACCTTATATGTCAAGAATTTGGATCCAATCATCAAGAATATTCAAAAAGCAGGAATACCATTTCTGAACAAACCCAACACAAGAATTAGAGATGGAAGGGGCTTTATTCTTATTCAAGACCCTGATGGAATCTTCATAGAGCTTATTGGACCGATGACTAAATAATTCTGCTTTTAAGGCACTTAGTTTTTTATTAGCTTTCATACAATTAGAAGAAATAATGGACAGAAGAAAATTTATCACCAACACTGCCCTCGCAACTGCAGGCCTTGCAGCATCCTCAAAAGTGCTCGCAGATACATTTGATGCTAAGATCAATGATTTTGGGTTCCAGTCTTATACTGTTAGAGATGTCATCTATAAGGATATGCCAGGCACTTTAAAGAAGCTAAAAAGAGCTGGTTACGACTATTTCGAAGGTTTCGATTTTGGAAACGGCAAATTATTAGGGAAACCAGTAGCTGAAGCGAAAAAAATCATAGAAAAATCAAAACTTGATTTAAAAAGTATTCATGTATTGACCGGTGCTGCGGCCCCTGATTTGAAAGGTTCAATGATGAATGAATGGCAAATGGCTATTGATCAAGCCGCTGAGCTTGGTGCTTCTTACATTGTCTGTGCATATTTAATGGATTTTGAAAGAAAGAGTATCGACCAGTATAAAGAGCTAGCTGAGCTATTCAATAAATGTGGTGAAGTAGCCAAAAAATCAGGTATTCAATTGTGCTATCATAATCATGAATTCGAATTTGAAGAACTAGATGGCCAAATCCCAATGGACATTATTCTGTCAGAAACAGATTCAAACAATTTAAAGCTCGAACTGGATATTTATTGGGCTCGATATGCAGGGGTAGATGTTATCAACTTCTTTACAAAGAATTTAAAGCGTATTCCTCTTTGGCACGTCAAAGACCTTTCATTAAAGAAACTCCCCGGAACTGAAGAAGTAAAACCTATGACTGAAGTTGGAAATGGTATTATTGACTGGAGACAAGTTTTCGTTAACAGAAGCAATTCAGGCATGCAATACTTCTTTGTAGAGCAAGACAGAAACTTTGCTGAAGACTCAGTTTCTAGCTTAATAACTAGCATTAAATACTTGAAAAAGCTAAGTGTCTAATTACTCGTTTAAGATAATTGATAAAGCATCCCCTGAGGATGCTTTTTTATTGACTTCAATTGCAAAAGAGTCAAAAGCGTCTTGGGGCTATGAACAAGAATTACTTGACCTGTGGTCTGATGACTTGACTATTTCTGAGGAACACGCAGAAAAATGGAAAACCTATGTTTCATATGCGGATGGCCACATTGTAGGGTTCTGTATGATAGACCTCAATTCGAGCCCATCTGAAGTCGAACACCTCTGGCTCTTGCCAAAGTTTCAAGGTAAAGGAATCGGTAAACGGCTATTGCAATTTGCTTTAGATGATATTGCCAATGAAGTGAGTACCATAGGCGTTACCGCAGACCCTTTTGCAGAAGCATTTTACTCTAAAATGGGCTTTATCAAGACTCATAGTATTCCTTCAAAACCTGAAGGGAGGAGACTCCCCTATTTACTGCTCAAGTTTTAGTGATAAAAGACTATATTGGTATTCATCCTTAACTATGAATATTAAAAAAGTTTACCTCTGGTCGGTTGCAAGTGCGATGGCCGGTTTCCTATTTGGCTTTGACACAATCGTAATAAATGGGGCTGAGCAAGATCTGCAAGCACTATGGTCAAATTTCACTCTCAATGGTAGTAATGACCTATTTCACGGATGGATCGTTGTTGGTTCAGCGCTATGGGGAACGGTCGTGGGTGCCATGCTCGGTGGAATTCCGACTGACAGGATTGGACGTAAGAAAACCCTCGTACTTATTGGTTTATTATATACGGTCTCTGCGCTGGGTTCCGCTATGGTAAGCGACCCTTGGTTATTTGCAGCCTTTAGATTTATTGGTGGTTTAGGTGTTGGTGCTTCCACCATTGCTGCTCCCGCATTTGTTTCTGAGATTGCTCCTGCAGACAAAAGAGGAAGACTTGTTGCCTTATATCAATTGAATATTGTTTTAGGTATTCTTGTAGCTTTCATCTCAAACTATCTGATCGCTATAAATGTCGATACAGAAGCATGGCGATGGATGATTGGTATAGAGGCACTTCCTGCCATCATTTATACATTAATTGTGCTCACTGTTCCAAAAAGCCCTCGTTGGTTACTTCTAAAAAAGAATGATGAAGCTGGGGCAAGGAAAATCTTTGGTGAGATCTACCCATCAGAACAAATTGATGAACAAATAAGTCTGATTAAATCTTCTGTTGATCATCAAAATGACCCAGGAGAAAAGCTATTTAAAGCGAAATACAAATTCCCTCTCTTTTTAGCTTTCGCTATTTCTTTCTTTAATCAGTTCAGCGGTATTAATGCACTGCTGTATTATGCACGTAGAATTTTCTCAGAAGCTGGTCTGGGTGAAGATGCTGTGTTTTTAAGTACGGTTGGTATTGGCATTGCTAACTTTGCTTTTACCCTGCTAGGTGTTGCGCTAATCGATCGACTGGGACGTAAACAACTCATGTATATTGGGTCTGTCGGTTATATTTTAACATTGGCAACTACCGCCCTGGCTTTCGCATTTAACTGGTCTAACATTATCCCTCCTGCCCTATTCCTATTTATTGGGGCACATGCTATTGGTCAAGGGGCAATTATATGGGTATTTATTTCAGAGATTTTTCCAAACCATTTGAGATCTAAAGGTCAGGCATTTGGTACATCGGTGCACTGGTGGTTAGCTGCCATTATTCCTGCAATGGTTCCTGCCTTGTTTACATCAATTGGCCCCGCATGGGTCTTTGCCATTTTCGCCATATTCATGGTCTTCCAATTATTATTCGTTTGGAAATTTATGCCTGAAACCAAAGGCAAAACACTTGAAGAACTTGAATCAATTATCATCAAATGAAAAGAATAATAGCAGCTGCATTGATCTGTTTGGCTTTCGCCTGTTCTAACGAACAAAAGGAAGCTGCACCAGAAATCTCACTATTTGAGAACTATCGGGCTCAAGATTTTAAACCTATGATTCATTACTCTCCGGACAGTGCCTGGATGAATGATCCTAATGGAATGGTTTATTATGATGGTGAATACCATCTTTTCTTTCAGTTTTACCCAGACAGTACAGTTTGGGGGCCAATGCATTGGGGCCATGCAGTCAGCGAGGATATGGTGCACTGGGAGCACTTGCCAATAGCGCTTTATCCAGATGAACTAGGATATATATTTTCAGGTAGCGCTGTAATTGATTGGAATAATACAACGGGTTTACAAACAGGCGAACACCCTCCTATGATAGCCATTTTTACCCATCATGCACCGAAAGGAGCTGCTGATAAGAATAATATAGTCTATCAATACCAGAGTATTGCTTACAGCAATGACAAAGGCCGCACCTGGACCAAATATGAAGGAAACCCCGTTATTCCTAACCCGGGCATTGAAGATTTCAGAGACCCAAAAGTATTCTGGAATAAAGAGGCTAAGTTGTGGGCGATGATTCTTGCAGCAGCAGACAGAATTAAAATCTACACGTCCCCAAACCTAATCGACTGGAAGGACCAAAGTGAGTTCGGTGCTAATAACGGTGCCCATGGCGGTGTTTGGGAGTGCCCTGACCTATTCCCATTGCAAGTAGAAGGCAGCAATGAGGTGAAATGGGTATTGCTTTTAAGTATAAATCCAGGCGGACCAAACGGAGGTTCAGCTACTCAGTATTTTGTTGGGGATTTTGATGGAAAAACATTCACTACAGACCAAGAAGAGACCTTATGGCTTGACCACGGAAGGGATAATTACGCGGGTGTCACTTGGTCTGACATACCAGAAGAAGATGGTAGAAGGTTATTCATTGGTTGGATGAGTAACTGGAACTACGGGCAGCAAGTACCATCTAAAAGATGGAGAAGTGCAATGACATTGCCTAGATCCTTGCACTTAGTAAAAAATAAACTTTATGAGGTAGAATCTAGACCGGTGGCTGAAATCTCAACATTAGAAAACGAATCTGAAATCATCATTGTCAATTCTGAGATCGTGAGTCAAGATGTTCAACCTCTTGGTGATGCGACAAAAACCGAACTGACATTCGACCTAAAGGCCACGACCGCGAATAAGTTTGGTTTTGAATTGCAGAATGATAATGGTGAGACTTATCAGTTCGGATACGATAAGGAAAGAGGTATTCTATTTAGCAATAGAATTGAAGCTGGAGATCACTCTTTCAATGATGATTTTGGAAAAGTGTTACACATTGCCCCATACACCACATCAAATGATTTAATGACTTTTGAAATCTACTTAGATAGAGCTTCTGTCGAAGTATTTATAAATAATGGTCAAAGGGTAATGACTGAGCTTGTATTTCCTTCATCGCCATTTACCGCAGCCTCTGTTTTCTTCACTGGTGGTGACGCAGAAGTTGTTGCACTAAAAAATACACCGCTAAAATCTATTTGGCGCAATCAGTAAAAAGCTGTTGGTGATTCTCAGTAGCAGTTATTAGATTAATACCATAAAGAATTAATTATGAAAAGGATATTCATTCTGGGCATGATGCTCATTTGTTCGTTCGGTCTATTTGCTCAAAAACAGATCGTGCTAGAACCTTCAAACATTTCAATGGAAGTTGGCGATGAGTTGAAAGTGTCGGCCTATACAACAGTAGACGGCAAGAAAACTGATGAAGTAGTAACACTGAGCTTTGGAAGAAGAGATAGACGCAATGTCAGTATTGATTCAACAATGACCATAAAAGCATACAAGGCAGGTGAGTTCGACTTGTTTGCTTTCGCTGATGGTGCAAGAGAAAAATTTAAGGTAACAGTCAATCAACCTCCTATTGCTGAAATTAGAGTGGACAACATTCCTAATAGAGTATTCTCACAAGTGCCACTAGAACTTGATATCAAAGTAATTGACAAGGCTGGATTTGTAAGAGATGATGTTCAAGTATCATTTAGCTCAAGCAACGAAAGTGTAGCTATGACTACTCCTTTTGGTATTATTAATACACTAAAGAAAGGAAAAGCTACAATAACTCTAACTGCTGAGAATATCACTAACACGATAAATCTAAATGTTATTGATAATCCTGTCGCCAGAATTGAATTAACTGCAGATGGCAACCAAGCGCGTACGGGAGATGTGTTTCATTTTGAAGCAAAGGCCTATGATAGAAAAGGCAAAGAAGTAACTGATGCCCCTATTTTATATTCTTTCAATGGTGTTTCTAGCAATAGTAGCCAAGAAGCCTCAGGCTTAATTCAGCAAGACGGCAAGTTTGTTGCCAACCAAGCGGGAATGTATACAATCACAGCTTCTTGCGGAACTGCTTCAAGTTCTGAATATCTACAAATTTCAGGTAGAGACGTAAGTCGCAAAATTGAAGTTGTCGGACAAGGATCTGTAAACGACAAGCACACTTCTGATCTATGGATTTGGGAAGGCATTGACGGCAGAGACTATGCAGTTACTGGAACTTGGGGAGCAGATGGCAAAGCCTATTTCTGGGATGTAACAGACCCTTCGAGCATTATTAAAATCGATTCTGTACAAGTAGATGCTAGAACGGTAAATGATGTTAAGATCTCTGAGGATGGTACCATTTGTATCATTTCTCGAGAAGGTGCTTCTAACAGAAAAAATGGACTTGTCATTATCGATGTATCTAATCCAAGAGAAGCTGAAATCATCTCAAGATTTGACGAGAACCTTACTGGAGGTGTACACAATGTATTTATCTATGATAACCATGTCTATGCACTTAGTGGAGGACAGAAGTACTATATCATTGATATTAATGACCCTAAAAACCCTAAAGCTGTTGGGAAATATGAACTAGACACACCAGGTCATGCGATTCATGATGTTTGGGTAGTTGATGGCATTGCTTATTCTTCGAACTGGGGAGATGGCATTCATATGGTCGATGTTGGAAACGGTATTGCAGGTGGTTCACCTTCGAACCCTGTAAAAATCTCCAGCTACGCTTACCCTAACAAAGCCAATCATGCTGCTTTCCCTTATAAGAGTAAAACAGGAAAATTCTATGTGATTGGAGGAGATGAGATCTTCCCTTACGGTTTGGATATGGGGCCTGGCGGAGTGAATATGGCGGGTGGTTACTTACACGTAATTGACTTCACCGATTTTGATAATCCTCAAGAAGTAGCAAGGTTCGAAATACCATTTGCAGGTTCACATAACTTCTGGATCGAGGATGATATCCTTTATGTGGCTTACTACAATGCAGGTGTACGAGTAGTAGATCTTAGTGGTGAACTTATGGGTGATCTTTTGGCTCAGGGTAGAGAAATAGCATGGATCATTCCAAATGATGCTAATGGCTATTCAGCAAATGCTCCTTTTACTTGGGGTGCGCAATTACATAAGGGACATATCTTCTACTCTGATTGGAATAGTGGATTATGGTCTGCGAAAATGGAACCTGAAAAGCCAAAAGAAACGCAAATACAGTCTAAATAATTGAGAAGCATCGCAATTGATTGATGCATTGAGAATAGACAAATTAGATCATGAAAAAGCTAATCGTTGTAATTACTCTTTTAATCTCGGCAAGCCTAAGTGCTCAGAATTACTATGTGTATGTCACAGCAGAGTCTGATGACCAAGTGGCTTTAGTCAAATTCGATGGCGAAAAAGCAGAAACGGTAAAGAATATAGACGTTGGTGTTTGGCCTGCTGAAATTGAAGGCCCTCACGGAATTACTGTAGGACCAAATGGTGAGTACTGGTATTTGAGCTTGGCGCATGGAAACCCTTATGGAACCTTATATAAATTCAAAACTGGATCTGATGAGGTGGTTGGCACAGTGCAATTGGGCCTCTTCCCTGCTTCTATGCAAGTTTCTCCTGCAACAGGACTTTTGTATTGTGTAAACTTCAATTTGCACGGTGACATGGTACCTAGTTCTGTTTCTGTAGTTGATGTAGAAAGTATGACTGAGCTAGACCAAATTACTACAGGTGCAATGCCACATGGTAGCCGACTCAGTGCTGATGGATTGAAGCATTATTCTGTAGCAATGATGTCTGGAGAATTATTTGAAATAGATGCGTTGCGACTTAACGTTTCGAAATCATTCGACCTAGACAAAGCCTCTGCTTCCCTAATGGAACATAGCCAAATGGACCACTCGAAAATGGATCATGGTAATATGAACCATGAAGAAATGGACCATTCAAAAATGGATCATAGCAACATGTCTGGAATGGACAATATGCAAGGCATGAAACATTCTGCTTTTAAGCCTACATGGGTAAGCCCTCATCCAAGCAAAAATTTGGTATATGTTGCTGGTAATGGCGCTGCGGAAGTTCTGGAGATTGACACCAAAGAATGGAAAGCCACTAGAAAATTTAAAACTGGAAAAGGGCCTTACAATATCGACCTCTCTCCTGACGGAAAGTTCATGGTTGTTTCTTATAAGTCAGATGCGCAAACAGGAATCTGGAATTTAGAGACGGGTGAAGAAGTAGCTAGGTTGGAGAACAGTCAAAAAGTGACACATGGTGTCGCTATCTCCAGCGATGGAAAATTTGCCTTTGTATCTGTTGAGGGCACGCATGATGACCCGGGTATGGTGGACATTATTGATTTACAAACACTTAAGGTTGTAGACACCGCTTATCTCGGTAAACAAGCTGGAGGCATCGCTTTTTGGAAGATCAGCGAAGATTAAAAAAAGAAGAAAATTTTAGCGAAAAGGTTTTCAAATAAGAATCTGAACGCTACTTTTGTACTCCGATTTCAGGATGGTCTATGGTGTAACTGGCAACACGTCTGATTTTGGTTCAGAAGAGTCTAGGTTCGAGCCCTAGTAGACCAACAAAAGCTTCTCAGAAATGAGGAGCTTTTTTTCATTTTATTCCATGGGGTGCTTATCTTCCTTAAAACCACCTTGATGTCTAGAATACTTGCCTCTTTAATCTGCTTAGTCGCCTTTTCAACACTTGCTTTTGCTCAGACTGAAACAAAAGAAGAGGAAGAGAAAAACTTCAAATTTAAACCTGTACCCTATTTGAACTATAGCCGTACTGGAGGTTTTGAGTTTGGTGCAGTACCCATGGCCATGTACAAAGTCAACAAGAACGACACCATCTCGCCAGAGTCATTATCTGGCCTTGTAGGCATGTATACTACGGAAGGTAATTGGGCTGCAGTGTTTTTTCAAAAATTTTACCTCAGTGAAGATCGTTGGCGTGTAACAGCAGCTGGTGGATATGCCTTTGTGGGTTTCCAGTTCTACCTCGATGGTATAGGAGATTTTATTGATTATTCTACTGAGGCAAGCTTCATTATGGTTAAAACCGAAAGAAGACTCTTTAAAAAGGTCTATGGCGGATTTAGGATCGCAAGAGGAGAAACAGAAACATTTTTCGGAGGGCTACCAGACCCAAAAATCACCTTATTTAATAATCTAGGACTTTCATTATCAAATGACTTGAGGGATGATGTGTATTACCCATACAGTGGAAGTATTTCCGAAGTCACTTTTAACTTTAATCCAGAATGGTTAGAAAATGAATTTGTCTCTGAAAAGATTGAAATAGAATACAATAAGTATTTATCAATGCAAAACTCCCGTGATGTCTTAGCATTTCGAGGCAAGCTGGGCATGGGGCTTGGCGACCTTGCTTTTGAACAACAATTTATCGTAGGCAATGAAGATATTAGAGGATATACACAGGGAGAATTTAGAGGGAACAATATTGCTGCTATCCAAGGTGAATATAGATGGAACCTGAAGGAACGCATAGGCTTAGTTGGATTTGCCGGTGTAGCAACCATTTGGGACGGCATTAATGAAGACGACAACGGTAGGTTACTGCCAGGGATTGGAGCAGGCTTTCGATTCAATGTTTTTCCCGACAATCATATGAATATTGGCCTTGATGCCGCTGTTGGAGATGGTGATTGGGGTATCTACTTTAGAATTGGAGAGGCATTTTAACCCTTTCAAGAATATAAAAACCATGTTTAACCTGAGATGTGATCAAGTGAGATTTATTCCATTAGAATTGATTTTTCAACAGAATGATTTTCAATTAAAAATCACTACATTTGCAGCTCGAAAAACAAAGCACTTTGAAGAACGATAGAGAAAATAAAATTTTTGCAGGTAATGGATCAGCCGAATTAGGTAAAAAGATCGGAGAATTCTACGGTCAAGGCCTTGGTGATATCAAGCTGCAAAAGTTCTCTGATGGCGAGATGGCTCCTTATTTTAATGAGTCGATTAGGGGTGCTAATGTATTTCTAGTTCAGTCTACCATGGCCCCTAGCGACAATTTAATGGAGCTATGCTTGATGATAGACGCAGCAAAAAGAGCAAGTGCTTACAAGGTAATTGCTGTTTTGCCTTATTTCGGCTATGCACGTCAGGATAGAAAAGACAAACCGAGAATTGCCATTGGAGCAAAATTGGTAGCTAACATCCTTACAGCAGCGGGAGCCGATAGAATCATGACTTGTGATTTGCACGCAGGCCAGATTCAAGGCTTTTTCGATATACCGGTGGATCACTTGGATGGTTCAGCCATCTTCGTGCCTTACCTAAGAAGCCTAAACCTAGACAACATTCTATTTGCCTCTCCTGATGTAGGAGGTGTTAAGAGAACAAGGTCTTTTGCTCAGCATTTCAATTCTGAAATGGTAGTAATTGACAAACACAGAAAAAGACCAAATGAAGTCGCTGAAATGCGAATCATTGGTTCTGTAGAAGGTAGAAATGTTGTTCTAGTTGATGACTTAGTGGATACAGGAGGAACACTCTGTAAAGCCGCTAAGATCATTATGGAGCAAGGAGCCAAATCAGTAAGAGCGGTATGTACACACCCTGTTCTTTCGGGTAAAGCCTATGAAAATGTCGAGAATTCAGTGCTAGAAGAATTGGTTGTTACCGACACCATTCCTCTTGCGCAAGAATCAGACAAAATTAGAGTACTCACTGTCGGTGAATTATTCGCAAAAGCGATTACTAACATCACCAATGACGGTTCAATAAGTCAATTATTTATTTAAATATATAACAATGAGAAAAGTAGAGATTATAGGGTTTAAAAGAGCAAATCTCGGAAAATCTGAAGCAAGCAAGCTAAGACAAGAAGGTATGGTACCAGGTGTATTGTACGGTGGTGAAGAGCAAATTCACTTCTACGCACCTGCTATTCAGTTCCGTCCTGTTTTGTACACGCCTGAAGCATGTTTCATCGACATCAACATTGATGGTCAAGTATTTGAAGCAATCGTTCAAGAATCGCAGTGGCATCCAGTAAGTGAGATGTTGTTGCACGTTGATTTGCTTCAACTATTCAGAGGTACACCAATTAAAATGAACATTCCAGTGAAAGCAACTGGTAATGCTATCGGTGTTAAGAATGGTGGTACGTTGATCGTTAAGAATCCGAAATTAGCTATCAAGGCATTGCCTAAGGATATGCCTGAGGTAATTGAAATCGATGTTACTGAGCTTAGAATTGGTAAGGCAATCAAAGTAGGTGAATTGGAAACTAACAACTTTGAGTTCTTGACTAGCCCGCTTGTTACTGTGGTTAACGTTGCTATTCCAAGAGCACTTAGAGGTAAGTCTGCTGAAGAGCTTGAAGCTGCTGAAGCTGAAGCTGAAGGCGAAGGTGCTGAAGCTGCTGAATAAGCACGGTCTACCTGAAGAAGATAGAACAAGAATCCTGCTCCTTTTTGGGGCAGGATTTTTTATTTTCGCAGCATGAAGTATTTGATCATCGGACTTGGCAACATTGGCGCTGAATACGAACTAACTCGCCATAACATCGGTTTTCTAACACTCGACAGGTTAGCTGATAAGAAGGACGCCAAATTTGAAATGAGTCGATTGGCCTACCACACCGAGATCAAACACAAAGGCCGCACTATTCACTTGATCAAACCTACCACTTACATGAACCTAAGTGGTAAAGCGATGAAATTCTGGATGCAAGAACTCAAAGTCCAGAAAGAGAATACATTAGTAGTTGTAGATGACTTAGCCCTACCCTTTGGAAAAATGAGAATGAGAGCCAAAGGGTCTAATGCTGGCCACAATGGACTTAAAAACATAGAAGACCTAACTGGTGGTCAAAATTACCCTCGTTTGAAAATGGGTATTGGCGATGACTTTGCCAAGGGTCGACAAGTGGATTATGTCCTCAGTAAATTCACTCAGCAAGAATTTGACGAGCTCCCTTTTGCCATGGACAAAGCAATCGACATGATCTTCGGCTTTTGTTCAATTGGTATCACCAGAACAATGAATGAGTTCAACGATTAAGATGAAAAAAGCCCTTGATCACTCAAGGACTCTATGCATTAGTCAATTACCAACTCCTTCTTAAGAGCAATATCTCTAGAAGATGAACCAACTTCGATTGTATAAATCCCTTTTTCCAACACCCAACGGTCAGAACTTTCATCCCAATAGCTGAGGTCTTTTATTTCAAATACCAATTCAATTTCCTGTCTCTCACCAGGCATCAGTTGCTTGGTTTTAGCAAAAGCTTTTAATTCTTTAACCGGCCTATCAATAGACGTATTAGGTAAAGCAGCATAAAGTTGAGCCACGTGCTTACCTGCTACTTTACCAGTATTTTCAACAAATAGCTTGACAGTCACCATTCCATGGTCTTCCATAAGTTCAGCTTCACTCATTTGGAATTCGGTGTAAGACAGTCCAAAACCAAATGGATATGCAACATCAAGACCTGCTTTGTCAAAGTGCCTATAGCCAACATATATTCCTTCTTCGTACTCGGTATAGTCAACATTTTCAAACATCTCTTCTCCCTCCTCTTTCGGGCTAGCCATTAGCATAGCCAAGAAATCAATAGGTGCTCCGTCCAAAGGAAAGTTTTTATGCGACCAATGATCTTCTACTTTGACTGGAAAAGTCATTGGAAGCTTTCCGCTTGGATTCACAAATCCTGAAAGTACATCAGCTACTGAATTACCGGCCTCTTGACCTCCCTGCCAGGCAAGTAATATTGCATCGGGTTTATCATTCCACGAAGACGTTTCTATGACACCACCAACATTCAATACTACTACAACCTTCTTGTTCTTAGCATGGAACACAGCTGTTGTAAGGTCTATCAATTCTTGCTCATTAGCAGAAAGCATAAAATCATCAAGTACAACTCTATCTCCACCTTCACCAGCATTTCTACCAATAGTTATTATAGCTATATCAGCTGAAGTAGCAATTGCTTCAAGCTCTTCCCTCGTATATGTTATTTGCGGTGGTACATAAGGATCTAGCATGGCCGACAAACCTTCTGGTTTTTCAAAAGACTCTTCATTTTGTGATTTAAATGCTTCGAAATGATCCTTTGCAATTTGACTGATCGTGAAATCAGTATAAGGACGCCCTTCCTCCATTACAAGACGATTGGTTTGCGCTTGATCAATAGCAAGTTCAGAAGCATTTTTCAATCCCTCTTCAAGAGATACAGTGTAGGCTTCGTTAACATCGCCAGAGCCTGTTCCACCGGCTATAAAATCATATGACGTTGTTCCTAAAAGTGCCACATTTACCTTCCCCTTTAAAGGAAGAGTATTCTCATTCTTCAAAAGAACTATTCCTTCTGCTGCACTTCTTCTAGTTATTTGAGCATGGTAATCAAGATCGGGGTTATCACTATATTCATAGCCCTTCATCTTGTTTGATTGAAGAATCAGCTTTAATATTCTTGAAACAGAAGTATCGATACTTTCTTCTGTTAGAGTTCCATCTTCAAACGCATCCTTCAATGCATTCCATTGCTTTTTAGTACCTGGCTCCAATAAATCATTACCCGCAGTTACCATTGCAGCTGCATCTTGCCCGCCAAACCAATCAGACATTACTACACCTTCAAAACCCCAATCATCTCTTAAGACGTCAGTTAACAAGAATTTACTCTCAGATGCGTAAGTTCCGTTTACTAAATTATAGGACGACATGATGGTCCAAGGCTGAGCTTGATCAACTACAATCTCAAAACCTTTGAGATAAATCTCTCTAAGAGCCCTTTGAGAAACTCTTGAGTCATTAAAATTCCTGTTTGTCTCTTGATTGTTCGCTACATAGTGTTTAACTGAGGTTCCGACATTGTTTGATTCAATCCCGTTCACCATTGCAGAAGCCATTAGACCAGATAACACTGGATCTTCCGAGAAATATTCAAAGTTTCTACCAGTTAGCGGATGTCGATGAATGTTTGCTCCTGGTCCTAGAATTACGTCAATCCCATATTCCTTGGCTTCATTGCCCATTGCAGCACCTACCTCATTGACCAACTGAGTATTCCAAGTAGATGAAAGCGCACTGGCAATTGGAAAAGCAGTCGCGTAAAAAGTACGATCTATTCCTTCGCGCTCTGGCTGGATCCTCAAGCCAGCAGGTCCATCAGATAAATAAATAGTCGGAAGGCCGAGGCGAGGTGTCGGTACAATAGTACCTACTGCTCCGGGTATACCTGTACCCTCTGGTACCATGCCCAAAGCAGAAGCGATACCAGATCCTTTTAAAAGGTGAATCTTCTCTTCTATTGTCATTAATTCGAGAAGGTTCTCTATTCGTTCTTCAATAGGAAGTCTATTATCCTCATATGGATCTAACTTCCCGTTTTCATTTCTATCGAGATATACAAAGGATTCATCATTTAGTGAGCTAAATGACATTTTCTCTTCATAGTCATTTTCAAAATTCAAAAAAGTACTTCTCAACCAAAGCCATCCCCCAAGGCCAACAAATAACAGAAGCACAATGAGCCCAGCTAAAACCTTGAGTGATATTTTTAATCCTCTATTCATTCTAAATTCTTTTTGTGGCAGAATGTCACAAACATATAAAAATTAATTTGTGTCTAAAAGCCACAATTATTTAAATTTGTCTAATGAGCATTAAGGAATACTTGAATCAGGCACCGCAACAATTCATTCCTCAGCTATCTGTAGACATAGCCACTATTGGATATCAGGATGGCCTACTCAAATGTTTATTGCTGAATTTTAAAGACAAATGGATGCTCCCGGGTGGCTTTGTTTTTCAAACAGAATCAGTGGAAGATGCGGCTTATCGAGTACTTAGTGAACGATCGGGAATTACGAATGCGCATTTACAATTCTTACAGGTATTCGGGGACAAAGAGAGAAATTTCTATAGCGAATACGAAAAATACTTCCAGGCCGAAGAGCTAGAGACTGCCACTTACAAATGGTTTAACCATAGATTTGTGACCCTCTCCTATTACGCGTTGATTGACATTGAAAAGTCTGAACCAAAAGTTGGCCCAATGGATAGTGCATGGGGCTGGTTCAGTATCGATGATTTGCCATCCATGATGATGGATCATCAAGACATTGTTATGAGTGCAAGAGAACGTCTGCAGCGAGATATAAAAAGTGAGGTTATTTCTTACAACCTCCTCACTGAAGAGTTCACAATGCCAGAACTTCATCAATTGCATCAGGTTATTTTGGGAGAGCCAATAGACAGAAGTAGATTTCAAAAAAAGATGTTAAGCTCAGGTAGATTTGAAAGATTACCTCAAGCTCAAAAAGAAAGGCCTGGAAGAAATCCTTATCTCTATAGAATTAAAAAATAAACTGCTCATCCTCATCTATGTCTGTTGGACAATCACATTCTTCTGGAGTTTCTCGGAAATTCACTTTCCAACAATCTCCCAATAATGAACTATAGATAACTTCTATTTCGAAATCATTGAGATGTTTAATCAACTCTCTTGAGTCCTCATTCCATTCAACACGAAATAATGGCTTATCATAAGATGGTTCGAGAACTAGGTAATTGATAGTATTTACCGTGTAGATATTCCAATTGATCGAATGATTCAGACCCAGCAGTTTGTCAAATACGTCTGGAAGATTGACCTGTGGGACTCCTTCGACTAGTACCCTAAGGCTCTCGATCTTAGCGGGCCCAATTCCTTTATTCTTTGCCTCAATAGCAAAACCGTCAGGACCATATTGTTCAGAAATTTGCAAATGAGGATATAATGAAGCCTTTTGCTGAGACCGCATTATTCTAACCTCATAAAACGATACAATCAGTGCGCAAAGGCTAATAAGAATTGCAGAAAAAGCAACTATTCGGTCTGCTTTAAAACGGGGTTTTTGATTATTGCTCATGGAGAAAAAGTAAGCTCAAATAAAAATATAACCCCTTAGTATTAAGAAGGTTTATATCAGCCTTGCCTTATTCACAACAGCATCGAAAAGCACCTGTACGCCATTGACCAAATCTTTGTCGTAGGAATATTCTTCTACATTGTGGCTAATTCCTTTTACTGAGGGAATAAAAATCATTGTCGATGGACAAATCTGGGCCATCATCTGAGCATCATGTCCTGCTCCGCTTGGCATTTTCTTAAATGAAAGGTCATTCTTCAATGCTGCATTCTTAACTAATTCACACATTTGGGCCGGAAAGTGAACTGGTTTGAATCGAACCATCTCTTCAATTTTCAAATCAAGCTTCTCCGATTTAGCTAATCCCTTGATGTAATTATCTATTTCTTTTTGTCCGGCTTTTAATGAACCCCAATCAGTACTTCGAAGATCCAAGGTGAAAGTGGCACTTTGAGGCACAATATTTACAGTATTTGGTTCAAAGTTTATTGTGCCCACTGTAGCATAAACATCATTATGTGGTTTACGACAATAGTCTCCAACAAACTGAATCACTTTACCTGCAGCATAACCTGCATCTTTTCGGTATTTAATAGGAGTTGTTCCAGCATGATTGGCCTCCCCCTGTATCGTGTAGCGTGTCCAATGAATACCTTGAACCATTTCAACAACCCCAATATCCCGTTTGACATCTTCTAAAACAGGACCTTGTTCAATGTGTAATTCAAAGAAGGAGTCGAACGCCATTTCACCCGGCTGCTCCTCACCTGCATAACCAATATGAGATAGAGCTTTTCCTATTGTCCAATTGGGATCATCATAAGCAACGGAGGATAAGATTTCCTCAAGTCTTTCAGCATTGGCGTAGACATAACTCCCCATCATATCTGGAGCAAACCGCACACCCTCTTCATTGGTGAAATTGACCAAAGCCAAGGGCTTTTCTGTCTTTAGACCATTATCGTTAAGCGTTTGAATAAGTTCTAAACCAGCTAATACTCCTAATGCACCATCATATCGGCCGCCTGAAAACACAGAATCTAAATGTGAGCCGAAAGCGACTGGAGCCACGTCTTCTTTACCATTTCTCAAACCGATCATATTCCCGATTCTGTCGATGGTTACCTCTAGACCCGCTTCAATCATCTGAGTTTTTAGCAGATCACGCGCTTGTTTATCCTCTTCAGATAGTGCTATACGCTCAACACCAATAGCGCCCTTCTTTCCTATTTGTGCATAGGCATCAATATTCTCAAGAAGTCGCTTAGTGTTTATTTTCATAGGCCTTTGTCAGAACAATCAGTGTCTTAACTAATTCTCTTGCATTTTAGCTCACGGTCGAACCAGGGTTCACTGCTTCATTAGGCTCTATAAGCCTAAGGTTTCCTTCAGCATCTTCAGCCATAAGTATCATACCTTGAGATTCCGTTCCCATCATTTTACGAGGAGCAAGATTAGCGACAATTGTCACTTGCTTTCCAATCATTTCATCTGGCGAATAATGCTTCGCAATACCACTTAAAATTGTTCTTTTATCAACTCCTGTATCCACCAAGAACTTTAATAGCTTATTTGACTTTTCTACCTTTTCAGCCTCCAAAATGGTCCCTACTCTTAGATCCAATTTCATGAAATCATCAAATACAATTGTTTCTTTCATCGGTGCCACTTCAATCTCCTTATTCTCCATTTCATTTTGCTTTTTAGTTGCCTCAAGCTTATCAACTTGAGCCTGTATCGTTTTGTCTTCAATCTTCTCAAATAGTAATTGTGCTTTTTCTAACTGATGACCTGAGGCCAACAGCTGATCATTCCCCGCTTTAGACCAATCTAATTCAGCCATATTCAAGAATGAGCTCAGCTTTTTTGTGCTGAACGGGATAAAAGGCTCTGCAACGATTGTCAGGTTCGCCACCAACTGAAGGGCGATATTCAGGATCGTTTTTACTCTTTCTTCATCAGTCTTGATCAGTTTCCAAGGCTCAGTATCTGCCAGGTACTTGTTACCCATTCTAGCCAGCTCCATCATCTCAGCCAGCGCTTCTCTAAACCTATATCTTCCGAGCGCATCACCTACCTTATTCGGTACCTGACCAAGGCTATCTAATACGGCCTTATCTATATCGAAAACTTCACCTCTTTCTGGTACTTTACCATCGAAGTATTTGTGTGTAAGTACCACAGCACGGTTTACAAAATTGCCCAATATGGCAACGAGCTCGTTGTTATTTCTAGCCTGAAAATCCTTCCAAGTAAAGTCGTTATCCTTGGACTCAGGTGCATTCGCACATAGTGTATACCTCAAAACATCCTGTTTTTCGGGCATATCTTCAAGGTACTCATGCAACCACACTGCCCAATTTCTAGATGTTGAAATCTTATCGCTTTCAAGGTTCAAAAACTCATTGGCAGGCACATTATCTGGAAGCACATAGTCTCCATGGGCTTTGAGAATTGCCGGGAAAATAATACAATGGAAAACGATGTTATCCTTTCCAATAAAATGGACGAGTTTCGTATCCTCACCCTTCCAATAAGGCTCCCAATCGATCCCTTTTTCTTCTGCCCATTCACGTGTAGCAGAGATATAACCAATTGGCGCATCAAACCAAACGTACATCACTTTACCATCAGCACCTTCAACTGGCACTTTAATACCCCAGTCTAGATCTCTCGTCATCGCGCGTGGCTGAAGTCCGCCATCAATCCAAGATTTACACTGTCCCCAAACGTTTGGTTTCCAATCTTGCTTATGACCTTTTACAATCCATTCATTCAACCACCTTTCATAGTTCTGGAGCGGCAAATACCAATGTTTAGTCTCCTTTAAAACTGGTGGATTACCTGTTAATGTAGATTTTGGGTTGATTAAGTCTGTTGGATTCAAAGAGGAACCACAGTTCTCACATTGGTCTCCATAGGCTTCAGGGTGTCCGCACTTAGGACATGTCCCCATGATATAGCGATCAGCCAAAAACTGTTTAGCTTCTTCATCATAGAGTTGTTCACTCACCCGTTCTTCGAATTTCCCATCTTCATAAAGTTTTCTAAAGAACTCCTGTGCTGTTTCGTGATGCCTTTGATTTGACGTTCTTGAATAGATATCAAAAGAAATACCCAATTGCTCAAAGCTTTCTTTGATCATACCGTGGTATTTGTCGACAATCTCCTGAGGCTTAACTCCCTCTTTTCTAGCACGCATGGTAATGGCCATTCCATGCTCATCAGAACCACATATAAATGCCACATCTTCGCCTTTCGATCTCAGGTATCTTACATAGATATCAGCAGGTACATAAACTCCTGCTAAATGACCTATATGAACCGGCCCATTTGCATATGGCAATGCAGCGGTGACTGTATGTCTTTTGAAATCCGTTTTCGTCATGCCTGCAAAGATAATCTCTTAGATTTTAGATGTTCGATTTTAGATATTAGATTTCATAAGCATTCTGTATAAATCCACTAATGAAACAAATAGAAACAGAGATCATCATTGAAGCACCTGTTGAACATGTCTGGGAAAACCTTATGAACTTTAAGGAATACCCAAATTGGAATCCTTTTATCAAATCGATCAAAGGCACTAGAACAGTAGGTAAAAAGCTGCAGATAAAGCTGCAATCCCCTAGCGGTAAGGAATTCTCTTTTGAACCAATCGTACTGATCAACAAGGAGTTTGATGAGTTTCGATGGAGAGGGAAATTTGGATTAAGGGGAATATTTGATGGCGAGCATTACTTTGCCCTCGAAAAAATTGACGAGCACCACACACGCTTCATTCACGGAGAATTTTTCTCTGGAATTTTGGTTGGACTACTCAATGGCACAATCAAAGAGACTAAAAAAGGCTTTGAAATGATGAATGAAGCCCTTAAACTTATATCTGAAACGAAATAAATCTTTCATATAACATCAACTTACAATGAAAGCAGAAGAAGCATTAAATCTTTTAAAAGAAGGAAATAAAAGGTACCAGACAGGTAATTATAATCATCCCAATACGGATGTTGCGAGAAGGGATAGTCAGACCGGTGGACAAGCACCGTTTGCCATTATATTGAGTTGTGCTGATTCGAGGGTAGCACCTGAGTTACTTTTTGACAGAGGCATTGGAGATTTGTTCATAATCAGAGTTGCAGGAAATGTGATAGATGATCACGCAATCGGTAGTATTGAATATGCTGTAGCTCATTTAGGAACAAAACTTATAGTAGTTTTAGGACATGAGAGCTGCGGTGCAGTAGGCGCAAGTTTAAGCGGAGATGATCCTGGAGCTCATATTAGTTCTATCACATCCAAAATCCAACCTGCAGTAGCTGCTGCTAAATTATTGGATGGTGATCTTCTTACAAATTCAGTAAAAGAAAATGCCAAATTGGTTGCTGATGCTCTAAGAAATTCAGACCCTATACTTTCTTCAGCTGAGGGATTAGAGGTTGTACCTGGTTATTATAAACTGAGCAATGGCGAAGTAGATTTTTTATAGAATCTATTCAATTGAAAAAATTAAGGCACTGAATTTCAGTGCTTTTTTTTGATCATAGGCAGAGAAACAAATGACTCTATTTGGCAGCGCAAGCATGTCTCAGTTACATTAAAGAACACAATTCACAAATAATAGAAGATAAATCTGATTGGTATGAAGTCTATCATTAAATCCATGATTTTAAGCTTAGTCTATTTATCTGCTTGCTCACCAGAAAAAAATGCTGAAATACCTGTAAACCCAACAATAGAATGGACTTCAATTGATCCCAACGAACCTTATGTCAAGGTTGCTCGCAGTGAGTACCTAGACAAGTTACATGGTTTTTGGCTTGGGCAGAGTATTGCCAATTGGACTGGCCTGATCACAGAGATGGATAAAATCGGAAACATCGGTGAAATTAAAACTGGTGAATTCTACACTCGAGAAGATTGGGGAAGACCTGATCAACCTAGTATTTGGGCTGAAGGTGTCCCAAGTAACCTCTCTCCTACAATTGACTTCATTTTTGCAGACCCCGATAGTACTTGGGGTGCCGATGACGATACTGACATTGAATACATCTATCAAGAACTACTATTGGCTAATAACACCTCCTATTTAACACCTGAACAAATTCGTGATGGCTGGTTAAAGCATATCAAAGCAGAAGAAGAAAATTTCTTATGGGTTTCCAACCAAAAGGCCTTCGATTTGATGCAACAAGGCATGCTCCCTCCTGCTACATCAGACCCTGCCAACAATGAGCATTACGCCATGATAGACGCACAGCTCACGACTGAAATCTTTGGTTTATACTCACCTGTATATTGGAATACTGCTTTGGAAATGGCCTATTTACCTATTCGCACAAGTGCCCGCAAAGAAGCTGCTGAGATCGCTGAGTTTTATGTAAAAATGTACAATGGCTTCACTTTTGCAAAAGACAAAAGTGCTTGGGAGATCATCAAATTATCTGCTTCCGTAGCTCGAATTGAGATGAGCGATAGCGCTTACCCTGCCAAGATGTTTGACTTTGTCAAAAGTCAATTCGAATCGGGTAAAACTTGGGAAGAGGCTCGTAACACCGTATATCAAAGGTACCAAGTTGAACAATTGGATGGTTACGATATTACAGCCCAAGACCTTTACTGCAATGGTTGTTTCGCTGCGGGGATCAACTATGCGGCAAGCTTGATCAGTCTTTTTTATGGGCAAGGTGATTTTAAAGAAACTGTAAAAATAGCAGTGCTTTGCGGTTGGGACTCAGACAACCCTGCAGCAACATGGGGAGGAATGCTGGGCTTCCATTTGGGCAGGTCAGGTCTTGAAAAGGTTTTTGAAAGAAAATTCTCCAATCGATTCAATATTCACCGTACTAGACAAGGCTTTCCTAATGACGGCATGGACACTTTTGAGCAAATGGCGCTTAAAGGAATTTGGGTAGTTGATAGAGTAGTTATCCAACAGATGAACGGAGGTATTTCTAGTAACGGAGCCTACTGGCTAATACCTAAAAACAAGAATTATTAGCCACTCTACCATTGCAGTCTGCCTTATTCAGCTAGGACTTCTTATATTCGATCTTTGATCAATTTATGACATCATCATTTTTCAGAGCAATTCTGACCTTTAGTTTACTAGCCTTCTTCCACTACCCTCCGATAAAGGCCCAGTAGTATGTTGACATTGGGAAGGCGCATTATGCCAACACCCCTGTCAATCAATTCGACACATTAACAAAAGGCACTCGAATTGAAGAATTCGGATTGGATTTGAACATACCTGTTCCTCTCAAAAGTGGCCATGCGCTGCTATTCGGTTTTTATGGTGAGAGTATTACAACTTCAGTAAATCCAGTTGAGGCGAATTTAAATTCGGTCTATACGGTTAACCCACGATTTGGAATCAATTACAACCATAGCGAAAAATGGACAGGAACTTATCTCCTTTTACCAAAGCTATCCTCTGACTTCAAGAACATTGGATCAAAAGACTTTCAATTAGGTGCATTGGCTCTATGGAAATACAAGAAGAGACAAAACTTTGCCTGGCAATTTGGACTCTACTACAACGGTGAATTATTCGGACCTTTCTTTGTCCCCTTATTTGGCTTTTATCACCTGAGTGCTGACGGAAAGTTTGAGGCAAATGTGCGACTGCCGTTAGCAGTTGATCTCAATTATCGACTGAAACCATGGCTTCAAGCTGGAATGGAGTTTTCGGCATTTGTACGATCCTATCATATAAATGAGCCTTATCAAGGCAACCCTGAGAATTACCTTGTCAAAGCTTCGAATGAGTTATTCGGGTATCTTCATTTCAATGTCACAGAAAACGTGATCTTGAAAACCAAGGTCGGCTATTCTATAGGTAGAAACTATCGAGTATTTGATGAATCAGACAGAGTAACCTTCGGCTTGTCTGCTTTTCGCTTTGGTGGAGATCCAAAACAGCTCAACGCTGACTTTCAGGACGGACTGATCTTCAGAGCAGAACTTATATATAGGTTCCGTTTAAGTGAAGATCAGGAGTAATCTTTTTGCACATCGTAAAGTATTCATATTAAAACCCTACCTTTGCGGCTTCAATTGAGAAGCCGACATGAAGAGCATCAGAAATATTGCCATTATCGCACACGTTGACCACGGTAAAACAACTTTGGTTGATAAGATCATTCACGCCTCTAAACTATTTAGAGACAATCAGGAATCAGGTGAATTGATTCTTGACAACAATGACCTTGAGCGAGAAAGAGGAATCACCATTCTTTCTAAGAATGTGTCCGTGACCTATAAAGATGTTAAGATCAACATCATAGACACTCCTGGTCACGCAGACTTTGGTGGTGAAGTAGAACGCGTATTGAAGATGGCTGATGGTGTATTGCTATTGGTTGATGCATTTGAAGGCCCGATGCCTCAAACAAGATTCGTATTGAGCAAGGCTTTAGGACTTGGCCTAACTCCTATTGTTGTGGTCAATAAGGTAGACAAAGAAAACTGTCGTCCTGATGAAGTGCATGAGCAAGTGTTCGACTTGATGTTCAATCTTGATGCTACGGAAGAGCAGCTAGATTTCGAAACCATGTATGGTTCTTCTAAAATGGGTTGGATGAGTGATGATTGGCAAAAACAAACTGATACCATCACCCCACTTTTAGATAAAATATTAGAAACTATTCCTGAGGCACCGAGCCCTGAAGGCACACCTCAGTTTCAAGTGACTTCTCTTGATTACTCTTCATATGTAGGTAGAATTGCTATTGGTAGAGTTTACCAAGGCAAGCTTGAAGAAGGCAAGTCTATGGGCTTGACTAAAGCTGATGGCTCAATCAAGAGAGTAAGAATAAAAGAGCTTCAAACATTCGAAGGTCTAGGCCGTCAAAAAGTATCTGAAGTAAAAGCAGGTGACCTTTGTGCCATTGTTGGTCTTGACGATTTCGAAATCGGTGATACATTAACTGAATTCGATAATCCAGAACCACTTCCAAGGATTGCAATCGATGAGCCGACAATGAATATGCTATTCACTATCAATAACTCTCCTGGTTTTGGTAGCGAAGGTAAGTTTGTTACTTCTCGTCACTTGAGAGATCGCTTGATGAAAGAGACCGAGAAAAACCTTGCATTGCGAGTTGAAGAAACTGATTCAGAAGATAAATTCTTGGTTTATGGCCGTGGTATCCTCCACTTGTCTGTATTGATCGAGACCATGAGACGTGAAGGCTACGAGCTAATGGTTGGTCAGCCACAGGTAATCTTTAAAGAAATTGATGGGCAGCGTTGTGAGCCAATCGAATCACTGGTTGTTGATGTACCAGAAGATGTTTCAGGTAAAGTGATAGAACTTGCTACGCAAAGAAAAGGTGAGTTGAAGATCATGGAACCAAAAGGCGATCAACAGCACCTAGAATTCGACATTCCTTCAAGAGGATTGATCGGACTTAGAAATAACGTATTGACGGCAACGGCTGGTGAAGCGGTAATGAATCACAGATTCAAGGAGTATCAACCATTCAAAGGTGAGATCAAGGGAAGAATCAATGGCTCACTTATTTCTATGGAGAATGGACCGGGAACAGCCTATTCTATTGATAAGCTGCAAGACAGAGGTGTATTCTTTGTTCCTCCAGGAGAAGACCTATACACAGGCCAAGTAATTGGTGAGCATTCTAGAGAAAATGACCTTGTTGTCAATGTGCAGAAAGGTAAAAAATTGACGAACATGCGTGCAGCAGGTTCTGATGACAACTCTAAGATTGCTCCTCCTAAGAAATTCTCATTGGAAGAAGCGATGGAGTACATTCAGGAAGATGAATACTTGGAAATTACCCCGATCAGCATGAGAATGCGTAAGATCTGGTTGGATGAAAATACGCGCCTTAAGATGGCGAAAGCAGAATCATAAAAAAAGGCCGCAATAGCGGCCTTTTATCTTATATCATACTTTTAGTCTAGAAGATCTCCGAGTATATCTTCTACTCTATAATATTGAAAAGTCTTGTCATCTGACATGGCAACGAAAATACCTCTAGGATAGGCATTCCCAAGCGCTACATTCGTTACTTCTGAGCCATCACTTTCCATAGTTGAAAGGTATACTTTCTTCAAAAGTGTATGCACATGAGGATTACCATTGTCTCCTTCTCTTCTGTAGATATTGAATGCATTGGCTTGTTGATCAGATACAATGATAAACCCTGTAGAATCGCCTGTTTTGTAAATGGAGATCCCTTCATGATCATCTGTAAAATCTCTTTGGCCGAAAAGAGCAAGTTCTTCGTTTCCTTTTTCCGGATCTGCGTAATACTTTCTCACGCCTATATTCTCGTCTGAGTAATAGATAAAACCAAGTTCTGCATCAACTGCGATCGCCTCAATTTCTTTGACTCCGGAGAATTTACCGAACTTTCGAACTACTCGAGCATTAACGATTCCATCCGCATTTGCTGTCAGTTCATACTGCCAAAGATAGCCTTCGCTTGGTCCTGTTTTTCTGCCCATTATGGCAAAAACTTTTCCATCAGACTTTCTGTGGTAAAGTGCCACACCCATAAGGTCTCGTTCTTCTAAGCCCTGTTCACCTACATACATTGGAATACCCCCATTGTCTATGGGCTTCATATCAGGCAAAGAAAATACGCGCATGTTATGCGTCAATCGTTCACCCGTTACTGCAATATCAAGCGTATCATTCCCAAGGACTACGCCTTGCAGTAAGTCAACATTATTTGGCCTTTTTAAGCCTGCAACGGTTTTGTCAGCAATTATCTTTCCGTTAAGATCGAAAACAAAAAGCCCTCCATCTTCATTTTTATCTGTCCCGATGATCAGACTGCTTGAAGGATCTTTAAGGTTAATCCAAATAGCCGGATCATCAGTATCATAATTTACTGGTTCGGTAGACAGTACTGGTTTCACTGCATCTGGATGTATTTTTGGTTTGCTTTCACATGCTACGAAAAAAGCAAGGCTTAGACCGTATACTAAAAATTGTCTATTCATAATTATATATAAAAAAAGAGGCAGCTCTTGCCGCCCCATAAGTATAGAGTCAATATATTAATTATTTGATCCGAACAAGTCGAACTTCACACCAGCGTTAAATCTAACGTTGTAATACTCAACTTGCATAGTTCTGCTACTTATTCCTTGATAGTATCGAAGCGGCTGATTTGTTAAGTTATTTACTTCAAAGAAGAACCTCGAGTTTGGAGTGAAAGCATAAGAACCGTTAAGATCTAGGAAGGTCTGCGTATCATAGAATCTATCTTCAAATACACCTCCACCTAATTCATCAATGTAGTCACTAGCATAATTCAATGATGCTCTAAGTACTAACTTATCAGTCTCCCAAGAAATTGAAGCATTAAACATGTTTTCAGCTGTGCCTGGCAATGCTAAATCATCTGACTCTCTGCCTTGAATTCCAGTAGTACTAGACTGCGTATAGGTATAATTCAAGTATAGACCCAGGCCTTTCCAGATCTGCTTTTGGAATGCAACTTCGACCCCATATACTTCAGCGGTACCTCCATTCAAGAATGTTGTGAACTCAAGTCCAGGGCCATACTGAGGGTCAGTATAGTTCTCCTCTACTCTTTCGTAGATGAAATTATCAATGTCCTTATAGAACACTCCGGCAGACACCAATCCAATGTTCTTGAAGTAGTTCTCAAACATAAGATCAAAGTTCGTGGCTGTAGCTGCCTCCAATGCAGGGTTTCCTCTAGTTAGCTCATCATCTTCTTGCACGTACTCTGCATAAGGAACAAGATCGAAATAATTCGGTCTTGCAATCGTGTTGGTATAGGCAAAACGCAAGATTGAATAATCACTAAAATTGTAATTCAAATGAAGACCAGGTAAGAAGTTCGTATAATTCTGTGTAGCTGTTGCTTGTGTGATGATATCATTGTCAATATCATACTCATTACCTGTATATTCGATTGAAGTTGATTCAACTCTTACACCAACAATACCTGATAGTTTGTCAGTAAGTTGAACATCTGCCATAACGTAACCACCGAATATATCTTCATCAGCGTTGAAGTTTCCAGGAATGTATTCAGCTCGTTCATCGCTCACGTCAAATACACTTCCATTCTGAAGATCTAAGTCGCCCAAGAATTGAGGTGTTACAAAATTACCAGCACGATATTGACTACCTGCAAGAAAATCAGGGTTAGAAATATCAGTGTTAGGAACATCACCTAAGGTTGCTCCAAAAGCATCTTCATCCAATGGATCATATGCAAAAAATGAATTTGTTCTGACCTTATTTTTGGTTCTTAAACGACCGCCAAATTTCAAGATCGTATTTTGAGAAGCTGGTAAAGTAAAGTCAAGCCTTGCATTGAAGTCCTCGTCATAAGTATCCTGAAACTCTTCAGTGATCTCATGAAACCCGATATTGAAATTATCAGCAGGATTAGTCAAGAAGGCATTTGGAAATTCAGGATTACTCACATCAAGGGTTACATTTTGCTCAGCTTCTCTGTATGAGATATAACGCTCATTTGGTCTTTCTTCAGATGCTCGAGCATAGGTTGCTGACCAATTGATGCCGAGTTTACTTAATTGGTGCTCACCACCTAAAGTAATGTTTCTATTTCTTTGATCTTCAAGTCTTCTATAATCAACTCTATCGTTTCCTATTCCACCTTTTGTTTGGTATTGAACTCTTGCACCGCTATCGTCAATATTTGGGTCGAAAATAAGGTTATATACTCCTGGTCGCGTTTCGGTGAAAGAACCTGAATCAAAGGCATCATCGAGCTGAGAAACTCTCATTCTGTATCGGTTCTCCCAGTCATCTCTCCAATTATATACACCTGACAAGTAAATCTTATGATTTGGGTTGATCTCGTAATCGAGTGCAAGATTGAAGCTTCGTCTTCTTCTTTGAACGAAATACTGTCTGATATCAAATTCTTCAAGAACAGCGTCCCCGTTATCATTCTCCCACCAAACGGCCTCTACATTGTCCGAACCAAAATCGTGGTCATTAAAACTTACAGAAGCTAATACACCGAGTTTATTATCTAAAAATCTGTCAGCTGCAATCAAAGTACCAGTCCAAATAGGTTTTTCAGAAAGGAAATTATAGCCTGAAGCCAAAGTACCCGAAATACGTCTACCTGCTGGAGCTGACCTTGTCACAAGGTTGATCGAACCACCAATCGCATCAGCATCCATATTTGGAAGAACGGCTTTATTTACCTGAATGGTCTGAATGAGGTCAGATGGTATAAGGTCAAGCTGAATATTTCGATTATCACCTTCAGCCGAAGGAATTCTTTCTCCATTAAGCGTAACAGAGTTCAATTGAGGAGCTAATCCTCTAATAATGAAGTTCCTTGCTTCTCCTTGGTCATTTTGTACTGTAATACCAGGAATCCTCTTTAAGGCATCACCAATATTTGCATCAGGGAAACGTCCAATTTGGTCTGCAGCAACTACGTTTGTAATGTTCGCATTTGTTCTTTGCTCGTTCAAAGCTTTCGCTTGCCCTTTCAATCGATCACCAATAACCATTACTTCACCTGTAGCAGTAAAACCTGGTTCCATCGTAAAGTTTAGCTCAACCGTTGCTCCAGAAGTAATAGTAATTTTTTGTTCAATTTCTTTATAACCTATAAAAGTTACTTTGACAGTATAATCTCCGTCTTCGAGCTCAATTATTTTGTAATAACCATTTACATCTGTTGGAGTGCCTTTGCCGAGTTCAGCAACTTGAACACTTGCACCTGGAAGGCCAAGGCCTAATTCATCAGTCACACGGCCGGATAATATACCGGTCTGACTGAAGAGCATGTTTGCTTGTAAAAGCAATAGAAAAGTAAAAAGGAAGTGTTTTTTCATAGTTTTTGGTATTTCCTCCAAAAGTGAAGAAGCACTCCTTCCTTATTATGTCTCCTATGTTATTGAATCTAGATGTTTAAGCTTTAGTTGTTACGGGTTAATTATTGAGAATATAGCAGTTTTATCAATGTGTTAAAAAGACTATTAAAACTGGTCTTTATGAACAGTATAGGCCTTAGTAAAGTAAACTTGCTATGATTTTCCTTAAGAAATTTATAAGTAATGAGTAAATGTAAAATAGTCTTTACACTCTATGAATGAGACACTTACAACTCAGTTCTTTTTAATTTTCGCTTAGCTTTCCAATAGCCCCAAAGTAGCTTGGGGCTTATCCCTTTTTTGTGCGTGAGGCTTCAAGCATGTCCCACATCTCTTCAGGTATTTTCTCCAGATGGCTGAATTCACCAGCCCCCATTAGCCATTCTCCACCATCAATAGTCACTACCTCACCATTGACATATGCTGAGTAATCCGACATCAGATAGGCAGCTAAATTGGCCAACTCAGGATGCTCTCCTACTCTACCAACAGGTACATGGTTAGCAGGATCAAATTTCTTGACGAGATCTCCGGGTAACAATCTACTCCAAGCGCCTTCTGTAGGGAAAGGACCTGGTGCGATTGCATTCATTCTGATCTTATATTTTGCCCATTCAACAGCCAAAGACCTTGTCATAGCTAGTACTCCAGCTTTGGCACATGCCGAAGGCACCACATAACCAGAACCCGTCCAGGCATACGTAGTGACAATATTCAATACAGTACCTGCCTGCTTTTTCTCAATCCAATGTTTACCCAATGAAAGTGTAAAATTCGTTGTACCCTTCAACACTATATCAATTACTGTGTTAAAGGCATTTGGAGACAATCTTTCAGTAGGGCTTATGAAATTGCCAGCTGCATTGTTCAACAAACCATGGATCTGACCAAAATGCTCTTCGGTAACCTTGATCACATTCTCCACCTGAGCATAATCTCGGACATCGCATTGAACAGCCAAAACCTTACCTCCCGTTTGCTCCATCATTTCGTCCGCAGTTTTTTGCAGTACTTCGATCTTTCTACTAGTGATCACGAGGTTCGCACCCAGTTCTAGAAAATAGGTTCCCATTGCCCTTCCTAATCCGGTACCACCACCGGTGACAATTATCGTTTGGCCCTGCATAGCGCCATCTTTAAGCATTCCGTCTGTTCGCATATTGAGTTCTTTTGAGAATTCTGAAGATATAGAAATTTATTATGCATGCATAATAAAATTGAGCCGAATTGTGAGGTACGATCATAATAGTTAATATTGGATAACTTAATCACCAACTATGAACAAAGCACTCTCGAAACTCATCATCGCCCTACTGGTAACTACCACATTCTCTGGCTGTGTGGCACAAAAAGAATTTGATGCACTTGCTAATGAAAAAACAGGCTTAGAAAATGAAAACGTAAAGTTGAAGGAAGATCTGGCTGTTGTAGAAGAACAGGTAAGTAGACTCGAAGTCCAAGTAGAAGATTTGAAAAGTAAAAATGCAGCCCAAAAAGGTGATATTGATCTACTTTCTCAAGAGTTGGAGAGCACACAAGGTGAGTACAACAGAATCAAACAACTTTATGATAACCTTTTGACTAATAGTGGAGAGCTTAACTCGGATTTAGCACAGCAGCAGCAGAGATTACTGGCTATTGAAGATGATCTTGAGATCGAGCGCAAGAAAAATCAGGAATTAGCTCAAGACCTTGCAAAAAGAGAGCAGCGTGTATTAGAACTTGAAAAGATTTTAGCAGATAAAGAAGCTGCCGTACAAGAGCTAAAGAAAAAGGTAACAGACGCATTACTTAATTTCAATAATGACGAACTAACTGTAGAAGTCAAGAATGGAAAAGTCTATGTATCACTATCTGAAAAACTGTTGTTTAAATCTGGTAGTGTCAAAGTAGATGCAGCTGGAGAAAGTGCATTGCAAAAACTAGCGACTGCGCTTGCTGGAAATCAGGATTTAAACATCCTTGTAGAAGGTCATACTGACAATGTTCCCATTGGCCGAACTTCTCAATACATGAACGACAATTGGGATTTGAGTGTAATGAGGGCTACATCAATCGTACGAATTTTAACTGAAAGTGGTATCGACCCAGCTCTGGTAACAGCAGCTGGTAAAGGAGAATATTTACCTGTAGCAACAAATGATACCCCGAATAATAAATCTTTGAATAGAAGAACAGAGATTATTCTTACTCCTAAACTTGATGAACTCTTCAAGATATTGGAGACCTACTAAACATTTCTATTGAATAGTCGCTTTTAAGGGCATGGCAAGAGAAAATGAATATCAAGCTTATTCTATCGATGAGTTGAACGCTAAGGCTGCGCGCTATAAAAAGATTCAATTAGGCATGATGATCATGTCAGTAGTATTTGCAGCCATCATTGCTGCAGTTACTTTCGCCAATAACAGCGAGAATGGTTACCAGATCATCCCTATCCTCTTACTTACAGGAATAGTCTACCCATTACTTACTTTTGGCAGTATGAGAAGAAAGATTTTGAAAGAGCTCGAAAGCCGCCAATCTTAACCAGAAACTGAAGCCATTAATTGTGCGCAGAGCAATGCGCCATAGGTACCTAAGGCATATCCCAATACTGCCAACAATACCCCCACAGGAGCCAATGCAGGACTAAATGCAGATGCAACCACCGGTGCAGATGCTGCCCCTCCTACATTTGCTTGGCTACCCACTGCTACAAAAAAGAATGGTGCTTTGATAATTTTGGCCACCACAATCATAATGGTCACATGAACGAGCATCCAAGTTATGCCTATCGAAAACAAACCGATATTATCAAAGATCTCTCCTACGTTCATATTCATTCCAATAGTAGCTACAAGTATGAAAATGAATATAGAACCCCATCGAGAAGCGCCAGCACCTTCATATTGTCTCATTTTGGTAAATGAAAGACCTACACCAATTGTTGTTGCGATTACCACAAGCCAGAAGAATCCAGACTTCAATGAGGTCAAATTATATTTATCTAACCATTCAGATTGGTTTTCCATTAAAGGTGCAATGATATCTGCCCCCCAATGCGCTAAAGCTGTTCCACCAAAACCGATAGCAATGATCATAAATGCATCTGAAAGTGTAGGGATTTTTGCAATACTAGCGGCATAATCCTCTACCCTTTTCTTCAAATCATCAATAGCGCTGGTATCGGACTTTAGCCAAGCGTCTACTTTTTTACTGATACTAGCTCCATATAGAAGAAAGCCAGTCCAAATATTAGCACAGATCACATCCACCACGATCATTGTAGCAAATAGGTCATCTCCTACTTCAAAGATTTCTTTCATAGAAGCCTGATTGGCTCCTCCACCAATCCAACTCCCTGCAACTGTAGAGAGTCCTCTCCATACTTCTTGACCACTACCTACATCAAGTACATCAGGAGCAATGAAAGACATCACCAGTATTGCAATAGGTCCTCCTATAATGATTCCCACCGTAGCGGCCAAAAACATGATCAAAGCTTTTGGACCGAGATTAATAATACCTTTAATGTCAATGCTCAAGCAAAGCAAAACCAAACTGGCCGGAAGTAAATAGCGTGACGCCACGAAATACAACCTTGATTCCTCCCCAGAAACAAGCCCTAAAGGCCAATTGAGGAGACCAGGTAAAAAGTAGCATAGTAAAATGCTAGGCACATAGGTGTAAAACTTCTTCCAGAAAGGTTTATCTGAGCTTGAGGTTTTAAACACCCAAGCGATAAGAATCATCAATAGGCCAAAAACAATGGCATCGTTGGTGAAAAAGGGTTCCATAGATTAAGATTGAATTTCAATGATAGGCAATTTTGATGATTCTTCGAGTCAATTGATTTGAAGAGATTCAGTACTTGCTATTCTACACCATTCAAATAAGCCTACTTACTTTTTTGGAGTTTGCTTCCCCTTGGTAAGAATATTCCCATATATTCGGGCTTCTAAATCATCATTATGGCAACCAGAGGAGGTTTTTCAAGCCGATTAGGCTTTATAGCCGCAGCAGCGGGATCAGCAGTAGGACTAGGAAATATTTGGGGATTCCCTTATGAGGTAGGTCAAGGAGGCGGAGCAGCCTTCGTTTTCGTGTACCTATTCTTTTGTTTCGTGCTATGCTGGCCAGTGATGGTTACTGAAATTGCCATGGGCCGAAAGACTGAAAAAAATGCAGTGGGCGCATTTGTTGCACTTGGCTACAAAAATTGGAGCTGGGTCGGTAAAATGGGACTCATTGCTGGAGTCTGTATTCTTTCATTCTATAATGTCATTGCTGGCTGGGCATTTGGGTACATCTTCGAAATGGCCGCAGGTAACTTCGGCATTGCAGAGGCATTTGGAGAATACACCAAAGACGTATTTAAAGTTGGTGCATACGGGTTGGTTTTCATGGCAACTACTGCCTATGTTGTTTCTAAAGGTATTTCAGGTGGTATTGAAAAAGCGGCCAAGCTGTTGATGCCTACATTGATCATTATGATCTTGGGTTTAGTCATCTATGGTACAACCCTACCCAATGCAATGGACGGGTTGAAGTTTTACTTGTTCCCAGATTTCAGCAAGCTTAACGGCACAGTTATTTATAACGCCATGGGCCAAGCATTCTTCTCACTTTCTCTAGGTATGGGTGCACTCATTACTTATGGTTCTTATGTAAATAAAAAGGAAAACATCATTAGCTCTGCTGCAATCATTACACTCGCTGATGTTGGTATGGCTTTTATCGCTGGCTTAATGATTTTCCCTTTAATCGGTTTTATGAGCGGTGGTACAATGGAAGGTGCTGGCGGTGGCCCTGCATTGATCTTTGTTACATTACCTCAGATTTTTGGAAGCATTGGTGGTTCATTAGGGGTTGTCGTTGGAACTGGTTTCTTCCTTTTATTGTGTTTTGCCGCTTTGACTTCTACAGTTTCATTACTCGAAGTACCTGTCGCCTATCTTGTAGATGAAAAAGGAATTCGCAGAAATAAGGCAGTTATCATCATGGGAGTTATCATTTTTGTGGTAGGCATCCCATCTCTATTGGGTTATGGTTATAGCGAATTCTTCAGCAGCTTTATCAAGCTTGGTGGAAGCGATACAGCGACAGACTTCCTATCATTCATTGCTGCTTTAGCTAATGACACATTGCTTCCACTTGGTGGTTGTTTGATTGCCTTCTTTGCCGCTCATGTATGGAAGAAGCACAATCTTGATGAGGAACTAGCGAATGGCGCGCCAAAGTATAAAGGCTCTTTTTTACAGAAATATCTCAATTTTGCCATTAGTTACTTAGCTCCGATCATCCTTGGTCTACTGTTCATCTTTACTGTACTAAGTACCTTCTTCGGAATTTCTGTCATTTAATTGTAAAGAATTATAGATATTAACCTCAGTCAAAAACTGAGGTTTTTTTTATGCGTCAAGCTTCACTCACGCTCTTGAGCGTTTTAATATTTCTAAGTTGCCAAGCCCAAACTGACCTAATAGAAAACAGGTCTTATATCGCTAAAGAAGTAGATCAAAACAGCATCATAGTTGATGGTAAAATAGATGCGCTTTGGGATAGCGCTTACTGGACCCGTGAGTTTGTTGATATAGAAGGTAGAAAAAGACCTAATCCTCGTTTCAAAACAAGAGTCAAAATGCTTTGGGACTCAAGCTACTTCTATATACTGGCCGAAATGGAAGAACCTCATGTCTGGGCAACACTCAAAAATAGAGATGACATCATCTTCTACGATAATGACTTCGAAGTATTCATTGACCCCACAGGAGACACACATAATTACACTGAAATTGAAATCAATGCGCTAAACACAGTGTGGGACCTCCTTTTAACCCGCCCTTATCGAGACGGTGGAAAAGCACTTCACCAATATGACATCAAAGGCTTAAAATCAGCAGTTCAGATCAATGGAACTCTAAACGACCCGAGTGATAAAGATGAAGGCTGGATTGTAGAAATGGCCATACCTTGGAAAGCATTTAAACAGGTTGCTAAAGTCAAACTCCCACCAAATAACAATGATGTGTGGCGTGTCAATTTTTCAAGAGTGCAATGGGAAACTGAAGTCATTAATGGTGTCTACAGTAAAGTTGAAGATCCAGAAAAAGGTAAGCCAAAAGCAGAAATGAATTGGGTGTGGTCTCCGCAAAGAATAATTGCCATGCACGAACCAGAATTCTGGGGAACAGTTGTCTTTAAAACTAAAGAACATAGTGATGAAGATTATTATGCAGATTTTGTTTCTGAGGAAATAAGACAAAGGTTATATGAAATCCATACAAACCAGCTCCTTTACAAAAAGGACAACAAGGCTTTCCAAGAAGATAAAGAAGGCTTGCTTTCAGTAAGTCAATTTATGACCGGACACACAATCGTTTGGGATTTAAAAGCAGATAAGTATACTTACCATGTCATCATGCAGCATCCTCAAGACCGTATGTTGTTTTGGCATATTGATCATACCGGTAGAACCTGGAAAGAAATTAGAGAATGAAGAAAAGAACTTTTTTAAAGAATCTCGGCCTTGGAGCTGGAGCCACTTTACTTTTACCTAATCTGATTACTAGTTGCGATACACCTCAATCTGAAGAGTTTAAACTTTGGGTTTGGACAGGTGGCAATGACAAAGATGAAACCCAGTGGATGTCTGAATTTAAAAGACTTGCCGATGCAGGGTTTCATGGAGTATTTGTTGGTGGCGGTGCTTCTGTATTAGAAAAAGCTATACCCGCAGCTAAGGAATATGGTTTAGAAATACATGCCTGGGTTTGGGTCACAAACCAGCCAGGCAATAAAGAAGCACAAGCACATCCAGAATGGTATGCAGTGAGCCGTGATGGTAACTCAAGCTTGGATGTAAGGCCATATGTCGATTATTATCAATGGCTCTGCCCATCTAAACCAGCGGTTCAAGAGTTCTTATTCAACAAGCTAATGGCTGTCTGTGAAATAGATGGACTCGATGGCATTCAACTGGATTATGTACGGTATTGCGATGTGATTTTACCAAGAGGGCTTTGGGAAAAATATGACTTGGTACAAGATCATGAAATGGCTGAATATGATTTTTGCTATTGTGATACTTGCCGTTCTCAATTTGCTGACAAACATGGTTATGACCCACTCCAAATTGAAGATGCTACTTCAGATGAAAACTGGAGGCAATTCAGGTATGACTCTATTACTAACTTAGTAAACAAACTCGCAGCAGGGGTTCATGAACGAAAGAAACAAATCTCAGCTTCAGTATTTGCTACGCCTCAATTGGCAAGAAAATTTGTACGACAAGCATGGGATGAATGGGACCTGGACTTTGTCATGCCTATGATCTATTACGATTTTTACGCAAAAGACCATGACTTCATTAAGACTGGAACTCAAGAAGGAGTGAAAGCACTCAATGGAAAAATTCCACTATACACCGCTCAATACTTGAGTGAAAAGAACATAGAGGATGTAAAGATGATGGTTGAAAACTCAAAGGCTGGAGGTGCAAATGGGATGGCCCTTTTCAATTACAGCCTTATGAATGATAACTTCTTGGAAGTCATTAAAACTGGAGCTAAAGCATAAAAAAAGCTGCCAAATGGCAGCCTTTTTTTATTTCTAAACATTCATTAATTATTCTGTGACGAACTAGATGTTTCTGTCTCATCTGTCTCCTTCTTCTTCAAGATAATAGCATCAACAGATTTCTGTTTCACTAAGTCATTGAATGCAGGAACTTCATTTTTCATCAAACCATCAAGAATAGCAAGCTGCTCGTCAATCTGTGCTGTTAGCTCTACCCTAACCTCTTCAGATTGTTTAGTTGGAGCCCACTCTCCTCCTCCAGCAACACCTAATAAGGCAGCTAACTTGTTGTTCAACCTGATTGGGAAGTTAAGTGGATCTTGACCAGATCTGTTCTTTGTTTGATATAGTGCTTCTTCAACTGTAGTCATTTGTTTCAGCAATGTATCTCCAGCAGCAACTACTTCTTCATAGCGCTCATCATCTTTAATCTTATCCATTAACTGCTCCATTTGACCTCGAACTTCTCTGATATCCTTTATCGCTTGGTGCGTTTCAGTCACTTTATCTCTAACTTTTATTAGGAAGTCATACTGAGCTTGAATATCAGCATCTGTAGATGGATAACGAGGATCTCTAATCAAATTAAAGGTAGTTTCCATCGTCTGGTCACCTGCTTTGATTACTGCTTTATATTCTCCAGTTGGAGCCAAAGGACCTGGACCTCTTACTGATGCCGCCCACATGATCAAACCTTCAAAACCTTCAGCTCCATCAGCTCTCATGTTCCAGTTGAACATATTAAGTCCTGATTTAGCTCTTTGCTTGTATGTCTTGAAAAGCTCACCATCAGCGTCATAGATCTCAACCTCTACACTACCTTTAGGAGCATCTTTCAAATAATAATAGATCATCGGACCAGCTGGCTTGTTCTTACCATACAGCAAGTTTGCGCGACTATTGCCTCCGCCTCCACGGCCAAACCTTCCGCCTCCGCCTAATCTATAAGCGTCCATCGGTTTGAATACATAAGCATCAGAAGCAGTAACTTCGTCAGATAATTGATGCAGAACAGTTAAATCATCAATTAACCAAAAGCTTCTACCTTGGGTAGCTGCAATCAAATTATTGTTTTTAATTGCTAAGTCAGTAATCGGAACAATTGGTAAGTTCATTTGGAAAGGTTTCCAAGAACTACCATCATCGAAAGAAACAAACATTCCTCTCTCAGTTCCTGCATATAACAATCCTTCTTTCTCAGGATCAGCTCTAACCACTCTCGTAAAGTAGTCATTTGGAATACCTGAAGTGATCTTAGTCCAAGTTTTACCGTAATCCTTTGTTTTATAAAGGTAAGGTTGATAATCGCCTAATTTGTATTGAGTTCCAGCGATGTATGCTCCGCCTTCTACAAATGGGTCAGGATCGATACTATTGATCATCAAATACTTCGGGAAATCTGGAGGTGTGACATTGTCCCAGTTTTTACCTCCATCTCTAGTAACATGAATCAAACCATCATCTGAACCCGCCCAAATTAGATCTTTTTCATAAGGCGACTCAACAGCTGCAAATACCGTAGCATAATACTCAACAGAAGTATCATCATAAGTAATTGGACCACCTGATTTACCTAATTTATCTGGCTCTGCTCTAGTCAAATCAGGACTAATTAACTCCCAACTTCCACCTTCATCGTAAGAAACATGAACATGGTTCGAAGTTGTATAAAGCTTTTTCGAACTGTGCGGAGAGAAGAAGATTGGGAAGTTCCACTGGAATCTGTACTTATAATCTTCTGCACCGTGGCCCATTGGATTGTCTGGCCATGCATTAACATTTCTATTGATCCCTTTATCATGATCAACTCTAGTTAAAAACCCACCATAACTACCACCGAATACTATATCTGGGTTGTCAGGATTTGGTGCAATATGAGCAGATTCGCCTCCAGCTGTTGGCTCCCAGTCATTCTCTGTTATCGCAAAGCCAAATGATCTGTGATTAATTCTTACAGTTGAGTTATCCTGCTGTGCACCGTAAATTCTGTAAGGGAAGGCATTGTCTGTTGTAACTCTGTAGAATTGTGCCGTTGGTTGGTTCATGTAGGTTGACCACGAATCACCGCCATCATAAGAAACTTGAGCTCCTCCATCATCGGCAATAACCAATCGCTGATTGTCTTCAGGCGCAATCCAAAGATCATGGTGGTCACCATGCGGAGCCCCTCTTCTATTAAAGCTTCTACCTCCATCAACAGATGTATGGTAACCAACATTCATTACATAAACCTTATTCTCGTCTTGAGTATCGGCATAGATTCTTGAATAATACCAAGCACGTTGTCTCAATGCACGGTCAGAGTTCGTGTTTCTCCAACTTTCACCACCATCGGTTGATTTGTAAACACCACCCTTATTGGCCTCAATAATCGCATATACCGTATTTGGATTAACAGGGGAAATAGATACACCAATGATCCCAATTGGACCTTTAGGCATCCCTCTTTTACTCATTACATTTTCCCAAGTTTCTCCTCCATCTTTCGATCTCCACATTGCAGATCCTTCACCACCTGATGTCAGGCTATAAGGTGTTCTTCTTACCCTCCAAGTACTGGCGAACATATAGTCTGGATTGTTAGGGTCCAATGTGATATCTACAGCACCGGCATCTGCATTAGCAAAAAGTACCTTGTTCCAAGAAGCACCACCATCTGTAGATTTAAATACTCCTCTAGTTTCAGAAGACTTGAAAAGATCCCCCATAACAGCCGCCCATACTACATTAGGATTGTCTGGGTGAACCTTGATTCTACCAACGTGCATTGCATCTTTGAGACCAATATTTGTCCAAGTTTCTCCAGCATCTGTTGATTTCCAAATACCTTCAAAACCTGAAGACACGTTACCACGAACGGTTTGCTCACCTTGTCCGACATAGATCACATTTGGGTCCGAAGGGGCTACTGTTACTGCACCAATAGATCCTCCAAAAAACCCATCAGAGATATTTGCCCATGTATTTCCACCATTTTCTGTTTTCCATACACCGCCACCAGTGGCACCCATATAAAAAACATTTGGTTTTCCTGCGACACCTGAAACGGTAGCTGATCTACCACCTCGGAATGGACCAATTGAACGCCATTCAATACCTTTATAAACCTCAGCCTTTGGGTCTGGCTGTGGTTCGGCTGCTTGTCTTCTCCTGTTTCTGCGCTGAGCATCTGCTTCCTGAAACACAAAAAGCATCAGTAGCAATGCGACTGCCCATACGCTTACAGGCTTCTTCATTAGAGTCATAGTTATCTTATTTAATTAAAAAAGATGATTCAATTCTGAAGCAGAAATTACTAAGACCTATCAAGATTTTGAAGAGCCGGATTTGATTTTACATGAGTGGATAAAAAAAAGGAGCCGAAGCTCCTTTAAATCAAAATTTTCAACTGATTAATCCTTTAGCCTGTACACATAACTGTTGTTATACTCAGCCATTAAAGAAGATTGATGAAGTAATGAGGCAAAATCTTGGTCAGGCATTTCTTCTGGCTCGAGAATACGCCAATCGACAAGTTGATTCTCATCATTGTATACTTTGATGGTCTTATTTAAATCTCCTGATTCGTTCAGACCTATTTCCTCCTCAGCAACAAGATCGTGGTATGCCCGCTCAAGCACTTGATCTTCAATTGTTACTGTTTCCTCTGTTTCTTGATAATGGTAGTTAACAGAGACACCTATGACCACTAATAGCCCTATCAGCAAGCTAGGAACATAATATTTACTGAAGTTTTGCATATCACTGGATTTACTTAATAATGTACTATATTTTTACTTTATAACCTAATTTTATATTGCATAATTAGATATATGTAAAACTATATACTTAAGCAATCGTTTTACCCCAGTATATTATTTCATAAAAAAAGGGAAGCACTGCTTCCCTTGACTTTAATCTATATGTATGACCTTAATTCAATAATCTATAAACTTTGGTATTGTTGTAAGAGCTTAGGTATTCAGCTTTGTTCACAAGCTTCTGAATTTCTAGATCCTCGATAGCTCCATCCTCTGCTACCTTTACCTCTTCGATCAGCTGATCTTCAGCATCAAAGATCTTGATCAATTCATAGGCTGATTCTGTAAAGTCTTCTACATGCTCATAAGTAACCACCTCATCGTATGCTTCAGCAATAGCTATGCTTAATTCTTCTTTTTCTTCTGCATTTACAGCTGAATCACCATAAGTGTCTACTGCTGCAATAAACGTTACTACCAATGCAAGTGCCATCGCGACTATCGCTGACACTTTTCTTCTGATTTTCAATTCTTTTTTCATGACCGTGTTGTTGTTTTGAAATTCTTTAATGTGTCCAGGTTATCTTTTCCTTAAGAAGTCAAAATTATATTTTGTTGACTCCTATTATTAGGACGACAAAGTTCTGAAAAGGTTTAATGTAATCCATCAAAAAAGTATAATATTTTCCCAATCGGCACAAATCAAGGATGAACCGTCATTTTTGGGTACTGAAAATTCAACCAATAAAAAAGCCCTCAATGAGGGCTCTGTGCATTTTTAGGCTAATGCCTGTTCTAAATCGGCTATGAGGTCATCCGGATCCTCAATTCCAACACTTAAGCGAATTAAAGAATCTAACAACCCCACCTTGAGTCTTTCTTCTCTTGGAATAGCTCCGTGTGTCATAGTTGCTGGATGATTCGCTAATGATTCAACACCTCCTAAACTTTCGGCCAAGGCAAATAGCTTTAAGTTCTCCATAACCCTGAAGGCCCTTTCTTGATCATCTCCTTTTATGGTAAAGGAGATCATACCTCCGAAACCAGTCATTTGTTCCTTAGCAATATCGTGATTAGGATGGTCCTCAAAACCTGGCCAGTATATATCTTGAATCAATGGATGATCCTTGAGGTAATTTGCTACCTTCTCTCCATTTGAACAATGTCGCTCCATTCGAATGCCTAAAGTCTTTATTCCTCTTAGCACTAAGAAACAATCTTGCGGCCCGGCTACAGCGCCACATGAATTCTGGATAAAAGCCAACCTTTCATATAGCGCATCATCATTCATTGCCAAAGCCCCCATAACCACATCTGAATGACCTCCCAAATATTTTGTAACGGAGTGCATTACAATGTCTGCTCCGAGATCCATTGGGTTTTGCAATGCAGGTGACGCGAAGGTATTGTCCACTCCAAGAAGTATATTATTCTTTTTGGCAATTTCTGCTGCACCTTTAATGTCAATTATGGACATCATCGGATTAGTAGGAGTTTCTAACCAAAGTAATTTGGTATTGTCATTAATTGCAGCATCAATATTGCTAAGGTCCGTCATATCCACAAAGTGGAACTTGATACCGAAGCCTTCGAATATCTTGGTGAAAATCCTATAGGTACCTCCATACAAATCGTTTCCACTTACTACTTCATCTCCTGGCTTCAAAAGCTTTATTACTGCATCTATTGCTGCAAGTCCTGAACCAAACACCAATCCATGTTTAGCATTTTCAAGAGCAGCGATACTGTCTTGCAATGCAAACCTCGTAGGGTTTTGCGTCCTACTATATTCAAAGCCCTGATGATCGCCTGGTGACTTCTGTACATAGGTTGAAGTCTGATAAATAGGAGTCATAATGGCCCCTGTGCTCGGGTCTGGCTCTACCCCAGCGTGAACAGCTTTGGTACTAAATTTCATGTTTACTTTTTGTTTCTCTGATCAAAGAACTGATCTAATTCCTCTCTATATTTTTCTGCCGACTCCTCGTATTTTGGAGTCAATGACAATTGCCCCGGCATTTGCTCTACATGCAATGTCTGCGTTGGGAACGCAAACCTAACACCTAAATGTTCCGCAAGTTTGTTTACTTCTAACATTATTTCTTGCCTGCACCTAAGTTCTTCTGGCCATGTTGGCACGGCAAAGAAAACGTAAAGCATGATTTTCAATGAACTATTCTCGTAATCGTTCAAATAGATATTGTAGTAGTCTTTCCTTGTATCAGGGTGCTCATCCACTATTCTTCTAATACCTGCTACAAAAACCTCGATAACTCGAGCCGGTGTATCATAAGTGATATTTACATTGGTAAAAAACCTTCTGTAACGCCTTGCCCCATGATTATCCACTGTTCCATTGGCAATTTTATCATTAGGCACATACAGCAAGCTATCTCTGAATGTTCTAATTCTAGTTGATCGCAATCCTACATCCTCGACAGTACCATCAATCTCACCATCTGTTACCCAGTCACCAATTTCAAAGGGTTTATCCAAGAATATCATCAACGAACCAAAGAAATTCTTGATGGTATCTTGTGCGGCTAATGCAAATGCCAAACCACCTATTGAGAGCCCCGTAAGCAAAGGCAGAATATCAACACCTAAAGAGTTGAGCATTAAAATAAAGCCAAAAACATAAGTGAAGCCTTTAATGACTTTACTGATCAAAGGTACAAGGTGATCATCCAATGAGTTATCACTGTTTTTAGCCAAAATCACCCCATAATATTCAAAAACGGAAATTGTTCTGAGTAAGAAACCTGTGAGGAATATCACAAAAAGGGCCTTGATCGTACCTATAATAAATTGACCAAAAAATGGTGATAGCTGCAATACGGGAATTGCCTTGAACAGAATATAAAATACTGCCATCAGAGCAAGTGGAGCAGCCAATGGATTGAAGACGTTCTTTACATAATCTAGCTTTAGCCATTTCGCGGCCATTCGAATAATAACTCGTTTCAATACGAAAAGTAGTGCCCTATATATCAGGATAAGCCCTACTGTTAAAATGAGAACAGCAGCATACTGCCAGTAATAAATCCCAATAAACTTATTTTGCTCATTGGGATTAAAATTCTTCAATAACTCACTCGCCCCAAACGGAAAAACCTTGTCATGAATCCCCTCTATTTTTCTAACAGTCTCTTGCGAGAAGAGCCATGCTCTACCATATTTCTGTAGGTATATCTCTGGAAACTCCTCTGACAGAACAAACCTGTGCTCATTTGTTAAAGAATCAATGTAATCTTCATCATCAGGAATGTCATCAATTATAATATAGATCCCTCTCCCATCAAGCACTTGCTTGATTTCCATGGCAAGCTTAGCTCTTTCAGATCGTGACCTATTTGTTCTGGCAAGCGATTTTGCCGATTGCATGTCATTGAATGTGTCTTCTTGTAGATAAAAAAGGTGATTGTAAACTGCATCTCTCGGGTTAAGAAATACATTTGGAAGTGTATCCACCTGGGCTTGAACTAACTGCGAACAAACCAACAATACCAAAACAACAAACTTCTTCATCTTATTTAGAGACTTGCAATTGATGAACTCTAATTTCGTTGTTGAAAATAGTAAACAATTGATAATTTCCTTCTCTACTGAAATAAAGTAATGAAGGCTTTTGGCTTGAATCAAGAGTCTCAGAAATTCGATTACCTGCCATATCATAGAGACTAACCTTCTTCGATTTGGTGTCCCAGGCCATAAGGGCAGAGCTATTTCCGGATAGCTTGTAATAACTAAAGACTACATCATTACTTAAAAGAGGAAGATCAAAAAGTTCACCTCCCTCTTCATCAAGAATTACGGTTTTCATTTCACCGTTTCTAATTACTAAGTAACCATTCCCAAGGACATCAGAAACTAGCTGATATGTGTCATTATTACTTTCTTTCAAAAACTGCTTCTGCCCTAGTTGTTTACCAAGCAAACTCACTCTCGTTTGTAAACCATCGGCAGAAACAACAACTAATTCAGATATAGAAAGTGATGGTGACTTTTTAAAGTAATGGTCTCCTGCTATTCTTTGACTCAGATTTACTGGAAAGCCTGGATACGCTTGCCCTCGTCTATTAAGCAAATGTATTTTGTTTGTATTTTCCACAACTACAAAGAAATCCTTACCACCTATTCTACTGTGATAAGGTGTGGAGGCAAGCATAGCATCAATATTTAGGGGACTCCAATTATCTAAGAGCTTTACTTCCTTGTCGAATAGGTAAATCTCACCTCTGTTCGCTGTGACTAAGTAGCGGTACCTTTTAGTATTATCATAGTCCACCATATTGAGCCCGTTTATTTGTGAGGTTATACCGTGGGGTTTTGGAAAGCCTTCGATTTCTTTCCCATTTCTGTCAATAATATGAACAAGAGAATCTGTTACCATCAAATACTGCAGCTTCCTATTATTGTAGTAATCAACTTGATATATACCTCCATGAATGGTTCCATCCAGGGCTACCTTCCAATTTATATTTCCTTGCAGGTCTATTTGATATAATTGGGCCAATTTATCCTGAACAATCACCTCCCTTTGGTCATTGTTATGGTTTCTCAGTAAATACTGTCTCGTTACTGCATCCTTATCAAGAAATGCATTAGCGTACAAATTACTTTCTTCTATTGGCGATACTTTTTGGGCTTGGTTACGATCGAAATATTGAATTTGACCAGAAATGAGGTAATTGTTTGAAGTAGCGTTGACCTGAATGATTGAACGTGATAGCTGATCAAATATTGAGGAAACAAACCCACTATAAGGCCCATCTTTTAAGGACTTTGGACTTGAGTTATAGTTAAGAATACTCGTCTCATAACTATCATCAATTAACTCATCAAAAAAGACTCTTTGCTCTACGGACTGACCGAACGTTCTTTCATCGAAATGTGCCGCCAAACTCGCTCTAAGAACATCGGCACTAGGGGACAATAACAGTAAACCACTTGCAACACTATAAAAAGCGCCCTCTTTTAAGTAATCACTTTGATCCTCAAGAACCTTAGAAAAGGTATCACCTGGAACAAACCCGATTAGCTCATTTGCATATTCTTCTGAATATATTGTAGAGTCTTCCGAAGCCAATAAGCACTCGCTTTCTACTCTAAGTGCTTCCCTTAAGCCATTTTCATTCTCTACCTCAAAAAGGAATAAATACTCAGTTTTATCAAAAACTTCATAGCTCAATGAAGCATAGAACGGCCTAAGGTTTAATTCATTTGATCCCTCTAGGTGTTTCCAAGCCAAGCCTTTAGAATCGAGCGGCATGAAAGACAAACCAAACAGCACATCGTTAGCTTTAGCTGCACTATTTGGCCCAATTGCCTCTCCGTCAAAGCGGATTCGATCTCCCTCAATTTCAAAATCAAGCAACAAAATCTGATCCTCAAGTACGAAAGGCTTATCCTCAACTGTAGTTTTAGCGACTAGTTCTTTGTGCCTTTTACCATTATAAAAAAACTTAGACCCTTTCAACCTATCGGATTCAGCATCTTTGAGAAGTCGAGCTTCCTCCTCATTCAAACTTCTTACTACATCTTCTATTAAAAGTTCGTTTGTTGAAATGGCGATAACCTCGTCAGTCGATAACCATACAACTTGCGATTCATTTATAATACTACTCCAAATTTCATAGTCATTATAAATCTTCGACTCTAGAGAAGATGATGAAAGTCCTAAAAGCTCAGGTATCTTACTAGGGACAACGCTTTTCAACGGTTTAAATAATAACAGAGGTGCCAAATCACTCCCACTTATTGAATGCCATGAAATTGACATTTCTTTTAAACCAATATTTAAGGAATCTGGACGGAGGAATTTTGCCCTTTGCAGGGTTAAAAAATCTTCAAGCTTTTCTCCTATTACCTCACTCCCTGCAAGTCCATTTTGAAGTTGAGTCAAGTCTTCTGAATAAATTCCAAAAATTGCTGTTTCGGGTATTGCGGAGGCTAAGGGTATATTATCTGTAGCGAATTTCTCTATTCCGCAAGAATAAAGAAGGGTCATTAATAAGAATAAGAATAGCGGCTTTAAACCTTTCAATGGTAACTGTATCAAAATTGGAATAGAAGTTGCTAAGGTAACGGTTGTTACAATTTATCAGTATCTAATTAAAGGTATTTACGTTGTAATTGTGACGATTGACAAACTTCAATGTTGACACAACAATTTTGGTTATTCCTAATTGAGTTGGATTGTCATAAATTGAGGTGAGGATAAAATTTAATTTTTTACCTATTAAAACTCAAAACAGCATGCAAAAATTATTTAAAATCTCGCTATGCACATTCCTCATTTTTTGTGCAGCCCACACTTCGAGTGCCAAAGAATTTGTGCTCTCCGAAGTAACCTATCACAAAGGAATTTACAAGTATCAAAACAGAGAAATCTCTGGTGAGATCATTGACTATTACGAAAATGATCAATTGAAATTCAGGTACACTGTAATTTCTGGTAGGCTTCATGGTGAAGCACTAGAATTCTACCCAAATGGTAAAGTGAAAGCCAAAAGAAACTACGTATTTGGTAAGCTTTTCGGTAAATACACCATTTATTTCAAGGATGGAACCACTCAATTAGAAATGACTGTAGATCAAAATCGATATGGTCATGGTGAAATGGTCAAAAACATCGCAATCGCCAAAAAACCAGGCAAAAAACTTAAAGGTGACATGGAAGGTCATATTGTATTTTACAATGAATCAGGCCAACCCCTGAAGAGTAGCGAGAACCTACCAATTGAACAACAATTCAATTTTAAGGTCTTCCAAGAAGATGAAGCGCTCTACAGCAATGAAAAATCTAAGTAATAAAAAAAGCCTCCAAATGGAGGCTTTTTCTTTTATCGTTCAAACAGTCTTAGATCAATCCGTTTGTTTTTCTCACGGCCTCAGCTGAATTGTTCAATTCTTCTTTTTCAGTTTCGCTAAGGTCAATTTCTACAATTTGCTCAACACCATTTCTACCGATTAGGGCAGGAACACCAATACAGATGTCTTCCAAACCATACTCCCCTTCTAATAGACAAGATGCTGGGAACATTTTCTGAGCATCAAGTGCAATAGCCTGAACCATGGCTGATACAGCAGCCCCAGGAGCGTACCAAGCAGAAGTACCAAGCAGTTTAGTCAATGTAGCACCTCCAACCTTTGTTTCTTGCTTCACTTCAGCCATTCTTTCTTCACTGATGAAAGAACTCACAGGGACAGAGTTTCGAGTTGCAAGTCTAGTCAATGGAATCATTCCTGTATCACTATGCCCACCAATCACCATACCGTCAATATCAGAAATAGGAGCATCCAAGGCTTCCGCAAGTCTATACTTGAAACGTGCTGAATCCAATGCACCACCCATTCCGATAATTCTATTTTTTGGAAGACCTGTTGCTTTATGAGTTAAATAGGTCATTGTATCCATCGGGTTAGAAACCACAATAATGATCACATCAGGAGAATGTTTGATCAAATTCTCAGCTACAGATTTAACAATACCCGCATTGGTACTGATCAATTCTTCTCTTGTCATTCCAGGCTTTCTAGGAATACCTGAAGTAATTACGGCAACATCACTACCTGCTGTTTTAGCATAATCGTTTGTTGTACCAACAATTTTAGTATCAAATGAATTTAGAGAAGCGCACTGCATCAGATCCATTGCTTTACCTTCTGCAAAACCTTCTTTAATATCGATTAAAACTACTTCAGAAGCGAAGTCTTTAATGGCAATGTACTCTGCACAACTGGCACCTACTGCACCGGCACCTACAACTGTAACTTTCATGGTCTTAAGTTTGAATTTGACGATCAATTAACGCTCGCAAAGGTAACAAGCGAATCCACCAAAAAAAACCTTCAAAAAGATATTTAAAGATGACTTTTATCAGTGGTAGAACATTGAATATGAAGGACCTCCTTAGTTGTAGCCGATCGCTTAAAATCTTCTGAAATTCGGTAGCCTATGACCCAGACAACTTCGGTTCCCGATTGAAGCAAATAAACCCTTGATTTCTCTGCAGAAGACACTTTTTCATCAATCAAAAAGTCACTAATCAATTTCATGCCCTTCATGCCCAAGGGTCTAAACTTATCGCCTTTTTTCCAAGGCCTGACTATCAGAGGAAATTCTAATTTAGCTGTGTCCAGCATGGCATGGGCCGGATTTTTATCTAACTCAATTTGCTGAATGTCGTGATACGACAGGGAATATTTCCTATGAAGGTCAAATGATCTTGTTGTTCTTTCAATTGATAAATGTGATCGGTCATGATCGACAGAATCGATTATGATGTATTCTCTGTCAATGAATAATGCATGGCTTGGTGATACGAACTTAGTCCCAGCTAATCCGTCTTTGACTTCTAAAATGGCATGTGCCTGATCATAGTTAAAGCCAAAAGGAATCAATAACTCCTCCATTTCAAATGCAGAAATATTCATCTCATCCAAGGTTGATTTTCTCATTTTGATAATTCCCTCATCTTGGAATAGGAGTTTTGCTTTCAAGCTTTGTATGTGCTTTTGGAAAATATCCTTTACGACTTTGTTCTTTTCTGCAAATCTCTCAGCCTGCTTTAAGAATGATGGATTAATCTCTTCTAATAGGGGGACAACTTCATGTCTGATTTTATTGCGTTTGTAGTTCACGCTTTTATTTGAAGCGTCTTCTCTCCACTTCACTTTGCGGTTTAACGCATAACCTAGCAGCTCTGATTTAGCAAAGCTCAGTAAGGGTCTGACTTTACCATTTTGAAACAACGGTATGCCTGCAACACCATTAATTGAAGTACCTCTTGTTAAATTAAGCAAAATTGTTTCCGCGATATCATTCTTGTGATGTGCCGTTAAAAGGCAATTGAATCCGTGCTCATTTTTCAACTCATCAAACCATCCATACCTCAATTCTCGCGCGGCCATTTGTGCTGAAATGCCATATTTTTCAGCGTGGTCTCGTGTATCAAATGATTTTGAAAAACAGGGCACAGATAACTCCTCTGCAAGTTCTTGAACAAAAACCTCATCGAGATCGGATGATTGAGCCCTCAATTTGAAGTTGCAGTGGGCGATAGAAAAATTAAAGCCTCCTTTGGTCAATAAATGACACAAAACAACCGAATCGACACCTCCACTAACAGCTACTAGCAGCTTGTCTTCGGAGCTAAAGAGGGCATGTTTTTTGATAAACTGCAAAAAGCGCTCAAGCATGGCTCAAAAATACTACAATTCGCTAATTTTGGCGCTCTTAAAGAATGAAGCACTACGTATTCACTTTTTTGTTTTTAGCCTTTTCGCTTTCTCTCACCGCACAAACAAAGGTGCAGTTGAAACGAGCAGAAAAGCTTGCTCAGGCTCAGATCGATGGAGAGGCCATTCAAAAGCTTATTGGTGACGTATGGATCGTTCAAGGCACAACAAACATCTTTTGCGATTCGGCTTACCTCAACAAAGCCACAAATACTGCTCAAGCATTCGGAAATGTAAATATCATTGATCAAGTAGATACGCTTGATGTAAAGAGTGATTACATGGAGTATGATGGCACTACTCGAATAGCAAAATTGAGAGATAATGTCATCCTCAAGGATAATTCTGGCATACTTTATACGGATTATTTGGATTACGATAGGCTACAAGATTTTGGGTACTACCAAGGAGGTGGTCGACTTATTGACCCTTTGAATGAGGTGACTAGTAAATCAGGTCAATACTTCCCAAATGCCAAGAGGGCTCACTTTTATGACTCTGTTAGAGTAAAAAATATTGATTTCAATTTAGAGACTGACACACTCTATTATCACACAATTAATAGAACAACAGAGACGCAAGGTTTTACAAAAGCAATCACCACAGACCAAGACACACTCATTGCATATTCAAGTTTGTTTTATGATGGCTCGAGCAAGTACGCCAAAGTGTATGATGGAGAAATCATTTCTGCAGACTTTAGTATCAAAGGAGATACATTAATAGCAGATGACATCAATCAAGTATATGAGGCTTACAACAATATCGAAATGTTTTCTGCAGCAGACTCATTGACCATTTTCGGTGATATTGGCATTTACAACAAGGCTGATTCATTTGGCAAGGTCTACCAAAATGCATACTTAAGGAAAATGATTCAAGGTGATTCATTGTTCATCAAAGCTGATACACTATTCTCGAACCAAGAAGAGGGTAATAAATATCTCCTCGCCTACCACGATGCAAAATTATACAAGAGTAATCTGCAAGGAATAGCCGACTCAGTCAGTTATAACTTTTCTGACTCTACCATCTATATGTATCAAGACCCTGTGATTTGGAGTGAAGATTCCCAAATAAGTGCTGATTCTTTGAATATTGAATTGAAGGAAAACAGAATTGATAAGATGATACTCCGTAAAAATGCTTTTGTCATCAGTCGAGACAGCTTAAAAAACTTTAATCAGATCAAAGGACGTGAAATGGACGTCTTTTTCAAGAATAGCGTAATCGATCATACAGATATCAACGGAAATGGCGAAAGCATTTATTTCGTTCAAGAAAGCCCAGGAGTGACATCCATGAACAAAATGCTTTGTTCCAACATGGCTATTTATTTTGAAAACAACTTTGTCTCAAAGTTAAAAGCCTATAAAGAGGTCGATGGAAGACTGATACCTCCAATTGAAATTGAAGGACCCGAACGAAGACTCAGAGGCTTTAAATGGCGAGTAGATGAAAAACCAAAACTACGGGAGATTGTACTTCATCTTCGGTACGACCGTTAAATACCGTTAAACAGGCTATAATCAAATTTTTGATCGCTTTCTTTGTGGAGCGGTACGCCACAAAACATTGGAATTCTAATACATAACAGGTAAATTTGCAGGCTTATGACAAAAACTGCCCAAATCTTCATTTTTGGTGTCATTTCTACCCTAATTTTCAGTTGTAGTACTACTCGTATTACGAAAATTGAGCGTAGCAATGACTTTGAGGAGTTGTATCAAGCGGCAGTTGCCTATTTTGAACAAGGCAGATACGATAAGGCCAAACTATATTTAGAAAGGATTACCCCATATTATCGTGGAACACTTGAAAGTGAAAAGATAAAATATTACTGGGCCTATTCTGAATATTACTTAGGCTACTATCAATTAGCTGCTTATCAATTCAAAGAGTTTTACAGAACATACGGTCGAAGCCCATTTGCCGAGAATGCACAATATATGGAGGCTTACTCACTATACTTAGACTCTCCTGATGCCAATTTGGATCAAACCAGTTCTGAAGAGGCCGTAGTGGCTATGCAGAACTTCTTGAACAGATACCCTGCCTCACAACATTATTTGGAGGCCAACGATATGATTGATGAGCTTCAAGTGAGGTTCGAAAAAAAGGCCTATGAAACGGCCAAATTGTACTATAAACTGACTACCGGACTCTCATTCAAAAATTATCTAGAAGCTGCTTTGATCACCTTCGAAACTTTCAAGGCTGATTATCCAGATTCAGATTACAATGAGGAACTCCTTTACCTATCTGTAGATGTAAGCTATAAGTTGGCGGAAAATAGTATTAGAAGTAAAAAGAGAGAGCGTTTCGATAAAATGTTCGACCTTTACAAAGAATTTAATCAAAAGTACCCTGAGAGTGAATACTCAAAAGACGTAGAAGACTATTACCAGAGTGCTCAAAAAGAATTGAACAGAATTAAAACTTTATAATAAAATGGCTGCAAATCCATCTATCATTACAAGAGATACTGACAAGTTAGCAGAACCAACTGGCAACGTATATGAGGCGGTTGCGATCATCTCTAAGAGAGCTAAGCAAATTGCAAGCACTATGAAAGAAGAGCTGAACAGTAAACTTGCCGAGTTCGCTACTACTGTTGACAATCTTGAAGAGATTTTTGAGAACCGTGAGCAGATCGAAATCTCTAAATTCTACGAAAGAATGCCAAAGCCAACTGCAATGGCGGTTGAAGAATATATCAATGGTGAGATCTACCATAGATACAAAGAGGCTGAAGAGAACGCTGAAGAGCAATAACCCCAATGTTAAGGGGTAAGAAAATATTGGTAGGTGTTACCGGAAGTATAGCAGCTTACAAAGCTGCTTTTTTCGTTAGACTCCTCGTGAAATCAGGGGCTGAGGTTAAAGTTGTTATGACCAAAGCCTCTAAAGATTTCATTACGCCTCTTACTCTTTCTACACTTAGTAAAAACCCTGTTCTCTCGTCATTTACTTCAGGAAATGAAGGAGAATGGAACAATCATGTAGAATTAGGCCTATGGGCAGACGCCATGATTATTGCTCCCTTGAGCGCTAATACACTCGGGAAAATGGCGAATGGCCTATGTGATAATTTGTTATTGGCCACCTACCTATCCGCTCGTTGCCCCGTATTTGTCGCGCCTGCTATGGATCTCGACATGTACAAGCACCCTTCTACCCTTGCCAACCTTGATAAGCTCAGGTCTTATGGCAACCATATAATTGATGCAGAAGATGGCGAATTGGCAAGTGGACTTTCTGGTGTAGGGCGCATGGCTGAGCCAGAGCATTTAGTTGCCCATTTAGAGAAGTCCTTCTCTTCAAAAAAAAAACTAAAGGGTAAAAAGGTACTAATTACAGCTGGCCCTACCTATGAACCGATAGATCCAGTACGCTTTATTGGCAACCATTCCAGTGGTAAAATGGGCTTTGCACTAGCAGAGAAGGCCAGAGATGAAGGTGCCGAAGTGGTCTTGGTCTCAGGTCCAACACAAATCCCTTCACCTGCAGAGATCGAAACAATTCGCGTTGGTTCGGGCAAAGAAATGTATGAGGTTGCTAAAACTCACTTTCTCAATGCTGACATCAGTATTTTCGCCGCGGCCGTTGCAGATTATGCTCCTATTAATATTGCAGAACAAAAGATTAAAAAAGCAGGAGATTCGATGTCAATAACTTTAGAAAAGACAATTGATATCGCTCAAACGCTAGGAGCAGAAAAATCCTCTAACCAATTCAATGTGGGCTTTGCGCTAGAAACAGAAAATGAAGTAGCCCATGCGCAAGAAAAAATTAAGAAAAAGAATTTCGACTTAATTGTCCTTAACTCCTTGAATAACAGCGGTGCAGGGTTTGGTCATGAGACCAACAAAATTACATTGATTGACAAAGCCAATAATATTCAGGATTTTGAGTTGAAATCTAAGAAAGAAGTCGCGCAAGACATCATCAATGCCATCAGTGAAAAGATTTAGTCTCTTATTCAGCTTACTCATACTATTAAGCACTCCAGCAATTACTCAAGAGCTCCAGTTCGATGTTCGTATTAATGCTGAGGTAGTTCAAACCACAGAGAGAGACATTTTTACCGAAATGGAGAATGCTTTCGAAGATTTTTTGAATGACACAGAGTGGACTGGTGACCCATTTCGAAACAATGAAAAAATAAAGGGAAACCTATTCCTAACCATCACAGATCAACCAACAGTTGGCCGTTTTACTGCAAATGCTCAAATACAAGTGATCAGGCCTGTCTATGGTACAAACTACGAGTCGCTTCTACTCAACTTTGCAGATAGAGACTGGGATTTCAACTTTACCACTTCGCAGCCACTGCGTTATAACGAGTCAGTTTACACCGACAATATCACTGCCATGCTAGCTTACTATGCATATATCGCACTTGGGCTTGATTATGATTCTTTCAGCCCTATGGGTGGTTCACCACATTACGAAAGAGCTCAAAATATCGTGAACATTGCTCAAAACAGTGGCGCTACTGGTTGGGGGCAGTTCCAAAATAGACGTAACCGATATTGGCTAGTTGAGAACCTGTTTATCAACAAACAATTTGAACCTCTACGCAACGGAATTTACAATTACCATCGACAAGCGATGGATGTATTCAATGATGACCCTGAAGCAGCCCGTGCAATGGTTTTAGAAGTACTAAAGCAAATCCAAGCTGTAAATAGAGTACTTCCCAACTCTATTGGAGTCATCGCCTTCCTCGATGCAAAAAATGAAGAGATCGTGAACATGTTTAAAGAGGGAGATTTATCCGTAAGGCGAAACGTTTACAATGAGCTGTTAAAGCTCGACCCAAGTAGGCGATCAAAATATCAGCAGATCGTTCGAAACTAGTATTGCGTTAGGCAATGTGAATTGATACATTTGCTTCATGCTCACCAGACTTTCCATTCAAAATTATGCACTGATCAAATCTTTGGAGATTGAACCATCCAAAGGTTTAAATATCATTACTGGTGAAACTGGTGCAGGAAAGTCCATCATGCTGGGTGCTGTGGGTTTATTGTTAGGCAACCGTGCCGATAGCCAGGTACTCTTCGATGCCGAGAGCAAATGCGTGATAGAAGGTTCGTTCGATATCAGCAATTATAAGCTAGAATCGCTTTTTGATACTTATGATGTAGACTATGAAGCCGAAACCATTATTAGACGTGAGATAAATGGCAAAGGTAAATCACGTGCTTTTGTAAATGACACTCCTTGTAATCTAGAGTTTCTTAGAAAGCTCGGCCTTAAGCTAATGGATGTTCATTCTCAGCACGAAACCTTACAACTAAGTGCACAGCAGTATCAATTAGATTTGATAGATGCCATTGCAGGCAATGATGATTTATTGCACAACCACAAAGCAAGCTTTTCTAACTATAGAGAAAAAGACAAGATTTACCATGAGCTCATCAAAGAGAGTGATGATTTAAGAAAAGAAGCCGATTATCATCAGTTTCTTTTCGATGAACTGGATCAAGCACAGCTCGAAACCAATGAGCAAGAGGGAATTGAAGAAGAAATTGCGCGGCTAGAACATGCCGAAGAGATCAAAACTGAGCTCTTCCGTTCATTGCAGATCAGCGACCAGTCAGAAATGAATGCAATGGCCATGCTTACTGAATTGAGGCAATCACTCAATGCCATTAGCGGATTTGGCAGTGCTTATGAGCAACTCAAAACCCGAATTGAGTCCTTGTTGATTGAACTGAAAGACATAATCGGTGAATTAGAAATTGAAGAAGCTAAGGTTGATATCGACCCAGAAAGGCTTCTTGAATGCCAAGACAGGCTGAACCTCATCTATAAGCTTCAGCAGAAACATCAAGTAAATGATATTCAAGGGCTGCTGGACATCTATGAAGAACTTGGTAACAAAGTGTTAAAGGTTAGCAATCTTGATGAGGCCATTGAAACTGCCAAGGCAGATATGGAACATGCCTTAGAAAAGGCTCAAGCTACTGCCAATAAACTTTCAAAATCGAGATCAGCTGTATTCAACTCATTCAGCAAGCAAGTATTAACACTTATCGCTGAGTTGGGCATGCCAAATGCAGCTTTGGCCATAGACAATGAGCAAGTAGAATTGAATGAGTTCGGTATGGACAAGGTAGAGATCAAGTTTTCTGCCAACAAAGGCGTTGCCCCTGCTCCATTAAAATCTGCTGCTTCAGGTGGTGAGTTCTCTAGATTGATGTTTGCGGTAAAGTTTGTGCTCGCAGGCAAAACTGCACTACCTACCATGATCTTCGATGAGATTGATTCTGGTATTTCTGGTGAAGTGGCTATTCAAATGGCCCAGATGATGCAAAAAATGGCCAATGAACATCAGGTGATCACCATTACGCACCTACCGCAAATCGCAGCCAAAGGCGAGCAACACTACTTTGTCTTCAAAGATGATTCTGCCAATACCACAGCCAGCAAAGTCAAGCTACTTGACTCTGAAGAAAGGTTGAAAGAAGTTGCCCAGATGATTGGCGGAGCTAATTATTCGGCTACAGCGCTAGATTCAGCTAGAGAATTGATGAAAGCTTAAGCAATGGAAATCTCAATTCGCCAAGAGCAAGAAGCTGATCACAAAGTGGTATTTCAACTTATTGAAGAGGCATTTGCTGGCGAAACTCTGAGCGACCATCGAGAACAGTTTTTGGTAGAACGTTTGAGGAAATCCGAAGCCTTTATTCCTGAGCTTTCTATAGTGGCTATCCTTAATGAACAGATCGTTGGCCATATTCTACTCACTAAGATCAAGATCAAAAATACTACTCAGAGCTTTGATTCTTTGGCACTTGCTCCTGTTTCGGTTTTGCCTCCATTTCAAGGGCAAGGAATTGGTGGAGCATTGATAAAGGCTGCTCATGAAAAGGCCAAAGCGCTTGGACATACATCAATAGTTTTGCTGGGCCACGAAGCTTACTACCCTCGCTTTGGTTACCAGCAGTCGGCACAATTTGGCATCAGCCTCCCCTTTGATGTACCGGCAGAAAACTGTATGGCCATTGAATTGGTACCCAATACCCTTCAAAAAATTAGTGGTGTAGTTGAGTATGCACCTGAGTTTTTTGAATAGAATAGAGCACGTTCAAAAAACTGCTTAACATTTCAAGTTAAATTGTACACTCTAAAGTGAGGATTTTAAAGGTTCAACAAGCACTCCCCTTAGGTCCACAACCCTTCTTATGGTAATCCATAATACTACCTTTGCCACCTTGTTCAATGGTACAGCAATCAGTAAAGATGTCTTTGAGTTTTCTACGGCCACGTTGAATTTTCGACCTCACGGTGACATAGTTCATATTGAGCTTTTGAGCAATATCTTTTTGTGGAATCCCTTCCATCTCGTGCATTCTCATGATATCACGATACTGAGCCGGTAACTGCTCGATGTAAGAAGTGATACAACTGCTCAATTCCTCAACAGCATTTTGGTCGTTATAACTCTCCTCTACAAAATCACCTTCTATTTCCTCCAAGTGTAACTTGCTTTTTCGGTAATAGTCAATGATTGTGTTTTTAGCAATGGTATAGACCCAACTCTTCACGTTCTCAATTTTCTTGCTATCAGACTTAGAAAGCTTTAAAAATACCTCTTGTGTCAAATCCTCTGCATCCTCTCTTTGGTTGACGCGTTTCTTGACATAAAGCAACAATGGTTGGTATAGGTCTTGTACCTGAGCGTTCATTTTAATGCTATTATTTAAAACAAGTTCATAGATGCTGACGCTAAAAACAAACAATATCTTTAACAGCAGGATTGAATTGTTACTTTATTTTCTTCTTTTAACTCGTTACTGGATCCACATGGATTAATGGTCTGCTCAACAGGCGCTTCTTCCACAACAGCGGATCCACAACAAGACGAAGTACTTTCAACCTGAAGATCTGAACTACAAACACCTGTTTCAGGAAGGTCTAATTCAACTTGCTTAGCTGCCTCTAAGTCTCCAGCCAAGTAAGCAACAACTGAGCGAACCTGCTCATAACCTGTAGCCATTAAAAATGTAGGAGCTCGGCCATAACTCTTCGAGCCTACAATGTAGAAATCCTTCTCAGGATGCCTCAATTCAGCTTCACCATGCGGTCTCACGGTTCCGCAACTATGAACATTCGGGTCGATCAGTTCTGCCAATTCAAATACAGACTCCAAGGAAGAATCAAGGTCTACTCTTACCTCGCGGATTATGTCCAAGTTTGGTCTCGAACCCGTATTACTTATGATCTCGTCAATACCTTCGATCACCTGTGCTTCACCTTTCAAATCTCCTTCTACCCTAATACCAGCACCTGTTTTGGCAAGCTTTTGAATGTGATAAGGTGTGAAAATATTTAGTCTCCCAGTATTCACTAGTTTTTCAATTCTAATTCCCAGTTTGCATCTTGCCTCAAGTGCATCGGATTCTTTTCCGCCATAGACTAGACTAACATTGTCCTTCCTTAACACCCAATTCAATTTGGTTTCTGGGTAATGCTCTTGGACTTCAGCCAGGTCTAACAAGGCATTAATAGCCGAGTGGCCACTACCTACTACAAGCACATCCTTGTTCTTATACCTTTCGATATGCATCCCTTTTACGTCAGGGATTCCGTAATAAATATGCTCACTTAACTCTTCCTCACCTGCCGCAAATATTCCTCCTGAACCTATCGGGTTAGGCTGATTCCATGTACCTGAAGAATCAAGGACAGCTTTGGCTTCATAATACTTCACCTCACCGTTTTCCTCGACCTTTAATGAAAAAGGCTTCTCTTCCCTGTACCAAGTTTTCATTTTATCAACACCTTTTCTTCCCACTGCCAATACTTTAGTATTTAGGTGCAAACCTGCCGCGATCTGAGGTAGAGCAGCCAATGGTTTAAAGTACTCCTTCACTAGTTCTTTACCTGTCGGCAAAGCCTCTTTATCAGGTGTACTCCAACCATATGCATCTAAAAGCGACTCTGCAGCTTTGTCGATATTATATCTCCAAGGAGAGAATACCTGCACATGCCCCCAAGACAACATGTTAGCTCCTACAGACTCGCCTGCTTCAAATATGATAAATGGGATTTCTTTTTTGGTCAAATGAGCTGCCGCAGCCAAACCTACTGGCCCTGCTCCTATGATTGCTACTGGTAAATTCTTTTCCATCTTTCCCTTCTTTTATTCTCTTTCACCTGCTAAGACGGGCACCCAAAAAAATGATGCATAATTCATTAAAATATCTTGGATATGCATAAAAAAAGCGACTCCTAAGAGTCGCTTCGCATTTAATTACTCGATCTGGTGAGTGTGACTTTCCATACCCGATCTGAGGCTCTCGACTTACCTCGACCGTATGTCCCAGGGTTGGCTTCAAAAGATTCAATTCCACCATAGATATAGCCAAGCTCAATCGATTTATTTGTTCCAAGCGTTTTATTGATATCAATAACTTCCGAGGTTCCATCTACCGTTTCCACATAACTTATGGCTTGATTATCTGCAATCATAAAAATGGACTCAGCCCCGTAAAACTGCTGAGCATTATAGGCATTAGCATTCTCCACTTTCCAAGTACTAGTCGCGGTGTTTAAATCATAAATAATCTGAACAGCACCATTTGTAAAGCCTGATAATTGCAAAGGACCCGCAGATTTTCCATCTCCAATTCCTCCAACCAAATAAGTATATACCTTTTCCGATTGATCATCATAGAATTCGAACTCTGCGGTCGCATAAACATTCTGAGTTTGCTTGTAAGCCTTATCTATTTTGAACTTGCTGGAACCATTCGGTGTAATATAGATGGCTGTAGTCCAAGCTCTTTCCCATTGAACTGCCTTCTTAACTTCTTTTCCATTAACAGTTTCAGTTGTATTTACTGTGCTGTCTGGCATGAAAACTCCCGAATAAAAGGAAAGACCTTCTCTCAAGCTATTGTTCTCCTTGTAAAGTGATGCAACAACGGGGCCATCTCTTCTTCTGAACTTAGAGTTTTCATCAGCATATGCAGTACCCAATTTGTCCAAGGGCATATCTGTGATTGGTTCCTCTGTATTTATGGTAAGCGTAGGTCCACCCAGGTTTCTTGTTATGGTAAAGGGGTATACTGCATCAACATAACGTTGGCCATTAGATCCTTTTGGGGCAGAAGAACCAAAATTATGACCGCCAGCTAGGTAGAATTTATCTCCGATTAAAAATAGCTCTGCTCCTGTACTTATTAGCTTATCATTTTCACCAAAAGCCATAAGCTCCTTCCAATTAACACTTTTAAAATCGCCATTAACCAATGCAATCATTGAAGCGATATGAAGCTTAGCTATATGATTAAAAGTTTGATAAGCATCTGAAGATGTGGTTTGCCCCATTGGAGTTCCGTAGCCTCCAACAACATATAAATAGTCTTCATCTTGGGCAACTAGCGGGTTAGAGTTTCTAAAGACCGTCTCGTATTGATCAAGAACACTTAGCTGCGCCTTAGCTATTGGACTATTTGCGCTTATTGCTGATTTCATATCTTCCAGTGACATGCCGGATACAGTGTCTTTGATAACGTCATAAACGAAGATGTCTTCATTAAACGATAATGGCAGAAAAGATGTAGTGGCATAGTTTCCTGACACTATTCCATGCAGACCACCATCGTCATTCATACGGTTCGTCCTACCCGCAAAAAGCAACCAATTTGTTCCTTGAATAGCGTGTACAAATGATTGTAATGCAGGAGCGTTTTCTTGCAAAACAGGTGTTACCGAGATTGAATAAGAACTTTCTGATATAGATTCTGATACTTTAGAATTACAAGAATTAAGTACTACAAATAGACATAAGTAGCACAAAGTCAAAAATTTGTGTTTGTTCATTTTTGTGTTTGTTTATTTAAGGAGCTCTAAAATAAAGCATTTTTATCCAAGTGTATAACAGTTCAATTGAAATACACTTTGAACTCATGACCTGTTACTAACAAAAATCACCCCTGCTGCCGTGACGAACATCACAAGGCCATAAACTGCTGGCGCAATTGCGAATTCTGTATTTTCCAAAAGTACAGTGGCAATGGAAATGGCCAAGGTTCCATTTTGAATACCACTTTCTATGGATATTGATACACGCTGTTATTTACCCAAAACAAAGAGTCGAGCACATAAATAACCTGTGCCCATTGTCAATAAATTAAGTAAAAGAGCCATTACCTCAGCTTGCTGAAAATATTGAAGCAGATTGTCCTTTTCACTGATAACAACTCCAACCAGAACCAAGACAAACACTACACCTGAGGCAACTCTGACTGGTTTGTCCATCCTGTTGGCAAATGACGTTTTATATCTTCTTAGAAGCATACCTAAGCTCACTGGGATCAAAACGATGATAAATACCTGCCCAATAGTTTGCACAACGTCAAGCTGAAAAGCGGTACCACTCCCCTGAACCATTAAAAACCCAAGATTCACAACAATCGGTATGGTGATCACGGTTATCACACTACTGATGGCAGTAAGACTAACCGACAAAGCTGTATCTCCCTTTGCCAGATGAGTGATCAAATTAGAAGTAGGGCCACCCGGACAAGCAGCCAAAAGAATAAGGCCAATGGCGATTTCCTCGCTCATACTAAAAGCTGAGACCAACAAGAATCCTATTGCTGGAAGTAATACCAATTGATTAATCAAGCCAATTAAGATCGCTTTTGGCGAAGTGATAACTCTTTTGAAATCATTGATGGTCAACGAAAGGCCCATCCCAAACATGATAATAATAAGGGATATACCCAGAACGATTGCGGGTGTAGAAGTCATTTGATTGAAGCTTAGTGAGATAAGTTAGTTGTAAACTCCACTACCTGCAAAAACCAAAACGACCAAATATGACTAAAGTTGACCTATCACTTTCTGCCAATCTGTCAGCTTTTAAGCAAAAAGCCTTATATTTGCGCTCCCAAAATTGAGTTTAAAAAGGCAGATGGATCAGATTATTCAAGACATAGATATTGTTGACAGAAATAGTCAAGAGGCGATGGAAACAGTTAAAACCTCGAAAGAGGAAAATACTGGTAAAGCCAAAAAACTATATATAGAAAGCTACGGGTGCCAAATGAATTTTGCTGATAGTGAGATTGTAACCTCTATCATGAAAGAAAATGGTTATGACACCACCTCAGAATTTGAAAATGCAGATGTGGTTTTCTTGAATACTTGCTCGATTAGAGAAAAAGCGGAACAAACAGTTCGCAATAGGCTCAATCACTTCAATGCCGTAAAGAAGCGCAAGCCAGAAATGACCATTGGCGTTTTGGGCTGCATGGCTGAAAGACTTAAAGACAAACTGCTAGAAGAAGAAAAGATTGTTGATGTAGTTGTTGGACCAGATGCATATAGAGACTTACCAAAATTGGTAGAGACTGCTGAAGATGGACTGAAAGCTGTCAACACATTCTTATCAAGAGAAGAGACCTATGCAGACATCTCTCCTGTTCGTTTAAACTCAAACGGTGTAACAGCCTTCATCTCAATTATGAGAGGCTGCGATAACATGTGCTCATTCTGTGTTGTGCCATTCACTAGAGGAAGAGAGCGCTCGCGTGACCCCTTCTCCATTGTGAAGGAAGCACAAGATTTATTCGATCAAGGATATAAGGAAGTAACCCTATTGGGTCAGAACGTAGATTCTTATAAATGGTCCGCAGATGAGAATAACAAAGCTTGGTTAGAGAAGAAAGAAAAGAAAGGCGAAGAAGTTGAAGTCATCAACTTTGCCAATCTTCTGGAGATGGTAGCGAAAGTCTCGCCTGAGCTTCGTGTGCGATTCTCTACTTCTCATCCTAAAGACATTACAGATGAGGTACTTCATACCATGAAGAATTATGAGAACATCTGTAAATACATTCATTTACCGGCACAAAGTGGAAACAGTCGTGTGCTGGATATAATGAACAGAACTTATACACGCGAATGGTATATCAATCGTGTTGATGCGATAAGAAAAATTCTAGGTGAAGCATGTGGGATTTCATCAGATATGATTGCAGGTTTCTGCACAGAGACTGAAGATGAACACAAAGAAACATTGACCTTGATGGACTATGTACAGTATGATTTCTCATATATGTTCTTCTATTCAGAGCGTCCTGGAACTTTGGCTGCAAAGAAATATGAGGATGACATTCCATTGGACATTAAGAAAAGAAGACTTCAAGAGATCATCCAAAAGCAACAAGGTATATCGCTAGAAAGAAATAAACTTGATGTAGGCAAAGTTCACAAGGTGTTGATCGAGGGTGTTTCAAAACGCTCTGAGGAAGATCTTCAAGGCAGAAACACAGCGAATAAAGTGATCATTTTCCCAAGAGGAAATCATCAAAAAGGCCAATATGTGAATGTATTGGTTGAAGACTGCACTGCAGCCACACTTTTTGGAAAAGTAGTAGACTAAATTTTTGAATTTGAACAACAAAGAAGTTCTAAGTATAAAGCAACGCTTCGGCATTATTGGTAACAGCCCAAAGTTGACTCATGCCATTGAAGTCGCGGCACAGGTTGCTCCTACTGACATGACTGTGCTGATCACAGGGGAAAGTGGCTCGGGTAAAGAGTCATTCTCTAAGATCATCCATCAGTTGAGCCCTCGCAAGCATGGCAAATTCATTGCCATCAACTGTGGCGCTATTCCTGAAGGTACGATTGACTCCGAGTTATTCGGTCATGAAAAGGGTTCGTTCACTGGCGCCTATGAGGCAAGAAAGGGATACTTTGAAGTAACCAATGGTGGCACGATCTTCTTAGATGAGATTGGGGAAATGCCTCTTCAAACTCAGGCACGTCTGCTAAGAGTTTTAGAAAATGGAGAATTCATCAAAGTTGGTTCTTCCAAAGTTCAAAAAACTGATGTAAGAGTTGTCGCTGCTACAAATGTTAATCTGATTCAAGCTGTTGAGAAAGGTAAATTCCGGGAAGACCTTTATTATCGATTAAGTACAGTACCAATCTTTGTACCTCCATTGCGAGAAAGAGGTAACGATATTGATTTGTTATTCAGAAAATTTGCTTCGGACTTTGCTGAGAAATATAGAGTAGAATCAATTAAACTGGATGAGGAGGCAAAGTCTACACTTTTGCGTTTTAGGTTTCCTGGTAACATTAGGCAATTGAAGAATTTAGTTGAGCAGATCTCTGCCTTAGAAATGGATCGCTTTATCAACAACGCAACACTTTTAAAATACTTACCGACCCAAACGAGAAACCTCCCGGCAATATACGCTGGCTCGGAAAGCGGTGAAGATTCAGCGCTAAATGAGCGAGATATTCTCTACAAAGTGCTTTTCGATATGAAAAAGGATATGAACGATTTGAAGAAATTGGTTCACGGCCTTATGGAAGGTGGAAACCTTGACACTAGCATCATAAGGGATAATCCTAACTTATTCGATACTTCCGAAACAGCAGCACTAGTCCCTAGAGAATCCACACCCGTTCAAGAAACAAGTGAGCCAATTGTGCTTAATTCTGAGCCAGAAACTTATGAATATGATCAAGTACACGACATTGTACATGAAGAAGATGAGTCTCTGTCTATTGAAGAAAAAGAGAAAGAACTCATTAAGAAGGCTTTAAGAAAAAATAACAATAAGCGTAAATATGCGGCACAAGATTTGGGCATATCTGAACGTACATTATATAGAAAGATCAAACAGTATGAGATCGAATAAAATCTTGAGTTCTTTACTGCTTTTTAGCTTTTTAACGGGCTGTGGCTTTACTGGTGGCTATTCCTTTGATGGCGCATCCATAGACTACAACCTTACCCAAACACTGTCGGTTGCAACATTTATGAATGACTCTGGCGGAGGACCTCCCAATATGGGGCAGACATTTTCTGAAGGGTTAAAGGACTATTTCCAAAGAAGAACCAAATTAGAATTAGTTGTCAATAAAGGAGACCTTCAGTTTGACGGTGTAATCGGCAATTATGTAGTACGACCTCAATCTGTTAGTTCATCGGGTAATAGCAATGTTGCTGACGGCACGGGACTAATGAGACTTCAGATTGGTGTCAATGTGGTTTTTAATAACACTAAAAAAGAGGAAGACAATTTTGAAAGAGTCTTTTCTTTCTTCGCTGATTATGACCCATCCGCAAGCACACTGAACAGCATTGAAGGTGAGCTTGTAGACGAAATTTTTGAACAGATTTATTTTGATATTTTTCAGGCCTCTGTTGCCCAGTGGTAATTTTCAGCCTAATTTAATTTCACAAATTAACCTAAGTGAACCGACACCGATTTAACCAATTACTGAATGACCCCTCTCTTGTTGAGAACAATGACATTCGTCAACTCAACGAGTACCGAAAAAAGTATCCCTACTTTCAAGGTTTGTACGTAATTGTGGCCAAAGCATTAAAAGACAGGGAACATCCAAAGACTGACGCGTTCATCAAAAAAGCTGCCATTTATTCTTCCAATAGAGCACATTTAAAGTCTATTATCGAAGGTGACGATTTCTTTAATCAGCCTAAAGAAGAGACCAAGTCCAAAGAAGAAAGTATACCACTTGCTCCAAAAGAAGATGCGATCACTGCTTCAAGGCCAGCACAAAATAAGAAACCAGTAGAAACTCAAGAAGAACCGAAAACTGATAAGGCCGAACCTGAAATAGCTGTAAAAAAAGAAACAAAGCATTCGATAAAGGAGAAAACAGAACCAGAGCAATTAAAAACTTCAAAGGCTATCCAGATTGAAGAAAAGGCAGGTGAACCTGAAAGCTCAGGAGACGACCCAATTCTCGATGAACTTAAAGCCACCAAGGCAAGAATAGAGGCCTTATTAAGAGGTGAACTCCCAAAAGAAGAAGCCATAGAAGAAGCTAAACCAATTGACGAAATCAAGCCTAGTTCTGCAAAGGCAAAAACGAAAAAAGATAGTCAAATTGATATCATTAAGAAGTTCTTGGATGATGACCCTCAAATAGACATTAAGAAAAAGGCACAAGTTGAAGCTGAGCAAGTACAACAAGACTTAGCAGAAAACAGTCTAAAGGGGTCTGATCGATTTGAAACAGAAACTGTGGCGAAGTTGATGATCAAACAAGGTAAGATTCAAAAAGGCATTGGTATTTATGAAAAACTACGTTTGAAGTTTCCCGAAAAAAGCACTTACTTTGCCGCTCAAATTGAAAAATTAAAGTCTAAACATAATGTTTAAGTTATTTATAATCCTTGCCATCATTGTTGCTGTGTTGTTGGTTTTAATCGTGTTGATGCAAAACTCTAAAGGTGGCGGACTATCGAGTCAATTCGGTGGTGGCGGTGCTCAGCAAGTCATTGGTGTTAAGAAAACAACCGATATTTTAGAGAAAGCTACTTGGGGTCTAGTGATTGCCTTGATTGTATTTAGCTTATCATCTAGTTTAATGATCAATAGGGATATTAGAAATTTTGAAAACCCAAATATTGATGCTGCAACACAAGGCGCTGGTGCTCAACCGGTAATTGAACAGCCAGTACCAGCAGAAACTGTTCCTAGTGGAGAACTTCAAGCTGCCCCTGATACAACAGGGAATCAATAAGATCGACTATTACGAAATTAAAGTCCTGCCAATTGTCAGGGCTTTTTTTATGCCTTTTATGTGATAAAATGGCAGCCCTAATTTCAATCATAACAAACGATTGTCCGATTGTCAGTTTTGAGCCTGACAAAAGTGCATAAATAGGCTTTGGCATACTTCATGTTGAAAAAGCCAATGTTAAACTGTAATTATACATTAACCTTTAATAAAAATGTCTAACGTAAATATTACTCCACTTGCTGACAGAGTTCTTGTTGAGCCTGCAGCGGCAGAAGAGAAAACTGCTTCAGGAATCATCATCCCTGACACCGCAAAAGAAAAACCACAAAGAGGTACTGTTGTAGCTGCCGGTAACGGTAAAGCTGATGAGCCATTGACTGTTAAAGTTGGTGACACTATCCTTTATGGAAAATATGCTGGTACTGAATTGACAGTGGAAGGCAAAGACTACTTGATCATGAGAGAGTCTGACATTTTCGCAATTATCAACGAATAAGATTTAAAACCTTAAAAATAATTTAGAGATGGCTAAAGAATTATTCTTTAACAACGATGCCAGAGATCAACTGAAAAAAGGTGTTGACACTTTGGCTGATGCCGTAAAGGTGACATTAGGTCCTAAAGGTAGAAATGTGATCATCGACAAGAAATTCGGTGCTCCAACTGTAACAAAAGATGGTGTTTCAGTAGCGAAAGAAATTGAGCTTGCTGAGCCAATTGAAAATATGGGTGCTCAGCTAGTAAAAGAAGTTGCTTCTAAAACTGCTGATTCTGCTGGTGACGGTACGACTACTGCCACTGTTCTTGCTCAGGCAATCTACGGTGCGGGTATCAAAAATGTGGCTGCTGGTGCTAACCCAATGGATTTGAAAAGAGGTATCGACAAAGCTGTTTCAGCTGTTGTTGCTGACCTTCAGTCTCAATCGAAAGCAATCAAAGATTCAAACGAGATCAAGCAAGTAGGTACTATCTCTGCTAACAACGATAGCGAGATCGGATCTATGATCGCTGACGCAATGGACAAAGTAGGTAAAGACGGTGTGATTACTGTTGAGGAAGCTAGAGGTACTGAAACTGAAGTAAAAACAGTTGAAGGTATGCAGTTCGACAGAGGTTACCTCTCTCCTTACTTCGTTACTAATACTGACAAAATGGAAGCTGAGTTAGAAACTCCTTACATTTTGATCTACGACAAAAAGATTTCAGCAATGAAAGAATTGCTTCCTGTACTTGAGCCAGTTGCTCAGTCTGGTAAGCCTCTTTTGATCATAGCTGAGGATGTTGATGGCGAAGCGCTTGCTACACTAGTAGTAAACAAGATCAGAGGTTCTCTGAAAATTGCTGCTGTTAAAGCTCCAGGTTTTGGTGATAGAAGAAAAGCAATGTTGGAAGACATCGCTATTCTTACTGGCGGAACTGTTATCTCTGAAGAAAGAGGTTACAAGCTAGAAAATGCTACTATTGAGTACTTAGGTACTGCAGAGAAAGTAAATATTGATAAGGATAACACGACTATCGTAAATGGTGCTGGTGATGCGGCTAACATTGAGGCGAGAGTTAAAGAGATCCAAACTCAGATCGAAAACACAACTTCTGACTACGACAAAGAGAAGCTTCAAGAGCGTTTAGCTAAGCTTTCAGGTGGTGTAGCTATCCTTTACATTGGTGCTGCTACCGAAGTGGAAATGAAAGAGAAGAAAGACAGAGTTGACGATGCGTTACACGCAACTAGAGCTGCCGTTCAAGAAGGCGTTGTAGCTGGTGGTGGTGTTGCTTTAATTAGAGCTGCTGCTGCACTAGACAAAGTAGAAACTGAAAATGATGACCAAGAAACTGGTGTAAACATTGTAAGGTCTGCTGTGGAAGCTCCTTTAAGAACTATCGTTGCGAATGCTGGTGGTGAGGGATCTGTAGTTGTGAACGAAGTAAAAGCTGGTAAAGCTGACTTTGGTTACAATGCTAGAGAAGACAAGTACGAGAAATTGGTTGCTGCGGGCGTTATAGACCCTACCAAAGTAACTAGACTTGCTCTTGAGAATGCTGCTTCTATCGCTTCACTCCTATTGACTACAGAATGTGTAGTTGCTGAAGAAGCTGAAGAAGCTGCAGCTCCAATGCCTCCAATGGGTGGCGGTGGAATGCCGGGTATGATGTAATAAATCATCTTTAGATATTAGAAAAACCCTTCTCGTTAACGCGGGAAGGGTTTTCTTTTTTAGTATCACCTAACTACAATAATGTGTAAATTCACTAAACTTTATCATTTAGCGACTTAAAACTCATTTGGCACATAGATTGCACATTCTCATTCAAGCAACACCAAAACATATGAAAAAGTACACTCTTCTTTTCGCTTTATTCCTTATTACTCAACTAGGGTTTTCATAAACAGGCAATGGTTCATTTGGTATCAACATCAAGGTTTATGTACCTAAAGCCGAGTTCAATCAAAATGTCAATCGGAACCCTGCAGGCATCTCTTTTAATTATTTGAGATCATACACAGATAGTAAATGGTCCTGGGGAGGAGAGTTTGGAGTTGCGATGTACTCTTCAGACGAATACAATCTAGAATATAACGGAAGAACGCTTGAGATATATGAAGAAGATTGCTTTTTCACCCTTCATGGTTTTGTAAGGTACAACCTCTATGAACGAAAAGGATTCAAAGCCTACGGAGAAGGAAGAGTTGGCGCGACAACCTTCTTTTCCACCACTGAAGCAGTCGAAGAAGACACAGGTTTTGAAGGGGAATTTGATTTTCATGGAACAGCTTTCAACCTTGGTATAGGCGCTGGAGTACTTATCAATACAAGCACCCTATTTCGTCCCGATAGAGAAGCTGGCAATACATGGATCAACCTTGGTTTTAATGCACATTCAGGTTCAAATGCCACTTACAGAATGCTTCCAGAAGGAGATTCAACGCACAGCCTAGAAGACGGGCAATTTACCTCATTAACTCACTACTTTGGGTTCAAAGCAGGTGTGACCTTCGGATTGAACTAGTATAACTAGAGTGGACTTATTAGTGAGTTTTTCATTGAAATAAATAAATTCACTAAAGATGAAGTCATTCAAAGTCCTCCTCATATGCTTACTCCTTTGCTCACCTACACTGTTAATGGGCCAAAAGAATTTTGGTCTTAGTATAGGTTTTGACAACACAAAATTTAGTGGGGCAAAACCCGATGGAATCACATATGATTTTAAAAGCGGCTTTTCAATAGTAGGATTTGTCGACTTTCAAATTGCCGACAAAATTCAACTTTCGTTAAGACCTGGCTATGCACGTGGTGGCGGGAATATTGTGGTTAAAGACACAGTCGGTCTTGACGATGAAAACCCATTTATTTTTCCAATTGAAGACTCATACTTAAACCTTGCAGCACTTCTAAAGATTTACAACAGAGAAAAAATTTATGTCGCTGTTGGACCGGAACTAGGATACCTCTTTACTTCCGAGGCACAAGTCAATAACCAGCCTGTTGATCTGAGTGAGCAGCTTAATGAATTTGCGTTAGGTCTTAATATCGGGTTCGGCTTAAATTTTCAAATGTTCAAACAGTCGTGGGCTGCAGAATGGCAGCTCAATCAAATGCTCACCACCCTCACCGAAAAAGTAGATATCAATAATGGTGTTGCCCCAAAAATCAGGACGACTAGAACACGCTTAGCTTTGATTTATAAATTCAAGAAGAAATGAAGTATAGCCGCACCATCGTACTTTTCTTGATGACAATACTGTCCAATCCAGCCTATAGCCAGTCAGACACGCTTAATAGACCCTATTTAAATGGCCATCGGTTTATTGTCAATGAATTTGTAAATGATCCATTTCTATACACCAGCTTCAATTTAAACATGGGGTATGGGTCAAGTAGCGGCTATGATTTTCCAGTTGTGACAATAGGAGATTATGAATTAAATATAAGCTCGGGAGAGCTCTTCTTTGGAACGCTGCATGCTGGCTATTCACAACAGATCAATGATTGGTCAATGGCTTTTGTCAATATTGGTGTTACAGGTAGATTTGGAGCGGAACCTACAAGCCTACTCACACAGGGACTCAATTCACTTACAGGGATCAGTTATGGCATGAGATTCAATGTGTTTAGGAGCAAAAAGAGTATGATAACTTCGGAATTCCGTGTAAAGAACTACGGCATTTCATTTATCAATGTGTTCAAGTACTTGAAAGATCTGATCGAGCAAAATCCTGGAGCAGATTTAACCGAAAATGCTCATTTATTATCAGGGCACATTGGTCTAAATTATGCCTATGCCCACAATGATTTGTGGGGTTTTTACAGTACGGTGAAATACTTTTTCGGAGACAGTATTATTCCGGGAAACTCTGTTAGTGAATTGAACCTAGAATTTGCATTTGACTTAAATCTGGCTGACCGAACTTAGATTCCACTTGGCTTTAATTTTGGATGGAGCTCTGCAACATTACCTGAATTCACCCTTGCCAATGCCGATAAGTCTATTATTTATTCATTTCAAATGACCTATATGGGTAGAGAAGACCTTCAAATTGGAGTTAGTTCGAGTTTTTTTGAAACGCCTTTAGAAGTTGAAGGAATTCCGCTGACGGATGGACGCTCTACTTCAGTCAGAAATATCTCTCTGGTTATGAGATATTTTTTCTAACGAAAAAGCCCTTTTCATCACTCAAAAAGGGCTTTAAAATCTAGCCTTGATCAAAGGATTAGCCTTGTGCTAATTCTGGCTGTTGACTAAACGGTTGATGATAAAGTCTATTGCCTGTTGCATTGTATAAGGCATTTGCCAGCGCTCCTACTGCTGGAGGTAACCCCGGCTCACCCAAGCCTGTAGGATTTATATCATTCTGCACGAAATGTACTTCTATTGCTTTTGGGGCCTGATTGTGTCTGATCAATTTATACTGATTAAAATTATTCTGATCAGGTGAACCATCTGTAAAAGTCAATTGACTGTACATTGCGTGTCCTATTCCATCAATAACTCCACCTTGGATTATATTCTCAGCACCTTCGAGATTGACGAGAATACCGCAATCTACAGCGCACCAAACTTTTTGAACTCTTGGTTCATTGTTCTCAATTACCACATCCATTACTTGAGCTACATATGACTGGTGACAAAAGTATGCAGCTACCCCTCGATAAACGCCAGGTTTTTCGACTCCCCAATTAGCCTTTTCTTTTACCATTCTGAGAACACCCGCATAGCGTTCTGCATCATACTCATACTTTTCTCCAACAGGATTGTTAATAGCCCGATCGAATAATTCAAGTCTGAAATCAATTGGGTCTTTACCTGCAACCTCTGCAACCTCGTCTAAGAATTGTTGTTCTGCACCAGCAGTAAAATGTGATCGAGGAGCTCTCCATGCACCTGTTGAGATATTAGTGCTTGACATCTTTTTCTCCGCTAAATAATTCTCAACCGCTCCTGCTGGAAATCTATTCGGAAAAACTGGCCCTTCTGGTAAACCAACACCTTTTACAGCAAAGGCAATTAAATTACCGTCCTTATCAAGTCCAGCTTTGTAGGTGGAGCGATAAGGAGGTCTATATGTCCCTTGACTCATATCATCTTCACGTGTATATACCAATTTGATAGGCACTCCAGCCTTCTTAGAAATTGCAGCAGCTTCAAGCCCAGTGTGGTTATATAACCTTCTACCAAAGCCTCCTCCCATTCTAGTCATGTCTACGGATATATTTTCTGCATCTATCCCTAGCATCTTTGAAACAGAATCCCTCAGTGCTTGAGGAGTCTGTGATGGACCGATCAGCTCAACAGCGTTGTCTTTGACATCGGCAAAGAAATTCATCGGCTCCATTGTGTTGTGAGCCATGAATGGAGATGAATAAGTTTTTTCGATAATTTTATCAGCATTGGCAAAAGCAGCATCAACATTTCCGTCTTTACGACTTTGTTGTACGGCCCCACTCTTTAAATCTCGGATCATACGTTGCTCATGCATTTCAGAACTTTCAAGTGGAGTTACTCCTTCCCAGTTGGCTTTTAAAGCCTTTTTAGCTTGCATTAGCTGCCATGTTGATTCACCAACAATAGCGATTAATTGATCAAAAGCATTTACGTCAGACCACTGTGGTTCTTCAAACGAGGTATCCACAATAAAAGCATCCTTCACACCTGGCATCGCTTTTATTTCCGCCTCATTAAACCCTTTAACTTTCATACCAAAGGCAGGAGGATGTTGGATCATCGCCATCATCATGCCTTCTCTTTTGAAGTCCAACCCGAAAAGTGGTTTACCAGTAACTATCTTAGGGCCTTCAACATTTTTGATCCTTGTACCCAAAAGCGTATAATCTTTAGGTTCTTTTAAGGCTAATTCATCAGGAACTTCTATACCCGATGCTTTTGCCGCTAACGCACCATAGCCAGAAGAACGGTTTCCGTTGATTTCAGAGACTTTGCCTTGTTTGGCTTCTAGAGTCGAAGCATCTACTCCCCACTCCAATGCAGCGGCTTGGATCAACATATACTTCCCAGCGGCACCAGCCATTCTCAAAGGATCCCAACCGTATAAAATTGAAAGGCTCCCACCGGCAAACTGTGGGTTTTTGAAAGCATCCTCGTCTAATGCACCTTGCTCCACAACTACATGCTCCCATGGAACGTCAAGTTCTTCGGCTACAATCATGGGCATAGAGGTCATTACATTTTGACCGATTTCAGGGTTAGGGTTGTAAATGGTCACCATACCTGTATCCCCTATTTTTATATAGCCATTGATATCAAACCATTCATTCGGAATTGCGACACCTTCTGCTTCTTTGGTCAAGGAAGAACAGCTAGCCAACCAGCTAAAACCGATTAACATTCCTCCACTTGCAGCTGCTGAAGTTTTTAAAAACGACCTTCTTCCTACCTTTGTCTTGATTACAGTCATAAACGATATCTTTAGGCCTTAATGGCGGTTTTAATAGCTTCTTTAATTCTTACATAAGTACCGCATCGGCATATATTGCCGCTCATAGCTGACTCAATTTCTTCGTCTGAAGGATTGGGATTTCTGTCTAATAAAGCTGCAGCATTCATAATTTGACCTGCTTGACAATACCCGCATTGAGGAACGTCTACTTCCAACCAAGCTTTTTGTACTGGGTGATCACCTATTTCTGAGAGCCCTTCAATAGTTGTGACCTCTTGTCCGTTTGCCGCAGATATAGGCAAAGAACATGATCTCATAGCGTTCCCATTTAAATGTACTGTGCACGCACCGCATTGGGCAATTCCGCATCCAAACTTTGTACCTACCATATTAAGGTTATCTCTCAATACCCATAAGAGTGGAGTTGAAGGATCGACATCAACGGTCCTTTCCTCACCATTTATTTTTAAGCTATAACTTGCCATAGAATTTGAATTGAATGTTAATCAAGAGAATAATTTAAGCATTATTCTTCTTTGAGGACAACTAAAAGTATATCAATGGACAAAGAGAGGGCTACTTGTGCCAAGCGGCTGCTTGTAACAGACAAAAGTGGTAAACTGGGCCTCTAAAAGGTGATTAATTTAGCCAAAGCTTCTTAGCAACTGTAAGGAACAAACCAAAGTTATCGCCTTGATCAAAATTATCATTTTGGTAGTTCATCCATAGTCCTAGATCAAGGCCATTATTCAGCCTAAGACTGGTTTTCAAATCAATAGAAAAGAGCTCGTAAGGAGGATCTTGGGGAGCAAGAATTAACCCCTCATTTTGAAAGTTTGTCACTTTTAACTCATAGTGAGTTCTATATAGCTCCCCAGCAAATCCTATACTCCAACCACCAAGCATATTTTGTACTCTACGAGTTCCTTGAATTTCTGGATCTAGTAATAAAAACATCGCATTCCCTAAGACCCTATTATTAAAAGTCCATCCATCTGCGTAAATACCATTGTTCATGTAATTATCAGGTTCGAGATATGTCCCGCCTTGACCATCATCTTTGACAGCATCTTGAGATGTAGTTGTAACAATTTCAAAATTCACTCTATTAATAATTTTGAATTTATCCGCCTTTATGGTCAGCCCGTATAACCCATCTCGCCATTTAACAGGTTTCAATCCTGAAGAATCCTCAAATATAAATTGCCAGTATCCATTTAAAGAAAAAGTCCCAAACTTATAACCCACATTAAAGTCATAAGAGCCAAGATGATTTCCCAAAGCATTTTGTTGATCAGTAATAACTGCATCCTCTCCGCCACTAGCTGCAATAAAAATCTTGAAGAAATTCTTTAATCCTGTTGGCTGCGAAATACCGGTATCATTGTTGGTTCCTCCCCACTGAGCAATGTGGTTTAAACCAGCAGCAAGTGTCAATCGGTTTTTAATTAAATCTGCCTTTAAATAGAAGTATTTCTGGTGTAGGTAAGCACCACTTTGAAATCGGTTTTCCTCAAACCATCCATGTGCCAAATATGCTCGAAAACTAAGATTCTTTTTTAATACTGGAGATTTGATCCATCCGTTTGTGGCTAAGGATATTTTTGGAATAGGTCTTGCATTATTGCCATAAACAATATTACCAACTGACAGCGTGCTATCATTAAAACCAAAAAATTCTTCTTGAAGACCAAGAGTTAGATTCAAGAATCTATTTTGGATAGATGCATTCCCTTGTATTAATGAGCCATAAACTCCATCTTGAGATTGGCTGGCAACAAACTCTGCTTCACTATAGATATTGAAGCTTTTAAAAAGTCTGTTTTTGCCAGAGAAGTGTAAATTCTGGTAAAGCCCATTAGCGTTTTCTTCGGATATCCTTCCGGAATTATTTCTGAGCATCCAAAAAGGCACTTCACCTGTAGTGGTTACAATTCCACCTAATTCTGCCTTTATAGAATACTGATTAATACTATCTGAATGATCACCTTCCTGTGCAATCAAAAATTGAACACCGCATATAATTGCATAAAAAAATATTAATGACCTTCTCATTCTTTTGACCTTCAACACTTATGGGTTTTAAGCTGCTAAAATTAATTATTTAACTTCAAATACAACTAACTTGGCATATTTATAACCGCCAATAATATCTTTTCACCGCAACAAAGAGGTTTTACAAATCTTTTGAGGATTTTTCATAAATTCCAATTGATAATCAACCTACGGAATTATGCACTTCAACTCTCCTCTTGAAGCTTTCTACCACTGGGTCAATGAAGACCCTACTTATACCTTCTTAAGACAGCCAATAAATAGAAAATTCATAGAATACAGCTATGAAGACGCAAACAGTCAAATCAGGAAAATGGCTAATAGTTTGCATCAACTAGGAATAAAGGAAGGTGACCATGTAGCAATTCTCTCGAAAAACTGTGCCCATTGGATTATGGCTGATTTAGCTATTATGATGGCGGGTTGTATCTCTATACCGCTTTACGCAACATTAGGAGCTGAATCAATTAGAGAAATTCTTGAACACAGTGAATCAAAAGCAGTAATTATTGGCAAACTCGATGACTACAGTAAACAGGCGAGTGGAATTCCTGATATTCCTAAAATTGGAGTTGAGCTTTATGGCATCAATGAAGAGCATAGCTGGGAAAAGCTCATTGAGACATCGCAAGAGATTGAAAAACCTCATGAACAAACTGCCGATGAACTGATGTCTATCATGTACACGTCTGGTACCACCGGTACTCCAAAAGGTGTGATGCACACGGTAAGCTCATTTGCTCAACTTATTAATACTGCTGTAGACGTTTTTGATCTACCTCCAAGGCCTCGCTATTTCAGTTACCTTCCGATGACACATATAGCAGAGCGCGCTGGGATTGAACTTTCATCCATTTATCGAGGATCAACTGTAAGTTTCCCTGAATCGCTTGATACTTTTGCCGAAGATCTTGCCTCAGTACAGCCTCAAACTTTCTTTGGAGTACCTCGCATATGGCAGAAATTCCAAGAGAAGGTTCTGGAAAAAATGCCCCAGAAAAAGCTAGATACCTTACTAAGCATTCCACTTGTTGGTGTTTTAGTGAAAAAGAAGATTCAAAAAGCTATGGGACTGGCTTCATCAAAAATCAGTTATTCTGGTGCCGCACCGATTGCTGTTAGTCTTCAAGAGTGGTACAGAAAGCTAGGAATTGAAATTCACCAAGCTTATGGAATGACTGAGGATTGCATTCTGTCCCATTTTAACCTGCCAGGAAAAAATAAATTTGGTACAGTCGGTCAACCACTACCAGGTGTGACCGGCAAACTATCTGAGGAAGATGAGATCTTGATCAAGAGTAATTGTTTGATGAAAGGCTATTTTAAGAATCCTGAAAAAACGGCTGAAATGTTCACAGAAGATGGGTTCTTAAGAACGGGTGATATTGGTGAATATGACCATGATGGATATTTAAAGATCACAGGAAGGTTAAAAGATCAGTTTAAAACTGATAAAGGAAAATACATCTCTCCTGCCCCAATTGAATTAGCGCTGAGCAAAAACAATGATATCGAACAAGTTTGTATTGTTGGCACAGGAATTCCACAACCAATTGCTTTGGTCATTCCATCTGAATCAGGTAAAGAGAAATCAAAAGAAGATTTCGATCAATCTATTTGGACAAGCATATTAGAGGTTAACCCTTCTCTGGAAGCCTATGAAAAACTGGCAAAGGCTGTTGTTATGAAAGAAGAGTGGAGTGTTGATAACGGTTTAATGACTCCTACCTTGAAAGTCAAAAGAAACAGGGTCGAAGCTAATCACATGCAAATGTACCCGCAATGGTTCGAAAAATCTGAAAAAGTAGTTTATGAATAATAGATCAGGACTACTAAACTAAAAAAGCCAAATAGATTTAAAGAACCTGAACTCTGCCCAATCTCAAGAATAAGAGCATTGGTAAGATTGCTTATTTGACAGGCCTAAATGACCAATTGTTAATCACTGCCAAGATTCTTACTGAAATAGTAGCAATGATGGTAATGATGATATTCCATTCTTGGGCAAGACCGAAATACTTCAGCACTAAATAAAGTATACCTCCAGCTATGCACACTGTTGCATATACCTCTCTCCTAAAAATGAGTGGAATCTCATTGACAAGTGTATCTCTTAAAACACCTCCAAAAACGGCTGAAATTGTTCCCATCATCACTGCAATAACTGGATTCAACCCGAGTGAAAGCGTCTTTTCTAAGCCAAGTATTGCAAAAAGACCTATTCCAATTGAATCAAATAAGAACATGGCCTTTCTCAGTTTTTCGAAAATCTTCTTGAAAAAGATGGCAGCTAATATTCCAATTGAAATAACTATGAGGTAGTTGATATCCTGCATCCAGCCTACAGGAGTGCTACCGATCAACAAATCTCTAATAGTCCCTCCACCAACAGCGGTGACAAATGATATAACTGACGCACCAAAAAAATCAAGTTCCTTTTTTGCCGCCAATAACCATCCAGACACCGCAAAAACGAAAGTCCCTAAAAGGTCAACTGCGTATATTAGGTCAATGGTTGAAATCTCTAACATGAGACAAATTTCAAAAATGCTGAGATGAATGAGGCAACTAAACAAGATTTATTTGCGTCTCATTAAGAAATTATTAGAGCTCAGAATAGGTCATTTTTAATTCGTTCACACTGCAATCGTTATCATTTTGCAAAACCCCATTTACAACATTAGCTTTTATTGAATTTTATGCATCTTAGCTGAGTATTTATTCGAACTCAAACAACAATATGTTCATTAACACAGCATCCCACTACATTCCTGAAGAGGTTGTACCCAACAGCTATTTTTTAGATAAAAACGGAATGGATGATGAAACTATCCTTAGAAAGTCCGGCATTCGCAATAGAAGAAGAGCTTCCAAAGACGAGAACACAAATACGCTAGGTCTTTCTGCGGTAGAACTAGCTATTGATAACCTCCCTTATGACATCAAAGAGGTTGATTTGATCATTGGCGCTACTTATTCACCTTATGATACTGTCGGTACAATGGCGCACGTTGTACAGCAAAAATATAACATAGAGCATGCCATTGTATTCACAATCAGTTCAGCTTGCAGCTCATTTTTGAATGCGGTTGAAATTGTTGAAGGTTTCTTTGCTTCTGGCAAATCTAAAAAAGCATTAATTATCAATGCAGAACACAATTGGGCATACAACAATGAGGATGACCCAATATCTGCCCATTTGTGGGGAGATGGCGCTTCGGCAGTTTTTATGAGCAAAGAGAGAGTGGCAGCAACTGACCACGAAGTCATAGACATTTGTACTGAAGGTCACGCACATGTGGGTCGGGGCCCCGGTGGTGTATGCCTCAAACCTAATGATGGTGGTATTGAAATGCCTGATGGCAGAGATGTATTTTACAACGCGATCACCTTTATGTCTGAGAAGACTGATGGCATTTTAAAGAAACATGGTTATAGGGTTGCTAACCTCGACTACTTAATTCCCCACCAAGCTAACATTAGAATAATCAACAAAGTAGCTGAAACATTAGAATTCCCGCTTGAAAAGGTAGTCATCAACATGACTGAGTTTGGCAATACTGGGGCGGCAAGTTCTGCCATCGGCTATTCGCAGATCTTCTATGACATGAAGCCAAAGGAGTTAGCAGTGGTCACAGTATTTGGCGGAGGCTATTCAAGTGGTGCCATGCTCGTTAGAGCCTAATTCAAAATTTTAATTATAAAAAAGCCCTGATGTTCATCAGGGCTTTTTTCTTTCCTTCATTTATTTTTGAATGGTGAGCTTTTCATCATCCTTATTAACCACTACCGGTTTACCTAGCCCAGTATTATTCAATCTCGGCAGTTGAGTCTTCCCATCTCCCACTACTATATAGACTAAATTATCTGGATTCATGTATTCATCAATAAGCCCTTTGATAGTCGCTCTATCCATCGCTTTTAATTTTTCCTCATCGCGAGAGACATAATCTTTTGGCAGATCAAAAGCAGAAATGTTCTGAAGAATTCCCAATAAGCTACCGAGAGTCTCATATGATTGCGTATTACTTCTTAGAATTGAATTCTTCGTAACCTCAAGGTCTTCTTCGCTGAAGTTCTTACTGTAGTTGTCTAGTATCTCTTTAAAGAGATCTACAGATTCTCTTGTTACATTACTTCTTACACTTGAAGCAGCAGTAAATACTGATCCGTTTTGATTTCTAGAGTAAAAAGAATAAGCACCATAAGTATAGCCTTTCTCCAATCTAAGTTGTTTAAAGAGGATAGAGCCAGAACCAGATCCGAGTCTATAGTTAGACATATCAGCCACAGCATAATCTTCACTTGAACCATCCATCGCTATTCTTCCAATATTGATCACAGACTGTTTAGCATCAGGATAATCGACAAAGAAAAGTCTCGAATCATCAACTTCTGTATTGATCTCATATTTTGGAAATTCAACTTCTTTAGCCTCCCAGTCATTAAAAGTGGCCAATGACTCAATAACTTGTCCCTTATCAATTGCTCCAACAAAATGGAATGATGCTACACTAGGGGAGAAATTGCTAGCATAATAATCCTTCAAATCATCTAGAGTAATAGATGCTACACTTATTGCATCACCAGAAGTTGGATTAGAGAATATGTGGTCTTCACCATACAAGACCTTATTAAAGACTTTCGATGCTATTGCATTAGGATTGGCATTTGATTGCTGGATTGAGTTTAATGCTGAGCTCTTGATTCGATCGAATTCACTCTCATCCCACCTTGGCTCGAGTAAGATTTCTTTTACCAGAGCCAAAACCTCGTTGTAATTCTTAGCAATACAATTACCTGAAATTGTAATATACTCTCTTGATGAATAGACATTTACATTAGCACCAAGTTGACCGATAGCTTCCTCTAATTCTTGCGGAGTCCTATTTGCAGTACCTTCCATCAACATATTATCCAACAAGGCCGCAGTTCCAACTTTGTTCGGATCATCTAGGTACATTCCTCCCTTCAGACGAAGACTGAATTGAGCCATAGGCAACTCATCTTGATAAATATGAAAAAGCTGCATCCCGTTGTCTAGCTTAGCATCATTAATAGCAGGGGGAGCAAAACTCAATTCCCCATCTAACTCTGGGATAATTGTTCTGTCAAATTTAGAAGGGGTCTTTTCATAGTCTACGTCTTTATCAAATTGATCAAGGTTATTCTCTGCACCTTGAACAATTGGTTCTTCAACAACTTCGGCAATAACCGACCCTTCAAGTACTAGATTTTTTTGACCAACAGGCACGAAGCTAGTTGCCAAGAAGGGTTTGTCTTTAATGTATTGATTATAAACTCTTATAATGTCCTCTTTAGTCAGTTTGAGGTAATTCTCAAGGTCCTTTACTACATAACCAGGGTCTCCTGTGAAAGTATTTGCATCTGCCATCTGATAAGCCTTACTAAACACACTTGAGACAGAGTTGTAAGTATTCGTTTCCATTCCAGTCTTGATGCGACTCAAATCACTATCACTGAATCCCTCCTCTTCAAACAATTCAAATGCTTCTTCAATTGCTGCTTGAAGATCATTTAGATTTACACCATCAAATGCGCGTGAGGACAATGTAAATGTGCCGGCTAATTCTGCCGAACTGTTATAAGCGTAGGCATTTGGTGCCAATTTCTTTTCTTCAACTATGACTTTATAAAGAGGTGATTTTTTCCCATCAGAAAGCACCTGACCAAGCATGTCTAATGCCCAAGAATCTGGATGAAACCTTTCTACTGTTGGCCAGACCATTTCTAAATCTGGTAGGTTTGCAAATTTATCTTCATGATAAAACAATTTCGTTTCATCAAGTTGAGCTGGCATTGGACCGAGTGGTTCCACTTTAGGCCCTGAAGCAATTTCGCCAAAATACTTCTCGACCATGGCCTTTGTTTTTTCTGAATCAATGTCTCCAGCAATAACCAATGTAGCATTACCTGCTCCATAGTATTTGGCATAAAACTCTTTTACATCATCAATTGTGGCATTTTGAAGGTCCTCTAAACTTCCAATGACATCCCAGCTATATGGATGCCCTTCTGGGTATAGGTTTTTAAGCTGAACATAATCTTTATGGCCGTAAGGCACATTATCTACACCTTGTCGCTTTTCGTTTTTAACTACCTCTTTTTCATTTTCAAGACCCCATTCAGAAACGGTGTTTATAAAGAAACCCATTCTGTCAGACTCCATCCAAAGCACTTTTTCGAGCGCATCACTAGGTACAGTTTCGAAATACACTGTCCCATCAGTCCATGTCCCCCCATTGAAGTCACCACCTAGCTCATTAACATATTTGATAAAGTTTCCGGCTCCTACATTTTCAGAGTTTTGAAATAACATATGCTCAAAGAAGTGTGCGAAACCGGTTCGACCTGGTTTCTCGCGGTTCGAACCAACATGATACAGCACAGATACGGCCACAATTGGGTCAGATTTATCTTCATGCAAAACAACTTCTAGTCCATTGCCCAATACATACTTTTCAAAATCTATAGTGAAATCTGCCGAACTACTCCCTCCGGAACTACAGGCATTCAAAGCAAAAAATGTTGCCACCAAGTATATGGCTAAATAGAGTTTAGTCTTTCTTTTCATAATTGAAGAATTGATTACATCAATCTAATAAAAAAAGCCACCAATCACTTGGTGGCTTTTGATTAGTGGTATGTTTTGGGTTAACGCACATCACCCATTAATTTTCTCAATGGCTTGTTGATAAGCAATAAGACTAATGCAGCACCAAAAGTAGTCAAGACAATAGTCATGTACTGATCAGGCATTTCTGCAAGAGCTTCCTCAGTTCCACCAGAAGCTTCCCCAGCTATCAATCCTGCCAAAAGGTTTCCAAGGGAAACAGATAAGAACCAAATTCCCATCATTTGTCCTTGATAGCCTTTTGGTGCCAACTTAGTCATTAAACTCAAACCAACAGGGCTCAAGCTCAACTCGCCCCAAGTATGAAGCAGGTAAGTAAAGATCAACCAAGTTGGTGCTGCGAAGTCTCCACTAGCTGCGATTTTAGCAGCGAAATACATTACGAAGAAGCCAGCTCCAACTCCGAATAAGCCAAAGAAAAATTTCAACGGAGAATTGGGCTCCAAATTTCTTTTAGCAAGCCAGATCCACATAGCACCGAAGAAAGGTGCAAAAATGATAATAAATACAGCATTGACGGATTGGAACCATGCGGCAGGAATCTCCCAACCGAAAATAGATCTTTCTGTAAATCGCTGTGCGAAAAGATTAAGGGTTGACCCTGCCTGCTCAAAACCAGACCAGAAAACAGCTGAGAATATAAATACTATACCTACCGCAATAACCTTTTTCTTATCTGAGATATCAAAGCCTGCGAAGAGGATCAGGTAGCCAAGGTACATAAAGGCCACAATAGCAATGATGTATTTTGATTTATCAGCTATGCTCACTGCATCAATATTGATCACACCCATGAACATAAGTGTGACAATAGCAGCCAGCACTACTGTTACAATTGTAGTAATCCTTTTGAGTTTATCTCTACCCTCTTTTTCTTCATTTGAGGCCGGTGGTGCGAGATTCCCAACATTGTCTAGGCTACCAGCCGTGAGTCTGTATTGAATCAATCCTAGAACCATCCCAAATCCAGCTAAGCCAAAGCCCAAATGCCAGTTATAAGTTGCTAAAGCACCAGTAAGTAAAGGAGCAATAAATGCACCTAGGTTAATTCCCATATAAAAAATCGAGAATCCAGCATCCCTCTTAGCATCACCTGGAGCATAAAGTTGGCCTACAATAGAACTTACATTTGGTTTCAGTAAACCTGTTCCAACAACAATAAAAATCAGACCTAAAAAGAACGCATTTCTATCAAGTGCGGTAACACCTTCACTATGGGAACCAAATAATTCCATAATACCAGGAATTCCCATTGTAAAGTGTCCAAGAGCAATGATGATACCTCCGTACCAGACTGATTTTTTCAAACCAAACAAACGGTCTGCTAACCAACCACCAGGTAAGGCTAACAAATAAACCCCCATTGTATAGAGTCCATAAATAGCACCTTGAGTTTGATCATCGAACCCCAAACCACCATCTACAACGGCAGCGGTCATGAATAATGTAAGTAAGGCACGCATACCATAGTAGCTGAATCGCTCCCACATCTCTGTGAAAAAGAGCGTCATCAAGCCTCTAGGGTGCCCGAAAATTAACTTCTCTTCTGACATAGTCTTTGTTTAGTTTTTTAAAAATCCGTTCAATCTACAAGTCCGTCTATGTATTTACAAATCCTATTTTGTAAAAGACGAACAATTAAAACGATTTAATTGTACGTAGATCAACTTTATCGATGACTAAGGTCATGAATTACTGACAGTTTATCATCGATTTTTGACTTGCGATAAGTATTATTGCAAACGTTTTCATAAAAGCTGAAAATAAACCATAAATCATGCTAGAAACAGGCAAAAAATCAACAAAAGCTGGCTTAGAAGCAGCTGGTATTACAAAAGTTAAAGAAGCTCACTGGAACCTTACCCAATCTGAGCTGATCGAGGAAGCTCTAAAAAATGGTGAAGGACATTTGGCCGACACTGGCGCATTGACTTGCGATACGGGTGAATTCACTGGTCGCTCTCCTCAAGACAGGTTTATCGTTGAGGATGATTTGACAAAAGATCAAGTTTGGTGGGGCAATATCAACAAGCCTATTTCACCAGAATCTTTCGACAAGATTTACAACAAAATGCTCGGCTACCTCGAAGAGCGCAAAGTTTACGTTAGAGATGCATATGCAGGTGCAGACAAGACTCACAGATTAAAACTTAGAGTAGTTAACACTTACGCTTGGCATAATCTCTTCTGCTATAACATGTTCATTGAGCCGGAAGAATATAAACTAGAGGGCTTTGAGCCAAACTTTACGATTCTGTGTTGTCCTGAGTTTGAAGCTGATCCTGAAACTGATGGAACAAGACAAAGTAATTTCGCTATTGTAAACTTTACCAAGCGAATGATCTTAATTGGTGGAACGCAGTACTCAGGCGAAATGAAAAAAGGAATTTTCTCTGTATTGAACTTCCTTCTACCGACTGTAGATGGTGTGCTTCCAATGCACTGCTCTGCCAACATGGGTAAGAAAGATGCTGATACAGCAATCTACTTCGGCCTATCAGGTACTGGTAAAACTACCCTATCTGCTGACCCAGATAGATACTTGATCGGAGATGATGAGCACGGTTGGACCGAAAAGAATGTTTTCAACTTTGAGGGTGGTTGCTATGCAAAAGCCATTGACCTAACAGAAGAAAAAGAACCAGACATTTTCAGAGCCATCAAGTATGGTGCAATTGTAGAGAATACTAGGTTCTTTGAAGGCACAAGAACAGTGAACTATGAAGACACAAGTGTAACAGAAAATACGCGTGTATCTTATCCTTTAGACCACATCGATAACATTGCAACGCCATCAATTGGTGGTATCCCGAAGAACATTTTCTTCTTGACATGTGATGCGTTCGGTGTAATGCCTCCGATCTTGAGATTGAACAAAGGTCAAGCTATGTACCACTTCATTTCAGGTTATACATCTAAAGTAGCTGGAACAGAAGCAGGTATTACTGATCCTGTACCAGTATTCTCAGCATGTTTTGGCGCACCATTTATGCCATTGCATCCAACTGTTTATGCAGAAATGCTTGGTAAGAAAATGACTGAGAACAATGTAAATGTTTGGTTAGTGAACACTGGATGGACTGGCGGACCTTATGGCGTTGGTTCTAGAATCAAACTAAAATACACAAGAGCAATGATCACGGCAGCTTTGAAAGGTGTATTAGACAATGTAGGTTATAGAAAGCACTCGATCTTCGGTGCTGAGATTCCAATGACTTGCCCTGGTGTACCTTCTGAGATCTTGAGTGCAAGAGAAACATGGAAGAACGACCAAGGCTTCTATGAGCAATCAAATAAGCTAGCACGTATGTTCAATGAAAACTTTGAGAAGTTTGAATCATACGCCAATGAAGAGATCATGGCAGGTGCTCCTAAACCAAGAGAAGATTACAAATAAGGTAATTTACAAAGCTTATAAAATACAAAAGCCCTGTCCGTCCGATAGGGCTTTTTCATTAGGAATTGCCAACCTAATTCGACACTGATTATCTTTGATTATGATGCTTTGGCTGTTTCTTCTAAGCTTTGAAGCATCTCTAAGCGGTTTTGCATGGTCTGCATTTCACGCTTCAATTTCATTTGCTTTTCAACAGATTGATGTCTTTGAGTTCTGTATTCGTCCATGATCTTGGAGTAAGCAGATTTTACCCTTTTAACCACAGCACATACATGTTTGATTCGGAAATATAAAATGGCGATGCAGATGGCCAATACTCCTACCAATGACCAAACCACTATGTTATATGAAGCTTTATTTACAGGAATACCAAGTACAGACATTGATGCATTAATCGCTTCACTTTCTTCAAGCTCTACTTGAGTAGCAGCGAATTGTGCTTTCAATTCATCTAACTCCGTTTTCAGCGTACTCACATCAGACTCCAATCCCTTGATTCTTTCTCTGTAAGCCTGAAGACTATCGAGCATATTATTTTTGAAGCTGATCAGCTTTGAGGTTTTTATGACCTTGTAGGCTTCATAGCTCTCAGCATTTTCGATGATCTCTGTGAAGTTCTCCGATAAAGATGGTGCTTGCTGCTCTACCTGAGCAAGCGCAAGGTTGGTGGTATTTAGTAGTAGGAAGAGGCATGCAACAATTGAAAGTCTCTTTGTTTTCATGATTCAGTATTAAGGCTAAAAGTGATACCAACATAACGATTAACTAATTCAGTTGATATACATTGGTTTACAAAGCATTTTATTGTAGTTATTCGTCAAAAATCGTGGGAGAAAATATTGTGGTAATCAGGTGGTTAGAACTCATTTTGAACTATTCTAATATTATATTGAATAACATTTAAACATAATCTAGTGCTAATCTGAACACCTTTGATTACTCTAGTCACCTAAGTATTTTTAATTGTTCACCTGATAAAATGAGGAGCTTTTATTCTATAATTCTAGTAGTCTTTAGCCTTATTGTTTTTAGCTCATGCGAGACAGTTAGATATGGTATGGCCAATGTTTCTGAACCCACAAGCTTCACTGCGAAGCCGACATACAACGATACCTCTTCTGTTGAACAGCAAGCGGTTTTTATTACCGCTAAGTTCTCAGATTCAGGTGGCGCAGGTTACCAACCTGATGACCGTTCGAGTTTCTTTACCGTAAAGGCCTATAAGTCTGTTGTGCGCAAGCGTTATGATTACTCGTTTGGTGGACACACTTATTTCGGTAGTTATGATGTACAAGGTGCTGCTCCTTTCAATGGACAAAAGGGTTTCTATGGAGCAGGTTTATTCCATGACGGAAATTTAAGAATAGGTACACGCAGAAAATGGCTCCACTTGGGTTACAGAGTTGACCTTTGGTATGAGGGCGGAGAATTCGATCAGTTTCGAGACCAAGCAAGAAACCTCAACAACTTTGAAGATATACATCCTCAAAATTTGAATATTTACTTCGGCTTTCAGCACAAGTTTATTTTCGCGAAACGATTTGGCACATACTCCAACTTCGGAGCACTTTGGGGTATTAACAATATTGAAGCTACGCCCTTGGTTGGCGGTGGATTATTCTTTGCTTATGATTGTTGCGTATTTGACGTGGGAGGAAATGTATCACCTGAGCTAAGCTACCTTAACTTTAGTTTCCATTATAAGCTAAAGTAAAGAACAGAGCCATCTAAATAGCTGATTTATTCTGCTTGTTATTTCTTCTTTTTTAAGGACTTGACACTGCCTAGCACCTAAAATTTACTAGTTTCGTCAAATTCATTTTTTAATGAGAATCAATTCAACCTTAATACTAGTACTTGTTCTAAGCTCTTTATCCTGCCAACCTAAAAGAGTTCTTAACCTTCCGACCACAGACCTTTCAAAAGCGCCTTTGGTGCCTATGGTACGAGAGGTTTCATCCACAGGAAGTGGCTTTGTTCTCGATATGTTCACAGACCTTAATATTCAATCAGAGAATGAGCAATTCCACCAAGTGGGTAACTATTTGGTCAATAAGATCAAAAAACGAACTTCAGTGGATATCAATGAAACCACCAAGGCATATACTCACATTATCATTGAAGAAATAGAAGGCTTCGAAAACCCTGAAGCTTATCAACTTTCCATAAGTGAGGATTCTATAAGGCTGAGCTCTTCCGACCCTCGCGGTGCCTTTCTAGGCATTCAAACTATTCGCCAATTGATTCCTTTCCAAAGCAATGATACACTGACTTCAAACCCTGTGTGGGTAATTCCAACCGGGCATATTGAGGATGAGCCCCAATTTGAATACCGAGGGACCATGCTTGATGTCGCCCGCCATTTCTTTAGTGTAGAGGATGTCAAAAAGTACTTAGACCTTCTGGCCTATTATAAGATCAATAAATTCCACATGCACCTCACCGATGATCAAGGCTGGCGGATTGAGATCAAATCTTGGCCGAAATTAACTGAAGTTGGGAGCGTCACGGGCGTTGGCGGAGGCCCTGGAGGTTTTTACACCCAAGAAGAATACAAAGAGATTGTGGCATATGCCGCTGATCGATTCATAACCGTGATCCCTGAGGTAGATATGCCAGGCCACACCAATTCTGCATCTCTGGCCTACCCTTTTCTAAATGGAAACGGTAAAGAAATCAAACAAGAAACGAGCATGGTAGTAGGCTACAGTACTTTTGATACTCGTAAAGACACCGTTTATCAGTTCATTGATGATGTCATCAGAGAGATCAGTGCACTAAGCCCTGGACCTTACTTTCATATAGGAGGTGACGAAAGCCACGTAACTGAAAAAGATGACTACATCTATTTCGTAAACCGGGTAGAGAAGATAGTACAGAAATACGACAAGCAAATGGTAGGTTGGGATGAAGTTGCTACTGCCGACCTAAGTGCAAGTTCTGTGACGCAATGGTGGAACCATAAAAAGAATGCACAGCTTGGCATTGACAAGGGGATGAAACTGATTGTTTCCCTGGCCCAAAAAGCATATTTAGATATGCGCTATGACAAAAATTCCAAATACGGACTGGGCTGGGCTGGTGAAATTCCGGTGGACACTGCTTACAATTGGTCGCCCATTGCTGAATTTGACAAAGAGCACATTTTAGGTGTCGAAGCTCCACTTTGGGGCGAAACCATCAGAACCATTGAAGAACTAGAATATTTGGCATTTCCCAGGGTAATTGGCTATGCTGAACTTGGATGGACTCCCGATGAGAAAAGAGATTGGGACAATTACAAAATTCGTCTGGCCTATCAGAATGAATTCTTGAAAGCCAATAACGTCAACTTTTACCCTAGCCCATTGATCGATTGGGAAAGGAAGCAAGACCAAAGTGATTTAAAGCTGAAGTAAATAAATAGCTAGCCAAACAAAGCACCCGCTATAGTAGCAGTCATCATAGTGGCCAAGGTTGCGGCAATTAAGGCCCTCATACCGAGTTTGGATAAATCACCCTGACGTTTTGGAGCCATACCTCCAATACCACCAATTTGTATGGCGATGGAAGAAAAGTTGGCAAATCCGCAAAGTGCATAGGTAGAAATGATAACTGCCTTTTCACTTAACACACCCGCCTCTTTCATCTCAGCTAAACTTAAATAAGCGACAAACTCATTGATCACCGTTTTCTGACCGATTAAGCTACCTACTTGTAAGGTTTCTGACCATTCAACTCCCATCGCAAAAGCAAAGAGTCGGAATACCTGTCCTAAAATATACTGAAGGCTAAAGCCATCGAAAACACCACCAGTAGTTCGGATCACGTAAGAATTGATACCAAACCACTCTCCTATTCCATCAACTAAAATCCAGTTTAAAGCATAGATCACTGCGATAAAAGCCAGCAGCATGGCTGCAATATTTGCGGCTAGTTTTACTCCATCACTAGCCCCTTTGGAAAGCGCATCAATGATGTTTACTCCCATCTGGTCCTTCGTGACAGTCAGCTTCTCTTCAACCTCCTCTTCTTCAGGTAAAAAGATCTTAGCCATCAATATGGCCGCTGGCGCATTCATAATTGAAGCACTCAATAAATAAGTCGCAAATTTCGCTTGCTGATCAGGGTCACCTCCACCAAGAAATGCTACATAGGCACCAAGTACTGACCCGGCAATGGTTGCCATCCCTCCTGTCATTAAGCACAAGAGCTCTGACTTGGTCATTTTGTTGATAAATGGCTTAACTAATAAAGGTGCTTCAGTTTGTCCTAGAAAGACATTACCCGCGGCTGACATAGACTCAGCTCCAGAGAGTCTCATAGTTTTTGCCATTATCCAAGCAAAGACATAAACGATCTTCTGCAGAATGCCTGCATAATATAAACCTGCCGTTACTGCAGAGAAGAAGATCACAGTTGGTAATGCTTGGAATACGAAAAGAAAACCAAGACTGTGTTTGGTTCCTTCTATGGCATCACTATTTCGAGCCAAGTCTCCATACAAGAAGGCAGCACCATCGAGTGCAAAACCAAGAAATTGGACAAAGCCTCTACTCAAGGCCTCAAAGGCAACCTGAATAAAGGGTACATAGCCAATCAAGAGCGCAATAACTATTTGAAGGGTTAAACCAACACCTACCAAACGCCAAGAAATCTTCTTTCTATTACCGGAAAACAGATATGCGATTCCTATAAGTATCGCAAGGCCTATGACTGCTCTAAGTATGTCCATAAAAAAATTGACACAAAAAAGCCCTCATCTCGGCATTGCAAGACAAGGGCTTTGGTCTTTAGCTTCGTTTATTTATCTCATCACGAATTTTAGCAGCTTTTTCATAATCTTCAGCAGCTAATGCTTCGTTGAGCATTTCATTCAGTTTGTCAACAGAGAAATCTTGAATGCGCTCTCCTTCTTTTTCCACAACGATAGGTTCAATCGATTCTTCTTCAAGGATCTCCTCATCCTCTGTGAGGATGATTCCTGCCTCTGCCAACACCTTTTCATAAGTGTAGAACGACACTTCAAATCGAATTCCTATTGCAATAGCGTCAGAAGGCCTGGCATCAACCTCAATGGTTTTGATACCATCTGTACACACTATTTTGGCGAAAAACACACCCTCTTTCAAATCTGAAATAATGATCTCAGTGACCTCATAATTGAAGCCATGAGCAAATGATTTGAAAAGGTCATGGGTCATTGGGCGATTTGGAGCGATTTTCTCGATCTCCAAGGCGATGGCCTGTGCTTCGAACATACCAATGATGATTGGCAGCCTGCGCTCACCCCCCGTTTCACCAAGTACCAGGGCAAAAGAACCAGTAGTTTGTGACTGACTGGAAGAAAGCCCTAGGATCTCTATCTTTATTTTGTCCAACGTCTAAATAATTGTGGATCAGGCGTTTTTCAACGCTTCATTCAATTTAGGAACAACATCGAAGGCATCACCCACAATACCGTAGTCAGCGGCTTTGAAGAATGGTGCTTCCTCATCTTTGTTGATCACCACAATATACTTAGAAGAATTGACTCCTGCCAAGTGCTGAATAGCACCTGAAATACCTACGGCAACATAGAGAGTCGGACTTACTTTTACACCTGTTTGGCCAACGTGCTCATGGTGAGGTCTCCAGTCCATATCAGAAACAGGCTTAGAACAACCAGTTGCAGCACCTAAAGTACCTGCTAGGTCTTCGATCATTCCCCAGTTTTCTGGTCCCTTCATGCCTCTACCTCCAGATACTACGATATCTGCTTCTGGCAATAGAATATCTCCTTCTGCCTTCTCAGTGGCAGTGATAGTCGCGCCAAATAGTGCATCATCAAGGCTTACTTCAAGTGCCTCAACAGCGGCAGATCCGCCATCAGTTTTCACTTCAGCAGCGTTCTTTTTGATCGCCAAGATCTTTTTATCAGTTGTCAAAGAAACATTGGCAAATGCTTTACCTGTATAAATGCTTCTTTTTACGACAAATCCATTTGAGGTATCAGGTAGCTCAACCACGTTAGACACCAAACCAGCACCGGTTTTAGCAGCAACACGTCCAACAACTGCATCAGCCAAAGATGACTTGGCAGTAACCATAATGTCTGCGCCTGTGCTTTCCATTGCCGAAGCCAAAACAGCCGCATAAGGCTGGATCAAACCTGCATTCAATCTGCTGTCTGCAACATGTAATACTTTAGCTGCTCCATTTTCACCTGCAGTTGCCAACTCATCGGCTGCCACATCGCCTAAAGCAATAGCTGTTACATCACCCAAAGCCGCACCGAAAGTGATCGCCTCTCTAGACGATTTCTTGATCTTTCCTTCTTCTGTCTCTATAAATACTAATACTGACATTTTTCTTTCCTTTTTGAGTGATTATAGAACTTTAGCTTCGTTTTTCAATAGATCAACGAGCTCTGCAACATTGTCTGCATCGATCATTTTAACCGCGCCTTTCGCTGGTGGTAATTCATAAGCAGAGATCTCAGTTTGTACTGTATTGTCAACCGGATCTTTTACCGTCAATGGCTTAGTTCTAGCAGACATGATCCCTCTCATATTAGGGATCTTCCATTCTGCAATTGGCTCTTGACAGCCTGCTACAAAAGGAAGCTTCACTTCTAATTTCTCTTTACCACCTTCAATCTCTCTTGAAAGCTTGGCAGTATCTCCTTCAATATCTAAAGTCATTACTGGTGAGAATGACGGCATACCTAGCATTTCGCCAACCATACCATGCACCATACCACCATTGAAATCGATAGACTCTCTACCCATCAAGATCAAATCGTACTCACCTTCTTTAGCAACTGCAGCAATCTGATTTGCTACAAAGTATGAATCAGAAGGAAATGCGTTAATTCTTACCGCTTCATCGGCACCAATAGCCAAAGCTTTTCTAATAGTCGGGTCAGCATCAGCTTCTCCTACATTCAATACAGTGATCTTTCCTCCGTGCTGCTCCTTCAACTCCACCGCTCTTGCCAATGCATAGTCGTCATATGGGCCAATAATGAATTGCACCCCATTTTTATCAAACTCTGTATTGTTATTGGTGAAAGCAATGCGAGAAGTAGTATCGGGAACGTGTGTGATACATACTAAAATATTCATAATTGCTTTTCGATTTTAATGTGATAAAACTTCAACTTGCTGTAGGCCTCCTTGTTTTGGAGAAAAATCAGAATCCTACAAAAAAATTAGGGCTAAGCCCTAAATTTGCCCGAAGATAGTCACAAACGGGCGAAATAAAAACGAATGCAATCGAATGAATGAAGCCAGAATCAACTTATTGAAAAACTATATAGATGAAGAGCCCAAAGAGCCCTTTAACCACTATGCGCTGGCTTGTGAATACCTTAATGGGAAGGAAGAAGAGGCTATGCGACTCTTTAAAAAGCTCTTGAATGACTTCCCAGATTATTTAGCCACCTATTACCAAGCCGCACAGCTGTTACAAGAATTTGAACAAGTGGAAGAGGCTCTTGAAGTTTATACCCGAGGGATAGCGCTTGCTAAAAGGCAAAATAATGCAAAGACCTTGAACGAATTAAAGGTGGCTAAACAGAATTTAGAGTTTGAGATGTGAGGAAGACGGGAGCTGGGAGACGGAAGACAGGTGTTAGAAGTAAGGAAGTTAGAAGGTAAAGAGGTGAGGAAGTTAAAAGGCCCTTGAGATTTTGGCCACCCAGATCTTAAGGGTTAAACTACAAAAGTGGGCATCCCTTTAGGGATTGAGAGCGAATCTTAGCTAGCACGCTTTTGGAACGTGTGATAGCTTAGATATACACAACTTTATGATTTACAATTGATTTTTTTTTTAAAAAACTAGACAAATGGGTGACATCACCACCTCAAAAATCACTAAAGGATAAAAACAGCTTTTAACCCAACTTTAGAACAATGAATATGCACTCATTAAAAACATACTCTTCACTAGTTTGGCATTAATAATCATACTTTTCTCCTGTTCGCAAGACACTGAACAACTACCGAACATCATCACTCCTAAAAACACCCAAGCCTCCATTGATAAATTCTCTGGTCTAGGCCAATTTTTAACAAATTATGTCGGTTCAAAAAATGATCAAATAGACCATCCAACTGAATTGAATAATGGTGGTACTCATCCACTAATCGAAAGAATAAACTTTGATCGTGTCATGGCACGTTTAGATGAAAGTGGGCACACATATATGTCCATGGTCATTCGAAATGATAACCCATTGGTCATACAGAATTTAGTTATTGGCAAGGGAATTGACGGAGACTACCAAAGACCTATGATCTTTACTTACACCATGACAAAATCTTTTTATCAGAATTATTTGAATACTGGTTCCCTAAAAAACTTTGAAGGCACCGTCCATCGAGTAAATCTCGACCCTAATCAAATTAGCCATAATGAAAATGTGGCCAATATGGCATTAGGCAACTCGGCCAATACCTCTTGCGAAGACCAATCGAGTTTAGGAGGTAAAGATCAAGACCCCAATACACATCCTGATGAAAGTCCTAACTCAGGTGGCGGCAGTGGTCCGTCAGGCGCAGGTTGTACTTATGAGATGGAAACCGTTTTTGAAGAAGTAGAAGAGTTCGTAACATATTACGAGGAAATTAATGGACAATTGGTTCTAACAACAGATATCATTTACAGCACTCGGGAGGTTGATAAAATGGTGATGACCTGCGATGAAGATTGGGCAAATTTAAATTCTTCAGATAACATGTGTGAGAATCCAAATAATGGGGAACTACCCATTTTATTACCCAAAATATCTCTAGACTCAACTCTTGTTGCGCTACCATGTGCAAGTAACATTATTAAATCCTTCTACGAGCAAAACACTTTATTTACACCCGTAAACAACGGCACCATTTCGCAAATGTATGATCTGGGAATAACAGGAGAGCTACTTGAGTTTTTCAATTCTTCACCTGTATATAATCTAAAATTCCAAGTTGGAGATGCAGGAAAAGATAAAAATGGCAATAATCGAAATGCTTCAACTATATGGAAAAATGGAGTAATAAAAATCACACTTGATGACATCGAATTAGCAAATGCAACTGATGTATCAATTGCTAGAACCATAATACATGAAACTATGCATGGTTACATACAAGCAGCCCTTTATACATCCAATCTTGATCCCAATATTAGAACCTCAATTACTACAATTTACAACCAATTACAGCCGAAAAAGCAAAATAGAGGACTTGCAGAACATGAATTTATATCTGATTACGTTCATGCCATGGCTTTTTCGCTTTCCGCATGGGACAATAATTCAAATCAAAGGTATTTAGGAATGGATTATTACAAAAACCTTTCCTGGGGTGGTTTATTTGAGACTAACGGTTTTAATTCACTAACTTCAACGCAACAAAGAACAATTGAAAAGAACGTTTTATCAGAACTTAAAAATAAAGCAGATGCAGTCGGCAGTACTTGCAATTAGTCTGTTAATCCAAGTATTTATAAGCGACATTCAAACAAATCCAACCATAATTAATTCGCTTAAAAATCATTTAACAAAGAATGACTTCAAGGTGGAGAAAGATAAGCTTGAATTACTTGATATTTTGGGTGGCTATCAATTAGATAAAAATGATACAATCCCCTGCCTTGGAGGCGCATCTCCCTTCGAGCTCCAAAAAGTAAACATTGTCAGTGAGACCTTGTGGAATAATCCCAAAATCGTCTCAATTGATAAGTTCAACAATGATGAAGAATGGTCTGAAGATTTCATTGAAACGTTCGGATCCAATAGCATAGAGACCTCCATTTCAGATTTAATTCAAATTTCAAATGATTACTATGTCATGTCATACAAGACACAAACAGAGGTTTGGTTGGACCTATTTTGGATGGAAAAAGATACATTAAACTTCTGTACTATAACCTACAGCGTTTTTGACTAAGTAAATTTTAAAAATCAAAAAGGTCTTTTAAACTTAAAAAAGCTAAAAATGTGACGTTTGTTTATATGACAGAATAAATAGTCAATTTTGCACAAAACCAAAAAACACAAATACCAAATTGATTCGCGAACTATTTTCACAAAATGAGCATGACGCATATCCGCATTGGCGGTGTTCCTGAGCATTTCAATTTGCCCATTCATTTGGTCAATGAGAATGGCACCTTAGCTAAAAACGGTATTTCTATTGAATGGACCGATTTTTATGGCGGTACCGGGCAAATGACTCGTGCCTTAAGAGAAGACCAGGTTGACATCTGCATTTTACTCACTGAAGGAATCATCACTGACATTATCAAAGGCAACCCAAGCAAGATCATCAGTGAATATGTGATTACACCACTCACTTGGGGAATTCATACAGGCTTGGAAAACCCATTGCAAAAAAAGGATTTCATATTTGACAAACAGCACGCTATCAGCCGCTTTGGGTCTGGTTCTCACCTGATCTCTATTGTCAATGCCAATAGCAAACAGTTTGTAATGAAACCTGAGCAGTTCACAGTCATCAATGATATAAATGGTGCACTGGAATCATTGAACAGGCTTGAGACAGATGTTTTCTATTGGGAGAAATACACCACAAAGCCTTATGTAGATGCTGGCCAGATCAGAAGAATAGACGAATACCTTACCCCTTGGCCATGCTTTGTAGTTGCTGCTACAAATAATGTTTTAGAGCGAGCACCAGAAAAAGTTGACCTTCTGCTAGACTTGATTCAAGAAAGCTGCCAATCCTTTATGCATGACAATAGCATGATTCCATTGGTTTCAAAGCGTTATGAACAAAAGCTTAATGATATTGAAAGATGGTATCATAGTACTGAATGGGCAAACAATAGCTGGATCAGTGACAAAATGATTTCTAGTGTCATCTTTCATTTGAAAGCAGCAGAGATTATTGAAAAAGACCAAAATATTCCTGAACTGATCTGGAAGAAGTAACTTCAGCTTAACCTACGTAGCAACTTATTTCATTATCTTATCGTCTTTACAGAGAATTCACAAAACTCAAATCACGATGAAGATGATCAACACTTTAAAAAGTGCCTTCGCTATGGCACTTGCTTTAGTACTAATTAGCGCAACCTCTGCCAATGGTTTCATTGAGGGAAATTCAGCAGCCGACATTACTGGCACCTGGGACTATGAGGTAACAATGCCTGACGGTTCAGGTCTTACAGGTGAAATGAAAATTGCCAAAGCGGAAGGTGATTACGAAGTAACCATTTTTAGTGACGTATATGGCAAAATGGAATTAGAGGATGTCACGATGGAGAAAAATACCATGGAGGCAACTTTTGAAATTGAAGGTGAAACCATTGAATTTGTAATGGAATTTGATGGCGATAGCATGGAAGGAATTGTTTATTCTGAAGGTGGTGAAATTGAAATCACTGCAGAAAAGCAAGGGTAACATAAAGCTTTAACCACAAAAAAAGCCGACCAAATGGTCGGCTTTTTTTATGCATCTAATCTATTAATTATTGCGAAACCAAGCCGCCCTTCGCACTGTCCACAGTGATCTTTGGCGTACCTCTTCCACTAACAATCCATCTTACTTTTACCACTGAATTACCAGGGATATTTGCTACTTCCAGTTTCTCTGGAGTTGTCTGCTGTTCAGTAGTAACATTTCTATCTTCATCATTCACAATCATTCCAGCAACAACGTCCACCCCATCAATCATGATGTAGTCTGGTCTTTCAATCTTGTACTTCAAATCTTGAGAAGCGTGTGTTGGCATCAACCTATCATTTTTGACAGTAACAGTTATCGCTCTCAAACCACCACCAAGGCTTTCTTCTTTCACATCAGCAATACTTAGTCTAGGCATATGATAAGCGTGGTACAATGTAAACGCCATGTTTCTATGCAGCTCTTCTTCCAACATAAAGCCAGGAGTAGCTCTTCCGAAGTTCTTTTTAAAACCACCTATTTCAATTTCACCATAAGAAGGGTGATCATAAGTAGTCCATGCTTTCCAAGCATCTCCAAAAAGAAGTTCATCATCTACTCTATAAGACAAATCTGCACCGCCCTCATAGTTTTTGTAATAAGCAAATCTTGCGAAGATCTCATTAGTAAAAGTGTAGATACCTCTACTGCCATATAACCAATCGAGCTCTCCACCAAAAACAGAGTATAAGTCCTTATAAACTGTCAGATAACGGTAGCCAGGCATAATTTGCTCACCTTTCTTTCCAATAGCATCATAGATCCTAAGGTCTGCACGGTTGTAGGTTGATATATCCTCTTCTGCCCCTGGGCCTCGTAAAATCATACCGCCAGAGTTGTGGTAACTCTGTGCTCCGGCAATGTTTGGATGAGACAAAACAAAGTCGGCTACATTTCTATTCTCAGGCACTGAGAATGGATATTTATAGGCACCTCGTTGAATGTAGTCTGGTTGCCATTTCCAAGCCCAATCCCTATTCGGGTCATAATAACCTATTCTATCCTCATTAACCTGTCCGTCTCCATCATTGTCGATCCCTTCGGCTCCTAACATCTGGTAACGTGGCGTACTAGGGTCTATCTTATCGTCAGGTCCAATCTGAACCATTCTTCTTGGATCCTTCGGGTCTGCAATGAAGTTTCCATAAGGACTCTTTCTTCGCATATTGGTTATAGATCCATCACCATCTAAATCATCTGGCTGATCTTCATCGATAAGTCCATCTCTATCATCATCCAAACCAATCATACCAGACCTAGGCGTACTGCCGTTATTAGGCTCTTTCATGTAGTTATTTCTGGCGTCAGGATTGATAGTAGGCACGATGTAGAAAATACGCTCATCCAACATCTGCGTGATATAATCAACATGGCCATACTGCTCAGTCAAATACCAAGCTGTATAGATAGAGATTTCAGCACCCTGGATCTCGTTAGAGTGAATGTTTCCATCTATATAGAACCCTGGCTTTCTATCAGCTTCGCCTTTTTGAAAGTTTGTGATTTGCAACATCCACATATCTCGGCCTTCATAAGATTTGCCAATAGATACTCTTTTTACAAGATTAGGATAGGCGTCTGCAATTTTCTTGGTCAAAGTAGCATGTCCTTCTGCCGTATAATATCTATTGAATGAGATCTGAACTTTAGGATTCTCTGGTGAACCTACAGCCCTAAAAATTTCATCGGCAGATTGAGCAAAAGCTGGTATAGAAAGACCTAAAAGAAGGAAACCAGCGAATAAATGTTTGATATACTTTTTCATCAGTTTACTTATTTAAGGTTAACAGTAATATTGTCTTGACCAACATGAGGTGCACCTGCCTTGATCTGAAGACTACCCTTCCCTTTGATCAACCAAGTCATTTCTCTCGAGTCGTCTCCTCCCACAGAAGGAATCATCTGAATCTTTCTACCAGAAACAATCTCTTGTCCATTTCCTAAGTCCAATTCAACTTTAAGTCTCTGCATCCATTTTGAGCGTGCTCCCATCTGTGAATGTGTTGGGAGCGTCCCAGGATTATATAAGTTGACGGTTACACGGGTAATTCCTTTTCCTACTTCCTCAGTACGTAAGTTGACTAACTCTAAACCTGCCTGTAGGCTTGCAAGCTCTACTATAAAGGCATTGTGCTTATTTACAGTAGCATCGATCATAGAAACAGGAGGATTCATCATTTTAAAGGGAGCTATTCCACCAACTTCGACCTTTTGACCAGGAAAGTCAGGGTGTTCGATCTCTTTCCATTCAACGAAGTAGTCAGAAAGACCTTCTTGTTGAGCCCATCTCAAGAAATTCACTTCCCTATTCTTATCCTTATTTGGTGCCATTGTTGAATCGCCTTTAACCATTGGCGCCCACCAGCCTGGAGTGCCAAAACTTAATCTTCCGAAATGGAAATAAGCCCATTGGAAAAAATCGCCTCCTTGAGCTCCTGAAGCAGGAGCGTCTTTCATACCAACAGTTTTGTTATAGGCATCAGATGCTAATTTATTTAGCCCAGCATCATTTCTAAGGACACTAGTCACTACCCTCTTTGAAGCGCCAGCTCTATTATATTTCCATGGTGTAGACAGGTTGTTACCTGGTCCAAATGTGAAAATGCCATAGATGTTGAACTTGGTATAAAGCATATCCAATAAAGCTCTATTCTCAAGTTCTGAAACAGGGTGTTCGCCCGCTCCTGGCGTAAAATATGGGAAGTTATAAGTCAAACTTTTATTGAAGTGAATACCTCCTGCACCATCTTCATTGTATTTTCCATCCTTATCATTATCCATTCCCTCGCTGAAATAATGGTAAGCTCCTTTCTCACCTTTACCCTTATTCGCTCTGATCATTACGCGATCGTCAGCAGGGTGCATGATCCAATCTCCAGTAACATCGGCAACGCGCATCATTGTAACTATCCCATTGCCATCAAGGTCATCAAAAGGATCTTCATTCAATCGTCCGTCACGGTCATCATCTGTATCCTTTGCATTTCCACTTCTCTCATATTTTAGTGCAGCAAAATACTGCTCATAAGCATCAGGGCTCATGTTTGGAAAAATATAGAAGGTGGTTTTATCAACTGCAGCGGCATTATCTCTTGTTAAAGACTCTGTAAAACGGATTGCCATTTCTACTCCAAGCAAATGGCTTCCCTCTACACCTCCAACAACTGCCATGGCTGGCTTATTATCAACATCCCCATTTCCAACTGTAAGCATCCAAACGTCTTTTCCGCTAGCAGTTTTGGTAAGTGATGAAAGTGTCACTGAATTATTACCATTGGCTAAAGCTTGAAGCCGCTGGGTTTGCTGTTGTAAGGTTGGGTAGTCTTGTGCTGTGGCATAAAAACCAAAAACACACAAGGCTCCAAGGCTCAACAGCTTTCTTGTGAATTGTTTCATAGAAAACTTATTAAAGTGATGATTGAATTAAATCAATGCTGATGAGCTCCGAAAACAGGCATTTTCAAACGGTTGTCTTACGTTTTGAATGGACAATGCATCTCTCATTCAAGTCAAAAGCCATTGAATAGGTCAAAAACTCCGCACACCATTTTAAATACTACTCCTGTGCGCTTGTACGTATATTGGTATTATGAAATTCAAGGTAACCAAGCGTATTATATTGGCAAATGCCATCTTCTGGGCTTCTGCCCTATTGATTGGCTCGTATTATTTCAACGATACTGACAGCTGGTCGATCATGTTCATTTTTCTAATCGGTGGATATTCAATTGTAAATTCTTTCTTATCTGCTCAGCGAAATAAACAGAAGGAAGTTAAGCCTAGGTGTTAAGCTAGGTTGATCATTTTAAAAATAGGTTTGGCTTTGAAGTGCTTGAAGCATGAAGGGCACATAATACTTTAGTGACCTTCATAAATGATCACTGAATCTTTATCACAACTTTTCCAAATACCCCAGTTTTTATCCTGTCAAAGGCAGCAATGCCATCTTGCATGGGAAACACAGAATCAATGATTGGTTCAATTTTGTAATTATTCACTAGGTCAATCATTTCGGAAAATTCCTCATCATTACCCATTGTCGAGCCTTGAATTGTCACTTGGTTCCAAAACATTTTAAACACATCCAGCTTTGAAGGCATGCCGTTGGTCGCACCATAAAATACTATTCTACCTGCTGGCCTCATCATTTTAATGAAATCATTAAGCTGATCTCCTCCTGCGCTATCAACTACCAGATCGAAGCCCCCAGAGATGGACCTTGCCTCTTTTTGCCAAGCTTCATCCTTATAGTTGAAACCACCTTTGGCTCCGCGAGCAATACATGCTTCAATTTTATGTTCATCTCCAGAAGTCACATAAACATTAGCGCCTATAGCGACACAGAATTGAAAGGCGAATTGAGCAACACCTCCCCCAACTCCGGAAATCAAAACATTTTTATCGGCTACTGCATGACCATGATGAAAGGCAGCTCTAAACGCTGTCAGCCCCCCTAGTGGTAAGGCAGCCGCTTGTTCCCAAGACAGATGAGTAGGTTTTAGATGGAGCCTATCAACATTGACGACAACATATTCAGCCAGTGTACCATCAGATGGCATACCTAAAATATGATATGTGGGTGATTGCACTTCGGGATTCTTTCCCCATTCTATATTAGGATTGAGAATGACCTCTTTCCCCAACCAACTCTCATCAACTTGATCACCAAGAGATTCAACAACACCTGCCCCGTCAGATCCAATTGTGGTTCCAAAGACGATACCAGGATACATTCCTTCTCTAATCCACTGATCTCTTCTGTTTAGCGCAGCAGCATGGAGCTTTACAAGTACCTGACCTGTGGAAGGATGAGGCTTTTCTTTTTCGACAATCTGAATTGGCTCTTCCTGATCGGTAATGATTATGGCTTTCATAGGCATGAATAAATCTTAAGACAGGCCAACTTAACAAAGAATACGCAGCTAACCTTTAAAAAGGAGCTTCATCACCACTTGGCGGGAGTTTTGGTTCGTCTCCGTTGGCTTTAGATTGGAAAGTCATCGTCCCACCTCCTTGTTCAAAATTTGAACCTTCTGAGGCTGGGAACGAGCTTCCGTAGGCATTTCCGCCCGAATGAAAATCTAAGTCCGAGAACTTAGTGTACTTACCAACAAACTTCAGCTGAACTGTATCCAATGATCCGTTCCGGTGCTTAGAAATGATGACTTCGCCTACACCTTGCATAGGCATTCCATTTTCGTCTTGAGTAATACCATAGTATTCTGGACGATAAAGGAACATTACCATATCGGCATCTTGCTCGATAGAACCAGATTCACGGAGGTCACTAAGTTGGGGACGCTTGTCACCTCCTCTGGTTTCTACTGCCCTACTCAATTGAGATAGGGCGATCACTGGCACATTCAGTTCTTTGGCGAGATTCTTCAAAGAGCGCGAGATCGATGCGATCTCCTGTTCACGGTTACCCGATCCTCCTCCACTTTTCGAAGAGTCGCCTGACATCAACTGAAGGTAATCTATCACGATCAGTTGAATATCATGCTGTTGTTTCAACCTCCTACATTTCGCCCTCAATTCGAGGATTGAAAGTGCTGGAGTGTCGTCTATAAATATGGGGGCTTTGGTTAAGTTCGCTGTTTTGTGCACCAACTGGGCCCATTCGTGCTCAGCAAGGTTTCCTTTTTTGATCTTTTCACTTTCCAACTCTGCTTCTCCACTGATCAATCTGTTTACTAACTGAACAGATGACATCTCAAGAGAAAAGATCGCACAAGCTTGGCCATGATCTACAGCGGCATTCCTCAATGCAGAAAGCACGAAGGCTGTCTTACCCATTGCAGGACGTGCTGCAATGATCACAAGATCCGATCTTTGCCAACCTGAAGTAACTCTATCGAGGTTGGTAAAACCAGAAGGCACACCTGTTAATCCATCAGTATGTTCCTTCCTTGCCTGGATCTCTTCCATGGCCTGTGTCATGATGTTCTTCATGCTATCATACTCTTTTCGAATGTTACTTTCCGACACATCGAAAAGAGCTTGTTCCATTCTATCGAGCAGTTGAAAAACATCTGTTGTGTCCTCAAAGGCATCTTTCTGAATCTCAGAGGCAATTCTAATCAGCTCACGCTTGATCGACTGTTCTACAATGATGCGTGCGTGGTACTCAATATTTGCCGCAGAACTTACCTTATTGGTAAGCTGCGTAATGTAGTAAGGACCACCAACCAATTCTATCTTGCCTTCTTTTCTGAGCTGATTGGTAACCGTTAGAATATCGATAGGCTCCGACTCTTGAAAGAGGTCGTAGATCGCTTGATAAATTGCTTTATGAGATTCTTTATAGAAAGACTCTGGTCTTAAGATATCAATGACGTTGGTCAAAGCATCTTTCTCCAGCATCAGTGCACCGAGCACCGCCTCTTCAAGGTCTGTAGCTTGTGGAGGCAGCTTACCCAATTGGCTCAATTCACCCTGAAGGTTCTTTGCTTTGTAGCCCAATCGAAGTGCCGCTGATTTTCCTTTTTCCATTATTCAAACATAGACTGATTTGTCTTCCAATACAACGACAAAAAGAGATACTTATTCAGAAGTTTTACACAGTTCTGTTCACATCAAAAGACACGAATACTTAACTTATTTAAAACCAGTTTTTTGAGTCATTTTATGCGTTTTTCAAATCCATAATTTTCAATTTGAAAGATCTTACTTGCATGTTGGCTTGTTAAAGCATGAAAATTTCGAATTCCCAAAATCACCCTTGAACAGCCTCAAACATACTTTTATTTAATGAATTCGACATAAATACTTGACATTCAGTCTTTTCTAAATACTGTGGATAGCGATGTGGAGAACTCTATCCGAAATGAAGTCCTTTGTGAGAAAAGTCAATAGAACTTCCTCTTTGCTTTTAAAAATCTTTACTTGCGCTTAAATACAAATTAGCTTTTCATCATGGAACTCAACCTCAAAAACCCACTCGTATTTTTTGACCTTGAAACAACTGGTATAAATATTAGCCAAGACCGTATCGTAGAGCTTGCAATGCTCAAGGTAAAACCTAATGGAGAGACTGAGAAAAAGGTTGAGTTAGTGAACCCCACGATTCCGATTCCTGAAGAAGCTGCTATGATCCATGGAATTCGAGATGAGGATGTCAAGGACAAACCAACATTCAAAGAAATGGCTAAGAACTTAGCCAAATTTCTGGAAGGTTGTGACCTTGGTGGCTTCAACATTGTGCGCTTTGATGTACCCCTTCTTGTCGAAGAATTCTTAAGAGCAGATGTGGACTTTGATGTGAGCCAACGTAAGTTGATTGATGCCCAAAAGATCTTCTTCTTAATGGAGCAAAGAACACTGACCGCTGCCTATAAATTCTATTGCGGTAAAGTACTAGAAGGAGCACATGGCGCTGAAGCTGATAATGATGCTACCTATGAAGTTTTCAAAGCGCAATTAGATCGTTATCAAGGCATGGACGTAACCGATGCTTCAGGCAATGAGCTCGGAAAGATCGAAAATGACATGGCTTCGATTCATAACTTAGTCGCTAGTAACATGGTAGACTTAGCGGGACGTTTCGTTTTCAACAAGGATGGAGTTGAAGTCTTTAACTTCGGAAAACACAAGGGAACACCTGTAACCGAAGTGCTCAAAAGAGAACGAGGCTATTATGATTGGATGATGAATGGAGACTTCCCTCTTGACACAAAGCGTAAATTGACACAAATAAAGCTGAAGAGTTTTCAAATGTGATAACTCTGTTGTGAGAAATACGTAAAAAATAGTCAATCTTAATGTAATTTCTCATGAAGAACCTCATTAAAATTCACACCGACAGTTCTCTCAACATCAATAGAATTGCTGAATTATTGATGGAAAATGAGATTCCGAGCATGATCAAAGACAATAATGCTGCAGGTGTTATTGCCGGCTTTGGTACGATTGAGAATTCTGTAAGCTTATTTGTCGAGAAAGACCAGTCTCAAAAAGCAGAAGAGTTAATAACCCAACTGCTCAGTGAGTTGAATTAATCATTATTTAACTCTTAAAACTACCTCCAAATGAGTGTTAAGCATCAATTTGTTAAAGAGATGATGAATAGCTTCATAGGCTAATCCTTTTTGTTTGATGTTATTTCGAGTACCGATGTACTCCAATTCAAAACCAACATCCTCAGCAACATTCTTTAATGATTCTTTCTCAAAAAAGAACAAGTGATGCCAAGGAGACAAATGCTTGAATGCTTTTTTCTTTAGACCTATTCTGCTTAAAAAAGACTTTTGCCTTGAAACCAGACCACCTTCGTTTGGCACAACAATATGTGCAATACCTCCTGGCTTTAAACACCTTTTAATAGCCTTCATAAACTCAAAAGGATCTGGCACATGTTCTAGCACATGTTGCGCGTTAACAATATCATATGTTCCCATTTCAGTCTGAGTGATATCATCCACTATTAATGGAATATTCAACTCATCAGTAATGTCTTTTTTGGAATCATTGATATCACTAGCCGTTAGATTTTTAAACCCGCTGATTTGAGCCATCTCAAGGAATCCACCTTGACCAAATCCTACGTCCAAAGTACTAGGGTTCTCAACTTTGTTAAACTCAACCACTTTAAGAAGGCTCAATTGGTCATATCGAAGTTTATTCGCAACACTTCTCTGAGCTGAAAAAGTTAAACCTGTTTCAAATTTATAATGGTCGCCATACACTTCTTCTTGCAATTGATCAATATTCATTCTTGGGTGAACCAAACGTAATCCACACTTTCGGCATTTGGCCATAGAAACACCCGTATACTCCTTACCCCAAAACTTGAATTGGTCTGAGTCACATTTCGAACAGTCGAGTTTTACATCTTCTAAATCCATCGTGAGCGAGAAATAGCAAAAAGAATTTGACAGCCCATTAGTTGCGTTGGACAACAAAAAGTGAGGGCAAATCTTATCAATAGAATTGCTGAATTATTGATGGAAAGTGAGATTCCGAGAATGATCAAAGATAATAATGCTGCAGGCGTTATTGCCGGTTTTGGTACTATTGAGAATTCTGTTGATCTATATATAAAAAAGAAGACTTTGAAAAAGCTAGCAAACTAGCAGAAAGTTTTAATCCCTAGCTAACACGGAGTTTTCAGCTAAAAATCAAGTTTTCTCTCCTTTTTACGCCTAACAAATCTTATCATGGGTAGTGTTTTCAGCCAAATCCAAAAGAAAAATCTCACAGATCATTCCATTTGGAGTAATCATCTTCTTTTTTGGTTTGATCTTTAGCATGGTTGAGAGCGGTATTATGGGTGACGCTCAATATTATCCTTCTACTGGCAATCCCTATGTTTTCGCACCTCTTTATGTTGCCTTATTCTCAGGCATTGCAGGTCTTTTTATAGGCTTACTTGAAGTAAATTTTCTCAACCATTTCTTCTTGAGCAGGAGCTACCTCTCTAAGATTTTAATCAAAACCGTTTTTTATCTTTCACTCATTGCTCTATTCATTTTTCTGGTTTCTCTTTTTAGGCATTCAATAGATCAAAGCGCACCACCATGGGATCAAACGGTACTCAGTTATGCCATGAACTTCTTAACAAGCTTTTCTTTCTTGTCAATTGAATGTTACATCGCTCTTGGTATTATCTTCGCTCTTTTCTACCATGAGGTAAGCGACAATATTGGTCAATCAGTTCTTTTAAACTTTCTTAGTGGCAAGTACCATACTCCCATTGAAGAGGATAGGATTTTTATGTTTTTAGACATGAAGGACTCTACTTCAATAGCCGAAGAACTCGGGCATATAAGATATTTCGACTTGCTGAAATCCTACTATGCCGACCTAACTGAATCAATTGTAGCATATGGTGGTCAGATTTATCAATATGTTGGAGATGAAGTAGTAGTTACATGGACTAAATCTGCCGGCCTTAATGAAAACACTTGTGTGAACTGTTTTTTCCACATGAAATCACACTTTACTCAAATGCGACCAAAATATGATACACTTTATGGGCTAACACCAGGATTCAAAGCGGCCATTCATCTGGGACAGGTAACCTCAGGAGAAATTGGGGTGATCAAAAAAGACATTGTGTTTTCAGGAGATGTATTGAATACTACAGCACGAATCCAAGCGCTGTGTAATCAATATGAGGCTGAACTTTTAGTTTCTTCAGATGTGATGATACAATTACAAAAGGAAGGTTTAAGCTTAAAAGACATAGGTGAAGTTGAGCTTAAAGGAAGAGAAGAAAGAATCCATATTTATTCAATTAGTGATAACTTAGGTTTACAGGTTGATCATTAAAAAAAATAATCCAAAATACTTCTGATCAGACTTTAAGCCGCAAGCTTCATACACCAAATCTAAGGTTGCCTCATTTCCATATCGATGAAAACTGAACTACTTCCGCCTTCGGTCTTCCCTCATCCGACTATTTCACTATTTTTACGCCATTAAAGTTTAACCACTATGTCGCATAACCTATTAAAAGGAAAAAGAGGAATCATTTTTGGCGCTTTGAACGACCGTTCTATTGCATGGAAAGTAGCTCAAGTAGCTCATGCAGAAGGCGCAACTTTTACTTTGACAAACGCACCTATTGCACTTCGCATGGGTGAGATAAATAAATTAGCCGAAGAGTGTGGCGGTGCTGAGGTTATCCCAGCAGACGCTACCAATATGGAAGATCTAGAAAACTTATTGACTAAATCTCAGGAAGTTCTTGGAGGTAAGATCGACTTCATCTTGCATTCAATAGGAATGAGTCCAAACGTAAGAAAAGGCCGTGAATATGGAAACTTGAACTACGATTGGATGGTAAAGAGTTTAGACGTTTCAGCGATGTCTTTCCACCGATTGATGCAAACTGCAGAGAAACTTGACGCCATGAATGAATGGGGCTCTATTATGGGACTTTCGTACATCGCGGCTCAAAGAACCTTCCCTGATTATTCAGATATGGCTCAAGCTAAAGCCTTACTAGAGTCAATTGCTAGAAGTTATGGCGAACGATTCGGAAGACTTAAGAATGTGAGAGTAAATACTATTTCGCAGTCTCCAACTATGACAACCGCTGGTGAAGGTGTTGGAGGATTTGACGTATTCTTTGATTATGCGGATAAGATGTCGCCTCTAGGGAATGCATCTGCCGAAGACTGTGCAAACTATACGATCATGTTCTTCTCGGATTTCACAAGAATGGTGACCATGCAAAACTTATTTCATGATGGAGGTTTCTCTTCATCAGGTATTACTGATGCATTGATAGAACAATTGAAAAAAGATTAAACTAATAGCCCTCTTTAGCATCAGCAATTGAGGGCTTTTTTCTATGATTTCTTTTCCAAACGCCAAAATAAACCTCGGGCTTCAGATCACTGAGAAACTTCCCAATGGCTATCATAGCATAAACTCAGTCTTCTATCCTATCCCCGTTTCAGATGCCCTTGAGTTTGTAGAATCAAAAAAGACAAATTTCAGTTCTTCGGGCATTGATATCCCAGGTGATACAAAAGGCAATTTGGTATTAAAGGCTTACCAACTTTTAAAAAAAGACTTTCAACTTCCTCATTTGGATATTCACTTATTAAAAAGCATACCTATAGGAGCAGGTTTAGGTGGCGGATCGGCTGATGGTGCTTTTATTCTTAGTATGCTGAATGAGTATTTCCAATTGTATTTAGATGACTCTTTTTTAGAAACCTATGCCAGTCAATTAGGTAGCGACTGCCCTTTTTTCATTCGCAATAAAGTTGCCTATGCAACGGGAACAGGAACAGACCTCAATCCTTTTGAACTTGATTTGAAAGGGTATTGGATGGTATTGATTAACCCAGGAATTCACATTTCAACTGCAGATGCTTACTCTGGTGTAAGGCCAGCAAAACCAGAGTTTAATCTACTAGATACCCTGAGTACTATTGATTTCCCAAAATGGAAGAAGGAGCTAGTAAATGACTTTGAAGCTTCCGTTTTTAGTAAAGCTCCGGAGATTAAAAAAGTCAAGGATTCACTCTATGCATTTGGTGCGGAGTATGCTTCGATGACCGGATCAGGTTCTAGTGTCTATGGAATTTTTAGCGAAGAACCGCAACACATTCCAGTGAAGTTCAGTACATATTGGCATCGTGTATTTCAATTGTAAAAGGACAATCCTCTTATTTGTGATTTCATTTTGGGTTCTATCTACAAAAGCCCAAACCAAAAATGAAGACTTGGAGATATTCTTCATTGAAGAAGATCAAAAGCTTAAGCTTTTTGCTAACAACCATAAGCTCTACCCTTTTTCGCTCACCTTTAATTTTGAGCTCAAAGGTCTAAGATTGCTTGACGACTTACCTGAGGTATTTGTACTTCCTCCTGAGACTGACACATTTCAATTAGCAACTTTTAGTATTCCAGAAAGACGCTCTTGGAGTTACAAATACAGTTATGGCTATTATAGCGGAGATGCCAATGCAATACATAATGAAAACCAACTTTACCTACTGCCATTCAAAGAACATCAGACCTACTTGCTCTCTCAAGGATATTTCGGAGAAGAGTCCCACATGAATGAAAATGCGTTAGACTTTACCATGCCAGAAGGCACAGAAATATGCGCAGCTCGGGGAGGAAAGGTTGTCGACATCAAAGAGGACTCTAATCAAGGCTGTCCAAATTCATCATGTAATGAAATGGGGAACTTTGTCAAAATCTTGCATGATGACGGAACGATGGCCGATTATTTTCATTTGCAGCAAAACGGTGCCTTAGTTGAACTAGGAGAAACAGTTGAAGCAGGAGATATCATTGCTCTTGCCGGAGATACTGGATGGGCATCAGGGAGCCATCTACACTTTATTGTTTACAAGGCTTCTGCAAATGGTCGAGTATCCATCCCCACACTCTTCAAAACCCAAAACTCAGCAAGTGGCGAATACTTGAAAGAAGACAAAAAATACAGATCTGTACGCTAGCCTACAGATTGTTCAGATAACTTTCTCTTCCTTCTTTGATAAATAGGATAGCTCAATACCGCAGTCAGTATGACCAGTGTACCATAATAAAAGCCATTGCTCATCTGCTCTTCCTCTCCATAAATGGCTAGCGCGAGAATGATACCGTATACAGGTTCAAGGTTAATCGTAAGATTGACCATAAAGGCAGAAATACGCTTCATAAGCTCAACACCAACACTGAAAGCATAAACTGTGCAGACTATCGAAAGTATAGCCAGCAAGCCCCAGTCTCTTGTACTAGGCAGTACATAGAGCGTATCTAATTGTAGCACGTTTGGCTTATAGAAAGGTATAATCAATGCCATTGCTATAGTGGCCCCAATCATTTCATATAAGGTGATCTCGTACTGGTTATGCTTCAAAACGAACCCAGAATTCAATACCGAAAATAAAGCCGCTAAGAAGGCGGATGCAATTGCCACTGTAAGACCTAAAGCATGATTGAATTCAAAGCGAAAAATCAAATACAAACCACCGATAACCACCAATCCTAACAGCACTTCGATAAAAGCTATTTTGCGTCTTTTAATAATTGGTTCAATAAGACTTGTCCAAAACGTGGTGGTTGCCATTCCCGCAAGACAAACTGAAACTGTTGAAATACGTGCAGCTTCAAAGAATAAAAACCAATGACTACCAATAATCACCCCTGTTAACATTAAGGGCAAAATCTCATTGAGCTTGACATCAAAAGGCTTATTTCTCCATTTCATAAAAAGAAATAGCACTACTGCGGCAATAGCTGTTCTGTACATAGAAACATCTATTGCAGGGATGGACATTTCATTTCCTAAAATGGCAGTGAAACCCCAGAGAAAAACGATCCAATGAAGCTTAAAGTAATCTTTGGTTGTTGCTTGTTGCATTATTTAGGAACGAGTCGATAGAGTATAAATCCGACAATCGTAAAAATGATATTTGGTGTCCAAATGGCCAATATTGGATTATTATTACCTGTCTCTGCATTACTTTTTGCAGCGATAAATAACAAGATGTAAATGAAGGCTATCAAAAATCCTAATGCAATCTGGAAGCCAACTCCTCCTCTAGTTTTTCTTGAAGAGAGTATTACGCCTATGAAAGTCAGTACGATTGCCGCAAAAGGTGACATAAATCGAACATACTTTTCTATCTCGTAAATTGGAATATTGTCAGCACCCTTCATCTGAAGTTCAGCTATGTAATGATCAAGTTCAGGAATAGTTAATGTTTGCTCATAGAAATTCATATTTCCGAAATCATTCGGGTGCATATTAATGGAGAGCAAAGAGTCATTACTATTTACATACTTGTAGTCTTCTCTTACACCATTAAACCTACGGAGATGCCAATCTTTCGCTACCCATGTCGTTCGTAAAGAGTCCCAACGAAGCTCCCGAGCTACAAAGCGACTCTCAACCTCTTTATTCTTTATCTCCTCTAGTGTAAAACCATAAGCCACATGTCTCTTGACATCATAGCTTCTCAGGTAAACATAAGTTGTGGGACTTACTTTAAAGTGTACATTTCTGCTTGAATAGCTATGTTCCTTATCAAAGTACTTTAGTTCAAAGTTGACCCTGAACTTGTTTGCATTAGGGATGATCCAACCTGTAAAAGCGAAGCTCACTATGGCAATAATGATAGACCCTACTATAAATGGCCTTAGCATTCTTGGATAACTCACACCTCCACTTAAGATGGCTATTATTTCTGTATGCTGAGCCAATTTTGATGTAACAAATACGGCAGCAATAAACACCGTAATTGGACTGATCATATTGGCTATGTATGGCGCATAGGAAAGGAAGTACTTTAGGATTTCAAGCGGTACTACGTTATGCTTGATAAAACTCTCATTCCGCTCTGAAAATGTGATAATCAGAACAATAGACACAAGAATCATTACCACAAATAGAAATGTGGTAAGGAACTTTTTCAATATGTATCTATCGAGAATTCTCGTCATAGCCTTGTAGTGACTTTTTTAACCATAAGATTCTTCCAATCAACAAATGTGCCGTCAAGGATATGTTTCCTTGCTTCCTTAACCAGCCAGAGATAAAAACTCAAGTTGTGGATACTAGCAATTTGAGCACCTAGGATTTCTTTACTATGAATTAAATGTCTTAAATAAGCCTTGGTATAAAATGAGCTGGCATAGCCTCCTAAATTTGGATCTATAGGACTGAAGTCACCCTTCCACTTCTCATTGCGCATGTTAAGAATACCCTCAGAAGTGAACAGCATACCGTTTCGTGCATTTCTTGTTGGCATAACACAATCAAACATGTCTATGCCTAGTGCAATACACTCCAAGATATTTTCGGGTGTTCCAACACCCATTAAATAGCGTGGTTTGTCTTGTGGTAAGATCTCGCAAACTTCTTCGGTGTGCCTGTACATCATTTCAGCAGGTTCACCAACCGAAAGGCCTCCAATGGCGTTCCCTTCCCTATCAAAAGAGGCAATGGTTTCAGCAGATTTCTTTCTAAGGTCAGAGTAAGTCGAGCCTTGAACAATTGGAAATAGTGTTTGGCTATAACCGTATTTACCTTCAGTTTCATCGAAACGATCGCAGCATCTCTTCAGCCAGCGATGTGTCATCTCCATGGATTTACGAGCGTACTCATAATCACATGGGTAAGGTGTACACTCATCAAATGCCATCATGATGTCAGCTCCTATAGTCCGCTGAATATCCATCACATTTTCTGGTGTGAAAAAGTGCTTAGACCCATCGATATGTGATTTAAAGGTGACCCCTTCTTCGTTGATTTTTCTACCTGTTCCTGAAAGTGAGTACACCTGATAACCCCCTGAGTCAGTAAGAATAGGCTTTTCCCACCCATTAAACTTGTGAAGCCCTCCGGCTTTTTCAATAATATCTAACCCTGGACGCAAATAAAGGTGGTAGGTATTGCCAAGAATAATCTGGGCCTTAACATCATCTTCTAATTCCCGCTGGTGCACGGCTTTTACAGTACCTGCTGTTCCGACTGGCATAAAAATCGGTGTCTGAATCTTGCCATGATCAGTCGTTATTTCACCTGCCCTTGCGCTACTTCCTTTATCCTTTGCTTCCAGTTTGAACTGCATACCCAACTTTATGGGCACAAAAATAGCAGGAAAGGTGAATTCTTCTTTCTTTAGACTTCATAGAAACGAATGGGAAGCTACCTTTTAATAATTTTTATCATTTTCATCCTAGGCCAACTGGCATTTACACTTTGGCTGGCGCTTGGTTTGAGAACAACTACCACTTCACTGAGTAGCCTTAAATCTGTTTCAGTCATCATCGCAGCCAGAAATGAGGCGAAAAATCTAAAAGCCCTCATCAAATCACTTGGGGAACAGAAGCATCCCAATTTTGAGGTAATTATTGTTAATGATCGATCAACAGATCACAGCCAAGAATTACTTGATGCTTACTCAGATTTGTCTTGGTTGAAGGTATTGCACATTGAAAAAACACCTGAGCAATGGAATGGAAAAAAGTATGCTTTAATGGAAGCCATAAAATCATCCAAGAATGAAGTGTTACTCTTTACAGATGGCGACTGTGTGCCCAACAATAGCAACTGGATTGAAAAAATGACTGAAGGCATTGATGGAGAGATCGAGGTTAATCTCGGTTTTTCCAACTATCAAAATAGCTCTGGAATGTTAAATCAATTCATCCAATTCGACACAATAGCGACAGCCCTTCTATACCTTGGTCTTGCCAACAAAAAAGCTCCTTATATGGCTGTAGGTCGTAATTGGGCAATCGCAAGGAAGAGTTACCCGCTCGAACTACTTAAAGCTTATGGACATATAATAGGTGGAGATGACGACTTGATCGCACAAGAAGTTTGTCATGGTAAAAACACTATCGTACAGCTAGACAAAGATTCTTTTACTAGTTCCATTCCCGCCTATGATTGGAAATCTTATTTAAGTCAAAAAACCAGGCATCTGTCTGTTGGTTCAAAGTATTCGTTTAAAATCAAAACGTTACTTGCCATTTATCCGTTTATACATGGAGTTATTTGGGCTTCTCTATTGGTTCTACTAACAACCAGCCAATGGAATATTGCCTTATTGATATTCGGTATCAGAAGCTTATCATTTTATATTATCTTTAGGCGATTAGGTCAAAAACTGGATTCAAATTTTGTCAGTTGGGCACTACCTCTGGTAGAATTTTGTTATCCTTTTTGGTATGCCTTTGTGGGTATTAGGTCATTAGCAGCAAAACACATTGAATGGAAAGCGGAAAACAGTTTTCTGAAAAAGCATTAGAGGATTTTAGATTAATAGATTTAGCCGTCTCGGGCCAAGATGAGCAGGCGTATGCTGATTTAATGCAGCGATACAAAAAGCCTGTTTACCATATGGTTTTGAAAATGGTTCGAAATGTCGATGATGCTGAAGATCTAACCATAGAAGCATTTGCCAAAGCTTTTAAAAACCTACACAAGTTCAAAAAGGACTTCACCTTCAGTACTTGGCTCTTTAGAATTGCAACCAACAATACCATTGACTTTATTCGAAAGAAAAGGTTGAATACCATGAGTATTCATTCTTCTTATCAGGATGACAATGGGGATAATGTAACCATCGATGTACAGGATAGGAATCTCAATCCGCAAGAAGAAGCCATCAAGGGTCAGAAAATTGAATTAGTAAGACTCTTTGTCACCAAACTACCAGCCAAATATCAACGCCTAGTAAAGCTCCGCTATTTCGATGAATTGAGCTATGATGAAATTGCAAAAGAGCTTGGTGCTCCTTTAGGCACAGTAAAGGCCCAATTGCATAGAGCGAGAGAACTGATGTACGACCTTGTAAAAAACAAGAAAGAACACATCTAGTCTACTTCAATTAGAATTATTCACTTCCTTTGCCAAATGTCATTGGTGAGTCAATATTTTCCCGGCATCAGTAAAAAACAAACCGAGCAGTTTGATGCCTTATCAAAGCTCTACAGAGACTGGAACGATAAAGTAAATGTCATATCCAGAAAAGATGTTGACAACTTAGAAGAAAGACATGTGCTGCATTCCTTAGGTATTGCTAAGGTGAGACAATTTTTACCCGGTAGTAGTATCCTTGACGTAGGCACTGGAGGTGGCTTCCCTGGTATCCCTTTGGCCATTATGTTTCCTGAGTCGCAATTTCACTTGATTGACTCTATTGGAAAGAAAATCAAAGTTGTTAACGGAGTAGCTGATTCTCTTGGCCTTGACAATGTTAAAGCTGAGCAAATACGAGCTGAGCAGATCAAGGATAAGTATGATTTCGTTGTAAGTAGAGCAGTGACCAGGTTAGAAAGATTCTACCCTTGGATTCGTAAAAACTTCAAAAATCAGAATAGACACTCTTCAATGTCTAATGGTCTATTGTACTTAAAAGGAGGTGACTTATCTCAAGAATTGAAAGATTCGAAACTAAAGCATATTGAATCTTTTGACCTCCCTGATTACTTCAAAGAAGAGTTCTTCGAAACCAAGAAGGTCATTTACGTTCCAGCTCAATAATCAAGCTCCTCTTTTGGTTTAGCTGTAAAAGCAAGAATGGCATATATACCTAAAAGTGTTCCTAATGGTATATTGATCAAACTAATGATCCCATAAACCAACCCTGGTACATTGGCCCACTTTCTTCCTTGCGCCAAACCAAAACCAATGATGAGCCTTGGAATTAAAAAGATAATGGCTAGCCCCCATATCACGCTAGAAACGATCTCGAATACCCAAAGGGCATCTTCATTAAAACTGGGGTCTTCTCTTGCAGCGATGTCTAAAATGAACTCCATAAAGTAGTCGTAAAACAAGACACTCAGTAGTCCAAAAGCGCTAAAAATGATGTAGATGTACCCTATTACTTTTTTGTGTTGTGGTTCGCTAAAATCCATGACTTAAATTTTATTCAAAATAAAAAATGCCTCGAACATTCGAAGCATTTTCGTCATATCTAAAAACCGCTTAGCGTTTATTCAAACCTTAAAGATTCAATAGGATCCAATTTAGAAGCGTTATTTGCTGGAATATAACCTGATATCAAGCCCACGACTACACAGATCACTAAACCAACAGTAATCCAAACCCAAGGAATCACAAATGTTCCTCCGAGTAATTGCGCAAGCATATTTCCAATGCCTATTCCTAAGAAGGCACCAGCAATTCCTCCTAGCTGACAAATTACGATCGCTTCAATTAAGAACTGCTGCTTGATTCTTTTTGGTGTTGCTCCAAGAGCCTTTCTGATTCCGATTTCTTTGGTTCGCTCAGTCACAGTCACCATCATGATGTTCATCAGACCAATCGCAGCACCAAGAAGGGTAACAGCGCCAATCGCAAAACCTCCCATACGCATTCCATTGGTTATGTTATCCAAGGCTTCTGTTACTGAATCACTTCTTTCAATTTCAAAAGAATCTTCTTCGCCTATTCTGTCATTTCTGATGTTACGCATTAGCCCAGTTGCCTCTCCCATCGCATAATCAATATCCTCAGGGTTTTCGATCATCGTTGTGACATTATATCTCATGAATCCCCTTTTGTCCAATCGCTTGGCATTTAGCAATGGGATAACAATATTTCTATCTTCTTCTGTTTCACCACCGAAACCTCCTTGCTCTTCTAAAACACCTATAACTCTATAATTATTTCCATAGACCTTAATGGTCTTATTGATAGGATCTTCATTTTCTTCAAAAAGCGCTTTAACCACTTCAGTACCTAATACACATACATAATTGCCGTACTGCGTCTCTAAAGCCGAGAAATTCCTACCTGTTGCCACATTGATTCCCTTGATTGAAAAGTAATTTTCATCACCTCCTGTTATAGAAATATTAGGATTGGTCTTTTTCTGACCGTACTTGATCTCAGCGGCACCACTTACTCTGGTATAAATTGTAGTAGTTGATGGGTATTCATATTTATCCTTGAATCGTATTGCCTCATCGAACTGAATTGGTTCGTATGACTTTTCCTTTACTCCACCTCTGTTCCTTCTGCCGGAAGATCTTGAATTCACATCGAAACTGTTGGCACCTAGATTCGAAAGACTTGAATCAATTTCACTTCTGATTCCATCCACGGCAGTTAGCATACCCACTAATGACGCTATACCAATGGCAATGATCAGACCAGTTAGGAATGTTCTTAAAACGTTTGATTTAATTGACCTGAGGCCTTCTCTGATATTTTCTGCAAAATTCATTTATCGCTGAGCAGTTTTTGACGTTATAAAGGTAATTGACCATTGGTCAAAAGTTTCAAACTTATCCGTAAATTGAACGAATCCCCACTTGAACGGTTGTAATAAGAGTCGAAATGAGGAAAGCATTCTTACTAATAATATTTGTTGTCACATTGTTTCACGTGCAAGCCAATAAAATATTGGTTCCAATGGACGAAACTCAGACCAATCATTTAAAAGCCTATGGTATCGCCTACTGGGTTTTAGATAAAGACGAAACAATTGAATGGATGTTAAATTATAAAGGCGGAAGTTTTTTACTTCCTGCTTTAACGGGTGTTGAAAATGAGTTGATCATAAGAGGTGTTTCTTACCAAATCATTTCTGACGCTCAGGCCTCTCAGTTGGCTAATGAGCTTTCGTCTCCTTCCTCAAACATGGATATGATGAGGCTTGAAAAGGCACCAAAAATCGCTGTGTACTCTCCAAAAACTAAAATGCCTTGGGATGATGCAGTTACTCTTGCTCTTACCTATGCGGAGATCCCATATGATGTAGTCTATGATGACGAACTGATGGCTGATGAATTAGCAACCTATGATTGGCTTCACTTACACCATGAGGACTTTACTGGACAATACGGGAAATTTTATCAAAGTTTTAAAAACTACAGTTGGTATATACAACAGCAAAAAGACTACGAAGCATCTGCAAGAAAACATGGCTTTGCCAAAGTCTCTCAGCTTAGATTGGCCGTAGCTCATAAAATTAGAGATTTCGTTGCAGGTGGTGGTTTTGTATTTGCCATGTGCTCCGCAACAGACTCTTTTGATATTGCACTTGCAGCTGATGGTGTTGATTTCATTGAAGCCATGTACGATGGAGATGGAGCGGACCCCAATGCAGAAGCATCCTTCAATTTTGGTCTAACCTTCGCTTTTGAAAACTTTCGAATTAGAAAAGACCCGTTAGAATATGAATTCTCAAATATTGACAATACTGAGGCCCGAAGACAAAGATCATTGAATGAAGGTAACGATTATTTCAAGCTTTTCCAATTCTCTGCTAAATGGGACCCTATTCCAACAATGCTTACTCAAAACCATACGAATTTGATAAAGGGGTTCTATGGTCAGACCACCTCATACAAAAGTGGATTGATCAAGCCAGATGTTGTAGTAATGGGTGAAACTACTGCTGCCAATGAAGCAAAGTACATTCATGGTGTATTTGGAAAAGGATTCTGGACATTCTATGGTGGCCATGACCCTGAAGACTACCAACACAGAGTTGGAGAAGAACCTACAGACCTAAACCTTTATCCTAATTCACCAGGATATAGACTAATCTTAAACAATATTCTTTTTCCTGCTGCTAAAAAGAAAAAGCGCAAGACCTAGTGCATGCGGTCAGCCCTAACTTCAAGATTTGCAACAATTTTAGCCTCTTCTTCTAAAAACTCGCGCCAGCGTGCCATGATCTTTTCTTCAGGTAAATAAGACTTTGCCAGCTGCAAGAAGTTCTTATAATGCCCTGCCTCTGAGATCATAAGCTCATAGTAGAACTTACTCAGCTCTTCATCTTTAATGTTTTCATGTAGTGTTTTAAACCTTTCGCAGCTCCTGGCTTCAATCAAGGCATTCATTAACAACTTTTCTACTAGCCTATCTTCTCGGCTCCCACCCTTTTTAAGAATTCCTTGCAGCTTCAATACATATTCGTCCTTTCGCTGCGGCCCAAGTTTCATACCCCTTTTCCTAAGCTGCTCGATTACTCTTTCAAAATGACTCCATTCTTCAGCAACAACCGGTGTCATGAGGTCGACAAGCTCTTGCTTGTCTGGGTATTGAACAATCAAGGAAATACAAGAAGTGGCAGCTTTTTGTTCGCAATAAGCATGATCTACCAAAATGTCTTCGATATTCATTGAAGCTATATCGGCCCATCTTGGGTCAGTCGGTAGTTGTAGACCTAAGGTTGTGTTTGTTCTTACTTCTTGTTCCATAGCGCAAATTTAAACCAGCTGGTAATTACCGCAATAAATTATCAATCGGTTAAGTGGTGACATTTATTTGCTTGTATCAAGTTAAGTCTACATTTTTAAGTCATTATCTAACTAAAAAATATGAAAAAACTAATACTAACCCTTTCACTACTCTTATCAGCAACTTTCCTAATGGCTCAAGACGCTGACTCTGTGGTCATTTCAAAGGAAGGAACGCTTGGTTTTAACTTCGCCAATGTTGGTCTTTCCAACTGGGCAGCTGGTGGTGAAAACTCACTTTCATTGGGTATGGTCTATTACAATAAGTACACATGGGAAAAAGGCAAGACCAAATGGGGCTACCAAGTAGATTTCGCTTTAGGAGGCGCCAAAGTTGGAGAGCAAAGCTTCAGAAAAACTGACGATGCGATTATTCTTGCTGGTTCTTATGCGAAGAAGTTCAATAATAATTGGGCGTATTCTGCTGTTGGTGTTTTTAGAACTCAATTATTCGAAGGTTTGACTTTTGCACCAGACCCGAATAATCCAGGTGATGAGATATCTACTAAAATCTCAAATTTCATGGCTCCAGGATACCTCAACATTAATTTGGGTATCACTTATGATCCTAGCGATAAGTTTTCAATGCAGATAGCACCAGCTGCAGGTAAAATCACATTTGTTTCTGATGATGATCTTGCCGCAAACGGAGATTTTGGAGTTACTCCTGGTGAAAATGTGCGATATGAGTTTGGTGCCAATGTATTGTTCGCAGTCAACTTACCTGTTGCCGAGAATATCTCATTTAAAGGTGCTGCCAACTTCTTTACTAATTATGAGACTTTCGGAAATGTTGATACCAACATTGATATGTTATTGACAGCGAAAGTGAATGACTGGTTCAATGCCTCAGCCGGATTACAACTTATCTATGATGATGACATCCTAATTGACCAGGGTGATGGCACAGCTTCAAGAGAAATTCAACTGAAGCATGTTATCAACATGGGATTGAACTTTACGCTATTCAAATAGCCTCTAATCAAAGAATTGCCAAATCACACCCATATCGAAGGTTCTTCTAGTACCTGGATATATGGATGTGAGTAGGTAACCATCAGAACCTAGAGGGGGACCTTGGTTGACATGAGCTATCTTAGCAAAGAACCTAAAGGTCCTCACCTTAAAATTGAAGAAGAGGTCTGCATGAACAAATCCGTCTAGCTCATTATCAGTTTGTAGATAAAATTGCTGATAGATTGGGTTGTAGTTTGGTGCAAAATATGAGCTCCTGTAGTGCACATCGATCCCTGTTTGAATCTGCATTTTCCCTGAAAACAATGAATTTCTATAAGCCAATTGAAAAGTATTCATCCATTTTGGCGCAGGATATTTTTCTGCCGAACCTCCAGAAACTGAAGTGTAATAGATAGAGTTCTTCAGGGTTAGTCTTGGTCCTATCTGCCATCGTAAATTCAAGCCAGGATTTAAAATTACAACTTCACTACCTGCTTGTTCTGCAGCTCTCTGTTCATTCAAATAGATAAAGTTGCTTATGATATTAAACCGGGTAAATGGTTGAATCTGCACACTGCCTACCTTGAATCTAAGTTCACCAAGAAAATTATCACTCGTTAGATTCTGAAAATTATTGTTCCATTCTTGCTGCTGGCTGATGTATCTCCTTTCGAAAAAAGATGGCAGGCGACTGACTCGTTTATATTCAGCAAGGAAAAATGAGCTCGAGAAATTTCCAGCCACAGCATAATTCCCTTGGAATCCAATTTCTGCTGAAGCTTTTAAGAATATCTTATCGGTAATTTGCTGCCTGAGTGTACCACCAACATAGTTTTCTATCTCTTCGAACTTCTCACCTGTTCGGGCAATTTCATTTCGAATCCATCTGTTTTTGTAGTTTAATGTATATGAAAAGCTTTTTGTCCTTCCCTTAAAACCAATCTCATTTTCTACCAGGCGGTACGTAAAGCGTTCGTTTATGGTATCCACATCTAAACCGGACAAACCGCTAGAATACTCTAGAGAATCTGAGGTACTGAGGTCATATTCATCGTAGTATCTATTAAGCTGTTCATTATAGGTTGCTGCATGATATACTTGGAAAATCGAGTCTAATTCGTATTGCTGATATATATGAATCCCTCCTCTCTTTTCAAGGCTTGTGGCATCTGTCAAAATCACATTTTCATCTCTGTAATCCCAAATATCTGTCGTGTCATTAGGGTTTACTGCAGGATCCAAAATACCACCTTGTTCGTCAGTTTCATGCCTGAATTGAGTAAGGTTAAAGAGTAAAAGATAACGCGGAAGCTTCTTGGGTCTTAAGAAACCAAAGATGTTCCAATCCGTGCTCTTGACCTGAAAATCACCCCTTTGCAAATACGCTAATTGTTTATCTGCCCGAATACTGTTGTAAGCAAAGCCAATATTAAAGTTGATACTATCATTTAATGAAAAAAGCACACTAGTCTTTGCCCTTCCACCAGATCCAAAATCGGCATTGATCTTGGTGAATGGTGATCTCGTATCAAAGTATTTGATCTGATCAGGTGTAGTATGAAAACTATTGAAAGAATTATAGCCGGGAGACACTCCAATTTGTAAACTCGGGTCCCAAACAAGACTTCTAATAGCCGTTCCTATGTTGCCAAGATTCTGAATCAGAAAGTCATGCTCGGCAAGATCGTTGAAGCGATGAACATTCTCTGGTAAAGTATCAGGAGTGGAAAAGACAATATCGTTGTATTTGAAATTCTCCTCGTAGGTAAAACGAGTGCTTTTCGGACCGTAACCCTTCTTTTCTTCAGGGTTCAACAGGTCTTTGGCATTTCTCATTGCTGCAATAGAATCGCGGTTAACGTTCCTACTTTCACCCCTTCTATTCTGAGCATCAACCAGTTGGCATACCAACAGCAATCCTATCAACCACAGTACTCGTTTTTGCACGGCCAAAATTACTAATTCGATTTACTTTTACGCAAAGTCAACAGATTCATTATTTGATCATCAAGGGTTTGGGTGTTGTCAAATGCCAATGATATGGGTAGGTAAAATAAGGCATGTTGTTTAAAAAGCTCATGGTCTTGAAATGCCAAAAGTCGTACCATATCCTTCTCTGTTGTAATGATAGGGTAATCATTTTCTGAAAGTTTAACATTTAACCTGTCCAATTCACTAGCGGTAAAACCATGATGGTCTGGATACTCAAAGTGTTTGGCTACCAGGTGGGTTTTGCTAATGTAATTACTAAAATGCTCAGCATTGGCAATCCCCGTCAATAAGACTACCTGCTCAGACTTGAGCGACTCTTTTTTGAAAACAGCCTTTAAATTGCCGTATTCGATATTCGAAAAAAGAACGTTGGCTCCTCTAGAAAGTCTATGAATCCTTCTTGAATAAAAATCTTTCTCTTTTGATCCAATGACAGGGGACTTTGTCACCACGACTAGATCCGCTCTTTTTGCTTCGAACCTGGTCTCTCTCAGATTACCTGTAGGCAAAACCAAATCTCTAAAAAAGGGTCTTTTAAATGTGGTCAACAAAATATTAAGGTCTCTTTTAACCCATCGATGTTGATAAGCATCATCAAGCAAAATAACTTGAGGCTTTTCTTTTAGCTCTAGAAGATTACTTATTCCTACACTTCTCTTTTCGCAAACGGCAACAACAACAGCCTCTTTGAATTTAGTATAGATCTGAAATGGTTCATCACCAATGCTTTCAGGGGTAGCTTCATCATCGGCCAGTACAAAGCCTTTTGTATGTCTACCATAGCCCCTGCTTAATACTGCAACCCTCTTATGAGTACTGATCAATTGAGCCAAATATTCAACAAATGGTGTTTTACCTGTGCCCCCTGTGCTTAAATTCCCTACAGAGATTACTATTACCGGAAATTCATCTTGTCTGTAAAACCCAATATCAAACAGGAAATTTCTAATGGCCGTAACTAACACATAGAGTTGTGAAACCGGAAAGAGCAACCATCTTATGAATTTCATACCTTTTGCTATTACTTTTATCAGGAGAAAGAAATTACCCAAATATGTCAAAAATCAGCGATATCATTTTAGCACTCGAGTCATATGCTCCAAGAAGTTACCAAGAATCCTATGACAACTCTGGGCTTTTGACAGGAAATCAGAGTCAAGAAGTTAATGGAGTCCTTATCACACTTGACTGCACTGAAGAAGTTGTTGATGAAGCAATTGGCATTGGCGCTAACTTAATTATAGCGCATCATCCAATTATTTTTGGAGGTCTAAAAAGGCTAACAGGTTCAAACTATATTGAACGAACTGTAATAAAGGCCATAAAACATGACATTGCCATTTATGCCATTCACACCAATCTGGATAATGTAGACAATGGGGTAAATGCCATGATCTCTGAAAAGATCGGTTTGTCAAATACTAGAGTGCTATCTCCGAAAAAATCCACCTTGACCAAACTTGAATTCTTTGTTCCAAGTGAACAGACAAGTAGTGTTTTGGAATCTATTCACAAAGCTGGTGCAGGTCAGATTGGCAATTACCAAAACTGTTCTTTTATGGTAAACGGCACAGGAACTTTCAAACCTAATGAAAAAGCGAACCCAACTATCGGTAGCACAGACAAACTAGAATCAGTGATTGAAGATAAAGTGGAGGTGATCTTACCAACTTTTCTACAAGGACAAATTCTTGCGGCATTAAAACAATCACACCCATATGAAGAGGTTGCCTATTACCTACATGCAATTCAGAATACAAATCAAGAAGTTGGTAGTGGAATGATTGGTGAACTAAACAAAGAGCTGACAGTAGCAGATTTTCTAAAACACCTCAAGCAAAGCATGAATTTGAACACCATCAAATACACGCATTTAAACAAAGATAAGGTGAGAAAAGTAGCCGTTTGTGGAGGTTCAGGAAGTTTTCTATTGCGATCGGCCATGGCCCAAAAAGCAGATGCATTTGTTACCTCGGATTTCAAGTATCACGAATTCTTTGATGGAGAGGGAAAAACGATGATCGCAGATATTGGTCACTACGAAAGTGAGGTGTTTACAAAAGACTTAATTGATAGGATTCTGAGAGAAAAATTTACTAATATTGCAACCTATTTGTCAGAGGTGAATACGAACCCCGTAAAATACTTCTAAAACTTAATCAATGGAAAATACAGTTGCACAAAAAGTAGAAGCCTTAAAAACTTTACAATCAATTGATTCTCAATTAGATGAGATCAAAAAAGTGAGAGGTGCCTTACCTGATGAAGTTGCAGATCTTGAAGATGAGATTGCAGGTATTGAAACTAGAATTGAAAAGTTCAAAACTGAACTAAGCGAATTAGAAGGCAACATATCTGATCATAAAACTCAAATCAAAAACTCTGAAGCCTTGATCAAAAAGTATCAAGAGCAACAGATGAATGTGAGAAACAACCGTGAATATGATGCGATTACCAAAGAAATGGAATTGCAGAATTTAGAGATTCAAATCTCTGAAAAGCGAATCAAAGAAGCGGGTGTAAAGATCGAGAACAAGAAAGAGGAAATTGGCAATACTGAAATTAACCTTTCAGAAAGACAAAAAGATCTTGAGAACAAGCAGTCTGAACTCGAAGTACTTACAAAAGAAAGCGAAGCAGACGAAAAGAAGCTTTTAAGCGATAGAGAAAAAGCAAGTAAGAAGATTGAGGAAAGACTTTTAACTTCTTACCAAAAATTAAGAGACAATGCTAGGAACGGTTTAGCAGTTGTACCTGTTACAAGAGGTGCCTGCGGTGGTTGTTTCAATGTTGTACCTCCTCAAAGACAAGCGGACATCAGAGAAAACAAGAAACTTATTGTTTGTGAGCATTGCGGTAGAATTCTTGCTGAAGTAACTGACGAAATCGTTACGGAAGAAAAGAAACCAAGACGAAGTAGAAAAAAGAAAGCTGAATAAATTGAGGCAAAATAGATACTTATATAAATGGATAGTCCTGATGGTCTATCCATTTTTTATGCTTTCTACTCTAATTCAACTACAGGCACAATCTGAAAATTACCAATCGTTTCTTAGCCTCAATTTTGAGCAAACACGCTCCCTACTCTCAACATCAAATAATTTACAGTTTTCGAATATCTATTTAGACAATCTAAATGATTGCGCTCAGTTGGTATTGAATGAAAGCTTGGCGCAATATGAAGCTTTTGAAAACCGCTATGAAGACCGGCTTAGCCAAGTAAGAAATCTACCTGAAGGGCCCGAGCGAGGTTTTTTGGAGGCAGAATTAAGATTACAATGGGCTTTTATTGCTAGTAAATACGATAATAATTGGAGCGCATTTTGGACGTTGAAAAGAGCACTAAATAGAGCACAAGAAAACATTGATAATTACCCCGAATACCAACTCAACTATAGAACATTAGGGCTTATAAATGTGGTTCTTGACATGGTTCCCGAAAATCGAAAATGGTTGCTGGGCGTATTCGGAATGAGAGGAAATTTTGAACTGGGTTACGAACAAATAAAGTCAACTCTAGCATTAGATTCCCAATGGACTAATGAGTCTAAAATTATTCTGGCACTAATAGACTCTTATATCCTAGAGGCTGAAGTTGATATTGAGGATTTGCCCAACCAATCATTATTTGCTTATGTAAAAGGACTTGCTGCTAATAAACAACATAATGCTAAAGTGGCGATCGAGCATTTCGCTTTACTTCAAGATGAAATTTCAATCAAGCCTTACCTTATGGCAGAATCACATTTCTTAAATGGTGATTTAAATGAGGCCTATCGTGCTTATACGAACTATCTCAAAAAAGACAACAACAACTATCGTAAAGATGCCTTGCTGAAATCAGGTCTAATTCTTTGGTTCCAGTCAGGAGATATGAAAAGCGCTTTGCCCTATTTTGAAAAAGCCAATGAAACCAAAGAAACAAATACTGAAATCGACAGAAATGCTGCTGTGATCCTTAAAAACATTGACGAAAAAGACCTAGCAGTAACCAAACTTAGGTACTACCTCGATGGTGGCGCAATGAGCAACGCTAAGGCAATAATAGAACAAATGGATAGTCTAGATTTATCTGCATATCAGCGGTTTGAATTGGGCTATCGAAAAGCTCGCTATCATCAGATCAATGGAGATTTTTCAGAAGCACAAACACTTTTTCTTGAGGTTATTGAACAAGGAAGTCCTTATGAAGGATCATATTATGTGCCTAACGCGCTACTACAGCTAGGTCGATTAAATGAAAAAAGAGGAGATGCTGATATGGCAAAACTCTTCTATCAACGAGTTTTGGAGCATGATGAACATCCTTATAAGGAGAGTCTAGACCTAAAAGCGAGAATTGCTATAAGTGGTCTAAATGACTAGTATCATTAGCTTTATCTAGCCTAAACATAGAACCGGTATAGGTAAGCTCATAAAGGCACAAATTTTTATGAGGAAAAAGGTCCATCGTGCTAACAGGATAATTCAATAGCACGGTAAGCAAGACTCTCATAGATCGACCATGCATACAAATGAGAATCTCTTGCTCATCGGTATTCTCCATAATCTTTTCCATTCCAACCTTTAATCTTGCCGCAACCTCATCTGGGCTCTCCCCTCCAGCGATGCCCATATCTGTATGTCCATCTTGCCAGTTTTTGATCATTTGCTGGTAATACTGTTCATTACGTTCATCAATCGGGACGCCTTCCCTATCTCCCCAAGAAATTTCATTTAACTCAGGAATGACCTCGTAATCGATTCCTGCGTCTATAAAACCCTTCATCGATTGTGCCGTTCTCTTAAGTGCAGATATATAAAGTTTGTCAAAAGGGTGATCCTTGAACCTATCATAAAATGCCAAGCCCTGAGCAATTCCAGTTTCATTTAGATCAGCGTCAATACCGCTCCCTTGAACTATTCCCTTCAAATTATAATCTGTCTGACCGTGTCGAGTGATGTAAATTTTTTTGGTCATGCTTTTGTTCTATTTTTGCCCAGCTGGCCGCAAAGCTAAACATTAAGTATAGAAATCTATGTTTCCGAAAGAAGCGACATTAGAAAAACTGAATGCACTTAGCCAAAACACTTTAGTTGAACATTTAGGTATAGAAGTAACAGAAATCGGTGATGATTTCATTGTAGGTACAATGCCTGTGGACCATCGCACGCATCAACCAATGGGTTTATTGCATGGCGGGGCCTCAGTTGCTTTAGCAGAGACACTAGGCAGTGTAGCAGCTACTATTACTTTAGATTTAAAAAAGCAGTACGCTGTAGGTTTAGAAATTAATGCCAACCATTTAAGGTCTGCTAGAAGTGGTATAGTTACAGGTGTTGCCAAACCCATACATGTAGGTAAGAAAACTCAGGTATGGGAAATTAAGATCAGTGATGACCAGGGTAAATTGGTTTGTATTAGCCGAATTACAATGGCCATTTTAGACAAGAATAATTGAACGAGAAGTACCAAAAATATACCAAGGAATTTGACCTGAAAGCCTTTACAAAGGGCCAAGTGTTAAAAGCGGGCTTACAATCTGCTTTTGACCTCTCTTTTCCTGTTGCCATTTGGAGGTTACCTCACAGCAATGAAGTTCATTTTTTGTCATCAACAGATAAGGCCATAGGCTTAGAGCGAGTAGATTTTCAGGAACTCGACAAAGGTTTTATATGCTCAAAATTTGACACCAAAAAGGGCAGGTACTTTTTACCTAAAGACATCTATTATTCTTTTGACTTCGATGAGGTCGTAAGCGAATTCGCTGACAAAAAAGGTGTTTCGGACTTTAAAACTCGAATGGTTGAAAATTTAAGCCAATCAATCGAAAGACCAACATACTACACAAGTCGTGAACAATACCATTCAGCATCGAATGATTATATAGAATTAGTTGCTCATGCGATTGATGAAATTAAAAAAGGCTCTTTCGAAAAAGTTGTTCCTGCCCGCTCTAAGAAAATAGACTTATCCGATCAGTTTGATGTGATCAATCTCTTCTTGAGATTGTGCGAAACTTATGAGAATGCCTTCATCTCCTTCATTTCATTACCAAAAGAGGGCTCTTGGATGGGCGCTAGTCCAGAAATATTGATTAACACGCAAGGCCCAATTTTCACTACTGTATCTCTCGCAGGAACGAGGAAATGGCAAGAGGATTTGCCAATAAGTGAAACGAGCTGGAACCAAAAAGAAATAGAAGAGCAAGCAATGGTCAGCCGCTACATCATCAACTGCTTTAAAAAGATCAGACTTAGAGAATTTGATGAAAAGGGCCCTAAAACGGCTAAAGCTGGCAATCTCCTTCATTTAAAAACGATCTTCCAAGTCAATATGGAGGAAACCAATTTTAAAGAGCTTCCAACAGTCATGCTCGATTTGCTACATCCTACTTCAGCAGTGGCTGGTATGCCGAAAGAAGCTTCAATCGACTTTCTTAAGCGACATGAAGGGTTAGACAGGTCATTTTATGCTGGGTATTTAGGCCCTGTTCATATGCAAAATGCAACTCAGCTCTTTGTGAATCTCCGTTGCATGCAACTCTTTGAGAAAAATGCCCTACTCTATGCCGGTGCTGGGGTCACAGAAGACTCCCACCCTGAAAAAGAGTATCTTGAGACTGAAATGAAGTGTAATACATTGCTTAACAAGATCATTCACAAAATTTGATACTTCAACACGTTAATGATATTGCCGCTATCTGTGCGGCTCATGGTATAACTGACGCGGTCATTTCACCTGGTTCACGATCTGCAGCAGTTACCTTGGCTTTTGACAAACATCCTGATATAAATACACATGTAATCACTGATGAACGTTCTGCAGCTTTTATTGCTATGGGTATAGCACAACAACAGCAAAGACCCGCTGTACTAATTTGTACCTCTGGCAGTGCTGGCTTGAATTATGCTCCCGCAGTGGCAGAGGCATATTATCAAGAAATTCCACTTATTGTACTTACTGCAGACAGACCCCCAGAGTGGATAGACCAATATGACGGACAGACGATTATACAATCAGGCATGTTCGGTAATCATGTAAAAGCATCCTTTGAGCTACCTATTAATCCGGACCACAAAGACAGCAAATGGCAGTCAAATAGAATCGTCAATGAAGCTATAATTAAATCGTTTGACGACACAAACGGTCCTGTTCATATCAATATCCCGATTAGAGAACCTTTTTACCCTGATCGAGAAGAAGAAATTAGTTTTTCTAATGACCTGAGAATAATCCAGAAGCCAAGTATTGAAAAAAGGCTAAGCGCAGAAAGAATTGGAACCCTCAGTAATACTTGGAATAACTCCGCTAATAGGTGGATTGTCATTGGCCAAAACAAGCCAGATGAAGACTTGGCCAAAGCACTTGAATTACTGGGTCAGTCAGTTGTCATCATTAATGAGATCACAGCTAATCAACATGCTGTTAAAGGAGCCATTCAAAATCAAGATGCGCTGTTTTCTCCAAACGAGACAGAAAGCATTAAAGCGCCAGAACTACTAATCACATTTGGCAACTCTCTGATATCTAAAAACTTAAAACTCTTTTTAAGAGAGAACCCGCCAAAAACACACTGGCACATCAATGACTCTAGCCGTATGAATGACAGTTTGCAGTCATTATCCGAAATGATTCAAATGGCTCCATCATCATTCTTAAATGATTTGATTCCACATGTGAATTTGGATAGCAAGTCTTCATTATTGTCTCAACTCGAGGAGAAGTTCGAGAAAAAGAAAAATACATTCCTTTTAACTGTAAGTTTTGGAGAGTTTAAAGCGGTTCACAAGGTGATGGATTCTCTACCTGAGAATGTAATCCTTCATCTTGCCAATAGCATGAGTGTACGCTATGCGAACTTTGTAGGAGGATTGAAAGAAGGCATTGAGGTATACTGCAATAGAGGTACGAGCGGTATAGATGGTTCAAACAGTACTGCCATTGGAGCTACTATAGCAACGAATCGATTAAACCTTCTGATCACAGGTGACTTAGCATTTTTTTACGACAGGAATGCCTTTTGGAACAACGAAGATTATTCGAATCTAAGGGTAGTCATTTTGAACAATGATGGCGGAGGTATATTCAATATGATTCCAGGTCCAAAAGCCCAGACAAATACCGAAAAGTTATTCCTTACTCCGCACGGCCTAAAGGCGTTCCACTTAGCCGAAGAATTCGACCTCACATATTATCCAGTACATACAGAAGCCGAGCTTAATGAAAGGCTTAAGAATTTCTTTGATCCTTCCGATAAGGCCCAGATCATCGAAGTATTCAGCGATATCCCAATGAATACGGAGATTTTAGATCAATTCAAGAGTATTTAATTCTCTTGAGGTTTGTAATTCATAGGTAGCATATCCGCTACCTTCTCGAAGCCCCAATAGCCATTTGAATGGAAAGAAACTGGGTTGATCACATAACCGCTTTGTTCAAAGAAGATTGGCTCTTCTGAGCTAATTAGGTTTATCCAACTGCGCTGTGGTTTTTTGGGAACTGGTTGACCTTGAACAGTCATCCCTTGTGTACCACTGTACTCTCGCGATTCAAATTCTTTACTATAGGTAATATAGACGTAATCTTGAAAAGCGAGTTTTTTTGAAATTTCACTTTGACCCAAGCCTAAAGAATCATACAAATTGACATTTTGAGCAGTCACAGTTCTTCCAAAACCTTCAATGTCTTTTGCTATCATTACATCATAGCCAGCTTCGTCAAGCTTGTTGTGATAGAGCGCATTGAAAAAGTGTTCCCTCGAACCTTTATAGGCTTTCTCTCTCGATTTGATAAATCTCTTTCTTTTACTGTTCCCCTCTTTAGAGTCACTGAATTGAGTAAAACCATAGTACCTGATAAAGCCAATTTTATAATCAATGATGAAATCCTCTAAATAATAATCAAGGTCGTACCCCAATGCCTTATTTTGAACTTTAATTGGGCCATCACAAAAGGCTTGTAAGGTCCTCCCCTCTTTGTCATAATAGAAATTGATCTCTTCTTCATTGAGAATTTTACAGCGGTCTGCATTTTTAGATTCTCCCAAAAAGGCATTTTTAAATACTGCCAAGTCGCGCTGCCATTCCTCGTCTAACCTATCAGTAACAACTACACTACCTAAATTGACACTTTCGGGTTGAAGTACCACTTCAAAGGCTTTTTCTTCAGGGTTAACAAAATTGACCGGTCTCACATAAGTATCAAAACCTACAAACCTTACAATCAGCTCATAGCTACCCGGTTCAAATATTTTCAACTCAAAAAAGCCGTCTTTATCAGAAACTGTCCCATAGGTGGTACCTGTTAAAAAAACATTAGCAAAGGGTAAAGTCTCTCCCGAAGCACCGTCTTTAACTACACCCGATATTATGAAACGAGGGCTTTGAGCTAACAAAGAATTAATGAGAAATAAAGCGGAAATGGTGAGGAACAGCTTTAATTTCATGGTCGAAGATTTTTAGGTTCAAATGAGTTTTAACATTTCATTTTCAGGCAAAAACTATACCATAGATCAATTTATTGAAATAGATAAAGCCGACTTACCGAAATGGGCCATTTCCTCTCAGAAATTCTTAAAAAAGTGGAAAAAAGGCGAAACGGAATTCACTCAAAAAACATCAGGCTCCACTGGTAAACCAAAAAAACTATTTATCGAAAAAGAGCAGATGATCGTAAGTGCTCAAAATACGATCGAAGCACTTACGTTGAAATCGGGTGCTAAAGTATTACACTGCATTAGCTCAGATTATATTGGTGGTAAAATGCTTTGGGTTCGTGCGCTACTGGGTAATTGGAATGTTCATTTGCTAAAGCCAAAAGGCCATTTCAATGTAAAAAAGCTCTGGCCACATTATGATTTCTCTGCTATGGTACCTTTACAGGTATCCAATACTTTGAAAGACCAAGATGCCCAAGAGGTTCTCAATAAGTTCGATCAAATCATTATTGGAGGCGCAGCAGTATCTAAAGGATTAGAAAATCAGCTTCAGTCTATTAAAGCAACTTGTTACAGCACCTTCGGAATGACAGAAACCATTTCTCATATCGCATTAAAGCAACTAAATGGACCTAGTCGAACAAAATATTTCACACTGGTCGGAGACAATGAAATCAGTCTTGACAATAGAGGTTGCTTAATGGTAAGAGGAAAAATAACACATAATGAGTGGATTCAGACCAATGACCTGATAGTGGTCAAACCAAATGGATTTGAATGGGTAGGCAGGTTTGATCTTGTTGTAAACACTGGTGGCATTAAGATCAACCTCGAAGAAGTAGAAGCTTCATTACAAAGTATACTTCAAGTAGAAAACCATAGCTTTATTCTTTGGAAACAACCAGACGATCTTCTTGGTGAAAGACTTATCGGAATCAGTGAATCCAAAGTTTTTATTAATCACTTACGTGAAAATGCAGATCAAATCATTAAGCAACTACCTAAATATCATTTCCCAAAAAGGTGGCTGTTGTGTAGTGAAATCAAAATGACAGAAAGTGGTAAGGTAGATCGGATCAGTACTGCAAATGAGATTCTGGAAGAATTCAATTTCTAATCTTCTTCCTCCAATATTTTATTGACCTTTCATTCAGGCTAACGAACTCGTCTTTTCCATCTTCTTCGGCAAGGAGCTTTGAAGACTCTGCAGCTCGAATCGCTTCTTCATACCTTTCTAATTGTGCAAGCACTAGCGCTCTCACCCGATACACATAATACTTCGGCCCCCCGATAATCTCTGCTTTGTCGAGGTACATCAAAGCCATCTCTTGATCCTTACCTTGTTCCTGAAGGTAACGCGCAGACTCATAATAGGTCATTGCTGTAGGGTTTGTCCAGGTTTGGTGCTCAATGTCGTTCATGACAAATTGATCCGTAAAAACCTCAATCTTGCATGCCACTCGAAACTTACCCCAAGCCCAAACCATTTGACCTGAATTATGGGTTAAATCTTGAAAATCTATTCTGAAATTTTCAACCTCTTCCTCCTCAAAATAAGGTTGACTGATCACCCTTAAGACATCGAGATTTTCATCATATGAAGTCCTTCCATCACCCCAAAGACTGGTGTCTTTATGAAAAACAATTTTCCACTCCTCCTTTTCAGGAAAAGCATACAAAGCATAAACACCTGCTTTGAGTGTATCACCATTGATCAAGACATCATTAGAAATGCCAAAATTGGTTGATTCATTCGCTCCTACGCGCCAAATTCTTCCATACGGAATTAAGGCTCCTAACAGCTCTCGTCCTCTTTTTCCAGGCCTAGAATACTCTAAGGTAATATCAGTAAGGCCAATGGTCTGCTCTATTTTGGAATTAGGACTTATACGCGGCAAGGCGATTTGTGCTTGTATAAGAGCAGGAATAAAAATTACTGTGAGAACAAAAAGTGAACGTTTTCCTAAAAACATTGCTTAGTCTATGAGTTACTCAAATGTAGGATTATTGGTTAAATTATACACGTGAGACGAGCCTCATTCACCTTATTATTAACCCTCTTCACTCTTAGTTTGGGTTTTAGTCAATCCCTATACAAGGAAGGCTTCATCTTAAATTCTCCATTTGATACGATTAGAGGAGAAATCAAATACAGAAGCTATAACAAAGCATCTCTCAAATGCATCTTTGTTGATTCTCTCGGTAATGAAACAACTTACAACCCCAATGAAATATTCGGCTACGGAATAGAAGATCAACTCTTCTTCAGGTCCAAAACAATTGGAAGTGAAAAAACACAGTTTCTTGAAGTCGTCTATCAAGGCACAATGATTCTTTACGCCTACCGGGACGCCAGCCAAAAAAATCATTTTTATCTCGAGAACCCTACAAATGGGCAATTTGAGATCCTAAGTCAAAAGACCATAAGAAATCAAGGAAGGACGGTGGTCTTGAGAAATTTTGAGGAGGTTTTGCGAGACATGTTACCAAGGAGCCAACTCATAGAAGATGAAATCTCATCTGTTCCTTATGAACACTCTGCACTCTCTAATCTTCTTCTCGATTATGATTTAAGATATGCCTCCTTCCAGGGAAGAGTATTCAAAGGTTTTAAGAAGAGATGGCCTCCCAAAATTGCACCCTTTATACAAACTGGTAGAACAGCGCTTAGTATTAATGGTTTTGACCAAAAAATCAGTACCAACACACTGGGGTTTGGCGTAAAATTTCAAAAGGAGATCTCCAGAGGAACGGGAAGGTTGCACCTGGATTTAGACTTAGCATATCATTATGAGTCTTTTGAAAATGCTGTATTCAGCAAGGAGGAGTTTGCTTCTATCGAATCGATTATCTCCAATGGTTTCAATATTGCTCTTTTTGCTGTCGATCTTGGAGTACAAGGAACTTATAACGTACAAAACACAATCAACATTGAAAGACATGTGATCGCAGCCCCTATTAACTTGAAATATTTTATTCCTTCTCGTAAATGGACCTTTGCCTTAAATATGGGTCTACTACCTAGCTACGCAGTCTCACAGGCGGGTAATGTAGACGGGCAAGTTATTCAAAATGAGCAAGTAATTCTTGGAGTGAATTCACGTTTGGAACCAAATAAATTTAGGCCTGGAATAAATTATGGAGCCGGTGTATATTTAAAGGCTAAGGGCACATGGTTCTTGGACCTACAACATTCACCCGCACTACTGGACCAAGGAAATAGCAACTTTGCCTTTCTTAATTTGCGGCTTGGCTACCTTTTCGATTGAGCAGAAATACCTAATTAAGACTATCGGTGATTTGCTTAGAAAGCAGAACGTTTCTAAATCTACTTTTGGGTATAATTTTAGACAAAACTCAACACTCTACCTTCGACATTCAGTTCTTCTTTGATCTTTTCAAAACCCTATTCATCATCGCATTCAGTATCTTGGCTTTTGCAGCATTAGTTGAATTAAAAAAGGAGTTGCAGATCGATATCTTCCCTAATATCGACACACCATTTGACGACTTTTCAGCCCTAATTTTTGGCAAGTAAACCTCTGAAAGCTAGGTTTTTAATTTGATGACTTCTTGTTGAAGTTCTAGCACAATATTCTTAAGGTCATCAAATGACATTTGATCATTTGAATGTTCTGGAATATCCATGCTTAAAAAAGCCTTTGCCTCCCAAATCTCTAAAACATCAGAAGAATTGACCTTATAAGGAGAATAAGCCTTGTTATCTGATACTAAAAAAAGGTAACCATTCTCTTCTGTATAATTGAAAACACGTTTGTAAACCACGCCTTCATCTTTTGATAGCATCACATAGCATCTTCCATTCTTTACATCATTTATCGAATCTATGTATTGCCCAATAACCACTGTACCTGGCTTGAGTGGCAACATAGAATCGCCACTAATTTCAAAGGCTCTGTAGGTAGCATTTCGAGGAAGGTTCGGTAATTGAAACTTCGGTAGTTCCTCCATATAGGTAGGATCCGCATATCCATTTAAATAGCCTGCAGATGCCTTTTGAGGTATTAAATCAATTAATTCTTCATCAGAAGAATCAACAGTGATTGCTAATATTTTTGATTGGGTGTTTGGGCTAGCATTACCCAACTGTTGTAATTGCTCCAAGCCATATTTCGTTAGGTCTTGGTTGATCAATTGATCAATGGTAAGCCCAAAGAGTTTTGCCATATTGGTGAGGTTATTCAAGCGAGGGTCCGCTCTGCCCTCTTCATAAGCACCAACCAAAGACCTTTTAATTTCGATTTTCTCTGCGAATTCACCTTGAGTCCAGCTATGTAGCTTTCTTAAGTGCTTGATATTTTCTGAAACCTTACTCATTGATTCTTATTTAATGCAATAAACTAATTATCTTAGTCATTTGATAATATTTTTAGTGAATAATTGGCTTGCTATTTGCTAATTTCGTGGCAAGCAATTATGAAAAATCTAACGCTCCTTGCACTCCTCTTTTTAAGTATTCAGGTTTATAGCCAAAGTACAATTGGGGTAAATTTTCAGGGCTTTTTACCCACAGGTGAGCTAAAAAAAGACGCGCCAGAAATTGGCGGATTTGGCTTAGGCTTAGAAGGCACTTTCACAATCAAGCAATCTCCCTTTCATGTCGGTGGGCTTATAGAATATAATCATTTTGGCTCACAGGTCAGAGAAGGGTTTCACGGTCCAGACTTAGAGGATGTTAGAGTAAAACGGAATTTTGAAAACATCAAAATAATGGGTGCTTTTAGGTTTAAACCTGATTGTGGTGAAAATATATTCCCATATTTCGATCTCGTTTTAGGCCCAGGAAATGTTCGAACAAGGACAAGCATAAGAGATAGCTTTTTGGAAGAGGCATTCGAAAACTATATCGACATGGACCAATGGGCCTTTATGTATGGATTTGGATTAGGCAATGAGTTCTTTCTTTCTGACAACATCATTCTTGATGTCTTTTTCAGAACCATTAAAAGCAGTAGAATAGAATATTTCAGTCCTGATGGTGTACAATTTGACACAAGTAGCAATTGGTATACCTTCGAAACACGCTCATCCGCATTTACTCATATCAACTTTGGTTTCGGCATCAAGTTCTTATTCAACGAGCATATTGACGCACTGATTGAGCACATCAATTAACCACTACCATTTATACCCTCTAGCTTGCGTTCCTAAAGTAAAATTTGGTCTTAAAGATTGGTTCTTCTAGTTTCATCTGGATTTTTAGAAAAACTCAAACTTATGATCAAAACCAATCATGCGTTAATGAGCTTTCGAAGCTTTTTAACATTAACTCTTTTGTCCGTGTGCACAATGGCATTCGGTCAGAAAGTAGACATGGATATGTTCAAGTCTATGAAAGCCCGCTCTATTGGCCCAGCTGCAATGAGTGGACGTATCACTGCCATCGATGTAGTAGAAAGTAACCCTCAGATCATGTACGCTGGTGCAGCTTCTGGTGGTCTATGGAAAACTACCGGTGGTGGCTTAGAATGGGAGCCTCTTTTTGACGAAGAAGCTGTCCTAGGCATAGGTGCAATAGATATTTATCAGAAAAACCCTGACATCGTTTGGGTAGGTACTGGTGAAGGTAACCCGCGAAACTCGGTAAGCTCTGGATATGGGGTTTATAAGTCTATTGACGGGGGTGAGACATTCGAATTAATGGGTCTTGAAATGACTCGAAATATTCATAGAATTTACATTCATCCAGAAGACCCTGATGTAGTTTATGTAGGTGCAATTGGTTCGCCATGGGGTGAACACGAAGAAAGAGGTGTCTACAGAACGAAAGATGGAGGAAAAACTTGGGAAAAGATTCTTTACACAAATAACCTTACTGGTGTGGCCGATATGGTTGCAGACCCTGTTAACCCAGACAAAATCTTTGTGGCCATGTGGGAACATAAGAGATGGCCTTGGACATTTAAATCTGGTGGTGAAGGTTCTGGGCTTTACATGACTCTTGATGGAGGAGATAACTGGACCAACTTAGCAGGCAAAAACGGTTTACCTAAAGGTGACTACGGTAGAATTGGTTTAGCTATAGCGAATAGTCGACCAGACTATGTGTATGCCATGATCGAATCAGATAAGAATGGCCTTTATCGATCTACTGATGGCGGTAAGAATTGGGAGCTAAGAACTTATGCAGCTGACGAGCCTAATATGGGTAATCGTCCGTTCTATTATTCGTCAATTTATGTTGATACCAAAAATGAAAATAGAGTTTACTCTTTATATTCTATGGTTTCTCGATCAGAAGATGGCGGTAAATCTTTTGAAATAATCATTCCTTACTCTGGGGTACACCCAGATCACCATGCTTGGTGGATTCACCCAGAAGATCCTTACTTCATGGTAGATGGAAATGATGGTGGTTTAAACATTACTCGCGATATGGGAGAAACTTGGAGGTTTACAGAAAAGATACCTGTAGGTCAATTCTACCATATCAATGTTGACAACGAATTCCCATACAACCTTTATGGCGGTATGCAGGACAACGGTTCTTGGGTGGGCCCTTCTTATGTTTTCAATGGTGAAGGCATCAGAAATAGCGATTGGCAAGAATTGAGCTTTGGTGATGGCTTTGATGTAGCCCCAATCCCAGGTGACTCAAGGTATGGTTACACCATGTCTCAGCAAGGAAATGTTTCGAGATATGACAGAGTTTCTGGTTATAACAAAGTGGTAAGACCAACATCTCCAGACACAGCAACTGATCTTAGATTTAACTGGAATGCTCCAGTAGCGATTGATCCTCATGACCCAAATGGTGTTTATTATGGATCGCAACATTTGCACTACAGTAGCAACAGAGGTGATGATTGGGAGATTCTATCTGGCGACCTGACTACAAATGATCCTGAAAAGCAAAAGCAAAATGCTAGTGGTGGTTTGACAATTGATGCAACAGGTGCTGAAAATCATACCACAACCCTATCCATTGCTCCAAGCCCAGTGAACAGAAACGTAATTTGGGTTGGAACAGATGATGGAAATGTACAGGTAACCCAAGACCGAGGTGGCAACTGGACTAATGTAGCGGCCAACCTACCGGGTCTTCCAGCAGGAAGCTGGATACCTCAGATCCAAGCTTCTAGATACAATGCAGGTGAAGCATGGGTTATTGCCAACAACTACAGAAGAAATGACTGGTCGGCATATGCTTACCATACGGCTGATTATGGTCAAACTTGGACGAGAATTGCCGATGACTCACAAGTATTTGGCTACACCTTATCAATTCTTCAGGATCCGATTGAGCCGAATCTAGTTTTCCTAGGTACAGAGAACGGACTTTACGTAAGTTTTGATAAGGCGCAGAACTGGAACAAATGGACACACGGTTACCCATCTGCTTCCACAATGGACCTTGCCTTACAGGAAAGAGAGCATGATTTAGCTATTGGTACTTTTGGTAGAGCATTCTACGTACTTGATGATATCAGACCATTAAGAGCATTTGCCGCCAATGGTGTTGAAAACTCTAAAAACAGCGACTTGATGGTATTTGATGTTGCCGATGCATATCAAATGACATACAGGAGACCTGCAGGCATGAGGTTCCCAGCAGATGGTGCTTCTTATGTTGGCCAGAACAGATACTTTGGTTCTGCCAATGTCAAATTCTTTGTTCGCAGTGATGCAGCACCAGAAAAGAAAGAAGAGGAAACTGGAAAGAAAAGACGCAGAAGAAATCGTGACAATGCAGAAGAGCAAGTGGCACCTAAAAAACTTCCTAAGCGTATCACTATGCATGTATTGAACCAAAGTGGCGATACGATCAGAACCACTTCTGCCAGTGTTAAAAAGGGTGAGATCAATACGATCAGATGGGATTTAAGAAGAAAGAATCCTTACCCAATTGAAGGTGGAAACCAAAACAGACGATTTGGCAATCAAGGTGGCTCCAATAGAAATAGAGAACAGGCTGCAGGTAGTGTTGTACCTGGAGAATATCAGGTAGTTCTTGTTTATGGTGACATCACTGAAACCAAGCCAGTCAAAGTGCATTATGACCCTAGAATGGAAGTAAGCACGAGTGATCTTGAGGCAAAGCAAGCTTTCGAAGATGAAGTACTTCAAGCTTCGCAAACATTTGCTAAACTCACTAATAGAGTAAGACAGGCAAACACGATCATGGACAAAGTGAAGGCTCAGATGAAAGGTGTAGACAAGGAAAACACCAAAGAGCTTAAGGCGGCAATGGACAGCATGGAAGATGCTTGGATGGCCGTGAGAAAGGTCACTATTGGCTTGCCTCGTAACAGAGGTCAGAGAGCAGTGAATGAGTTCACTCCTACAGCAAATTCATGGCTTGGGCAAGCGCGCAGATACGCCAGTTCAAGATTAACAGCACCAGGAACAAATGAACGTCAATTGTTAAATAATGCTCAAATCATGATTGATGAAGCAATGACAATTGTGAATGATTTCTTTGCTAATGAGTGGCCAAAATTTGAAGAAGCTTATGACAATGCTGACTTAGGCTATTTTAAAGACTTCTCAGACCCTATAAAGAATTAGCGTTTTACACTAATAAAGAGCCCGTCTAAATGTCGGGCTTTTTTTATGCCTAATTCATTCTTTGTAAATTTAGGCATGCTTATTGAACAATGAGCACTTGTACTCTGGAGTGTTTTTCCGTGTTATCGCGGCTGCTGAACCCGATAATTTAAATTGAAAAACAAATGAGTATTAAGAGAAACAGAGCCTGGAGAAGGTTCAAAAACACCATTAAAAGTGGTAAAGGAGTGGGTAGAATTGATCAATTGAAGCCTGAAAAGAACTGGAAATTGATCTATACGCGCAGCTGTAAATTAGCTCGTGCCAAGCAACTTGGTTTTGACTACCCACGAAAAAGCCAAAGAGAGCTTTTTGATAAAGAGTTCGCGCTAAATAATGAATGATCTGAATCTATTATTTATCTGCAGTAGAAATCAATGGCGTAGTCCAACTGGAGAAAAATCCTGGAGGAAGCGAGATGGTTTCAATTCAAGATCTGCGGGTACGAGTCCGAACGCCAAAAGAACAGTCAGTGCCAGCGATATTCGCTGGGCTGACTTAATTTTTGTGATGGAGAAAAAGCATAGAAATAGACTTATCGCCAAGTTCACTAGGATGCTTGATCACAAACCTATACACGTTCTCGAGATTCCTGAGGAATACAAATACATGGATCCAGAGCTTATAGAAGAAATCGACAGCAAAGTCGAACAAATACTATCTGAAACAGATTTGTAATTGACTGATTAATTCATTCACCAATTTGCCCTATCTCCTATTAGCGGCTATTTTCGCAAACAAACTTAGAACCTATGAGCAAAGTCAATTGGACTACCGTCAAAGAATATGAAGACATTACCTATAAGAAATCAGGTGATGGAGTAGCTAGAATTGCCTTCAACAGGCCTGAAGTAAGAAATGCTTTCAGACCCAAAACTGTTGGCGAATTATTTGAAGCACTTTTAGACGCTCGGGAAGACACATCTATTGGAGTCGTTTTACTCTCAGGTGAAGGTCCTTCGTCAAAAGATGGTGGCTGGGCGTTTTGCTCAGGTGGAGATCAAAATGCTAGGGGGCATCAGGGCTATGTGGATGATGACGGTATGCCTCGTCTAAACATACTAGAAGTACAGCGTCTCATACGTTTTATGCCAAAAGTGGTGATTTGCGTTTGCCCAGGATGGGCTGTTGGAGGCGGACACTCGCTTCATACAGTCTGTGATCTTACACTAGCCAGCAAGGAACATGCGATCTTCAAGCAAACCGATGCTGATGTTACTAGTTTCGATGGTGGTTATGGTTCTGCTTACTTGGCTAAGATGGTTGGCCAAAAAAGAGCACGTGAAATCTTCTTCCTTGGGAGAAATTACTCTGCTCAAGATGCATTTGAAATGGGAATGGTCAATGCAGTTATTCCTCATGATGAGTTAGAAGATACAGCCTACGATTGGGCACAAGAAATTCTTGAGAAATCACCTACTTCCATTAAAATGTTAAAGTTTGCCTTTAATGCAACAGACGATGGCATGGTGGGACAGCAAGTCTTTGCCGGTGAAGCAACACGTTTAGCCTACATGACCGATGAGGCCAAAGAAGGTAGAAATGCATTTTTAGAGAAACGCAAGCCAAACTTCAAAGACGTCAAGTGGATTCCTTAAATTGAGTGATATAGACTAGCCTTTTATGAACCTCTATACATTCATTTTGGAGTTTGAAGGTGGCACCTATGTCAACCAGAATAAAGCGAATGATGAATTTGAGGCGTTGGATAGCTGGACAGGAGATATAGCTAGAAATAGCTCAGTTTTAAATGCTCACAATCCTGAGGATATAGATGCGCTTATCAAGAAAATGGCTGATGAGCAAAACACTATTGTAGCGCTTAAGGAAAGTAAAAACGTCTGGTTCTGCTCTTGTTTAGTCAATGATGAATTGGCCCTTTTGCATATCATCAAAACTGAATCAGAATGAGTGTTGAAGAATGGTATGAAAGTGGCGAATACTTTTATTCCGGAAACTTAAAAAGCTTTTTTAAAAGAGCTGGCGAAGGCCCCCTTCTCATATGTATCCATGGGTTCCCCTCCTCTTCTTGGGATTTTGAACCTATATGGTCAAACTTGATTGAGCATTTCGATGTAATCACTTTAGACCTTATTGGCCTTGGAAAATCAGCTAAGCCCAAGAGAAAATTAACCGTTGCACTTCAAGCAGACATGATCGAAAGTTTACTTGAGAAACTTAATATTGAAGAGGCGCATATTCTAGCACACGACCTTGGAGACACTGTTGCTCAAGAACTAATGGCCAGACAATACGAAGGAGGTAACAAAGTTAAATGGTTGACATGTGCTTTTCTGAATGGAGGCATTTTTCCTGAGACACACCGCCCTCTGATCACCCAAAAGCTCTTGGCATCTCCTTTAGGCCAAATACTGGTCAAAACGATGAGCCAACATACGCTTGCAAAATCCTTCAAAAATATATTCAGTCAAGAACACCCACCTTCAGATCAATATATTGAAGATACTTGGCAATTAATTATCCAAGACAATGGCAGGCAAATGATACCTCGGCTTATTAAATACATGAAAGAGCGACATGTACATCGAGCTCGTTGGGTTAGGCCTTTAGAAGAAAACTATATTCCAATTTGCCTTATCAATGGAATTCAAGACCCAATTTCAGGAGCACATGCTGCCATTCGTTTTGAAGAAGTAGTGCCAAATGCAGATGTCTGCCGAATTGAAGATGCCGGGCACTATCCTCATGTTGAAACCCCAAGGAAAGTTATGGAGGCTTTTCTTGACTTTCATGGCAAACTAAATTAGATCTAAATTCTAATATTTAATTTTAGAGAGTGTTTTTACTTGTAAAAGTAGAAAGTGAAAATTCATTGCTGTACAAGGTGCATGTTTTAGCACTTCCTAAAACGTATAAGAATAAAGTACTGATACGGAATAAACATCGCCTAGGTCTTGTGCATTAGATAAAGAACCAGTTAATCCATTATCATAATCCCCACTTAATTGCACACCAAAGACAACCCCTAATCGTGAACCTGACCAATCTAATTTATTCGGTAGTTTTATTAAAAGGCCTGCACCTATTTCTGCGCCAATACTTGATCCTTCGTACAAATCCTTTTCGGTATTGCTGACATATTGCCATTCATCATCCATGATATGCTCATAGAAGAACCCTCCGTTTGCATAAAAATCAAACTCTTTTGTGATTGGATAAGTAAGTGACATCAAGAGGGGTATTTTCAATATTGATCTTTTATGAAAAAAGTTACCCGAAGAATTGAATCCGTCTCCTGCCAAATCGCTAAAACCAATACCAGTTGCAAAACCTAATATTTTACCAAAATCAAAGTCTATAATAACATCTAAATTGGTCGCTCTAAAATCATAATTGGGAGCATTCGTGTTTTCTATAATACCAAAACCAAGGCCATAGAATCCCATGGCACTGATCTTGAGACCTTCTTTCTCTTGAGCTTGCAGAGAAATGTTTGAGATCAAATGCAGAAATATTAAACAAATAAGTGCCTTTTTCATCATGTTTGATTTAGGTATATTAAGCTTTAAGGAGCTCAGTTAGTAAGATAAATTGACTTATTTATATTCAACTCACAAAAATTATACCTAGATGTAACCCTACTCCGATTGACTCTTATGACCGTAAGTATCAAAAAAGCAGAAATATGGGACTTTGAAGAAATTCATCGCATGATCTTGGATTTTGCGACCTTTCAAAAAACTCCAGAGAAGGTCAGTATTAGTGTCCAAGAAATGCTGGAGGATGCAGATATTATCAATGCCCTGATCATCAAAGAAAAGGACGTCTCAATAGGATTTGCGACTTATTATTTTGGTTACAGCTCTTGGTCTGGAAAACACCTCTATCTCGATGACATTTATATCGAAACTGCTCATAGAGGCAATGGCCTAGGCCATAAAATAATGGACAAACTTGAATCAATCGCTAGGTCGAATAATTGCAAATCAATGCGGTGGCTCGTCTCGAATTGGAATAAATCTGCGATCGCTTTTTATAAGAAAAGAGGTGCTTCTATTGATGGAACGGAGTTCACCTGTCAGCTGGATCTTTAATTCTTAACTCCCATCAATACATTCACACCCTTAGGTAGAGGATTTCCTGATGCTCTTCTCATCATCACGACCTGGCCTGTATGCCAAAGCGCATCTGCCACAGGACCATTGATCATTTGCCAAAAAGTAAGCTGTCCTTGGGTGTAATCTTTGAAATCATCCTCTTCCATTGATTTCAGTTTAGTCACCGCCTTTTCAAGATTCAGCAATGTTGATTTGCGCAATTCATTAAAGTCACTTTTATCATTGACTTCAATTGGCTCTACCTGAATAAAATTCAAGAAGAAGGTACTTAACCCATAAATATGATCGACAGTCTGCATACTTGATCTACCTGTTTCCGAAGCTTTATAGGCCAGATCATTCTTGTTTAAGCCTTCTGTCGCCCAATAATATCGAAAGCCTAAGCCTTCGACCATACGCGCGACAACATTACCCGTAGAGAAGTCAATCTCGGTTTTTGATATATCTGAAAAAGGTAGCTCTTGAGCCATTAACTGTGAAGCAGATAGAGAAGCCGTAAGGAAAAAGATAAAGAGTGATTTACGCATCATAATATTGACGATTTGATTCGCAATGATACGCATAAAAAAAGAACGTTACCGCTTCATTTTAAGTCCACGCAGCAACGTTCTTAATTCAAATTCCTATATCACTAGCAGTGAATAATTTGACTTATAAGTCCCTTTTGACAATAAGTCTTGTAGTTGCCCAATAAAACAATGCACCCCAACCTAGTGCCAAAGCAATTTCAGGGAATGTGACGAAATCCTGGATTTCCATAAATACATATTTAGGGAAAGGATTATGTATAACCGCATTGATAGACTTCACTGGCAGTAAATATTCAATCCATTCATGATTCTTCACTTGACCCCATACATATAGACCATTTTCTACAGCCCAAATCCAGAAGATCATCAAGAACATAGTGATGATCGCCCTTTTTATCAAAACACTCACAAATAAGGTGAAGATCAAGAAGGCAAAAAGCTGCAGGAAGAAGGCAAGCAAGAAATATACATCCTCAAAGATCAATGCTAATGAGATCTCAGAAGAATACATCAAACCTGTGATCAAACCAAGTACAAACAAAGTTACCGTTGAAGCCAAGGCAAGGAAACCAACAAGAATGATCTTAGACCAAACGAATTCAAACTTGCTCATACCATCAATCACATTTTGCCTGATGGTTCTATAAGTGAATTCATTGGTGATCGAGAAGATCAAACTAAAAGCCAACAATACCTTGAAATAGATGACAACCGAAGTCAGGTTCTGCCATATATCCGGGAATTCATAAAATGGAATAATGGTCGGATCAACTCCGTCAATGTCAAAGTCTTCAATCTTTGATTTCAGGTAATTCAAGAAAGGCATTACACCAACCGCAATAATTACCATTGCTATCAGGTAGAGCGTACTCATCCACCTAAAAGCACGATTTGGCCAGAGCTTTTGAAGCTCAATTTTAAGTAATCGTATCATGAGTTACCTCCTTCCTGACCATGTAAGATCTCTAAGAATTGCTTTTCTAAGCTCTTCGTTTTAACCACTAAATGCTTCGCAGTGATTCCATTTTTGAACAAATATGCGTTGATGTCTTGAGAACTGTATTCACTATGCATTGTTGCGGTATACTTATCCAATTCTCTTCTAATACTCTTGGTCATTCCTGACGATTCAAGAACAGATTCCAGTTGATCGCTGTCGGCCTTTACTTCAACGGTCAGATCCCCTTTACCCACATCTTCTACCAAACCTGTATGGATAAGCTTTCCGCTTTGAAGTACACAGAAGTGCGTACATACTTTTTGAACTTCATCTAAGAGGTGACTAGCTAAAATGATGGTCTTGCCACTATTGGCAATATCAATGATCAGCTCTCTGATCTCAGCTATCCCTTCTGGATCAAGACCATTTGTTGGCTCATCTAAGATCATTACTTCAGGGTCACAGAGCAAAGCAGAGGCAATAGAAAGCCTTTGCTTCATACCCAGAGAGTAGGTTTTGAACTTCGAGTCTCCCCTTTCAACTAAACCTACTTGTTGCAATACTTCAGGTACTCTTGTTTTAGGTACTTCTTTGATATCACAAACGATATTTAAGTTTTGTACACCGGTGAGGTAAGGATAAAAAATCGGGTGTTCAAGAATGGCTCCAATTCGCTTTCGCGTATTTTGGTCGCCTCTTTGGCCAAACCAGCTAAATGTACCATCCGTAGGGTTGAGTACATCTAGGATCATGCCTAGTGTCGTGGTCTTTCCACTACCATTAGGACCAAGAATGCCGAACACATTGCCTCTCTTTATTTCGAGATTCAATTGATCAACTGCCTTGATCCTTCCATAGTGCTTGGAAAGATTTTCAATTGATAATACAGTATCCAAATCGTGTTGTTTTTGAGTTAAAGTTGGTGGCTAATTAAATGCATCTTGTAGACCCATTCCCTGAGAATTCTGATTAATGAATTCAGCGAATTTTAGAATATTATTCACATCAGGAAACCCTTCAATGTCTAATATGCTATAGCGGTCGGGCATTCTAATCAGTACCACAAAGCCTTCGGGCTTTCCCCTTCTTTCTTTCATGGTCAATTGCATGGTGGTGCCATCTGCACGCGCAAACATGATCTCCTCAAATCCTTCAGACAAAACATCTTCATTGAGCTTGTCAAAAAGCGCTTTATCTTCATTCTCATCAAAAATGTCGTAAGAGAAAAATTTCACTTTTTCTATGCCTTTGATAAGGTCTGTTAAGGGTGGCATTTCGCCAAACCCACTTTCGGCTACACCACCAATGGCTTCAAGGTTTACTCTTGAATACATCTTAAGGGTGCTCTTATAGAAAAAGAGTTTTAAGTCGGGAGTATGCTCATTGCGAAAGCGATCGACACTTTTGCTTTGAGCAAAAACACCGATCGCTACGCATAGCATTAAAAGGGTTATTAAAAATCGTTTCATACATCCTGTTGTTTTTTGAGTTTTTGGGGCTTAAAAAGGGTAATAATTACCCTTTTTTACCATCTAAGAACTCTAACTCTTCGAAGCCATCCATACCAATAGATTTAGAAAGCTTATATAGTGCGTTCAAGTCAATGCCATCACCTACAATACTCAATAAGGCAAACTCAGTGCTGCCGCCCATGATCATCAAAAGCTCATCGACCTTATTATCCTTTTCTTTGATCAAGAACCTGATGTCATTGTCTTTCTCTCTCAAGAACATTAACTCCTCATAATCTTTACCACTAACGAGCTTATTTGCTGAAGAATACATTGCTCTGCCGTCTACATCGTTCTCTTTGCGCAATACTTGAATTCTCTTGATTTTACCTAAAGACTCTTCCATCAATTCTTGGTCTTGCTCCGATTCAAGCTCAATATTGGCCATCATTTGGAACATCTTACCCCCGAAGTTCATGTACGTAAATGTGGTATCATCTCGGTACTTCTCGAAGTAACTATTCATGGCTGTGCTTTGAGCGTTTGCACCCACTGCAATTACTGCCAATGCTAATGTTAATACTAACTTTTTCATATCTCTATCTATCGTTTTCTAATTGTTTACATTCATTTCTTTGAGCAATTCAAAACTTGCATCAGCACTGCTCATTTTGCCGATTTCACCTATTTTGTCAGTAGCAGAACCTAAAGCACTCAACTCATTTACAGTATTATTTCCTTTATTCATTAGGCTCGAAACCATCATCAATTGTTCTTTCAAAGCCGCGTAGGCCTCTTCTGGCGTATCAAAGGTTTCTTCAGAGCTGTATTCATTCTGGTTTTGAATAAACATAACTGAGCTTACTGCCATTACAACAACTGCTGCTGCTATGCTTGCATATTTTCTGAAATAATCATTGAAGCTGACTACTTTCGTTTCATTCTCTTCTTCAATCATCGCCAGAACCTCATCATCAAATGAATCATCGAGTGTTTTGTGCGATTCTTGGTCGAAATAATTGAGTAGTGTATCTAAGTCTTCCGTATTGGGGTCTGATGAAGACTTGATCATTTTCTTCAATTCCAGCTCTTCTTCAAGGTTGGTCTCAGCATTCCAGTACTTCTCAATTAACTTATCCAGCTTGGAGTCCATATGCTTCTACTTTAATTAGGCTCTCTTTTATTTTTCTTCTTGCTCTGAACAGATTGGTTTTTACCAAATTGATATCTATGTCCAGATTCTCAGCGATCTCTTTGTAAGTATAACCTTCAATATCTCTCAGCTGCATTACCTCTCTTTGTCTTTGAGGAAGTGCATCGATCATATCTTGAATTCTACTCATCATTTCTGATCGCTCGGTAACGGCATAAGGCGTATCCCTTTCCTTTCTTGTATCAAGCTCCACTTCAAACTGATCTGTTCGCTTCAAATGCTTCGACCTTAGTTTGTCTAGCGCCTTATTCCTTGTGATTTGCATGCACCAAGCCTCAAGGTTTTGGACAAAAGCCATTTCAGTCCTTTTCTCCCACACTTTGATGAGGCACTCTTGCACCACATCCTTAGCTAACTCCTCATCTTTAACAAAAGTCAAAGCGAAGCGATAAAGCTTATTCTTCAGTGGTAATACCTCTTCTTTGAAGCCAGTTACATCCATAATCATTAGCAAGACGGCAGCTGTTTTAGATATGTTAACAGCAGAAGTTAAAAAAATAAAAAAAGCCCTGATCGGGCTCTTGTTAAGTGGTGATATACAATACTTTAATGGCTAATTAGCTCCACAGTTTTGAGTAAAAAGTGCTTTTCCTTCAGGTTCTGATCGATCTATTGAAAGCTTCAACTTTTCACATGCTTCGGCTTTATTCCCAAGTTCAAGCAAAGTAGCGCCCCAATAATAGTACAAGAAGTCCATATCTTCTTCAGTTTTGGCGGCTTGTGTAAAATTACGTACCGCATCAGTATAGCGTGCTTTTTTGTAATAATAGATACCCTTGTTTCTATAAGCCCAAGCGTTTTGCGGGTCAGCGACTATTGCTCTATCGATGTCTTTACCACCTGCCTCTAGATCACCAATCATCAACTTCAAAAAACCTCTATTATTCAGGTAAATACCATTTGAAGGTTGAATAGCAAGCGCCTCAGTAATGTGCGTTAAAGCCTCTTTATATTGGCGGTCAGCAATTGCCATCATACATCGTGTATTATAGATGTTGGATTCACTAGGATCAAGCGCCTGAGCAGCATCCAGTTTTTTATTTGCCTCTTCAAATTGGTCATTGAAATAAAGACCATTGGCTGCATTCACCAATGCCTCAACATCCGTTGGGTCTTTTTCATAGGCCCGATTAAAACTATTGACAGATTCCATATAGGCTTTCTTACCAAAATAGGCCAAACCCATTTTAAAGTCTATTGCTGCTGAATCAGCATGATATGTTTTGGCCCATTCCAAATCTTTCAGCGCATCATCATTACGCCCAAGAGCTAAATAGGCATCTACCCGGTTGGCCCTCACATCAAAATTCTCTGGGTTCAGTTCTACAATGACTTTAGTATAATCTTGAATCGCATTGAAATAATCTCCGGATTTATAATAGGCGACACCTCTATTGTTATAAGCTTCTTCAAGCTCTGGGTACTTATCAATAGCTTCTGTATAAAATCTTATGGCCTCTCCATAATTCATTTTTGTTAGTTCTTCATTTCCCTTTAGGAAAAACCTCGAGCCTTTGGTTTCATTGCTCTCGCATGCTAGCAAAAAACAAACAGGAAGTAGAAATACAATAAGGCGCCTCATCATAAAATTTTGTTCAAAAATACATCCTAGGCCGAATTAAGCCTAAATTGAAGATGTATTTGATTACGATATTTAAGAAGAAATGAATAGTACAATACAAAAGTTTGAATTTGCACTAAAAGGAATCAAAACAGCCTTTTCAGAAGAGGCTCATTTAAGGTTTCACACCATCGCTGCCATTATCGTTATCCTCTTTGGTTTCTATTTTGACCTGAGCACTATTGAGTGGTTGATCATCGTAGTATGTATTGGTGGAGTTATCGCTTTCGAGTTGATTAACTCGGCAATAGAAAGTTTGGTCGACCTAAAATCTCCAGAACAACACCCGATTGCAGGAAAAGTCAAAGATATTTCAGCAGGTGCAGTATTGATTATTTCAATTGCCTCAGCTATCGCGGGATCTCTCATTTTCTGGCCTCATATTTGCTCCGTATTGTTCTAAATCTCAAACGAATGAAATACCTCTTAACGCTATTAACTATAGTCTGCTTTTCAACATTATCAGCTCAGGAAAACGAGACCCTCAAAGAGCTAGAATTCAATAGTGTTCTAGCAAGCACTGGTTTTGAACAAGCAAATGCAAAGCTATTTTATGTGATCAGCTTAAATGATGAGACTATTGAAATTCCTTACAGCGAAAACTTATTGATTGACTTAAAACCAGATATGGTTGAAAGCATCAACGTAGTTAAAAGGAGTCCTAATTCGTCATTTGATCCATACAGACTTAAAAAAGTTAATGGTGTGATCATGCTTAGACTCAAAGACAGCCCAGCGATAAAGGCATTATTTGAGGAAGTAAGAAAGGTTGCCGAAATCAAGATCATTCCAGCGGATGAAGAGGGAGTAGACAAAGAGGTTAAAGTGATGATCAACGGCAATGAGGATGCCGATGTACTTTATCAAATAGAGATAGACAACAACAAGCTTAACCTAGACACAAATCTGATTTTCATCAATGAAATTAGACCGGATGACATCAAGAATATTTCAGTCTTAAAAGACAGTGATTCTTTGGCTTTATTCGGAGCAAAAGGCAAAGATGGAATAATAATCATTAGTCTAAAGAAAAATGAAACAACAGAAAAATTACGCGTTCAACTTGAAGAACTAGCACAGAAAGAAAAAGATAAAAACTAAAGCGGCCCAAGGCTAATAAACTCAACCAATACATTAGAATCGTTTTTCCTAAATTGGAGAAACGATTTTTTTATGCCCTATCGCCCATACTTAGGACTGGCTATACTTTTTTTATTCCTTGGTTGTAAAAATCAGACTATTGACCAACCCAACATAGTATTCATTCTTGCCGATGATCTAGGCTATGGTGAGTTAGGTAGTTTTGGTCAAGAGTTAATTGAAACACCCAACCTTGACGCTCTTCGTGCAGAGGGTATGGCTTTCGAACAGTTTTATGCCCCTGCCCCTGTTTGCGCCCCTACAAGAGCTATGTTCTTAAGCGGCTTACATGCAGGACATTCATACATTAGAAGTAATGATGAATGGACTGAACGTGGAGAAGTTTGGAATTACGCTGCTGCTTCAAATGATCCTGGCTTAGAAGGACAAAGACCTATACCGGCTAACACGCCATCTATCGCCAAAGTACTAAGATCGGCCAATTATCAAACAGCACTAATTGGAAAGTGGGGATTGGGTGCTCCAGGTACGGAAGGTGTACCGAATAATCAGGGATTTGATTATTTCTATGGATATAATTGTCAGAGGCAAGCTCATAATCTTTTCCCTCCTCATTTGTGGGAAAACAACAACAAAGTGATCCTTAAGAACGATCTAGTTGCGCCTGGTACCAAACTGGAGGAAAATAGCGACCCATTGCTTCAAGCATCTTATGAACGCTACACCCAGAAGGATTATGCACCAAGCCTCATGCAAGAAAAAGCGCTTGAATTCATTTCAAAGAGAGACCTCGACAATCCTTTTTTTCTTTATTATGCTAGCCCACTCCCTCATGTTCCGCTACAGGCTCCAGAATCATTAGTCCAACATTACGTTCAAAAGTTTGGTGATGAGCAACCTTACCTCGGTAACAACGGCTATTTCCCCAACCGCTATCCAAATGCGACATATGCAGCAATGATCACCTATTTAGACCAGCAAATAGGTGAACTTATTGAGTTGCTGAAAAAAGAAGGTATTTACAACAACACTTTAATTGTCTTTACAAGCGATAATGGCCCAACCTATGCTGGTGGTGTAGATCCAGAATATTTCAACAGTGCAGGAAAATTCCCAAATCACTATGGCCGCACAAAAGGATTCACTTATGAAGGTGGTATTCGAGTACCGATGATTGCTTCTTGGCCTGGTAAAATCAAGCCTAATACTGCCAGCAGGCATATTTCATCCATGATAGACCTTTTCCCAACATTTTCTGAAATAGCAGGGATTGAGGTAAAAAGTGGTACCGATGGAATAAGTCTTCTTCCAACACTTTATGGTTTAGAAAGCCAAGAATCGCACGAATACCTCTATTGGGAATTCCCCAGCTACAATGGTCAGCAAGCAGTAAGAATAGGGAAATGGAAAGGATTAAGAATGAATATGAATGACGGAAATCGTTCAATAGAATTATACGATTTGGAAAAAGATGCTGCTGAGCAACATGACATAGCAAAAGAACATCCCGATGTAGTCAAGCGAATAGAAGAAATTATGTTAAAAGCTCATTTACCTCCCTTGAATCCAAAGTTTAACTTACCCATAGACAACAATTGATATGGCAAAAAACCAAAATAAAACAACGATTAACGACAATAGTGTTGACGACTTTATTGATACGGTCAAGGATGAACAGAAGAAAACCGATTGCTATGAAGTAAAGGCAATGATGGAAGAAATCAGTGGTGAGCCAGCAAAGATGTGGGGCTCTTCAATTATTGGTTTCGGTACCTACCATTACAAATATGATAGCGGGCGCGAAGGTGACTTTATGAAAACTGGCTTTTCTCCACGTGCTCAGAATCTCACACTCTATATCATGACCGGTTTTGAAAGGCATGACGAGCTAGTAGAAAAATTAGGAAAATATAAGACTGGTAAGTCCTGTCTATACGTGAAGAAACTTGATGATATCGATAGAGATGTACTCCGAGAATTAATCACAGCTTCTTATCAATACATGACTGAAAAGTATGGCTAATATATTGGGTCCATTTTCCTCTATTTCCAATGATGAGCTTAGTCAAGTACTTCATTTGTGGAACAACTCTTATCCTATCGGAATCTGCTATAATGACATTAATGAACTAAACACCTTCTTTGCTCCATTGGGCAACAGGCGTCATTATATGATAAAAGACAATTCTAGTATTGAAGCTTGGATAGTGACTTTTGACCGAGATGATGCCCGTTGGTTTTCCATTATTGTGAGTCCTTCTAATAAAAGAAAAGGACTTGGTAAAAAGCTTCTACAATATGTAATGAAGATAGAACCAAAGCTCAATGGTTGGGTCACTGATCATGACAATGATGTAAAACGAGATGGTACCCCGTACGAATCACCAATAGGGTTTTATCTGAAACTTGGTTTTGACATAGATCATCAAACGCGCTACGAAAAGCCTGGAATCTCTTGTGTTCGTATTTACCACAAGTAATTCTTTGCTCTTTACACCCCCTATTACGCATGTTAAATTTTTTAGTAGGGTATTAATTGGATGATTGGTAATATGCATGTAATGAGACGAATTTTCACCTATTTGTTGGCAGCAGGGTTATTTGCATTTTGCGTCTTTAGTGAGGAAATCATTCCACAGAACATGTCTTATGGTTTATTGAGTACTGTGAAGCGAAATACTCTTAAAGACAGAAAAGAAATCTATGACGACATGAAGGCCATTGTTGTAAATGGCTTAATTAAAATCGAACTCTACGACAAGGAAGGCACATTACTAGAAACTGTGGAATCAACAGATGACTTTGATGAGGAACTAGAGTTTCTATTTGCTACAGAAGAGGTGACTATCAAAACCATCACCAACTTACAAACCCTGAAGCTACCTTAGCATCCAAGAGTAAGCACAGCGAAAAGTCTAAATCGCCAAAAACTTTTCCACGAATCAAAAAAGAGATTCATCTAAGTTTATTTGCTATCAATCGAAACCAAGACTAAAGGCATAGTCAATTTATCCATATTGGTTTCATGAAATACAAAGGAGTAAGAATTCAGTTGGCCATGATCATTTTATTTATCTTCCACATCGTACATGCCGTTTCAAATGAGAAGCGTCATCAAACTATTTATGGACAAAACAAAAAGACGAATGACAAAATGGTATTTAATACTAGTGATTCAATTTTTGAAGCGAAGGGACATTATCGAGGACATTTGAATGACAGCTCACATGTAAGTCATGAAGCTCAAGTCATGTCTACGAATCTGGTTGTTCCTTTAAATGCAAAATAGGCTAAACTGCCCCCTTCTCAAGAGCCAATAGATAAACACACAACTTGTCTATTAGATTATTCAATGAGCTGCAAAAGGCAATATTCATGACACACAATAATGTACACCAATTTCACAGAGAACTTTTCAAACTTCCTTAAACCGCGACTTTGGCCGCCCATTCAGGTTTAGTTGTTCTCACTTTCGCCTTTAGTTCATTTAAAATATTGTAGAGACCGAAGTACGTTCTGTTGATGTATAAACCATCACGTGCACCTCTAGCTTTTTCGCTTTCCCTGAATTTCTTTGATTCAGAAATCACTTCCCCTAATTGGAAAATTCTTTGGAAGTAGGTGTCATCACCAAAATCAAATTCATCTTGATGAAAAGGCTGACCTAATAGAGCCATCATCTCTTTGATCACTCCTGCGAAATACACTTTATCAGATTCAGAATCATCATCATAGATAAACTGAAGCTCTTTAAATGTATCCATCAACGTATCATCAGCGGTGAGCATATCCTTTCTGATCAAACTGAAGTACGGATCGTAGAATTCATCTGGAATCTCCTTAACGCAACCAAAGTCAATTACACCCAACTCTGCATTCTTGTTTATGATGAAATTACCCGGGTGAGGGTCAGCATGAACCTGTCTGAGGGTATGAATCTGGAAGTCATAAAAGTCCCACATGGCTTGTCCTACCTTATTCCTATCTTCTTGAGAAGGATTTGATTTGATGAATTCCTTCAACACTTTGCCATCCATCCAGTCCATTGTAATCACCCTGTCAGAAGACATCTCTGGATAATATTTTGGGAAACGGAGGTTGGCAATGTGCCCACAAGCTGTGGAAATCTCAATAGAACGTTTTACTTCTAAAACGTAGTCTGTTTCTTCGAGTAATTTGGTCTCAACCTCCTCCATGTAATGGTCTAGGTCCTTCTCGTTCAAATTCATCAAACGAACAGCAAAAGGTCTTACCAACTTCAAGTCAGACCTTACTGAAGAAGCCACGCCAGGGTACTGTATTTTGACAGCCAATTGTTTTTCGCCCATCCTCGCTTTATGCACTTGTCCAATAGAAGCCGCATTCACTGCATTTTTGGTAAATACATCATAGATCTCACTGGGAGATTTTTTAAAGTGCTGCTGAAAGGTTTTCACGACCAAAGGATAAGACAGTGGCGGAGCCGAATACTGTGCCATGGAGAACTTATCTTGATAAGCTGTTGGCAACAAATTCTTATCCATACTCATCATCTGCGCTACTTTTAAAGCACTCCCTTTCAGCTCGCTCAGTGAATTGTAAATATCTCTTGCATTATCCGCGTGAAGCTCATCTTTAGAAAGCTTCGGATTGACAGCCTTCTTGGCATAATGCTTCACATAATTCCCCCCTACTTTGGCACCAGTTTTCACGAACTTGGCCGCTCTCTGTACTTTTGAGGTCGGTATACTCGACTGCTCTTTCATTTGCTATCTATTCTGAAATAAGAATTTTCCGAAATCTAACATGGCATCCAATGGTCCTCGTCCCATAAGGTCAAATGCCAAATTCACTGATTTTTCAATTGCTGCATCTGTTTTTTCAAAACCTCTGCTGTCGTCCTTTATCCAGAAATTGATAATGAACATGAATTGAACCCAAATAGCGTCCTCGTATTTATCAGAAATGTATGGTCTAGTTTTAACCTCCTCTGTCTCTTTAGCTTCCAGCATCAGATCAGTGACAAACTCTTTGAATGCCTCTCTGACATAGGTCAAATGAGCTGGCTTGAGGTCAGGCCTTTGCATTTTTGGACTTGTCTCCAAAATATAGCTTCGCTGTGTTTTCAGCACTTCTATCCAAGTAAAGAAAAATGCCAATAGCTTCTCTCTCACGCTATATTCCTCGAACACTTCATCTGCCTGAAGCCTATCTACTGTCTGTTGAAACATGTCAAGCCAGATCTGCTTATCAATATTCTCAAAGGAATTGAAAGAATCATAGAAATCTTCTTCTTTGATCTTCAGCTCTTTGACAAACTTGAAAATTGAAGGTGGCTTTGTTCCGTTCTCTAGTACAAAATTGATGTATGCACTTTTTATCTTTTCTTCTGGGCTCACCTGTGTCTTTGCTTTAGCCATTGTACTGATTTTGATACCCTAACATTTGATTGATTGAAAAGGTTGGTAGAAACCTAAAAAACCTATTCACTATTACGAAAATCATAAATTATTGATCGTCTTTGTTACCGTTTTTTAAATCCAATCGTCTTTTTGAAAACGATAAATAACCATGAATCAACCAACCATTGAGACTCATGATTTGGATTTCTATTTTAAAGACTTCAAGGCATTAGATAAAATCAATCTTAATGTCCCTCAAGGCAGCATTTTTAGCTTCTTGGGTCCAAACGGAGCGGGAAAAACAACCACCATCCGTATACTCCTAGATCTATTTCATCCTAAAGCAGGCACCGTAAAGATCTTTGGCAAAGAATTACTCAGCCATAGAGTTGAAATCTTAAAAAATGTAGGTTCCTTAATTGAGAACCCTTCAATTTACAAACACCTGACTGGTAGACAGAACTTGGAAGTCATCAGAAAGATGATCGATGTACCAAAATCTAGAATTGATGAGGTTTTGAAAATTGTACGCCTTGTTGACAATGCCGATAAAAAGGCCAAGAATTACTCCCTAGGGATGTGTCAACGACTAGGCTTAGCAGGAGCACTTCTAACAGACCCCGATCTGTTAATACTCGATGAACCCACCAATGGACTTGATCCAAGTGGTATTATCGAAATGCGTGAACTGATCATTAGCTTGAATAAAGAGCACGGCAAAACTATTTTCATTTCCAGTCATATGCTTTCGGAAGTTGAGAAACTTGCCACCGATGTTGCCATTATCGACCAAGGGCAAATTCTCTACCAAGGGAAACTCGATGGTCTTCGTGAACAACAAAAAGGGCAGCATTTAACCATAGAGTTGAATGATGCCGAGAAAGCATCCAATGTATTAAGTGAGCTGAACTTCACTATTTCAGAAGTAAATGGTCAAAGCATTTCATTACCTATTCAATCAAGGCTTGAGATCGCAAAGGCCAATAAAGCCATAGTAGACTCAGGTATTGAAGTTTACCAGCTGACCACAGATGCTAGCAACCTAGAATCAATCTTTTTGAACATCACTAAAAAACTTGACCAATGAATTTAGCTATAGAACTCAAACGCGGTATATCAGCTGAGATCTACAAGTTTAAGGGGACCTTTACCCTATGGCTTTTGATTCTAGCTCCAGCATTTATACCAGCAATTAACTTGATCATTTTCTTAACAAAAGGCGATGAAATCATTAAACCTGGAGATAACCCATGGGAATGGTTAATGCAATTCACTGTTGATCCAGCGAATTTCCTATTTCCATTCTTTGTATTCATCGTGGCGCTATTCGTCAATAACATTGAATACAATTCAAATACATGGAAATTGATTTACACACAGCCTCTGTCAAGAGTGGCCATTTATCTGTCGAAAATGAAAGTCTTTGTGCTCATGCTCTTTTTCAGCTTGACCTTATTCGGGCTTTTCACACAAAGTATTGGTCTACTGCTTCGATTTATAAAGCCTGAATTTGGGTTTGATCAAGCTTATGACCATGCCTTTATTTACATGGTTTGCTTCAAGATTTTCTTAGCCACCTTGGGGTATGCCTCAATCCACTTTTGGATCAGCCAAAGATGGAAAAACATCATACTTCCTTTAGGTATTGGCATTGCAGGTTTTATTTCCTTTATGATTCTCATTCAAGGCTGGAAATATGCTGAATTCCATCCTTATGGCTATCATGTGCTGGCTTTAGGTGGAATCCGAGGAGAGGATTTTTCTCTATGGGCAGAGATGAAACACGTTTACAGAAGTATTGGATTGGCTTTTGTAATATTTTTCTTAGCCGGATGGGAACAAAGTAAAAAACGAATCGTCTAAAGAGTGTCCCCTAGGTGGGACATCATACATCCAAATCGTGCCCTAGTCAGTAATGGCTGGGGTTACTTTTTTTGGGGCCATATCCATTTTATCTACCTACTTTGCAAGGCTTACTGAAATGGCATGTCAAGAGAAAAGCAAAAGAAAGGCAAAAAGCAGGCTGAAAAAGCCAAACTACACAAGAGAAACCCTCATAGCGGCAAGTACAATTTAGAGTTACTGTGCACTCAAATTCCAGCGCTTCGAAATTTCATCACTAAGAATTTCAAAGGAGAGGATTCTATCAATTTTGCAGATGCTCAAGCTGTGCTTTTATTAAATAAAGCACTATTAATTTCTCAATACGAACTTGACGACTGGTTCATCCCTGAAGGATATTTATGCCCACCTATTCCGGGTAGAGCCGACTACATTCATCATACCTCAGACCTCCTAGGTGGAAGTAACTTTGGTCAAATCCCTAAAGCGCGAGTGCTCGATATTGGTGTTGGCGCAAACTGTATTTACCCAATTATTGGCTCTAAAGCTTATGACTGGTCATTTGTTGGAAGTGACATTGACCAAATTGCCTTGCATAATGCGCAAGAAATTATCGCTTCAAATAAAAGGCTCAAAGGAAAAATAGAACTGCGCCTTCAAAGTAATTCAAGCCAAATCTTAAATGGAGTTATTGGCAAAAACGAAAAGTTTGATCTCGTTATGAGCAACCCCCCTTTCCACAATAGTGCCGAAGAAGCTTCAAAAAGCAACCAGCTAAAGGTAAGCAACTTGACGAAGCAACAAGCGGAAGAAAAGCGCTTGAATTTCGGAGGCCAGAGCAATGAATTATGGTGTCCTGGGGGTGAAAAGCGTTTTATAAGTAGCTTAGTTAATGAAAGTAAGCAGCTGGCAAATCAGGTATTTTGGTTTACCTCATTGGTTTCTAAATCAGCTCACCTCAAAAGCTTAGAAAACTCTTTAGACTTTCACAAAGTAGAGGAAGTGCGTGTGATCAATATGGGACAGGGCAATAAATCAAGTCGAATTTTAGCCTGGACTTTTCTAGACAAACAGGCACAAAAGGCATGGAGGGAAGAACTATGGCCAAAACAGGCTGATAAACCAATCAGCTGATTATCTTGCACACTATGGCAGAGGACTTGAAGATCATCGAAGGACATGAGCACATCAGGTATGAGCATGTGAACTATGAGCATAACGAAATGGTGGCGCGCAGTGCTAATTTTCACCAATGGTTAGAATCTAGAAGATCGGTAAGAGATTTTTCAGACAAACCCGTACCTAGAGAAGTGATTGAAAACATTATCAAATCCGCTTCAACCGCACCCTCTGGTGCGCACAAGCAACCTTGGACCTTCTGTGTTGTGAGCGATCCAGCAACCAAGAAGAAGATTCGAGAAGCTGCTGAGAAAGAAGAATATGAAAGTTATCATAACCGTATGAGCGATGAATGGCTTGATGACTTAAAACCACTTGCCACCGACTGGAATAAGCCTTTCCTAGAAACAGCACCATACCTAATCATTGCTTTTAAAAGACCTTATGAGCTTGATAAAGCCGGCAAGAAACACCAGAATTATTACGTGAATGAATCAGTGGGCTTGGCTTGTGGATTCTTACTTTCTGCCATTCATGATGCTGGTTTGGTCACCTTGACGCATACTCCAAGTCCAATGAAGTTTCTAGAGCGTATATTAGAAAGACCTTCGAATGAAAGGGCTTTTCTGCTCTTACCCGTAGGTTATGGTGCGGAAGAAGTTTTCGTACCGAATAACAAAAGAAAATCGTTAGAAGATGTAGCCGTTTTTTATGAATAAGCGCCTAATCACTTTTATATTTTTACTGTGCGCTACTTCTCTTTTTGGTCAACGCTACAAGGAGAAGCAGATCAGAAAAGACCTACAAGAATTAACGGGATTTGAAAATGCTTTCGTGGGCTTTGTGCTATTTGATCCAGAGCAGAACAAAGTCTTAGCCGACCACTTGGCTTCTAAACACTTGACTCCTGCTAGTATTACTAAGCTATTTACCTATTGGGCCTCAAGTAGAGCATTGCCAAACCAACTCCCTGCACTAGAATACACTGTAAACGGTGATTCTTTGATCTTCTGGAGTACAGGCTACCCACTTACCCTACACCCTGATGAACCTGATTCTACCGTGATAAACTTTCTCTCAGAACAAGAGAAACATCTTGTCTACTGGCCTAGACCCATAGCGGATGAGCGTTATGGCCCTGGTTGGGGCTGGGATGACTTTGGCGGTTATTATGGAGCCGAAAAGTCCGTTTTTCCTATTTATGGCAATAGCGTTGAATTCATCTTGAATAATGAAAAAGAAGAATTTCAGATGTCTCCCAACTACAAGGGCTTTCAAGCTTCCATCGCTGAAGAAAGGTCAAATAGAGCGAGAGTTTATCGAGATGAGTTTTGGAATGAGTTTGAAATCAAATTCGATTCTACAATAGATTTCACTCAACCAATTGACACCCTTATTCGACCTTTTCGATATGCCGACCATTTATTCGTAGACCTTTTATCACAAGCAATAAAAAAACCGATCTTCTTAAAGACAACTTTCGAACGACCTAGCGAATTCAGCACAGTCAACGGTGTTGCAGCAGACTCACTTTACAAATGGATGCTCCAACCAAGCGATAACCTTTTCGCAGAATCCTTGCTTTTAATGACAAGCGGCATGCGTTCAGACACTTTGAGCACCAAAGCGGCCATAGCATTTGAAAATGATAGCATCCTTTCTATGCCCAAAAGGACAGATAAGCATAAGCTGGTTTGGGTAGATGGCTCAGGACTCTCTCGTTACAACATGTTTACGCCAAACCAAATGACAGATGTGCTTTATGGTATGTATTTGAAATATGGAGAAGAGCTGTTATTCGAACTATTACCACAGGGTGGCATTTCTGGAACACTAGAAGACAATTATGCTGGAGAAAACGGACAAGCTTACGTATTTGCAAAAACAGGAACACTCAGCAACAACCATACATTAAGCGGCTTCATAAAAACAAGTCTGGGGAAAACACTGATCTTTACTCTGATGGCCAATCACTACACCTGCTCTACCGATCAGGTCAAAGAAAACTTCGAGGTAATCCTCAGAAAGATTAGGTCAGCTTACTAAAAGACTCCCGATGCCATTGAGCATTTAAGAGTACATAAAAAGGCCAATTCCAACACAAATTTCAGGCATTGAATCTTCAAATAGCCGTTCTTCAAAAACTACCCTTATCAATTCGAAGGCTTAACTATCTTACAGCAAAGAAACAACCTTTAAGATGAGAGTAAAATTACTTCTAGTCGCCTTGCTATGCTCATTAACAGCATTCGGGCAACAACTTAGCAGTGACCATTTCAACGGATTAAGATTTAGAAACATCGGTCCTGCCACCATGAGTGGTAGAATTGTGGACCTTGCTGTTTACGAAGCTGATCCTTACACCTTTTATGCTGCCACAGCAACTGGCGGAGTATGGAAAACCACTGATAATGGTGTGACCTACAAACCAGTTTTCGAAAAAGAAAATACACACTCAGTTGGTGACATTGCCGTGCATCAAAGCAACCCAGACATTCTTTGGGTAGGAACTGGAGAGCGGGCTAACCGCCAAAGTTCTGGTTGGGGTGATGGCGTCTATGTGTCTTACAACTCTGGCGAAACATGGAAACATGTAGGCCTAAAAGACTCTCATCATATTGGTAGAATTGTACTCCACCCTACAGATACAAACACTGCTTATGTAGCAGCAATGGGTCATTTGTGGGGACCAAACGAAGAGCGTGGTCTTTATATGACCAAAGACGGTGGCGACTCTTGGGAAAGACTGATCTATGTTGACGAGAACACAGGTGTAGTCGATGTAGCCATGGACCCTGAAGATCCTAACATTTTATATGCAGCTACTTACCAGCGCAGAAGAAGACCTTACGGTTTTCACGGAGGTGGACCGGGTAGCGGTTTGCACAAGTCTACTGACGGTGGTAAAACATGGAAAGAACTAAGAACTGGGCTTCCTGAGGGCGATTTCGGAAGAATTGGTATTTCAATTTATAGATCAAACCCTGACGTTGTTTTTGCATCAGTCGAGCAAGGTTTCCAATACAATGCCTCAACTGCTTACAACGAAAGAAGAGCTGGTCTTTATCGCTCAAGAGACAAAGGTGAGAGCTGGGAATTAATGGGCGACTGGAACCCAAGACCAATGTATGCCTCTCAGCCATTGGTTGACCCTAGCGATGAATCTCGCATCTACATGATGAACCAGTACTCTTATTCTAGCGATAGCGGTAGAACATTTACGGCTCCTCGTCAATCGCTACATGGAGATGATAGAATTCTATGGGTAAACCCTAAAGATTCTAGACATGTGATCAAAGGAGATGATGGTGGTATCGGAATCTCATATGATCGAGGGCTTAAGTGGTTGTTTGTCAATAACCTACCTGTGAGTCAGTACTATAGAGTAGCTACTGATAATGCAAAGCCTTATAACGTTTATGGTGGACTTCAAGACAACGGTAGCTGGAGAGGACCAAGTGAAACTTATCGTTCTGGAGGAATCTTAAATGCAGATTGGAAAAAATTAGGTGGCGGTGACGGATTCTTGAACCTTGTGGATCACGAAAACCCGAACATCGTTTATACTGAATCACAATACTTGGGCTTAAGCCGACTAGATATGAGCACTGGCCAACGTCAGAGCATCAGACCGGGCGACCCTAAAGGTAGAATTGGCCCAAGAAGAAACTGGGATGCATGGGGACCAGGGACACCTGAACCAGAACTTGGCAATGCCATGGCACCTGGTAACTGGGATGGACCGTTCTTCCTCTCTTTCCATGATGCCAATACCATCTACGCTGGTACAAATAAACTTTGGAAAAGTACAGACAAAGGAAGCACATGGGAGTCATTGGGTGACCTGACCACTAAAGTCAACAGAAGAGAGTTGATGATCATGGGCCAAAGAGCAGACACAAGTACTGCCTCTTTGGATGATGGAATTCCTTACTACCCTACACTGACTGCCGTAGCTGAAGACAAATTCACGCAAGGTATGCTTTATGCCGGAACTGATGATGGTTTACTACAAGTATCGTGGGATGATGGTCAAAACTGGAATGATGTGACAGGCCAGCTTGCAGGACTTCCTAAAGAAACTTGGATCAATACTTTCGAAGTATCGAGCCACATGGCGGGTACTGCTTATGTTGCTATCAACAACTACAGAAACAACGATTTCAATAATTACATCTACAAGACCACCGACTACGGTAAAACATGGACATCTGTTGAAGGAGATCTACCTGCCCATAGAGTAGCTAGAACCCTTCGCGAAGACCCTGTAAACCCAGAAGTACTCTACTTGGGTACTGAATTAGGCTTGTTCTATTCAAATAATGGTGGAAAGAATTGGGTTGAGCTGAAAAGCAATATGCCAACACTTCCATTCAATGACCTTGTGATCCAGGCCAGAGAAAACGATTTGGTACTCGGTACACATGGTAGAGGGGTTTGGATCCTTGATGACATCAGGGCCTTACAAGAATTGACTCCTGAAATGCTGCAAGCAGATGCTGGTCTGTTCTCTATTGGCGATGCTGAAATGATCAACTACACACGAGATGGTGCGCATACAGGTGACATGTACTACAGAGGCGAAAACCCTCGCTATGGTGCAGCAATCACCTATTACCTGAAAGATACCGTTGAAAAATCAGCTATTTCATTGACCATCCACGAGTTGAATGGCGATCAGATCTCCAAAGTAAATACGACTGCCGAAAAAGGGATCAATAGAGTGTATTGGAACTTCAGACACCAAGTTCAAAACCCTAACTTGACTGGCCGATCAAGAATTACCGGACCTATGGCGAACCCTGGATTGTACATTGCCAAACTTACAGTCAATGGCAACGAGTACATGCAGAAGTTCACCATCAAAGATGATCCGCGTTTGGATATTGCCATTGATGTGAGAAAAGAATGGGTAGATGCACAGTATGACATCATCGACCTCTACGCCAAGATTGCTGGTGATATGAAAGGAGTTTCTGATGTCGCGAGACAACTCGGTAAGCTTGAGACCAAAAAGATCAGCTATAACGAAGACGCGGCTAAGCCATTCAATGAGCTCAACAGAAAGTACAGAGAGCTTCAAAGCAGAACGAGAAACTTGTACTTCCAAGTAAGCGGCTACATTGGCCCATGGACAACTGATCAAAAAGAGCAGTTCGCCTATTATACAGACATGGCCAACAAATTGGCAACGGAGAAAGCTGGTGTGATGAAAAACACGATTCCTCGCATTAACCGTGGATTGAAAAAAGCCAACCGCATTACTGTTGACGAATAAATGAGCCCTATGAAGAACCGTATTTTATCTATTGCTTGCCTCATGCTCATTCCAATGATGAGCATGGCGCAAGACAGGAAGATTCCTGTTGAGTTTAGCCAGATCTCTAATGATCAGGTAACGATCAGAGGAAAGAAGGTACCCTATGAAGCAACAATTGGTACACAACCTGTTTGGGACAATGATGGCGAACCTATTGCTACTTTGTTCTACACCTATTATCGAAGAAGCGATGTAGACAACACAGATAGAAGACCTTTGGTGATCTCTTTCAATGGTGGCCCGGGTTCAGCTTCTGTATGGATGCATTTGGCTTATACGGGACCAAAGATATTGAAGATCGATGATGAAGGATATCCAGTTCAGCCTTATGGCGTGAAGGATAACCCCTACTCCATTTTAGATGTTGCGGATATCGTCTTCGTTAACCCTGTAAATACAGGCTACTCACGCATTGTTGACAAAGAAGCAGATCGCTCTCAATTCTTTGGTGTCAATCAAGACATCTCTTACTTGGCGGAGTGGATCAACACTTTTGTTACCAGAACAAATCGTTGGAATTCGCCTAAGTATTTGATCGGTGAGAGCTACGGTACAACAAGAGTTTCAGGCCTTTCTTATGCCCTGCAAAACAACCATTGGATGTACCTCAATGGAGTGATTTTGGTTTCACCAACAGAGCTAGGGATCGACAGAAGCGGACCAGTTGAAATGGCCAATAGGCTTCCTTATTACGCTGCTGCCGCTTGGTATCATGAAAAACTACCTGCTGACCTGCAAAGCAAAGATTTACTTGAGGTGCTAGATGAGGCAGAGAGTTATACGCAAAATGAATTACTACCTGCCATTGCCAAAGGAGCATGGATCTCAGATGACGAAAAAGAAGCGGCCATCAAAGGCTTTGCCAAGTACTCTGGCCTTAACGAAATGAAGATCAGACACCACAACTTGGATGTGCCGGAGAGCTTCTTTTGGAAAGACCTTTTAAGAAATGAAGGATTTACTGTTGGACGTTTAGATTCGCGCTACAAGGGAATAGACAGACAAGATGCAGGCATGAGTCCAGATTTTAATTCTGAGCTTACCTCGTGGTTACACTCATTTACGCCTGCCATCAACTACTATTTCAAAAACGTGATGGACTTTGATACCGACATCAAATACAACATGTTTGGCCCTGTGCGCCCTTGGGACAGAAGCGGTGACAATACTGGAGAAAACCTAAGACAAGCTATGGCCATGAATCCATACTTGCATGTGATGACTCAAAGTGGTTACTATGATGGCGCCACTACCTATTACAATGCCAAATACAATATGTGGCACTTAGACCCAAGCGGAAGAATGAAAGACAGGTTAAGCTTCAAAGGCTATCGCTCTGGGCATATGATGTATTTGCGTAAAGAAGACCTTGAAAAAGCGAACCAAGACATTCGTGACTTTATTGAGCAAAGCTTACCTCCAGCAGGAACGCCAGCGAAATACTAAAGGCTTTTTTGTAAGCGACTAACAGACGAATTCTTGAAGTGATCCCGATGCAAATTGGGGTCACTTTTTTTTGAACCACAAAAACTCGTTGAAATCACCGTCTAGCCAAAACGAGTTTACCCGTCTTCAGCACCAGGCCATCCTTATTTTTTATACGGTAGATATAAACTCCGTCATTCACTGCATAACCAGACAAGGCTTCTCCTTTCCATTCAAAGCCAGCTACTCCGTTTTGCTCCGTCATGTCCGCAGAACGGTTGACCAGATCGCCATTCAGCGCAAACACTTCAAATTGGAACGAACCGATCTGTTCTTGAACCGGAATAAAAGTACGCTGCACGAATGGGTTAGGATAACTTTCAAGACTTTGTCGCGCCTCCACTCCCGCTACACTGGTAACAATATCTTCTCCTAAGCCCACACTTCTCATGCCTTGGTCTTCTGTAATGATAAAATATTGATTGACCGGCAGATCAACATAAGACTCTTCAATCCCTGAAGGCCATTTGATGATCAATTCATCGATTACTTCGATATCACCTAAGCCAAAGTGCAGCACCAAACTGCTTTGAGAAGCATAGCCCGTGGCTCCATTGACTTGATCCATTTGAATTTTACCTCCCGCCCTGATGATTACATTCGCACCAATGGCCGAGGCATTACTCGAGGTACCGATGGCTTTAATTAAAATGGCATTGTTACCATTCTCCTCATTGACATAAAGTCTATTTCTAGCATTTCCGCCCCAATTGGCCACTACAATGTCTTGAAACCCGTCATTATCTACATCGACAGCAGCGGTACCGAAGGAGGCAAAAGGACTCTCAATGTCTGAGTCTGTACTGACCAGTTCAAATTCTTTCCCTCCATTATTCCGATACAAGATATTTGGCACAGCAGAAAGCGTTTGGTTATTGGCCAAGTAGATGTCCTGATCACCATCATTGTCATAATCGAACCAGAAAGTTCCCCAGCCCACCCCAGTATCATCTACATCATAAAATTCACCCTGATCGGTGAAGGTGCCATCGCCATTGTTCTCGAAAAGAAAGTTTATGCCCCAATTGGTGATGTAAATATCATAGTCACCATCTTGGTCATAGTCGCCAAAGTCTGCACCCATGCAAGAGCAAGAAATATCTAAACCAGAACCTGCAGATATGTTCCTAAAAGTACCGTCTCCATTATTCTCAAAAAAGGCATTCTTGCTACCATCATTCAACACATAAAGGTCTTGATCACCATCATCGTCCATATCAAAGAAAATGGTGCCCATAGCGGGTCCAATGTCTAAGGCACCTGATTGCTGCGTGAAATCAGCGAAAGTATTATCTCCATTGTTTTTATAGAGTACATTTTCGGTATTGAAATTATGCACATAAATATCTAGCCAGCCATCATTGTCGACATCGGCAAAATGAACTGAACGAGGGTCAAACTCATCGCCCACTCCTGCCTCCATTGTGATATCGGTAAAAGTGAGGTCGCCATTGTTGAGGTAAAGCACATTGGCCGTTCCTGTATTGCCCACATAGAGATCGATAAACCCATCGTTATTGATGTCTCCCCAGGTAGCAGCCGTAGATTGACCTAAGTCTGCCACCCCGGCTTGGCTCGCGATCTCTTCGAATTCAATGCCGCCTTTGTTGAGGTAAAGCCTATTTGGGGCCCCGGTCGTGCGCACCGCCACATAAACATCCTCTAGTCCATCATTATTGATGTCGCCTATAGATACGCCATGGTTACTACCCAAATCAAAGATGCCCGAACGCAATGAGCGATCGGCAAAACTCACCTGACCCGATAATCCATGACTAACGAACGCCAGTAAAAACACCAAGCATAAGCACCTCTTCAACTGCATTACCTTAAATATACTACAGATACCTAAATCCATTTGACTAGCCATGTAATGCGCTGCTGAAGGGATTTGTTTCATTAACTCTCAATAAGCTTGGAGCAGTTTTTTTTTGTACATTGAGATTCACACACAATGCAAGTCAAAACAATAAAACTCAAAGGCAAAAGCTATTATGCTTTGGCTATCCCGTATGATAAGGAGATGATTCAGCTGGCTAAGCGGCTATCTGGAAGATGGAGTCCTTCTCATAAATTATGGCTATTTGACCATTCCAAGGAAACTCTTTTGATACTAGAGAAGAATTTTCAAATTCAATCTCACTTCAACACGAACATCCCTGTAGGTTATTTGGAGCAGCTAGAGAGAAGACGTTACAGTCAAAACACGATTAACACCTATTCAACACTATTCGAGAAATTCTTAAAACATTTTGAGGGAATTGAACCTAAGAATTTGACTGAGGCCCATGTAGCTAAATTTCAAACCTATTTGGTCGTGAAAAAGAAAGTTTCAATTAGCAGTCAGAACCAATACATCAACGCAATCAAGTTTTATTTTGAAAAGGTATTGGGCAGAGACAAAGGCTACTATCATATTGAACGCCCAATTAAAGAGTTCAAATTACCAAAGGTACTTACTGAAAAGGAGGTGATTGCAATTTTGAATGCTGTACACAATCTCAAGCATAAAGCTATGCTCCTTCTAGTATACAGTGCCGGATTGAGAGCCGGAGAACTGATCAACCTCAAGGTAAATGATATTGACAGCGAACAAATGCGGGTATTTGTGCGTGGTGGAAAAGGTAAGAAAGATCGAGTTACCATTCTTTCTCAAAAAGCACTTGAGGTATTACGAGACTATTTCAGAAAATATCGTCCTTCTGAGTTTTTGTTTGAAGGGCAGAATGGGAGCTCATATAGCACAACAAGCTTAAGAAGTGTTTTTGCGAGAGCAATAGGAAATGCTGGAATTCGCAAAAAGGTGACACTCCACTCCTTGCGACATAGCTTTGCTACTCATTTGTTAGAGAAGGGAGTAGACCTAAGATATATTCAGGTTTTGCTCGGGCACGGCTCGAGTAAGACAACCGAAATTTATACACATATTACACATAAGGGATGGGAAAAAATACAATCGCCTTTGGACAATTTAGAACTAGATACTTAGCTTTAGAAAGTGAGCGTTATACCACTATATTGGATGGCTATCGCTCACTTTTAGTAAACTATATGAAATATATCGCTCACTTTTATAAGCGATAGCCTACGTTAGCTACAAGGCGAATGAAACACTTTAAAAAAATATCATTTTTAGCTCTCTTATTAGGTTGGATCGGACAAATAATCACGCACATTATTTGGTCTAACTTGAGACATGAAAACGCTTCTGGTGGAGACACAGGAGTTGTAATTTTTTGGTCTTCATTTTTTCTACTTATTTTTTACGGACTTTTCATCCTCATACCGAGAAAGCGAATTGTTAAACTTTCAGAAAATATCGGAATTTTGAACTTCACACTTTTATCTGGCATTTATGCATTAATTGGATTTACAATTTTAATTGGCTGGGGATTTTTAATATCAAGCAACTTTTTAGGAGTCTTTACAGACGCCTTTGTTTGTGGATTGATTTTCGGACTGACTTTTCATCTGATTTGGAATAATAAAAAGCGGAATGAATTAAAGCAAATACACTTAATTCCTATTCTGACTTTACCGATTCTCTTTTTATTAATTTATTTATTCGCTTTTCCTAAATTATTACCATCCCTTGCATATAACGCTGTTCCGCAATATGTGAGACACGAAATATTAAAAAACACCATTCCAAAATTCAAAGTTGGAGATGAATTATCGGAATTACAAAAAGCATTGCCTGGTGAATTTCAATTTGACGATTGTTATGGGAATAAAGGCGCAATGTTAGAAAACTTTCAATATGTAATAGAAGTAAATTGTTGCAAAATAGTAAGAATTGAATACGGACCAAGGCAAAAAAATGGATATACAATGGGCGGAAAAAGAAAACCCTGTAGCTAACACTGTATATAGCAAATAGTGCTTCGGTGGTTTAAGAAAGTTCTGTGGTTATTTGAAACACCGCCAAATCGTTGATTTGGCTTTTAAAATGAATAAATTAAAAACAAAATACAACGTTTTGGCTCAGTGCAAAATTGAAAGGTTCTTGCTTTCTTCTGCCCTACTTGCCATATACTAAACGTTGTGTGGCATTAAAAAAACTAAATGAATATTGACAACCTAATCGTAATTAAAGGTGGAGCGTACACCGACATTAAAAAGGCATTGCGACAATGGGTTGACCTATATTCAAAAGACCTAAAGGGTGGTTTGACTTTTCAACTTTTCAAAAACGGACGCGGAAATCACATAATTCAAGCTGATGATAGACTTGACAATGAGAGATTTTATTATCTAGTCAACTATTTGAATTTCCCAGAAGGAATTAACTACAAAATTGACATTCAAGGCTTCACAAAAGGAAAAGATAATAACCAACTTAAAGACAAAGACCTTCTGATTTACATTTCACAGATTGACAAAGAATATGACAATGTATTTGTACAAACTTCAGAAAATGAAAATTTCAAAGTGGACTTTGGCGGAAAAATAATAGAAGGCTCAGAAATAAAGACATACTCCTATCCCACTAATCTAAACTTGGGTATTTCTGAAAAAATAACCGTTAACAAAAAACGAGAATTTAATAAGCCGACAGAGAAGTCGAATAATAAACTAGAAAGACGTTTTAAGATAGTTTCTGCCGTAATATTATCTGCCTTCATTTTGACATTTTTCCTGTTTAGGAATGAAGATGAATTCTTGACGGCAAACTATGCAATTGCCTTTGCTGTATGGGGTTGGCTAACATTTGACTATAGAATGCTTCAGATTGACAAGCTCTATTTTGGTTCATTAGGTCTTGGACTTGCGATTTTTTTATACGGACTGTTTTTGAACGACTATTTTGATGAAAATATCATGATGGTACAGTCTGCGACAACAATGCCGATCTTTCTTTTGATTGTACAACGACCATTGAGATTGATTTTCATAAGACTAATGAAGCGAGAACCTAAAGTAGAGAAACCAGCACCTTCATTTGCAGACTTCGTATACATATTTACATTATGGATGGTAACAATACTAATTCCTGTATTCTATTATAGCAAATGAAAATAAAAACGCCACACAACAAAACCTATACGCAATGCCCTTCGGGACACTGCGCATAGCCAAACCGTTACCTGCAACTAAAATGAAGCCTTACTATCTACTACTCACCATCATCTGCTTTAACGCATTCGGACAATCTCAAAAAGAAGTATTGTTTAAAAGAAAATTCCTTCCTAATACAGAGTATATCACTACCATGATTACATCATCTAAATCAGAGGTGAAATTTGATGGCCCGAGTGAAATGTTAGAAAACCTTAGAGCAAATGGTGTTCAAAACCCGATTTTGGTAGAAGGCTCAAACTCTGTCATATCTAGTATCAAAACTGAAGAACTCTCACCAGATGGCTCATTTGATGCCTTAATGACCTATTCAAAGGTAGTAAGTACGCAAACACAAAACGGTCAATTAACTCAAAAAGACAGCCCTTTAGATGGAATGCGTATAGAGGGAAAATATGATTCAAATAACAGGTTCAAAGTTGATACGATAATTGGAAATAATGTCAATGACGCTTTGAGAAAGACATTAACCTCTACGCTTGAAAATGTTCAAGAGCAAATCAAATTTCCAGACTACCCATTAAAACCAGGTGATACTTTTAATCAAACACTTCCAATGACAATACCTGTAGCTGGAGTTCAAAACGTTCAAGTTGTAATTAAAACCGATTACTTATTAAAAGGGATAGAACATGATCTTGCCACTTTTGACATCACTCAAACAGTAGAATTAGATATGGACATCGAGGGTTCAACAATAACAGCTTCCGGAAATGGAACTGGTATTTCACAGTACAGCATTTCAAAGGAATTCATTACTAAATATGAATCAAACCTTACAATGGAATTAACAGTATTGGTCAATCAATTAAAGATAAGCTCTCAAGTGATATCAAAATCTGATATGACTGTTGAGGTTAAATAGCTGCAGGTAACATAACCTATACGCAATGCGGCTGCAACGGTACCGAAGCTTCTGTGCATCTACCCCGCCAAAGCTGCGCTTTGCTTTTGAAAATGCATAACTTAAAATCAAATTACAGCTTTGGCTACCGACCGTGCTCGATTGAAAACTACCGCTTTTCAATCACGCACTGCGCATAGCCAGACCGTTGCCACCAATTTGAAAAATGAGCGAAATAGAAAATAAGAACCTATACCCAGACGAAGAGACACCTGTCTTAAAACACTATTCTGAATTTGATAGTGTTTACGTTGGACTTTTGCCGTTTTTCAAACTTGACAAAGAACATTGCGACACGAATAGTTCTAAAAAAGTAATCTCAATTGAAGAAGCCAGAGAACAGGATGAGATTTTTGAAAAAATTGAGAATTACTCAAATATGACTATCTATTCATCCAATGAATGCTATCCAACCGATGAAGAAATAACCCAAAACGGAAAGAAAGTAACTTGGAAAGAAGTAATTCAAAACACAAAGCTGAATAACAATAAAGAACTGAATAAAGCTTTAATGACTTCAATCGGAGCTTTCAAAAAGAAATTACAGCGAGAAGACTTATTGAAGATTTTAAATCAATATTCAGACAAAAACAATTTTTGGCATCCGACTGAAGGTACGTTTGACTTTTTCACTAAATCGTCAATTTTTGAAATCTTAAAATCAAATGGAATTTCTAAAGTATATGTAGAAGACGAATTTTATGAAAACAAAAAAACAATTGACCTGAATGACTTAACCAAAAACGATTTCTGCGATAAAATTGATCTTAAAGATTATTACATCTACGACAAGAACAAATCAATACTCTTTGCTATCAGTTGGGACTATTTTTTCTTTTTTGTGGCAATAAATGAAAGAGTGTTTTCAAAAGAAACTATTGAAACCAAACTGGAAGGCTTTTGGGCAGACCAAAAGTGTAGTCATTTATGGACTTGGGAAGAAGGAGAAATTGACCGATTACTGAACTCTGAAAATGAAAAAAAAACTGGTGGCAACAACGTATAAAAATAATGGCGGAGTCTCTGCCAAAACGATGAACACTAATAAAAATAAACTTTGGTCTAAACTGAAAAATTTGTGGTCTTAAAACCGCCACTATTCTTATACAAGACCGTTGTGCCCCATTAAAAGAAAAAGCCAACGCACAAGCAAAGAGTGCTATCGCACACATTGCTTTTTTGCCTACGCTGACAGAAAAGATGAAATTTGAAACAGATAAAAAGAACTTAAAATAAATGGCGAAAAAAGTAACGAAGGAAAAAGCGATTGAAGAAACCCTGTGGCAATCGTGCGACAAGTTGAGAGGTTCGGTGGAACCTGCGGAGTATAAACACGTGGTACTCGGACTGATTTTCCTAAAATTCGCTAGCGACAAATTTGAGATTCGCAGACAGGAACTGATAGAAGAAGGCAAAGAGAAGTACGTGGAAATGAAAGATTTCTACTCAATGAAAAATGTCTTTTACTTGGAAGATATTTCTCGTTGGAGCTACATCATTAAAAATGCCAAACAGAATGACATTTCCTTAAAAATTGACACGGCTCTCAACACCATTGAGAAAAACAACCCTGCTCTAAACGGAGCATTGCCAGATAATTACTTCTCACGATTGGCTTTGGATAAAACCAAGCTCGCTTCCCTACTCGATACCATCAACGAGATTGACACTACCAAGGACCAAGAAACCGACTTAATCGGGAGAGTTTATGAATACTTCTTAGGCAAATTTGCTCTCAAAGAAAGTAGCGGAAAAGGCAAGGGTGAATTCTACACGCCTAAGACCATTGTGAACCTTATGGCTGAACTGATTGAACCCTACAAAGGCATCATTTATGACCCTTGTTGTGGAACGGGCGGAATGTTTGTGCAGTCCATCAAATTCATTGAAAGCCACCAGGGAAGCAAAAAAGAAGTTTCCATTTACGGACAGGAGAACACACCAACTACCTACAAATTGGCAAAGATGAATTTGGCTATTCGTGGTATTTCTGCAAACCTTGGTGAGAAACATGCAGACACTTTTGCCAACGACCAACACAAAGACTTGAAAGCCGATTACATAATGGCAAATCCGCCATTCAATTTAAAAGATTGGCGAGGAAAAGATGAACTTTTAAATGACCCACGTTGGATGGGATATAATGTGCCACCAAAAAGCAATGCTAACTATGGTTGGATTTTGAACATGGTGAGCAAACTTTCTGAAAACGGTGTGGCAGGTTTCATACTTGCCAATGGTGCTCTTTCAGGTAGTGGTGAAGAATACAAAATTCGAAGAAAGCTGATAGAAAATGATTTGGTGGAAGCTATCATCATCATTCCAAGAGACACCTTTTACACCACTGACATTAGCGTTACTCTTTGGATCTTGAACAAAAACAAAAAGCAACGAACCGACAACACCAAGGAAAAGCCCAAAAGCTATCGAGACCGAACTGGCGAAATCCTATTTATGGATTTAAGGCGATGGGGAAGCGAGTTTGAAAAGAAGTACGTGCAACTTACCCAAGCTGAAATTGACGAAGTAGCTGTGAACTACCACAATTGGCAGCAGACCGATTTTGACGTGACTTACAAAGACGTACCTGAATACTGCAAATCTGCTAGTTTGGAAGACTTAAAAGCCAACGATTATTCGCTGGTACCGAGTAAATACATTGAATTTGTGGACAGAGATAGCGGCATTGACTTTGATACCGAAATGAAACGCATCCAGCAAGATTTTAAAGTCCTATTGCAAGCAGAACAAGCCTCACAAGAGCAATTGAAAAGCGCATTTAAAACCTTGGGCTATGAGTTATAAGCGATTGGGAGACTACATACAATTGGTAGACAATCGTAATACTGATTTGTCGGTAACTGAAGTTTGTGGTGTAAGTATGGAGAAATACTTCATTCCATCAATTGCAAATACAAACTCAGTTGATCTATCTAAATATAAAATTGTGAAGAGAGGCCAATTCGGCCTCATCTTGATGAAGGTAGGAAGAGATAACAAAGTTTCTGTTGCTTACCTAGATGATAAAGATGCGGTTATTATTTCTCCAGCCTACCACGCTTTTGAAATCATTAATACTACTGCATTACTTCCTGAATTTTTAATGATGTGGCTTTTACGACCTGAAAACGACAGGTTATTAGGTTTTATGAGTGCTAGTAGTGTGCGTGGCAGTATAACATTTGAAGAGTTTGGTGATATTAAAATTCCCATTCCAGACATCACCGAACAAAGAAAATATGTAGCCCTTTACAAAGGCTTGATTACCAACCAAAAAACCTACAAAAGCAGCTTGAAAGATTTGCAGGTGATTTGCGATACTTATATCGAAGACCTGATTAAAAACGAGCCACTGAAACGATTGGGTAAATACATCGAGTTGAATGACACCCGAAATGCAGATTTGAAGTATGGCGTTGATGATGTGCGGGGTGTTTCGAATAGTAAGCGATTTATGCCTACTAAGGCCAACAATAAAGGAAGGGATCTAGAAAAGTTTTATGTGGTTTCCCCAGATGAGTTCGTGTATAATAGTCGGACTACGAGAATGGGAGACAAGGTAGGTTTAGGATATAACAATACCGAAGAAACATTTCTTACAAGTTGGAATAATACGGCATTTAGAGTGAAAAAGAACGCTTTGGATGAACTCAATCCTGCCTATTTGTATCTGTTCTTTTATCGGTCTGAATTTGACCGCTACGCTCGTTTTCATTCTTGGGGAAGTTCAACCGAACTATTCACTTGGGACGATATGTGTGATGTGTATTTACCCATTCCAAGCATTGAGAAGCAAAACGCCATTGTGACGATTTTTCACACTTTGGAAACCCGTAAACACATCAATGAGCAATTAGAAGAAAGCATCAAACCGCTATGTCCTGTGTTGATGAAAGGGGTTGTTGAGCGTATGGATGTTAAAACTGTTGAAAGCGATTGATATGAAAACAGTTCTAGATCTGAATCATTCAGAAGCCAAGCAGTTCTTTTTAAAAGAAGAGAGTTATTGTGCTTTTGAACTTCCTGAATACTTCAGCTTTCAAGACCTATTAGATGAACTTGCCAAGGAGCTAAGCGGTAAAATCTTAAAGGAAAGCACCTCAGCAACCAAGCCCAAGGACGTAGAAGGTGTGAACTATGTTTTGCTCAACAATAAGGATGGCAAATTCGCTTGGAGACCATTTCAACTTGTCCATCCTGCGATGTATGTTTTTCTAGTGCAAGAAATTACGCATGAAGCAAATTGGAAACTGATTCAAGATAGGTTTAAAGTCTTTTCGGCAAACGAGCAGATAGAATGTCATAGTATTTCAGTAGCTGAAGAGAATGACAAAACCGATAAACAAAATCAAATCTATGAATGGTGGCAAAAAGTCGAGCAACGTTCCTTGGCACTATCACTTGAATACAATCATCTTTTACATCTAGATATTTCAGATTGTTACGGTTCTCTATATACGCACAGTATTCCGTGGGCACTTCACACTATTGAAGAAGCTAAGAAGCCTGAAAATCGGGACAATCCTGCACTAGTTGGAGTTTCAATTGATAAACACATTCAAGCGATGTCATACGGTCAAACAAATGGCATCCCTCAGGGAACCGTAATGATGGACTTTATTGCAGAAATGGTTCTTGGCTTTGGTGATACTTTAATTACGGAGGAACTCAATTCCCAAAATATTACGGATTATAAAATCATTCGATATAGAGACGATTATAGAATTTTCACCAACAGCCCATACCACTCTTCAGAGATAGCCAAAATCATTTCAGAGGTGCTCTCAAAGCTGAATTTCAAAATCAATTCTGCAAAAACGCATTCAACAGACGATGTAGTCTTGGGATCACTTAAGGAAGATAAGGTTCATTGGATTTACTACAAGCGTAAGACAGACAACATTCAGCAATGGCTGATTCAACTATATGCACTTGGTAAGGAATACCCAAATTCAGGAGCATTGTATAAAGAGACAAAACACTTCTTAGAGTGGCTTGAATTTAAAGAGAATTCTGAGGACGGATTAGAAATACAGCAGCCTCAAATTTTGGTGAGTCTCCTAGTTAATCTTGCTTATAATAATCCTAGACTTTTCGCTTTGGTTGCGGCATCATTAAGCTTCATAATATCCAAAATTAAAGAACCGGAAGAACAAAAAGCATTGGTGCTTAAGGTCAAAAATAAGTTCAACCAGTTACCAAATACGAGTTATTTAAATGTGTGGCTGCAACGCCTTACATTAAAAATAGACTCAACAATAACTTACAGCGGAAAGCTCTGCGAAAAGGTTAATGACAAGAGTTCATTGATTTGGAACTCAGATTGGTTGAATCCAAAATTCAAGAAGATTATCGATGATGCAGAGATTGTCAAAACTGAAATTGTTGAGAAAACGGAGATTAAATTTTCAAAAGAAGAAACAGAACAGCTTGGGGAGTTTGACAAGCTCTTTTCGTAGTTGGTTAATGGCGAAATGAAATTTACAGAGGCAAAATTAGAACAGGCATTTATTGAGCTTTTAGAAAACGAAGACTATCCCCATTTTGTGGGCAGTTCCCTTGCACGCCAAGGTGAAGATGAAGTATTAATTGAAGAAGATTTAAAGTCCTATCTACTCACTCGCTATCAAAATGCCCAACTTACCGAAACTGAAGCTCAATCTATAATTCTGCAACTCAAATCGCTTTCTTCGGGTGACCTCTACGAGACCAACAAGAAAATAATGCGGTGGCTATCGGATGGCTTTATCCTGAAACGAGAAGACCGCACCCAAAAAGACATTCATATTTCGCTGATTGATTATGCAGGCTTAGACCGCCAACGCCAAAGCGAAAACCTTGATACCATTGCCGCTGAACCCAACGAACAATATCCGCCAGATACGAATATTTACAAGTTTGTAAATCAGTTAGAGATTGTAGGCACGGAAAGGCGAATACCAGACGGAATTCTCTACATCAATGGATTGCCTTTGGTAGTTTTTGAGTTTAAAACGGCCATTCAGGAAAACACCACGATTCACAATGCCTATGTTCAGTTGACTACTCGCTACAAACGAGACATTCCTGAACTCTTCAAATACAATGCGTTTTGTATCATCAGTGATGGCGTGAACAACAAGGCGGGTTCATTCTTTGCCCCGTACGAGTTTTACTATGCTTGGAGGAGAATTGCAGGTTTAGCCAAAGATGTGGACGGTATAGACAGTATGTTCACCTTGGTTCAAGGCATGCTGCATAAAAACCGCTTGCGAGACATCGTTCAGAACTTCATCTACATTCCCGATTCATCTAAAAAGGATGAAAAAATCGTTTGTCGTTACCCGCAGTATTACGCTGCTCGAAGTTTGTACGAAAACATTAAAAAAGCAGAGAAACCCGAAGGAGACGGAAAAGGCGGAACCTACTTTGGAGCTACAGGAAGCGGAAAGAGTTTTACAATGCTTTATCTCAGCCGTTTGTTGATGAAAAGCAAGCATTTTGAGAGTCCAACCATTGTACTCATCACCGACCGAACAGATTTGGACGACCAACTTTCAGGGCAATTCACCAATGCTAAACAGTTCATTGGCGACAACATTATTGAAAGTGTTGAAAGCAGAGCAGGTTTACGAGAAAAGCTACAAGGCAGACAAAGCGGTGGTGTGTTTTTGACCACCATTCACAAATTCACAGAAGACACTGAACTGCTGACCGAGCGAAGCAATGTGATTTGTATTTCGGACGAAGCACACAGAAGTCAAACCAATCTTGACCAGAAAGTAAAAGTCACAAAAGAAGGTGTAAAAAAGACCTTTGGCTTTGCCAAATACCTGCACGATTCTTTACCCAATGCAACTTTCGTTGGCTTTACAGGAACACCGATAGATGCCACTTTGGATGTTTTCGGAAAAGTGATTGATGCTTACACAATGACCGAATCTGTTCGGGATGAAATCACTGTTCGTATTGTTTATGAAGGACGAGCGGCTAAAGTTGCTTTACACAATAACGAACTTGAGAAGATTGAGAAGTATTATGAAGAGGCTGCCGAAGCAGGTGCCAATGAATACCAAATAGAAGAGAGTAAAAAGGCAACAGCAACGATGAACGCCATACTTGGCGATCCAGACCGATTAAGAGTACTAGCTGCGGATTTTGTAGAACATTATGAAAACCGAGTTAGCGAAGGTGCTACTGTGAAAGGTAAGGCAATGTTTGTGTGCAGCAGCCGTGAAATTGGTTATGAATTTTATAAAAATGTCATTGCCCTACGTCCAGAATGGGCAGAAGTAAAAGTTGCCGAAGAAGGTGCCGTTTTAACGGACAAAGAGAAAAGGGAAATCAAACCGATGGAGCGTGTCAAAATGATAATGACCAGAGGAAAAGACGACCCAAAAGAAATATTCGATTTACTCGGCACAAAAGAGTATCGGAAGGAACTCGACCGACAATTCAAGAATGAAAAATCCAATTTCAAAATCGCCATTGTAGTCGATATGTGGCTTACAGGCTTTGATGTGCCATTCTTGGACTCAATATACATTGACAAGCCAATCAGACAGCACAACCTGATTCAGACCATATCCAGAGTAAACCGAAAATTCAAAGGCAAGAACAAAGGCTTGGTAGTGGATTACATCGGCATTAAGAAGCAAATGAATCTTGCCCTCGCCAAGTACAACAAGGGTGAAAGTGAAAACTTTGAAGACATCCAGGAATCATTGATTGTGGTTCGAAATCACTTAGACCTTTTAGCTAAGATTTTCAACAAGTTTGATAGTTCGGGATATTTTGACGGCACAGCACTTCAACAATTGAATACACTGAATATGGCAGCTGAATACGTTCAGTTGACCAAAGAATTGGAAACCCGCTTTATGGGCTTGGTCAAACGTTTGAAAGCAGCCTATGACATCTGTGCAGGAAGCGAACATCTAACCCAAACGGAGAGAGACTACACGCACTTCTATTTAGCCGTTCGTTCCATTGTTTTCAAACTGACCAAGGGCAATGCACCAGACACGGCTCAAATGAATGCTAAGGTGCGTGAGATGATAAAGGATGCACTGCAAAGTGATGGCGTTGAGGAAATCTTCAAAATTGGAGACGAACAAGAAACCGAGCAAGACATTTTTGATGAAGACTATCTCGCCAAGATTGACAAAATCAAACTGCCGAACACTAAAATCAAACTTCTTCAACAACTCTTAGCTAAAGCCATTGGCGAAATGAAGAAAGTGAACAAGGTGAAAGGCATTGACTTTAGTAAGAAGATGCAATCCTTGGTTGAGAAGTACAACGAAAGGAAAGAAGATGATGTACTGCGAAGTGAAGTTTACGAGGAAATGGCAGAGCACTTGACCAACTTGATTTGGGAAGTACAAAAAGAGTTCTCAGCAGGTGACGAACTCGGAATTGACTTTGAAGAGAAAGCCTTTTATGACATCCTCAAAGACCTATGCAACAAGTACGACTTCAAATACCCAGAAGACAAACTGATAAACCTGGCTAAGGCCGTAAAAGATTTGGTAGACTCACAAGCCAAATATCCTGATTGGAGTAAACGAGAAGACATAAAATCTGCCTTGAAAGTCGGACTCATAATACTCTTGGACGAACATGGTTATCCGCCAGTTGAACGAGACGAAGTGTATGTTGAGATATTTGAACAAGCGGAGAATTTTAAAAAGAACAAATTATTGAAGTAATGCCAACGCTAAGTTCAAGCACATTGCAATCCTCCTACGTGCGGTTGCAAAGAGCTTTCACGCCAACGCGAACGAAATAAAAAGAAAAATAAAAACGGGGCACAACAAAACCTATACGCAATACCCTTCGGGATACTGCGCATAGCCAAACCGTTGAGATTAATGCCCCGCGAGGGACATAGTCTTCCGCTAAAGCTCCCAGCCTATTCATTAATCTCAACGTTCGAAGCAATCCTGGCATGCCTAAACTGTAACTCCTCTCAGATCTAA